>Ga0247779_1000016_pt1 | contig 226259 bp, 193 predicted proteins | sample UWRJL221509R5_FD_179925 | JGI IMG/M metagenome (GOLD analysis project Ga0247779, IMG submission 179925) | Plant litter microbial communities from Arlington Agricultural Research Station in Wisconsin, United States - UWRJ-L221-509R-5 | ecosystem: Environmental > Terrestrial > Plant litter >...
GCGGTCCGCGCTGCCGTACTTCTCGGCGGTCTTCTGGAACTTCGCATACATCTGGCGCAGTTCGTCCATGCGGCGCGCGACTTCGACCAGGTCGATGCCGGTGTCGCCGGGGCCGGCTTCCTCGGCGTCGCCGTCGGCGGCGTCGTCCTCGACCTCGACTTCGGCGTCGCTTTCGACCGGCGCTTCGGCAACGACCACTTCGGGCTGTTCGACATCGGCGAAGCCGGCCAGCACTTCGGACAGGCGCTTCTTGCCTTCGGTGTGCTGGTCGTATTCCTCGACCAGCAACTGGATCGACCACGGGAAACTCGCCAGGGCCGACTGCACCTGGTTGAGGCCTTCCTCGATGCGCTTGGCGATCGCGATCTCGCCTTCGCGCGTCAGCAGCTCGACCGTGCCCATCTCGCGCATGTACATGCGCACCGGGTCGGTGGTGCGGCCGACTTCGGCATCGACCGCCGATAGCACGGCGACGGCTTCCTCGGTCGCGGTGTCGTCATCGGTCGCGACCGGCGTTTCGGGCAGCAACGTCTCGGTATCCGGCGCAACTTCGTGCACCTCGATACCCATGTCGTTGATCATGCCGATGATGTCTTCGATCTGCTCCGGATCGACGATGTCGTCGGGCAGGTGATCGTTGACTTCGGCGTAGGTCAGGTAGCCCTGCTCCTTGCCCTTGATGATCAGGGTCTTGATTTCGGACTGCTGCGCCTCGTTGTTTTGTGCTGCCATGTCGGTTCCGGAAGTTCTGTACGGCAAAGGAAGAGAAGTATAGGAGCCGCGTCAAGGGGGCGAGGCGGGAGTTCGAGCGATGCCCTCAGGCATCGCGAGCCACCGAGCGGCCCGCCACGGATGGCGGGACCGGAGCCACGCTCCATGGACGGCTGGTATCAAGGACTGCTTCCACGACGACCTCCGGGCCAAGACACCCGGGCCAAAAACCGTTGCACCTGCAACTATCAGCAACCCACTCGGAAACGCATCCCTGCCCCGCCGCCCGGTCCTCAATTCGCTTCGAGCCAGAACGTCACTGGCCCATCGTTGACGAGCTGGACCTTCATATGGGCACCGAATCGACCGGTTTCCACCCCTGGATGGCGCGTGCGGGCGAGGTCGACCAGGCGGTTGAACCAGCGTTCGGCCTGGTCCGGCGCCGCCGCCGTCGAGAAGCCCGGGCGCATCCCCGAACGCGTATCCGCGGCGAGGGTGAACTGCGAAACCAGCAGCAGGCCGCCGCCGGTATCGGCCAGCGAACGGTTCATGCGCCCCTCCGCGTCGGCGAACACGCGGTAGCCGAGCACGCGGTCGAGCAGGCGCGCCGCCTGCGTCTCGCCGTCGCCGGGTTGCACCGCGACCAAGGCGAGCAGGCCGGCGCCGATCGCACCGATGGTCACGGCGTCCACCGCAACGCTTGCTTGGCTGACGCGCTGGATCAAGGCAATCACGCGATTCTCCGGAGGGCGGCCACGCATCCTCGCTGGCGCAGCGCGACAGGGTCAATCCACACGCAGACACCGGCGCCACTACAATCGGCGCCACCGACCTCGCTGCCGCCATGAAATCTCCTCCCCTCGCCTGGTCGGTCGCCCTGCTCTACGCCAGCCTGCGCGGCGCCGGTCGCCTGCCGTTGCCGGTGTTGCACATGCTCGGAACGTGGCTCGGACGCGTGCTGTGGCGGATACACGGCCGCACGCGCCGGGTCATCGAACGCAATCTCTCTCTCGTACTAACGCAGGAAAGTACAAAAAGCAGACACCGCCTCGGACGCGCCGCCGCGATCGAGACCGGCAAGGCCTTCACCGAGATCGCCAAGGTCTGGGGCAACGATCCGCACCGGGCCATCGGAATGATCCGCGACGTGCAGGGCGCGGCCTTGTTTCACGAGGCAGTCGCGCGCGGCAACGGCCTGATCATCGCGGCGCCGCACCTCGGATGCTGGGAACTGCTGAACTACTGGCTGGCGGCGCAGACGCCGCTGGCGATCCTGTACCGGCCGCCGCGTCATGCCATCGTCGAACCGCTGCTGCTGAAGGCGCGTGGCGCATTGCCGGTCGAACAGGTACGCGCCGAGGGCGCCGGCGTGCGCACCTTGTACAAGCGCCTCGCCGCCGGCGGCGTGGTCGGCATCCTGCCCGATCAACAGCCCCGCGGCGGCGACGGCGTATGGGCACCGTTCTTCGGCGTGCCCGCATCGACCATGGTCCTGCTGCCACGGCTGGCCCAACGCACCGGCGCGAGCGTGCTGTTCGCATTCGCCGAACGCCTCCCCGCCGGCACCGGCTTCCGCGTGCACTTCCTGCCCGCCCCAGCAGAACTGACCGATCCCGACATGGCGGTCGCTTGCGCCGCGATGAATCGTTGCGTGGAGGAGTGTGTGGGTGTGGCTTTTGCTCAGTATCAGTGGGCGTATAAGCGGTATCCGACGCGGTTGGGGGCTGAGGGCTGAGGGCTGCAAAGCAGCCGCGTGCGCACGAGCGCTTCTGCCAAAGATCGGCTAGCTCGAAAACCTCAGACTTGGTATGCATGCCCGCGAGCGAGACCCGCTCGACAGCCCTAGGCCCTCAGCCCTCGCTCCACTAACAACCCCCATCTGTTTCGCCGCCTGCGTCGCGTATGCATGCCCGCGAACGCGACCCGCTCCACAGCCCTAGGCCCTCAGCTCTCAGCCCTCGCTCCACTAACACCCCCCATCTGTCTCGCCGCCTGCGTCCCGTATGCATGCCATCGCGAGGCACGCTCCACAGCCCTAGGCCCTCAGCCCTCAGCCCTCGCCCTTCTAAGGAACACCCCCATCTCCTTCGCCGCCTGCGTATCGCCGCGCGCACGCGCCACCTCGATGCCGTGTTCGAAGGCGGCGATTGCGGCATTCGTATCGCCGCTCTCCGCGAGCGCGCGGCCGAGTAGCTTCCAGGCCGCGGAGTAGTTCGCATCGAAGGTGACCGCTTCGCGCAGTGCGACGGCGGCGCCGACGGCGTCGCCCTGTCCGAGCAGGGCGTTGCCGAGTGAGAAGCGCAGCAGGGCGCCGTCGCGCGGTCCGCCGAGTTGCGCGCGCAGGCGCGCGATGAATTCCGTAGCCATGCCGCCATCATCGCGCGCTTCGGCGCGCGCCGCAGCAACGACGCGCTTATGTGCGCTAACGCGCCGGACGATGAATATCGTGCGTGACGACGCCGACCGCGCGCGAGGGCGGCACGAAGAACTGCGGATGCGCGAGGCTGCGCCGCATGTCGACCAGCCCGCCGGCCCAGTGCTCGCGCATGGTCGCCGCGTCGAACGCATAGTCCTTGTACTGCTCTTCGTCGTGCTTGGCCTGGTAGATCAGGTGGATGATGTTGAACACGCGATCGCACAGCCACGGCTGCAGGTCGGCGAGCAGGGTCGCCGGCAGGTGCGCAGCCGGCACTTCCTTCAGCAGCAGACCGAGTGCGTTGCGCAGTTTCTGCAGGCGCGCGATCGCGTCGGTGCCGAAGCGGGTGCGGCTCGAATACTGGATGTCCTTCTGCCGCTCCATGACTTCCATGATGGTTTGCGGCGCGTTGCCGCGCGCGCTCCACAGATCGACCTGCAGCACCAGACTGTCGCTGCGCGGTTCCGATCCGAGCACGTAGTCGAGCGGCGTGTTCGACACGGTGCCGCCGTCCCAGTACGGCTCGCCGTCGATCTCGATTGCCGGAAACGCCGGCGGCAAGGCACCCGACGCCATGATGTGCTCGGGCCGGATGCGCTCGATCGCGGAGTCGAAATAGCGCACGTTGCCACTGCGCACATTCGCGGTGCCGACCGACAGGCGCACGCCCTTGCTGTTGATGCGATCGAAGTCGACCAGCCGCTCCAGCGTGGCCTTGAGCGGCGAGGTGTCGTAGAAGCTGGTCGCCTTCGCACTGCCGTCGGAGTACAGGAACGGCGGCGTCGAACGCGCACTGAAGAAGCCGCGCTGACCCTGCACGATCGCGCCGACCGCGCTGAGCGCATGCATGCCGCTGGCGAGGGTCGCATGCGGAGGCAACAGGTCGAACATCGTCGTGAGCGCGGCAAACGGCCATGCCAGCGACCCGGCCGGCTCGCTGATCGTGTTCCAGAATTCGTGCAGGCGTTCGACGCGCTGCTCCGGCGCATTGCCGGCCAGGATCGCCGCATTGAACGCGCCGATCGAAGTGCCGGCATACCAGTTCGGATGGATGCCGGCATCGTGCAGCGCCTCGTAGACGCCGCATTGATAGGAGCCGAGCGCTCCGCCGCCCTGCAGCACCAGGGCGATGGTTTCGTAGGCGCCAGCCGATTCGGCCGGCGTGGGCAAGCTTTTCGATTTCGTGCGTCCGCCCGGCACGGTCCCGCGCGCCATCCGCTCCTGCGCGATCTTGCGCGAAGCCGCGCTGCGCGAACGCGGCGGCGTCATTGCATGAACCAGCCGTGGCTGACGACCAGACTCTGCCCGGTCAGGGCGTTGGTCTCGAAGCCGGCGAGGAACAGCGCGCACTGGGCGACGTCGTCGACCGTGGTGAATTCGCCGTCCACGGTTTCCTTCAGCATCACGTTCTTGATCACGTCGGCCTCGGAAATGCCGAGCTCCTTCGCCTGCTCCGGAATCTGTTTTTCGACCAGCGGCGTACGCACGAAACCGGGACAGATCACGTTCGCACGCACGCCATGTTCGGCGCCTTCCTTGGCGACCACCTTGGCGAGGCCGACCAGACCGTGCTTGGCCGCGACATACGGCGCCTTCAGCTTGGAGGCTTCCTTCGAATGCACCGATCCCATGTAGATGATCGAGCCGCCCTTGCCGCGCGCGTACATCGCCTGCAGACAGGCGCGCGTGGTCAGGAACGCGCCGTCGAGGTGGATCGCGACGAGTTTCTTCCAGTCGGCATACGCGAACTTGTCGACCGGGTTGACGATCTGGATGCCGGCGTTGGAAACGAGAATGTCGACATGGCCGAGCCGCGCGACCACATCGGCGACGCCGGCGTCGACTTCCTGCTCGCTGGTCACGTCCATTTTCACGCCGATGGCCTTGGCGCCCGTGGCTTCGAGTTCCTTCGCGGTTGCATTGGCTGCATCGAGGTTGATGTCGGCGATGGCGACTGCCGCGCCGTTTTCCGCATAGACCTCGGCGATGCGCTTGCCGATACCGCTGGCCGCACCGGTGACGATCGCTACTTTTCCATCGAGTCGCATGACTTCTCCTGGGTTGATCGCGACACCGCAGCCTACGGCGGCGCGCGCATTAAAAAGGCGCCGCTCGTTGCGGTGAGCGGCGCCTGTTTCGGAGTGTTGAAGCAAAGCCCCGTTGTGTGACCCGCGAGTGACAGTTTAGTTCCGCATTGCAGCAAAAGGCTACCAAGCTGATGCGCCGCGAATCGGATTCGATTCAACCCTGATCGCGCGACGACTCAGGCATCGCGCAGGATCGCGCGCGGATCGATGTCGAGGTCCTTCAGCTTGCGATACAAATGCGTGCGCTCCATCCCGACGGCCTTGGCCAGCTTGCCGACGCTGCCGCCGGCTTCATTGAGCTGGTGCAGCAGATAGGCGCGCTCGAACTGTTCACGCGCTTCGCGCAGCGGCAAGGCGAAATCGACCGTGGATGCCTGCGTCGGCGCCGTCGCGCGCGCCGCCGGAGCCGAGCCCGTCGCATGACCGAGCGCGTGTTCGACTTCCTCCAGCCCGACATCGCTGGCATTGCCAAGCACGAGCAGACGCTGGACCAGATTGCGCAGTTCACGCAGGTTACCGGGCCAGGCGTAATGGCGCAGGCGGTTCTGCACCGCGACCGGGAAATTGCGATAGGCCAGCTTGTCGCGATTGGCGAAATAGTCGGCGTGGTAACGCAACAGCTCCGGAATGTCGTCACCGCGCTCGCGCAGCGGCGGCACTGCCAACGGGACCACCTTGAGCTGGTAGTAGAGCTCCTCGCGAAAACGCCCGGCGCCGACCTGCGCTTCCAGATCCTGCGCGCTCGCCGCGATCACGCGCGCATCGATCGCAATCGATTCGTGACCGCCGCAGCGGATCAGGCTGCGCCGCTCGATCACGCTGGATAGGCGCAGCTGCAGTTCCGGATCGAGATCGGCGACCTCGTCCAGAAACAGGGTGCCGCCATTCGCCTGTTCGATCAGGCCGTGCTGCGTGCCGTTCGCGTCCTCGGCGCCGAACAGCGCCAGCGCCGCATGTTCGCGCGCGATCGCACCCGCGGCCACGGTCACGAACGGACCATTGCGACGCGCACTGCGTTCGTGCAGCGCACGCGCGAGCGTTTCCTTGCCGGTACCGGGCTCGCCGTGGATCAGCACGCCGGTGTCGTGCGCTGCGAGCTTGTCGATCTGCGCGCGCAAGGCCTGCGTGGCACGACCAGAACCGACCAGCTCGACCGCGGCCGGCAACTGCCGCCGCAAGCCTTCGTTCTCGCGTTGCAAGCGGCCCGCTTCCAGCGCGTGCGCGACGACCAGCAGCAGCTTGGCCAGCGAAATGGGTTTTTCGATGAAATCCCAGGCCCCGAGCCGGGTCGCCTCGACCGCGGTTTCCACCGTGCCGTGGCCGCTGATCATGATGACCGGACAAGGCAGACCGCCGCGCTCGTTCCATTCGCGCAGCAGACTGATGCCGTCCAGATCCGGCATCCAGATGTCGAGCAGCACGACATCCGGACGCTGCCGCCGCCGCGCCTCGCGCGCCGCCGCCGCCGACTCGGCGATGTCGACGACATAGCCTTCGTCGCCGAGAACATCCTTGATCGTCTGCCGGATGTCCGGTTCGTCGTCCACCACCAGCACGCGCGCCGCAGCCGCCATCCGTCATCACCTCATGGGTTCTTTCGCCGCCGGGCTATCGATCCGCGTTGCGAAAAAGAGACATGAGCATAACGCACTTGTGGGGGAGCCGGTCGCTGCACGACCTGTGAGTCGCCGCTGCGCGAGCTGTAAAGAGTAAAGGGGAAAGAGGACCGCTTTCCCCCTTCACCCTTTGCAGCAAGCCCGCAGAACGCACTGTGGGAGTCGCCCGCTGCGCGGGCTGCAAAGGGTCAAGGGTAAAGAGGACTGCTTTCCCCCTTCACCCTTTACAGCAAGCCCGAAGGGCGAGCGACTCACAGGCCGCAAAGCGGCCGATTCACGCCTAAAAGTGGCGGAGCTGCGAACGGATCTGCAGCTTGCGCCAGAGATTCGCCGGCTTCGATGTGAGGGGGCCGAGGCGTCCTGCGAGCAGGTCTTCGACCGCGGCCAGCACGCGTCCGCTCGAACAGCCATCGTGCCAGGGATGGATCGCATCGGCATAGGCGGCGAGTGCGGCGGTCAATGTCGGCGTCGGCGCGAAGGCCTGCTGCAATGCCTCGTCCAGCAGTGCCGGTTCGGCGATGTCGATCATGTGCGGTTTCGGCGCGCGGTTGCGCAAGGTCACCACGGGTTTGCGCTGCACGACGAACTCGGAGATCACCGACGAGGTGTCGCAGACCAGCACGTCGGCGGCACGCAGGGCCGGGATCAGCACATCGGCCTCGACGAACTGCGCATTCGGACCGACGAGCGCACGGTACGCGGCAACCCACTCGGGCTGCGATTTCGGATGCAGGGTCAGCAGCCAGTGACGATCGCCGCGCGCGATCTGGCGTGCGATTTCCTCGCGCAGCAGCGGCGCGGAGCTGAGGCTCTCGGTGAAGGTCGAGGCGTACAGCACGACCGGGCGATCGTCGCGCGGGCGCAGCGCCGCGGCGCTGCCGTCATCGGGCGCGAACAGCGGATCGAGTTTCGGCCAACCGGTCTCGACCACGGCGAAATGCCCATGCTCGCGCGCGAGTTCGCGAAACGGCAGCGTCGTCGCCGGCCCCTGTGTGCAATACAGGTCGAACAGACCGCGGATACGAAAATGCCCGCGTTCCGCCGCGCGCTTCTCGACATTGAAGCCATGGAACAACTGCACTTTTGCACCAGGAAAAAAATGCGGCACCCAGTTGCTCGCCGCGAGCACCGCACGCGGATTCCAGGCGGCGACGGCTTTCGCGCTGGTCAGTCGGTGCTCGTCCGCACGCAGATGACGTGCCACCGCGTCGGGCAGGAACCAGGTGGCTTCGCCGCCGCCCGCGCGGATCGCTGCCGCGAGCGGGCGCAGGATCGGCAGTGCATACAGTTCGGTGGCAAACAGCAGATAGCGGCGCATACGGGATCCATGGGCTGGCGTCAGCGCAACGACGGCCGGGTGGTTGGTCGCGCATCGAAGAACGCGCGACGCGATCAAAGGCGAATCTTACGATGCCGGCGTTCGCGTCAGCGCCCGGCACCGGCATCGAGTGCGCGCCCCAGGCAACTTCAGACTGCGCATGCCCGGCGGCGGCGCGTCCGCTACGCTATGCATCCCGCAAGCGCTGGCGCCGTATGTCCACGTCCCACGATCGACCGGCCTTGTCGGCCTGCATCATCACCTTCAACGAAGCCGATCGCATCGATGCGTGCATCGACTCGCTCGCGTTCTGCGATGAAATCGTCGTGGTCGATTCCGGTTCGACCGACGGCACGCGCGAGCGCGCCGCCGCGAAAGGTGCGCGTGTGTTCGAGCGCGCCTTCGAGGGCTATCGCTCGCAGAAGGATTTCGCGGTCAAAACCGCACACAGCGACTGGGTGCTGTGTCTGGATGCCGACGAACGCGTGACGCCGACGCTGCGCGCCTCGATCGAACGCGAGCGAGAACGCGGTTTCGCGGGCAACGCCGGCTACCGTTTCGCACGCCTGACCGAATACTTCGGCGCGTGGCTGCGCCACGGCAATGCGTATCCCGATCGCGTGATGCGCCTGTTCGACCGTCGCCGCGGCGGCTGGCGCGGTCGTCGCGAGATCCACGAACACGCCAGCGTCGACGGCAGCGTCACGACCCTCGCCGGCAATCTCGAACACGTGCCGTATCGCTCGCTGTCCGACCACCTCGACCGCATCGAACGCTACGCCCGCATGATGGCCGAACACATGCACGCGAACGGACGCAAGGCGAGCCTGGTCAATATCGTCGTCAACCCGTTCTGGCGTTTCGTCCGCGGCTACGTGCTGCGCGGCGGATTTCGCGATGGCTGGCGCGGACTGATCTACGCCTACGTCAAGGCGAATTACGTGCGGCAGAAATTCATCAAGCTGTGGCTGCTCGGGCATGGCTATCGGCTCTAGGCCGAGCGCATGCATTCAGGCGAGCGCGTGCAATGCCTCGACGATGCGGCTTCGAAACGCGCGATCGTTCTGTTCGTACCAGCCGCGCGCGCGGCGACCGAGGGCATTGCACTCCACGTCGGGTAGCGCGAGCAGTCGCTCGATCGTGGCTTCCATCCCTTCGTCATCGAAGAAATACGTGGTCGCCAGGCGTTGCGTGCCGGTGCGCGCGAACGGCGCGAGGATGCCGTGCTCCGGCGTGACCAGCTCATTCATCGGCGGCGCGTCGACGCTGACCACCACCGCACCGACGCTGAGCGCTTCCACGATGTAGTGACCATAACCCTCGGTTTCCGACGGGCACAGATGAAAGGCGTGCGTATTCTGCAAGCGGCGCAGGTCCTGATCGGAAAGATAGTCGATCCGATGATCGATGTTCGGCGCGACGATGCGCTCGCGCGCCCGCCGCGCACTTTGCAGAACGGTCAAGCGCGGCCATTCGGGATGGCGCTGCCAGATGTCGAGCAGCGGACGCGTGCCCTTGTTGTCGCTGCCGCCGGCCAGATGGAAGAAACTGCGTTCGCGCGGCACATCGGCGAGCAGGCGATCGTTGCCGCTGAAACCGACGAATTGCGTGCGCTTGCCGAGCCGCTCGAAGATCTCCACCGCATGCCGCGTCTTGGCGAGGACGACATCGATCGCAGCGAGATTCTCATGGTCGCTTTCCACGAACCATTCCGGATGCGGCAGCAACACGTTGATCCTGGCCGCGCTGAGATAGTGCGGCCGGATGCGCTCGATCATCACGTTCACATCGAACGGCGGATGTGCACTGCGGCGCAGCGGCAATCCCTTGCGCAAGCGATAAACCAGCGTTTTCAGCGCCGACGCCTTGCGTCCGCGGCTGTCGCGCTCGACCAGCGAGATCGTCACATCGATGCCGCCGTCCGTCAGCACCCCGGCCAGCATGCGGATATCGCTGGAAAGCCCGATGCCGTTGTTGTGCGCGATGAGATTGACTCGCATCAGACACACTCAGCGTGCAGATGCGCATCTTTTTTCGGGGCATGCGCCAGCCATCGTTTCAGCGCGCACAGGCAGCGCGCACACGCAAAAAGTTTATTCGCCATCGGGCTGTTCGTTCGCTCATCAAGGATCAGGACACACACACGGGCGCGACTGTAGCGTAGCGCCATACTGCCGACATCACACCGCGTACGCGACGATGCGGCGTGCGTTCCCCGACAACCGATGCGAGTACCATCCGCGAGCTCGCATGCGACGTCGGATGAGGAACTCGTGCCCGCGGTTTCGTTGATCGTCACCACCTACGAATGGCCGCCGGCGCTGGCCTGTGTGCTCGCATCGGTCGCGCGGCAGAGCCGTCTGCCGGACGAGGTGATCGTTGCGGACGACGGTTCCGGCGCCGAAACGCAAGCCCTGCTCGAAGCATGCGCGCGCAACTACCCGGTGCCGCTGCGCCGGGTCTGGCAGGAAAACCGCGGCTTTCGCGCCGCGCGCACGCGCAACATGGCGATCGCCGCGGCGCGCGGCAACTATCTGGTCACGATCGACGGCGACATGATCCTGCATCCGCAGTTCATCGCCGATCACCTCGCGCTGGCGCGACCACGCAGCTACCTGCAGGGTGGACGCCTGCACGCCTCGCCCGCCGAGACCGCGCGCCTGCTCGGCGGCGGCGCTGCACGATTCGACGCGCGGCTCGATGGTGAATTCAAGACGCGCCACGCGCGCCGTCTTCCATGGCTTGCAAGGCTGAAAGCCGGCATCCTCGGTCGCCGCGGCACCAAGGTGATGAGCTGCAACCAGAGTTACTGGCGCGACGACGCCCTCGGCGTCAACGGATTCGATGAAGGCTTCGTCGGTTGGGGCTACGAGGACCGCGAATTTGCCGCACGCCTGACGAATGCCGGCGTGCGCCAGCGACCGCTCAAGTTCGCCGCGCTCGCGGTGCATCTATGGCACGGCGGCGACAAAGCGGTCAGTGCGCAGGAAGAACAGGCGCTACCCAATTACCAGCGCTGGCAGCGCACGCTCGCAACGCACGCGATCCGCTGCGATGTCGGTGTGGATCGACATGCGCAGCTCCTGCACGAGTCGCCGCCGGACCTGCGCGCACGACCGGCACGGTAAGCTTGCCCGATGCGCATCAGCCTGACCGTCACCACCTACAACTCGCCGCGCGCGCTCGAGCTCAGCTTGCGCGGCATCGCGCGGCAGAGCCGCCTGCCGGATGAAGTGCTGGTTGCCGACGATGGCTCTGGTGCGCCGACGCGCGCACTGCTGCAGACACTGGCGCGCGATTTCCCGGTGCCGCTGCGCCATGTCTGGCAGGAAGACGAGGGCTATCGCCTCGCGCGCATCCGCAATCTTGCGATCCTCGCGGCGCGCGGCGACTACGTGATCTTCCTCGACGGCGACACCATTCCGGGACGCGACTTCGTCGCCGATCACGAGCACTTCGCGCGCCCGGGCTGCTTCGCGCAGGGCTCACGCGTGCTGACCGGCGAGCGTTGCGCCGCCCGTCTTTTGCAGACCGGGCAACTGGATGTCGGATTCTTCGAGCCGGATATCGAGCGCAGGCGTCACACTCTGCATCTACCCCTGCTCGCGCAGATCTACGCGCGTCCGCATCGCGGAACTTCCGGCGTGAAGGGTTGCAACATGGCGTTCTGGCGCGACGACCTGATTGCGTTGAATGGTTTCAATGAAGCGATGGTCGGCTGGGGCCGCGAGGACAACGAAATCGTCGCGCGCGCCTACCAGCTCGGTCTGCACCGGCGCGATCTGCGCTTCGCGGCGCTCGCGGTGCACCTGTGGCATCCCACGCGGAAGAATCTCGACAACAATCCGAACGACGTGATCCTCGCCGATACGCGCAGGCGCCGGCTGCTGCGCTGCGAGCGCGGGCTCGATCAGCACGCGCAGGAATTCGCCGAAGCGCCGCCGGACCTTCGCGCACCGACGGCGCGCTGAGGAAACTTACGGCAACGTGCTGCGCGCGTCGCCGGCTACGCGGTCCAGCGGCAAGCGCAGAATGAATTCCGCCCCGCCTTGCGCACGATTCTGCGCCGTCACGCTGCCGCCCTGCTCCTCGACGATCTTCTTCACCACCGCGAGGCCGAGCCCGGTGCCCTTCGACTTGCTCGTCGTGTACGGCTCGAACCAGCGCTCACCGAAATCCGCCGGCAGGCCGGGGCCGTTGTCGGCTACGCAGAGTTCGACCCAGTCGATGTCGTCGACGCGCACCGCGCGCGTGGTGATCTGGATTTGCGGCTTGCGCGTTTCGCCGATCGCTTCGAGTGCGTTCTTCAGCAGGTTGTGCAGCGCCTGGCGCAGGCGTACCGCATCGACACGCACGCGCGGCTCGCCCGGCGCGAATTGCCGGGTCAGGGTGATGCGCTGGTCGTTCTCGTACAGATCGAGCACTTCGCCGACCAAGGCATGCAGCGCGATCGGTCGCGTCGAAAGCTGCGGCGGTCGCGCGTAGTCACCGAACGCATTGACCATCGTCTTGAGCGCTTCGACCTGGCTCACGATCGTGTGCGTCGCGCGATCGATGAGTTCGCCCTCCTCCGGTGACAGGCGGCCGAGAAAGCGTCGCCGCAGACGCTCGGCGGCGAGCTGGATCGGTGTCAGCGGATTCTTCACCTCGTGCGCGAGACGGCGCGCGACCTCGCCCCAGGCGGCGTCGCGCTGCGCGCGGTTGAGCACGGTGAGGTCGTCGAACACAGCGACATAGCCGGCCTGATCGGGCAGTGCCGTGCCGCGCAACATCAAGGTGCGACGGCCTTCGGCGCTGTCGATGCCGACTTCCTCGCGCCACTCGCGACGGTCCTCGCGCAGATGGCGCGCGAGCGGATCGGTGAAGGGTGCGAGATCGGCGCGCTCGTTCTTGAGTTCGGCCAGGCGATGACCGAGATGCCGCGTCAAGCTCACTCCGAGAATCGCCTCGGCGGCGCGATTGGCGATGCGCAGATTGCCGTCACGATCGAAGCCGAGCACGCCGGCGGACAGACGCTCCAGCACCGCTTCGAGCCAGGCGCGCTGCTGCTCGGTTTCGCGCGCACTCTTCTGCGCACGTGCGCCGGCAAACTCGAGCTCGCGCGTCATCTCGGCAAACGAGTTGACCAGGAAGCCGAGCTCGTCGTCGCTCGGCACCGGCAACGGCGTGTCGTAGCGACCGGCGCCGACCGCGCGCGTCGCCGCTGCGAGCCGGCGCACCGGCGCGACCAGCCGGCGTGCGACGCCGAACGCGGCGAGTACCACGACCAGTACCGCGAGCAGCAGCACGAAGGTCAGAATCAGTGCGAAGGTGAGTTTCAGCGAACCGCGCAGGAACTTCAGACGCTGGAAATCGAAGCTCGCGCTCTCTATGCCGCGCGTCAAGGTCTGCAGTCGCGCCGGCAGCGGGAAGATTCCCTGCAGCAGCCGGCCCTGCACGAATCCGCCGCGCGACTCGGTGCTGTTGCCGACGCTGTCCGCCGCCGCGATCGGCAAGGCGACACGCAAGGCCAGCACCTCGCCGAACGGCTCGGCCGCCGCATAGCGGCCATCGCCTTGCACGCGCAACAGCAGCGAACTGTCGGGCAACGGCGGATCGAGCCGGCGCGGATCGGAGCTCGCGGTCGCCTGCACGCGGCCGTCGTCGCCGAACACGGTGAGCTGGGTTGCACCAACCTGGTCGATCACCTCGTCGAGGGTCGCCTGCGCCGATGCGGCCGGTTCCGCTGCGAGTCGCTGCGCAACACCGGCGCTCGCGGTTTCGGCGACCTGCAGATGTTCGTCGACGACGATGCGACCGATTTCGAGCGCGCCGTCGAGCGCCTGTTCAAGGCGCACGTTGAACCAGCTGTCGATGGTCGCATCGAGAAAGCGCAGGGCGAAGCCGTACACCACGACGATCGAAGGCAACGCCAGCAGGATCAGCATGAACAACAGGCGCCGACTGAGGCGCGCACCCGGCGCTTCGCGCCGCAGGTCCGCACGCAGGCGCCACAGGCGCTGCCCGATCGCGAAGACCAGCGCGGCGAGCGCGATCGCGGCCGCGCCGAGCACCCAGCGATAATGCGCGGCGAAGCGGCTGCCATCGCCGGCTGCGTCCTCGGCAAGCTTCAGCGACGCGACCAGCAGCGCGACGACCGCCGTCGCCGGCAGCGCGCGACGAAACAGGAAATTCAGCGCGCCGCGGAGGTCCACGCGAAATCCGCCGAGGCAAGCCGCCACGCCGGCTCGAACAACGCCGGCAATCTCAGCGCACCCGGCAATGCGGCCGGATCGAGGTGCACCGATACACGCAGCGGCGCTGCAGCCGGCACCGTCGCAAATTCCTTCGGCAGGCCGAGGCGCAGCGAACCGAGAGCAGCGACGAGATAGCCCGGCGTCGCATAGCTGCGCACTTCCGCGACATCGAGTTGATGGAGCTGATAGCGACGCGACAACGGGAAATAGCGCAGCTCGATGCGCCTCGATGTTTCCAGCGCACGCGGCCATGCGCCCGCGCGCAGATCGACGCGAAACGTGATCGGGATGCCGTGATCGAGTGCGTCCTGCATCGGTCCGCTGAGCCGGCAGTCCAGACCCAGCTCGAGCGCTGCGCTGCCGCCGGCTGCCTGCATGCGCGCATCGCGCACGATCAGCGTGCCCGGCGTCTGCTGCATGATGATGCCGCAGCCGGCGAGCAGGCCGGCGCCAGCGAGAACCGCCGCGAAGACGCCGCGCTTGAACGCGTCAGCCATGCTTTTCCAGCACCGCGCAATAAAACCCGTCCATGCCGCCTTCGCCCGGCAGGTTCTGGCGCCCGGCGCCGGCCTCGTGTCCGTAGCGCTCGGGCAGCGCTGTCGCGCGCGCATCGGCGTGCGTGTCGAGGAAGGCAGCCACGATCGCTTCGTTTTCGGCGCGCAGCAGCGAACAGGTCGCATAGACCAGGCGTCCGCCATTCGCCAGCAGCGGCCACATGGATTCGAGCAGACGCCGCTGCGTCGCCGCGAGCACGCTGATGTCGGCGGCACGCCGATGCAGCTTGATGTCCGGCTGGCGGCGCACGATGCCGCTGGCCGAGCACGGCGCGTCGAGCAGGATGCGCTGGAACGGCGTGCCGTCCCACCACGACGCCGGTTCGCCGGCATCGCCGGCTACGACGCGCGCGCTCAGTCCGAGTCGTGCGAAGTTTTCGTGCACGCGCGACAAGCGGCTCGCATCGCTGTCGAGCGCGACCAAGTCGACGCGCGCGCGTTCGAGCACATGCGCAGCCTTGCCGCCCGGCGCAGCGCAGGCGTCGAGCACGCGCTGGCCATCGGCGAGATCGAGCAGTTCCACCACGCGTTGTGCGGCGCCATCCTGGACCGAGAATTCGCCGTCGTCATAACCTGGCAGACGGGTCACGTCGGTGCTTTCGGCGAGCACGATCGCATCCGGCAGGTTCGCGTGAATTTCCGCTTCGATGCCGGCAACGCGTAGTTTCTCGAGCAAGGCGTCGCGCGTGATGCGCTGCCGATTCGCGCGCAAGGTCAGCGGCGCCTCGCGATTGCCGGCTGCGAGGATGTCATCGGCCTGCTGCGGCCAATCACGCACGACGGCGTCGATGAGCCAGCGCGGATGCGCGTGGCGCGACACCGCATCGCGGTCGAGTTGTGCATCCAGCGTCGCGCGTTCGCGCAGGAACCGGCGCAGCACCGCATTGACCAAGCCGGCGTAATGCGGCTGACCGAGCGTGCGTACCGCATCGACGCAGGAGCCGACCACGGCGTACTCGGCCTGACCGAGCACGCCGAGCTGGGCCATGCCGACGACCAGCAAGGCGCGCACCTCGCGCGCCTTCGGCGGCAGCGCCTTCTCGGTAAGCAAATCGAGCGCGGCATTGAAACGCAGCCACCAGCGCGACGCGGCAAACAGCGAGGCCGCGAGCAGGGCGCGATCACGCGGATCGGCGATGCGTGGATTCGAATCGGCGAGCACGTGGCGCAACGAAACGCCGTCGAACACGACGCGTGCCAGCGCGCGCGCAGCTTCCGCGCGCAGGGCAGCACCGGGTTGCTCCGCGCGAGTCGGCTTCGTCGTGGTTCGCTGCGTGCTCATCGATTTGCCCGACGACGGCGCGGCGCTGGTGTCGGCTGCCTGCTCACGGCGATCGGATTGTCTGTCTGGAGTGCATCGGCTCGGAAGTATCCGAACAGTAGCGCACTGACCGCACGGCGGTCGTGCGGGAACTCGATGCAGAACTCAATCACCGGCTTTCCCTGAATTTCTCCGCGCATTCAACCAATCGCGCACAGCCATGCGCCGCCCGCCTTCGCGCTGCAGTTCGCGGATGCGCAACGCGCCGTCGCCGGTTGCGATATCGAGCGCGTCGCGATGGGTCGCCAGAATGCTTCCAGGCGTCGCGACTTCCGTGATGGCGACCGCTTCGGCGGACCAGATGCGCAGACGCTCACCGTGGATTTCAGCTTCGGCCACCGGCCATGGATCGAATGCGCGAACCTTGCGCGCGAGCGCGACGGCGGAGTCGTCCCAGTCGAGCTTCGCTTCGGCCTTGTCGAGCTTGTGCGCGTAGGTGACGCCCTCGGCCGATTGCGGCGTTGCCGGCAACGCTTCGCCACGAAGGATGCGCGCAAGGCCTTCGGCGAGTGTTGCGGCACCGAGCGCCGCGAGACGATCGTGCAACGTGCCGCCGGTTTCGTGCGGATCGATCGGCGTGCGCTTCTCGAGCATCACCGGCCCGGTATCGAGGCCGGCTTCCATCTGCATCAGATCGACGCCGGTCTCAGCATCGCCGGCAAGAATCGCGCGCTGGACCGGCGCAGCACCACGCCAACGTGGCAGCAGTGATGCGTGCACATTCCAGCAGCCGAGCCGCGGAATCGCCAATACCGACTTCGGCAGGATCAACCCGTACGCAACGACGATGATCAGATCCGGCGCGTGTGCGCGCAGGCGTTCGCGTGCCGCCGCGTCACGCAAGGTTTCCGGTTGCTCGACCGCGATACCCGCAGTGAGCGCCGCGAGCTTGACCGGACTCGGAGCAAGCTTGCGCCCACGCCCCGCAGGCCGGTCGGGTTGCGTGTAGACCGCGGCGACGTCCGCACCACTGGCGAGGCAGGCATGCAGCGACGGCACGGCGAATTCCGGCGTCCCTGCGAACACCAGTCGAAACCTACTATTCATGATGACTCGAACGGCAATGGACTCTGCGCATGGATGCAGTTTAATGCCCTGCGTGGCCCAGGCCTCTTTCCGCTTCCACTTTTTATCGACCGCCAGTCGCCGTGCACCCGCTACAGCGGGAACTGGATTCGCGAGCGATGTTCAACGGTCGAATACGCGCATCGGCGTGCTAGTTGTCGAAGCCGTCCGCGAAGATCGAATCTGCGGATGGCAATGCGGCCAGATGTCCGCGCGCCTGACCTCCGATGGTCGAAAAATCTCCGCCTGCGTACAGGGTGTGGCCGCTACCAAGGGCGAACGCAAAGACGCCGTCATCTGCCGATGGATTCCAGGCCGGGTCGGCGGAGCCCGCGCTGCCGACGAGCCGGGCTATCGCATTGCGCGGCTGGCTTCCGATAGTCGTGAAATATCCTCCAGCCAAGACGGATCCGTCTGTGTCTACAGCCAATGAGAGGACCGCGGCATCCGCATCCGGTGAAGGATTCCAGCCAAGGTCGGCTGCGCCGGCTGCGCCCGAAAGCTTGGCAATCGCATTGCGTGGCTGGCCGCCGATTGTGGTGAAAAGACCGCCAACATAGATTGACGAGTTGGCGCCAATAGCCAGCGATAGAACTTCCTCGTCGGGGGCTGGATTCCAAGTGGGGTCCGCTGCTCCTGTGCTTGCCGACAACTTTGCCAGATTGGTGCGCGGCTGGCCTCCCATCGTGGTGAAGATTCCGCCCGCATAGATCGCATCATCGGAATCTATCGCCAAAGCGACCGCACCTCCGCTCTCACCCGGATTCCACGCCTGGTCGGCCACACCGGTGCTGCCAGAAAGTTTTGCGATGCCGCTACGCGGTTGGCCGCCGATGTTGGTGAACCATCCGCCCGTATAAACGGCCATGTTGGAATCGACCGCAAGCGAAAGAACCGTGCTGTCGGCAGCAGGATTCCACGCCGATTCAACTGCACCAGTGTCTCCCGCGAGCTTGGCGATATGTTTACGCGATTGGCCCCCGACTGTCGTGAAGTTTCCTCCGAGATAAACCGCGCCATCAGCATCAAGTGCAAATGCGTATACAGACGAGTCCGCAGCCGGATTCCAGGTTGGGTCGAGCGTGCCGCTTGAGGTAAGGCGCAAGACGTTTTTTCGCGCTATGGAATCGGTCTTGAAGAAATCACCGCCAACGAGAGTACCGCCGTTGGGTTGAACGGCCAGCGCAAACACTCGGCCCGGCTGTTCAGCGTCTATGGCTGCCGCCAGATTCCCGTGCGAACCTGTCAGACGCGCAGCCCCCAATCGAACCTGGTCGCCTGCAGTAGTGAAATTTCCCCCCGCGTAGAGCACTCCATCGCCGCCGGCGCAAACCGCATTGATCTGGCGACCTACCGCTGGAGTCCAGTCAGTATCCGGCGCACCGGTATCGACTGAAAGTTTCGCAAGATACGTATGCGTCTGAGCGCCTATTGCCGTGAACTCGCCGCCAACGTAAAGAGCGCCTGCACCATCGAGAGACAGCGTAGTCACCAGCTCGTTTGGCGACGGATTCCAGTTCGGGTCTGCATCGCCCGTGGTACCCGAGAGCTTGGCGATCACTTCACGCGGTTGACCGCCGATCTGATGGAAAACTCCTCCAACATACACTTCGCCCGCCGCATCTGCCGCGACAGCAAGTACAAAATTATCGGGGGATGGCAGCCAGTGCACGTCTACTTCACCGGTAGCATTCGCCAACTTGGCAATCGACTTGCGCGATTGTCCACCGATCATGCCAAAGTCGCCGACAGCATAGAGCGCGTTATCGGGCGAAATGGCGAGCGCTGAGACGACATCGTCGGGCGAAGGATTCCAGGCGCTCTCTGCTGCACCCGTGTCGCCCGAGAGCTTGGCGAGGTAATTGCGTGACAGGCCGCCGATTGCCGAAAAGTAGCCGCCCGCGTAGACGGCGCCCGTGTTGTCTGTAGCCAAAGCGTAGACTGGGTTGTCGGCCGACGGGTTCCAATTGGCATCGACCACACCCGTACTGCCTGACACTTTCGCGATGTAGTGGCGCGAAAGATCGCCGATCTTCGAGAAAATTCCTCCGACGTAGACAGCGCCGGTAGCATCCACTGCGACAGCTGCGACAGAGCCGTTCACAGAAGGGGCCCAGTCGAGATCAAGGGTCCCGTCTGGCAATACGCGTGCGAGATTCTTGCGCGCCACGCCATTGATTGAAGTGAAATCGCCGCCCAGCACGACACCGCCATCAGGCATTCGCGCAACTGCGTATACGAAACCTCCCGAGAACAAATTCAGATTCGGGTGAGCCAGCGGCGGCGGGGTTTGTGCGCTAGCCGAAGCTACAGCGAACAACAAGAGCACACCGACACTTCGTCCGAATACCGCCGCGAGTCCGCCTGACATTCCCTTCCCCTGTTGGTCCGCTATCTGCGAACCGACTATTGTAGAAGCAAGTACGTCGCGAGGCGCGTAACTTTTCAACCGTCAAACTTTTTCCCGACTGATGTGATCACCGTTTGCCGGGTAGACCCAAATCCGTGCGCCGAACAACGGCTCCAACCGTGGGTTCGCATCAGCCCCGCCGCGGCAGATTCTGCGCAATCCGCCACAGCACTCCGCTCGGATCGGCCAGCGTGAAGTCGCGCATCGCCCAGGGTTGATCTTGGAGTTCGCCGAGGATGACGCCGAATTGCTCTGCGATGCGCTGCGAACGCACGTGTGCATGCCAGTCGTCGACGTTCTCGACCAGCAGATGCATCACGAAGTTGGAAGCGAGTTCGGCGACGAAAAAATCCTGCAGCAGAAAGCTGCAATCGCCGTGATGGAAGTAGGCGACGCCGCCGCCGGATGAGGCGAGCGTGAAGCCGAGTGCCTGATAGAAGCGCGTGGACAGCGCGAAGTCGCGCGCCGGCACGAATGCCTTGATTTCGACCGCGCCGAGATTCGGCATCAGGCGCTCTGGCGCCTGCGCTTTTCCATCCGCTTGAGCAGCATCGAGCGCTTCAGCGGTGACAGGTAGTCGACGAAGAGCTTGCCGATGAGGTGATCCATCTCGTGCTGGATGCACACGGCGAGCGGACCTTCGACATCGAGCTCGAACGGCTTGCCGTCCGCATCCTGCGCGGCGACCTTGATGCGCAGGGCGCGATCGACGTCGGCGTAGATGCCCGGAAACGAAAGGCAGCCTTCCTGATAGACCTGTTCGCCGTCCTTTTCGAGGATGCGCGGGTTGATCAGGACGAGCGGCTGGTCGGCGTCCTCGGACATGTCGGCGACCAGCAGTTGCCGGTGCACGTCGACCTGGGTCGCGGCCAGTCCGACCCCGGGCGCGGCGTACATGGTCTCGAACATGTCGGCGACCAGGCGCTTCAGGTCGGCGTCGAAGACGGTCACCGGCTGCGCCTTGGTGCGCAGGCGCGGATCGGGAAACTCCAGAATGGTGAGCTTGGGCATGGCGGTCAGATGCGGGCGGCAGCGGGCGGCACAAGGTTCGTGCGAAGACGCCATTTTACGCTGCAGGCGCTTGATTGCGGTCGAATTTGCACGTCGCGCCGGCAAATCGTGGCGGCCACGCACCAGGTTGCAATTTTGAGATGGCCGTCGTTTTACGGGGTTAAGCTTTCGTATACACTCGCCAAGCCGTTGGGGAATCAGGGAATTAGCGGTCATGCTTAAAAAACTACTTGCGATGTCGGCCGGGCTGCTCTTCACCCTCACGGTGTACGCCGCGACCGCCAGTTGGGCCGATCACCATCCGGACCGCTATATCGTCAAGAAAGGCGATACGTTGTGGGACATTTCCGCGCGCTTCCTCAAGCAGCCCTGGCTGTGGCCGGAAATCTGGCAGGACAATCCGCAGGTGCGCAATCCGCACCTGATCTATCCGGGCGATGAGCTGGTCGTGTCGGGCCGCCATGTCGGCCACGGCAACGGCTCGATCGAACCGCATGCACGCGTCACCGCGCTCGACGATGCGATTCCGCCGATCCCGTTGTCGGCGCTCAAGCAGTGGCTCAAGCACACGCGCGTCGTCGGCGAGGACGAGTTCAAGAACGCGCCGCACGTCGTCGGCATCGAGGAAAACCAGTTGCGCGGCATTCCCGGCCAGCTCGTCTACGTACGCGGCCTCAATGCGCAGCCGGGTCAGAAGTTCGCGCTGGTGCGGCCGATGGGTCGCTACTACGACATGCCGCCGGAAAAGGACGGCGGCGTGCGCGAGGTTTACCGGCAGTCGCCGGACGCGCGTGACGGTCGCCCGGCAATGCTGTGGCGGCACGGCCCGATCGAATACACCCTGAGTGGCAACGTGCGTTTCCTCGGCTATGAAATGCTCGACTACGGCGTGGTCGAGGTCACTCGCAGTGCGGACGTGTCGTCGGTGCTGGTCACCTATTCCGACTTCGAAGTGCGCCCGGGCGACTACGTGCTGCCGATCGAGGAGCAGCCGTACGACGATCAATACGTGCCGCATTCGCCGAGCCGTGCACCGGACAATATGCGCGTGGTCGCCTTCACCGATGCGCTGAATGCGATCGGTCCGCGCCAGGTCGTCGCGCTCACGCGCGGTCAGGACGACGGCATCGAGAACGGCCAGACCTTCAGCATCTACCATCCGGGCGATGAAGTGGATGACGAGACCGACTACACCGACGGCAGTGCGCACAAGTTCTTCCATCCGCACGACTCCAAGGTCACTTTGCCGCCGGAGTTCATGGGTCACGTGATGATCTTCCGCACCTTCCAGCGCGTCAGTTATGGCCTGGTGATGGATGCAGTGAAGCCGGTGCATCTGGGCGATTTTCTGCACGATCCGAATACGACGCCGTAGCAGCGCGACGGGGTCGCGGCTGCGGTGAGGGCGCGCCGCACTCGGCGTTCGAATGGGCGGCTGCGCCGCGCGCAGGCATAGCGCGGCGCTGTGAGGGCGGCGCTGCGCGCCTGTGAGGGCGCTCGCCCTGCGGCTCGCTGTGAGGAGGAGCGTGATCGCCGCGCCCCTCTGCTGTCCCTCACTCCTCACAGCCCGCGCAGCGGGCGCCCTCGCAGGCGGCGAACGCCGCCGCCCTCACGCTCCGCGAATTTCCTACGCAACGCGACGACGCCCGCCCATCTCAGCGCCGCGCGACGCCGGCCACACTTCCCCACATGGACATCACGACCCAGCGCGACGCGATCGAAGCGTGGCTGATCCTGCTGCGCGCGCCTGGCATCGGGCCTGCGACCTTGCGCGGCTGGATCGAGCGTCACGGCAACGCGATCGCGGCGCTGGCTGTCGTTCGACGCGATGGTGCTGCACGAGCGCTGGATGGCGCGACCCGCGAATGGCTGCGCGCTCCCGACGCGCAAGCGATCGCGGCCGATCTTGATTGGCTCGCGGCGCCCGGCCGGGTTCTGCTCGCCTTCGTCGAAGATGACTTCCCCTCGCTGCTGCGCGAGATTCCAGCGGCGCCGGCCGCGTTGTTCGTCGACGGCGATGCTTCGGCGCTATGGCTGCCGCAGATCGCGATCGTCGGCAGTCGGCATGCGAGTCAGGCCGGTATCGCCAATGCGCAGGCATTCGCGCGCGCGCTGGGCGCTGCCGGTCTGGCGATCACCAGCGGACTCGCCGAAGGCATCGACGGCGCGGCGCACGCGGCAGCGCTCGATGTCGGCGTTGCCACGATCGCCGTGCTCGGGACCGGACCAGATATCGTGTATCCACCCCGACACTTCGATCTTGCCGCACGCGTGCGCGCCCATGGCGCCCTGGTCAGCGAATTCCCGCCCGGCACGCCGGGACACCCTTCGCACTTTCCGCGGCGCAACCGCATCATTGCGGGCTTGAGCCTCGCCACGCTGGTGGTCGAGGCGAGCCTGCGCTCGGGCTCGTTGATCACCGCGCGCAACGCTGCCGAAAGCGGCCGTGAGGTGTTCGCGATTCCCGGCTCGATCCACCATCCGCTCGCACGTGGCTGTCATCAGCTGATCCGCCAGGGCGCGCGGCTGGTCGAAACGGCCGAGGAAACCATCGCCGAGCTGGCCCCGTTGGCAGGCACGCTCGGCGCGCAGTTGCGTGAGCGCCTTGAGCGCCCATCGGAGTCTGTGCCTGCATCGACACAGCCGGCGCACGCCAGCGTTTCGGCCATCGATCCGGACTACGCACGCCTGCTCGCCGCGCTCGGTCATGACGCACTCGGTGTCGACCAGCTCGCCGAGCGGACCGGGCTTGCCGTCGCCGCCTTGTCATCGATGCTGCTGATGCTGGAACTCGAAGGTCGCGTCGTCGCGACCAGCGGCGGTGCGTATGCGTGCCGAGTTTGATCTTTCACGCGCCAGCACAAAGTCGGGGAATATCAATGGATACAAATTGTTACCCGGGTGTGAAGCCGGTCCCAAAATCAGGCGTCGATCCGACTCGCAGCGTGAGTGTCGCTTGACAGCCCGCCTCGCGCTGTGTTTCCACTGAATAAGGAAACGCGCTTCAGTTGTCTCTTTCATTGCGCCAGCGGAACATCCGCGCGCCGCAGCAGCGGCCGCACGCATCCGTCGGCAGGGAACGCACATGGCAAAGAATCTATTGATCGTCGAGTCGCCGGCGAAGGCGAAGACGATCAACAAATACCTCGGCAAGGACTTCCACGTGCTGGCCTCGTACGGTCACGTGCGCGATCTGGTGCCGAAGGAAGGCGCGGTCGCGACCAATCGCGACTTCGCGATGAACTACGAGGTCATCGAACGCAACGAGCGCCATGTCGACGCGATCGCCAAGGCGGCCAAGAGTGCCGACTCACTCTATCTCGCGACCGACTTGGATCGCGAAGGCGAAGCGATTTCCTGGCACATCGCCGAGATCCTGAAGGAGCGCGGCTTGCTCGAAGGACGCGCCGTGCACCGCGTGGTGTTTTCCGAGATCACGCCGCGTGCGATCAAGGAAGCCGTCGCCAGTCCGCGTGCGTTGTCGATGGACCTGGTCAACGCGCAGCAGGCGCGCCGTGCGCTCGACTATCTGGTCGGCTTCAATCTGTCGCCGGTGCTGTGGCGCAAGGTGCAGCGTGGACTTTCGGCCGGTCGCGTGCAGTCGCCGGCCTTGCGCATGATCGTCGAGCGCGAAGCGGAAATCGAAGCGTTCAAGGCGCGCGAATACTGGTCGATCGACGCCGAATGCGCGCATACCGATCAACCGTTCAAGGCGCGTCTGCTGAAACTGCGCGGCAAGAAGTTCGAGCAGTTCGATCTCACCAACGAGACCGATGCGCTGGCCGCCCGCAGTGCGCTGGAACGCTCCGCGCAAGGTCGCCTGGTCGTTGCGAACATCGAATCGAAGGAGCGCAAGCGCCGGCCGTCGCCGCCGTTCACGACCTCGACACTGCAGCAGGAAGCGGCGCGCAAGCTCGGTTTCACCACCAGCCGCACGATGCGCCTGGCCCAGCAGTTGTACGAAGGCGTCGCGATCGGCGACGAAGGCGTCGTCGGACTGATCACCTACATGCGTACCGACGCGGTCTCGCTGTCGGCCGATGCGATCACCGAGCTGCGTGAGGTGATCGGTCGCGATTTCGGCGCGCGCGCGCTGCCGGAGCAGCCGCATTTCTATCGCAACAAGTCCAAGAACGCACAGGAAGCGCACGAGGCGATCCGTCCGACCTCGGCCAATCATCGTCCGAAGGATGTCGCGGCGTATCTGAGCGACGAACAGCGCAAGCTGTACGAGCTGATCTGGAAGCGCGCGCTGGCAAGCCAGATGCAGCACGCAACCTTGAACACGGTGTCGGTGGATCTGGATGCCGGCGGCGATTCCATGTTCCGCGCCAGCGGCACCACCATCATCGATCCGGGTTTTCTCGCCGTGTACGAGGAAGGCCGCGACCAGAAGAACGCCGAAGACGAGGACGAAGGCCGCAAGCTGCCGAAGATGGCGATCGGCGAAGCGGTGCCGCTCGCCGCGATCAATGCCGATCAGCACTTCACCGAACCGCCGCCGCGCTTTTCCGAAGCGAGCTTGGTCAAGGCGCTGGAGGAATACGGCATCGGTCGTCCGTCGACCTACGCCAGCATCATCCAGGTACTGCTGAACCGCGAATACGTGATTCTCGACAGCCGCCGCTTCAAGCCGACCGATGTCGGTCGTGCAGTCGCGAATTTTCTTTCCGGGCATTTCGCGCAGTACGTCGACTACGACTTCACCGCCAAGCTCGAAGACGAACTCGATGCGGTCAGCCGCGGCGAGGAAGACTGGATTCCGTTGCTGGAGAAATTCTGGAAACCGTTCAAGGCCCAGGTCGACGACAAGAACGAAACCGTCGATCGTTCCGAGGCGACCGGTGCGCGCGAACTCGGCATCGATCCCAAATCCGGCAAGCCGGTGCAGGTACGCCTCGGCCGCTACGGACCGTTCGCGCAGATCGGCACCAAGGAAGACGAGGACAAGCCGAAGTTCGCGAGCCTGCGCACCGGCCAGAGCATGCACACGATTTCGCTCGAAGATGCGCTCGAGCTGTTCAAGCTGCCACGCGCGCTCGGCTTGAGCGAGGCCGGCGAGGAAGTCAGCGTCGGCGTCGGCCGTTTCGGGCCGTTCGTGAAGCAGGGCGCGACGTATGCCTCGCTGCAGCCCGAGGACGATCCATACACGATCGAGCTACCGCGCGCGCTCGAACTCGTCCGCGCCAAGGCCGAGGCGGCAGCCAATCGCATCATCAAGGACTTCGGCAACGGCATCCAGGTGCTCAATGGCCGCTACGGACCGTACATCACGGACGGCGAGAAGAACGCGCGCATTCCGAAGGACAAGGAACCGCCCGAACTGACCGAAGCCGAATGCGTGGAGCTGCTCGCGGCTGCGCCGAACCGGCCCAAGCGCGGCGGCGGACGCTTCGGCAAGGGCAACAAGGGGAACAAGGGCGGCAAAGCGGCGAAATCGGTGGCGGCCGACGATGCCGCTGCGAAGAAGGCTGCGCCGAAGAAAGCCGCAGTGAAAAAGGTGGCCGCGAAAAAAGCTCCCGCGAAGAAGAAGACGGCTGCCGGCAAAGCCACGAAGAAAGCCGTGAAGAAAGCGGCGACGAAGAAGACAGCCGCCGCGTGATGCCTGCACGACCGCGGCCAGCGGACGCATCCGAAGTTCGGCTGGTCCGGAGTTCGACGCGTCCGCGCATCGCGGACCGCTTCGCAGCGACGAACTGACGGCTGCGCATGTTCGCCGATCTCGCCATCGCGGTTGCGGCTTTGCGTGCCGGCGGCGTCGTCGCCTACCCGACCGAGGCGGTCTATGGCCTCGGTTGCGACCCACGCAATCGCGGCGCCTGCGAAAAACTGTTCGCGCTGAAAGCGCGTCCGTCGACGCAAGGCGTGCTGCTGATTGCAGCCGACTTCGCCCAGGTCGAAACGTATATCGATCTCGCACACACGCCTGATGACGCCCTGCAACGAGCAAAGGCGACCTGGCCGGGTCCGCAGACCTGGATTTTCCCGCGCGCTCCCGCAACCCCCGCGTGGATCGCAGGCGCTCACGCCGGCATCGCGCTACGCGTCACCGCGCACGTCGGCGCCGCTGAACTCTGCCGCGCCTTTGGTGGCGCGTTGGTATCGACCAGCGCCAACCGTCACGGCGAGGCGCCCGCGCGAACCGCGGCCGACGTGGCGGCGATGTTCGGCACCGAACTCGATGCGATTCTGAACGGAAATGTTGGGGGACTTGAGCAGCCGACGCCAATCCGCGACGCTATCAGCGGGACGACCGTTCGTCGTTGAGTTTCGGTTGGGGGTCTGATGTCTGCTGTCGTGGAAGTCGCGGCGCGCGGTTCGCGCAGCTTGCCGCTGGTCAGCTTCGCGCAGGCGCAGCGCACGCTCGCGTGGCACGACGGGCGTGCCGTCAGCGTCGCGCAGTTTCTTGCCGACGTCGCCGCCGTGGCTGCCGCGTTGCCGGCCGTCGGCGATGCGATCAATCTTTGCGAAGACCGCTACGCCTTCCTGGTCGCGTTCTGCGCCGTCATCAGCCGCGGCCGTACCAATCTGCTGCCGCCCTCGCGCGCAGCGCACGCGGTCGACGAAGCGCTGGACGCATATCCCGGCAGTTATGCGCTCAGCGATGTCGCTCTGCTGCCGCTGCCGCGGCGCCACCTGCAGATGCCGGCGCTCGGCTGCAACGGCGAGTCCGATACCGTGCCGGAAGTGGACGCCGATCACATCGCGGTGATCGGTTTCACCTCGGGCAGCAGCGGGCAGCCGAAGCCGAATCCGAAAACCTGGTCGGCGTTCCATGCCAGCAATGCGCGCAACGCCGCGGCATTGGCGCACACGCTCGGACTTGCCGACGGCGCGCTCGCCCACGTCGTCGCGACCGTACCGCCGCAACACATGTACGGCATCGAGTTGTCGATCCTGCTGCCCTTGCTCGGCCCTTTCGCGGTGCATGGCGGGCGACCGTTATTTCCGGCCGACGTTGCTGCAGCCCTCGCGCAGATTCCCGAACCTCGCGTGCTGGTGACCACGCCGGTCCATCTGCGCGCCTTGCTGCGCGATCCGAGCCCGCTGCCGACGCTCGGCGCGATCACGTCGGCAACGGCGCCCTTGACCCACGAACTCGCCGCCGAGGCGGAAGCTCGCTACGGCGCACCGGTGCTCGAATTGTTCGGCTCGACCGAAACCTGCGTGATCGCGCAACGGCGCAGCGCGCGCGAAACAGACTGGCAGCTCTATCCCGACATCCGCCTGCGTCCGCAGCCTGATGGCACCGTCGTCGACGCGCCCTACTTCAGCCACGCGGTCACCTTGCAGGATGTCGTCGAACTTCTGCCCGGACGCGCCTTTCGCTTGTGCGGCCGCCATGCCGATCTGGTCGAGATCGCCGGCAAACGCGCTTCCCTCGCCGACCTGACGCGCCGGCTGCTGGATCTTCCCGGCGTGCAGGATGCGATCGTGCTGCAACTGGACGAAGCCGACAGCATGGGCGTGCGCCGCATCGCCGCCCTGGTTGTTGCGCCCGATCGCTCGGAAGCAGAGCTGCTGCAGGGCCTGCGCAGCGCGATCGACCCGGCCTTCCTGCCGCGCCCGCTGCGCAAGGTCGATGCACTGCCGCGCAATGAGACGGGCAAGCTGCCGCGCATGCAGTTGCTGGCGGCGCTGTCGAGAGCGTGAGGTCGGCGGCTGCGCCTGCCTGTGAGGTCGGGCGCTTGTGCGCCCTGTGAGGGCGTCCGCGTTGCGGACTGTGAGGCGTGAGGAAAAGAAAAACGTCTGCCCTTCCTCACTCCTCACAGCGAGCCCGCAGGGCGAGCGCCCTCGCAGGCGGCACAGCCGCCGACCTCACGGCGACTGCTTGCCACTTTTCACATCGCCCAAAAATAAAATGCCCCGAGGGCCAGGGGGAGCCCTCGGGGCGGGAAAACCGGTCTGGGGAGGGACCGGCCTTCGCGGGTTGCACTCAGGGAGGTGAGTGAACCAGGGTGCCGTTGCGTGCACCCGGAACAGTAGATGGGCATCAGGCAGAAAAGTTTCCAGATCCGGGTCTGGTGCATTTACCGAGCGTTCATCGCGGGGGCGTGATGCGTGACGAATGGCATACGTGGAGCGTGAGGGCGGCGGCTTTGCCGCCTGCGAGGGCGTCCGCGTCGCGGACTGTGAGGGGTGAGGAAAGGAAAGAGCGCGCCGCCTTTCCTCACCCCTCACAGCGAGCCAGAAGGGCGAGCGCCCTCTCAGGCGGCAAAGCCGCCGCCCTCTCAAGCGGCAAAGCCGCCGTCCTCACAGGTGGCGAAGCCGCCGCCCTCACCGGGCGCGCAGCGCCCGCCTCAATGCGCCTCATCCCAATTAGCCCCCACGCCCACATCCACCACCAGCGGCACCGCAAGCTGCGCGGCCGCGGCCATGCGTTCGCGCACGCCGGCGACGATCTCGTCCACGCGGTCGGCGCGTACTTCGAACACGAGTTCGTCGTGGACCTGCATCAGCATGCGTGCCGACTCGCCCTGATCGATCAGCCAGGCGTCGACGCCGAGCATCGCGCGCTTGATGATGTCGGCGGCGGTGCCTTGCATCGGCGCGTTGATCGCGGCGCGTTCGGCGCCGGCGCGCTGTGCCTGGTTGCGTGAGTTGATGTAATCGAGATGCAGGCGGCGCCCGAACAGGGTTTCGACGTAGCCGTCGCGGCGTGCTTTCTCGCGTGTCTCCTCCATGAAGGTCTGCACGCTCGGGAAGCGTGCGAAATAGCGCGCCATGTAGTCCTGCGCATCGCCGCGTGCGATGCCGAGATTGCGCGCGAGTCCGAACGCGCTCATGCCGTACATCAGACCGAAGTTGATCGTCTTGGCCGCGCGGCGCTGGTTCGCGTCGACCTGATCCTGCGGCAGGCCGAACACCTCGGCGGCGGTTGCGCGATGCACGTCCTGGCCGCCATGAAACGCGGCAGACAGGCCGGCGTCGCCGGACAGATGCGCCAGGATGCGCAGCTCGATCTGCGAATAGTCGGCGGCGACGATCCTCCAGCCCGCCGGCGCCACGAAGGCCTGACGGATGCGGCGTCCTTCCTCGGTGCGGATCGGAATGTTCTGCAAATTCGGATCCGACGACGACAGGCGCCCGGTCGCGGCGATCGCCTGACCGTAGCTGGTGTGCACGCGACCGGTGCGCGGATTGACGATCTCGGCGAGCTTCTCGGTGTAGGTGCTGCGCAGCTTGGCGAGGCCACGGTAGTCGAGAATCACGCGCGGCAATTCGTGCTGGTCTGCGATGGCTGCGAGCGCCTCCTCGTTCGTCGACGGCTGTCCACTCGGAGTCTTCACCAGCACCGGCAGCTTGAACTCGTCGAACAACAGGGCCTGCAACTGCTTGGGCGAATCGAGACTGAAGTTGCGGCCGGCAATCGCGAATGCGCGCTCGGTCAACTCGAACATGCGCTGCGCCAATTCGTGGCTCTGCTGCTTCAGCGCGACCTTGTCGATCAGCACGCCGCGCTGCTCCATGCGCGCGAGCACCGGCACCAGCGGAACCTCGATGTCGCGATAGACCGCCTGCAGCGCCGGTACCGCTTCGAGCTGCGGCCACAGCGCACGATGCAGGCGCAAGGTGACGTCGGCGTCCTCTGCGGCATAGTTGCAGGCGGTGTCGAGATCAACCTGCGAGAACGGAATCTGCTTGGCGCCCTTGCCGGCGACATCCTCGTAGTGAATCGTGTCGTGGCCGAGCTGACGCTTGGCCAGCGTATCCATGTCGTGCCGCGTCGCGGTCGAATTCAGCACATAGGATTCGAGCATGCTGTCGTGCACGACGCCGCGCACCTCGATGCCGTAGTTCGACAACACATTCATGTCGTACTTCGCGTGCTGGCCGAGCTTCGGTCGTGTCGCGTCTTCCAGCAGCGGCTTCAAGGCCGCGAGCACGTCCTCGCGCGGCAGCTGCGCCGGCGCGCCGGCATAGTCGTGACCAAGCGGAATGTAAGCGGCGTGTTTCGGCTCGACCGCGAGCGACACGCCGACGATCTCGGCGCGCATCGGATCGAGCGAGGTCGTTTCGGTGTCGAACGCGATCAGCTCGACGCTGTGGAGCTTCGCGATCCATTCATCCAGTTGCTCGCGGGTCGTGACGAGCTCGTAGCGACCCGGCCCCGACAAACTTGCATCCAGCGATGCAAGCGGCACGCCGCCGTTTTCGCGAAGATGCGAATCCCCGCTGCTCTCGACACCGCCGATCGATTCCTTCGTGCGCGCAGACGAAGTCGATGCGAGCGTGTCGATCGCGTCCAGCTCCTTCAGCGCCGCATTGAATTCGTAGCGCTGGTAGAGCGCGCGCAGTTTCTCGATGTCGCGATCGAGCAGATGCAGCTGTGCCGGCGTGCGGTCGAGTTTGACGTCGGTCTTGATCGTCGCCAGCTGGCGCGACAACGGCAATTGCGGCAACGCCTTGCGCAGGTTCTCGCCGATCTTGCCGCCGACCTTGTCCGCGTTCGCGATCACGCCGTCGAGGCTGCCGTATTCGGCCAGCCATTTCGCCGCGGTCTTCGGACCGCACTTTTCCACGCCGGGAATATTGTCGACGCTGTCGCCCATCAGCGCGAGATAGTCGACGATCTGGTCCGGACGCACGCCGAACTTTTCGACGACGGAGGTCTCATCCAGCGTCGAGTTCGTCATCGTGTTGACCAGCACGATGCCGGGCACCACGAGCTGGGCGAAATCCTTGTCGCCGGTCGATACGGTGACGTTGATGCCTTCCGCGATCGCGCGCTTTGCCAGGGTGCCGATCACGTCGTCGGCCTCGACACCATCGATGCGCAGGATCGGAAAACCGAGTGCGGCCACGATCGCCAGCATCGGCTCGATCTGCGCGCGCAGTTCATCCGGCATCGGCGGGCGATGCGCCTTGTACGCGGCATACAGATCATCGCGAAACGTGGGGCCCGGCGCGTCCTGCACGAAGGCGGCGAAGTCCGGTTTCTCCTTCATCGTCGCACGCAGCATGTTGACGATGCCGAACAACGCGCCGGTCGGCTCGCCGGCCGAATTGGTCAGCGGCGGCAGCGCGTGAAACGCACGGTAGAGATAGGATGAACCGTCGATGAGGACGAGACGTGGACGCGACATCGGTAGCTTGCCGTCGAGCGAAAGAGGCCGCAGCTTGGCAAGCAGTGGGTCGCTTTGCAACGCGTGCGTGCCGGCATCGACGTCGGGTGAATTGCGCCGCGCGAAAGCGCTCGACGGTCTGCTAATCTGGCCGCACTTACCGGAGTCGCCGTCATGAATCTGTTCGTCCGCTCGCTGACCGCTACGCTCACTGGTCTCATCCTCGCAGCCGCAACGGCGAGCGCCGCCGACAAGCCGCCGAAAGCCGACGCGCCGCCGCCTCCCGGCATCAACGACCCCGGCGTCGTAACACCGACGACACCAACGAGTGCCGACGCGGCCAGCGCAGCCCCGGTCGCCGATGAAGATCCGCTCGCGCCGCTGCAAAAACCGGATTCGCGCCTGGTCCGCGACAAGGCCTCGCGTGAAAACACCCCGAGCGCCGAACGCATCGCGGCGAGCGAAGTGACCCGCCGCAAGCAGGGCACCGACACGGTCGAGGAATACCGCGACAGCGGACATGTCTGGATGATCAAGATCGTCCCGCAGAACGGCCCGACCCAGACCTTCATGGACAACGACGGCCGCGGCGGCCTCAATCGCAACCCGCTCGAGGGACCGATTTCGCCAGTGTATTACACGTTGTATGAGTGGAAGTGATTATTGGAGCGTGAGGGCGCGCGCCTTGCGCGCTGTGAGGAGTGAGGGCGCGCCTGCGGCGCTGTGAGGGAAATCCGAGCGCCTGCTGTTCCTCTCTCCTCTCAGCCCGCGCAGCGGGCGACCTCGCAGGGCGCGATGCGCCCGCCCTCACGTTCCAACAAGCCAATCCCGCGGCCGCAAATACTCCGCCAGTCGCGACTCGTCGCTGCCCGTGGCCGGTACGTAGCCGTACTCGAAGCGCACGCGCGGCGGCAGGCTCATCAGGATCGATTCGGTGCGTCCGCCGGACTGCAGGCCGAACAGGGTGCCGCGGTCGTAAACCAGATTGAACTCGACGTAGCGGCCGCGGCGGTAGAGCTGGAACTCGCGTTCGCGTTCGGCGAACGGTGTCGTCTTGCGGCGTTCGACGATCGGCAGGTAGGCATCGAGCAGGCCGTTGCCGACGGCTTGCTGGAAGGCGAAGCAGCGCTCGAAGTCCCACGTGTTCAGGTCATCGAAGAACAGGCCGCCGACACCGCGTGTCTCGGCGCGATGCTTCAGGAAAAAATATTCGTCGCACCAGTGTTTGTAGCGCGGATAGACCTCGGCGCCGAACGGCGCGCACAGGTCGTGCGCCACCGCGTGCCAGTGGCGCACGTCGTCGTCGAACGGATAGAACGGGGTCAGGTCGAAGCCGCCGCCGAACCACCAGACCGGCGCCGCGCCGTCCGCGCGCGCCTCGAAGTAACGCACGTTCATGTGCGTGGTCGGCACGTACGGATTCTGCGGATGCAACACCACGGACACCCCGAGCGCGGTCCAGCTGCGTCCGGCCAGCTCGGGGCGCAGCGCACTCGCGGCCGGTGGCAGGCGGTCGCCGGATACACGCGAGAAACCGACGCCGGCCTGTTCGAACACGGAGCCATTCTTCAGCACGCGCGAACGACCACCGCCGCCTTCCGCGCGTTGCCAGACGTCCTCGACGAAGCCGGCGCCGCCATCGCTGGCGGCGAACGCGTCGCACAGACGATCCTGCAGGCCGGTCAGAAACACTTCCACGGCGCCGAGCCGTGAACCATCGGCCGCATCCGGGCCGGCCTTGGCGGATAGGGAATTCATCGGCTGAATGCTAGCAGTCACCGCCGTACCCCGGGCAGCCCAAGCCGCGCAAGCCGGTTGTGACGACATGTCATAATTCCGCCTCCCTGCCCAACCCACTGCCGCGTGCCTGCCCGCATCGCTCCTCTCGCCATCACCGCCTTCACTGCGACGTCCGCGCTGGGACGCGGTCGTGTGATGCACGCCGAAGCTCTGCGCGCCTGTCGCGGCGGCTTGCGCGTCAACGACTTCACCGATCCGGCGCTGACCTGCGCGATCGGCCGTGTCGATGGCATCGAAAGCACGCCGTTGCCGGCGGACTTTGCGGCCCACGATTGTCGCAACAACCGCCTCGCCTGGATCGGACTCGACGCGGACGGCTTCCTCGACGACGCGCGCGCCTGCATCGAGCGCTACGACGCCGCGCGTGTCGCCCTCCTCGTCGCCACCTCCACCGCGAGCATCGGCGCGACCGAGGAAGCCTATCGCGAACTCGAGAACGGCCATTTCCCGCAGCGTCTGCGCAACTCGGCGCTGCACACGCCGCATTCGCTCGGCATCTTTCTGCAGGCGGTCCTCGGTACGCGCGGACCCTGCCTCACGGTCGCCACCGCGTGTTCGTCGAGCGCGAAGATCTTCGCCCAGGCGGAACGCCTGATCCGCCTCGGCGTCGCCGACGCGGCGATCGTCGCCGGCGTCGACAGTCTGTGCGGCAGCGTGCTGTTCGGCTTCAACGCACTCGGACTGGTCGCGCCGGAGGTGTGCCGGCCGTTCGATGTCCGGCGTTGCGGCATCTCGATCGGCGAAGCGGCCGGCTTCGCGCTGCTCGAACGCAGCGGCGCAGCGGACGCGGTGCAGCTGCTCGGCTACGGCGAATCCTCCGATGCCTACCACATGTCGACGCCGCATCCCGAAGGCATCGGCGCGCGCCTCGCGCTCACCGATGCGCTGGCGCGGGCCGGCCTGACCCCTGACCAGGTCGACTACATCAACCTGCACGGCACCGCCACGCTGAAGAACGACGAAGTCGAGGCCGTCGCGATCGCCGACCTGTTCGGCGCCGGCACGCGCGCCAGTTCGACCAAGGGCAGCAGCGGACACACGCTCGGCGCGGCCGGCATTCTGGAAACCGTGCTGACCCTGCTCGCGATGGAAAACGATCTGGTGCCCGGCACCTTGAACAGCAGCGAGCCGGATCCTTCCTGCGGACCGCAGATCGCGTTCGCCAACGAGGAGCGCACGATCCGCGTCGCCCTCAGCAATTCGTTCGGATTCGGCGGCAACAACTGCACCCTCGCCTTCGGACGCGGGACGGCGCACTGAGATGGAACATCTGGTCGCCTACATCGATGGCATCGGCTGGTGGTCGCCGGGCAACGCGGATTGGGACAGCGCGCGCCAGCTGTTGCGCGGCGAGGATCCGCACGAAGATTCGCCGGCGCCCGCCGTCGTCGCCGCCGTGCTGGCGCCGAACGAGCGCCGCCGCGCGCCGGAATCGGTGCGGCTCGCGTGCGACGTCGCCGCTCAAGCCTGTTCGATGGCAGGCTGCGAACCGTCGCGTTTGCCCTGCGTATTCGCATCGGCGCTCGGCGACGTCGCGACGACCGACGCGATCTGCGCGACGCTGGCGAGCGAACCGCTGCAGATGTCGCCGACGCGTTTCCACAACTCGGTGCACAACGCCGCCGTCGGTTACTGGACGATCGCCGCGCAATGCCGCGCACCCTCGAGTGCGATCGCGGCCGCCGACGGCAGCTTTGCCGCCGGATTGCTCGAGGCCACCGTGCAGGCGCATGCCGACGCGACCCCGGTGCTGTTCGCGGCCTACGACATCGCCGCGAGCGGCGCACTCGTCGACGTCGTCGACAACAGCGCGCCGTTCGCCACCGCGCTGGTGATCCGCCACGAACGCGGCCCGCACACACGCGCGAGCCTGCATCTGCGCCACACCGCCGACGCGAGCGGCAGCAGCGCCGTCGCGCCTGCTCTCGCGGAGTTGGCTGCGACCAATCACATTGCGGCCGCGCTGCCGCTGTTCGCCGCGCTCGCCGGAGCGCCGCCGATGACCCTCGCGCTGTACAGCGGCGTCGGCTCGACCCTCTCCATCGAGGTGCGCGCATGAGCGCGGTCGACGCCGATCGCATCGCCGTGGTGATTCCGGCACTCAACGAGGAACGCGCGATCCGCGCGGTGGTCGAGTCGGTGCTCGCGATCTGCCCGCACGTGATCCTGATCGATGACGGATCGACCGATGCGACGCTGGAAAAAGTCGCCGACCTGCCGCTGACCGTGATCCGTCACGCCAGCCCGCTCGGCAAGGGCCAGGGCCTTCGCGATGGATTCCGCAAGGCGCGCGAACTCGGCTTCGACGCCGTCGTCGCGATGGATGGCGACGGCCAGCATCTGGCATCGGATATCCCGCGCCTGCTCGCCGCGGCGCGCGCCTTCCCGGAACACATCGTGATCGGTGCGCGCATCAGGAACCGCGAGAACCAGCCCGCGGCGCGACGACGCGCGAACAATTTCGCCGACTGGGGCATTTCCTGGGGCTGCGGATTGCCGGTGGCCGATACCCAGAGCGGCCAGCGCTACTATCCGCTCGGCGCGCTCGAGCTGGCCGATCTTGCCGCCGACGATTTCGTGTTCGAGGCCGCGCTGCTGATCGCCGCCGCGCGCGAGAAGGGGCTCGGTATCGTCTCGGTGCCGATCGAATCGCGCTATCACGGCGAATTTCGCGGCAGCCATTTCCGTCCGGTGCGTGACGTCACCCGCATCACCCTGTACACGGTGAATCGCGTGATCCACTACGGCGATGTCGTGCGCAGCTACCGGCGTTCGCATTCGACGCCGCCCCTGGTCTACGATCCAGCCTAATCCGATTGAGACGACGCCATGGCGCAGATGCCGCATTTGCTGCTGCAACTCGCACTGATCCTCGGCGTCGCGCGCCTGCTCGCGCTGCTGCTCGGCCGTCTCGGCCAACCGCCGGTGATCGGCGAGATGGTCGCCGGACTCGTGCTCGGCCCGATCGTGTTCGGCGCGCTGGCGCCGGCCTGGCACACGTGGATTTTTCCGCACGGCCAGCTCGGCGCGCTCGAAGGCCTCAGCCAGGTCGGCCTCGTGCTCTTCATGTTCATCGTCGGCGCCGAACTGCGTGCGCCGTCGGGCGTGCGCACGCGTGTCGTCGCGGCGGGCTGGGTCGGTGTGCTCGGCGTGCTCCTGCCGATGGCGCTCGGCGTCGCGATTGCGCCGATGCTGTATGCGCGCTTCGCGCCGGCCGGGATCACGTTCTGGCCGTTCGCCCTGTTCATGGCCGCGTCGATGGCGATCACGGCGTTTCCCATCATGGCGCGCATCCTGAAAGAGCGCGGCATGGCGCGCAGCGCACTCGGCCAGCTGGCGCTGGCGTCGGCCGCGATCGCCGACGTGCTCGCCTGGATCATGCTCGCGCTGGTCGTCGCGCTGATCAGTTCGCATGGCGGCTGGGCCGGGCTTGCGCGTACGCTGGCCGGTCTGGTTGCCGTCGCGCTGGTCGGCTTCGGCCTGCTGCGTCCGCTGATCGCGAAAGCACTCGCGCGGCATGCGCCCGACGGCAGGCCCGGCGGTGTCGCGCTCAGCCTGCTGTTGATCGGCACCTTCGCGATGGCGGCGGCGACCGAATGGCTGGGCCTGCATCCGGTGTTCGGCGCCTTCCTGTTCGGTGCCTGCCTGCCGCGCGACGACCGCCTGCTCGACCTGCTGATCGAGCGTATCGAGCACATCGCCGTGCTGGTCCTGATGCCGGTGTTCTTCGCGCTGGCCGGCCTCAACACGACCACCGATGCGTTCACCGCGACCGCCATGCCGGGCCTGTTGCTGATCCTCGCCGCGGCGATCATCGGCAAGCTGCTCGGGGCCGGCGGCGGCGCGCGCATTGCCGGCGTCGGCTGGCGTGAGGCGCTGGCGGTGGGCTCGCTGATGAATGCGCGCGCCTTGATGGAACTGATCGTGATGAAGATCGGCCTCGACGCCGGCGTGATCGGGCCGGAAATCTTCACCATGCTGATGGTGATGGCGATCCTCACCACCGTCATGACGACACCGATGCTCGATCTGTGTATCCGCGGCCGGCGCCCTTTGCCCGTGCCGGACGCGGGCAAGCCGCACGGCTGAGCACGCGAACCCGCGCTGCTGCACAATGGCGGTCAGCTCAACGAGGGGCCGCACATGGGCGTCACCACGTACGACGTTGCGATCATCGGAGGCGGCCTCGCCGGCCTCACGCTCAGCCTGCAATTGCGCCGGCGTTTCCCGGACATCTCGATCGGCGTGATCGAACGCCGTGCGCATCCGGTCCCGCCCGGCGCGCACAAGGTCGGCGAGTCGACCGTGGAAATCGGCGCGCACTACTTCGCCAGCACGCTCGGGCTCGCCGAGCATCTGGAAACCTCTCAGATCCGCAAGTTCGGCTTCCGCTTCTTCTTCTCCGAAGGACGCAGCGATCTGGAGAACGTGACCGAACTCGGCGTCAGTCATGTGCTGCCGACGCCGACCTACCAGATCGACCGCGGCCTGTTCGAAAACTTCCTCGGCAGCGAAGCGCGCCGGCAAGGCGTCGCCTTCGTCGACCAGGCGACCGTGCGCGGCATCGATCTCGGCAGCGACGATGCGCTGCACACCGTGCATTTCGACGCCGACGGTGACGCAGCGACGCTGCAGGCGCGCTGGCTGATCGATTCGAGCGGACGCGCAGGCTTGCTCAAGCGCAAGCTCGGACTCGAGCTCGACAATGCACACGCGGCGAACGCGGTGTGGTTCCGCATCGACGACCGTCTCGAAATCGACGGCTGGTGCGGCGACCGCGACTGGCAGGCGCGCTGCACGCCGGCCGAGCGCTGGCGTTCGACCAATCATCTGGTCGGGCCGGGTTACTGGGTCTGGCTGATTCCGCTGAGTTCCGGCGCGCATTCGGTCGGCATCGTCGTCGATGCCGCGATGCATCCGCTGGAAGAAATGAATACGCTGGACAAAGCGCTGGTCTGGCTCGCGCGGCACCAGCCGGTGGTCGCGCAAGAGTGCGCGGCGCGCCGCGACAAGGTGATGGATTTCCTCTTCCTGCGCGACTACTCGCACAGCTGCAAGCAGGTGTTCTCCGGCGACCGCTGGGCGCTCAGCGGCGACGCCGGCGTATTCCTCGACCCGTTCTATTCGCCGGGCAGCGACTTCATCGCGATCGGCAACACCTACATCTGCGAACTCATCGCGCTCGATCGCGCGGGCAAGCCGCTCGGCCCTTACGCACACATCTACCAGCAGCTGTTCATGTCGTTCTACGAGAACACGCTGAGCATCTATCAGAACCAGTATCCGATCTTCGGCAACGCCGAAGTGATGCCTATCAAGGTGATCTGGGACTACACCTATTACTGGGGCGTGCTGTGCCAGCTGGTCTTCCAGGGCCGCCTGTGCGACATCGCGCTGCTCGGCGAATTGCGCGCGGAGTTCGAACAGGCGCAGCAGCTCAATCGCAGGATGCAGGCGTTCTTCCGCGAATGGCATGCGCACAGCCAGGGCCGCAACGATGCCGAACTGCTCGACCAGAGCAAGGTCGATTGGTTCGTCTCGATGAACCGCAGCCTGCACGACACGTTGTCGCGCGAGGCGCTGATTGCACGACTGCGCGAGAACGTCGAACTGATGCAGCGTCTCGCCGCGACGATCAGCGCACGCGCCTGCGCGCTGTGTCCCGACCTCGCCGGCTGCGACACCGGCGCGACGCCGGTCGATGCCGGCATGCTGTTTCCGAAAGCCGCCTAGCCGTCTGGACGGCTGAACGCCTTGCGGACGCCAGGCATCGGCCCGGCGTCCCCGCTGCAGCTCAGTTGGATGCCTCGAAGCCGTTCTCGAAGATGGTATCCGCAGCGATCAGGCACGGAACATCATCGGTCACCGTGGCGAGCAGATTCGCCACCGCCGTGATGTCGCGGCTGTAGCAGCCGCCGCTCGAATCGGAATATTCGTAGTCCTGCTCGCTGTGGCGGTTGGCCGCCGCGGTTTCGTAGTGCGTGTTGACGTGGTTGGCGACGTCGGCATGCATACCGACCGCGCCATCGGTGCTCACCGACGAGGTCTTGTCGTATTTCTGGTCGATCTCCGCGCTGATCAGTGCGCCGCTGCTGCTGTTGAACGGCAGCAGCAGGCTGAACGGATAGCTCAGGTGCTCCTGGCTCACGCTGGTCGATGCCGGCGTCGCCGCCGTGGTCGTGGTGGTGGTGTCGACCGCGGTGCTCTGCGCGACCGTCCAGTTGGTCGCCGTCGCCGAGGCCGTTGCGTAGCCCGTCGTGGTGCTGAAGGCGAACGTCTGCGCGATCGATGTGTCGACACGACCATGCGAGGTGTCGACGTAACCGGCCAGGGTGAAGTCGCGGTTCGAGGCCACGACGACCGAACCCAGACCATTCGCATCGATCGAACCGGTGACGATCGGAACCGGCCCCGCGCCGATCGTGTTGGCCGTCACCGCACCGGTTACCTGCGTGCTGCCCGCATCGAGGTAGAGCAGCAGCGCCGCGGTGGTCGAGAAATGCTCGTGCGTGTTGAACACGCTGAGCGCGATCGTGTGCGGCGTGCCGTCGCTGAGCGCGCCCGCGAACGGCGTGAGATCGACGCGATACGGCTTGAAGTTGAGCGTCTGCAGACCGGCGATCGGCATCCACAGGCGCGGCTGCAGGCCGCCGGTGTAGACCCAGGGATAGACCGGCGCGACGCCCGCGGGCTGGCCGTCGACGCTGAGCTCGACTTCGCGGAACGCGGTGCCGGGACAGTCGCCGGTGATCGAGGCAAAGTTGTCCGGCAAACAGCTCCACCAGAATTCATCCGAGCCCTGGCTTTCGGCGAACACGTCGAGATAGGCGCGTTCGATATTCGTCGGCAAGGTCAGGGTCTTGCTCAGCATGTCGGTCGGCGCGGACAGATCGACGGTGGCGCCGACCGCATCGCTGCCGAGCGCGAGCGTCTGATCCGCCACGCTAGGCGCCGGATCGCTGGCCGAGACCGGATAGAACTGCAGCTTGGCGGTGCCGTGGATGATGCCGGTGTACGTCGTATTGACGATGTTGCCGATGAATGCGCGGCCGGATTGCGGACCGGCGAACAAGGCGCTGTAGTCGGTGAGGTCGCGCTCGACGTGCCAGCTCGGCGCGAGAGTCGGGCTCGGTTCGGCGGTGGTGCCGAAATAGATGTTGACGCCGCCGATCCACAGCAGGGCGGTGCGGTCGAACTGGATGCCCGCGGTCACCGAGAGGTCGAACGAAAGCACGACCTTGGCCCAGGGCCCGGCGCATTCCGTCGGCGGCGCGTAGGCGAAATCGCGCGGGTTGTAATCGTCGAACACCACGTCATCGAGGAGCTGCACCTCGCACGGCGTGGTCGAGGGCCGCGTGACCACCGGATCGGCGCTGGCCTGATTCGGTGATCCGATCGCCGGCAGCGGACCGTAGTCGCCGCCATCGCCGGCAACGGCTGCCGTGCTGATTGCGCTTCCGGCGAGCAAGCTCAGCAGGAGTACCCCACGGCGACCGACAAAGCGGAAACGACTCGACACGGCGACACTCCAGACAGGGCAACGGATGCGCAGGATAGCGCCGAACGCTGCAGTCGGTGCAGCTCGACTGAAGTCCACGCGTACGTTGCGCCGCGCTTCAACCCATCCCGCCATTCACCCCGATGACCTGGCCGTTGACATAGGCGGCCGCGTCCGAACAGAGAAACTCGACGACCGCGGCGACCTCTTCCACCGTGCCGGCGCGACCCGCCGGCACCAGCGCCTTGATCTGCGCGCTGTCGAAACTTTGTTCGGTCGATCGTCCGGCAATCACGCCCGGCGCAACCACGTTGACCGTGATGCCGCGCGAAGCCATTTCGCGCGCGAGCGAGCGGCTCGCGCCGTGCAGCGCCGATTTCGCCGCCGCGTAGTTGACCTGGCCGCGATTGCCAAGCACGGCCGCGACCGAGGACACGCTGACGATGCGCCCCCAGCGCGTGCGCGCCATCGGCAGCAGCAAGGGCTGGGTCACATGGAAGAAGCCGTGCAGCGAAACATCGATCACGCGATGCCATTGCTCCTCGCGCATGCCGGCCAGCGGCGCATCGTCGTGGATGCCGGCGTTGTGCACGAGCACCTGGATCGGGCCGGTTTCGAGCAGGCGTTCGAGTGCGGCTCGCGTGGCCGCCGCATCGACCAGATCGAAGGCCACCGCTTCGGCACGACCGCCGCTTGAACGGATTGCTTCGACGACGGCATTCGCGCGATCGATGCCGCTGTTGGCATGCACGAGCACCTCGCAGCCCTGCCGCGCCAACGCCTGCGCAATCGCGCCGCCGATGTCCCCGCTGCCGCCGGTGACCAATGCCCGCCGTACTGTCGCCATACCTTTCGACTCTCCGCTGGATTCTGTTTTCGAATGGCGCCGGGTATTTCATCGCCGCTGCCTGCCTGCGACGATGCCGACGCAGCCTTCGCCGCTGGACCTGATGCGAAGGAACCTGCGCGACACACTCACAATTCCACAATGCACAGTCTAACGAAGGACCGCCATGCACCAGCTTCTTGCCTGCGTCGCCCTGATCGTTCCCGACTACGACGAGGCGATTGCGTACTACACGCAGACGCTCGGCTTCATATTGGTCGAGGACAGCCCGCGCGGCGACGGCAAGCGCTGGGTTCTGATCGCGCCACCCGGTGCGCTTGAGACGCGCCTGCTGCTGGCGAAGGCGAGCACGCCCGAACAGGTCACGCGGATCGGCAACCAGACCGGCGGACGCGTATTCCTGATCCTTCAAACCGACGATTTCAAGCGCGACTACCGGCGCTATCGCGAACGCGGCGTCGAATTCATCGAGCCGCCGCGCGAGGAAGGCTACGGCAGCGTCGCGGTGTTTCGCGACCGCTATGGCAATCGGTGGGATCTGTTGCAGATCCATTCCAGCGCGGCGCGTAAGGACGCAGAACAAGTTGCGGTGCCTTGATCAAACTGTGCCTTCCCGAGCCGGGCACGAATGGATCGCTGTTCGCCGCTGGCTTCAATCTTTTACCTGAGCGACCAACCTTTTGAGCTGCGCTTGCGCGCAAGTGGCGGAACGCGCGCGACAATTGTGCTCGAGCAGGACCGGGCCTCTGCCTGAGGTCGCAAACGTGGTCCGCGGCAACCGAAACGCGACATCGCCGTCTCGTTCAAAAGAAAATGTGGCGCGCGACTTTGTTCATTGAATCGCGCGCCGATGTAAAAAATTGTGTCTTCAGTCATTGATAGTGCGATGCGGACTTTTGGCAGCGTAGATTCCATTGAATGGCGAGCCGATTTTAGAAATCGGTTTCCATCACGCGGCATCTGCCAACGACGGAGTCGGCATGTTTCCCCTCGAACGCTCGATCAAGGCCCGTACTGCCGAAGCACTCGCCACCATCATTTTCGAACGCGGCGGCTACCGATTGGCGCGCTTCGGCATCGAGGAACTTTTCCGGGAAGTAAAACTGTTGAGCGACAGCGACTACCTCAGACTCAACCTTGACGGACGTCTGCGCGCCCTGCCGGATTTTCTGGTCTCCACGCCCAGCATGGACGTAGCTCATCAAGTCGAGGTCAAGTTCCGAAGCAATGTCGGACAAGCAGCGCGCGACGAGCTGGCGATGGCATTGAGTCGTCAGCGTGAATTCTGGCCGCAGACCTGTGTTCTTCTTCTGGTCGGCAAATCTTCAAACGGTCCAAACGCCAAATTCTTTCAAGACTATGTTCGCGTAATCGATACATCCGTTACGCCGGAGGAAATTTCGCGAAAGCGTCCCGACAACGAGTTCTGGAAGAGCTTGCCGCAGATAGCCGATATCTTTCCTCTCGTGAAAAAATCGGATTTCGAACTGGATTCGGTCTTGCCGTTCCTTCGGGAAATGACCAAGCTCAACGGCACACCTGGCAGCGCCTCCACCGCGTAATCGCGGCAATCAGAAGCGCAGCCCGAGCGCGACGCGGGTCTGCTCGACATGGGTGAAGTTCACCGCGCGCTCGTGCGCAAGTTTGCAGAACACCTGCCGGTAGTCGTATTCGAGCGCGAGGCCGTAGCCGTGCACCATCACGTCGTCGTCGGCGAGACCGTGCTTGTAGTTCAGGTCGACGGTCAGGCGTGACACTTCGTCGAGGTGATATTTCAGCAACGCGTGCGTGATCTGCTGCTGCGTGTGCAGGCGGTCGTCGCGAACCTGATACAGCGACAGCTCGCCCTGCGCGATCAGCGCCTTCGAACCAAGGCCGAAGGTGATCGCATCGTTCGGGTCGAAATTGAGGTTGTAGTACGGCCGCAGATTGGTGCGGCCGATGCCGATGATGGCGTAGCTGTCGCCGCCGATATTCGCCTGCGCCGAACCGCCGAGAAAACCGCGCGAGGCGGCCTGCGCCGACAGCTGCAGGCTGGCCCAGCCGAGATCCGGGTCGTATTCATAGCCGGCGCGGGTCTGGCGGAAATCGCGCTGGTCGTTGTACTGGCCGATCCAGGCTTTCTGGCTGCCGAAGTCGCCGCGCAGGTTCAGATCCCAGGCATTGTCGCCGTCGGAATTGTCGTACCCGGCCGGCGTCAGCTTGTATTTCGGGCCGTTGTCGACGCTGTCGTCGTCGGCGCATGCGGCGCCCGCGCTCAACAGGAGCAGGCCGCCGAGCAGGCAGCGCCGGATGGCGGGAAACGCGCGTATCGTCATGCTGGCTATCGTAAACCGATTGCGCTGCGGAATTTTTCGAGCGTGTGTGATTTTTGCTGCGCCGGCGCGAATCACTGTCGCAACGAAGGATGGAGACGCAAGCGTGGAAGGCGTGCAAATGGGCGTGACGACGCAAACGCTGCGCGAGCGCTTCCGGCACCTGCTGGAAAGCCATCGCGGGATCGTGCTGAAGATCGCCCATACCTACAGCCGCAATGTCGAGGATCGTCGCGACCTGGCGCAGGAAATCAGCACGCAGGCGTGGAAGGCGTTTGTCGCCTACGACGAGGCGCGCACGTTCTCGACCTGGCTGTACCGCATCGCCTTGAACGTGGCGATCTCGTTCGTGCGCAGCGCCGAATCGCGCCACACGCTCGCGCTCGACGAGATCGATAGCGAACCCGGCCACGACCTCGACCGCCAGCGCGAAAGCGACGACGGGGTGCGTGCGCTGTATCGCTTCATCGATCGCCTCGATCCGCTCCATCGTGCGCTGCTGTTGCTCTATCTCGACGAGAAGAGCCAGCGCGAAATCGCCGACATCCTCGGCCTGAGCGAAACCAATGTGGCGACCAAGATCGGCCGTCTGAAACAACGCGTCCGCGACGAGATCGCACCTGGAAACTGACGATGGACACTTTGATGGAACTCGACGAACTCAAACTCGCCTGGGCGACGCTCGACCGCCGCCTCGAACAGCAGAATGCGCTGACGCTGAAAATCTTCACCGACGGCAAGCTCGACAAGGCGCGCTCGCGGCTGCGGCCGCTGGTCCGGGGTCAGGTCGCGCAGATCGTCTTCGGCGCATTGGTGGCTCTGATGGCCGGTTCGTTCTGGCCCGGGTTCCTGAGTGTTCCGCATCTGCTCATCGCCGGAATCCTGCTTCATCTGTACGGTATCGTGACCATCGTGTTCGGCGCACGCACGTTGTGGATGATCCATCACATCGACTATGCCGCGCCCGTGCTTTCCATCCAGAAGCAGCTGGCGGATCTGCGTCGCTTCTACATCCGCAACGGCATGCTCGCCGGAATGTCGTGGTGGTTGATCTGGATTCCCTTCCTGATGCTGCTGCTGATGGGGATGTTCCGCGTGGACCTGTATGCGCACGCGCCCTCGGTCATCTACATCGGCACGGGAATCGGCGTCGTCGGATTGCTCGGCGTGTGGCTGTTGCACCGCTGCTCGCGCGACGGCCGGCGGCCCCGCCTGGCGAGATTTCTGCACGACAGCATGACCGGCACCAGCCTGCTCGAAGCCCAGGCCGTGATCGACGAGGTGGCGCGTTTCGAGAAAGAGTGAGGTTCGTTCAACGATGGCGTTTTCTGTCCGCCTTTGATCCGCTCGCGGTCTCGTCGCCTCGCCGATCGCAGCGCATAGTGGCGTACCATCCAGCACCGGAGTACGCCATGCAAGACACCGACACCGCCTTGATCGTGATCGACGTGCAGGAATCGTTTCGCCAGCGCGACTACTGGAGCGATGCGGATGCGCCGGCGTTTCTTGACCGCCTGCAGGCCCTCGTCGACGGCGCGAAAGCGCGGCGCATCCCGATCGTGCAGATCTTCCATGTCGAGGAGGACGGCGCCTTCTCGCTCGCCAGCGGCCACGTGAAGACGCTCGCACCGCTGGCGATCGCGCCCGACGTCGTTTTCCAGAAGCATCGGCACAGCGCCCTGGTCGGCAGCGGCCTGCCGGTATGGCTGACCGAACGTCGCATCGGACGTCTGATCGTTGCCGGCATCCGCACCGAGCAGTGCTGCGAGACGACGACACGGCACGCCTCCGACCTCGGCTACAGCGTCGACTACGTCAGCGAAGCAACCCTGACCTTCGCGATGACTGCGAGCGACGGCCGCCAATGGAGCGCCGCCGAGATCAAGGCGCGGACCGAGCTGGTGCTGCGCGATCGCTTCGCGCGCGTCGCCACCGTCGAACAGGCTTTGGCCGGCGAGGTCGCACGTCGCGCCGCATGAGCACGACAGCGCCACGGCGGATCGCAGTGTGGGTGCTGGTGCCGCCGCGCGCGCTGTTGCTCGACATCGCAGGTCCGCTCGAAGTGCTGCGGCGTGCGAATGTCGAGCAATCGCAGATCGAGTTCGACGTGCGCTACATCGGCGTGCGGCGCAAGGTGACGAGTTCGATCGGTCTCGCGCTCGGCGGCATCAAGCCGTTGCCGCGCACGCTCGCGCCGAGCACCCTGCTGGTGCTCGGCGGCAATGTCGATTCCATCGCGTTCGGTACGCCGCCGGCAGCCGCTGAAGTCGAGCGCGACGAACGCGCGATCGTGACGTGGCTGGCGAAGCACGTGCGCGAGGAACACTGCGTGATCTCGATCTGTGCCGGCGCCTTGCTCGCCGCGCGCGCCGGCCTGCTCGATGGGCGCGCCTGCACCACGCACCACACCGCGTGCGCGGAACTCGCCGCGCTCGCGCCGCGCGCGCAGGTGATCGAGAACCGCTTGTATGTCGAGGACGGCAATCGTTGGAGCAGCGCCGGCGTCACCGCGGGCACCGATCTGATGCTGCATCTGGTCGCCCGAATGACCAGCGGCGCGGTCGCGCTCGCGATCGCGCGGCATCTGGTCGTTTACCTGCGTCGCAGCGGCAGCGATCCGCAGCTGTCGCCCTGGCTGGAAGGACGCAATCATCTTCATCCGGCCGTGCATCGCGCGCAGGATGCGATTGCGGCGAATCCGGCGCAGGCCTGGACGCTCGAAACGCTCGCGCGCCTGAGCGCGACGAGTTCGCGTCACCTGTCGCGGCTGTTCAACGAACATACCGGCATGAGCCTGCCCGACTACGTCAACCGCCTGCGCGTATCGCTCGCCCGCGAACTGCTCGGCCACACGCGTCTGGACATGGAACGCGTCGCCGAACGCAGCGGCTTTGCATCAGCGCGACAGTTGCGTCGCGCCTGGCGGCGTTCGTATCCGACGCCGCCGCAGGATGCGCGCGCAAAGGACGCGAACCTGCCGGTTCCCTAGAAACCGCTCGCGCTCACGGCGCGCGTCAGGCACTTCCCTCGGAATTCGCGACGGGCTGATCGTGATCGCGTTATTCGTCGCCGCCGCTCGCCGCGGCGATGATCGCGGCGCGCCCGCTCGCCAGTCGCGTGCCTTCGTGCTCGATGCGGAATGCGTACTGCCAGCTGCCGTCGCCGCCGAGCAGACATTCGGCATGCACGTCGATGTCGCCCTCTAGATCGTCGATGCGCGCGACCGCCAGTTCGACCGCGCGCAGCGAAACCAGAAAGCCCGGACTCGCGCTGCCGCCCGCTGCGCGCGCAACCAGTCCGCCATGCACGGCCATCGCCTGCGCGCCGTATTCGCAAAGATGCACGCTGCGCAGCAGATCGTCGCTGCGCAAGGGATTGTCGAGGCGGCGATGCGAGCCGCTGCGTGCGTGGATGCGCGATGTGTCCCAGTCGACGACCTCATCGAGCAGGCTCATTGTGCCCTGATGCGGAATCAGCGCGGACCAGTCGGATTTCGGCAGCGGCGGGATGCGATTCGTAGGGTTCGGCATACGCTGAGGTCGGCGGCGGGCCGGCATTATGCGGCGGCGCGCGCCTGAATGCGTTTAACCTAGCGGCATGTCATCCACGTCTTATCGGTTCGGCGCATTCCGGCTCGACGCGCAGGCACGCGAACTGTTCGAGCACGAGCGGCGCATCGAGCTGCCGCTGAGTACGACCGATTGCCTGATCTATCTGATCCGTCATCGCGACCGCCCGATCGGACGCGACGAACTCGCCTCGGCCGTGTGGGGCCGCATCGATGTCAGCGAGGTCTCGCTGAGCCACGCGATCATGCGCCTGCGCCGCGTGCTGGGCGACGACGGCAACGCCCAGCGGATCATCCGCACCGTACCGCGACTCGGCTATCGCTGGGTCATGGATATCGAAACGGAGAGTGAGCCGGCAGGCGGGCCGGTCGCAACTGTGGTGGCACCATCGACGCCGCTTCCGGAAACCGCGGACGCCACGACGCCGATCGTCGACGACACACCCCAGCAACCCGACGAAAGCCCTGCGCCCGTTGCAACCTTCAAGCGCCGACGCTGGCTCGCCTTCGTCATCGCAATGCTCGTCGTCGCCGCCGTACTCGCCGCCTGGATCGAAACGCGCGCGCCAACGCAACGTGTGCGCACGAGTGTGCCGGCGGACTCCGCGCTGGTGTTGCCGGTATCGATCAGCGCAGGTCCGGAATCCTCCTGGCTGCGCCTCGGCTTGATGGACTTGATCGCGACGCAGCTGCGTCGCAGCGGCCTCGCCACGCCGCCGAGCGAAACGGTCGCGGCCCTGCTCGAACGCCACGCGGCCGAGCCCGCTTTCGACGCACGCGATGAACTGCCTGCGGCCTGGCAGGTGCGATCGACCGCCACGCTGACGAACGGAATCTGGACCGTGCAACTCGAGGCGAACGGCGTCGATCGCGCGCTCGCGATCAGCGCGCAGGCCGACGATGCGCTGAAGGCCGCGCGCAATGCCGCCGACGAGTTGCTGATCAAGCTCGGCCACACGCCGCCGAACGATGACTTCGGCGATGCGGAGCTGGCGAAGGCGACCTTGCGCCTGCGCGTGAACGCTGCGGTCTGGAGCGGCCAGCTCGATATCGCGCGTCGCGTGATCGAGCAGGCCGCACCGTCCCTGCAGGCAAGTCCGGAGATCAAGTTGAGCAAGGCGCTGGTGACGTTCTACGGCGGCGACTATCAATCCAGCCGGGAGCAAGCCGAGGAGCTGCTCGCGCAGTTGCCGGCGCAGACCTCGCCGGTGCTGCGCGCGCGCGTGCTGAACACGATCGGCGCCGCGACCTTCCGGCAGGGCGATATCGACAACGCCGACCGCGTCTACACCGAGTCCGCGCAGCTGCTGCAGAACGCGAACGAACCCAATACCCTGGCCAAGGCCTGGCTCGGGCGCGCGGGCGCGGCCAGCCAGCGTCTGCAGCTCGATCTCGCCGCCGCCGATTACGGGCGCGCGCGCACCTTGCTGGAGATCAGCAACGATGCGTTCGGCGTCGTCACGGTCGACTTGAACCTCGGCATGATCGCCCTGCAACGCGGACAGCCGGCGATCGCGCTGCCGCTGCTGCAGACCGCCGCCGAACGCTTCGGCGCGTTCGGTGCCGAAGATGCACTCGCGGCGACCCAGTCCGCGATGATCGAAACGCAGCTGGACCTGCTCGACACGACCGGCGCGCTCGCAACCAGCGCCGGTTTCGCCGCGCCCGACGCCCAAGGCAGCAATCCGCGCCGACGCTGGGAACTCACCCTCGCGCGTGCCCGCGTGCTGCGCGCGGTCGGCCGGCTCGGCGAAGCCGAGACCTTGCTGACGCGCATCCTCGATGCGAGCGACCCGAAACAGGATGCGATCGTGCGCGCGCAAGCAAACGCGCTCGCCGCCGCGATTGCGCTCGATCGCGATGAACCGGCCAAGGCCGCCGAACTGGCAGCCAGCGCGCTGACGCCGACGATCGAAGCCTGCTGCCGCGATCAGTATCCGCAGATCGGCCTGCTTCAGATCGGCGCGCTGCAACGCGGCGGTCGCCTCGATGCTGCGGCAGACGAACTCGCGCGCCTGCGCGCGTGGTGCGCGCAAACGCCGGACGCTGCTGCCGACATCGGCTTCGCCCTCGCCGATGCGGAGCAGTCCGCCGCGAGGGGTCAGTCCGCAGCGGCGCTGCGATTTTTTGCCGACGCGATGCAGCGCGCCAGTGCGCGCGGCGTGCCGGAGGAACTGGTGCGTGTCGGCCTGCCCTACGTGCGCGCGCTGATTGCCGACGGCAAGCTCGACGACGCAGTCTCGGTCAACGGTCGCATCGCGCCGTGGGCCGGGCAGGACATGCGCGCGGCCTGGAGCGAAGCGCTGGTCTACAGCGCACTCGGCAAATCGACCGCGGCAGCCGCTGCCCTCGAACGCGCGCGGCGCCTGGCCGGCGAGCGCAATATCAGCGATGTCGTGACGGCCAGGCACTGAATCCGACGCGCAGAGCAACCCGAAAACGCCGTAACCGCCGCGATACATCGCCGATACACGCTTGATACATGCCGACGCCGCTGCATTGACGGACTTTCGAGGTTCGCGAGCACGCCGCTCCGTTTCACCGAGGCCCACGATGACTGCAATGCCGATCCGAACCCTGCCGAAGCTGCTGCCGGGCGTACTTTTCTTCTCGATCAGCCTGAGCGGCGGCGCAGCCGTTGCCGGTACGCCGCTGTATCACCTCACGGTTCTGAGCGCGCCGGGCGCGAGTTCGATCCAGGCCAGTGACATCAACGATGCCGGCCAGATCGTCGGCGCGTATCTCGATCAGGACTTCAACAGCCGCGCCGCCTACTGGGACGCGGACGGCAGCGTGCATGACCTCGGCCTGCCCGGCCAGGGCGACGGCTATGCGTACGCGATCAACAATCACGGACAGATCGTCGGCAGCTTCCTCGACTACGTCAATCCAACCGTCGGTCTGCTCTGGAACACGGCCACGCCGGATCAGTCGACCTCGCTCAGCAGCGATACCAGCGTCAACGTGGCGCCGACCGACATCAACGATGCCGGCGTGGTCGTCGGCGGCTTCGGCGTTCCGGCATCCGAACGCGCGTTCGTGTGGACCACGACGACCGGGCTGGTCGACTACGGCCTCGCCGACGAGACGGTCGAGTTCGAGCAGGCGCGCTGGTCCTCGATCAATGCCGCCGGCAAGCTGGTCGGTCATTGGAACGTGCATTCCTCCGACATCCACGCGACGGTCGGCCAAGCCGGCACGCCGAGCGTGCTGCCGATGGGCGCGGTGAGCACGGAATTTCCGACCAGCGTCGGCGGCATCAATAACGCCGGTGTCGTGGTCGGCGTGGGTCTGGCCGCGGACGCGCCGCAACTCGTCCCGGTCGTGTTCGCCGATGATGGTTCGTACAGTGAAATCAGCGGCGCCACCCTCGGCCAGAGCAACGGCTGCGCCGCGGCCATCAACGACAGCGGCGTCATCGTCGGCAGTGCCGGCATCGGCACCGCCAGCGGCTGCGCGCCGGGCCTGCAGGCCTGGGTGTATCGCGATGGCGCGGTCTACGATCTCTACGACGTCGTGGACGACCACGGCGGCTTCAGCAATTTCCAGATCGGTCGCGCCATCAATGCCGCCGGCGTGATCATCGGCAGCGGCCATCTCGCCGACGACAGCATCGCAACCTTCGTGCTGACGCCGCTGCCATCCGATCAGGTGTTCATCGACGGCTTCGACGGTTGAGAGCGGCGCGCGATCGTCAGCGACGGCGTTCGCGCGCCATCAGGATCGACAGGCAGAAGTGAAAGCCGACGCCGAGCGCGACGGTGAGCCCGATCGCGCGCAGCACCGGTAACGACGACAGCGCCTGCATGCCGAACACCAGCAGCGCCGAGATCACGCAGACCAGGGTCGCATGCAAGGTGCGGCGCGCCTCGGCCGCATCGGCGACGGGACGTTCGAAGAACAACGCATAGTGCAGGCCGAGTCCGGCGGCGAGGGTCAATGCGACGAGATGGAACAGCGACAGCGAAATGCCGCAGCCGCGTTCCACCACCAGCACCAGCAAGGTCGCGAGCGACATCGGCGCGATCACATGCCAGGCACGCCGCAGGCTGCGCAGTGCGACGACGACGGTGGCGCAGAGCAGAACGAGCGCGAGGCCGAGCGCACGCAGGATGCGCTCGCGATACGCGATGACCAGCGATTCCGAAGCGGCTTTCAGATCGAGCAGGCGCACGTGGCCCTGGGTGGTGTCGGCGAAGGCTTCGATCGCCTGCGCATCGTGCACGCCGGACAAGGTCGCGAGGCCGAGCGCGCCGTCCTCGCGCTGCACCAGCATCGAGGCGAGACGCGTACCCAGCGGCGATTGCGCGAACGCTTCCGCGCTTAGCACCGGCAAGCTGCGCGCGCGCTCGACATCGGCAAGAAACGGATCGAACAGGTCGGTGCGGAACGGCAGGTCACGACTCGCATCGGCGAGCGCGGTCGCCAGCGTTGCGCGATCGGGCAATTTCGCCTGGCGCGCGCGCTGCGTCGCCGCGCTCGGCAGATAGCGGCTCGGCAGCTCGACGCCATCGAGGGCGCCCTGCGCGACCAGCGCATCGAGCTGCGTCGCGACCGATTCGGACAGTGCGAGCATCGCGTCCGCGTCGGCCGCTTTCAGCACGAGCAGATAGCGCACATCCGGCGCACCGAGTTCGCCGCGCAGCTTGGCGTCGCGGATCAGCATGTCCTGCGGTACCGGCGTCAACGCGGCGAGATCGTTCTGCCACATCGAACCCGGCGCGCGCCACAGTGCGAGCAGCGAAACGAGCAACAGCAACCAGGGCAACCAGCGCGGTCGCGGTACCCGATCGACGAGTCGCATCGCGGTCGCGATGCCCGGTATTTCAGCGACGTCGCGAAAGCGCGACGGCAGCACACGCGGCAGCAGATAGCGCGTCGACAGACCGGCGACCAGCAAGCCCGCGATGGTGAAGACCGCCAACTGCTGCAGGCCGCCGACGCCGGAGGCGAAGAACGCGAGATAGGCGATCGCCGCCGAAGCGATCGCGGTCGCGAGCAGCGGCCACAACGCGCGCACGCTGGTCAATGCATCCTCGCCCGCACGCCGATGGCTGAGCAGACGGATCGGATATTCCTGCGCGACGCCGAGCAGGGTGAAGCCGAACGCGAGCGTGATGCCGTGCGCGGAACCGAACAGCAGGGCCAGCGCGGCGATGCCGGCGAGACCGCCGCTCAGCACCGGCAGCGCCGCCAGCAGCAGGGACGGCACGCTGCGATACGCGAGCAGCAGCAACACGATGAAACCGAGCGTGCTCACCGCGCCGATGCGGTCGGCTTCGCCGCGCGTCTTCGCGTTGATCATCACGGTGAAGTAACCCGGGCCGCTCACCTCCAGATGCGCCGTACCCACATCCGGCAGCGCATGGAACGCAGCCTGCAAGGCATCGATCGCAGCGCCTTGCGCCGCCGGGTCGAAACCGGCGCCGCGCGTTTCCGTGAGCAGCAACGCCGCGCCTTCGGCGGAGAACCAGACTCCATCGCGCAGGCTCGGCGGTTTCGGCGGCGACCAGTGCTCGGCCAGCACCAGGGTTTCCAGGGTCGGGTCGCGCGCGAGCAGCGGTTTCAGCAAGGTCGCCGCCGGTGAGCCGAGGTCTTCGACACGTTGCTGCAGTTGATCGCCGAGATAGGACGCATCGAGCGTATGCGTGTCCAGCGTCGGCGAGAGCAGGTAGCGATACGGCAGCAGCGCATCGTCGAACGCGGCCGGGTCGAACGCGCCGTTCACGACCAGACTGAAATGCGCGGCGTCCTTGCGCACGGCGTCGGCGAGGCCGCGACTGAGGTCGGCCAGGCGGGTTTCCGGCGCGCCATCGATCGCCAGCAGCAGCAGGCGCGAACCGGGACCTTCACCGATCTGGTCCATCAGCAGCTTCTGGTCCGGCGTCTGCGGCGGCGGCATGAAACTGCGCAGGTCGGTGCTGATGTGCAGGCCATGAATCGCGAACACCGCTAGCGCGGCGAGGGCGAGCAGCCAGCCGGACAGCAGCACGAACACCGAGCGACGCGATCGGATCAATCGCATTGCCGCGCCGATCGGATGATGCGCATGCGCACGGATCGAACAATGCCTGCCGCGTCGGCGCGTGTCGCCATATTCGCGGGCAGCAGCCTCATCGCGTCTCGATGCCGCGACACAGGGCATCGAGCTGACCCGGCGTCGGGCGCGTGGTCAGCTTGGTATCGGCGAGCGTATCGACCAGCAGCACGCCGAGGTCGCCATCGCCCTCGTGCGTGCGGAAACAACGCGGGGTGTCCTGCGCACCATCGACTTCGATCGCGCTGATCCGCCGCGCAAGTCGGCTGTCGCGCGGTTTCAACTGCAGTTGCCAGTGCGCGGACGTGCCACTGGCGGACAACTCGAAGTCGCGCTGCAGACTTGCGGCGTCGCCGCCGAGCAGGGCGGTGAATCCACGCAGGAAGCCTTCCAGTTCCGGCGCCTGGCTGAGCGAAAACGTGCGCGGCGCGCGTTCGCCGCGCTGCACCGTGGCGCTGCCGTCGGTGATCGTGGTCTGTTCCTTGTACGGCGTGTCGACGCGTTTGCCGAGGCGCCCGGGACCTGAGTATTCGAGTTCGCCGTGCAGGATCAGTGGACGATCGAGCATTCCGGAAAAACGCACTTCCGTATACGGCGTGCGCGCCGGTGTCGCACGCTTCAGCGCGGCGACCAGAGTGGCCGGATCGGGCTTGGTGACCGCTGCGTCAGGCGGCGTTGCGCGAGACGTCGACATCGACGACAGCACGAGTGCGCACAGCAGCGTCGTCGTCTTCGAGGCCTTCGAGATTCCAGAAGTCATGCCAGTTGAACCAGTTGTAGGGATCCTGTCGAACATGATGTTCGAGCCGTGTGGCGTAGCGCTGCGCGACTGCGCGCAATTCACTCTTGCGCGCGCGCCGCGGCAACTGCAGCTCGTCCGCGAACGCCTCGAAATACAGATCGTAGCGGTTGCCGCCGCGGTACATGCCGAAGCACAGCACCACCGGCACCTTCAGCATCGAGCCAATCAGAAACGGAGCGACCGGAAACGCGGCCGGCGAACCCATGAAATCCACCACCACGGTGGCTTCATGCGCACGCGCGCGATCGGCCAGCAGGGTCGCCAGCGCGCCGGACTGCACCGCTTCGGCCAGCGCGAGCACGATGTCGGTGCTCGCGCGCGATGCGTCGATCACGTTGCGCGCGATCTCGGGATTGAGTGCGTGCAGCAGTTCGGTCAGGGCCGGCGTCTTCTGCGTGTCGAGCACGGCGCATACGCGCGGCGCATCGGGTTTGTCGGCGAGCACGCGCAGCACTTCGAAACTGCCGACGTGCGCGCCGAGCAGTAGTACTCCGCGTTCGGGTTTGATGCGCGAGGTCAGCTGATCGAGATCGTTGACGCGCACGTCGAATGCCTTGAAGCGGTCGCCGAGCAGAAACACACGATCGAGGATGGTGCCGGCGAAGCGATGGATATGCCGCATCACCTGCCACGGCGTCGGCGGCTTGCCGAACGCGCGCTGCAGGAACGCATACGAGACGTGCCGCTCATACGGGCGGCGCAGATAGAAATACAAGGTGATCGGATACAGGATCAGACGCGCGACGCCACGTCCGAGGGTGAGACTGATCGCGCGGATCAACCAGATCGCGAACCAGCCGCCGCCCTCCGGCCGCTTGCTCCAATGCTCTTCACTCATGCCAGCTCCCCCTCGCCGACCAGGACCGGCGCCCCATCGCGGTCTATCCTGAAGCGTACACGCGTTCCCTCCCGCGCGATCTCCAATCCGGCCTCCTGTTCGGGCAGCAAGGGTGCGACGAATTTGACGACGCCGATGCGCGCGAGGCGACGGCCGCTGCGTTCCAGTGCCGCGGCCACGCGGTCGAGCAGGACCACGCCCGGAACGATCGGGCGACCCGGAAAATGTCCTGCCAGGCTTGCATGCTGCGCACTGATGCAAAAGGTTTCGCTGAACTTCGCGGTTTCGCTCATCGCTCAGTCCGCATCGTCGGCAATCCGCCGGACCAAGGCCGGCCAGCGCTGCGCCAGCCGCGCAATGAACACCGGCAGCGGCGCGTGCGGCACATGCCGCATATGCCAGCGCCGGAATGCGTACTCGCCGATCAGCAGGCCGATCACCGTCGCATAGGTGCAGAAGTGCAGCGCCCAGCGCCACTCGGAAGAAATCTCGAAGGGCAAGGAAATCCCCATGCCGGGCAGAACGCCGTCCGGACTGACGCACAGAATCAACAGCGTCAGCACGAGCGCCTGCGCGCCGGACACGAGGGTCCAGACCCAGGTCAGCTGGCGCGCGTACGCGGCGACACCCGGCAGCGCGAGCCGTTGCGGTCCTTCGAGCACGTCGATGACGCGCGCAATCAGGGGCTCGCGTCCGCGCAGCAAGCTGCGCCCGAACAGATGACAGAGCGCGATATTGATCAGCACCGGCATCAGGTCGAGATCGACGCGGCCCTCACCACGCAGCGCGAACGCGCCGAGCACGGCGACGCTGCACAACCACAATGCGAACGCGAGGACATTGCGCCGGCGCAGACCGGGCGCGAGCAGAAGCGTAGCCAGGGTGAGCGAGGCCGCAGCGGCCAGCCAGCGATTGCCGCTGACGAAGGCGGCCAGCAGCAGCGCTCCGTACGCCGCGAGCGCCCCGATGAACAGGTAGGGTCGAGGCGCGGAAGGCCGGGTCGCGATGGCGGTGCTTGCAGAAGGGTTGGTCACGAAGGGTCACGCGAAGCTGGCACGTTTTTTAGCGGCGCGACTGTAACATAGGGTTTTTGCGCACATCCGGTGCGATTTTCAGGGGGAAGGCGTGCAGCAGGTGTCCGAGACGATCGAGTGCGACGTGCTGGTGGTCGGCGGTGGTCCCGGCGGATCGACGGTGGCGACGATGCTGCAGCAGCAGGGTCGGCGCGTGCTCCAGCTGGAAAAGGATCGCCATCCGCGTTTCCACATCGGCGAATCGCTGCTGCCGGCGAATCTGCCGATCTTCGAACAGCTCGGTGTGCTGGAGAAGGTCCGCGCGCTCGGCGTGCTCAAGCTCGGCGCCGATTTTCCTTCCGACGAAGGCAATTACCAGACCTTCCATTTCCGTCATGCGCTCGGCAATACGCCGCCGCATGCGTTTCAGGTCAAGCGCGAAGAGTTCGACGCGATGCTGTTCGAGCACGCGCATCAGAGCGGCGTCGATGCGCGCGAGGGGGTCAAGGTCGAGCGCGTCGAGGTGGACGGCGTCGGCCGCGTGAGCGCGCAGGCGAAAGACCTCGCCGGCAACGCACTCAGCGTGAAGGCGCGGTATCTGGTCGACGCCAGCGGGCGCGATACCTTGCTCGGCAACGCGCTCAAGCTGAAGCGCAAGAACGACAAACACCAGAGCGCCGCGATCTTCGCGCACTTCGAGGACGTCGAACGGCGCCCGGCCGAGGACGCCGGCAACATCAGCATCTACAACTTCGCGCACGGCTGGTGCTGGTTCATTCCGCTCCAGGGCGGCGTGATGAGCGTCGGCTGCGTGTGCTTTCCGGCGTATCTGAAGCAGCGTCGCGGACGCAACGAGGAATTCCTGCTCGATACGCTGAAACTGATGCCCTCGGCGTGGGCGCGCATGGCGAGCGCGAAGATGGTGTCCGAGGTGCGCGTGACCGGCAACTACTCCTACACCTGTTCGGCGATGTCCGGGCCGGGCTGGGTCATGGTCGGCGATGCGTATGCGTTCGTCGATCCGGTGTTCTCGTCCGGCGTCTATCTGGCGATGCACAGCGGCAAGCAGGCCGCGGCCCTGGTCGATGCCGTGCTCGCCGAGCCGACGCGCGAAGGCGCACTGCAGCGCGCTTTCGAGGCGCGCATCCGCCGCGGTGTGCGCGTGTTCTCGTGGTTCATCTATCGCTTCAATTCACCGGTGATGCGGCATCTTTTCGCGCATCCGGGCAATCAGTGGCGGATCCAGGACGGCGTCATCTCGATGCTCGCGGGCGACGTGTTCGACAACGCGCCGGTGATGCGCCGCCTGAAACTGTTCAAGCTGATCTATGCGATCGGCGGCGTGCTCAACCTGCGTCGCTACCTGCGTGATCTGGCCGAGCGGCGGCGCCAGGCGCGCGTCGCGTTCAGCGGCGGCACTACGCCGGTCGATCCGGCCTGAGAATTCGAAAGAATAGCGAAAGCGCGAGCGGCGCTCGAACCCCGAGCTAGACGCTCTGGCGATGCTGCTCGATATGTTCCGACAGCGCGCGCAGGCTTCCGAAGATGCGCTTGTTGTCCGGGTTGTCCGAACGCAGCTGGAATCCGTAGCGCTTGGAAACCGCCAGGGCGAGTTCGAGTGCATCGATCGAATCGAGGCCGAGATCGCTGCCGAACAAGGCCGCGTCCGGCGCGATTTCAGCCGGCTTCACCCAGTCGATGTTGAGGCTCTCGACCAGCAGTTCGGCCAACTCGTGTTCGGCGGGCGTCTGTGCGGCGGCACTGGTCGTCGTATCCATCGTCGGCTGTGTATCCGTCGGGGCTCAGGCGGAATAAAGATACCACCAGTGTATCATCCGCGACCCGCCGCGCGACCCGTGGCCTGCGCCTCTTCCCATTCGCGCCTCGATGTCGAAACCGTTATCCGAACTTGAATTGCCAGCGCCGATCCGGATCGGCTACGAGCACACGTCGGCTGATCAGCTGCTGGCGCAAGCCGACGTGCTCGCCGTGCTCGGCTTCGGCGCAGCGGCCGTGGTCGGCGATGATCCACGCGCGCTGCGCGTCGGACTCGAACCGCTGGAGGCCGCTCCGTTCGAGGTCTGGCGCGGCGCGGCACCGGTGCACTGCGGGCGCGACGGTGATCTGCGCTGGAGCAGCGACGGCAGCCACAGCTTTCTCGCGATCGAGGTCGAGGAAGCCGCGCACGGCGGCCTCGTCGAGGCGGCGACCTACGCGTATCGCCGATTGAATGCCTTCGTCGCAACCAGCCGCACGCCGCATCTGCTGCGCCTGTGGAATTATCTCGATGCGATCAATCTCGGCGACGGCGACGACGAGCGCTACCGCCGCTTCTGCGACGGCCGTGCGCGCGGCATGCCGGCCGGTCCGCAGGTGCGCTACCCCGCGGCGACTGCGATCGGGCGCCAGGATGGCGTGCGAACCTTGCAGGTGTACGGTCTTGCCGGCGCGCAGTCGGGTACCGCGATCGAGAATCCGCGTCAGGTCAGCGCGTGGCGCTATCCGCGCCAGTACGGACCGACCGCGCCGACGTTTGCGCGCGGCATGCTGACCGTTTCCTCCGAACTGCTGATTTCCGGCACCGCCGCGGTGGTCGGCCACGCGTCCACGCATCAGGACGACCTCGTCGCGCAGATCGACGAAACCCTCGCCAATCTCGACAGCCTGCTCGGTCGCGCCTGCCTCGAACGCGCTCATCTCAACAGCGACAGCGTGCTGAAGGCGTATCTGCGCGATCCGGCCGACGCGCACAGCGTCACCGATGCCCTGCACCGGCACGCGCCCGCGCTCGGCGGCCTGCTCCTGCTCGCCGGCGATATCTGCCGCAGCGAACTGCTGGTGGAAATCGACGGCATTCATCGCATTCGTGCCTGATCGCTTGCGGCGCCTGCTCGCGCGCCGCGCCTGATCCTCGCCGGCGTGCATCGAGCTGAACCGTCGGCTCGGCGCGAGTCCTTCGAAACGAATCTCTCCACGCAATGAACGCAGCTGACGTCATTGCGTGCGAATGCGCGTGAGAGAAATCGCGATCTGATCGTGCGACTGCACGGCTCCGACCGCTGCATCGTCACGCTATGCCACGCCCGGCGCAGCGTGCCGACGACTGGTGTTCCGCACATGGAACACTTGGAAAAAATCGTTGCAGCGCAACAATTTGCAATGCATTGATCCTTGTGAACTTCTCCCAAACGCGTACATTTGGCACGGGCACTGCAGATATATCGTCGCGTCGCAGGACCGACCCGGCAACGGTGTCAACGGTGGCGCCTGCGACTGACATGAAACGTCGCACGAACGCTTACAACTGCAAGCTAGTCAGGAGGGAGCACCGATATGAGTAAATTTTCAGCTAGAAACCAGCCGCGGTTGTTCGCGCTGTGCGCAGGCCTCGCGGCCGCATTGAGCGCAGGCGCTGCATTCGCTGCAGAAGCGACCAGTGGCGATTCCTGGGTAGCCCCAGGCGGCGACTACGCCCTCACCCGGCATAGCACGCTGGCTGACATCAACAAGAACAATGCCGGCAATCTGCAGATGACCTGGTCGATGTCGACCGGTGCGCCACGCGGCCACGAAGGTCAGCCGCTGGTGATCGGCAACATGATGTATTACGTCAGCGGCTATCCGAACTACGTGTACGCGCTCGACCTTTCCGAGGCCGACAACTATCAGGTGGTCTGGAAGTATTCGCCGAAGCAGGACGACCACGCAGTGGCGGTGGCTTGCTGCGACACCGTCAACCGCGGCCTGTCCTACGCGGACGGCAAGCTCGTCTTCAACACGCTCGACGGTCAGCTCATCGCGCTCGATGCGAAGACCGGCAAGGAAGCGTGGAAGGTCAAGCGCGCCGATCCGAAGAAGGGCGAGACCAGCACGCCGGCACCGATCATCGTGAAGGACGTCGTCATCACCGGCATGGGCGGCGACGAGTTCGGCGCACGTGGCCGCATGGAGGCGTTCTCGCTCGCCGACGGCTCACCGAAGTGGAAGTGCCACAGCACCGGTCCGGACAAGGACATGTGCATCGGCAAGGACTTCAACTCCAAGCATCCGGAGTACGGCCGTTTCAACGAGAGCGAGAAGAGCTATCCGGGCGACGAGTGGCAGCGCGGCGGCGGTGCTCCGTGGGGCTGGATCAGCTATGACCCGAAGCTCGACCTGATCTACTACGGAACCGGCAACCCCGGCCTGTGGAGTCCGACCTACCGTTGCAAATACAAGACGCACGAGGAGTGCAACAACGGCACGCAGGACAACAAGTGGTCGATGACGATCTTCGCACGCAAGCCGGAAACCGGCGAAGCGGTGTGGGGCTATCAGATGACCCCGTTCGATCAGTGGGACTATGACGGCATCAACGAGCCGATCCTGGCCGACATCGAAGGCAAGCCTGCCCTCGTGCATTTCGATCGCAACGGCTTCGCCTACGTGCTCGACCGTCGTGATGGCACGATCATGCATGCCAACAAGTACGTCAACGTGGACTGGGCCGAGAAGATCGACATGAAGACCGGTCGCCCGGTCAAGGTGAAGGAGCATTCTCCGTTCGATCTCAACAAGCCGGTCAAGGCCTCGCCGTCCGCGATGGGTGGCAAGGATCAGCAGCCGTGCGCGGTCGATCCGAAGGATTCCAAGGTGTTCTTCTGCCCGACCAACAACTGGTACATGGAAGATGAGCCGAAGGAACGCGGCGCGATCATGACCGGCATCGTGTATGTCTTCGCGAATGTCGCCATGAAGCCCGAGAAGCCCGGCAACCTCGGCAACTTCAAGGCGTTCGACGTGACCACCGGCAAGACCAAGTGGGAAATCAACGAGAAGTTCCCGACCTGGGGCGGCGCGTTGGTGACCGATGGCGGCGTCGTGTTCTACGGCACGCTGGACGGCTGGTTCCGTGCGGTCGACAAGGACAACGGCAAGATCCTGTGGTCGAAGAAGCTGTCGTCCGGAATCATCGGCAACCCGATCACCTACAAGGTGGCCGGTCACCAGTATGTGTCGGTGTTCACCGGCATCGGTGGCTGGATCGGTCTGCCGATCTCGGCGGGTCTCGATCCGGCTGATCCGTTCGGTGCGCTGGGTGCGGTCGGCCTCGCCTACACGAACGGCTTCGACAAGGTTCCGACGGGTGGTTCGCTGTTCACCTTCCGCGTCGACACCGGCGAAGCGGTCGGCAAGAAAGTCGCTCAGAACTGAGTCGTCTCTGGACTGATCCATCGGGGCCCGTTCGGGCCCCGATGTTTTTGTGAAAATCATTTCATGCAGGTTTTTCAGAGCGAGTGGTCTACCCTCGCGATTCGACCTCCGGCAAGCGGCCGTGAAAAATTCCCGACTTGCGGATTGCGCGCAAACTCTTCGCCTTGCGCGGTTAATCTCGCAATCAGCTCGCATTCAATTCCGCGGACGTAAGTTCGGACAGGTGGCGCTCGCGTCACGAGGAGTAAACGGTGATTTTCAGAACAGCGATTCTTTCCTGCGCAATGGTGGCGACGTCGAGCGGCGCTGCGTACGCTGCCGAATCGCAATCGGACAACCTGCCGCTGCGCATCTGCGCCGATCCGGGCAACATGCCGTTGTCGAACAACAAGGGCGAAGGCTTCCAGAACAAGGTTGCGGAAATTCTCGCCAAGGGTATGGGCGCGCCGCTCGAATATTATTGGTACCCGTATTATGGCCGCGGCCTCGTGCGGAGCACGCTGACCGCCGAGCATTGCGACGTGCTGATGGATGTTCCTTCCGATTTTGAAATGGCGTTGACGACCAAGCCTTATTACAAATCGACTTTCGTATTGGTTTATCGCAAGGATGCCCATCATCCGGTCACTTCACTGGATGATCCGATCCTTAAGAAATGGCGGATCGGCGTGCTGCAGAGTTCGCCGGCGCGCGAAGCATTGCGCACGCACGGCGTGATGGAAAATACCGAAGTCCAATATGTTTTCTTCGACTCCTCCTATAATCCGCAGGATCATCCGGGCAAACAGATCGAGGAAGTCATCGATCACAGCCTGGATGCGGCCGAAACCTGGGGTCCTATCGGCGGTTATTACATCAAGCAGAAAGACGCGCCGCTGGACCTGGTCGCGCTCAATCATTTCGACAGCGGCGTGCCGCTGGAATGGTCGATGTCGCTCGGCGTTCGTCGCGCCGACAAGGCGCTGAAGAAGCGTCTGGACGACACGCTCGAAGCACACAAGGACGAGATCAAGGCCGTGCTCGAAAGCTACGGCGTGCCGCTGGTGAAATGCGCCGACTGCGTCGTTTCCGGCGACCTGCCGGAGCACGGGCCGTACACCGAAATCGAAACCGCCAAGACCGAAGCCTTGCGCGATCATCCCGAAGCGACGCCGGGTGAACTCGCGGCCGCGAAGGCGCGCATCGCGGCCGGTGCGGACGTCACGCAGGAACTGTCCGATGCGGTGGTCGGCAACGATCCGGAGCGCGTGCGCTACCTGCTCGATCACGGCGCCGATCCGAACAAGGTGATCCAGCTCGACTACAACGCGCTGCAATGGGCGGTGCGCGAGGGTCATGTGAAGGTCGCCGAGATTCTGCTCGATCATGGCGCCAAGGCCGAACAGCGCGACAAGGACGGCTGGTCGCCGTTGATGTTCGCGGTCTGGCGCAACAATCCCGACATGATCCATCTGCTGATCAGCAAGGGCGCCAAGCTCGATCTGTACGGCAGCAGCGGCTGGAGTCCGCTCTCGGTCGCGATCACCTACGGCGAACTGGACAACGTGAAGCAGCTGGTCGACGCCGGCGCCAACGTCAACGCGGCCAACGAGGCCGGTTACACGCCGGTGATGTTCGCAACCGCCAAGAGTGCGAACGGCGTGCTCGATCTCCTGCTGAAACGCGGCGCGAATGCCAAGGCCGCGAACAAGGCCGGCATCACCTCGTTGATGCTGGCGGCGGCGGAGAACAACGAGGCGGCCGCGAAGAGCCTGCTCGCCGCGGGCGCCGATCCTGCTGCGACGGATGCCAAAGGTCAGACGGCGGTGACCATCGCGAAGGAGAAAGGCAACGCCGGCATCACGACCCTGCTGTCGCAGAAACGCTGATCCGCCATTCGATCCTGCGCCGGCACGTCGGCGCTGAGAAATGATTTTCTGCTCGTTTATTTATTGCTCGTCCATCGGAGGCTTCATGAAGATACGCATCCTGCTTTGCACCGCCGCGCTGGCGGCGGGTTCGGCGTTCGTCGCCACGCATGTCGTCGGTACGGCGCAGGCGCAAGAGGCGAAGGAGCGCTGGCTGATCGACGAGCCTGATCCGAATTCGCCGACCGCCGCGAAGCCGGCGCCGAAGACCGACGCCAAACCGGCCGCCACCGCGGCGGCGGCACCGGCCGGCGGCAAGAACGAACACGGTCTGACGATCGTCAAGAATCCGAATACCGGCGACGCCGCGGCGATCGCCGCCGGCAAGGAACTGTTCGTCTCCAAGGCCTGCAGCGGCTGTCACGGCGCCGGTGGCGGCGGCGGCATGTGTCCGCCGGTCATCAACGACACCTGGGTCTACGGCAGCGACGACACCACCTTGTTCAACCTGATCAAGCTCGGCAGCAGCGGTCTGCAGGCGCTCGGCTATACGCGCGTCGGACACGAGAATGTCGTCGGCGACATGCCGCCGTTCGCCGGCGTGGTCACGGAAGAAGAGGAATGGAAACTCATCGCCTACGTGCGTTCGAAGTACGGCGGCGATCCTTCGCTGAAGAACTGGTAGGCGATTGCGCTGTCCAAGTTCCGATTCCTCGTTCGACCACCGCCTTCTTGCTGGAGCTTTCGTGACTCATTCTGCTTCGTCGCCCGTTGTTTCAGGTTTGCCGAAACTGTTCATGGCCGTGTTCGGCACCGCGCTCGCCGGCACGGTCGTCGCCGCGCCGATGGCCTACGTGCCGAACCAGAAGAGCGGCAGCATTTCGGTGATCGACACCGCGACCGATACCGTGGTGAAAACCCTGGATGCGCAGAACGCGCTCGGCAAGCGCCTGCAGGCGATCGATGCGAGTGCGGACGGCAAGACCCTGTACGTCGTCGACGCCGAGCACAACAAGCTGGTCGCGATCGACCCGGTCGCCGACGCGGTGACGAAGAGCGTCGCGATCGGGCCGGAAGCCGAAGGCGTGCGCATTTCGCCGGACGGAAAAACCCTGGCGGTCTGCGCGGAAGGCCAGCACAAGGCGTTGCTGGTCGATGTCGCTACCTTCAAGCTTGAAGCGAGCATTCCAACCAAGGGCCGCAATCCCGAGCACTGCGAGTTCAGTCTCGACGGCAAGCTGCTGCTGACCAGCAACGAAGGCTCCAATGACATCGACGTGATCGATCTCGCCAAGCGTGCGTCCACCGGCGTCATCGCGACCAGCGGCCATCCGCGCGGCGCGGCCTTCATTCCGGGCACCTCGAAGGTCTACATCGCGCAGGAAGCCGCCAGCGTCGTCGATGTGATCGATATCGCCGCGCGCAAGAAGATCGCCAGCATTCCGGCCGCGCTGCGCACCGCCGGCATCACGGTCAGCCATGACGGCAAACGCATCTACGCGGCCAACGGCGGCGCCGGCAGCGTGTCGGTGATCGATGTCGCGAGCAACAAGGTCATTGCTGAAATTGCGGTCGGCAAGCGCCCCTGGAACATGGCGCTGACGCCGGACGGCAAGAAGCTTTACGTCGCCAACGGCCGCTCCAACAGCGTCAGCGTGATCGATACGCAGACCCTGAAGACGACCACCGAAATCGCGGTGGGCGAATTGCCCTGGGGCGTCGCGATTCCGTAGTCGAGCATCCTGCGCGGCGCGCCTGCGCGCAGGGTTCTGCGCACTGTTCCGTCGCCACCCGGGGAATGCGCCGGAAGGTGTTCCATTTTCGTATCAGCCGCGCGCGCAAGGCGCTCGCGGCTGCGCAAGACCGCTCGCTAACGCGAAGAAAAACCGTGCCTTGCGTGTGTCCCCATATGTAGTCCGCAATGGCATGCACATTGCAGCCAACGCGCGTCAGCGCCATCGCTTGAATCCATGGAGAGTCGCAATGAAGACAAGAGCTGCAGTCGCCTGGGAGGCCGGAAAACCCCTTTCCATCGAGGAAGTGGATCTGGATGGTCCCCGCGCAGGTGAGGTCCTGGTCAAGATCGTCGCCACCGGCGTCTGCCATACCGATGCCTTCACCCAATCCGGCGCCGATCCGGAAGGTTTGTTCCCGGTCATCCTCGGCCACGAAGGCGGCGGCATCGTGCAGGAAGTCGGCCCCGGCGTGACCAGCGTCAAGCCCGGCGACCACGTGATTCCGCTGTACACGCCCGAATGCGGCGTGTGCTCGTTCTGCACATCCGGGCGCACCAACCTGTGCCAGGCGATCCGCGTGACGCAGGGCAAGGGCCTGATGCCGGACGGCACCTCGCGCTTCTCGCTCAACGGCAAGCCGATCCTGCATTACATGGGCTGCAGCACCTTTTCCGAATACACCGTGCTGCCGGAAATCGCGCTCGCCAAGATCAATCCGGCCGCACCACTGGACAAGGTCTGCCTGCTCGGTTGCGGCATCACCACGGGTATCGGCGCGGTGCTCAACACCGCCAAGGTGTGGCCGGGCGCGACGGTGGCGATCTTCGGCATGGGTGGCATCGGCCTCGCGGCCGTGCAGGGCGCCGTGATGGCGAAGGCCTCGCGCATCATCGCGGTCGACCTCAACCCGAGCAAATGGGAAATGGCTAAACAGCTCGGCGCGACCGACTTCGTCAATCCGGCCGACTACAAGGACACACCGATCCAGCAGGTCATCATCGACATGACCGACGGCGGCGTCGATTTCTCGTTCGAGTGCATCGGCAACGTCAAGGTGATGCGCTCGGCACTGGAGTGCTGTCACAAGGGCTGGGGCGAGTCGATCATCATCGGCGTCGCCGGCGCCGGCCAGGAAATCTCGACGCGTCCGTTCCAGCTCGTCACCGGTCGCGTCTGGCGCGGCTCCGCGTTCGGCGGCGTCAAGGGTCGTTCGCAGTTGCCGGGTTACGTCGATCGCTACATGGCCGGCGAACTCAAGGTCGACGAATTCGTCAGCGAAGTGCTGCCGCTCGACCAGATCAATCATGCCTTCGAGCTGATGCACGAAGGCAAGGTGATTCGCTCGGTCATCAAGTACTGAGCACGACGCCGCACTATTGGATTTTCATCGTGAGGCAACCGCCGCAACAGGCGGCGATTCAATAAAAACTAGGAGGAACACTCATGGCTGTTTCAATTCATCCTGCGGTCGACAACGGCGTCAAGAAAGGCGCAGGCGACGGTTTCCCCGGCGGCACCCTGACCTGCAAGTGCAGCAGCGATCCGGTCAAGGTCAGCGTCAGTGCGCAGACCGCGCACAACCACGTCTGCGGGTGCACGCAGTGCTGGCGCCCGAAGGGCGTGACGTTCTCGCAGATCGCGGTCGTGTCGAAGGACAAGGTCAAGGTCACCGAGCACGCCGAGAAGCTCGCCGTGGTCGACCCGAGCAAGACGATCCTGCGCCACGCCTGCAAGGTGTGCGGAACGCATATGTACGGGCGCATCGAGAACACTAGGCACGCGTTCTACGGCCTCGATTTCGTGCACACCGAACTGTCCAACGAATCGGGCTGGTCGGAGCCGACGTTTGCCGCCTTCGTGTCCTCGATCATCGAAGCGGGCACCGATCCGTCGACCATGGGCGCCGTGCGCGGCCGTCTGACCGAACTCGGTCTGACCCCGTACGATTGCCTGTCGCCGCCGCTGATGGATGCGATCGCGACCAACACGGCCAAGCAGTCCGGCGCCCTCAAGGCCTGAGGACTGCCGCGCGCCCCGCATGAAAAGCGCGGCGCGCGCAGCGATTGAGTAGTCTATCGGTGGGATGCAGAGTATTGGTGACGACCCCTCGGCGCAGCTGCCGGCGGATCGTTCGCCGCGAGTGCGACAGTCGAGGGCACGCGTGCAGAGCAGGGACCGCCAAAGTGTGAGAATCGCGATTGCAGATGACCACGCGGTCGTGCGCACCGGGTATCGCCGCCTGCTCGAACTCGAAGACGCGGTCGAAGTCGTCGCCGAATTCGGCGATGGCGAAAGCGCGTATCGCTGGCTGAGCGGACACGCCGCCGACATCCTCATTCTCGATCTGTCGATGCCGGGCCGCGGCGGCCTGGCGACCTTGCAACGCCTGCATCATCGCGTGCCGCAGCTGCGCGTGCTCGTGTTCACGATGCACGACAGTCCCGCGCTCGCCGCGCAGGCGCTGCGCCTGGGCGCACGCGGCTACATCACCAAGAGCAGTCCGCCCGAATCGCTGATCGATGCGATCCACACGATCCGCGCCGGCGGCTGTCCGCTCTCCAGCGAAGTCGCCGATGCCTTGCATCCCGGCACCTCGACCGAAGCGTTGCCGCACTGGCAATTGACGCCGCGCGAGTTCGATCTGTTTCTGTTGTTCGCCGAAGGCGTCAGCGTCGAGCAGATTGCTGCGAGCCGCAGCCTCAGCATGAAGACGGCCGCGAATTACCAGACCACGATCCGCCACAAGACCGGACTCGGCAACGCGCTGGAAATGTATCGCTACGCACAGGAACACGGCCTGCTGCGCGTCACGGCGTCTTCGGCGCGGGTGCAGTAGTCGCGAAGCGCGCGCGCAGATGCAATCCCGGGCGCTGCGCATCGGTGCTCGCGCGCGTGATGTCGAGTTCTCCGGCATGCGCCCATACGCGCTCGCGCATGCCGGCCAGTCCATTGCCGCGCTGCGCGGCGCCATCGCCGGATTCGATGCCGACGCCATCGTCGACACAGCGCCACTCGATGCCGTCGGCACGCCCGTCGCTATTCCACGGCTGCAGGGCGATCGAGACATGCCTGGCATCGGCGTGACGCATCGCATTGGTCAGGGCTTCCTGACTCAGCCGGTACAAGGTCAAGGCGAGTTCGTCGGACAGCTGCGCATCGTCGATCGCGTAGTCGAGATCGACATGCACGGCCTGGCCGGGGCGCTCGCGCCAGCTGCGCACCAGATCGTCGAGCAGACGGCGCAGCGAAACGCGCGCGCTGCCGTCATCGAGTTCACGTGGACGCAGTTGGCGCAGCAGATCGCGAATGCCGAGGTGCAGACGCTCGCAGTGATGGGCGAGTTCACGCGCGACCGCCTGCGTCTGCGGCTGCGCCGCCGTCTGCCGCGTCAGCCACAGTGCATCCGCACGCATCGCAGTGAGCGCCTGTCCGAATTCGTCGTGCAGCTCGCGCGCGATGCGCGTGCGCTCCTCTTCCTGCGAGGTCAGCAGCTTCAGGCTCAGGCTGCGGCGCACGTCCTGCGCGCCGCCGAGCGCGCCGGCGAGATGATTGAGCGCGCGCCCGATCGCATCCATCTCGCGCAGCCGCAACGACGGCAGACGATAGGCGAAGTCGTTGCGTTCGTAGTGCGCCATCGCGCCGAGAATTGGCTGCAGCGGAGCGAGCGCGCGCTTCAGCGTCCAGTACAGCGCGAGCAGCACCGCGATCGCGTAGCCGGCGAGCACGCCGAGCATGCCGACGAGATTGTCGAGCGCCTCGCGCTGCTCGCTGGAAGGATTCAGCGACACGGTCACCACGAACACCTCGCCGTCGTCGCGCTGCAGGGTCCACGGTCCCGACGGCTCGGCGTGGCGCGAACTCACGCCCGGCGCGAGCCACGCGAACGCGCGCTCGGCCAAGGTCGCCGGCGCATTCGTGCGTGGAGCGACCAGCACGTGACCGAGCCCGTCACGCAGCTCGAGCTGCACATGGCGCAGATCCTCCGATGCGTTGATGCGCTGCAGCTGCGCGATCTGATCGTCGACTTCCGCGCGCGGGCCGTTCTCCAGCGCGTACAGATGCTCGAACAGGCGCACCGTCTCCGCCGCACCGATCTCCTCGCGCTTGACGTCGAACTGCGCCCGCCACAACGCCAGCGCGAGCGCGCCGATCAGGATCGCCAGACTGACCGCGACGATCCGCACCATCAGGTAACGCGACATTTCCATGCGGCGTTGTTCCTTTCGCAATTTCGGGAATTGTTCCCATATTCGGCGCCGCCACGCGCGTCTAACGTCGACACCGCAAAACGCCGACGCGGTTGCAGGTCCGCCGCACGGCCATCACTGCACGATCCGTCTGCGCATCTACGATGCAACGCGGCCGCCGACCAGCACAAGGGGTTAACTCGATGAGTCTGTCTTCCACGTTCGCCGGCCGTCTGCGACGTTCGCCGATCGCCGCAGCGCTTGCCGTGGCCGGCTTGCTCGGCGGCACGTTTCACGCGCACGCCGACGATGTTCCGCCGACCGCCAGCGAGGATGTGACGACGCTGGATCTGGTGAACGTAGTCGGCGTGTCGCCGGTCGCCGGCACCGACATCGCCGCGAACAAGCTGCCCTACAACGTGCAGTCGGTGGATGACTCCGCGTTGCAGCGTTCGCAGACGCTGGATCTGACCGACTTCATGAATCGCCACCTCGCCGGCGTCACCACGAATGCTGCGGCCGGCAATCCGCTGCAGCCCGATCTGCAGTTTCGTGGATTCACCGCGACGCCGCTGCTCGGCGGTTCCGAGGGCATGTCGGTGTATCTCGACGGCGTGCGCGTCAACGAAGTCTTCGGCGATACGGTGAACTGGGATCTGATTCCGGAGGCCGCGATCGAGCGCATGAGCCTGTTCGCGGGATCCAATCCGGTGTTCGGACTCAACACCCTGGGCGGCGCGATTTCCCTGCAGACCAAGACCGGCTTCAGCGATCCGGGCACGAGTTTCGAATTCTACGGCGGCTCGTTCGGGCGCACCGACGCCACCTTCGAGACCGCCGGCAACGCCGGTCAATGGGGTTGGTATCTGATGGGCAACCGCTTCGACGAAGATGGCTGGCGCAACGAATCACCGTCGAACGCACGCAATTTCTACGGCACTTTGTCCTGGCGCGGCGACGCCGCCTCACTCGACCTGCATGTCGGCCACGCCGACACCGATCTCGCCGGCAGCGGCGCGACCCCGGCGCAGGCGCTGGCACAGAACTGGAAAACGATCTTCACCGCCGACAAGACGCTCAACAAACTCGACCTCGTCAGCGCCCAGGGCGCGTTCAATTTCAACGAGGCGACCAAGCTCTCGTTCTCCGTGTTCCATCGCGAGGTGAAGACCTTGTCGTACAACGGCGACGCCACCGACTTCGACGCCTGCGACGACGATGACGACATCCTCTGCGACGACGACGGCGCGCCGATTCTCGACCAGAACGGCAACAGCGTGTCGTCCGAATTCGATGCGATCAATAACATCGGACATCGCACGCAGAAGAGCAACGGCGGCACCTTGCAGCTGACCTTCGACCAGCCGATCGCCGGCATGCAGAATCAACTCGTCGTCGGACTCGACTACAACGAGGGTCGCCTCGACTACAACTCCGTGCTCGAAGTCGCGGTGCTGCAGTCCAATCATCTGACGACCAATTCCGGCATCTTCATTCCGGAAGACACGCTCAATGTCGCAAGCCGCACGCGCAGCACCGGCTTGTTCGCGACCGACACGCTTTCGATCACCGACCAGCTCGCGCTGACGCTGTCCGGTCGCAGCAACCACACACGCACGACGATCAATGATCCGACCGGCGTGAATCCGGATCTCGACGGCAAGCATGGTTTCTCGCGCTTCAATCCGGCCGCGGGAATCACCTGGCAATGGAGCCCGGCGCTGAATTTCTACGGCGGCTACAGCGAATCCACGCGTGCGCCGACGCCGGTCGAACTGACCTGCGCCGACGAGGACGCGCCGTGCAAGCTTCCGAACGACTTCGTCTCCGACCCGCCGTTGAAACAGGTCGTCGCGAAAAGCTGGGAGGGCGGATTGCGCGGTGTCATCGACGGCAGCGATCGCATCAACTGGCACGTCGGCCTGTTCCGCACCACCAATGCCGACGACATTTTGTTCCAGTCGACCGGAGGTTCGCAGTCCAACGAAGGCTTCTTCACCAACGTCGGCGATACGCGCCGACAGGGACTCGAAGCGAGCGTGTCCGGCTCGCTGCTGGACAAGCGCCTCAGCTGGTACGCGAACTACACCTGGCTCGATGCGACCTACGAAACCGGTTTCTCGGAGAACAGCGCGAATCATCCGGATGCGAACGAGGACGGGCTGATCTTCGTCAGGAAAGGCGACCGCATTCCCGGACTGCCGAAGAACAGCCTCAAGATCGGGGCGGACTTCGCATTCACCTCCGCACTCAGCGTGGGCGGCGACGTCATCGCGAATTCCGGACAGTATCTGCGCAGCGACGAGGCCAACCTGCTCGGCGAAACCGCCGGCTACGCGCTGTTCAACCTGCGCGCGAACTACCGCTTCAACGAGCACTTCAGCGTGTTCGCGCGCGTCGACAACGTATTCGACAAACGCTACGTCACCTTCGGCACACTCGGCGATCCGAGCGTGGTGTACCCGGACTTCGACGACTCGCGCTTCTACGGCCCGGGTCAGCCACGCGCGGCATGGATCGGTTTTCGCGCCGCACTCTGAGAAAAAACGCAAGCCTCCGACAACGGCGGCATCTTGCTAGAATCGAACGCGAAGGGCCGCAGTTGCGGCCTTTCGCATTTTCGTTCCAGGCAAGGATCAGATCGACCGCATGCAAAGTATCGAACAACGCATCGCTGCGGATATCGCCGCGCAACCCGCCCAGGTCAAGGCCGCTGTCGAGCTGCTCGACGGCGGCGCCACCGTGCCGTTCATCGCACGCTATCGCAAGGAAGCCACCGGCGGTCTCGACGACACCCAGCTGCGTCTGCTGGAGGAACGCCTGGGTTACCTGCGCGAACTGGAAGACCGCCGCGCGGCGATCCTCGCCAGCATTGAGGAGCAGGGCAAGCTCGATGACGGACTCAAGGCGCAGCTGCTCGAAGCCGACACCAAGGCGCGCCTGGAAGACCTGTATCTTCCTTACAAGCCGAAGCGCCGCACCAAGGCGCAGATCGCGCGCGAAGCCGGGCTCGAACCGCTTGCGCTGGCCTTGCGCGACGACCCGACGATTGCGCCGGAACAGCGCGCGGCGGAGTTCGTCGACGAAGCCAAGGGCGTCGCCGACATCAAGGCGGCGCTCGACGGCGCGCGCCAGATCCTGATCGAATCGATTTCGGAAAATGCCGCCTTGCTCGGCGAGCTGCGCGAGTTGAGCTGGAGCCGCGGCCAGATCCGCGCGAAGCTGATCGACGGCAAGGAACACGAAGGCGCGAAATTCCGTGACTACTTCGATCACGCCGAACCGATCGCGAAGATTCCGTCGCATCGTCTGCTCGCGCTGATGCGCGCGCGCAACGAGGGCGTGCTCGCGCTCGAACTCGTGCCCGGCGCCGACGCCGAACAAGGCAATGCCGAAGCCGAAGGTCGCGTCGCCGTGCATGCCGGCATCGCCGCGTGCGGGCGCGCGGCGGATGCCTGGCTGCTCGAAACCTGCCGCCTCGCCTGGCGCGTCAAGCTGCATCTGTCGCTGACGCTGGATCTGTTCGGGCAGGCGCGCGAACGCGCCGAGGAAGAAGCGATCCGCGTGTTCGGCGACAATCTGAAGGACCTGATGCTGGCTGCGCCGGCCGGTCCCAAGGTCGTGATGGGGCTCGACCCCGGTATCCGCACCGGCGTCAAGGTCGCGATCATCGATGCGACCGGCAAGCTGCTCGCGACGAGCACGGTGTATCCGCACGAGCCGCGCCGGCAGTGGGATGCATCGATTGCCGAACTGGCAACATTGAGCCGGCAGCATGGTGTCGCCTTGATCGCCATCGGCAACGGCACCGCCTCGCGCGAGACCGACAAGCTCGCCGCCGAATTGATGAAGAAGCATGCCGATCTCAAGCTCGCCAAGATCGTGGTCAGCGAGGCCGGCGCTTCGGTGTATTCGGCCTCCGCGCTCGCGGCGACGGAATTTCCGCAACTCGATGTGAGCTTGCGCGGCGCGGTGTCGATTGCGCGTCGTCTGCAGGATCCGCTGGCGGAACTGGTGAAGATCGAGCCGAAGGCGATCGGCGTCGGCCAGTACCAGCACGACGTGAATCAATCGCGGCTCGCGCGCGCGCTCGATGCGCGCGTCGAGGATTGCGTCAACGCCGTCGGCGTCGACGTCAACACCGCGTCCGCGCCGCTGCTCGCACGCGTGGCCGGACTGTCGGCCGGGGTTGCTGAGAACATCGTCAAGCATCGCGACGAACACGGCGCGTTCCGCTCGCGCCAGGCACTGAAGAAGGTGCCGCGCCTCGGCGACAAGGCGTTCGAGCAGAGCGCCGGCTTTCTGCGCGTGGCGAACGGCGACAATCCGCTCGACGCCGGCAGCGTGCATCCGGAAGCCTATCCGGTGATCGAGCGCATCCTGAAATCCTGCGGCCGCGAAGTGAAGCAGCTGATCGGCGACGGCGCGTTCCTGCGCTCGCTCGATCCCGCGCGCTTCACCGACGAACGCTTCGGTCTGCCGACCGTGCGCGACATCCTGAAGGAACTGGAAAAACCCGGCCGCGATCCGCGACCGGAGTTCGTTGCGCCGACCTTCGCCGACGGCGTCGAGGATCTGAAGGACCTCGTCGTCGGCATGGTGCTCGAAGGACGCGTGACCAACGTCGCCGCGTTCGGCGCCTTCGTCGACATCGGCGTGCACCAGGACGGGCTCGTGCACGTCTCCGCACTCTCGCACACCTTTGTGCGCGATCCGCGCGAGGCGGTCAAGGCCGGCGACATCGTCAAGGTCAAGGTGATGGAGATCGATCTCGCACGCAAACGCATCGGTCTGTCGATGCGTCTGGACGACGTGCCGGGCGAAGGCCGTGGCAACGCACGTGCGCCTCAGGACGAACGCAACCATCCGCGCAGCCCGCGCGCAGCGCCGGTGAAGAAAGCGGGAGCGCCGCCCGCCATGGCGAACAATGCTTTCGCGGATGCGTTTTCACGCGCGCTCAAACGCGATTGATGTGCGCAGAAACTCGAATCATGCAATGGATCAATCTGCAGGACACGCAGCGCGAACCTGAGTCGCAACCAAACTCCCGAGCGACCATGGCGCGACGAAGTTCACGCGCGCTGTAAAGTCCGCTCGGGGGCGACTGAGGAGCGAGAACCATGAAAGGGATTGCGAGATTCACCACCCGCGCTGCCATCGTGACCGCACTGGCCGCGGGGATCGGCGCCTGCGGCGGAGCCGGCGCGCCATCTCCGACCGCGGCGAATCCGACCGCGCCGCCGCCAACCGAACCGGCACCGGCTGCGGAACCGGCACAAGGCGCGCCCGCTGTCGCACCGGCGCAAGCCGTCGCGACGCCAGCGGCTGCCGAACCCGCGCGTTCCGCTGCGGTGATCAGCGTGCAGCCGGTCACGCAGAAGATCGATCATCCACGCGAGGACTGTCGCGACGAACGCGTCGTGCATCGACGGACGCCGAAGGACCAGCATCAGATCGCCGGCACGGTGATCGGCGCGATTGCCGGCGGCGTCATCGGAAACCAGGTCGGCGGTGGTCGCGGACGCGATCTCACCACGGTTGCCGGCGCCGTCGGCGGCGGATACGCCGGCAAGAAGATTCAGCAAGGCCAGCAGAACCGGCGCACGTACACGACGATCGAACGCCGCTGCCGCACGATCAACGAACCGAGCGAAGACGTCGTTGCCTACGATGTCGTCTACGAATATCTCGGCTCGACGCATCAGGTGCGGCTCGATCACGATCCGGGTGAACGTGTCGAATTGCCGGTGCGCGGAATCGAGTAGACGCGCGGCGAGGACGAATTTCGCCGAATGCGCTGGCGGATTCCTTCCGTTGGTCACGCGCAGCCGCAGCACTGTGACAGACGTCCGCGATCGGTAAACGCTGTTCACCGTTTCAATGCCGCGAGCGATGCTGCGCCATTGCGGAGTGACACGAAAATTGAACGAGCGCTTCATGCAACAACGTCCTGTTCACATTGCATGGGCTAGAAATGATCCGCTCGGCCATCGCGCAGAACAGCTGCAGGCAATCCTGTCAGGAGGTGCTCCATGAACACCGCTCTCTCGCAACCGGATCCCACTCGCATGATTGCGCCAGTCGCGCGCATACGACGTCGCCGCATCGGCGCCATCGTCCTGGCGCTGCTGTTCGGCATGCTGGCGATGGACAGCGCCTTCGCCAACAAGAAAACCCGCAACACCCTGATCGGCGTGGGCATCGGTGCCGCTGGCGGCGCCTTGCTGTCGAACGGCGACACCTGGGGCACGCTCGGCGGCGCCGCAGCCGGCGGCTTGATCGGCAACGTGCTGACCCACGATCGCCATCATGATCGCCGCGGCCGCGACCGCGATTATCGCCGCGGGCGCGATCGCGACCGTTACTACGATCATCGCCATCGCCGCTGACCGACCCATTCTTCTCGCTCGAGGAAACGATCATGTCGACACCGACTTCGCGTATCGCACTCTCGCTGGCCGCCTTTCCCCTGTTGCTTGGTCTCGGCATCGCTCACGCCGCGCCGCCAGCAACGACACCGACTGCAGCGGCGACAGCGGATGAAGAAGACGCCGGAGAACAGAAGACGCGGCGCGATGCCTACATCAAGCGCGCGTTCGAACGCTTCGATACCAACAAGGATGGAAAGATCGATGCTGATGAATTTCGCGTCGGCCTGGAGAGACGCCTCGATCGCCAGAAGGCCGTGTTCGACAGCGATTTCAATGATGCCGACAGCAACCACGATGGCAAGCTGAGTCGCGCGGAAGTGCGCAAGGCCAATCCCACCCTGTATCAGAACTTCAGCGACGTCGACGCCAACAACGACGGCTTCCTGACCAAGTCGGAAATCCGCGCGTCGATTCGCGAGAAGCAGATGCAGGTGACCGTGGAAGGCGACACTGGCGAGCAGCAGGATGGGGCTGGGTCGACGCCGAGCGGTAAGTAACTGCGTTCGGATTGCGTAGCTACGCGCACGGCGTATCCGAGGCCATCGCGCGCAGTTGCGTTCGGGAGCCGTGTGCGCGCAACGCAGCAGGCAATGCATCAAGATGCGGCGTTGAGCATGATGCGTTCGCGCCGCATCAGCGATGCGTTGCGAAAACCTCGAACCCAAACGCGCGCAATCGCCTACTTGCTACTGCACCGCTCGGCAACATCCTTCACGACCTTCGCGGCCGGCAACTGCGCAGCCTGTTCCGGCGTAACCGTCGCCATCTGCTGAAAGTCTTCGATCGACACCGCACCCTGGATGCCGTTGATCATGCACGTGCAATAGGTCGCGATCGCTGCCTTGGTCGGCGCCGGCTTGATCGCATCGTTCGCCATCATCGCAGCGCAGTGCGCCTGCGCCGAATCGACGATCTCCTTCGGCCAGCGCTGCGCTGCGAGACAGGGAAAGGCGAGGAGCAGACACGTTGCGAAGATGACGGGTTTCATGGCCGACCGCGGAAATCGTGTGGATCTCCTTTGTATCACGCCGCGCGAATGCGGATGGTGAAGTCGCGGGCAATGCTTCGACCGACAAAGGCGCGGCGAGTCCGAATGGCAGACCGCGAGAAACGCTGACCACCTGCTGCACGCATCGCTGGAGAGGCGCGCGCGAAACCCGCGATCCAGCGGGCTCGGGAAATTCGCGAAGTGCGCGGATGACGCTGGACGCTGATCTGGTGCCGCTTATCTGACTCGAACAGATGACCTACCGCTTACAAGGCGGTTGCTCTACCAACTGAGCTAAAGCGGCGCGGGGCGCATTCTAGCAAGCGGATGCGGGTGCGCGTCAGAAGCAGGCGATGGTCTGCTCACCGATGTCGCGGGCGGAGGCCAGGTGGCTGCGCCAGTCGAGCGCAACACCGCCGGCCAGCGCGAAGTCGAGCCAGTAGACCGGCAGCTCTTCGGTGCGTGCGTTGGTCTGCGGTGCGAAGCCGAGACCGGCGATCTCGCTGCGGCGGCGTTCGGCGTTGCCCTGGTCGCGAAACAGTCCGAGCGAGATGGTGTTCTGCTGATCGCCGGCAGTCACGACGTAATAGTCGCGCACGCCCTTCGCCGACAGCGTGCGCGCGGTCGCGAGCGCCTGTTCGCGCGATGCGACCGCGGGCAGGTAGACCCAGTAGCCGCGCGTCTGCGTGGCATGGGTTTCGTGGAACTGGATGCGGCGGGTCAGCGGCGTGAGTGCGTTCATCGCGGTGCGCAGGTCCGCCTGGGTCGGGAACGGTCCGATCGAACGGCATTGATCGCTGGCCAGATCCGCCTTGCTCTCCGGCGCTTCGGAAAGCTCCGCGTTCGCCGCGACCCCGCCGTTGTCGCGTTCGGCGAGCAGCACGAGCTTGGGCACGCCGGCATCCGTTGCCGGCGGCACTGCCGCGGTCGGCCCGTGCGCAAACGCGAGCCAGCAGGCCGCACCGACATTCAGGGCGACCAGCAACAGGAACAGGGCGCGGACAAACATCGGGCGTGATTCGAAGGCGGGCGAGGAAACGGACCGATTCTAGCCGTCCGCGTCGCACACTTGCGTCGACCACAGCGCAAGACCGCGCAATACGAGGTCGTGCACGCGCTCGGCGCCGGGCAGCAGCGCCTCGATGTCATCGGCACCGCCGCCGGTCAGGAACAAGGCCGGCGCTGTACCGAAATCGCGCGCCGCAACGGCGCAAAAACGCTCGATCGCGCCGACGGCTGCGTACAGCGAACCGGCGAACACGCCATCGGCGGTGCTCGTCGGCATCTCGCGCCACACACCGTCGAAGGTGCCGACGCGCGCGGTGTTCGCCAGCAGGGCTTCACGCATCAGCTGCGGGCCGGCGACGATCAGCCCGCCGTGATGGCGCCCGTCCGCGTCGAGCGCATCGAGGGTCAACGCGGTGCCGACGCTGACCAGTACCAGCGCGCGTGCGCGCTCGGCGCGCAGCGCGGCCATGCCGAGGAAGCGGTCGATGCCGAGGCGCGCCGGCTCCGCATAGGCATTGCGCACGCCGAGTGCGGATGCCGGACTGCGCGGAATCGCGACGTGACGCTGAAAGCGTTCGCGCACCACGTGCGCGAGTTCCTGTTCGCGTTCGGCACCGACCACGCTTGCGGCCAGCACCTCGTCGATCCGAAGCAGGCTCGCCCATTCCGTGTGCAGCGCCGGCGCCAGCGCTTTGTCCACATGGGCAAACACGCCGCCGCGCTGCAGCTGGCCATCGCGCAGGGTCGCCCATTTGAGTCGACTGTTGCCGAGATCGATGAGCAGTTTCATGCGCGCGCCCGCACGCTGACTTCGCCGCTCTCGACGCTGCGCTCGCCGTCGGCGAAGGCGACGCGCAAGGCGCCGCGCTCGTCGACGCCACGCGCGACGCCATACTCGTTGGCCTGACCGCGCAGGATCGTCACCTGGCGTCCGAGCAGGACGTCGTGCCTGCGGTAGTCGTCGGCGAATGCAGCGAAGCCTTCCGCGTTGAAGCGGTCGAGCGATTCGATCAGGCGCGAAACCAGGCGCGCCGCGATGCGATTGCGCGCCGCCGGCGCGCCGGCGGTGAGCCGGGCCAGATCCGTCCACGGCTGATCGATCGCGCTGGCGGCCGCGGCATCCAGCCGGATATTGAGACCGATGCCGATCACCGCATGACACGGCCCGATCGCATCGCCGCCGAGCTCGACCAGGATGCCGCCAAGTTTGTGCGCATCGACGACCAGGTCGTTCGGCCACTTGAGGCCGACGCCGTCGACGCCGCAATCGGCGAGCGCCTGCGCGACCGCGAGACCGACGACCAGGCTGAGGCCGGCGAGTGGAGCCATGCCGGCATCGAAGCGCTTCAGCAAGGACAACGCGATGCCGCCGGTCAGCGGCGTGCGCCAGCTGCGCCCGCGCCGTCCGCGACCGGCGCTCTGGACTTCGGCCAGGCACACGAGCAGATCGCGCGGATCGGCTGCGGCACGGCGCAGCAGTTCGCTGCTGGTCGAATCGAGTTGCCAATGCACCTCGAGTGCGCCGACGCGGCGACGCTCGATCGCGGTCAGCGCGGCCTTGATCTCGGCGGCATCGAGCAGGTCGATCGCGGCGTCGAGGCGATAGCCGCTGCCGGCCTGCGCGGCGATCGGCAAGCCGAGTTCGCGCAGGCGTTCGATCTGTTTCCAGATTGCGCTGCGGCTGATCCCGAGGCGTGCGGCGAGTTCGCTGCCGGAGAGCGCGCCATGCGCCGCGAGTTCGCCGAGCAGCGCCGAGGCCGCGCCACGCCCCGCTTCCTGCAGCGGCGAGGCGGGCTTGTTGCGGACGATCGATGGATTCATGCAAGGCGCGGCGCAGGGCTCATCGCCGAAGTTTAGCCGCGCGGCGCTGCGGCGGAGAATCAAGGTGCAACCTTTGCGCGTGTCGATGCATCTGATGGCGGGCTCGCGTACGCGCCGCGGGCATCGCCGGTTGTCCGGCCGCTGTCCGCGGGTGTCCGGCGGACGCCCGGCGAGGCGGGATGCGGGCTGCAAAGCCAGCAACGGCGCGGATCGTTACCAATGGCACGGTGCGTGCTTTGACCGCACATCGCTGGAGTCGGGGAATGGTTCATGCGAGCATTGCCGTCTCCCCAGTTGGCCTCGCCACCGGGAACACCCTCATGAAAAAGACGATTCTTTTCTTCGTGACCCTTGCGGCGCTGTCGTGCGCCGCATTTGCGCAGGCGCAGGAAGCACCGATGCGCGGCGTCGGCCTGCTCGCGCTGAATGCGAGCGACGCGCAGGGTCTCGGCAGCACCTCGGCGAATCACAGTGCCTTGGTCGAAACACCGGACAGCGGCGGCGGCAGTGCCGGCATCCGCAATGCGCGTGGCGCCGGCGACGCCGGAATCTCCGCGCATGCCGTGCGCGATGAGGGCGAGGCGGCGCACGCGATCCCCGACGCGCTGCCTCCCGCAGCGGTACATCGCGGCGACCCGACCACGCCGGCAGCGGCGACGCCGAAGCGTCCGAGCTATCGCTGGCAGTCGCTCGTTCCCGGCGCGATCAAATAAGCATTCGCTGGCTGCGCCGCCTGCGCGATGCGTTTGCCGCGCCCGCTCGCATCGACGATGCGGCGTGGCAGGAGCTGCTGCAGAGCTCGGCGTTGTTTCAGGGTCTGTCCGAAACCCAGCAGGATTCGCTGCGCGCGCTCGCGGAACGTTTTCTCGCGCGCAAGACCTTCAGCGCAGCCGGCGGCCACGCGTTGACCAACCCGCAGCGCATCGCGATCGCCGCATTGGCGACGCTGCCGGCTCTGCAGCTCGGCTTCGATGCGCTCGCCGGATGGCGCGAAGTGATCGTCTATCCCGGCGAATTCCGCGTGAAGCGCGAACATCATGACGAACTCAGCGGCGTGGTCAGCGAAGGTGAGGACGATTTGATCGGCGAGGCCTGGGAACACGGACCGCTGATTCTTTCCTGGGCCGATGTCGCGTCCGATCTCGCCCATCCCTTCGACGGTTTCAATGTCGTGGTGCATGAAATCGCGCACAAGCTCGACATGCGTGACGGCGCAGTCAACGGCGTGCCGCAGTTGCCCTCGCATATCCCGCGGCGCGACTGGCTGGCCGCGATGCAGCCGGCCTACGATGCGCTGGTGCGCCGTGTCGAACGCGGTCGCGATACCCTGATCGATCCGTACGCTGCCGAATCGGTCGACGAATTTTTTGCAGTAGTCAGCGAATTGCATTTTTCCGATCCGGCAACCTTGCTGCAGGCGGCGCCCGACGTGGCCGCCGTGCTCGATCGCTTCTACGGCCGATCGCCGGCCTGTGCGGCGGGCACTTTTGTTGCGGCCACGCGGTCCGACAGGTAGCCTGCGCGGTCCACAATTTCCGGTCGCTGCGCGGGCATCATTCCGCGATCGTTCCCTGCCATGCCTCTGAAGATACTTTTTCGCACCGCCGTGCTCGCGTTGTTCACCGTGCCGCTGCCGCTGCTCGCGTGCAGTGGTCGTCTGCACATCGAGCTCGAACAAGCCGGCGTCTACACGCTCGATCATGCAGCGATCGTCGCCGCACAACCCGGCCTGGCCGATTGCGCGGCGAGCGAACTCGCGCTGACCCAGGCCGGCAAGGAAGTGCCGATCCGCGTCGTCGCTGCCGGAGCAAAGTTCGCCGATGGCGATCGCATCGAATGGATCGGCCAACCGCTGCATGGTCCGGAGAGCTGGTACGACGCGTTCAGCGTGAACAATGTCTATCTGCTCGGCGCCGCGCCGGGATCGCATGCGCGCATGCGCGATGCCGCGGCGGATGGCAGCGGTCATGCCGCGCTCGAACGCAGTCTGCATCTCGAGCAGGAAAACCTGATGATCCGGCTCGATCAGCAGCAACAGAAGCCGGGCGAGGAAGCCGACGTCTGGCAATGGGCGAAGCTGACCCAGGTCGATCCGAAACCGTTCGAGGCGCGCATCGATTTGCCGGATCTGGATCAGGCACGCGTTGATCAACGTAGCGCCGCCGCGCACGCGGCGAGCGTGCAGCTGCGACTCAACTTTCGCGGCCTGTCCGAACTGTCGTTGCCGCCGGCCAAGACCAAGCTGACCAAGCCCGAGGATCACGCGGTCGAGGTCGTCATCAACGGACATGCGCTGCCGACCCTGCTCTGGAATGGCCGCGATGAAATTCGGCGCGACCTCGTCGTGCCGATCGCATTGCTGAAACCGCACGAGAACACGCTGACCCTGCGCGTGCCCAAGCGCGCACTGCCGTGGGACGCGGCGGTGAACGCGGTCGACGTGGTGATGTTCAACTGGCTCGAAGCTCGCTATCCGGTCGCAGGAAATCTCGATACCGGCGCGCTGCCGCTGCGCGTACGCGCGGATGCCGACGCGACGCTGCAGCTGGATTATCGCGGCGCAGGTTCGCCCTCGCTGTACGGCGCCGACGGCGTGCGCCGGCCCGGCCGCACCCTCGGCAACGGTCGTTTCGCATTCGCGCCCGCACCGGTCGATGTGGAACTGTTTCCGGCACTCGATGGCGAGCTGGCCAAGCCGCTGGCGCTGCGCGCGGTCGCCGAAGGTGACTGGCTGCATCCGGCGCAGCCGTATGACTATTTGATCGTGAGCCATCCGAGCCTGATCGATGCGATCAAGCCGCTCGCGCAGTTCCACGAGCAACGCGGACTGAAAGTGGCGATTCTCGACATCAACGCGGTCTACGATCAGTTCAACAACGGCATCACGCATCCAGAGGCGATCCGTCATCTCGTCGACGTCGCCTATCACGACTGGCCGACACCGCGACCGCGTTTTCTGCTGCTGGTCGGCGACGCCAGCTTCGACATCCGTCACGACACCTACAACGACGGCGCCTATGCGAAGTGGACCAACATGGAGCTGCTCTATCCGAACTCGTTCGGCGCGATCGGAGCGGCACCGTACAAGAAACAGCCGAAGAAACTCGCCGACCGCAATCTGATCCCTACCTGGCAGTTCCCCTCGCCGGAAGGCCAGTCGGCGAGCGACAACTGGTTCGGCGCGGTCGATGGCGACAACTGGCATCCGGTCGTCGCGGTCGGGCGCTTTCCGGTCGTCGAACCGGCCGAGGTGAAGGCGATCGTGGACAAGACGATCCGCTACATGTCCACGCCGCAACTCGGCGCCTGGCGCCGCGACGTGATGTTCATCACCGACGAGATCGATGCCTTCAAGAAGGCCTCCGACGAAATCGCGAGCGGGCTCGGCAAGCAGGGCTTCCTCGCCGACAAGGTGTATGCGAGCCCGAAGGAATCGGAGAACGCCATCCACCAGACCGCGATCCGCGACGGCATCGACGACGGCCGTCTGCTGGTGCATTTCATCGGCCACGGCGGCCGCTTCATCTGGCGCACCGGCCCGGCGGATCTGCGCAAGAACAACGACTTGTTCACCCTCGACGACGTGTCCTCGCTGACCAACAGCGATCACCTGCCGATGGTGCTGTCGATGACCTGCTATTCGGCGCCGTTCGACAATCCGACCGAGGATTCGATCGGCGAGAAATTCCTGCGCGAACCGGGCAAGGGCGCCATCGCCGTGTTCGCCGCGTCATGGCGCAACTCGCCGTCGCCGACCTACAGCAAGAGCATCATCAAGGAACTGCTCGAACCGGGCGCGACGATCGGCGAAGCCATCGTGCGCGCGAAGAAACTGTCGATGGACCGCACCCTGGTCGAGATGTACAACCTGCTCGGCGATCCTGCAGTCGTGCTCGAACGCCCGCACGACAGCGCACGCATCGCACGCAGCCGCGAGCGCTGGAGCGACGGCATCGTCGTCGATCTCGGCCAGGCGCGCTTCGACGGCAACGTGGTGGTCGACTGGCTCGATGCGAAAGGCGCACGCCTGAGTTCGGCCACCTATCGCATGCGCGAAACGCGCTTCCAGCTGGCGCTTCCGCCCGCCGCGCGCGGCAAGCTTGCGCAGGTGCGTGTGTATGCGGCGTCGCCGACGAGCGGTCGCGACGCGGTCGGTGGCCTGGATTTCTCCAGCGACGTGGTCAAGCCGGGCAAGCCTTGGCGCGTGGCGGTGACGGACTGGTGGCGCGAGTTCACGCGGCCCGCGTACAAACCGCCGGTGCGTCACGCCGACACGATTTCAATCCTCGATTTCGACGATCCGCATCCGGCGCAGACCGCGGCGAATCAGGCGGCACCGGCTGCGGCGGCGAGCGCCGCGCGCTGAAGGATTTGCCGCGGCGGCGGCGCGCACGCTCAGTCGTCGCCGCCCATCTCGCCCGGCCCGTCGCCGTCGGCAGGCTCTTCGTTGCGTGACTTGTCGAGCGCCGCCTGCAGCGCGGCGTCGTTGGCGAAGAAAGCCGTTTGCGCCTGCGCCGCGACTACGCGCAGCGAAGGCGGCTGCAGCCGCTGCAGGGTCGCGGCCTGGCCGTAGGTCGAGCGCCATTCCGACAGTTTCAGATGCTGCATGGTGATGCCGAGCGCTGCCAGCGCGAGCACCGCGCCCGCCTTCAGCGGCAACCGCGACGGCCCGAGCGCGCGCAGATGCGCGAAGCAGACGGCCGCGAAGATCAGCCAGCCGATCACATAGACGCTGCTCGACAAGGCGGTCCACGACAACGCGAACGCGCCGAATTCGGTGATCTGCTGGTACAGCGAGAATGCCAGCACGCCGGCGCTGATGATCAGGAGGTGCACGCCGAGACGTGCCTGACCGGTGAATACGCGCGACAGCAAGCCCCACACCGTGGTCCACACCGTGATCACGGCGGCGACGCTGAGCAACGGCGTGAGATAGCGGATCAGCTTGGGTTCGCCGGTTTCACCGAGCCAGAGGCCGAGCCATTCGAGCGCGAGCACTGCGCCGATGCACACCAGCGCCAGCGGCCAGCGCGGCACGCTGCGCAGCACCGGCAGCTCGGGCGCTACTTCCTGGGTCGAGCGGCGCAGACGCAGGCCGGTGTGACCGAGCTGCAGGGTGGTCGCGCCATCGAGCACGATGTGCTGGCGCCGGGCGCGGTCACCCTCGACGAATACGCCGTTCACGCTGCCGAGGTCGGTCGCCGTCCATGCGCCGTCGTCGCCGCGCGCGATGCGCAGGTGATGCGCCGCGACATGCGGATCGTCGAGCACGATATCGTTGTCGTAGGCGCGTCCCACGGTGATCGCCTTGCTCGTGATGCGCTGACGCGTGATGACGTCGCGATGGCGCCCGAGCACTTCGAGCCAGACGAACTCCGCGCCGTCGCCGACGCGCGCAGGCGCAGCATTCGCGGCGGCCATGTTCACTTCGTCCATGTGATCTCTCCCATGAACCGCTTCGCCAGCGACAGGCCGTTTTCGTAGCTGACGCCCTGCAGCGCCAGACGCGAGACCAGGGCTTCCTTGTCGCGATCCTGGGTCACCGTGGTCAGCGCGATATCGTAGAGCCCGGCAAAATCGCGATATGCCCGCGCGCACCAGACCGCGCGCAGCACCGGCGCCGTCGCCGCGTCCGCCGGCGCCACGAAATCCTCGTGACATTCCGGCTGGGTCAGGCGCTTGCGCGACCACGAACGCGCCATCGAGGCCGAAGCGTAGTACTGCGACAGGAACGCGGTGAACTGGAATGCATTGAGATCGACGCTGCGCACATACGCATGCGTCAGCTCGCTGCGTCCGCTCTCGATGTCTTCGGCGATGAACAGCGAGCTCTGCGAATTGCAGCTCGAACTGTCCATCTGCGCGCGCGGCTTCGGCGTCTGCTCGGCGTTCGTGCGCGCCCAGCAATTGAACCAGTCGGCCGCACTCTCGGGCGCCTGGTACGGACCGAAGCGGGTCGCGCGAAATCCTTTTTCCTCGAGCGCGTGATAGAAGCCGTCCTGCCACGCGAGCAGTTGATGGTCGATCTCGTCGCGCGCCTGTGCCAGGGTCAGCGGCGAGTCCTTGCGTGCGCGTTCGAGCAAGGCCGCGGCCTTGCGCGCGGGCACCAGGAAGCTCACCAGTTCGCCATCGAGCCGCTTGGCCACGTTGATGCCGGCGACCTTGCCGGCGGCCGTCACGCCGGGGCCGCCGCTCATGCCCGGGTTGATCGCGCCGGTGAAGTGCACGCGTTCGTTGTAGCTGCGTTCGACCAGGCCGTTGTAGGTGCCTTCGACGATGGTGAAGCCGAGATCGAGCGGATTGCCCATCGCGTACACGCGCTCGCCGCGCGGCAGATCGCCGGCGACCGCCGCGGGATCGAACTCCAGATGCGGCAGATCGGTGCCGTCGAGTCGCACGACGGCGAGATCGTTCGCGATGTCGATCGCGAGCAGGGTGAGCGCGCCGTGAGTTCCATCCGGCCGCGCGAATTCCAGCCGATAGGTTTTCGGCTCCAGCACGTATTGCGAAACCACGTGGTAGTTGGTGATCGCCAGACCGTCGGCGCTGACCAGAAATCCGGAACCGATCGAGGACTGCCGCCCGGCCGCCTCGACCAGGGTGCGCACCTGCAACAGGCTCGGCCGCGTGGCGGCATAGATGCCTTCGGCCGCCGCCGACATCGGTGCCGTGGTGGTCGAGGCGGTCGCCGGCGGCTGCGGCTGCAGCGCCTGCGCCCACACCACGCTGCTCGCGAACACGCCTGCGAGCAGGCTGGCGCAGCGCAGACCGCCGCCGTATCGCTGATTCCTCATCATCGTCTCCATGGATGCGTCGCAGCCTAGCGTTCTTCGCGGGCTGAACTCAATGCGTGTGCTCGATCAGCCGCGTTCAAGGACTTCGCGATACACATCGACGGTCGCCTCGACACAGCGCGACCAGGTGAATCCGGCGCCGCGCTCGGCCCCGCGTGCGGCGGCATCCTCGCGCCAGCTCGCGTCTTCCAGCAGCCGCAGCAGACCCTCGCGCAGCGCGACCTCATCGAGCGGATCGACGGTCAGCGCGAGCGCGCCCGCGGCATCGCGCGCGACTTCCGGCAGCGACGACACATTCGAGGTCAGCACCGGCACACCGCTTGCCATCGCTTCGAGCACGGGCAGGCCGAAGCCTTCGTAGAGCGATGGGAACGCGAACGCATGCGCGCCGGCGTAGAGCAACGGCAGCTCGGCCTCGGCGACATAGCCGAGCCGGCGCACCTCGCCGCGCGCTTCGAGCGGCGCGAGCACGCGTTCGAGATCCTGATTCAGCCAGCCGCGCGCACCGACGATGACCAGCGGATGACGCGTGCGCAATGCCGGCGGCAGCGCCGCATACGCGCGTGCGAGTCGTGCCAGGTTCTTGCGCGGTTCCTGCGTCGCGACGACGAGCAGATATTCGTGCCGATCGAGCGCGTGCCGGCTCAACACCGGCATCAGCGCTTCGCGCGTGCGCGGGCGGTACGCCGCGTCGACGCCGAGCGGCACCACGCGCAGCTTCTCACGCGGGACGTGCAGCTTCGCGACGATCTCGTCGGCGATAAAGTGCGAATCGGTGATGATCGCAGCGGCTTGTTCGAGCGTGCGCGGCAGATGGCGATCGAGAAAGCGCACGCGCTCGATCGGATGCGTCTCGGGATAGCTCAGCCACGACAGATCGTGGATCGTCGTCACGGAAGGTCCGGCGAACGGCATCAGCACATAGTTCGGCGTATGCAGCAGCCAGCCGTCGAGCTTGCGCGTGTGCAGGCGGAACAGTCCGGCGCGCATCTGCGTGTAGATTTCCAGCGCGAGGCTTTTGAACGGTACGTTGCGGCGCAGGTTCGCGATCGTCGCGTTCGCACTCAAAGCGTGCTCGGGATCGTCGACCCAGCGATACGCCGAGTACAGGCGCACCGCCTCGATCTCGCGCTGCGAGCGCAGTCCGCGCGCGAGTTCCAGCGCATAGCGACCGATGCCGGTCAGCGGCGCGGTGATCGCATCGACGTTGAAGATGACCTTCATGCAACGAGCGCGCGCTCGCGCACCAGGTCTGCCTCGACCATGCGCTGCGCCAGGCCGGCGAGATCGAGGCTCGGTGCAAACCCGAGTTCGCGCCGTGCCTTGGTCGCATCGCCGACCAGCAGCGCGGCATCGACGGGGCGGAACAAGTCGGCATCGACACGCACGCGCACGCGATCGCTGCCGCGCTCGACGCCGACTTCATCGAGACCTTCACCGACCCAGTCGAGCGCGATGCCGGCGGCGCCGAAGGCCGCGCTCGCGAACGCGCGGATGCTGGCGGCGACACCGGTCGCGAGCACGAACTCATTGCCGTGATCGCGCTGCGCCATCGCGGCGAGCGCGGCGATGAAATCCGGCGCGTAGCCGAAATCGCGACGCGCATCGAGATTGCCCAGCGCGATCGAGGCCGCGCGCCCGAGCGAAATGCGCGCGGCGGCGCGGCTCAGCTTGCGCGTGACGAAGGCTTCGTCGCGCCATTCCGATTCGTGGTTGAACGCGATCGCGCTGGATGCGCGCAACCCGTAGCTGGCACGCCAGCTGCCGATCGCTGCGTGCGCGAGCAGCTTGGAAAGTCCATACGGCGAACGCGCGGCGAGCGCCGTGGCTTCGTTCTGCGGCGCCTGCGCCGGCGTGCCGAAAATCTCCGCGCTGGCGGCGAGCACGAGATGCGTCTGCGGCGATCCGGTGCGCACCGCTTCGAGCAGATTCACGGTGCTGATGCCATTGGCATCGATGCTCGCGCGCGGATCGCGAAACGAATCGGCGACGCGCGACTGGCCGGCCAGATGGAACAGCGCCTGCGGCTGCGACGATGCGACGATGCCGGCACACGCCGCCGCGTCGAGCAGATCGAGCGGCAGCACGCGCAGGTTCGCGTGCGCGGCGATGCCGAGCGCGTGCAGCCGCCACGGATCCGCGGCGCCTTGCGCGCGCTGCGTGCCGATCACCTCGAATCCTTGGCCGAGCAGGTGCGCCGCGAGCAAGGCGCCATCCTGTCCGCTGATGCCGGTGACGAGCGCGCGTTTCATGCTTCACCTCGCTGGAAGCAGCGCGCCGCGCTCGCGGCAGCACGCAACGAGTCCGGCGTAATCACGCCTGCTTCCACCTCGATATCGAAAATTGGAATGGCCAGCATCCGGCACATGATCTCGGCCGCCGATTGCGTGCGCCGGCTCACCAGCAAGGCTTCGATGGCGTAGACCTGCAACCAGTCCCACAGCACGCGATACGAGGCTTCTGCGTCATCGGCTTTCCACAGATTGAACGCGATCACTTCACCATCGCGCACCAGCTCGTTGCGCTCACCGTTCACGCGCAGGTTCCACAGCTCGCCCTCGGCGCAGCGCGGCAGCTCGGCGCCGACCCAGAGCAGGCGCATCCTCGGTGCATTCGCCGCACTTGCCGCGGCGAAGATGCGGCGCACACGCCAGTCGAGAACCTTTCGCTCGAACGAATACAGCGTGCGTTGCACTTCCGTCTCGTAGTGCGGCCAGCGCTCGCGCAACACCGCCATGCCGGCCGTGCCGAGCGTCTGTCGGCGCGCGTCGCCGAAGCTGCTGCTGCGCGCATGCCGGACCAGCACGTTGCCGGCGATCAGATGACGAAAATCCGCTGCGGCGGCGCGTTGGCAGAAATCGTTTTCCTCGCCGTAGCCTTGCGGAAACGCGGACTCGTCGAGCATGCCCACCGTGTCGATCACCGCGCGGCGGATGTAGAGGCAGAAACCATTCCCGGTCGGCAGTTCCGGATAAGCCAGGCCCGCATTCTGCGCGAGGGCGCGCGCGCATTGCTCGAAGGTCCAGGCCGCGGGCAGCTCGTTCGCGTGTTCGAGCTCGGGCACCGAGAACGCACCGGCGTTGTCCGACACCGCGGTGACCGTGCCGACGTCGTCGCGCGACGCCGCGGCGCGGCGCAAGCCGTCGAGCCAACCGGGTCCGACCTCGGCATCCGCATTCAACAGCACGATGTCGGCGGCAGCCGCCGCCGCGATGCCGCGATTGGCGGTCGCGGTGAAGCCGCGATTGCTCGCGTTGGTCAACACCTCGACGCCGGCGATGTGCGCATGGCGCGCGAGCAGCGGCGCCACGTCGGCATCGGAACTCGCATCGTCGATCACGATCAGGCGCGCACGCCCATGCGTGTGCGCGAGCACCGCATCGAGGCAGCGCGCCACCAGCGCCGCCGCATTGAATACCGGCACGACGATGGCGACGTCGGGAGCGCCGACATCGGCACCGAACGGAACGCGCGTGCCGGTGCGCAGGGTCGGCAATGCCGCGTATCCCGCAGTCGTCGACGCCGCGTCGAGCCCGTCGGCCGATATCTGCGCGCGCAGCGGAACCTGCGCGAGTGCAGCGCCGGCGCGACCGAGCCGCGGCATCAGTTCGAGCACGTCGGCGCCGGAAGGCGATGACGGGAATTCAAACTGCAACGTGCCGGCGGCGTCGGGCCGTGCGCTCGCAAAATGGCAGCCATCGAGATCGAGCGCGATTTCCTCGACGCCGGCATCGACGGTCAGATGCAGGCTGCGCGCAGTCCACGCTACCTTGCGCAAGGGCGCGCGCAGGATCGCGGCGACGGCGCGCTTTCGCGGGCGCAGAAGCCGGAACACGCGTCAGCCCTGGATACCGCGCAGCGGCGCGGCTGCACTGGCGGTTGCAGAATCGGTCCGGCTGCGCTCGTCGAGAATGCTGCGGTCGACGATCGAATCCTGCAACGCCTGCATCGACGGCGTGAGCTGCGTGCGCATCGAATGCGCATCGACGCGATGTGCGAGCGACGGTTCGATCCACGCACGCACATCATGTTCGACCGGCGCGCGCAGACTCTCGATGCCGAAGCCGCGCAGCGCATCATGCAGGTGTTGCGCGACCGCCATCGGATCGGCCAGCAGCTGGTGATAGTCGATCAGCACGCGCGGCCAGCCGCGGCTCGCCTCGAAGGCGGCGCGCGTGTAGTGCTCCCACAACGCGAGCGCGTGTTGTGCATCGATCCCGTCACGTGCGACCAGCGATGCGGCGACTTCGTGCGGATCACGCACGACATGCACGAACACGGGGCGCGTCAGCACCGGCAACAGTTCGCGCGCGAGCAGGCACAGGCGCGGCTCCTTGATCAGCCACGGCCGCTGCGGCTCCAGCGTATCGAGCAGTTCGGCGACGTCGCGGCGAAACGCATCGATCGCCGCACCGGGCGCCGCCGTCGGCGGATGCTGCCAGTCGCCGCCCGCCGCTTCGAGCCGGCGCAGGCAGGCGCCATGCAGACGCGCGAGTTCGTAGTGACCTTTCGGATTGTCCGGCCCGATCATCAATTCCGCATCGCTGCCGGCCCACACGCCGAGGCGCGCGAGCAGACCGGCGACGCTCGATGTGCCGCTGCGATGCATGCCGAGCACGACGATCTGTCCACTCGCAGCGCGCTGCAATTGCGCCGGCCGGTGCGACGGCGGCGGCGTACGAGCCGCGGCGAAGCTGCCGCCACGCGCGAGCGCATCGAGCAGGACGTCGGCACTCGCATCGATATCGTGTGCTGCGGCGAAGGCGAACGCATTCGCACGTGCCGCAGCGGCCAGACGATCACGCTGTTCGAACGCCACGCGCAATTGCGTCGCGAGCGCGGCGCGATCCGGCTCGGCCCAGCGCAGACCGGGCTGCGCCGGATCGTCCACCAAGGCGGCTGCGGAAACCGCAAGGCCGTGTGCGTGAACCAGTTGCGCCTGACTGCCGAATGCGCCGGCAATGAGAATCCTGCCGCAGGCAACGGTTTCGGCGGCCAGCGGGTCCCAGCCACCGCCGCGCCGCACCGACACATAGGCATCGGCGGACGACAGCAGCTGCGCACGCTGGTGACGCGGAAAGCCCCAGCCGTCGAGCACGCGCACGCGACCGCCGCGCGATTCCGCGAGCAATGGCGCAAGCGCGGCCTTGATCGCCGCGGCGCCGCGACCGGGCCGGATATGAATCAGCAGCACGACCGCATCGCGCGCATCGAACGTGCGCCGGAATGCATCGACCAGTCGCTCGGGCGCATCGCGCATCAGATCGTCGACGATCGCGAGGAAGACGAAGTCGTCGCTGTCACGTGGCGGCGTCGGCACCTCGGTGTGGCAATAGTCGCGATCCACGCCGAGCGGAAGAATCTCGATCGGAGTACGCACGCCGGCGGCAACGAAGGCATCGCGCTGGAAGGCGTCCGGCACCAGCAACAGATCGAGCGCGCGCGTCGCTGCAGCCCAGGCATCCGGCACACGTTCCCACTCGCCGAAGGCGAGACCGACACGCCAGTGTGCACGCGCGCGCGCGAAGGATTCGGCACCGCAGGCGAGCGCAGCCGCAGGCAGCAGCGACATGCGTCGGCGCGCCGCGAGATCGAGACGGCTGTCCTGCGCATCGGCGAGCTCGCGCGTGCCCGGCGCGAAACCCATGCGCAGGCCGCGCGCATCGAGCCGGCGCACGAACAGGCGCGCAAGCTCGGCATCGGCATGTGGAAACCGCGTCGCACCATGCCAGACCGCGTCGCCGCGATAGCGCGCACACAGACGCTCGCGCCAGCGCGCGCCGAAGGTCTGGCGGCTCTGCGCGAACAGGCGCGCACGAAAACCGCCGTCGCCCTGGGTCGAGCCGTGCTGGTCGTGTCGCAGCGTCACCGCGCCGGCGATCACGCTCGCGATACCGACGTCGGCTGCGCGCAGGCAATAGTCGGTGTCTTCGAAATAGCTGTGGAATGCCGGATCGAGCGCGCCGATCCGATCCAGGCAATCGCGCCGGATGTAGGCGACCGCGAACGCGACAGCCTGCACTTGGCGCGTGCGCGTGTACTGCGCGACCTCGCGTTCGACATGGCCCGATTCGGTCTGCTCGCCGTGCAGGTCGTCCGGCTCGATGTAGCCGCCGACGTGATAGACGCGACCTTCGGCTTCCGGACCGAGCAGGCGGCAGCCGACGATGCCGTTGGCGGGGTCGGCATACGCCGCGTCGCGCAGGCGCCCGAGCCAGTCGGCCTGGGTGAAGACCAGATCGTTGTTGAGCAGCACCACATCGTCGTCGGGACGCGCCGCAACGATGCCGGCATTCATGCCGCGCACGAAGCCGAGGTTGTCCTGCAGGGTGACGATGCGCACGCGCTGCGCGTAGTCGGCGAGCGCGGTCGATGTTTCGTCGCTGCTGCCGTTGTCGACGACGATGACTTCTGCCGCGGCAAGATCGCTCGCGAGCAGCGAATCCAGACAGCGCTGCGTCAGCGGCCACTGATTCCAGGCGAGCACGATCAGGGCGGTGCCGCGCATCGATCAGGCGTCCCGTGCGGATCGATCGGCAACCAGACTCGCGAGCGCGCGATCCACGTCATCCTGCGCGTAACTGGCGATCGGCGTGCCGAGCAATCCGGCGACGCGTTCGCTCGCGGGCATTGCGGCTGTGACGTCTTGCAAGATCGCAAGGCGCTGCAGCGCGTCGACATTGCCGAGCGTGCGTAGACGCGCCAGACGTGCCGCGGCGACCAGCAGCTGACGCGGCGATGCATCCAGCGTCGTGCTCAGTCGGGCCAAGCGTTCGCCGTCGAGTGAACTCATGCGGCCGCCTCGACCAGATGCAGGTCGCGATGGTAGGCCGCGAACACGTCGTCGCGGCTGCCTTCGAGCACGCTCTTGCCGTGCTCGATCCACAGCACGCGATCGCACAGCGTCGCGATCTGGCTCTCGTCGTGACTGACCAGCACCACGGTATGCCCTTCGCCCATGCGCGCGCGCAGCGCGGCGCCGGATTTCTGCTGGAATTCGGCATCGCCGACGGCGAGCACCTCGTCGATCAGCAGCACGTCGGGCTCGACCTGGATCGCGACCGAGAACGCGAGCCGCATCGTCATGCCGGACGAATACGCCGCGATCGGCTGTTCGAAGAAATCACCGAGTTCGGAAAATTCGCGGATCGCCGGCAGGCGCTGCGTGATCTCGCGCCGGCGCAGGCCGAGCATCAGTCCCGACAGCACCGCGTTGTCGCGGCCGGACAGATGCGGCGTGAAACCGAGCGCGAGCGAGAGCAGCTGGCACGACACCGGCCCGCGCTTCACCACGCCGCGATCCGGCGCGAGGATGCCCGCGATCACGCGCAGCAAGGTGCTCTTGCCGGCGCCGTTGCGCCCGATCACGCCGAGACGTTCGCCGCGGCGCAGAGTCACGCTGACGTCTTCGAGCGCCCAGAACTGGTTGTCGTTGAGACGGCGCTGCGCACTGAATGCGACGCCGACATTGCGCAGTTCGACCAGCACTTCGTTCGTCATGCGGCAAGCTTCGGATAACGCGAGGCGAAGCGCGTGACGACCCAGGCGCCGATGGCGCAGGCGGCGATCGAGATCAGGCTGGCCTTGGTCAGCCCGACCCAGTTCGGCCACAGGCCGTGCATCAGGATGCCGCGTGCGGCGTCCATCACCACCGCGATGGGATTCAGCGCGAGAATCTCGCGCAGCGGCGACGGCACGTTCGACAGCATGAAGACCACGCCGGACAGATACATCACGACGGTCAGCACCTGCTCGATCACGAAACGCAGATCCGGCAGCAGCGGCACCAGTGCGGCGAGCACGAAACCGATGCCGGCCGACAGCAGGAACATCGCGACGAACAGCGGCAGCAAGCCGAAATACGCGAGGTTCGGTGGGTAGCCGCAGATCCACAGGATCACCAGCAGCACCGCGAAGATGTAGAAGAACTTGACCGTGTCCGAGAGCATCGCGACGATCGGAAACACCAGCGGCGGCAGGCGCACCTGGCGCACCAGCGCGAGGTTGCTCCAGATCGCGTAACCGCCGTGGATCATGCATGACTTCATCCACTGCCACAGGGTCACGCCGATCAGCAGCGACGGCAGATAGTCCGGTCCGCCCGCATGCAGGATGACGTCGACCAGCAGCCACCAGACCGCCATCTGCATGGCCGGATCGAGCACCCACCAGATGAGGCCGAGATAGCTGCGCGAGCGCTCGGCGCGCAGTTCCGCGTAGGTGCTGAAAAGAATGAGTTCGATCAGGTGTTGACGCATGGACGAAGGCGGCGACGGAAGCTGCGCGAGGATACCGGATTCCGCCGCTCAGGCCGTGCAGAGGTGGTCCAGCGCGGGCCCGGCGAAGGCGAACAGCAGCAGCAGGGCAGCGATCGCCGCGCCGATCGCGAGCCGCCATGGCGTCAGTGCGATGGTCGCATCGACCGCAGCGCCGGCACGCAGGCGCGCGTGCGCGGCGACGAGAAAACTTCCGGCAAATCCGCAGGCGAAGGGCAGCATCGGAAACAGGAAGCGCGCCTTGACGTGGATCAGCGCGAACAAGGCCAGCTGATAGACCACGAACACGCCGATGATCAGCAGCAGCCGATCCGGCCGGCGCCGCCAGCAGGCGAGGCCGCACGCCGCGGCGACCAGGATGATCGCGTGGAAAGCGTCATTCGCGAATGTCAGCGTGCGGGTCAGCCAGGGCGGGCTCGAATAGACCGACAGATGACCTGCGCAGGCCGCGCCCGGCAGTTGCGAGAGCAGCGGAGTCTTGGCACTGAACAGCCTGAAATACTGGCGCCCGAATTGATCAGCCAGCACGGCGACGACACCGCGTTCGTCGACCAGGCTGCGAATCTTCTGCGCGTAGATCGCGTTGCGTTGCTGCGGCGTCGCGCCGCTCGCCAGGAACGCGGGCAGGGTGACGCCGCCCATGTCGAGCACGTAGTCGCTGCGCCAGCGATCGGTCAGGCCGACCCAGAGGTTGTACATCGAGCTGTCGGCAATCATCGGAGTGCCGTAGGTGCGCCAGCCATGCCAGAGCGCCGGCGCGGTGACGAGTCCGAGGCCGAGCACGAACACCGCCGCCGGCTGCAGCAGCACACGCGAGCGTGAGCGGCGCAGGAACGCCAGCAGAAAGCACGGCCAGAACACCGAAAGCAGGCTTTTCGCCAGAATCGCGAGGCCGATGCAGAGCCCGGCAGCGAAGGCGGCAAGTCGCGCAGGCATCCGCGCCAGCAGGCACAGCGCCGCCAGCAGCAGAAACAGGTGAGTGACTTCCGGCCACAGCCACTGCGCATACGCCGCGGTCGCCGGATTCAGCAGGAACAGCGCCGCCGCCGTGTTCGCCGCGGCGACGCTGCCGCCGACACGCCGCCAGAGGTCGCGCAGCAGGGCGCCGCAAAGGATAAAAAGCAGCGTCTGCAGCAATTGTGCAGCGAGCAGATGCGTTCCGAAGACCGCATAGACCGCGGCAAGCAGCAGCGGCTGCAGCGGCGGCCAGATCGTGCTCGGCATCCAGGCGCCGCCGTCGAGGATGGCCAGCGCGCTGCGCTGATATTCCGCTTCGTCACCGATCAGCGGCTTGGCGCCGTGACCGTAATAGGCATACCAGAGCAGGGCCTGCGACAGCGCGAACAGCGCGATGAAGATCGCCAGCCCCGCGCGACGGCGCGCAGCGACGGTGGTCATCGCAGTGCGCCGACGTGCCGTGCCCTCACTCCTTGGCGGGTGCTGCTGCAGCTGGCGCCGGACTGCCGACCGCGCGGCGCTTCGGCGGCGCACGGAAGGTCGGGGTGAATTTCTCGTGCGTGCCGTTCGTATTGGTCTGCTCGACGTAGTACCAGTACTCCTTGCACGGATCGATGGTGTCGTCGCGGTATTCGTACTTGTGCGTTTCGTCCGAGGTGCCGGCACCGAGCATCGGCTCCTTCGTGAGCTTCTTGAATTCGCCCTTCTCGGTATCGCCGCGATACACATCGAAACCGAAATTGTCCTGCTCGCTGGCGGTGGTCCAGCGCGCGGTATTGGCGACGCGCTGATCGGCCGGCAATGCGGACTGTTCGCCGCAGGCGCCTTCCGGAATTTCCTTCGCCGGTGCGGCTTCCTGCGCGGGCTTCGGCGCCGCAGCCGCTGTCGTCGCGGGTGCCGGCGCCGTTGCCGGAGGCGCGACTGGCGCGGCCGGCGGCGGCGATGAAGGACTGCACGCGACCAGGGCGGCAGCGATCAACAAGGTCAGGGCGAGCTGGCGCATGCGTGGACTCCGGCAGGCTGGACAACAGAGGGCGGCGGCCACGATAGTGGCCCATGCACTCGCTGGCAACCCACGCGACGCCACGCAGGCGTGGCTCGACCTCGGTCGGACTCGCATGGACCTTGGTGTTCGTGTGTGCGCCTGCGTTCGCGTTCGAGTGGCAGGTCGACATCACGCCGTCGGCCGAGCTGTTTCCCTCGCTGGAACTTTCGCAGACGCCGGCCACGCCGACCTCGCCCGGCAACGGCGACGGTCTGCTCGAAGTGCATGTTTCCGGCAGCGACCTGCCGCAGCATCTGCGCCTGCAGGTCGACACGCCGGGCCTGCGTGCGCCGGCCCGCATCGAGGCGTATCCGCACGGCGCCGCGATCGAATTGCGTCCACGCCTCGACTGGGACAGCGCAGCCTTGCGCACGCTGCAGACGCCGCGCAATCAAGTGCTGCGCATTTCCCTCGAAGCCGACGGCAGGCCCGCGCAGACGCGCAGCGTGAACGTGCGCGTGCACCCGCTCGGCGATGCGCTGTACTTCGTGCGCGAAGGGCGTGATCGCGTCGATCTCGGCTGGGCCTTCGCCGGGTACGTCGATCCGCACGATGCCACCGTCGATGCGGTGCTCGCGCTGGCGCGCAGCATCGAAGCGGATTTCGATACCCCGGGCGAGAACGCGCAAGACACCGCGCTGCGCCGCGTCGGCGCCGTCTGGGCCGCGCTCGAACGCCGCGGCCTGCGCTACGCCGACGGCGATCCGAGCCTCAGTCGCGGCCCGGTCGTCTACAGCCAGCGCGTGCGCCTGCTCGATGAAACCTGGCAGGAACGCCGCGCGAACTGCCTCGACGGCAGCGTGTTGATCGCCTCGGTGCTGGAACGGCTCGGCCTGCGCGCAGTCATCGTGCTGGTTCCGGCGCATGCCTTCGTCGGCTTCCGCACGGCCACGGACGCACGCGCCACGACCTATCTGGAAACCACTCTGCTCGGCGCGGCAAGCTTCGCGAACGCGCGTCGCGCCGGTGCCGCGCGCTGGCGCAAGGCGGCCGCGAAACTCGATGGCCGGCACGGTCCGGACTACGCGCTGATCGACATCGCGACCGCACGCGCCTACGGCATCGTGCCGCTGGCGGTGCACGATGGTGGCGCCGCGGCGCGCAGGGCAGCGGGCACGGAACCCCCAGCCGACGCCGTGCAGCGCGCGCAACCCTTCGACTAGAGCGCGCCGCGCCGCCATAATGCGCGGTCGCATCGCGCGCCCGTGCAGGCGCGCGCACGCTGCAACCATCGAGATGGAAGGCCGTGAACCTGAGCCCGCAAGATGAAATGCTCGAGCGCGTCAAGGCGGAAATCCGTGCAGACGCGGAGCTCGCGCGCGTGCGCGACCCGCTGCCGCGCCACGATCCGCCGCCGCGTGCCGCGCAGGCGCAACGGCCATCCTTCGACGAAGGCATCGAGCGCGATCGGCTCGACTACACGATCGCCGAATTGAGCGGCGCGCACTACCGCGCATTCATCGACCAGGCGTTTCGCGCATTGCTGAAACGACCGCCCGACGATGCCGGTGCGGAACTGCAGACGCGCCTGCTCGCCGCGGGGGCCGCCAAGGCCGAAGTGCTCGGCAATCTGCGCTGGTCGCCCGAAGGCAAGCGCGTCGGCACGCGCGTGCGCGGCCTGCTGCCGCGCTATGCGCTGGCCAAACTGGTGCGCGTGCCGGTGCTCGGTTATTTCCTCGACTGGGGCCTGGCGCTGGCCGGACTGCCGTTGCTGCTGCAGCATCAGCGCGCTGCGGATACTTCCAATGCGGCTCGCTTCGGTGCCGCCGCCGATGCGCAGCAGCGCAGCGAGCGCGCGATCGAAGCCGCGCAGGCGGCGCATGCCGCACTCGGCGCCGAACACGATCGACGCAGCGATGCGATCCGCGCCGATATCGGGCGCATGTTGCTGCGCCTGGACGATCTCGAGCGTCACGCCGCCCTGCTCGAAGGCCGCACCGGCGGCCTCGAAACACGCACCGACGCCAGCGCGCGCGAGGCGATTGAACTGCGTCATCAGGTCAACGCCGCCAATCACTGGGTCGCCTCGATCCAGGCCAGTCTGTCCGAACTGGAAGATCTCGCACGCGCCGAGCGCGAACGTGCCGACGCGCTGCTCGCCTCGATCGAACCCGATCCCGAGGAAAGCGCGGCGCGCAGCGCGCGGTACGCGGACTGGAGCGCGCAACTCGCACAGCGGCTGGAGATCGCAGCGCCGGTATTCGATCTCGGCAGCGCCGATGGCGCCTGGCTGAGCGCGCTGGCTGCGCACGGGATTCATGCAAACGGCGCCGAGGACAACGCGGCGTGGGTCGCGCGTGCGCAGGCGCGCGGCATCGCGATCACGCTGGAGAATCCGATGACCGCGCTGTCGCGGCTGGCCGATGCGCAGCTCGGTGGCCTGACCTTGTCGCCAGCAATATGGGCAGTCGGCACCACCGCGCTCGCAAGCCTGCTGGCCGAGGCGCGGCGCACGTTGAAACCCGGCGGCTGGTTGCTCGCGCGCGACCTGGACGCTGCGCAGGCCGCAGGTATTCCCGCGTCGGCGAACACGCTGTCCGCGCGCAGCGCCTTGCTGGTCGCGGCAGGATTTCTGCCGCCGACCCTGCTGCCGGGAAGCGGCGGACAGGCCCTCATCGCGCAACGCCCGGCGGTCTGAACGCGGATGCGAATCGCGATGCTGGTGCCCGGTCTTGCGCCGCACGATGCGGTCAGCAACGACACCCTCGGAATGACCGCGACCTTGCGTGAAGACGGTCACGAGGTCGCCGTGTTCGCATTGAATGCGCGCGGCGTCGACGAGCCGATCCTCGCACCGGCGACGATCGAGCAGTGGCTGCGCGGGCCCGACGATATCGTGATCTATCACTGCTGCGACGGCTGGGATTTTCCGCTCGCGCTGTTCCGGCGCACGCGTGCGCGACGTGTCGTGCGTTATCACAACATCACGCCGCCGCAGTTCTTCGCCGAATGGTCGCAAGGCTATGTCGACGCCTGCGCGCGCGGACGCAACCAGCTCGACGCCTATGCGGCACTCGACTGTGAGCTGTACCTCGGCGACTCGCCGTACAACATCGAGGACTTCACCTCGCGCGGCGTCGATCCGGCGCGCTGTGCGGTGCTGCCGCCATTCCACCAGGTCGAACAGCTGTGCGGGCTGCAGGCAGACGCGCGCCGCGTGCCTTCCGGTGCGCCGCTGCTGCTGATGGTCGGTCGCCTCGCGCCGAACAAGGGACATCTCGCCTTGATCGATGCGCTCGCCGCCCTCAAGCAGCGGCAGCCGCAGGCGCGCCTGTTGTCGGTCGGCAAACTCGATCCGAATCTTTTCCAGTACGGCGAAGCGATCCATGCGCGCCTGCACGAGCGCGGTGTCGAAGCCGAAACCCTGCTGCTGCAGGATGCCAACGGCGCCGAGCTGCGCGCCGCGTACGAGCGTGCCGATGCGCTCGTGATGCTGAGCGAACACGAGGGATTCTGTGTGCCGCTGATCGAGGCGATGGCGCTCGGAACGCCGGTCATCGCGTATGCATCGAGCGCGATTCCGTGGACGCTCGGCGATGCCGGCCTGCTGTTCGAGGCGAGCGATCCGCATCTGATCGCGGCCGCCGCGGCACGCGTGCACGCCGATGCGACGCTGCGCGAAAGCCTGCGCGAACGCGGCCGTGCGCGTTACGCCGCGATGTTCTCGCCCGCCGTGCTCGAACGCGATCTGCGCAGCGTCATGCAGCGGTTCGCCGCATGAAGGCCTTGATTCTCACGCCGGTGCTCGCGGCCGCGGACGCGGTCGGCAACGACGTGATGGCGATGGCGCGGCTGCTGCGCGAACGTGGCATCGAGACGCGCCTGTGCTGCAATCTCGCGCTCGGCGTGGACGAGAACATCGTGCGCCCCGAGCACGCGCTCGATTTCGCCGGCGGCGCGGACGATCTGCTGATCTATCACTTCTCGGTCGGCTGGCCGGCGGCGCTCGACATCCTGCGCAAGGCACGCGGTTTTCGCGTCGTGCGTTATCACAACATCACGCCGCCGGCGTTCTTCGCCGAGTACGCCGCGGTCGACTACGAAAATGCCTGCACCTCCGGTCGCGCCGAGATCGCGCACGTCGCCGCGCTCGGCTGCGAGCTCTACCTCGGCGCCTCCGCGTTCAACAACGAGGATCTGCTCGCCGCCGGCGTACCGCCGGAACGCTGCGCGGTACTGGCGCCGTTCCATCGCGTGCAGCAGCTCATCGATGCGGAAGCCGATCTTGCTCTGCTGGACGAGTTGAACGACGGCACGCGCAACGTGCTGATGGTCGGACGCGTGGCGCCGAACAAGGGCCACGTCGAACTCGTCGACGCGTTCGCGGCCTATGTCGATGCCTACGGCGATCCGGCGCGGCTGTTGATCGTCGGCAAGACCGACCCGCGCCTGCACGCATATTCGGATCGCATCGCCGAACACATCGCCGCGCATCGCCTCGGCGATCGCATCTGGTGGCTCGATTCGCTCGACGAGGCGCAGTTGAAGGCGGCGTATCTCGGCAGTCACGCCTTCATGACGCTGAGCAGACACGAAGGCTTCTGCGTGCCGCTGATCGAATCGATGGCGCTCGGCGTGCCGATCGTCGCGCATGGTTCCAGCGCTATTCCGGAAACCGTCGCCGACGGCGGCATCGTCTGGAGCGAAACCGATCCGTGGCTGTATGCGGCAAGCCTGGCGCGCTTGCGCGACGACGAACCGTTCCGCAACGGCCTGCGCGCGACCGCGCGCCTGCGCTACGAACGCGAGTTCGCGCCGGCGATCCTGCGCGCACGTTTTTTCCGGTTGCTGGAGACGCGGCTGTGAAACGTGTCGCGATCGTCGTTCCGCGTTGTCACGAGAAGCTCGTCGGCGGCGCCGAGGCGCATGCCTGGCAGTACGCGACCCTGCTCGCGGGCGACTATGCGGTGGACGTGCTCACCTCGTGCGCGAGCGACTACGTGACCTGGGCGAACGACCTGCCCGAAGGCATCGAGCAGCGCGATGGCATCGCGATCCGGCGCTTTCGCGTGGCGCGCGAGCGCAGCCGCTATTTCCACGATCTGCATCGGCGCCTGCTCGCGCATTTCGCCGCGAATCCCGAAGCGCCGTGCGTGCGCTGGGCGGAGTCGCTGCAGGATGAATTCATCCGGGCGCAGGGGCCGGTGTGTCCGGAGCTCATCGCGCATCTCGACGCGCACGGTGACGACTACGCGGCCGTGATCTTCCTGACCTATCTGTATCCGCTCACTGTCGACGGCACGCGCGCGTTGCGGCATCGGCGCTGGGGTCTGGTGCCGACCCTGCACGACGAACCGCCGGCCTATTTCGGCGCCTTCGCGCAGATCGCGCGCACGGCGCCGCGCATCCTGTGGAATACCGCAGCGGAGCGCCGGCTCGGTGGCCGCCTGTGGGGCGTCGACCACGGCAATCTGATCGCGATGACGGTCGCGACCGATGCGGTCGTGCCGGCGCGCGAGACCGCACCCTATCTGCTCTACTGCGGCCGCATCGACACGCACAAGGGTTGCGCGATGCTGATCGACGCGTTCGAGTCGTACAAGCGCGCGCACCCGTCGGACTTGCGCCTGCTGTTGACCGGCTCGGATCAGCTCGGCGTGCGCGAATCCGAACACGTGCGCTATCTCGGCTTCGTCGACGAGGCGCGCAAGCTGGCGCTGATGGCCGGCGCGGTCGCGTTCGTGCATCCGTCGCCGTACGAGAGCCTCAGCATCGTCGCGCTCGAAGCGATGGCGCAGGGCACGCCGCTGATCGTCAACGGTGAGTGCGAAATCCTGGCCGATCACATCGCGATGAGCGGCAGTGGTTTCGTGTTTCAAGGCGAGACCGAACTTCACGCCGCGATCGACGCGGTGCGCGCCCTCAGTCCCACCGAGCGCGAACACCAGGCAAGCGCCGCGCGCGCTTATGTGATCGACAACTACAGCCGCGACCAGGTGCGCGCCCGCCTGCACGCCGAAGTCGAAGCCCTCGCGCAAGGATGACGGTCGCGCGGCCTCAGCCCTCAGCCCTCAGCCCTTTCCCCGGAAACCGTATCGCAAACCGCGCCCCGCCAAGACTCGCCGAACGTCCCACCGCGAGCTCCCCGCGATACGCCTTCATGATGTCCTGCACGATCGCCAGGCCGATGCCGTGACCCTGCACGCGCTCGTCGCCGCGCACGCCACGCTGCAACAGATGCTCGACCTTTTCATCAGGAATGCCGGGGCCGTCATCCTCGACCACCAGATCGAGTCCGCCGCGGCGACCGCCCGCGTTCGCCAGCGGTTGCGCGCTCAGCAGCACGCGCCGGCGCGCCCACTTGAACGCGTTCTCGAGCAGGTTGCCGAGCAGTTCCATCAGGTCGCCCTGATCGCCGTGAAAACGCGTCGCCGGATCGATGTCGAATTCACACAGCACCGCCTTGCCCGCGTAGACCTTCTCCAGGCTGCGCACGATTTCCTCGGCATACGGTTCGAGCGGCAGCGGCGATGCGAACGTCTGATGGCCGGAGGTGGCCGCGCGTGACAGCTGGTAGGCGACGATTTCGTCCATGCGCCCGACCTGTTCGAGCACGGTCCAGCGCAGGTCGTTGCCGTCCGCGCCGGTCTCGAGCTGGCTGCGCATCACCGCCAGCGGCGTCTTCAGGCTGTGCGCGAGATCGGACAGCGTGTTGCGATAGCGCTTGACGCGTTCGCGCTCGGCGTCGATGAAATTGTTGAGGCTCGCGGTGAGGCCGGCCAGCTCGACCGGATAATCGCGATCGAGCTGCTCCTGCGCGCCGTGCTCGACGCGTGCAAGATCGGTGGCGACCTTGCGCAGCGGCGCCAGGCTCCAGCGCAGCACCGCGAGCAGGAGCAGCAGCAGCACGATGCCGAGGGTGCCGAGCCAGAACACCAGGGTGCGTCGGTACACATCGACCTGTTCGGCCAGCGCGCGACTGTCCTCGGCGATGTGGAAGGTCACGTGCAGGCCGCTCTTGGTGCCGGCATAGTCGACGCCCTGCGACAGCACGAACAGCTCGCCTTCGGGCGTGCTCACCGGACCATGAAAGCGCACTTCGCCGCGTTCCAGCTGGTCGGCGAACGGCAGATCGCGCCCGCTCGCCGAGGGCGATCGCCACTGGTTGCCGTTCGCGCGCACCACCTTGTCGCCGACGATGCCGGCATACAGGCCGGTCGCGGTCGGCTGATCGAAGCGCGAGTCGGGTCCGACATCCGGCGGGATCAGCGCGCCGGCGCGGTTCGGATCGGAACTCGCGATATAGGTGTACAGATAGCCTTGCAGGCGCTCGCGCAATGCGCTTTCAGCAGCCTGATAGAACGCACTGTCGAGCGCGAAGAACGCGACCGCCAGAAACGCAGCCAGCACGACACCGGCTGCCGCCAGCGAACGCGCCTGCAGGGACAGCGTGCGCGTCACGCGCGACGCCCTCAGGCGCTGTCGGCTTGCGCTTCGTCAGGCTGCGTTTCGGTACGTTCCAGTGCGAAGCGGTAACCGCGGCCACGCACGGTTTCGATCGGCTTGATCGCGTTGTCCGGATCGAGCTTGCGGCGCAGGCGGCCGATGAACACTTCGAGCACGTTGGAATCGCGATCGAAATCCTGCTGGTAGATGTGTTCGGTGAGGTCCGCCTTCGACACCAGCTCGCCCGCGTGCAGCATCAGGTATTCGAGCACCTTGTATTCGTAGCTGGTCAGATCGACCGTGCTGCCGTTGACGCTGACCGTCTGCGCCGTGGTGTCGAGAATCACCGGACCGCATTCGAGCGTGGGCCGCGACCAGCCGCTGGCGCGGCGCACCAGCGCGTTGAGACGCGCCAAGAGTTCCTCGACATGGAACGGTTTGACCAGGTAATCGTCGGCACCGTTCTTGAGGCCCTGCACCTTGTCCTGCCAGCTCGAACGCGCGGTCAGGATCAGGATCGGATAGCGCTGGCCGGATTCGCGCAGCTGCTTGACCAGATCCATGCCGGAGAGTTTCGGCAGGCCGAGGTCGATGATCGCGACGTCGAACGGCACTTCGCGCCCGAGATACGAGCCTTCTTCGCCGTCGCCGGCGCAATCGACCGCAAAGCCGTCGCGCTTCAGGCGTGCAGCGAGGGTCTCCCGCAGCGGCGCTTCGTCTTCCACCAGCAATACGCGCATGTTCGTCATCTCCTTGGGTTCGCGCCGCACCGGAATCGCGGTTGTTGCAAAAGGAACTATTGATCGGCCTGCACTTGCACCACCCGCACCTGACCGTCCCGGGTCAGCATCTTGACTCGATAGACCTTGCGCTTGCCGACGGTCAGGGTCTGCACCGACAGCACCTTGCCGTCGGTTTCGTGCTGCGCCTGCACGACCGCCTCCTGCACGCTGATCTCGCGTGCTTGCAGAACGGACGCCGGCGCAACCAGCGTTGCGAACAGCAACACGGTGCGGCAGGCGCTGCGTGGCCCTCGCTTCATTCGCATCCTGGTTGGATTTTCCGGCGCAAAGATGCGACCGACGCTGCAGTCTGGCAGCGCGTATTGAATTCTGGCTGAACTCCATCGAGGCGCGGGGCTTGACCGTGGCAGCGCGCTTCAGAAGATTTCGGCCACGCAGCAGCGCAGGCTGCCGCCCGCCTTCTCGATTTCATCCAGTTCGACATCGGCCAGCGCAAACCCATGGCGTTCGAGCGCGGCGAGCTGCGCGGGACGCAGCGAAGCGGCGCCACGCGCACTGATCCAGGCGCGCTGCGGCGTCAGCGCGATCGCGTTGGCGGCGAACGCCTGTTTTTGCGCCGGATCGATCCATATCGCGCCGCCGGCATAAACCTGCGCGATCGCCGCGGGCACCGCGGGATCGCGAAAACCGTCCGCCGCGAGCAGGGCGACACGCCCGTCCAGCAAGGCGAACACGACATTGGTGTGGTACTCGCCCGCGGCCAGTTCGAAGCAGAAGGTCAGCGCAAGTCCGAATGCGGCATGCATCGCGCGCGCGCCAGCCAGATCGCAGCGTTCGGACAGCCCGCAATAGCCGATGCCGCGTGCGCGATCGATCACCAGCGCGCCGGTCAACTCGGCCACGAGGGGATCTTGCGACAAATCCACAATGGAATAACCGAGCAGATCGCGGAAGAAGCCGCGGATGTCCGCGCGCGCAGCTTCGCGCTGGCGCACCGGATGACGCATGCGGCCGACGATCAGGCGGCCGCGCGCGGTCGCGAACACATTGTTCGGGAACAGCCCGTCCGGACAGGCCGGGTCGCCCGGAAACGTCAGCGTCGGGATTTCGTCGCCGAGACGGCGCGCGAGCTCGGCATGCTGACGCAGCGCGCGTTCCGGCTGCAGCGTCTGTGCGAGGTCCATGTAGCGGTTGTCCTGCGCTGATTCTGCAGCGAGGCTGTCGCCGGCCGGAGCGACCAGAAACGCGGCGCGTGCGCTGGCGGCCGAACGCGGCGGCGGCAGCTGCCCGGAACGGACGGCGGCAAGAAACGCAGCCGCATCGGTGACGATCATTTGCGCGGCGGTTTGCGTGCGGCACGCGCGCATGCATCGTGACGGAAGCATTCGAGCAGGTGGTCGTTGACCATCCCGGTCGCCTGCAGAAACGCGTAGCAGATGGTCGAGCCGACGAATCGAAAACCGCGCTTTGCGAGCTGCTTGCTCATCCGATCGGACACCTCGGTTTTCGCCGGCACCTCGGCGCTGCTGCGCCAGCGATTCTGGATCGGCACGCCATCGACGAACGACCACAGAAACGCATCGAGGCTGCCGAATTCCTCGATCGCCGCGAGCGCGGCACGTGCGTTGTCGCGCACCGAAGTCATCTTCAGGCGATTGCGGATCAGGCCGGCATCGGTCAGCAGGATCTCGATGCGCCGGTCGGTCAGGCGCGCGCAGTGCCCGATGTCGAAGTCGGCGAATGCGCGCCGGTAGTTCTCGCGCTTGTCGAGCACGGTGCGCCAGGAAAGCCCGGCCTGCGCGCCTTCCAGGCAGATGAACTCGAACAGCGCGCGATCATCGTGCAGCGGCACGCCCCATTCGCGGTCGTGATACTCGCGCATGCGCGGCGTCGTGCCGGTCGCCCAGCTGCAACGTTGGTGCTCGTCTTCGCTCATCTCGTTCTCCGCGCCGGCTGCGTATGATACGGAGCTTCGCGCCTTGCGCCCGCCCTGCGATTGCCGTGCCCGATTCGACCGACGTTCGCCGCGGCACGCTGATCGTCCTGCTGCTGCCGATCCTGATCTGGAGCTACAACTGGATCGTGATGAAGCAGGTGCTGGCCTTCATCGGCCCGTTCGATTTCTCGGCGCTGCGCTATCTGTTCGGTGCGCTGATCCTGTTCGGCGTCTTGCTCTTTCGCGGCGAATCGCTGCGTCCGCCGCCGCTGCTCGATACCGCCTTGATCGGGATCGCGCAGACCGCCGGCTTTCAGGCGCAGGTGCAGTGGGCGCTGGTCGAGGGCAAGGCGGGCCGCACCGCGTTGCTCGCCTACACGATGCCGTTCTGGGTCGTGCTGCTCGCGGCTTGCCTGCTCGGCGAGCGACCGCGCAAACAGCAATGGATAAGCCTGGTCGTCGCCGCGGCCGGCCTGGTCTTCGTGCTCGAACCCTGGCACGGACTGGGCGGCGCGACGAGTGCGGCGCTCGCGATCGGCGGCGGTCTGTGCTGGGCGATCGGCGTGGTGCTGTCGAAGCGTGCATTCCAGCGCAGCGCGGTCGGCGCGTTGTCGTTGACTGCATGGCAGATGGGGATCGGCGCGCTCGCGCTCGCGATCGTTGCACTGGCGACCCACACGAGACCTATCGAGTGGTCGCATTTCCTGATCGGCGCGCTGGTCTACAACGCCGTGCTCGCCTCGGGCCTGGCCTGGCTGCTGTGGTCGTGGGTGGTCGAACGCCTGCCGGCCAATGTCGCCGGCGTGTCCAGCCTCGCCGTGCCGATCGCCGGCATCGCGTTTGCCTGGATGATTCTCGGCGAGCGGCCAACGCTGTCGGAAGCCGTCGGCATTGCCTTGATCACGGCCGCGTTGCTCGGCATGAACTTGCCTCGCGCTGCGGCCGACGGCAAGGCCTGAGCCTTCCGCCCTCAGCGCAAACCGCGCGCCATCACGACCGCCGCGAGCGGAATCAACGCGAGCAGATGCAGTTCGACCAGCACGAAGCGACGCACGCGCGTCCAGTCGGCAGCGGCGACGCCATAGCTGCGGTCGACGCGCGCTGCTTTTCGCCAGCGCAGGAACGCGCGCGTCGGCACGATCGAAACCAGACCGAGCAGCACGAACAGGCCGATCTTGATGTGGAATACCGGGTTGTGCGCATAGAACGCCCAGCCCTTGATGCCGAGTGTCGCGCGCGCAACGCCGCTGAGCAAAACAGCGACCGCAGCGATGCCGACGCCGGCGTCGGCCAGCGCAAGGCGTTCGAAATCGAGCGCGCCAGGTCCGCCCTTGAGCAAGGTCCACTCGCGCGCGAGAAACCACACCAACGCGAAGATCGAGATGAAATGCAGATAGGCGAGCAGCGCATCGATCCACATCACGACGACTCCGCGTTCACCACGGCAGCGCGTCGAAGTCGACGTTGCCGCCCGAAAGAATGATGCCGACGCGCCGGCCCGCGAAGCGCGCACGGTGATGCAGCACCGCGGCGAGCGCGATCGCCGAGGACGGTTCGACGATCAGCTTCAGGCGTTCCCAGATCAGGCGCATCGCCGCGATCGTGGCGCCGTCGTCGATCGGCAGCACGGTGATCGCATAGTGCCGCAGCAGCGCGAAATTGATCGGCCCGATCAGGCCGCGCAGACCGTCGCAGATCGTGTCCGGAACCAGACTGGTGACGCGCTTGTTGCTGCGCAGTGACGCGTAAGCATCCGCCGCGCCTTCCGGTTCAGCCGCATAGACGGCCATTTCCGGATCGATGGCGTGCGCTGCGATCGCGCTGCCGCCGATCAGGCCGCCGCCGCCGACCGGTGCGACCAGCGCATCGAGTGCGCCGGTTTCGCGCAGCAGCTCGAGCGCTGCAGTGCCCTGGCCTGCGATCACCTGCGGGTTGGTGTAGGGATGCACGAAAGCCGCGCCGGTTTCGCTGCGGACGCGCTCGGCGGTCTGCTCGCGCGCGGCGAGCGTCGGTGCGCAGCGATGCAACGTCGCACCATACGCCTCGATCGCCGCGAGCTTGCTCTTCACCGCGCCTTCCGGCACGACGACGTGCGCGGCGATCCCGCGCGTTTGCGCCGCGAGCGCGAGCGCGGCGCCATGATTGCCGGACGAATGCGTGACCACGCCGTGTGCTGCGTCCGCGGCGGACAGCGACCACACCGCATTGCACGCGCCCCGAAACTTGAACGCGCCGACGCGTTGCAGGTTCTCGCACTTGAACAACAACTCGGCACCGGCGAGCGCGTCGATCGAGCGCGAACGCAGCACCGGCGTGCGATGCGCGTACGGCGCGATGCGCGCAGCGGCCGCTTCGACAGCGGCGAAATCGGGCAGCACGAGCGATGCGGAGGCGGACATGGCGGGCCGGCGTCGGGATCGATCGTCGACCATACACGCCGGCGCGCGACGCGTGCTAGCCTGCCATTCGTCATCGTCACACGTAGCCTGCATGGCCTCTTCCTCCGCCGACGGCGCCAGAGCGCCGGTACTTCTCAGCGACTATCGTGCGCCGGCATGGCGCAGCAACGAGATCGCGCTCGAATTCGATCTCGATCCGGCAGCAACCGTCGTGGCTGCGCGTTTTCTCGTCACTCGCGACGCTTCGCAACCTGCTGCGCCCCTGCGTCTCGATGCCGAGCAGGTCGAGTTGCTGGAAGTGCGCATCGATGGACGCGTGCTCGACGCGCACGAATACGCGCACGACGCGACTGCGCTGAGCATTCCACACCTGCCCGATCGCGCCGTCGTCGAAACCCGCGTGCGCATCGCACCCGAGAGCAACTCCGCCCTGCAAGGGCTGTATCAGAGCGGCACGCGCGAAGCGGGTTTTTTACTGACCCAGTGCGAGGCCGAAGGCTTCCGGCGCATCACGCCCTTCCTCGATCGACCCGACGTACTCGCACGCTACACCGTCACCCTGCGCGCGCAGCGTGCACGCTATCCGTTGCTGCTCGCGAACGGCAACGCCGACGGCGCGGGCGATCTCGACGACGGTCGCCACTGGGCGCGTTTCGTCGATCCGCATCCGAAGCCGAGCTATCTGTTCGCCCTGGTTGCCGGGCGGCTCGAATCCATCGAAGACGTCTTCGTCACCAGCGAAGGGCGCCGCGTGCGCCTGGTCATTCACGCCGAAGGCGACGCGATCGGTCGCTGCGCATGGGCGATGGAATGCCTGAAGCTCGCGATGCGCTGGGACGAGGAACGCTTCGGCCGCTGCTACGACCTCGACGTATTCCACATCGTCGCCACCCACGATTTCACCATGGGCGCGATGGAGAACAAGGGTCTCAACATCTTCAACGCGAAGTACCTGCTGGCCGACCCCGAGCACGCGACCGACGATGATTATCGGCATGTGCTCGCGGTCATCGGTCACGAGTATTTTCACAACTGGAGCGGCAATCGCGTGACCTGCCGCGACTGGTTCCAGCTGAGTCTGAAGGAAGGGCTCACGGTGTACCGCGAACAGGAATTCGAGGCCGACCTCGCCTCGCGCACCTTGCGCCGGATCGAGGATGTGCGCGTGCTCTGGCGCGCGCAATTCAGCGAGGACGCAGGTCCGCTCGCACATCCGGTGCGGCCCGATCGCTACGCCGAGATCAACAATTTCTACACCGCGACGGTCTACGAAAAAGGCGCCGAGATCGTGCGCATGCTCGGCGTGGTGCTCGGCCGCGACGGCTTTCGGCGCGGCCTCGATCTGTATTTCGAACGCCACGACGGCGCAGCTGCCACGATCGAGGATTTCCTCGGCGCGCTCGGCGATGCGAACGCATGCGATCTCGGCATCTGGCTCGATTGGTACCGCCAGTCCGGCACGCCGGAGCTCGAAGCACACGCGCGCTACGATGCGAGCGCACGCAGCTACGAGCTCAGCCTGACCCAGCGCACCGCCGCCACGCCGCAGCAGCCGCGACCACGTGCGTTGCCGATTCCGCTGGCGATCGCCCTGTTCGATGAGCACGGCACGGCGCTGCCGTTGCGACTCGATGGCGAAGCGACGGCCTCCGCGAGCGAGCGGGTGCTGACCCTGACCTCGGAACGCGCGACTTACCGCTTCGTCGATGTGGCAGCGCCGCCGCTGGCCTCTCTGCTGCGCGGCTATTCGGCACCGGTGCGCCTGAAGTGGGACGCGCCGGCCGATCACCTCGCGCGCCAGGTCAGGCACGACACCGACAGCTTCAATCGCTGGTTCGCCGCCGATGCGCTGGCGCGCCGGCTGTTCGCGCAGGCGCAGGCCCACGGCGAGCCCGACGCTGCGTTATTGCGCAGCTGGACGGAGTGCCTCGCCGATGCACTCGGCGATGCGCAGGCCGATGCCGCGTTGAGCGCCGAACTGCTGACCCTTGCGGATGCGAACTCGCTCGCCGACGGTCTCGCCGACATCGATCCGGAATCCGTGCACGCTGCGCGCGCGATGATCGAAACCGCATTGGCCATGCGTCTGGCCGATCCTTTGCTCGCGAAATATCACGCGCTGACCACGGCCGACGATGCGGCCACCGATCTTGCCGCGCAATCGCGGCGACGCCTGCGCAATGCCTGCCTTGCCGCCTTGTGTCGCGCCGACACGGCGCATCTGCAGCTGGCCGCGACGCAGTACGCCGATGCGCGCAATCTGACCGATCGACTCGCCGCACTCGGCTGTCTGCTGAGCGCAGGCGCGGCCGCTGCGGACGCGGCCTTGGCGCAATTCGCCGAGCGCTATGCCGGCGATGCCCTGGTCCTCGACAAATGGCTGGCCCTGCAGGCGACGCAGACACACGTCGAGACACTGGCGCGGGTGCAGGCGCTGACCTCGCACGCGGCCTTTCGCTGGACCAATCCGAACAATGTGTACGCGCTGCTCGGCGCATTCGCGCTGCGCAATCCGCGCGTGTTCCATCGCGCCGACGGCGCCGGTTATCGCTTGATCGCCGATGCGATCGTGCGTCTGGACGGCATCACGCCGCAGGTCGCGGCGCGTCTTGCAACCGCATTCGGCGCCTGGCGCCGCTACGAACCGGTGCGGCGCGCGCTGATGCAGCACGAGCTGCGCCGGATCGCGGCGCGCAGCGACAACTCGCCGGATCTGGCCGATATCGTCGGGCGCAGTCTGGCCACTTGAGCAGTAGTTATTGACGTGCGCGGAAGTCTCGGCACATGAAAAAGCCGCGCAGTGCGCGGCTTTCGAAAGCGGTGAATCCTGCGGATCCGCTGCAAACCCGGTAGAGCGAATCCTGCCGCCTCGGCGGCGTGGACTGCCTGCTCAGGCCGGCAGCTTCGCCAGCGCTTCGTTGATCCGCGCGCAGCGCGTTTCGAGTTGACCGACGGTGTCGTTGGCCGCAGCGTGTGAGCGCGCGTCGTCGATCGCCATTTCGAGGCGGCCGAGTTCGATCATCAGATCGTGGCGGAGGAACAGCGGGTTGAAAGCGGCGGTGGCGATGTTGTTCATGGCGGTCGGCTCCTGGGTTTGCGTGAACAGAGGCAGAGCAAGCGGCGTGCCAACGTAAACAATCGTGTCGCAAGCCCTTGTTTCATTGCGAAAGGCCGCCGCAGTCCGCATGCTCGGTTCCGGCCCGACAGGCTTGGTCGGAATCTGACCGGCCTCGCCGTCACACCGCGGCGGAAGGCAGGAATTCGCGATCAACGTCACAGTCTGCCAGTCGCGTTTTTCAGTCGTGCACGAATTCGGTGACGCACGAACAACAACGCCGGCGATCGCGAGATCTCCGGCGTAGGCAGGCAAAACCCAGGTTTTCGCGCTCACTGGCGCTCGGCACATGGTCGTCTTGGAATTCCCCCCCTGTTCCTGCGACCGCCGGGCGCCAGCCTCGGCGACTGGCCCGGATGCAGTGATCGATGCACTCCCACCGGCGCAAGCCGGCCCCTGAATTCCGGCGCTCGACGTGCTCGCATACGTCGCGCGCCGGTGGGAGTACGCTGCAGGAGAGCAGGTTCCGTGCCAGACCCTGCGCGCGCCTTGATAGAATGCGCCGCCTCATCGGCGGCTTCGACGACCCGCAGGACAGCGCATGTATTCCCATGACGTCATCGTGATTGGCGGTGGCCACGCCGGCACCGAGGCCGCACTGGCCAGCGCGCGCGTCGGCGCGCGCACGCTGCTGCTGACCCACAACATCGAGACGATCGGCCAGATGAGCTGCAATCCGGCCATCGGCGGCATCGGCAAGGGTCACCTGGTGCGCGAAATCGATGCGCTCGGCGGCGCGATGGCGATCGCGGCCGATCGCGCCGGCATCCAGTGGCGCACCTTGAATGCATCGAAGGGCCCGGCCGTGCGCGCGACGCGCTGCCAGGCCGATCGCGTGTTGTACAAAGCGGCCATTCGGCGTCTGGTCGAGACACAGGCGGGCCTGGACGTGTTCCAGCAGGCCGTCGATGGTCTGCTCATCGAGCAGGGTCGCATCGCCGGCGTCGTCACCCAGAGCGGCCTCGAGTTTCGTGCGCGCAGCGTGGTGCTGACCGCGGGCACCTTCCTCGCCGGCAAGATCCACGTCGGCCTGACCCAGCATGCGGGCGGCCGCGCGGGCGATCCGCCGGCGCTGAAACTCGCCGAGCACCTGCGCGCGCTGCCGTTCGAAGTCGGCCGCCTGAAAACCGGCACGCCGCCGCGCATCGATGGCCGCAGCATCGACTATTCGGTGCTCGAGGAACAACCGGGCGACGATCCGGCGCCGGCGTTTTCGTTCATCGGCTCGGCAGCCGATCATCCGCGTCAGATCAGTTGCTGGATCAGCCACACCTCCGAGCACACGCACGCGATCATCCGCGCGGCGCTCGATCGCTCGCCGCTGTACAGCGGCGTCATCGAGGGCACCGGACCGCGTTACTGCCCGTCGATCGAAGACAAGGTCGTGCGTTTCGCCGACAAGACCTCGCACCAGATCTTCATCGAGCCGGAAGGACTGGAAACCGCGGAGATCTATCCGAACGGCATTTCGACCTCGCTGCCTTTCGACGTGCAGCTCGAGCTCGTGCGGTCGATCAAGGGGCTGGAGAACGCGCACATCACGCGTCCCGGCTACGCGATCGAATACGACTATTTCGATCCGCGCGGGCTGCAGCCGTCGCTGGAAACCAAGCAGGTCGGCGGACTGTATTTTGCCGGCCAGATCAACGGCACCACCGGCTACGAAGAAGCCGCCGCGCAAGGTCTGATCGCCGGGCTCAACGCGGCGCGCGCGACTCAGGACCGCGCGGCGTGGACGCCGCGTCGCGACGAAGCGTACATCGGCGTGCTGATCGACGACCTCGTCAGCAACGGCACCAGTGAGCCGTACCGCATGTTCACCTCGCGGGCCGAGTACCGCCTGCATCTGCGCGAAGACAACGCGGACTTGCGCCTGACCGAAACCGGCCACGACCTCGGCTGCGTGCCGGAAGCACGCTACGCCATGTTCTGCCGCAAACGCGAAGCGGTGGCTGCGGAAACCGAACGTCTGCGCGGCCTCTGGGCGACGCCGGCCAATACGCTCGGACGCAATGTCGAAGCGACGCTCGGCTTCGCGTTGTCGCGCGAGACGAATGCGATCGATCTGCTGCGCCGGCCCGAGGTTCTGTACCGCGACCTGAGCCGCGTCGACGGCATCGGTCCCGGCGTCGACGACGCGCAGGTCGCGGCGCAGGTCGAAGTCGCGATCAAGTACGCCGGCTATCTCGAACGCCAGCAGGAAGAAATCGAACGAAATCGCCGTCACGACAACACCGCGATTCCGAGCGCGTTCGATTACGACGGCGTGCGCGGGCTCTCCGCCGAAGTGCTGATCAAGCTAAAGCACGTGCGTCCGCAGACGATCGCGCAGGCGCGACGCATTTCCGGGGTGACGCCGGCCGCGCTGTCGCTGCTGCTGATCCATCTCAAGCGCGGCAAGCGCCGCGTCGCCTGAGCATCGCCATGCGCATACTCGTCGTCGAAGATGATGCCCTGGTCGCCGATGCGATCCGCCGCGGCCTGACCAAGGCCGGCTACGCGGTCGACAATGTCGGCTCGGCCGAACAGGCCGCGAGCGCGCTCGAAAGCGAGGCGTTCGATCTCGCCGTCGTCGACATCGGCCTGCCCGGGATGGACGGCCTGATGCTGCTGCAGCGCATGCGGCGCACCGGCGCGGCGCTGCCGGTGCTGATCCTGACCGCGCGCGATGCGCTCGCCGACCGCGTCAGCGCGCTCGATCTCGGCGCCGACGATTACCTGGTCAAACCGTTCGAATTGCCCGAACTCATCGCGCGCTGCCGCGCGTTGATCCGGCGCAGCCGCTCGGCGACCAATGCCGATCTCGTGATCGGCCCCTTGCGGTTGGAGCTCGGCGCGCATCGGGTCGAAGTCGACGGCGTCGCGGTCAACCTGACGCGGCGCGAATGGGCCGTGCTGGAATGTCTCGCGCTGAATGTCGGCCGTGTCGTCGCGAAGGAACGCCTGGTGCAGGCGATCGCGAGCTGGGACGAGGAAATCGGCGCCAACGCGATCGAGGTATACATTTCGCGTCTGCGCACAAAGTTCGGCGCGGCCACGCCGATCCGCACCGTGCGCGGCCTCGGTTACCGTCTCGACGATGCTGCCGGCTGACAGCACGCCGTCGATCCGGCGCCGCCTGCTGCTGTTGCTGCTGGCGCCGCTGACCCTGCTGCTCGGCCTCGGCGTCTTCATCGATTACCTCACCGGCACCACGCCGATCCGCACCGCCTACGATCGCGCGCTGCGCGAGGATGCGCTGGCGATCGCGGCGCATCTGCGCGACGAAGACGGCAACGGGCGCATCGATGCCGATCTGCCGCCGCAGGCGATTGCGGTGCTGCGCGCGGACAGCATCGATTCGGTCTACTACGCGGTGCGCGGCAGCGACGGTGCTCTGGTCAGCGGCGATGCGGACCTGCCGACGAATCCGCCGCAGGGCGAGAATCCGTCGTTTCGCGACATCGAATTTCGCGGCGCACCGATCCGCATCGGCAGCTACGCGACCCTGGTCGGCAACGCACCGGTCACGATCGCGATTGCCGAAACCACGCGCAAGCGCAGCGCGGCGACGACGCGCATCCTGACCTCGATCGTGCTGACCGATCTGCTGCAACTGGCGGGCACGCTGCTGCTGGTCTGGCTCGGCGTGCGTTACGGTCTGCGTCCGCTGCGTGCCCTCGGCGCGCAGATCCGCCAGCGTTCGGCGCGCGATCTCGCGCCGCTCGACGCGCCGGTGCCCGATGAAGTGCAGCCGCTGGTGAACGCCCTCAACAACCTGTTCGACACCGTGCGCGCGACAGCGCGCTCGCAGCAGCAGTTTCTCGCCAATGCCGCGCATCAGCTGCGCACGCCGTTGACCGGGATCATCGCGCAACTCGAACTGCTCGCGCGCGATCCGGCCAGCGGTGCGCTGCGTGAACGCATCGTCGAACTGCATGCGGGCAGCCGCCGCCTCGCGCACACCGCGAACCAGATCCTCGCACTCGCGCGCGCGGAACCGACCGCGAACACGCATGATCAGTTTCACGAAACCGATCTGCCCGCGCTGGTTGCCGAAAGCGTCGCCGAACATCTGGACCGTTCGTTGCTGCTGCAGATCGATCTCGGCGCGGATGCGCAAGCCGCTCGTGTCTTCGGCAGCGCGTGGCTGTTGCGCGAATTGCTCGCCAACCTGATCGACAATGCGCTTTGCTACACCCCGGCCGGCGGCAACGTCACCGTGCGCTGCGGCCGCAGCGGCAGCGGCGCATTCCTGGAAGTGGACGACGACGGCCCCGGCATCCCTGCGGCCGAACGCGAACGCGTGCGCGAGCGCTTCTATCGCCTGCCCGGATCGAGCGGCAGCGGCTGCGGGCTCGGCCTTGCGATCGTCGAGGAAATCGCGCGCGCGCACGAAGCCGAGCTGTCGATCGACGACGGCGCGCACACACGCGGAACCCGCGTGCGCATCGATTTCACGCGCGCGATATAGCGTCTGTCTTTTGCGAGGCTTTTGTCAGGTTCCTGAAAGCCTTTCTCCGTAAGCTTTCCCTGCGGCGCGCATCCACGATCGCTTCCATCCCCAGGGAAGAATCAGCGCACCGTCCGAGGCGGCCCATACTCCCCAGGTGGGCCGCCTTACTTTTTTCCGGATGGCTGACGCGCGCTGGATCACGCCGCTGACAGCATCGCGCCACTGCAACGCCATCCCAAAGAATTTCGACCCGCGAATGCGGGCGTGCGCGCGAACGCATGTGCGCGCTTTCCTCGTCGAGTAAACCGCTGCTGTCTCCTTGACTTCGCTGCGCGGCGATTGTCAGGCCCGCGAAAGCGAGTGCGATTAGAGTGCCGCCGCGACGCGCAACCGCGTCCACTCGGTGACAGCAGCGCGCGACTGCGTTCGTCCATCGCTGCCGACGAGCCCCGTTCTCTGCACAGGTTCGGCCACAACAATCATGAGCACGCGTCGGAGACTCTTTCTCTGCGTCGCCGGCTTCGCAGCCGTCTTGCCGGCCATCAATGCCGGTGCGCAGGCGGTGAAGCCTGATGATGCGCCGTTGACGTTGCAGCGTGCGCTGCAGCGGATGCGCACGCACGATCCGAACATCGCGGTCGCGCAGTCGGCGGTGGATCAGGCGATGGCCGATCGCACCACCGCGGGCGAACGACCGAACGCGACGCTGAACTACGGCACCTCGAAGATCAACACGGCCGGCCACAACGGTCCCGGCTCGTTGTGGGACAAATCGTTCGACACCATCGTCAGCATCGAGCAGCCGTTCGAGCGCGGCGACAAACGCCGCCACCGCCTCGCGCTGGCGAGCGCAAACCTCGATGCCTCGCATGCGGACTATGCCGACACCTTGCGGCGGGAACGCTTCGCGGTGACGCAGGCGTACTGGGAACTGAAGCGCGCGCAGGAAAGAAGCGCGTCCGCGCATGCGCTCGCCGCGATCGAGCAGCGCGCGCTCGCAGCGGCACAGGCGCGCTTGAAGCATGGCGATGTTGCCGCGCTCGATGTCGAGCGCCTGCGCATCAGTGCAGCCGAGTCGGACAACAGCGCCGACGAAGCCGATGGCGCGCGCGACGATGCGCGTGTGGCGCTCGCTGCGCTGCTCGATGCCGATGCGACGACATCCGCGCTCGACGCGGTCGACGAATGGCCGGACAGCGGCTTCGCCGTGCCGGAAGCCGAGCGCGCGCTGACGCAGCGTCCGGACGTCCAGGCGGCCACACAGCGCATCGCCGCAGCGCAGGCCGCGCTCGCGCTCGCGCGTGCGCAGCGCAAGCGCGACATCACACTCAGCGGCAATTACGAGCACAACCCGACACCGTTCGGCCACTCGATGGTCGGTTTCGGCGTCTCGGTGCCGCTGTTCACCGGCAGTCATTTCGACGGCGAGATCGAACGCGCGAATGCCGATCTCGACGCCGCGCGTGCGCAGCTGACACGCGCGCAGGCCAGCGCGCGCGCCGACCTTCGCCGCGCCGTCGACGATGCGCGCACCGCGAATGCGCGCGTGCACCGCTACGACCGCGATCTGGTCGAGCGTGCACGCCGCACCGAACAGACGGTCGAACAGGCTTACGCGCGCGGCGGCCAGTCGCTCGCCGATGTGCTCGACGCGCGGCGTGAACTGAAAGCCGTCGAAGACGACGCCACCGACGCGCGCGCGGATTTCGCCGAAGCGCTCGCCGCTCTTTCCGCTGCCGCCATGATCGCTGCCTCGCCATGAAGAAACGTACGCTGATCTACTGCCTCGTCACCGTCGGCGTGCTCGTACTCGGCACGCTCGCATGGCGTGCGACATCGCGCCCGGCGCCGACGCCGCCCGCGCAACAGACGCAGGCACAGCCGAGCGACACGCTGCGCTATCCACCCGGCGCCGAACAGCTCAGCTATCTCGACATCGAACCGGCCGATGCGCTGGCGGCGCCGGCGCTGGACGCGCTGCCGGGCAAGATCGCGTTCGACGAAGACCGCACCGTGCGCGTCGCCTCGCCCGTACTCGGCCGCGTCAGCGAGCTCGTCGCGCGGCCCGGCATGGCGGTGAAGGCCGGTGACGTGCTCGCCTGGCTCGACTCGCCCGACTTCGCGCTGGCGCGCGCCGATGCGCGCAAGGCGCAGGCCGACCTCGCGCTGAAGCGCAAGGCGCTCGATCGCACGCAGGCGTTGTCCGACCTCGGCGTGCTCGCACGCAAGGATCTGGAAAGCGCCGAAGACGATCTCGCGCAGACCCGCGCCGAGCTCGAACGCGCCGACAGCGTGCTGAAGAATCTCGATCCCTCCGGCAGCACCGCGCGCTATGCGCTGCGTGCGCCGATCGCCGGCATCGTGGTCGATCGCACGATCAACCCCGGCATGCAGGTGCGCCCGGATGCCGCCGCTCCGTTGTTCCTGATCACCGATCCGACGCGGCTGTGGGTCAATTTCGAACTGTCCGAACAGGAGCTCGGCAAGGTGCGCGTCGATCAGGCGGTGCGCGTCGACGTCGATGGTTTTCCGGACCGTCACTTCGACGGTCGCGTGATCCACATCGGCGCTGCGGTGGATCCGGCGACGCGGCGCATCGCCGTGCGCGTCGCACTCGCCGACGACGACGCGCAACTCAAGCCCGAATCATTCGCGCGCGTGACGCCGCTGACCGCCGACGGACGCAAGCAGGTGGCGCTGCCGAATTCCGCCCTGGTCGCCATCGGCCTGCATCACTACGCCTTCGTCGAGGAATCGCCCGGCGTGCTGAAACGGCGCGAGCTTCAACTCGGCGTCGTCGGCGAGCAGCGCGCATTCGTGCTGGCCGGTGTGCAGCCGGGCGAGCGCGTCGTCACGCGCGGCGCGCTGCTGCTGAATGCCGAACTGGGGCAGGCGGAATGAACCTGTCATTGTCTTCTTTCCTCCTTCGCACGAAGGAAACGACGGCGCGATGAAATCCCTGATCGAGTTCGCGCTGAAACAGCGCGTGTTCGTCGTCGCGCTGACCTTGATGGTCGCGATCGCCGGCCTGTACGCATTTTCCGAACTGCCGGTGCAGGCGTTTCCGGACGTGCAGGACGTGCAGGTGCAGATCATCACCCTCGTCGCCGGACAGGCTCCCGAGGAAGTCGAGCGCGCGGTCACGCTGCCGATCGAGCGCACGATGTACAGCGTGCCGAAACTGAGCCAGCTGCGTTCGGTTTCGATGACCGGCCTCTCGGTCGTGACCCTGACCTTCGCCGACGGCACCGACGATTACTTCGCGCGCACCCAGGTGCTCGAAAAATTGTCCGGCATCACCTTGCCGACCGGCGTGCAGCCGACGCTCGGGCCGCTGTCGACCGCGGTCGGCGAAATCTATCGCTACATCGTCGAAGCGCCGCCCTCGATGTCGCTCGACGAGGTGCGCGCGATCGAGGACTGGCAGATCGAACCGGCGCTGCGTCAGGTTCCGGGCATCGCCGACATCAACGGTTTCGGCGGTGCGATCCGCGAGTATCAGGTCCGCATCAATCCCGATCTGCTGCGCAAGTACGGCGTGTCGCTGGAGCAGGTTGCGCAGGCGCTGCAGGCCAATTCATCCAACAGCGGCGGCGGTCTGCTCAAGCGCGGCGACGAGGACCTGGTCGTGCGCGCGATCGGCCTGTTCAAGAGCACGAACGACATCGCGCGCGTGCCGGTCGCCGTTCGCGACGGTCAGCCGATTCTCGTGCGCGACATCGGCGAGGCCACGATCGGCCAACGCCAGCGTGCCGGAATCGTCGGCTACAACCAGCAGGACGACGTCGTCGAAGGCATCGTCGTGATGGCCAAGGGCGAGGACCCGGCCAAGGTCATCGCGGCACTGAAGACGCATATCGCCGACCTGCAGTCACGCCTGCCGGCGGGCGTGTCGATCCATCCGATCTACGACCGCACCCAGCTGGTCGATCACACGGTCGACACCGTCGCCGAGAATCTCGCCACCGGCGCGGTGCTGGTCATTGCGGTGCTGCTGGTGTTCCTGCGCAGCTGGCGTGCCGCGCTGATCGTCGCCTGCGTGATTCCGCTCGCGCTGCTGACCGCCTTCCTGCTGATGCATCTGCGCGGCGTCGATGCGAATCTGATTTCGCTCGGCGCAGTCGATTTCGGCATCATCATCGACAGCGCGGTCGTGCTGGTCGAGGCCTTGATGGTGCGTCTCGCCGCGGAAGCGCTCGCTGCGGACGCGACCTCGCGCCTCGGCGTGCTGCAACGGACCACCGCGACGCTGGCTCAGCCGGTGATTTTTTCCAAGGCGATCCTGATCCTCGCGTTCCTGCCGATCTTCACGTTCCAGCGCGTCGAGGGGAAAATTTTCGCGCCGATGGCGATGACGCTGGCATTCGCCCTGCTCGGCGCCGTCGTGTTCACCCTCACCTTCGTGCCTGCCCTGCTGTCGTGGGCGGTACGCAAGCCCGGCATGGAAGAGCAGCACAGCGCCTGGATGGAGCGACTGCAACGCCGCTATCGCACCGACCTGGTGCGCTGGACGCGGCATCCGCGCATGGTCATCGGCGCGGCGCTTGCGGTGCTCGTGCTCGCGCTGGTACTGGCGCCGCTGCTCGGCAGTGAATTCCTGCCCAAGCTCGACGAGGGCAACATCTGGCTGACGATCGACCTGCCGCCGTCGACGGCGCTGGTCAAGACCAAGGAGATCGAGCAGCGCGTGCGCGCGATCCTGCTGTCGTATCCGGAAGTGTCCTCGGTGATCACCCAGGCCGGCCGCCCCGACGACGGCACCGATCCGAAAGGCCCGAACAACATCGAGATCATGGCCGACCTCAAGCCGCACGGCAGCTGGCGTTTCGCCGACAAGGAAATGCTGGTGCGCGACATGGAAAAGAAGATCCATGCGATGCCCGGCGTACCGACGAATTTCTCGCAGTACATCGAAGACAACGTTGAAGAAGCGTTGTCCGGCGTGAAGGGCGAGATCGCAGTGAAGATATTCGGCAGCGACCTCGATGTGCTCGCGACGAAGAGCCGCGAAATCGCCGACGCCTTGCGCAGCGTTCCGGGCGCGGCCGACGTCGAGGAGATCGATATCGGCGGCCAGACCGAACTCGATATCGCACTGGATCGCGAAACGCTCGCCCGTTACGGCATCAACGTCAACGACGCGGCGACCACGGTCGCGAGCGCGCTCGGCAGCGCAACCGTCGGCAGCTTCTACGAGGCGGACCGCATCTTCGACGTGAGCCTGCGTCTGGCCGAGCCGTATCGCAATTCGGTCGAGAAGACCGCCGAATTGCCGGTGACCCTGCCCGGCAACGCCGGTGTCGTGCCGCTCGGCGAGATTGCGCATATCGAAGTGCGCCAGGGAGCCGCCCGCGTGATGCGCGAATCCGGCAGCCGCATCGCCGCGGTCAAGGCGAATGTGCTCGGACGCGATCAGGGAAGTTTCGTCGCCGAAGCGATGCGTCGCGTCGCCGACACGGTGAAACTGCCGCCGGGCTATCGCATCGCCTGGGGCGGCCAGTTCGAGAACCAGAAACGCGCGACCGCGCGCCTGGCCGTGATCGTGCCCTTGTCCCTGGTCGGCATCTTCGTGCTGCTGTTCTGGATGTTCCGCTCGATCCGCAAGGCGCTGCTGATCCTCGCGACCGTGCCGTTCACCCTGGTCGGTGGTCTCGCCGCGCTTGCACTGGCCGGTCTGCATCTGTCGATCTCGGCCGCGGTCGGCTTCATCGCGGTGGCCGGCATCTCGGTGCAGAACGGCGTGATCATGGTCGAACAGATCGTCGCATTGCGCCACGAGGGACTCGGCGTCGATGCAGCGGTGATCGAGGGCGCGACGCAACGCCTGCGTCCGATCGTGATGACGGCGCTGATGGCCGGCCTCGGACTGCTGCCGGCCGCGCTGTCGCACGGCATCGGCTCGGAAACACAGCGCCCGTTCGCGGTGGTGATCGTCGGCGGCATCGTATCGGCCACCCTCATCGCGCTGAACCTGCTGCCGCTGCTGTTCCCGCTGATCGTCGGCGAGAAGGATTGAAGACGTCTGGACATCCGGACGTCCGAATCCGGCAGCCGCCGCGCACACGCGGGCGGCTACCGAATCACGATATGCGCCGCTTACTTCTTCTTGCCGGCGTCGAACTTGTCCTGCGCCATCTGCAAGGCCTTCGTCGCCGCGTCCGCGAGCGACTTGATCTCGCCGTCGCCGACATTGCCGCCGCCGGACTTCTCGTTGATCAGCACTTCGCCGTTGTCGCCCCAGCCGACCATCGCGCCGCCCTTCTGCTGCACGACCATCGGCTTGTCGTCCTTGAACGCGTAGAACACCGAGGTGCGACCGCCCTTGTCGAATTCCGTGTTGACGCGGACGAAGCGCACCGCGCTGCCTTCGGCAAATGCGTCCCAGCCGACCGAGGCATCGTCGGTGGTGTAGGTGCCGTTGACCTTCTTCATGCCGCCGATATGCGCCTGCAGCTTCTTGTAGTCTTCCTTGAGTTTCTCGGCCGGCGTCGCCTCGGCGTTCAACACGACCTGCACCGTGGTGGTCGAGCCATGCGTCAGCACCGGCGAATTCAGCGCGGGCACGAAGCGGCGCGGGCCGTCGGTCAGCAGCGCATTGACGACGTAGGTGCGTGTCGCATTGATCTTGGCCGGATCGAAATCGAGTGCGAAATTGAACGGCGGCGGACCACCCACGTCGAAAACCTTCTCGGCGACCGGGATTTCCGGTTGCGCGATATCGACCAGCTTGACGTCCAGCTTGGAGCCTTGCGCAATCGGAATCTGGTCGTGGAAGGTCACTGTGCCGTTGATCACCGTGCCCGGCGCGATCGCCGGCGCCGCCGCCGCGCCATTCTTGTCGGGCGTACCGGCCGCGCCAGGCGAACCCTGGTTTGCGGAGTTGCAACCGCCGAGGATGACCAGCGCGGCAACGACCGCGATCCATTGATTGCGCATGACTGCAAATCTCCTTTCAAATAACGAAGACAATCGTACATCACCTGTAGCGTAGCGCCGAACGACTGAACGCAGGGCCGGGCGAAACGGGGTCGCTCCGGCAGACGCTGCGATGCGCGAGCAGGAACGTGACCCGCCACGATAGTGGCCGCAGGACGTGGGCGCAATTGAACAGGCAGCAGACGGCATCGGTATGACGCAAGGCCGGCACGTCCCGTCGCGTCCTGCAATGATCGCGCAGACGACGTTATCCAGAAGTTCACACGCGCAAGGACAGGCTTCCCGCATGCCGCATCCGATGGAAATCGAGCTGATCGAAGGCCCGCCGCTGCCGCGCCAGCGCTGGCGTCTGGTCGATGGCCTGCGCATCGGGCGCGCCGACAGCAGCCAGATCGAACTGCCCGAACCGAGCATTTCGCGCCAGCACGCCAGCATCGAGAGCGACGGCAGCGGCTGGGCCTTGCGCGATTGCCGCAGTCAGCTCGGCACGCGTTTGAACGAGCTGGCCTTGGCGCCGGATGTCGCCGCGGCCTTGCACGCCGGTGACCTGATCGCGATCGGACCCTGGCGTTTTCGCGTTCTGCCGCTGGTGCCGGATATCGCCGCGGTCGAGACCGATGCCGACGTCGGCTCGCCGGTCAACGTGGTCGGCCAGCTCGGCAGCCTCGCCGAACAACGCCTGGAACTGCTGCTGCGCTGCGCGGGTGAGGTTGCTGCGGCGGCGGACGAGCAAGCACTCGCCGATGCCTTGGCCGAACACGCCCTGCTCGGTTCCGGCTACACACGCGCGGCGGTGTTGTGGCGCGGCGGCGACGAACTCGTCTTGCGCAGTCTGCGTCCGGTCGCGAGCGCGAGCGAAACCGCGTTTCGTTTCAGTCGCTCGCTGATCGCCTCGGCCGAGGCCGGCGAGGTTGCGCGCATCGATGCGAGCGCCGACGCGGCACTGGCGCGCGACCGTTCCGAGCGGCCGATCCGGCGCGCGCTGTGCGCACCGTTGATGCTGGATGGTCACGCCGAAGCCTTTCTCTATCTCGACTCGAACCGTGCGCCGCGGCGCGGACATACCGATGCACCGACCTTCGTGCACGCGCTGGTGCGTCTTGCGGCGCTCGCGCTGGCGAACCTGCGCCGGCTCGACAGCGAGCGCGAACGCGCGATGCTCGCCGCCGATATCGAGCGCGCGCGCGAAGTGCAGCGACGCTTGCTGCCGGACGATCGCGCGCCGATCGGCGGTGTCGGTCATGCGCTGCATCTGCATCCGGGGCGCGTCGTCGCCGGCGACATCGCCGACGTGATCGCGTTGCCGGACGGCAGCGTGGCTGCGCTGCTCGGCGACGTCAGCGGCGCGGGATTCGGCGCCGGCCTGGTGATGGCTTCGGTGCAATCGTTTCTGCGCGCGGAGCTCGCGCACCACAGCGATCCGGCGCGCGCACTCGGCCGCCTCAATCGGCACCTGCACGCGCAGGCGAGCGGCGGACGTTTCGTCACGCTCTGGCTCGGGATTTTCGATGCGTCCAGGCGCACCTGCCGTTTCGTCGACGCCGGCCACGGGCATGCGCTGGTGCTCGGCCGCGGCCGCGCTGCGGAACCGATCCATGCACGCGGCGACATTCCACTCGGCATCGATGCGGACAGCGAATTCAGCACCGAAACGCTGACTCTGGCAGCGGACGAAATCGTCCTGCTCTACAGCGACGGCGCGATCGAACAGCGCGCGCCGGACGGCACGCCGTTCGGTCGCGAACGCCTGATCGATGCGCTGCGCGATGCCGACGATCCGCACGCGGCGCTCGAGCGGGCACTGCGCGCGCTCGCCACGCACGCGGCCAGCACGCTGCCCGACGACGACATGACCTTGCTCGCGGTCGGCTGGCGCAGCGTGACTTGAATCAGGCGCCTGCGCCGGATTTCGATCCGGCGCAGGGCAGCGTGGAGATCACGCGGCCGGCAATAGCGAGATATCGGCGACGCGCAGGAACAGGCCGCGCAGACGCGCGAGCAGAGCCAGCCGGTTCGCACGCACCTTCGCATCCTCGGCCATCACCATCACATCGGTGAAATAACGGTCGACCGGATCGCGCAGGTCGGCCAGCCGCTTCAGCAAACCGACGTAGTCGCGCGCGCCGATCAAGGGTGCGGCGTCCTGCTGCGCGCTGTTCAATGCGCTCGCGAGGTCTTGTTCGGCACCGGCTTCGAGCAAGGCCTCGTCGACCGTGGTCGTGCCGGAATCGCCGGCCTGTCGCAGGATATTGCCGATGCGTTTGTTGGCGGCGGCGAGGGCTTGCGCCTGCGGCAGCCGGGCGAATTCGACCACCGCACGCAGACGCTGATCGAAATCCGTCAGATCGGATGGCGCAAGCGCGCGCACTGCCTCGAAGGCTTCGCCGGTGATACCTTGGTCGGCGTAGTAGCCGCGCAGGCGGTCGAGGATGAAGTCGTACAAATCGACAACGAGCGCGCTGATCGCTTGGCCTTCGATTGGTTTCAGCGACTTCGTCGTTGCTGCTGCAGCGCTTCCAGGCTTGGCATTTTTCTGCGTGGCAATCGCCGCGTTGGAAATCGCCGGAGCCACCAAGTCCTCGGCTTCCTGGAACGCCGCTTTGATGTCGAGTGACAGATTTCCCTCGATCAACGTGCGTGCGAGCCCAAGTGCTGCGCGACGCAGCGCGAACGGATCCTTGTTGCCGCTCGGCTTCATGCCTACCGCGAAGATTCCCACGAGCGTATCGAGCCGTTCGGCGACGGCAAGGACCTGCGCCACCTTGCCTTCTGCAATCGCATCACCGGCGAAGCGCGGCCGATAGAATTCGTCGAGCGCCTGCGCGACTTCCACGTTTTCGCCATTCGCCGTCGCGTAGTAACGCCCCATCACGCCCTGCAATTCCGGGAATTCGCCGACCATGCGCGTGAGCAGATCGCATTTGCTCAAGGCCGCCGCGCGCGTCGCGAGGGCTGCGTCGACGCCGACCCGATTCGCGATCACGCGCGCGAGTTCGGCGACGCGCACGCTCTTGTCCCAGACGCTGCCGAGCGCCTGCTGATAGGTGACGTTCTTCAACGCATCCTGGTTCGCTGCGAGTGACGTCTTCAGGTCTTCGTCGTAGAAAAACTTCGCGTCGGCAAAGCGCGGGCGGATCACGCGCTCGTAGCCTTTACGGATTTCGGCAGGGTCCTTCGATTCGATATTGGCGACGCCGATGAAGTGCTCCGTCAGCTTGCCGTCTGCACTCAACACCGGCACGAACTTCTGGTTCGTCTCCATCGTCGTCACCAGCGCTTCCTGCGGCACGGCGAGGAAGTCGCGCTCGAACGTGCACGCAATCGCGACCGGCCATTCGGTCAGGTTGGCGATTTCATCGAGCAGTGCATCGGACAGACGCGGCACGCCGCCGGTCGCTCTTGCGGCGTGATCGACTTCACTGCGCACGCGCTCGCGGCGCTCGGCCGGATCGGCCAGCACTTTCGCCGCGCGCATCGCATCGAGCCAGGAATCCGCGTCCGCGATGTGTACCGGCTTGTCGTGCATGAAGCGGTGGCCGCGCGACATGCGTCCGGATTTGAGTCCGAGGATTTCTCCGTCGATCACGTCCGCACCATGCAGCATGACGAGCCAGTGCGCGGGCCGCACGAACGCGTAGTCGTGATCGCCCCATCGCATCGGTTTCGGAATCGGCAGCGCCTTCAGCGTTTCGGCGAGGATTTCCGGAATCAAGGCCGCGACCGGCTGGCCGGGCTTGAGCGCGCGATGGACGAACCAGGCGCCTTTCTCGGTCTCGAGTTTTTCCAGTTGCGAAACCTCGACGCCGCAGGACTGCGCGAAGCCGAGCAGGGCCTTGCTCGGCGCACCGCTCGCATCGAGCGCGGCGTTCACCGCGGGACCGCGGCGTTCCTGCTGTTGATCGGGTTGCGCCGCGGCGACGCCGGGAATCCAGACCGCAAGCCGGCGCGGCGAACAATACGTCCGCGCGCGCTCGACATCGGCCGCGACACCGCGCTTGCGCAGCGCATCGCTGATGCCGCTCGCAAATACGGACGCCAATTCATCGAGCGCCTTCGGCGGCAGTTCCTCGGTGCCGAGTTCGATCAGCAACGACTTCGCAGGACTGTCCGTCATCACGCCGCTTCCCTGCGCTTGTTGAGTCCGGGAAATCCGAGTTTCTCGCGCTGCGCGTAATACGCTTCGGCAACGCTGCGCGAGAGCGTGCGCACGCGCAGGATGTAGCGCTGGCGTTCGGTCACGCTGATCGCGCGGCGCGCGTCGAGCAGGTTGAAGGTGTGGCTGGCCTTCATCACCTGTTCGTAGGCCGGCAAGGGCAGACCGGCTTCGACCAGCCGTGATGCTTCGCCCTCGCAGGTGTCGAACCACTCGAACAGTTTCGCGACGTTGGCGTGCTCGAAGTTGTAGGTGCTCTGTTCGACTTCGTTCTGGTGGAACACGTCGCCGTAGGTGACGACGCCGTGCGGCGCGTTGGTCCAGACCAGATCGAATACGTTGTCGACGTTCTGCAGATACATCGTCAGGCGTTCGAGGCCGTAGGTGATTTCGCCGGTGACCGGCCGGCATTCGAGTCCGCCGGCCTGCTGGAAGTAGGTGAACTGGGTCACTTCCATGCCGTTGAGCCACACTTCCCAGCCGAGTCCCCAGGCGCCCAGCGTCGGCGATTCCCAGTTGTCCTCGACGAAGCGCAGATCGTGCACGAGCGGATCGACGCCGAGCGCCTTCAGCGAACCGATGTAGCGGTCGAGGATGTCATCCGGATTCGGCTTCATCACCACCTGGTACTGGTAGTAGTGCTGCAGACGATTCGGGTTGTCGCCGTAGCGTCCGTCGGTCGGTCGCCGTGACGGCTGCACGTAGGCGGCGGCCCACGGTTCGGGTCCGATCGAGCGCAAGAAGGTTGCGGGATGAAAGGTGCCGGCACCGACTTCGGTATCGAGCGGCTGGATCATCACGCAGCCCTGATTGGCCCAATAGCTGTTGAGGGTCTGGATGACTTCCTGGAAGGTCGGTCCGGGCATGCAATGGCTCACAAAGTCGCGCGCGAAAGCGCGCTAGTATAGCGGTCGATGTGCAGCGACGATTCCATCGCATGGCCGGCGTGACCCAGCTTCCCGTGAGTGGAAAGCCGGCGCCGCCGCTCGCGCTCGGCTTGCATGGACGGTTGGATCTCGACGAAACTCTGGCCGTCCTGCTCACCGATGGCCTGCTGACCGAGGCCGACGTCAAGCGCGTGCGTGCCGATGTGCGGACCGCGCGCGGACGCACCGAATTGCATCCGCTGGTGCTGGTCGCCAATCTCAAGCTGGCCGATGCGCGGCATCCGGACAAGCCGCTCAGCCTCGAAGTGCTGACGCAGTGGCTGGCGCAGGCGGCGTCGCTGCCGTATCTGAAAATCGATCCGATGAAGATCGACGTGGCTGCGGTGACCCAGGTGGTCAGCCATGCCTACGCGAACCGCTACCGCATCCTGCCGGTCGCGGTGAGCGAGATGCAGGTGGTCTTCGCGACCTCCGAACCCTTCGACACGCGCTGGATGGCCGACCTCGGCCATATCCTGCGCCGCGATATCCAGCGTGTGGTCGCCAATCCGCTCGACGTCGGCCGTTATCTCACCGAATGGTGGGGCGTGCAGCGCTCGATCCAGCGCGCGAAGGACGCCAAGAGCGATCTCAACGACGGCCGCGCGATCCTCAACTTCGAGCAGCTGGTCGAGCTCGGCAAGACCGGCGAACTCGGCGTCGATGATCGCCACGTGGTGCACATCGTCGACTGGCTGCTTCAGTACGCCTTCGAGCAGCGCGCGTCGGACATCCATCTCGAACCGCGCCGCGAGACCAGCCCGATCCGTTTCCGCATCGACGGGGTGATGCACAAGGTCTTCGAACTGCCGACGCCGGTGATGACCGCGGTGACTTCGCGCATCAAGATTCTCGGGCGCATGGATGTGGCCGAGAAACGCCGCCCGCAGGACGGTCGCATCAAGACCCGCTCGCAGGGCGGACGCGAAGTGGAGCTGCGCCTGTCGAGCATGCCGACCGCATTCGGCGAGAAGATCGTGATGCGCATCTTCGACCCGGATATCGTGGTGAAGGAATTTCGCCAGCTGGGTTTTTCGCCGGACGAGGAAAAGACCTGGCGCGAATTCGTCGACCGGCCGCACGGCATCGTGCTGGTGACCGGCCCGACCGGCTCCGGCAAGACCACCACGTTGTATTCGACATTGAAGGTGCTCGCGACCGCGGACATCAATGTGTGCACGGTCGAAGACCCGATCGAGATGGTCAGCCCCGAGTTCAACCAGATGCAGGTGCATCAGGCGATCGATCTGGATTTCGCCGCCGGTGTGCGCACGCTGATGCGGCAGGATCCGGACATCATCATGGTCGGCGAAATCCGCGATCTGGAAACCGCGCAGATGGCGGTGCAGGCCTCGCTGACCGGGCATCTGGTGTTGTCGACCCTGCACACCAACGATGCACCGAGCGCATTGACGCGCCTGCTCGATCTCGGCGTGCCGAATTATCTGATCCAGTCGACCCTGACCGGCGTCGTCGCGCAACGCCTTGTGCGCACGCTGTGTCCGCATTGCAAGATCGAGGTGCCGCTCAACGTGCAGTCGTGGGCGGCGCTCACGCATCGCTGGCATCTGGCGCCGCCGGCGAAGAACTACGGACCCAAGGGCTGCCTGGAATGCCGCAAGACCGGTTTCCTCGGACGCACCGGCATCTATGAAATGTTGCGCATCTCGCCGGCGATCCGCGCGTTGATCCAGCCGCAGATGGATCTGGCCAAACTGACCGAGACCGCGTTCGTCGAAGGCATGCAGCCGCTGCGCGCATCCGCCGCGGCGCAGGTGGCGCGCGGCGTGACGACGATTCCCGAAGTCATCCATGTCCTGCCACCATCGGACTGACGCGGCAGCATCGCGTTTCCTGATCGTGCAGACCGGCAGCACGTTTCCCGAGCTGCGCGCACGTCGCGGCGATTTTCCGGACTGGTTTCGCACCAGTCTGGGTCTGACGCGCGCTGAGGTCGATGTCGTGCGCGCCGATGCGGGCGAACGTCTGCCGACGCCCGGCGCACATGCCGGCGTGATCGTGACGGGTTCGCCGGCGATGGTCAGCGAGCGCCAGCGCTGGAGCGAAGATGCGGCGGCGTGGTTGCGCCAGAACATCGAAGCCGGCGTCGCGGTACTCGGCGTGTGCTTCGGACATCAGTTGATCGCGCACGCGCTCGGCGGACGCGTCGACTACCATCCGAGCGGCCGCGAAATCGGCACGGTCGCGATCGAACGCCTGCCGGCAGCCGCGAACGATACGTTGCTCGGCATCGCGCCCGCGTGCTTTCAGGCGCACGCATCGCATCAGCAAAGCGTGCTCGAACTACCGCGCGGCGCGATAAGCCTCGCGCGCTCGGCACACGATCCGCATCACGCCGTGCGCTACGCGCCCAAAGTGTGGGGGCTGCAATTCCATCCGGAATTCAGCGTCGAAATCATGCGTGGTTACCTGCGCCGGCGCATGCAGGCACGCAACGGCGATTGTCCCGCCGGCTGCTGCCTGGAGCGCGCTCATCTGCCGACGCCCCAGGCGCGCCGATTACTGCGTCGTTTCCGCACCATCGTGCAGGGCATCCACGCCTGACCCGCCTCCATGTACCTGCGCTCGGATTGCGCAGGCATCAACCCATGGAATATCAGGCGGCCTTTCGCGTACGCATGCCGTTGCGACGAATCGCTACCAGCGGATCGCCCAGCTTGAGATTGGCCAGGTAATCGTTGATGGCTTCGTTGGTGACGTCGTACAGCGGACGCCCCATCACAGCTGCCGCAGCTTTCAAACTATCGCGAACGCGTTTGGAAACCCGCAGGCTCGCATCACGCGCGTCATCGTTTTCCAGTATCGCCTTTTTCATGAGTTTCTCCAGAGGCGGTAGGTACCCGCACTTGCTGCCTCGTGGATAAGTGTAACTGTGTCAACTGCGGCAAAGGACGCGCCAAAGACATTTCCATTGTGACGTTTTGTGAACACTTTGTGCCGCCTGGCGAGCAGACATGCACGTCGGGCCGAAGCGCCGGGGTCTAGTCGCCGACTTCCGAGGACGGTTGCGCGGGATCGACACGCGTCAACGAGCGCGCGCCGATGATGCCGATCTCGTAGAGCAGGCACATCGGCACGGCGAGCATGGTCTGGGAAAGCACATCCGGCGGCGTCAGCACCGCCGCGATGACGAAGGAGCCGACGATCGCATAGCGCCGGCTCGCCACGAGCTGCACCGGCGTGACCACGCCGAGTGCGACCAGAATGACCAGCACGACCGGCACTTCGAAGCAGAGTCCGAAGGCCAGGAACAGCATCAGCACGAAATCGAGGTAGCGACCGATGTCCGGCATCACCGCGACCCCGGCCGGGGCGACGCTCGTCATGAATGTGAAGACCGCCGGCAGAACCAGGAAATAGGCGAACGCGCAGCCGAGATAGAACAGCAGCACGGACGAAATCAGGATCGGCGTCGCCAGGCGTTTTTCATGCCGGTACAGACCCGGCGCGACGAAGGCCCAGAGCTGATAGAGCACCACCGGGATCGCGATGAAGAGCGCGACGAAGAACGCGAGCTTTAGCGGGGTCAGGAACGGCGAAGCGACTTCGGTCGCGATCATCGTGCCGCCCTGCGGCAGATGCCGGATCAACGGCAACGCCAGCCAGCCGTACAACTTGTTCGAGAACGGCAGCAGGGCGAGCAGGACCAGCAACACGGCTGCGACCGCCTTGAGCAGGCGTTCGCGCAGTTCGATCAGATGCGAGATCAGCGACTGTTCGCCGTCGCCGGGACGTTCACTGTCGCTCATGGGATGAAGCCGGTGAGGCCGGCGTCGGCGTGGCACTCGGCGTACGCGCCGATTCTTCGATGTCCGCAGCGGCGGCATGGACATCAGCGCGAACGTCGGCGGCGCGCCGGGTCTCGTTGATCGTGCGCTTCAGATCCTCGGCGGCGAGTTCACGCTCGATTTCACCGCGCACGTCCTGCCAGCTGCTGCGCGCACGCCGCAGCAAGGCGCCGGCCGTGCGGGCAGCCTTTGGCAGCCGCTCCGGCCCGAGGACGAGCAGGGCGACGACCGCGATCAGGGCGATCTCGCTGAAGCCGATATCGAACATGCGTGCTTCCGGAAAACGTGGTGCGTGCGCGACCCGAGGGGCGCCGATGGGCGAGACCGATTACGGGACGCGATCTTCCGAGCGGGTTTCAGTCGGCGCGGCGGGGGCGACCGGTGGCGGATCGGCCTTCAGCTGCGGCTGCGCGTCGCCATCCTGCATGCCCTTGCGAAAACCCTTGATGGCGCTGCCGACATCCTCGCCGATATTGCGCAGACGCTTGGTCCCGAAGATCAACGCGACGATCACCAGAACGATAATCCAGTGCCAGATGCTCAAACCACCCATGATCCATTCTCCTGACGCTGGCGGAAATGCGAGGCGATCGCACGTCCGCCATCAAATATCGATATCGACCACGATGATAGGTGGTCGAGGAGTCCGGAAAGTTGCAGCTGCGAGCGCCGGACTCGTGCTTACTTGCTAGTGTACTCCTCCAGGCGGTCGCGAAAGTCGACGATGGCATTGGGGACGTTGCTCACTCCGCCGTCGAAGACGCGCCGCGCAGTGACACCCTCGCCATAGGCCGCCTGGTTCGAGTCGTTGTCGATCGTCATCGCCGAGCCGTCCAGCGCCGCGCCGGCGAACAGGCCGCGTGCGCGCGAGTAGGAATAGATCTCGGCCTTGAGCTGCGCGTCGGTGGCCGCCTGGGCCGAGCGACCGACCGGTCCCGCTGCGGCGGAGGCATCCGCGCCGAGGGTAAATTTGCCGTGCACGATCGAATCGACGCCACGCTGGGTGCGGAATACCAGGATCACATCGGTCGAGGACACGCCGGCCTGGAAACCGATGCTGCCGCCGGTCAGGCTGACGAAGCTCGGATTCGACCAGGTGCCGTCACGCGTCTTCACCGAGATCAAGCCGACGCCGTGGCGCCCGCCGACGACGAATCCGGCCTTGATCACATCCGGGACCACCGCGATCGCATGCGCGTTCTGCAGCAGATCGTGTGGAATCGAGCTGTCCGGCGCTTCCATCACTTCCTTCAGCACGCGGACTGCGTTTTCGGCACGCTTGTTTTCGTCTTCGCCCGCGCGTGCCGTGACGGCCGTAGCGGAGAACAGGACCAGCAACAGGGTGAAGGCAGCGGCGCGCATCGTGATCTCCGGAGGATAAACGCGAGCACGCTAACAGGCTGAGATGAGCCTGCGATGAAGCGAAGGCGAACGTCAACCCGCGCTGGCAGTCAGTCCGTGGAAATCAGAGACCGACGCGACGCACACTGCGCATGCCGACGAAGGTCAGCAGCAGCCCGAGCAACCCCAGCGCCCAGGGCGATCCGATCGGAGCAGGCGAGGCCGCAGCCGCAGCAGCCCGGGCCGGGCCCGTCGTGAAACCCTTCATGCCGATGCCGCGCAGCGATTCGGGGCCGGTGATCGGACCCAACACGGTCATCAGGCCGCTGGCCGGATCGATGGTGGCGAGGTCGGACCAGTCGGGTACCGTCGTGCCGACCGCGGGTGGCACGTAGTTGAGCACGGCCCACAGCGTTCCGTCGGCGTCGAAACTCATCGATACGGAATTGAGTGCAGCCGGCGCCGCCGGACCGAACGAGCCGATCGGCGTCGCCGCGCCGGTCCCTTTGTCGATGCGATAGAACGTGTGATCGGTTAGATCGCCGCTGCCGTACAGCGCATCATCGCGCGCGACCAGACCGGAGATGCCGTGGCCGGTCGAGCCGACGAAGGTCAGCGAACCCGACGAGGGATCGACGCGCCACAACTTTTGCGCGGTTCCCGACGACAGCCAGACGACGCCGTGGCCGTCGGCCGCCATGCCGAGGTCGAGCGCATCGAACTGCCCGGTTCCCTGGCCTTCCAGGTTGAGATTGCCGACGACGCTGGTTGCACCCGAGGTCGGATCGATCTTGACGAGCAGTTTCAGCGCATTGGAGACCGCGTACAAGCTGCCGTCCGGCATCGTGGTCAAACCGCCGAGCCCCTTGACCGGCGTTCCGCCGGACGATGTCGTGCTGACGCCTACCGTGGTCGCCGTACGCGCATCGAGGTCGATCTTGTACAGCGTGTCGAACGCCTCTCCATAGGCGGTCGTCGCGGCATTCGCGTGGAATGCGACGACGGCAAGCATCCCTGCTGCAGCAAAGCAGGCAAGTGTGCGCATGGCGGCGTATTATCGTTATGGGTAATCGTCTGCTCCGCGGTGGTCCGCGGTAGCGTCCCGAGTCTAGCAGCAATCCCGGAGTGGTCAAAACCTCGGCACGGAGCAGGCTGCACGATCTGCGACCGCAGTCGTCATGTACCTGTTTCCCCTGAGAATTCTTCCGACGCCTCGAGTATGCCGCGCTACTTCGGACAGCCCAAATATCTGCACGGAAGCACGCCTTCGGCCGCCGTCCTGCTGGTCAATCTCGGCACACCGGATGCGCCGGACAAACGCGCGGTGCGCCGTTACCTCGCTGAATTCCTGTCCGATCCGCGTATCGTCGAATTGCCGCGCTGGCTTTGGAAGCCGATCCTGCACGGCGCGATCCTGCGTATCCGCCCCGCACGCTCGGCCGCGCTCTACAAGAAAATCTGGACGCCGGAAGGCTCGCCGCTGCAGACCGGCACGGCCGCGCTGACCGAAAAGCTGCAGGCTGCGCTGCGAACGCAACGCCCAGGGCCGATCGTGGTGCGCTACGCGATGCGCTACGGCAGGCCGGCGATTGCGCAGACCTTGCGTGAGCTGTCGGCGAGCGGTGTGCGACGCATCCTGGTGTTGCCCTTGTTTCCGCAATATTCGGCGACCACCAGCGCATCCGTGCTGGATGCGGTGTCGGCCGAACTGGCGACCTGGCGCTGGTTGCCGGAACTGCGTTTCGTCACCGACTATCACGCCGAGGCGCGCTACATCGAAGCGCTCGCGCGCAGTGTCGAGGCGCATTGGCAGCGACAGGGCCGCGCGCCGCGATTGCTGCTCTCCTATCACGGCATCCCGCAACGCTATTTCCGCGCCGGCGATCCGTACTTCTGCCAGTGCCAGGCGACCGCGCGGCGGCTGCGCGAACGGCTCGACCTGCGCGAGGACGAGCTGATGGTGACGTTCCAGTCGCGCGTCGGGCGGCAATCCTGGCTGCAGCCGTATACCGAAGCGACCCTGGATGCCTTGCCGGACCAGGGCGTCAAGCATGTGCAGGTGCTCTGTCCCGGCTTCTCGATCGACTGCCTCGAAACCCTCGAAGAAATCGCAATCAGCAACCACGCGCGTTTCCTGCATGCCGGCGGCGAGCGTTTCGAATACATCCCGGCCTTGAACGCCGCGGACGATCACGTCGCGGCGCTGAGCGAATTGATCCTGCGCCAGGGTCAGGGTTGGCCCGAGTTCGACCCGGGCTGGGACAGCGCGCGCTCCGGCGCGCAACAGACCGCGGCGCGCGCACGCTACGAACATCTGCGCGATGAGCGTCGCTGAAGAGATCCGCATCCCGATCGCCGACGGGTTCCTGGCTGCAAAAACCTGGGGTGATCGCTCGGCGCGGCCTCTGCTCGCCGTGCATGGCTGGCTCGACAACGCCGGCAGTTTCGATCCGCTGGCTCCGCTGCTCGCCGCGGATCGCCATGTCGTCGCGATCGACCTGCGCGGACATGGCCGTTCGACCCATCTGCCGCCCGGCGGCTGGTCGTACTACGTCGACTATTTCGATGATCTGCACGCCGTGTTCGACCACTTCGGCTGGCAGCGCGCCGACCTGATCGGCCATTCCCTCGGCGGAACCCTGGCGAGCCTGTTCGCGGCGATCTACCCCGAGCGCGTCGACGATCTGGTGTTGATCGAAGCGCTCGGGCCACTGGCGGCAGCCGCAGACAATGCGCTGGCGCAGCTGCGGCGTGCGCTCGATCAGCGCAGGGCGTTCGCCGGGCGCAAGCCCTTGCGCATTTTCAGCGCGCTGGACGATGCGATTGCGGCACGCATGACTGCCAATGGTCTGAGTGCAGCGGCGGCACGCACGCTGGTCGAACGCGGCGTCGTCAAGGTCGACGGCGGCTTCACCTGGGCCAGCGATCCGCGCCTGACTCTGGCAAGTCCGCAGCGTTTCACCGAAGCACAGGTACTGGCGATGCTCCAGGGCATTGCGGCACGCACCCTGCTAATGCTGGCACAGCCGGCGACCAGCTACCTCGGCAGCGCGATGATGGACGCCCGCGCGGCGCAGGTGGCGCAGATCCGCGTGGTTCACTTGCCGGGCAATCATCACCTGCATCTGGAACAGGCGGATGCCGTCGCGGCGGTCGTTCTTGAATTTCTCGGCGAGCGCGCCGCAGCAGATGCGAGCGTGAAAACGTCGCTGTAGTGCGGCGTCGCAGCGCTGCGCAGAGCGCCGGCTCAGTGTTCGGACGGGTCCTGGATCAGGCGCGTCAACTCGGCCTTCAAGGCCTGCCCGTTGGTGCGCAGCCAGTCGCGCTGTTCGCGCCAGTCCGGATACAGGCTTTCGACCAGCGCCCAGAAACGCGGCGCATGGCTGCGGATGCGCAAATGACAGAGTTCGTGCACGACCACGTAGCGCAGCGCGGCCGGAGGCGCGAGCGCGAGCGCGAGATCGAGGGTCACGCGATCACGCGTGTCCAGGCTTCCCCACAGACTCTTCAGCGGACGCAGCTTGACCGCAGTCGGCGCACGGTCGAGCTCCGGGCAATAGCGCGCCAGATAACGGCTGACGTCGCGACGGATTTGCGCTTCGAGGAACGAACGCAACAAGGCACGCGCCGCCGGCAGGGTCGATTTGCCGTGCGGGCGCGGCAGCGTCAACACCAGGCGATCGTCGATCTGCTCGATGCGTGGATAAGGTCCGTCGCGCCAGGACAATCGCGTGGTCTCGCCGCGCAGCGGAATCACGGTTGCCGCACCCGGCTTCAACGGCGGCGGCGCGGAACCGAGGCTGAGCTCATCGAGCTTGCGCTCCAGCCACTGGCCATGCCGGCGCAGGAAAGCGACGACCTGCGCGGGATGGGTGCCTTCCGGGTAGGTGACGCGGGCGCCAGCCGGCGTCACCGTCAGGCGCAAACGGCGGGCCTGCGGGTGGCTCTTGCGCAAGACTTTGATCGTTTCGCCCGCGGGAGTGGCCAGTTCGAGATAGTCGTTTGCGACATCCACTTCTTCTACTCCGCGAGCCGCCGGCATCGCTAGTCGCGATCGCCCGGACGGGGTAATCCGAACCACTGATCCAACCGCTCGAACAGGTTCTTGAACTCGAGCGTCATCAACGCAAACCCGGCATCGATCTCGGCGCGCGCCGATTCTGCGCTGTCCTCGCCCATTTCATCGAGAACCACGTCGAGGAACTTGAGCCGTCGCACCACCAGATCTTCGCCGAGCACGAAACTCATGCGGTCGTCGAACACCAGACCGAGCTGAAAGACCTGCTTGCCCGACTTCAGATGCTCCCGCACTTCGTCCGATTCAAGATCCTGGCGACGACAACGCACGATCGCGCCCGCTTCGGCCGGGTCGCGTAATTCGCAGTCTTCGCCCAGCGCCAATCCTGCCGGCAGCTTGCCACTAATCAGCCAGTCCGTCATCAATGCCCGGGGCGATTCTTCCGGCGCCATCGGCGTCGCCGGAAACCGTCCCAAGGCCTCGCGCACCTGACTGACCGCATCCTCGGCCGCCTTGCGGCTGGCGCTGTCGACGACGAACCAGCCCTGCTCGGCATCCAGATAAGCAGAAAGCCGTGACGGGCGTATGAAAGCGCGCGGAAGAAGATCTGAAATAACCTCTTCTTTCAATCGTTTGCGCTCTTTTCCGCCAATCCGGCGCGCTTCCTTTTCGGTGATCTGGGCGAGGCGTTCCGCGAGCGCCTCGTTGACGACGACGCTAGGCAGCAGGCGTTCCTCGCTGCCGATCGCGATCAAACTGAACGCACCAACCTGGTGCAAAAGCTCGTCGCTATCGCGCCCGAACGGAGAAACGAAGCCCTGCGTGGCGAGCTCCATCGGGCCGCACGGGCGCAGACGTTGCGATTCGAGATCCTTGTCGAGTTTTTTCAGCGACTTGGCGACATTTTCGGGGAAGCGGAACAGGCTGAGATTGCGAAAGAACATGAGGAAAGACCATTGGGACGGCGGGCTGCCGTCGGTTGAGGAACTGTTCGTCGTCCCGGCGCAAGGCCGCAGACGCATGTTTTCAAAACTGCAGTCGCACGACGCCGGCTTCGAGACCACCCCGGAACGACGGCGATCGAAAGGCTTTACTGATCCGGATCGTGCTCGCGGCCCGCCAGCCATGTATGCGCATCGGCAGGCGGCACGTCGGCGCGGGCGCCGAGTGCCGCGAAGTCGAACAAGGCGGTGTCGGCCAGCTGCGACGGCTGCACATTGCCGATGGCGCGGAAGATATTCTCGATGCGTCCCGGATGCTTGCGTTCCCAATCGTGCAGCATCGCCTTGATCGCCTTGCGCTGCAGGTTTTCCTGCGAGCCGCACAGATTGCACGGCATGATCGGAAAGCCGCGCAGCAGCGCGTACTCGGCGATGTCCTCCTCGGCGCAGTAGGCGAGCGGACGGATCAGGATATTGCGGCCATCGTCCGAGCGCAGCTTGGCCGGCATCGCCTTCAGCGCGCCCTGATGGAACAGGTTGAGAAACAAGGTTTCGATGATGTCGTCGCGGTGATGGCCGAGCGCCATCTTGGTGAAGCCCTGTTCGGCTGCGAACGCATACAGCGCACCGCGTCGCATGCGCGAACACAGGCTGCACATCGTCTTGCCTTCGGGAATCACGCGCTTGACGACGCTGTAGGTGTCCTGCTCCAGGATGTGAAACGGCACGCCGAGCGCACGCAGATACCGCGGCAGCACGTTCGCATCGTAGCCGGGTTGTTTCTGGTCCAGATGCACGGCGACGAGTTCGAAGCGCACCGGCGCCTTCGCCTGCAGCTTCAGAAGAATATCGAGCAGCGTGTAGGAATCCTTGCCGCCGGACAGGCACACCATCACGCGATCGCCGTCCTCGATCAGATTGAAGTCGGCGATCGCCTGGCCGACCTGATGGCGCAGGCGCTTGGCGAGCTTGCCGGCTTCGTGGTCCTGCTTGCGGGCGAGTAGTGCGTTCATCGCAAAACGATCGTGACGGAGAGACGAAGCGGGCGCGCATTGTAAGCGCGCGCGCGTCTCAAGGTCTGCGCTAGGACTTTCTGCGCGGACGCGCCGCAGGACGCGCGGCCTCGGCCGGGGCTGCCGTGCGTTTACGCGCGGGCACACGCGGAATCGACGGCGCCGGCGTCACCTGCACCGCAATGCTCGCATCGGCATATCTCGCACCGAAATCACGAACGAAGTCGCGGAATGCGAGCGCCAGCGGCAGCAGCTGCTTGCCGCGCCGGTGCACGACATGCCAGCGCCGCACCACGGGCAAGCCGGAAACTTTCGGAATGTGCAGGAGACCGAGACCGCGCTCGAGCGCGAGAGTGTTGAGCGAAAGAAAGCCGATGCCGAGGCCGGCCATCACCGCCTGCTTGATCGCCTCGTTGCCGGTCATCTGGATCACCTTGCGCGGCGAGAATTTCTCGACCGCGAAATAACGCTCCATCACCGTGCGTGTGCCGGAGCCCGGCTCGCGCACGAGGAAGGTTTCGTCGCCGAGATCGGCCAGACGCACGCGCGAGCGCGCGCTGGCCGCGTGCGTCGGCGGCAGCACCAGTCCATGCGGATGATCGGCGAACGCGAGCGCGACCGCGTCGAGCGATTCGGGCGGCACGCCCATGATCGCAAGATCGATGTCGTTGTCGGCGAGCAGCTGCAGGATGCGCGCGCGATTCTCCACCTGCAGCGACAGCACCGTACCGGGATGGCGTTCGGTGAAGGTCGCGAGCAGATGCGAGGCGAAATATTTCGCGGTGCTGACGATGCCGACGTTGAGCTTGCCGTGCTGCTGGCCGCGCATTGCCGCGAGCTGCTCTTCGAGCTGGTCGAGTTCGTGCTGCAGGCGCCGTGCGCAGGCAGCGACCGCATCACCCGCTTCGGTCAGGCGCAGTTGGCGCCCGAGCAATTCGGTCAACGGAAGGCCGCATTCCTGCTCCAGCGCCTTCAATTGCATCGACACCGCAGGCTGCGTCAGATGGCTGACTCCGGCCGCTGCGGAAATGCTGCGAAGCCGCGCAACCTGCTCGAACACACGCAGCTGACGCAGGGTAATCCGCTTCATGGCGAGCGCTCCGGATCGGAAACGAAAAGGCCTGTTCGCTGCAGCGCAACGACAAAACCGTGTATCAGAAAAATTTATGCAGATGACGAAGCAAATTGAATATACCTGATACCAGCACACGCATACATTCGGGGCCGAGGGCGAACATTCGCCGCCATACGCCAGCAGGAAGGATGCGACATGAACAAGCCGACCGATGAAGGTCAGATCACTGACGGCAAGAAGCGCTATGCCGCCGGAGTGCTGAAGTACAAGCAGATGGGCTATTGGCAGCCCGACTATGTGCCGAAGGACACCGACCTGATTGCGATGTTCCGCATCACGCCGCAGGAAGGCGTGCCGGCCGATGAATGCGCGGCCGCCGTCGCCGGCGAATCATCGACTGCCACCTGGACCGTGGTCTGGACCGACCGCCTGACCGCGTGCGAGCTGTACCGCGCGAAAGCGTATCGCGTCGATGCCGTACCGAACACGGGGCCAGGTACGAAAACCGAAGCGCAGTACTTCGCCTACATCGCCTACGACCTCGACCTGTTCGAACCCGGTTCGATCGCCAACCTCACTGCCTCGATCATCGGAAACGTATTCGGCTTCAAGGCAGTCAAAGCGCTGCGCCTGGAAGACATGCGCATTCCGGTCGCCTACCTGAAAACCTTCCAGGGACCGGCGACCGGCATCGTGGTCGAGCGCGAACGCCTCGACAAGTTCGGTCGACCGCTGCTCGGCGCGACGACCAAACCGAAGCTCGGCCTGTCCGGGCGCAACTACGGCCGCGTCGTCTACGAGGGCCTCAAGGGCGGCCTCGATTTCATGAAGGACGACGAGAACATCAACTCGCAACCTTTCATGCACTGGCGCGACCGCTTCCTGTATTGCATGGAAGCGGTGAACAAGGCATCGGCCGCCACGGGCGAGGTCAAGGGTCATTACCTCAACGTCACCGCCGGCACCATGGAGGAAATGTACGAGCGTGCCGAATTCGCCAAGCAGCTCGGCAGCGTCATCATCATGATCGATCTGGTGATCGGCTACACGGCGATCCAGAGCATGGCCAAGTGGGCGCGCAAGAACGACATGATCCTGCACCTGCATCGCGCCGGAAACAGCACCTATTCGCGTCAGAAGAATCACGGCATGAACTTCCGCGTGATCTGCAAATGGATGCGCATGGCCGGTGTCGATCACATCCACGCGGGCACCGTGGTCGGCAAGCTGGAAGGCGATCCCCTGATGATCCGCGGTTTCTACGACACGCTGCGCGAAACGCAGACGTCGCTGAGTCTCGAACACGGCCTGTTCTTCGATCAGGAATGGGCGAGCCTCAACAAGGTCATGCCGGTCGCCTCCGGCGGCATCCATGCCGGCCAGATGCACCAGCTGCTGACCTACCTCGGCGAGGACGTGATCCTCCAGTTCGGCGGCGGCACGATCGGTCACCCGCAGGGCATCCAGGCCGGCGCGGTGGCGAACCGCGTGGCGCTGGAAGCGATGGTGCTCGCGCGCAACGAGGGTCGCGACATCTGGAACGAAGGCCCGCAGATCCTGCGCGACGCCGCGAAATGGTGCTCGCCGCTGAAGGCCGCGATCGATACCTGGGGCGAGATCAGCTTCAACTACGAATCGACCGATACCGCCGACTTCGTGCCGACCGCCACCGCCAGTGCCTGAACCCGGAGAGCCGCCACCATGATCACCACCAGCAACCAGCGTCTGACCCAGGGCCAGTTCTCGTTCCTGCCGGAACTGACCGACGCGCAAATCACCCGGCAGATCGAATACGCGCTGCAGCACGAATGGTCCGTCGGCGTCGAATACACCGACGACCCGCATCCGCGCAACACGTACTGGGAGATGTACGGCAATCCGATGTTCGATCTCAAGGATCCGGCCGGAATCCTTCTGGAGATCAACAATTGCCGCAAGACCTTCCCGAATCACTACATTCGCGTCACCGCCTTCGACGCGACGCGCGGCGTGGAATCGCCGAAGATGTCCTACATCGTCAATCGACCGAAAGCGGAACCGGGCTTCGGCCTCATCCGCCAGGAAGTGGACGGGCGCAACATCCGCTACACGATCCATTCGTATGCGGCGGACAAACCCGAAGGCGAGCGTTACTGACCTCGGCGAGGTCGGCTGCGATTTCGCGTCCGCCGGAGACCTGCGACATGAGCGAAACGATCGACCTCAAGGCGCTGTGGAACGAGTCCGGCGTTCAAGCCGTGCTCGATTCGCTCGATGCCGAATTGATCGGCCTCGCGCCGGTGAAGAAGCGCATCCGCGAGATCGCCTCGCTGCTGGTGATCGACAAGGTTCGGCGCGACCTGCAGCTGGAGGCCGGCGCGCCTTCGCTGCACATGTCGTTCACCGGCAATCCCGGCACCGGCAAGACCACGGTCGCATTCCGCATGGCCGAACTGCTGCACAAGCTCGGCTACAGCCGCAAAGGCCATCTCGTCGCGGTCACGCGCGATGACCTGGTCGGCCAGTACATCGGCCACACCGCGCCGAAGACCAAGGAGGTCTTGAAGAAGGCGATGGGCGGCGTGCTCTTCATCGACGAGGCGTATTACCTCTACAAGCCGGAAAACGAACGCGACTACGGTCAGGAAGCAATCGAGATTTTGCTCCAGGTGATGGAGAACCAGCGCGACGATCTCGTCGTGATTCTGGCCGGCTACAAGGACCGCATGGATACGTTCTTCAAGAGCAATCCCGGCATGAGCTCGCGCATCGCGCATCACATCGACTTTCCGGACTACCGCAACGAAGAACTCGTCGCGATCGGCGAACTGATCCTGAAAGGCTGGAACTATCAACTCTCGCCGCGCGCGGCACGCGCGTTCGGCGACTACATCGCGCGGCGCCGCGAGCAGCCGCATTTCGCCAACGCACGTTCGGTGCGCAATGCGCTGGATCGCGCGCGCCTGCGCCAGGCGCATCGCCTGCTCGAATCGAACAACGCGATCGACAAGGCAGCGCTGCAGACGATCGAGGCGGAAGACATTCTGCAGTCGCGCGTGATGGCGCCGGTCGAAACGACGGCGAAGGAATCGGCCCGATGACACGCGAGCTGCGCGCCTTGATCTTCGACGTCGACGGCACTCTTGCCGACACCGAGGAATTTCATCGCCGCGCATTCAACGCGACGTTCGCCGCGTTCTGCCTCGACTGGTGGTGGAACCGCGAAACCTATCGCGATCTGCTGCGCGTCGCCGGCGGACGCCAGCGCATGCAGGCGTTTGCGTCCGAGCAGACCGACGGTCTCGCCCTGCGCGATGACTTCGACGTTCTGCTGCGCGAGATGCATGCGCACAAGACGCGCCACTACGACGGGCTTCTGCGCGAGCAGCCGCTGGCGCTGCGCCCCGGCATTTCGCGCCTGTTCGACGAGGCGCGCTCGCATGACGTGCGCCTCGCGATCACCACGACGACGACGGCCGCGAATCTCGAAGCCTTGCTCACCCCGAGCCTCGGCCATGTCTGGCGCGAGCGCTTCGCCGCGATCGTCTGCGGCGGCGATGTCGCCCGGCTCAAGCCTGCGCCGGATGCGTATCTGGAAACCTTGCGGCGACTGCGCATCGACGCCGACGAAGCGCTCGCATTCGAAGACTCGGCGAACGGCATCCGCAGTGCGCAGGCGGCCGGCCTGACCGTGATCGTCACGCCGACCTGGTACTCGCTGGCGGAAAATCTGCCCGCCGGTTTCGTTTCGCTGCCGCATCTGGGCGATCCCGATCATGCATTGCCGATGGGCGCGCCCGGTGCGCCGTACATCGATCTTGCGCGCCTGCGCGGATGGCATGCCGAGGCCACGAATTCGCCTGTGAGGATTTCCGCATGCTGCTGACCGACCAGACCACCTTCACCGAATTCCTGATCGAGGCGCGCCGCACGCATCCGGAGGCGCGCGGCGATCTCAATGGCGTGCTGACCTCGGTATCGACGGCGTGCAAGGCGATCTCGCGCGCGGTCGCGCACGGCTCGCTCGCCGACATGCTGGGCAACGCCGACGACACCAATGTGCACGGCGAACGCCAGAAGAAGCTCGACCTGATCGCCAACGACATCTTCATCCGCCTCAACCGCAATCGCGGCTACGTCGCCGGCATGGCGTCGGAGGAACTCGACGATCCCTACCTGCTGCCGAAGGACTGCGTGCGCGGAAAGTATCTGCTGCTGTTCGATCCGCTCGATGGCTCGTCGAACATCGATGTGAACGTGTCGGTCGGCTCGATCTTCTCGGTGCTGCGTGCGCCGAAGGCCGGCAAGGATCCGCAGCCGGAGGATTTCCTGCAGCCCGGCACGCGCCAGGTCGCGGCCGGTTATGCGATCTATGGTCCGTCTACGATGCTGGTGCTGACGACCGGCGCCGGCGTGCATGCGTTCACGCTCGATCCGCTGCTGGGTGAATTCATCCTTTCGCACGGCAACCTCAGGATTCCGGCCGAGACGCACGAGTTCGCGATCAATGCCTCGAACAGCCGCTTCTGGGAATTTCCCGTGCAGCGCTACGTCGACGAATGCCTGAAAGGCGAAGCCGGTTCGCGCGGCAAGGACTTCAACATGCGCTGGATCGCTTCCCTGGTCGCCGAGACGCATCGCATCCTGATGCGCGGCGGCGTTTTCATGTACCCGCGCGACAATCGGAATCCGGACGTACCGGGGCGTCTGCGCCTGACCTACGAATGCAATCCGATCGCGATGCTGATCGAGCAGGCCGGCGGCCGCGCGAGTACCGGCTACAAGCGCACGCTGGAGGTGCAGCCGGAGAAACTGCATCAGAAAATCGGCTTCGTGTTCGGCTCCAGCGCCGAAGTCGAGCGCATCGAGCGCTACCATATCGAAGGCGACATCCGCGACAGCGAACAGCCCTTGTTCGCGCAACGCGGCTTGTTCCGCACCGCGCTCTGACCTTGGGGAATATCGATGTCCGAACTGCATCCGATCATCGCGATCACCGGCTCGTCCGGCGCCGGCACCACATCGGTCACGCGCACCTTCTCGAACATGTTCCGGCGCGAACACGTCAACGCGGCGATCATCGAAGGCGACAGCTTTCATCGCTTCGATCGCAAGACCATGCGCGAGGCGATGGCTGCGGCGGACAAGGACCCGACCTCGCACTTCAGCCATTTCGGTGCCGAGGCCAATCTGTTCGAGGAACTGCAGCGCCTGTTCGCCGACTACTCCGCCAACGGGACCGGCAAACGCCGGCGCTATCTGCACGATGCCGGCGAAGCCGAGCCGTACAAGCAGGAGCCCGGTACCTTCACGGCGTGGGAGGACATTCCGCCCTCCGATATCCTGTATTACGAAGGCCTGCACGGCGCCGTCGTGCGCGACGGCATCAATGTCGCGCAATATCCGGACCTGCTGCTCGGCGTGGTGCCGGTGATCAACCTGGAATGGATCCAGAAGCTGCATCGGGATCGTTCGATGCGCGGCTATTCCACCGAAGCGGTGATGGACACGGTGCTGCGGCGCATGCACGACTACGTGCACTACATCTGTCCGCAGTTCTCGCACACGCACGTGAATGTGCAGCGCGTACCCACCGTGGACACCTCCAATCCGTTCATTGCACGCAGTATTCCGAGTGCCGACGAGAGTTTCGTGGTGATCCGTTTTCGCGATCCGAAGGGCATCGACTTCCGTTATCTGCTCTCGATGTTGCATGATTCGTTCATGTCGCGCGCGAACACGATCGTGGTTCCGGGTGGCAAGATGGAACTCGCCATCGAAATCATCTTCACGCCGTTCGTCTGGCGCATTCTCGAACGCAAGCAGAAAGCGCAGGCGCGGCAAGCCCACTTGGAGCGCGTCGCATGAGCAATTCCCAACCCGTGGCTACGTCGGGCGTCGATACCGCCCGGCTCGCCAATTCGATCCGCTTTCTCGCCGCCGATGCGGTGGAGAAAGCCAAGTCCGGCCATCCCGGCATGCCGATGGGCATGGCCGAGATCGCGGTCGCGCTGTGGACGCGGCACCTGCGCTACAACCCGGCCAATCCGCACTGGGCCGGGCGCGATCGCTTCATGTTGTCGAACGGACACGGCTCGATGCTGCAGTACGCGCTGCTGCACCTGACCGGGTTCGACCTGCCGATCGGGGAGATCGAGAATTTCCGCCAGCTGCATTCGAAGACGCCCGGGCATCCCGAAGTCGGCGTGACACCGGGTGTCGAAACGACCACCGGGCCGCTCGGCCAGGGCATCAGCAACGCAGTCGGCTTCGCGCTCGCGGAAAAACTGCTCGCCGCCGAATTCAATCAGGCCGGCCAGGCGATCGTCGACCATCACACCTATGTCTTCCTCGGCGACGGCTGCCTGATGGAAGGCATCTCGCATGAATCCTGCGCCCTCGCCGGCACCTGGAAGCTCGGCAAGCTGATAGCGCTGTATGACGACAACGGCATCTCGATCGATGGCGACGTCAAGAACTGGTTCACCGACGACACCGCCGAGCGCTTCCGCGCCTACGGCTGGCAGGTGATCGGCCCGATCGACGGCCACGACGTCGACGCGGTCGACCGCGCGATCGTCGAGGCCAAGCAGAACACGGACCAGCCGAGTTTCATCCTCTGTCGCACCGTGATCGGTCGCGGCGCACCGAATCGCGCCGGCACCGCCAAGGCGCACGGCGAGGCGCTCGGCAGCGACGAACTCGCCGCCACGCGCAACGCGTTGAACTGGCCGTATGCGCCGTTCGAGATTCCGGACGACATCTACGCCGCCTGGGACGCGCGCGAGCGTGGCAAGGCGCTCGAGGCGGAATGGCAGCGCACCTTCGATGCCTACGCCGCCGACCACGCGGGTCTCGCCGCCGAATTCTCGCGCCGGCTCGCCGGCGAGCTGCCGGCCGATTTCGCGAAGATCGCCGCCGACATGATCAAGAGCGCGAACGAGAAGGCCGAGACGGTGGCGACGCGCAAGTCGAGCCAATACGCGATCGAGGCCCTCGCGCCGGCGGTGCCGGAGATGCTCGGCGGCTCGGCCGACCTGACCCATTCCAATCTCACGTTGTGGAAAGGTGCAAAAACGCTGGACCCGGATCATGTCGGCCGCTACATCAGCTACGGCGTGCGCGAATTCGGCATGGCCGCGATCATGAACGGCGTCGCCCTGCACGGCGGACTGATCCCATTCGGCGGCACCTTCCTGACCTTCAGCGATTACAGCCGCAACGCGATCCGCATGGCGGCCCTGATGAATCTGCGCGTGATCCACGTGTTCACGCACGACTCGATCGGACTCGGCGAGGACGGCCCGACGCACCAGTCGGTCGAACACGTTTCCGCATTGCGCCTGATTCCGCATCTGGAAGTCTGGCGCCCGTGCGACAGCGTCGAGACCGCGGTCGCGTGGAAACTCGCGCTGCAGCGCCAGCACGCACCGACCGCCTTGATCCTGTCGCGCCAGAACCTGCCGTTCGTGCCGCGCGATGACGCCCAGATCGAAGCGATCGAACGCGGCGGCTATGTGATCAAGGAAGCGGAAGGCGGTGCGCCGCAGCGCATCCTGATCGCGACGGGTTCGGAAGTCGGTCTCGCGCTCGAGGCGCAGAAGTTGCTCGCCGCCGAAGGCATCCGCACGCGCGTCGTGTCGATCCCTTCGACCGAGACCTTCGATCGCCAACCGGAGGAATACCGCGCCAGTGTGTTGCCGCGCGACGTGCGCAAGATCGCCATCGAAGCCGGCGTGACGGCGCTGTGGTGGAAGTACGTCGGCAGCGACGGCGCCGTCGTCGGCATCGACCGCTTCGGCGAGTCGGCGCCGGGTCCGGCCTTGTTCGAATTCTTCGGCTTCACCGCGAAGAAGGTGGCGGACGCAGCGCGAGGGACGCACTGATTCTTTCCTTCGCACAGCGAGAGAACGTGGCGCACAGCGCCGGATGAGGAAGCGCGCGCGCATGCGCCGCGCTTCGGGGAACCCTTCCTCATCCGCTCTGCCTCTCTCTTGGTCGGCGAACGGAGCAAGCGATTTTTCATTGCGGGAGACAGCACCTCATGGCACTCGTTTCGCTCAAGCAATTGCTCGACCACGCCGCCGAGAATGCGTACGGCCTGCCGGCATTCAACGTCAACAACATGGAGCAGATCCACGCGATCATGCAGGCCGCCGACGAGGTCGACAGTCCGGTGATCCTGCAAGCGTCGGCCGGCGCGCGCAAATATGCCGGCGAAGCGTTCCTGCGCCGGCTCGTTGAAGCCGCCGTCGAGCAATATCCGCATATCCCGATCGTGATGCATCAGGATCACGGCGGCAGTCCGGCGGTGTGCCAGGCATCGATCCGCTCCGGTTTCACCAGCGTGATGATGGACGGCTCGCTCAAGGCCGACATGAAGACGCCGTCGACGTACGAATACAACGTCGATGTCACACGCAAGGTCGTCGAGATGGCGCATGCGGTCGGCGTCTCGGTCGAAGGCGAGCTGGGCTGTCTCGGCTCGCTCGAAACCGGCAGTGCCGGCGAAGAGGACGGCAGCGGCGCCGCCGGCGTGCTCGATCATTCGCAGCTGCTGACCGATCCGGCCGAGGCCGAGGATTTCGTCCGGCAGACCGGCGTCGATGCACTCGCGGTCGCGATCGGCACCTCGCATGGCGCGTACAAGTTCACGCGACCGCCGACCGGCGACATCCTCGACATCGAACGCATCAAGCAGATTCACCAACGCATTCCGAACACGCATCTGGTGATGCACGGATCTTCGTCGGTGCCGCAGGACTGGCTCGCGGTCATCCGCAAGTACGGCGGAACCATTTCCGAAACCTACGGCGTGCCGGTCGAGGCGATCGTCGAAGGCATCAGGCACGGCGTGCGCAAGGTCAACATCGACACCGACATCCGCCTCGCGATGACCGGCGCGATCCGGCGCGCGCTGGCCGAGGACCCGAGCGAGTTCGATCCACGCAAGTTCTTCAAGGATTCGGTCGCCGCCGCACGGCAGATCTGCAAGCTGCGCTTCGAGGCGTTCGGCAGCGCCGGCCGGGCCGCGAGGATCAAACCAATACCGCTGGAAAAACTCGCCAAGCGTTACGCGGAGGCCGCCTGAACATCGTCGCGCCATCGGCGCCGGTCGCGGCGATCCTGTGCGACCTCGACGGCACCTTGCTGCACACGGTGCCGGACATCACCGATGCGGTGAATCTGGTGCTGCGCGAACTCGGTGGCGCGCCGATCGGTGAGCATGTCGTTGCCGGCTACGTCGGCCAGGGCGTCGACATGCTGCTGCATCGCGTGCTCAGCGGCGATTTCGACGGGCGCGTCGATGCGGACCTGCATCTGCGCGCGCGCGCATTGCTCGACGTGGCGTATGCCGCGGTCAACGGCCGCCACTCGAAACTGTATGCCGGCGTCATCGATGGACTCGATGCCTTCCGCGCGCTCGGCATCCGCCTCGCCTGCGTGACGAACAAGCTGCAACAGCCATCGGATTCGGTACTCGCGAAATTCGGACTGGACGGCTATTTCGAGTTCGTCCTCGGCGGCGATGCCTTGCCGCAGCGCAAGCCGGCGCCGGAACCGTTGCTGCATGCCGCGGCGCGCTTCGGTGTTCCGGCATCGGCTTGCATCATGCTCGGCGATTCGGCCAACGACGCGATGGCCGCGCGCGCGGCCGGAATGCCGGCCGTGCTGGTGGATTACGGCTATACCGAGGGTCGCCCGATCGGCGACATCGACTGCGATGCGGTCATTTCGAGTTTCGTCGAACTGGCCGCAGCGATCGAGCGCGGCGACGATCCGCGTTTCGATTTCCTTGCGATGCGAAAGCCGGCGCGCAGCGGCAGCTGAGCGACGATGCGCGCGCTCGGCATGATCGCGCAGGCACCGACGGCGTTAAACTTCGGGCTTGCACGAGTGCCCCGCATGTTTCCCGAAGATCAGGCCGCCATCGTTCGTCGACTTGCCGAACTCAAGATCGAGCATCGCGATCTCGATGTGCTGATTGCATCCGTGCCGATCGGCCCCGGCAGCGACGAACTGCATCTGAAGCGCATGAAGAAGCGCAAGCTGCGGCTGAAGGACATGATCGCGTATCTGGAGAACAAGCTGATTCCGGATCTGGACGCCTGAGCTCGGCGCGTGTGAGCGCCGCCAATGCGACGTGCTGATCAACTTGACCGCACGCAACGTGTCCAACGCCGCGCGCCGCTGCATCTCGCCGTCGTCGCCGGCAGCAAACGACGTGAAGGGAATACTGAGTCCGCATCGGCGACGCGGCGACGTCTGTGCGCGCCTACTCGGCGGGCGTCGGTATAAGCCCGAGCTGGGCCTGCTGCGCATCGGTCAGCTTGAGGATGCCGTGGCGGATTTCGCGGCTGAGGATCACCCGCGCACCTTTGACGACCGCTGCGAGTTCGGTGTTGAAATCCAGTTTTCCGTTGGCGTCGGGCCAGATCACGCGGCGCTCGCGCAGTTTCTGGATGAAGCCGCGGAACAGCGATTTGTCGAAGAACTCCGGCGCATTGAGATCGTGCAGCAGGGACAGGCGCTGTGCGGTGAGGTAGCAGAGGTTTTCGAGTTCGCCGGCAGACAAGGCGTGCGGACCATTCTTCACCAGCAGCGCGAGCGTGATGTAGTAGCGCTCGATCGCCGGCAGCAGGTTGTGCGCGAGTGTGCGCAGATGAAAAGCCGCACTGCTCTGGCCCGGACCGCGCTGCATGATGCGACCGTCGGCGTCGGCCTCGAGCAGACCGCGCGCACTGAAGAAGTCCAGGGTCTTCTGGATGCGCTCGCCGAATTCCTGCTCGCTCCACGGCAGGAACAGTTCGGCCTGCACGAACGGATACACGAGTCTGCCGAGGCGCAGGATCGACGAGCGCGCGAGCCGGCGATTGTTGAGGAAGCAGCACGCGACCCACGCCACCGTCGCGAACAGATGCGTGACGTTGTTGCGGAAGTAGCTCAGCAGCACGCCCTGTTTTTCGTCGACACTGATCACGTCGCCGAGCGGGTGCGCGGTGCGGCGTATCCACAGCATCTTTTCGCCGTAGGCGATGATCTCGGCCGGCGTAAGGTCGGTCAGGGTCACCCGATCGGAGTACGCCAGCGCGGTCAGCAGCGCCTTGCACAGGTCGAGCTGGGCGATCAGATCCGCTTCGGCCATCGCATGCCGGGGCGTGGCGAGCAGTGCCGTCGCGAGCAGGTTGATCGGATTGACGTCGGCGGCGCGGTTGATGTTGATCAGCACGCGTTCGGCCAGCGTATCGACGGCGCGCTTGAGCCAGGTCGGCTTGGTCTCCGGATCTTCGGTGGCCTGGCGCCAGTCCGGCGCGACCTCGTCGAGCAACGCATTGAGGAACAAGGGCTCGCCGAAATTCACCGCCACCGAACCGTAGTTCTGGCGCAACGCGCCGAGACTGCGGAACAGACCGAGCCAGGATTCCTTCTCCTTCGGCTTGCCGGAGAGCTCGCCGATGTAGGAATCGCCCTCCATGATTTTTTCGTAGCCGATGTAGACCGGCTGGAACACGACCGGCCGATGCGAATCGCGCAGGAAGCTGCGCAGCGTCATCGAGAGCAGTCCGCCGCGCGGACTCAGCGTGCGACCCGTGCGCGACCGACCGCCTTCGATGAAGTACTCGAGCGACACGCCGCGCGCGAACAACTGGCTCATGTATTCGCGGAACACGGTTGAATAGAGCGAGTCGCTGAAGCTGCGACGCAGGAAGAACGCACCGCCCCGTCGCAGCAGCGAACCGAGCAACGGAAGATTCAGATTCACGCCGGCCGCGATGTGCGGCGCGGGCAGACCATTGCGATACAGCAGATACGGCAGCAACAGATCGTCGATGGTGCTGCGATGACAGGGCACGTAGATGATTTCGTGGCCGGGCGCGACCGCGCGCAGCTTGTCGAAATGATGCATGCGCACGCCGTTGTAGATCTTGTCCCACAGGCCGGTGAGCAGGAACGAGGCCGAACGCACCACCAGCGGCGACTGATCGGCGGCGATTTCCCAGGCGAAGCCGCGCGCCTTGGCCATCGCCTTGTCTCGCGCGATGCCTTCCTTGCTGGAATTCGCATTGATCGCGTTCTGCACCGGCGCTGCGTTGATCACCGCATCGATGAGGGTGCGCCGATGCGAAAGATCGGGCCCGATCACGGTCGCGCGCACGCGTCTGAAATGCGCGCGCAGGATCCGCTGCAGCTTGCGCACGCCGCGTTCCGGTTCGGCCTGGTCGGCGATGACGTCGCGCAGGCTGACCGGCGCTGCAAACTGCACGTGGGTGTCGCGTCCGTTCAAGCCGAGCGCGAGCAGGCGGCGGAAGCGTCCGACCACGACCCAGTTTTCCGAGAACAGCACGCTGAACCAGCCCGATTCACGGTCCGGCGCGCGCCCGACGAAAATCGACACCGGCACCAGACGCACGTCCTTTTCCGGCGCTGCGCGCACGATATCGGCGAGCAGGCTCAGGGTTTCCGAACGCGTCGGATGCGGCCGTCGACCGAACAGACGCGGCCTCCGGGACAGCGAGACCACCGCGCGCCGGCGCTTGATCGGCAGACGATCGGCCGCGGCGTACGGCGAGGGCAGGCCGGCTTCCGCGCAGGCCTGTTCGAGAATCAAGGTATCGGACAACCCGTAACGCTCGACCACGTAGACGGTCGGGCGCGTATCGTCCGGCAGCAACGCGTGCGCGTCCTCGGGCGTGCGCCGGATGCGGATCCACGGACGCAGCAGCGCGCCCATCGCATTGAGCCAGGCCGGTGCCGAGGCAGCAGACGCTGCGCCCGGCGCCGATAGCGAATCGTTCATGCCCGCAGTCTAGTGCCGCCCGTGCGCGCTGTCCGCGGCGGCGCGATCAACCCTGCTTGGCCGGAGCGGGCGCCGGTTCAGCAGCCGGCGCGGTCGCAGGCATCGTGCCCGGCGCATCGGCGGGCTTCTCGTTGAGCTTGTCGAGCGCATGCTTGCCGTACCAGTGGCCGTCCACGTTCACCATGTCGGTGTCGGTGCTGAGCGGCGAATCGAACAAGGTGTAGGCGACTTTCACTTTCGCAGTCTTGCCGTCGTTGGACACGACTTCGGGCTTGACCGAATCGAGCGTCTTGTCGATCGAGAAGCCGTACACCGCGAGCGCATCCTTGGCCGCCTGGAACGCGATACGCGCCTTCTGCATCGACTGGTCGAAATCGAGCGCGCGCGCTTCGTCGAGCGTCTTCAGGTTGACGTCGCGCGCCGCCTTGCTGGCGATGGCGAGCACTTTCTTGACCGCATCCGGATCGGTGAAGCGCGTCTTCTGCACCCACGCACCGAGCGCATTGATCGCCGCGACCGCCTGCTGCTTGTCGGCGTCGGACAGGTCCTTGCTCTGCTGCACCAGACCCTGCAGCCAGCTGCTCCCCATCGTCACGTACATCGGAATTTGCTGCTGATACTGCGCGTCGAACATCTTCAATTGCGGTTCGATTTCGGTGTAGAGCGTCTGCTCCGCATTCGGCGCGGTCAGCTTCGCCATGGTTTCGCCGAACTTCTGGCGATCCTCGTCGGTGATCGGCTTGTCGTTCTTGTTCTTCGCCCAGTCCGCTTTCATCTTCGCGAAGTCGGCCGGCGGCATCGCGTTCTGCATCAGGCCGGCGATGTCACCCTGCTTGAGCAGGTCGGCCGACTTGCGGATCGTCGTATCCGGCGCGTTCGCATTCAGCGCGACGGCAGCCGGTGCACCGGGCTCAGCCGGCTTGTCGCCGCAGCCGACGACGAGTACGAGCAGCGACGCCGCGAGCGCGGTGCGGACGAGTGGCTTGAACATGACGACCCCGGCGAATGGAAAGGTCGGGCACTTTAGCAGCGCGCCGCAGCAGCGGCCACCGCGCGGATGTGAAAAACCCTGTCGCGAAGATCTGCAGACGAAGCGATGCGCGCGAAGCAGGCGCAGCACGGCGATCGTTGCGGCGGGTGCGAGCAAGGCGCAAAAGAAATGACCCGGGTAGCGTTGCCGCCCGGGCCGAATCCGGCATTGCCGGAGGGGGAACTGGTTCGTCGTGGGCGACGTAGCGGAAGAATTTCCCGAGCGCGCCGACGCGTTGATGCTGATTGCGCCATCAATATACTTGCACGCTGTTCCTAATGCAATACTTTAGATAACCAGCTTCAACTTGATGATCTTAAAGCTATTACCTGCGCAACGCGTCGAGTTTCGACTGCCGGCGCTCGCCCGCGGGGCGTGACCACTCATTGTTGAACAAGGCCGGCTCCCACGAGCCATAGGTCGGGTTGGGCAGCACGAACCAGCGTTCGCCGATCCAGTCGGCGTAGGGTGCCGCCGCCGCGCTGCGGCCTTCCGGCGTATTCGCCAGCACATCGACGAAATCGCCGAGCTGATCGCCCAGCTGCATCAGCACGCGATGTTCGCGGCCAATCAGCTGACGCCGGCAGCCCTTCTCGGTGCCGATCTGCTCGCAACCATCGACGATGGTACCGAGGCCGAGAAACGCCTCCTTGCCGACCGCGATCGGGAAGCCCGCTTCGCGCAGATTGTCGAGCGTCACCGCATTCAGATCCTGCGCGCGGTTGGACAGATAAAACACGGTGACACCTTTCTTCACCGCCAGCTTGGTGAACTCGAGCGCACCCGGCAGCGGCTTGGCCGCCTTCTCGCGGCACCACGCGGCCCAGGTCGCTTCGTTGTAGTCGGCGCCGTCGCGGATCAGGCGCGCCTGGTACGGCGAGTTGTCGAGTACGGTTTCGTCGATGTCCACGATCACCGCGGGCTTCAGGCGTTTCAGCGAGGACTTCTTGCGCTCGCCTTTCGGCAAGGCATCCCATTTGGAGTCCTTCAGCGCGAGCTGGAGCTTCTCACCGGCCTGGCGAAAGACCTCGCGATAGATCAGATCATGTTCGATCGCGGTCTGCGCCCACACGACCGCATTGAGATTGTCGTTCGCGGCGGCAACCGGCGCCGCAGCGGGGGTCACCGCGGCGCCGGCACGCGGCGCGCGCGATTTCGGTACGCCGGCGCAACCGGCCAGCAGTGCGATTGCAAGGACACCCACGGCAAGCCTGGTCATGCTATCCCCCCCGTTGGAAACGTCGTCGTCAACCCATACGATCGGGCTAGTTTATGACACGACGTCGTGCGAGCCTGCGGATGCGTGCGCAGTTTCGACGCTCTCCGCCTTCCACATCAGGATGCTCATGGATCAGTCGCAGAGCTCGCGCCTGCTTGTTGCCAGCCACCTGCTCACCGCGGTGGCGCTTTTTCTCATTCTGTATCTGCATCTGCTGCCCGCGCTGTTGGCCGGATTGCTCGTGTTCGCCTTGGTCAACTCGCTGGCGCCCCTGCTGCAGCGCCATCTGCCGGGCGCACGCGCGCACGGACTCATCGTTGCGCTGCTCAGCGTGATCGTGGTCGCGATCCTGACTCTGGCAATCTTCGGAACGGTGACCTTCCTGCGCAGCGAGCTCGGCAACCCGCGCGCGGTGTTCGAAAACCTGATGCCACTGATCGATCGCGCACGAGGACAGCTGCCGCAGATCGTCGTCGATCACCTGCCGGACAGCATCGACGACTTTCGCGCGAATGCGATCGAATGGCTGCGCATGCACGCCTCGCAGCTGCAGTTGGCCGGCAAGACCGCCGCACGCGTGGTGGTGCATCTGCTGATCGGCATGATCCTCGGCGCGATGATCGCGCTGGCGACGGCGCTGCCGACCGTTCGGCGCAGCGGTCCGCTGGTGCGCGTGCTCACCACGCGTTGCGTCAATCTTGCCGATGCATTCCACGACATCGTCTTCGCACAGGTGAAGATTTCCGCGTTGAATACGCTGTTCACCGCGATCTTCCTGCTCATCGTGCTGCCGCTGTTCGGCGTGACCCTGCCGCTCGCCAAGACCCTGGTCGCCGCCACCTTCGTGGTCGGCCTGCTGCCGGTGGTCGGCAACCTGATCTCGAACACGCTGATCTTCATCGTCGGGCTGTCGGTATCGCTCGGCGTCGCGGTTGCCGCGCTCGCGTTCCTGATCGTGATCCACAAGCTGGAATACTTCCTCAACGCGCGCATCGTCGGCACGCAGATCCGCGCGCGTGCCTGGGAATTGCTGATCGCGATGCTGGCGATGGAGGCTGCTTTCGGCGCGGCGGGCCTGATCGCCGCGCCGATCTACTACGCGTATCTGAAGCGCGAGTTGAAGGCAGCGCAGATGATTTGAGAGGGTGAGGTCGGCGCTGCGCGCCTGTGAAGTCGTCCGCTGCGCGGATTGAGATGAGCGAGGAAAAAAGTCGATCCGTTTTTCCTCCCTCCTCACAGCGAGCCCGCAGGGCGAGCGCCCTCACAGGCGCGCAGCGCTGACCTCGTCCGCGCAACCGCGCGCCCCTCAATCCGCCAACAAGCTGGCCAGCCGCGCAATATGCGACGACGCCAGTTCCTTCCTGTGCAACGCATCCTGCTCGGCATCGTGACCGGACCAATGCAGATCCTCCCCCGGCAGCTCCTTCAGAAAGCGGCTGGGTTCGTTCGCGATGATCTCGCCGAAGCGGCGCTTGCGCTTGGCGTAGCTGAGTGAAAGCTGTTCCTTCGCGCGCGTGATGCCGACGTACATCAGACGCCGTTCTTCCTCGACGCGACCCTCGGCCAGACTGCCTTCGTGCGGCAGCATGCCGTCTTCGAGACCGACCAGGAACACGAAGCGGAATTCCAGCCCCTTGGCCGAGTGCAGGGTCATCAGCCGCGCCGCGTTGCCGGGATCCTCGCGATCGCCATGGCTGAGCAGGGCGAGCTGCGCGGCAAGATCACCGGCGCCGGCGTCCTTCTGCATCGCGCGAAACCATTCGGAAAGTTCGCTCAGATTCTCGATGCGCCGTGCGCGCAGCGCTGGCTCCTTGACCTGGCTCGCGATGTGATCTGCGTAACCGATGCGACGGATCAGTTCCTCCACCAGCTCGGCGGCCGGCATACGTTCGGCCTTCGCTGCGAGTTCGCGGATGAGGCCGGCGAAGCCGACCAGCGACGAGGCGGAACGCGCGGCGATCTGGCCCAGCACGGAATCCGTCTGCGCCGCGCGCAATAGCGATACGTGGCGCGCGCCGGCAAGTTCGCCGAGCTTTTCCAGCGTCGTCGCACCGATGTCGCGCCGGGGCAGATTGACCACGCGCAGGAACGCCGCGTCGTCGTCCGGATTGTTGATCAGGCGCAGATAGGCGAGCAGATCCTTGACCTCGGCGCGATCGAGGAACGCGGTGCCACCGGTGACGTGATACGGCACGCGCGCCAGGCGCAGCGCTTTTTCCAGCGCGCGCGACTGATGATTGCCGCGATACAAAATCGCGAAATCATGCCAGCGCGCCGTGTGCTTCTGCGCCAGATGCGCGATCGCGCCGGCGACGCATTCCGCTTCGTGCTCGTCGTCGCGACATTCGACCACGCGGATCGGCGGACCCTCGCCCTGCTCGCTCCAGAGTTTCTTTTCGTACAAGTGCGCATTGTTCGCAATCAGCGCATTTGCCGCACGCAGGATGCGGCGTGCGCAGCGGTAATTCTGTTCGAGGCGGACCACCTTGAGCGCGGGATAATCACGCGACAGTTCGGCCAGATTTTCCGGATTCGCGCCGCGCCAGGCATAGATGCTCTGATCGTCGTCGCCGACCGCGGTGAACGCGCCGCGTTCGCCGGCGAGCAGTTTCACCAGCCGGTATTGTGCGCTGTTGGTGTCCTGGTATTCGTCGACGAGCAGATAGCGCAGACGTTCGCTCCAGCCCAGGCGCGCATCGGCGTCCGTTTCCAGCACGGCCAGCGGCAGGCGGATCAAGTCGTCGAAGTCGACTGCGTTGAAGGCAGTGAGGCGGCGTTGATAGTTCGCGTAGATCTCGGCCGCTTCGCGTTCGCGTGCACTCATCGCGCATGCCGCCGCCTGCTCCGGCGTCAGACCTTCGTTCTTCGCGCGCGACACCAGCGATTGCAGCGCGTACAACACGTCCGGCTTGACGCCTTTCGGCGCGAGCTCCTTGACGATGCTGTGCGTATCGTCGGCATCCAGCACGGAAAAACTGCGGCGCAGATTCGCACGCGCGTGTTCGAGTTGCAGGAACTTGAGACCGAGTGCGTGAAACGTACACACCGTGAGACCTTCCGCTGCCACGCCCGAGACGAGCTTGCCGACGCGTTCACGCATCTCGCGCGCGGCCTTGTTGGTGAAGGTGATCGCGGCAATCTTCGCGGCAGGCAGGCTGCGGCGCTTGATCAGGTAGGCGATCTTTTCGGTGATCACGCGCGTCTTGCCCGATCCCGCGCCGGCGAGCACGAGCAGGGGGCCATCGCAATATTCGATCGCGGCGCGTTGCTGGGGATTGAGTGACATCGTCGGCGCATTGTGCCGTGGATGCGGCGACGCCGACAGCTTGACAGTTCGATGCGTCAGCACGCGTGTCGCGTACTGCGCCGGCTGCCTCACGATTCCAGTCGAGCGACGCTTTCCTGCAGAATCGCCGCGCAGTCGCGTTCGATTTTCAGCGACAGCAGATCGTCCGCGCGCGTGCGACCGAGATTGATCGCAGCAATCGGCTTGCCCGCACGTGCCGCGGCCACCGCGAAGCGATAGCCGGAGAAAACCATCAGCGACGAGCCGACCACCAGCATCGCATCGGCGGCATCGAGATGCGCGTGCGCGCGTTCGACACGTTCGCGCGGCACGTTCTCGCCGAAGAACACGACATCGGGCTTCTGCAGGCCGCCGCAGTGGTTGCAGGCGGGCACGGTGAAGGTCGAGAAATCGAGGCCGTCGAGATCGGCATCGCCATCCGGCGCAGCGGCGGCGTCATGTGTCGACCACCCCGGATTGCCTTGTTCGAGTTCGCGCTGGAATGCCTCGCGTGGAATTCTTCGCTCGCACGCCAGGCAGCGCACCTGATCGAGGCGGCCATGCAGATCGATCACGTTCACGCTGCCGGCCGCCTGATGCAGGCCGTCGACGTTCTGGGTCAGCACGACTTCGACGTGACCGCGCGCTTCGAGCTGCGCGAGCGCCGCATGCGTCGCGTTCGGCTGCGCACGTCCGAATCGGCGCCAGCCGACCAGGCTGCGTGCCCAATAACGCGCACGCGTCGTGGCGTCGGCGACGAACGCCTGATACGTCACCGGCGGCTGCCGTTTCCAGCCTCCATCGCGATCGCGATAGTCCGGAATGCCCGAGGCCGTGCTGCACCCGGCACCGGTCAGCACGAACAGGCGACGATGCTGCGCAAGGAAGCGATCGAGTTCGGCGACGGCGTGATCGGCGACAGGCGCGTTGGCGTGCATGGTCGAGGTGTCCTGTCGCGGCGCGAGCTCGATGGCGTGCAGGAACTTGCAGGACCGCCTACCGACACCTCGTCAGCATTTGGGGACGCTGCGTCCGAGTGCAAGAATACGACGGCGCGCTGCCGTCGGAGATGGAACTCCGCCCGCGCCGCGCACTCCGACACTGCGGTCCTGCGGCGGGATATCTTTCCGATGACAACGTCCATTGGTTCTTTTGCCTTTTCGCTGCTGCTCGCCCTCGCTCCAGCCATGGCGAGTGCGCAGGACGACGACCCGCTGATCGTCGGCAGCGAGAATTTCGTCAAGTCGCATCCCGACCTCGACTGGCGCAATCAGGGCGAGCTCGCCTACAACGACAAACGCTACGCGGCGGCGATCGATGCCTTTCGCAGCGCCGCCCGCTACGCCGACAAACCGTCCGCGGCGATGCTCGCGACGATGCTCTGGAACGGCGAAGGCGCGCCGGTCGACCACGCCTTGGCTTACGCATGGATGGATCTCGCCGCCGAGCGCGGCTATCGCGACTTCGCCCTGACGCGCGAACGTTTCTGGCTGGGATTGAACGCCGATGAGCGCAAGCGCGCGCTCGACGTGGGCAAGGGCATCTACGACGAATACGGCGATCAGATCGCCAAACCGCGTCTCGCCTCCGAACTGCGCCGCGCGCGCCTGAAAATCACCGGCAGCCATCTCGGCCGCACCGGGAATCTGGTGGTGCGCGTGAAGGGACCCGACGGCAGACTGCGCGACGTCGACGGCAGCCTCTACTACAGCTCGCGCTACTGGAAACCCGAGCTGTACTGGCAGTGGGTCGACAAGAAATGGCAGGAACAACAACAAGGCCATGTCGACGTCGGCCCGCTCAAAGCCGTTCCGGGCGAGACGCCGCCGCCCGCGCATCCTTGAGGCGCTGCGTTCGCCGACGCAGCGCTTTCGCCTCGCGATAGGATAGCGACCCGTTCGAGGTGCGCGATGGCGAAACTGTATTTCTATTATTCGGCGATGAATGCCGGCAAGACCACGACGTTGCTGCAGAGCGCGTACAACTATCGCGAACGCGGCATGCGCACGCTGATCCTGACGCCGCAGCTGGACACGCGCGTGCAGACGACGGCGGCCGATTCCGGTCGCGACGTGGTCGCATCGCGGATCGGCCTGCGCGCAGCGGCGCAGCGCTTCGCGCGCACGGACGATCTGCGCACGCTGGTAGAAGCCGACATCGCGGCGCATGGCAAGCTCGATTGCGTGCTCGTCGACGAAGCGCAGTTTCTGAGCAAGGCGCAGGTGTGGCAGCTCGGCGACATCGTCGATGTGCTCGGCATTCCGGTGCTGGCCTATGGCTTGCGCACGGATTTTCGCGGCGAGTTGTTCGAAGGCAGCCAGTACCTGCTCGCCTGGGCCGACAATCTGATCGAGATCAAGACGATCTGCCACAGCGGCAAGAAGGCGACGATGGTCGTGCGCGTGGATGCGGACGGCAATGCGGTCACCGACGGTCCGCAGGTGGAAATCGGCGGCAACGAACGCTATGTCTCGGTCAGCCGCGCCGAGTTCAAGAAGATCATGGCGGGCGAGAGCACCGTTGAATTGCAGCAGCCCGTGCTGCCGCTCGGCGCAGCGATGGAGAAATCGGATGAGTGAAGCGAGTTGGCCGCGTACGCAATGGAAAGACAGCGGCGACCCTGCGTTCCTGCTCTGGTTCGTGTTCGGCGACTTTCCTGCGGATTTCCAGATCGATTCGGAACGCTATCGCACACGCGGTACGCCGGCCGGTGTCGAGATCGTGCGCTATCGCAACCGCGAGCTGGTGAAGTGGGACGGCTATCCGCTCGCAGGCACGCTGGGCAATCTGCTGTACGGAGAAAACTCGAAACTGTTCGAACGCGCCAAGCGATCCGCCGACTGCATCATGCTGCGCGGCAGCGTCGCCGACAGCAGCGATCTCGATGCCTTGCGCGATCTGGTCGGCACGATCAACGCGCTGACCGATCTCGGCGCGGTCGCGATCGTCGACCCACAGACGCTGTCCATGTTCAGCGCGAAGGAATGGCGCCAGCGTTTTCTGGGCGACGATGTTTTCGTCGTGCGCGATCATGTGCTGATCCTGTGTACCGAGGACGAACGCAACGCCGGACGCGTGCACGTGCACACGCGTGGCCTGCGCAAATTTGCGCGGCCCGATGTCAGCATCCGCAATGTGCTGCCGAACGCGGCCGAGATTGCCGGTCAGCTCGCCGACCATTTCGTCACGTTCCAGGCCGACGGCGGCATCGTCGATGACGGCTACGCGATCGAAACGCAAGGTGCGCCGGCGAACATGACGGTGCGCCACGCCGGTGCGCTCGACGACGATGCATTCAATAATCGGCATCTTGCGTTGCGCTGGCCGGATTGAATCCGCCCGCTAACGACTCGCGCGCTCAGCGCTGGCAGCGCGGGCAATAAAACGTCGAGCGCTGACCGAGCACGATCGATCGGATCGGCGTCGCGCACACCTTGCAGGGCAGACCGGCGCGGCCGTAGACGAACAACTCCTGTTCGAAATAGCCGGGTACGCCATCGGGATTGATGAAGTCGCGCAAGGTGGTTCCACCTCGCGTGATGGCGTAGTCGAGGATGCGTTTCACCTCGACCGCCAGGCGTGCATAGCGCGCGCGCGAAACCGCGCCGGCCGCGCGCTTGGGATGGATCGCGGCCGCGAACAAGGCTTCGGCTGCGTAGATGTTGCCGACGCCGACGACGACGGCCTGATCCATCAGAAAGAGTTTCACCGCAGCGCTGCGCCCGCGCGAAAGCAGCCACAAGGTGTCGCCGTCGAACGCGTCGGACAAGGGTTCGGGGCCGAGCGCGGCGAGCAGAGGATGCACCTCGCCGCGCGGCTGCCAGAGCTGGCTGCCGAAGCGGCGCGGGTCGGTGAAACGCAGGATGCGGCCGTCATCCAGACGCCAGTCGACATGATCGTGCAGACCGGCGGGCGTGTGCGCCGGCAACACGCGCAAGCTGCCGGACATGCCGAGATGCAGCAGCGCGCTTCCGGGCTGCACATGTACCAGAAGATACTTTGCGCGCCTTTCCACATCGACGATGCGCTCACCCTCGATACCTTGTCGAAGTGCATCCGGCACCGGCCAGCGCAGACGCGGCTGCCGGATATCGAGCGCGACGACCCTGCGCCCGATCAGATGCGGCGCGAGTCCGCGGCGCGTGGTTTCGACTTCGGGCAGTTCAGGCATTGCTGCGACCTCGGGGAGGATGCATCCGGTCCGTGTTGCAGATTCGGCCGTCCAGGCAGCGAGCCATCGACACCGCATCGGCCACGGCGCTCGGCGATGGTCATTTCTTCGTCGCGACTTCCGATTCCGCGGTCGCGAACAGGCGCACGCTGAAGTTGTCCGGCACCAGTGCAATCGCGCCGTCGACCTCGACGTAACGATCGCCATGGATGGCATCGGTGTTGCCGAATTTCAACACGGTGCGATCGAGTTGCAAGGTCGCCTGCGGCGGATCGAGGCCAACTTTCTTCGGGTCGAGCTCGCCGGCCGCGTGACGAGCGCGCACCGGTGCGCGCGAAATCGCAATGAGTCGGGCGACGGCGTCGGCATCCGCCGGCTGCGCCAGCGGTTCGAGCATGCGCCAGGCGCCATTGGTCTTCTCGAATCGACGCGGGACGCATCCGTTGCAGCTGACCACGAGGGCGCTGACGGCCGCCGGATCGAGCGTGGTCAGGCGATCGAAGGTCTGCTCACGGCGCAGCTGCAGAACCACCAGCGCAGACAGCACCGCGAACAGGCAGAGCAGAAAAAGGTTGGTGCGCGCGCGACGTTTCATCGGCGACGACGGCGACGCCACCAGATCAGCGCGCCGCTTCCGGCGAGCAGCAACGGCAACACGATCAGGAACGCGATGCCGATCGTCGTCAGCTGCAGTTGCGAAAGATCGAGCGAGCGATCCGCCGCGGCCTTGTCGGCGACGGCGATCTGCGCATCGTCGCCGAGCAGCCAGTCGAAGATGCGCTGGCCGAATTCGCGATTGCCGCCGTTGCCGAGAAAACTGTTGGAAAGGAAATCGCCGTCGCCGACCACGACCGCACGCTGCTCGCGCTGACCGGGCCGCGGCGACAGTCGCGCAAGTGCGAAAGCGAGATCGAGCGGACCGGGAATCTCGCCGGCTTCGGCGTCCTGGCGGATGGTGTCGGAATTTTCGCCGGCCTTCGGAATGTGTCCGGTCTCGTTCCACGACTTCGCACTGCTGCGCAGCAGCGGCTTCATGTCCCAGCGCGTGTCGGCGAGCTGAGCCAGCGCTGCCGGCTGCGGGAACAAGGTCGTCAACACGAAGTCCTGCGTGATCGCATGTTTCGGGTAGGTCGACATCGCGACGAAGCTCGGATCGCCGAGGCCGAACGCCTCGCCGTTGCCGTCGACGACGGTGCCGGGCAATACGCGGATACCGAGTTCCGCGGCGAGTGGGTCGAGTCCTTGTTCGCCGGGTTCGGCCAACCACAGCAGCGCGCCGCCGCGTTCGACGTAGTCGACCAGGGCGCCGGTGATCGCGGCTGGCAATTTCACCTGCGGATTCGCGACGACCACCAGATCGGTGTTGTCCGGCACCTTGCCGATGTTCGCGAGCGGCAGCGGCACGGCACGCAGGCCGCGCTCGGCGAGCGTGCCGACGAATTGACCGAGATCCGCATTCGCCTGACCGAGTGGCTGGCGTTCGCCTTCGCCTTCGAGGAACGCGACGATGCGCTCGCGCGGACGCGACAGGCGCAGCAAGGCGTTCGAGAATTCGGCTTCGCCGAGAACCTTGAGGCGCTCGCTGCGGCCCTGATAACGCAGCTCCATCTCGCCGTCGACATTGACGCCGGCGCTGCGCATCGCGTTCGGGTCGGTGTCGGGATCGACGAACCGCAGACTCACGTCGGGCTTGACGCGGCGATAGCGTTCGACGAAATCGCCGATCACGGCGCGCAGTCCGCCTTGGCGACGTGCGTAGCTGACCACCTCGACCGGGGAATCGAGCGAATGCAGCAGCGTGACCGACGCCTCGCCAACGCTGGCGGCGTGTGCGTGACTCCAATCCGCTACGAAGGCGAAGCGCGTGCTGAGGAACGCGAGCGCGACCGCCAGCGCGACGATGAGCACACTGTAGATCGCGTTGGCGAAGCGCTCGCGCATCAGTCGGGCCGGCCGCGCAGCACATCGAGATGCCGCGTTGCCAGCGCGAGCGCGACGACGACGATGAGCACGAAGTACACGATGTCGACGCTCGCGACGAGGCCGCGAAAGAACGGTTCCAGATGGGTCGGCAACGCCAGATAATTGATGCCGGCATTGCTGATGCCTTGCAGGCGTGCGCCGGCGTCGACCACGGCGAGCAGACTGCTGATGGCGAGCGCAGCAGCCGCAGCCAGCGCGGGCTGCGAGGCCCAGGCGGAGCAGACGATGCCGATCGCGGTCAACGCCGCGGCGAACAGGGCGAGGCCGATGATGCACGCGCCAAGCCTGCCGAGATCGAGCGGCGTACCGAGGCCGAGCGACAACGGCATCAGGGCGATCAGCACGATCAGCGCCAGCACGAAACCGAGCGCACCAAAATACTTGCCGAGCACGATGCGCAGATTGCCGACACCGCTCGCGAGCAGCAGAGAGAGCGTCTGCGCGCGGCGCTCGGCGGCAAACGCGCGCATCGTGATCAGCGGCACCACCAGTCCGAGCAGATTGGAGACGCTGCGCAGCAGCGGAATGGCGACGAGATCGGTGACGCCGGGCGCGTCCTTGATGCCGCCGAGTTTCGGCGCGAGTTCCAGAAAGCCCTGCAGCGAGAGCAGGAATTGCCAGGCAACCAGGGCGACCACGATGGCCGCCAGCGCCCACGCGAACGGTTGCACCGCCAGGCGCCGCCACTCGTGCCGCGCGATCAGCGCTGTGGTGCTCATGCGGCTTCGGCCGATGCCGTGGCGGCGATCGCAAGAAAGGTCGCCTCGAGCGAATTGCCGTCGAGCCGCAGTTCCTCCAGTCCGAATCCGCGTTCGACCACGGCCGCGGCGAGATCGCTGATCTGCGCACCGGGTTGCAGGCGGACGCGCCAATGCACGCCATCGATCGCTTCGGCGCCGGCCACGGCGGGCAGCGCCAGCCAGTCGACCGGATGCAGACGCCGCGCGACGCGCAGGCGCAAGGCGCGCTCGTCCGCATGCAGATCGCCGGCGTGGCGCAGCTCGCCGCGATGCAGGATCGCGACGCGATCGCAGCAGGCGACCACATCCGGCAGGACATGCGTCGACAGCACGACAGCGTGTTCATGTCCAAGGCTGCGCACGATCTCGCGCAGCTTGATCGCCTGCACCGGATCGAGGCCCGAGGCGGGCTCGTCGAGCACGATCAGTTCGGGCTCGTGCAGGATCGCCTGGGCGAGGCCGACGCGTTGCCGAAAACCCTTCGACAAGGCCGTCATCGGTCGCCGCCGCACGTCGCCGAGTTCGCAGCGCTCGATCACGCGCGCGACTGCAGGGGCGACCGCGCGCCGGGCCAGCCCGCGCAGGCGCGCGCAGAAACGCAGGTATTCCTCCGCCGTGAGCTCGGCATGCAGCGGCGGCGTTTCCGGCAGATAGCCGATGCGCCGGCGCGCGAGCTCGGGGCGTTCATACAGATCCTCGCCGCCGAGCAGAACCCGGCCCGAATTCGGCGCGAGCACGCCGGCGACCATGCGCAGGGTGGTCGTCTTGCCGGCACCATTGACGCCGAGCAGGCCGAGCACTTCGCCGCGACGCAGTTCCAGGTTCAGCTCGCGCACGACCGCACGCCCGTCGAGCCGCCGGCTGACGCGTTGCAGGGCGAGGATGCTGGCGGCAAGGGACGTCACGGGCGGCGATTGTTCCGGTTCGCGATGGCAGGCCGCAAGCGCGACGTGCGAGCGCCGTCACACTCGGCGCCAGAAAGCTTGACGAATGGCCGTGGCGGCCCCATTGCTGGACGCGTATAGTCCCATCTACCTCCCTGCGTCGTATCCCTGCTGATGTTCGATACCCTGATTTCCTTTGCTTCGCGCGGGCTGACCCAGGCTTCCTGGGGCACCTGGATCGTCTATGTTCTGATCGTCACCCAGCTGACGATCTTCACGGTGACGCTCTACCTGCATCGCAGCCAGTCGCATCGCGGCGTGGATTTCCATCCGCTGATCGCGAACTTCTTCCGCTTCTGGTCGTGGTTCTCGACCGGCATGATCACCAAGGAATACGTCGCGATCCACCGCAAGCATCACGCCAAGTGCGAGACCGAGGAAGATCCGCACAGCCCGCAGGTGCACGGCCTCAACAAGGTGCTGTGGGACGGCGTCGACCTTTACCGTACGGCCAGCCTGAATCGCGCGGACATGGACAAGTACGGCATGGGCACGCCGAACGACTGGATCGAGCGCAAGCTGTACACGCCGTACAACACCGCCGGCATCGCGGTTTTCCTCGTCATCAACTTCATGCTGTTCGGCGTCGTCGGTATCGCGATGTGGGCGATCCAGATGCTGTGGATTCCGTTCTGGGCCGCCGGTGTCGTCAACGGCGTGGGTCATTGGTGGGGCTATCGCAATTTCGAGACGGCCGACACCGCGACCAACCTGACGCCGTGGGGCGTCTGGCTCGGCGGCGAAGAACTGCACAACAATCATCACGCGTTCCCGAGTTCGTCGAAGTTCGCGTTGCGCAAGTTCGAGTTCGATATCGGCTGGGCCGCTATCCGCACGTTGGAAACCCTGCGCCTGGCCAAGGTGCTGCGCGTTGCGCCGTCGCTGGACGTGCGCCCGAACGTGCATCTGCCCGATACCGATACGGTCAAGGCGGTGCTCGCGCATCGTTTCCATGTGATGAGCGATTACTTCCGCGGCGTCATCGCGCCGACCCTGCACGACGAAGCCGTCAACGCCGGTGCGGGGATCAAGGCGTTGCCGCGCAAGTTGCGCAAGGCACTCGGCAACGGCGGCCGCTGGCTGGATGCCTCGTCGCGCGAGCATCTGACCGCGTTCACCGACAAGCATCCGCAGCTGCGCACGGTGTGCGAGTTCCGCGCCCGTCTCGCCGCGCTGACCGAGCGCAACGGACGCAATGCCGAAGGCCTGCTCGATGCGCTGAAGGAGTGGTGCCACGAGGCCGAAGCGACCGGCATCCGCACGCTGGCCGAGTTTGCGGCACGCCTCAAGGGTTATCGGCTGGCCGGCGAAGTCGGCTGAAGCCGGTTGTACATATCGCTGAAAAAGCCCGCCACAGTGCGGGCTTTTTCATGCGTCACGGGTTCGCATCCTGCGCTCAATCGATGAAGCGCTCTGCGTATTCGGGCTGCGGCAGCCAGCAGGTCTCGCTGCGTCCGAACCAGCGATAGCGATTGCGCGCGAGCCAACGATAGGCCGGATCGCGCAGCGCACGCGGCACGATGCCGAGCACAGCCCAGGCACGATAGAAACCGCCGAAGCTCGTCAGCACGCGCAGGATCGCGTCGCTGTCCGTGAAAGCGTGGTCGGCATCGACGAGCAGCAGCGAATCGGGATCGCTGGGATCGAGGCCGTGCCGGGATAGCAGCGCCTGCCCGGTCGCCGACTGCATCGACGCGAAGCGATAACGCGCGGCGCGATCGCGGCGCAGGATGAAGCGGACCCAGCGGCTGCACAGCAGGCACACGCCATCGAAGACGAGGATCGGCGAGCCTGGCTCATTCGACATCGACGATCTCCAGCCAGCCGGCGTAGGCGACCAGCAAACCAATTCCGGGTAACTGCACTGCGATTTCGAAGCGGTAGCGGCCGTCACGTTCGGCGCAGCCCGCGATGAGTCCGCCGAACCAGCGCAGCGGCAGACGCACGGCGAGCACGCGAGCCTCGCGCAGAACCCAGCGCAGTCCCGCACCGGAGGCGGCGAGCGCGAAGGCGAAGCGCGCCGGACCGAGATGTTCCTCGAACGCGTCCGGATGACGTCGCGAGCGCGTCAACACGGATTGCATGCGCGCATCGCCGAATCGGCGCGCCCAGATTTCATGCACCTCGTTGCGGATGATGCGGACGTCGATGGCCGCGTCGGCGCAGGGAGGCGGCAAGCCGAGCAGACCGCGCAGCGCGCGTGCCGGCCAGCGCGAATCGCCGCTGACGACGACGCGACCGCGCGCGTTCACGCGATGCTGCGAGCCGTGTAGCGCGCGCACACCGAGCGGCAATGCGTCCCAGCGCGCGCCGAGAAGGATGGGAAACAGGCCGGTCGGCAGAGGCATCGCGCATCTTCCCGATGAAGTCGGCCGGAGAAAAGAAAAAACCCGCCTTGGAGGCGGGTTTTCTTCAAGCGAAGACGCTGGACCGCGGCGTTCGCCGGGGTGACGCATCGGCAAAGCCGCGCTGAAGCGCGGGCCGATACGTCACTTGATCTTGCCTTCCTTGTAGGCGACGTGCTTGCGCACGACGGGGTCGTATTTCTTGACCTCCATCTTGTCCGGCGTGTTCTTCTTGTTCTTGTCGGTGGTGTAGAAGTGGCCGGTGCCGGCCGAGGAGATCAGACGGATCTTGTCGCGCTTGGTTGCCATGGTGGTCTATTCCTCAGATCTTCTCGCCGCGCTTGCGCAGCTCGGCGACGACGACTTCGATGCCCTTCTTGTCGATCGTGCGCAGTCCGTGGCTGGACACGCGCAGCGACACCCAGCGGTTCTCGCTCGGCACCCAGAAGCGGCGTTCGTGCAGGTTCGGCAGCCAGCGGCGCCGCGTCTTGTTGTTGGCGTGCGAAACATTGTTACCGGACTGCGCGCCTTTTCCGGTGACCTGACAGACTCTGGACATGCGAACCTCGAGTTTTCGTTTCCACCCTTGGCCAGGGCAGCGGCGGCCCAGCGGCGCGATACGCCATGCAGTGCTGGAGAGCCAGGCTCTTCGACGCGGGCGGACCGCATACCGGAATCCGCGTGCCTCATGGAGGCGATGAAGAGCATAGCGAGCCGGGCTTTATAGCGGAATCAATGGATTGGCGCAAGCCTGACGCGAGGTCCCATGCCGCTGGACTCGCCCGGCAAGGCCGGCCGAGCGTTTTTCCTTCGAATGCTGGCTGCACTGGCGCCGCTGTTTCAGCGCTTCGCTGCCGGCTCACCTCACATTTCTTCAGCCGCCGTGCGCTTCGAGCGCTTGATGAGCCAGCCGACGCCGCGCAGGTCGGCGATCCCGACCAGGGCGCGGTTGAGATTGTTGTATTTCGAAACGCCGGTGCCGCGTGGGCGGTGATTGACCGGCACGCTTTTGACCTGCCAGCCGGCGCGCTGCATCAGCGCAGGCAGGTAGCGGTGCATGTGATCGAAATAGGGCAAGTCTAGAAACGCGGCGCGTTCGAACAGCTTGATCCCGCAGCCGGTGTCGGGGGTGTCGTCGTGCAGCAGCCGACGCCGGATCGCATTGGCGAAACGCGAACCGAAGCGTTTGCTCGCGCTGTCCTTGCGCTGCACGCGCCAGCCCGCGAACAGCTTGATCGCCGTCGGCGATTCGTCGCGCATCGCGATGAGCTTTGGAATATCGGCCGGGTCGTTCTGGCCGTCGCCGTCGAGCGTCGCGATCCAGTTGCCGCGCGCCGCCTTCACGCCGTTGCGGATGGCGGTGCTCTGACCGCCCTGGCTCGCGTGGCGGATGACGCGCAGTTCCGGATACGTCGCCTTGGCCTGCTGCAGTACGGCGAGTGAATCGTCCTTGCTCGCATCGTCGACGTAGACGATTTCGAAATCGATGCGGCCGCGCAACGCGGCAGCGATTTCAGCCAGCAGCGGCGGAATATTGTCGCGCTCGTTGTACACCGGGACGACGACGGAAAGCTCGGGCATGACGCTGCGCTACTCGGGCGAAAGGCGGCCATTATCCCTGATCGGATTTGCGATGTCGGCGGGAGTGTGCGCCCGCCCGGATGTCATCGTGCAGCCCGATCAACGTGCCGCAAGTTTCGGCGGGCCTTCGAGCGCGTCGCGCCAGCTGCCTTCGAGTGCACCGAAGCTGTCGCTGTTCTGCGCCAGCATGACCAGGGTGCCGTCGCCGATCGGCACCTCGCGACCGGCGAGGCCGTCGCGCTGGAAATCCGCGCTGACCGGCACGCGATGCCGGGTCACATAGACCACGCTGACCGGTTCACCGTTGCGCGGCATCACCATGTGCACGGTGCGGTAGTCGCCGACCGGACATTCGCTGACGTAGGAAATGCCGCTCGGCACCGAGGCGAGTTCGATGCCGCGATCGACGAACGCATGCTTGATCATCGCGTCCGGCAAGGCTGCCTGACGGCGCAGCGCATCGCGTTCGTACGGCCCGGTGACGTGGGCTGCGACCAGATCGGACAAGCTCGCGGGCGCCGAATGCGGCCTTCGCAGAATGCCGATCGCGACGACCAGACACGCCGCCGCGGCGAGCGCGATCCAGGTCGTGCGCGCGCGATTGCTGCGTCGACGCTGGCGTTCGCCGGTCAGCTGGGCGAGCAGGATGCGGTCGGCGAGTCCCTCGGGTATCGCCACATCGAACGCAAATGCCAGGCGCGTCTCGAATGCCTGCGCCCGCGTGCAGGCATCGGCACAGAACGGACAGGTTTCCAGGTGTTCACGCGCGGCGGGGTCGGTCACGCGCGGGTCGCTGCCGAGAAGGCGGCGGAACTCAAGGCAATCCATGCAGCACCGCCTCCCTGGTTTCTCCGCCGTCGAGCAGGCTGCGCAGTTTCTGGCGTGCGCGGAACACCTGCGTCATCACCGCGGCCTCGCTGATGTCGAGCTGGCGGGCGATCTCCTCGCAGGAGAATCCGCCGAGCACCTGCAGCACCAGCGGTTCGCGGTATTTGGCATCGAGCTTGGCGATTGCCGCGCGCAGCACGGCGTCTTCGCCGAGATTCTCAGGTCCCGGCGCCGTGTCATGCAGATCGAGGTCGTCGATGTCGGTGGTCGGCATCGGTTTGCGCTCGAACAGTCGCGCGTGTTCGCGCCGCAGGATCGTGACCAGCCACGCCTTGGCCGCGACGTTCTCACGCAGGCTGTCGAGCGCGCGCCAGGCGCGCAGAAAGGTTTCCTGGACCAGATCCTGCGCAAGCGCGTCCTGGCCGCAAAGCCAGTAGGCGTATCGATAAAGCTCGCCGGAATGCGCGCGCACAAGGGCCTCGTACTGCTGCTGTCGATCACTCACAGCAGTACGGGACCGGGTCGGGGCGCCTTGGCTTGCAGCATCAGCCATGGCGCTAGTTTAGCCGTCGAAACCGTCCTTGAAGATGGTGTCGTTCGGGGTGACGGTGAATTCGACCGGCACGGCGAGCGGATCGTGCGCCGTATCGTTGCTGTGCAGGCAGACATTGGCGTCGTAGACGCCTTCGGCGAGGGTGGTCGCATCGAGCGTGACGTTGACCGTCTGCGGCGGTGCGGCGGCATCGATCGACCCGTTCGCGGGATCGACGGCGATCCAGGGCACCAGGTCGGGCGTCGCGCAGTCCGTGCTCGCGGTATCGGCGGTCCAGTCCAGCGTGGCGGCGCCGAGGTTGGCCAGGGTGAACGTCACCGCGGTCGTCGAGCCGGCCGCGGCCGCTCCCGCAACGCTCGGCGGATCGACCACGATGGTCGGCGTCGGCGTTCCGCCGTTGACCGTGATGATGCCGGCCATGCCGCCGCCGCCGCTGGCGCCGTGGATTTCGCAGTAGTAGCCGATCGTTCCTGCCGTCGGGAACGTCACTGTTGCCGTCCACGCGGTGCCGGATGGCGCGCCGTTGCCGCCAGGGTCGCCGTCGCAGCCGGCGGCGCAGCGAAACGAGGTGAGCGCACCGTCGTCGGACTTGACGTTGTGGAAACCGAGGTCGTCGACATCGTTCTTGAAGGTCACGGTGTCATTGACCTTGATGAGCACCGGCGACGGATCGAAATGCCGCCCGCCGGGGCCGTTGCGCGCGATCACGACATGGTCGGTGGCAAAGGCCGGAAAGCTGGCCAGCGCGAGCACGCCGGCAAGAACTCGGTGAAAAGGACGCATGGTGGACTCCCCAGGGTGAGACGAGCAGTCCTGCTTGGTACCGCAACAGGGCCTGCGGGTTGCGTGACTCCCGCAGCATGCGCCGGCGCGATGTCCACTTCCAGCAAAAAGCGCGTCGCTTCAGCGCAAACGTTCGAGAATTCCGTCGAGTTCGTCGAGGCTGTGATAGTGAATGACGACCTTGCCGCGTCCGCTGCGCGAGTGCGCCAGACTGACCCGCGTGGCGAGCTTCTCGGCCAGCTCGCGTTCCAGCGCGGCGATGTTCGGATCGCGCGCCGTGGCCGGCTTCGCGCCCGCTGCCGGCAGCGCGGTCGGGCGGCGCACGGCCTCTTCGAGCTCGCGCACCGACCATTCCTTTTCGGCCGCTTCACGCGCGAGCGCGACGGCGCGCGCCTCGGGAAGGCTGGCCAGCGCACGCGCATGGCCCATGTCGAGCTTGCGTTCGTCGAGCAGGCGCTTGATCTCGGCCGGCAGATCGAGCAGCCGCAACAGATTCGACACCGCCGCGCGTGAGCGACCGACCGCGTCGGCTGCCTGCTGATGGGTCAGTTCGAATTCCTCGATCAGACGCGACAGCGCCTGCGCTTCCTCCAGCGGCGAAAGGTCTTCGCGCTGGATGTTCTCGATCAGCGCCATCGCGACGACGGCCTGATCCGGCACGTCCTTCACCAGCGCGGGAACTTCGGCGAGCCCGGCTTTCTGCGCCGCGCGCCAGCGCCGCTCGCCGGCAATCAGTTCGTAGCGGTCGGTGCCGATGGCGCGCACGACGACGGGCTGGATCAAACCTTGCGCCTTGATCGAAGCGGCGAGTTCTTCCAGGCGCTCCGGATCGATGTGCAGGCGCGGCTGATATTTTCCGGGCTGGATCAGGTTCAGCGCGAGCGTGCGCAGTTCGCCCTCGAGCTCGCGCACATTCGAGCCCGTCTCGCCCGTGTTGTCGCCTCCGAGCAGGGCATCGAGGCCACGCCCGAGTCCGAGTCCGCGTTTTTTCGCTGCCATTTTTCAGTCCTGATTACGTTGCGCGCCGAGCGCAGCCGGCGCGCGTTCGCGTCGCAGCATCTCGCCGGCGAGGCCGAGATAGGCGATCGCGCCACGCGATTCGCGGTCGTACAGATTGATCGGCTTGCCGTGGCTCGGCGCTTCGGCCAGGCGCACGTTGCGCGGGATGATCGAGCGGAACACCTTGTCGCCGAAGTGCTTGGTCAATTGCAGCGAAACCTCGTTGCCGAGATTGTTGCGCACGTCGTACATGGTGCGCAGCAGGCCCTCGACTTCGAGCTGCGGATTGAGGCGCAGGCGCACCGCCTTGATCGTGTCGAGCAGGCTCGACAGGCCTTCCAGCGCGAAGTATTCGCATTGCACCGGGATCAGCACACCCTGCGCGGCGGTCAGTGCATTGATCGTCAGCAGATGCAGGGTCGGTGGACAATCGATCAGGATGGTCTGGTAGCGATCGCCGAGCTTGGCGAGCTGCTCCTTCAGGCGCGACTCGCGCGCGAGCGCATCCATCAGCTTCAACTCGGCCGCGGTGAGATCGCCGTTGCCCGGGAGCAGATCGAAACCGGCTTCGGTGGACTGGATCACGTCCTCGATCGCGGCTTCCTCGAGCAGCACTTCGCAGCCATTCGGCTTGGTGTTGCGCTTGTCGACGCCGCAGGCCATCGTCGCATTGCCCTGCGGATCGAAATCGATCAACAGCACCTTGCGCCGCGTCTCGGCCAGCGCCGCGGCGAGATTGACCGCCGTCGTGGTCTTGCCGACCCCGCCTTTCTGGTTTGCCACCGCGATGATGCGCGTCATGTGCGTTCCGCCGGTCCCTGCCGATCCGGCGCCTCGCTCCGGACCCGCTTGATTACCACGAGGTGGCGCTCCGCGTCCAAGCCCGGCACGTCGAGGCGCAAGGTCGCCTCGACGACGAAGGGCTCCGGCACGGCATCGAGCTCGTCTTGTGGGAAGCGCCCCTTGAGCGCGAGCCAGACGCCGTCTTCGGCGAGCAGATGGCCGCCCCAGCCGAGCATGTCGGCCAATGTCGCGAAGGCGCGCGCAGTGATGCAATCGAAGCTTCCTTCGACCGCTTCGACGCGGCGCTCGACCACCTGCACGTTGGCGAGTTTCAGCTCGCGCACCGCCGCGCGCAGGAAGCGCGTCTTCTTGCCGTTGGAATCGACCAGGCTGACCGCGCGCGCGGGAGCGATGATGGCCAGGGGAATGCCCGGCAAGCCGGCGCCGCTGCCGAGATCGGCCAGCGTCTGACCGCGCACGTGCGAGGCAACCGCGAGCGAATCGAGCAGGTGCCGGGTGACCATCTCGACCGGGTCACGCACTGCGCTCAGATTGTAGGTGGCGTTCCAGCGCGTCAACAGGTCGAGATAGTCGAGCAGACGCTCGATCACCTCGGCGGAGAGGTCGAGATGCAACGCGGCGACGCCCGTGAGCAGGCGTTCGCGCAGCGTGTCGGATTCGAGCAGGCGGCGGTCGGGCATCAAGGCCGCACGATTCGGGGCGCGCAAGTATCCGCGCCGGCGCGCCGGAAATCCATCGCAGCGGTTGCAGCGAAAAACGCTGTCAGTCGAGCGCGTTCAAGTCGACGCGTGCGATCAGCAGTCCGCTTTCGCGCAATTGTGCGTTCAAGGACTGCTTCAGCCAGGTACGGCGCTGCTCGGCATCGCCCGGCATGGCCGGCTCGACGAACAGGCGGCGCGTCGCAGCGCGCAGCAGGTTTTCGACGTCTTCGATGACGACGTCGGCGCGCTGCGGATCGAGCACCTGGAAGTACACGACGCCGCGATAACGCTGGTCGGCGAGCTGGAGTTCGTCCACCGGCACGGCCGCGCCAGCCAGACTGATCTTGTGCGCCACGCGCTCGACCAGGGGCATGACCAGATGCGTGCCGGAGCCGACCAGGCGCACATGTCCGCCCATGCGACGGAACGTGTAGACATGGCCTTGCGGAATACGGCGGACCGAGGCAAGCACCAGCAAGGCAAGTGCGCAGAGCGCAGTTAAAATGATCGGGGACAGCATTTTCTTATCTCTACAGCAGGTTACGAAGTAAACTTCATGTTGCGCGTGATATCACAGGCATCGCAGACTAACAAGTGTTTAACAGTTTGACTGCGACGTGGATAACGAAAGCTGAACATTTCGCTCGCGCCAGGATGAAATCGATACCAGCAAGAACGATGCCTGGTCATCGAAACTGACATCCTGAGCGACGAGTCAACCGACAATTCGCCGTCCGATCCGCTCGAGGGATCGAATCCATGGCCGAAAATTTCGTGCGCGCCGCTCTGAAACTCACGCCGCGGTTGATACGTCCGTTCGTGCGGACGAAGCGGGACTCGCCGTCGGATACGCCTAGTCGGCCTTGCGCGTATGCACCTGCCAGACAAAGCCCGGCTCGGTATCGGCTTGCGCCTGCAGGCTTACCTGACGAACGCCCGCGCCGAACAAGGCCGCCGGAATGACCGCCTCGACATAGGCATAGGGGCCGCTCTGGTGGAGTGACAGGTCGTCGGCCACGAACACGGTTCGCCCGGCATCGCCGACACGCAGCACATAGCGCGTGCCTGTCTGCGGACGGGCCACTTCGGCCTGCAGCCGAAGCGCTGTGGTCCCGTGTTCCAGCGTGATCTCGAGTTCGGCGGCGCCGCGCTGCGTGCTCGCCAGCAGCGCCACCGACTGGATCACGGCCGGCGCGGTCGCGACCGCATCGGTCGGGGCCGGCGGTTTGCGCGGTTGGATGCCGGCAAGGACCAACACGACCAGCGCAAGCCCGGCCGCCATGGCACCGCCTGCCGCACCGTATTTCCAGCGAGTGCCGCGTCGCCGCGGCGACGGCGATGCGCTTGCGTGCTTGGATGTCCCTGCGTGGCGCTCGCGGACAGGCGCGTTCGAGCGCACCTGCGCAAGCGCGCGGGCGATCGTCAGCTGCAGACGATCCTCGCCGGTCTGCAGCAGATGCCGCTCGACGTCCCTGCGTTCGTCCGCATCGAGGCGGCCCTGCGCATAGTCGTCGATCAAGTCCAGCTCGGCTTCGCGCAGCGACGCTGCGAAACTGCCGTCCTCGGTCGCATCGTCATCGAACAAACGCGTTTCAAGCGCCGCGACTTCGGCTTCCGGCAAGCGATGCAGCAGCCAGCGACGCAGGGTTGTGTCGACGGGAATCGTCATGAGCGTGGGGTGGCCTTCGTCAGCATTCCCTTGAGTGAGCGCCACGCCGCATTCATCACGTGAACTGGCTCACAGTTTTCAACTTGTCGCGCACGCAGCGCTCCAGCGTCTCGCGCAGACGCAGGGCGCGATTGCGCAGCGCATTCAGCGAGGAACCCAGGTCCGCCGCGAGCTGCTGCCGAATCTGGATGCGGCGTGCGCCGTCGTCACCGTAGTACGCCAGGATCAGCGAACGTGCGCGCGTGCCGAGTTGATCGAGGCAGGCGCCGAGCGCGGCAATCGTGGTTTCCAGACCGAGCGTCTCTTCGGCGTCCGGCACCTCGCTCCAGCCCGGATCCTGCTCGGCCAGCTGCTGTTTCGCGTGGCGCGTGCGTGCTTCGAGCAGGACCAGACGCGCGACACCGAGCGCATAGCGCTGCGTGTGTTCGACCTCGGTGCCTTCCTGCAGCCGGCGCGCGAGTCGATCGAGCGCGATGTCGGCGAGATCCTCGGCTTCGACCGGAAGATGCAGGCGAAAGAATTGCGTCAGGCGCCGGCGCAGGCGCTCGTAGCCGAGTTGTGCCGGCTCGTCGCGCGCGAGCCGCGACAGCAGCGCGTCGAACGACGACGCCAACCCAGGCCGCGTTTCGTTCACCGCCAGTCACCCTGCAGCACGAAGCCGGCCCAGTAGAAGGGTGATTGCCAGCGTGGATCGGCGCGCACTTCGCGCTGCGCATCGATCAGCGCACGCGCCGGTGTTTCGCCGCGCTGTAGCAGGCCACGGTAGAACGCCTGCATCAGCGCTGCGCTGGCGCGGTCGTCCACCGGCCACAGGCTGGCGACGACACGCTGCGCGCCGGCATAGAAAAATCCGCGCGCCAGACTCGAGATGCCTTCGGCACCGAGATTCTTGCCGAGCGCCGACTCGCATACGCTGAGCACGACCAGCTCGACCGGCATGTGCAGGTTGTAGATGTCGTTCATGCGCAGAAAGCCGTCTTCGGCATTGCCGTTCGCATCGTAGAGCGACAGCACGATACCGGACAGTTCCGGATGCACCGGATTGACCAGGGCATGCGTGGCGAAATGCACGCTCGCATAGTTGGACCAGGTCGCCGCAAGCGCGGCCTGTCGATTCGCGGCGAAATCGAGCGCGACCCATGAAGCCGCCGGTGTCGCCAGCGCGGCGATGGCCTGCGCTTCGGCACGCGTGTTCGGCAGGCGCTGCAGGGCGCCGACGCCGTCGACGCTCTGCGAACGCAGCAGCGATGCATCCGACGCATGCGCCAGAGCCGCCTCACGGCCTCGCACGCGGCTGTCGTCGGCGCGGAACACCGGGTCGGCGAGAATCGCCAGCGCGCCGCGATCGCGCGAACTGCGCTGCTGCATGCGCAACCCGCGCAGGCTGCCGAGCGAGGGCAGGTACGCGACGATGCTGTCGGCTGCCGATGTCGCGGCGACGTCGTCGCGCAGACCTCCGACCAGCCCGAGAGGCAGCGACTGCAGTTCGCCGTCCGCGACGATCACGAGCGTAGGTCGCAGCCGCGCCTGCACCGCATCGGGCAGGCTTTGCTCGATCAGATGGCGCGCGAGCGTGCGGATCGCAGCAGTCTCCGCTTCGCCGCGCGCGACCAGCTGCTCCATCGATGCACCCGCCGCCACCGCGGCGCCCGCAGCCAGCTTGTCGCGCAGGGCGCCGGCGGCCTGCTCGATCTGCCGGCGCGGCGGCAGGATGTAACCGTCCACCGTGTTGCGCGTGAGCAGCCACAGATAACTGCGCTGCTCGCCGAGCCAGTATTCGAGCACGCTGACGTCGTCGTCGAGCAGCGTTCGGCGGATTTCCGAAAGCGTCAACGCGGTCGGATGCACGAGTTCGGCATAGCGCGGATTCGCTGCACGCATGCGACCACGCGCCTGATCGAGCTGGCGGCTGGCTTCGTCGATGCCGGCCTGCAGAGCGACACGTGTCTTCGCATCGTCCGCACTTTCACCGAGCCGGTAAGCCAGCGCATGTAGGTGGTCGGCCGCGGCGTGCTCCTGCGCCAGCAGAGCCGCGTCGATGTCCTTGTCGACATTGATCGCACGTTCGGTCAGCTGATCCTGCAATGCGCGCGCGCGCGCACGCTCGGCGACGATCAACGCGGCGGCCGCGTGGCCTTGTCCGGGCTGACGATGGTCGAGCTGCATCAGGATGTCGACATACAGTTCGAAGTACGACCGCATCGTGCCGAAGTAGCTGGTGCGCAGATCCGGCGCGTTGATGCGCGCGCGTTCGGATTCGATCGCGGCGACCGCGCTCTCGATGTAGCGGCGGGCGCCGTCGAGGTCGCCGCCCTGTTCGGCGATGCGCGCCAGACTCGCCTTTGCCACGGTCTGCCAGGTCTGGTTGGCGGCTTGTCGCGCCAGCGTCAACGCAGTCAGATAATTCTGCCGTGCGGCGGCAAGATGGCCCTGATGATTTTCCAGATCGCCGAGCATCGCCTGCACCACCGCCTCGTTCACCACGGCGTGGGTGCGGTGCAGTTCGACGCGCGCACTTTCCAGCAGGCTGCGCGCCTGCGTCCAGTCCTGCGCCGCCATCGCGCAACGACCGAGGCCACGCTGCGCCTCGGCGCGCTGACGCAGCAGTTGGTGTTCGGTCGCGATGTCCAGCGCACGTCGATAGGCGACCGCGGCCTCGTCCGGTTTGCCGTTGTCGAGCAAGGTGTCGCCCTGGTCGGCAGCGATTTCCGCAAGGCAGGACCAGCAACCCGCCGCGGTCGCCGCGGTTTCGCTGGCGGCGTAGGCGCGCGCCGCTTCATCGACGTCGCCGAGCTGACCGTAGGCGATGCCGAGATTGATTCGCGCCACCGACTCGGTCATCGGATTGGGCATCGCGCGCAGATCGTCGAGTGTCTGCCGGTAGGCCTCGATCGCTGCCGCGTATTCGCCGCGCGCGTTGAGCTGAAACGCGATGTCGCCGCGCGTGGTGATCTGCAGCCGGCGATCGCCGACGGTTTCGGCGAGCTTGAGTGCGGATCGTGTGGTCGCCAGCGCCTTCTCGACTTCACCCGATTCGGCGTAGGCGAGGCCGAGATTGCGCAGCGCCAACGCCTGATTCGGCATGTCGGCCGTCTGGTGGAACAACGCAACTGCACGCTCGGTCGCGCCGACACCGGCGGCGAAATTGCCCTGATTGATGTACGCGCTGCCGAGCAGGCGTTCGGCCAGCGCCTGCTCGGCGAGATCGTCCGCGCAGACCGACTGAAGCGCCGCTCGCGCCGCGGCGCCTTGCCCGGCTGCGTCGCCGGTGTCGTGGCGGAGTCCGGCTAGCGCGACATGAATCTGCCGCAGCGCGCAGGAATCCTGCGCTTGCCGCGCTTGTGCGATCGCGGCTTCATACGCCGTGGCAGCACGCGTGGCAGCGTCCTTGTCTTCGGCATGCCGAAGCGCCTGCGCCTGTGAAAACAGTTCGGCCGCACTGGCGCGCGCACGATCGGCGACGGCGGCGGTATGGACTTGGCCGAGGGTGAAACCGTAGCTCGCAGCTTTCCCGGCTGCGCTCGCAGCGATCTCCACCGTCCATACGCTGGCCGCTTCGGCGACCAGGGTGACGTGCAGGCGTGCGCTGCGTCCGACCTCGGTCTGCAAGATCCGCGGCGTCGACGCGCCCAGCGTGTTCCAGCGCAGCTCGATTGCTGCATCATCCGATTGACGCGCCGACATCTCGATCGCCTGGCCCGCGTCCAGTTCGACGCGAAAACGCTGAGGCTGTGCGGAATCGAGTTTTCCCGTGTGCGTGCTGCCGGGAGCGGCGACGATCTCGGCGGCGCGCGCGATGCTCGGCAATGTTCCGATCATCGCCGAAGCGATGAATGCCGCGACCAGCGCCGCGACCCCGGGTCGTTTCGAGCCACCTGTGATTGCGCGATCCATTCGTCCCGAGAACCCTGCCCAGACAGGTCATCCGCCCCCGCGCCGACAATGCGCTCGATGACGGCGCAAGCATAATCCACGATCGTTTCGCCGGTGATGGCTGTTGCGTGCGCGCCGGCGCGCGGTGACGTCTCGCCACAGCGCGATGGCGAAACCCGGCGCGTACAATTGCCGGCCATCGCCACTTCTGTTCGTGCCGCCATGGCCTATCCGCAAACCCGACTCCGCCGCATGCGCCGCGACGCGTTTTCGCGCGCGCTGATGCGCGAAACCGAGTTGACTGCCTCCAATCTGATCCTGCCGGTATTCGTGCGCGAGGGCGAAAACCTGCGCGAACCGGTGCCGTCGATGCCGGGCGTCGATCGCCTCTCGATCGATCAGTTGCTGCTGGTCGCTGCGGAAGCGCATCGTCTCGGCGTTCCTGCGCTGGCCTTGTTTCCGGTCGCGCCGCCTGAAGCCAAGAGCCTGGATGCACGTGAGGCCTGGAATGCCGACGGTCTGGCCCAACGCGCCGTGCGCGCGCTGAAGCATGTGTTTCCGGAACTCGGCGTGATCACCGACGTCGCGCTCGATCCGTTCACCACGCACGGTCAGGACGGGCTGATCGACGACGCCGGCTACGTCGTCAACGACGCGACCGTCGACGCTCTGGTGAAGCAGGCCGTCTCGCATGCGCAAGCCGGCGCCGACATCGTCGCGCCTTCGGACATGATGGACGGTCGCGTCGGCGCGATCCGCCGCGCGCTGGAGGACGCCGGACAGATCCACACGCGCATCCTCGCCTACTCGGCGAAATATGCCTCGGCGTTCTACGGACCATTCCGTGATGCGGTCGGCTCCGCCGCAAATCTTGGAAAAGGCAACAAGTACACCTATCAGATGGATCCGGCGAACGCCGACGAGGCCTTGCGCGAAGTCGCGCTCGATCTGGACGAAGGCGCCGACATGGTGATGGTCAAGCCGGCTCTGCCGTACCTCGACATCGTGCGCCGGGTGAAGGATCGCTTCGGCGTACCCACCTTCGCCTACCAGGTCAGCGGCGAGTACGCGATGCTGAAGGCAGCGATCCAGAATGGCTGGCTCGACGAACGCGCGTGCGTACTCGAAGCCTTGACCAGCATCCGCCGCGCCGGCGCCGACGCCGTGCTGACGTATTTCGCACTGGATGTGGCGCGCTGGCTGCGCGCGGAATGATGCAACCCCGCTACGCCGTCTTCGGCCAGCCGATCGCGCATTCGCTGTCGCCACGCATCCACAAACTGTTCGGTGCACAGCTCGGCATCGCGGTCGACTATCGCGCGATCGAAGCTGGTCATGCCGAGTTTGCCGACGCCTTCGAAGCGTTTGCGCGCGACGGCGGACGCGGCGCGAACGTGACCTTGCCGTTGAAGGAAGACGCACTCGTGCTGTGCACGAGCTTGAGCGACCGGGCGCGTCGCGCCGGCAGCGTCAACACCTTGATCCGCGACGGCGCGCAGTGGCGCGGCGACAGCACCGACGGCGTCGGCCTCCTGCGCGATCTGCGCGAACGCCACGCCTTTGATCCGCGAAATCGACGCGTTCTGCTGCTCGGCGCCGGCGGTGCGGCCCGAGCTGCCGCGTTTGCGTTCGTCGATGCGGGCGTCGACGAACTCGTCGTCGCCAACCGCAGCCCCGATCGGGCCATCGCGCTGGTCCAGGCCCTCGGCGATGCTGCACGCGTGCGCGCATGGCACGACCTCGGCGACGCCGGCGACTTCGATCTGGTCGTCAACGCGACGGCGGCCGGCCATGGCGGCGCGGCCTTCGACCTCCCATTACGGCTGTCCGGCACGCAGACGTTTTGCTACGACCTTTCCTACGGCAACGCCGCGCGCGCATTTCTCGAATGGGCACGCGCTGCCGGAGCCGGCCGCAGCAGCGATGGCCTCGGCATGCTGGTCGAACAGGCTGCGGAATCGTTTTTGCTCTGGCATAGCGTGCGACCGCAAACCGCCGCCGTGCATGCCGAGTTGAGCACCGCGCTCGCCGCGCAAACGGGCGAATGACCGATGGAATGCCGAGCCGGCTGCGGCGCCTGTTGTACGGCGCCTTCGATTTCCTCGCCGATTCCGGGCATGCCTGACGGCAAGCCTGCTGGGGTTCCGTGCATCCAATTGACCGAGGACTATCGTTGCAAGATTTTCGGCGACCCAAGGCGCCCCGCCGTCTGCGCGTCGTTGCGGCCATCGCCATTGATGTGCGGCCAGAATCGCGACGAAGCGATGGCGCATCTTGTCGCTTTGCAGAGCGCAACAGAACCTACGCTTGTCTGATCAACGTGCACGTCAATGCTCCGCCGGATTCGGCTCGTCCAGCGTGAATTCCCTTGCGACAATCGGCCAGGCGATGTGTTCGGCCTGCTTGCGAGCGGGCAGGACGATCCGGAACGTTCTATTGCTCAGCACTTCATAGGAAATACCAGATCCATCGACATCACGCAGCTGATCGGCACGCGCGTAGGGGCCGTGCCAGCCGCTCTCGTTCGACTCGAGCAACTCTGAGAGTGAAGCTGGAAGATGACCGACGTCCTTCGCATAACCTTCGATCCTTTCGTGCAGCGTCTGCAGGTTCGGCAGGCGGCGGTCTGAGATGCGATCGTCAAGATTACGAGCCGCGATACGCCAAACCACTGCGATCGCTATCGTGAGGATTGCGAGCGAAAACAGGAATCGAGGTACTTTTCGGTTGGCAGCGCTCCAAGTACCCATCGAATGCCTTTGCGATGCGGGTTAGCTAGTACAGCAGACCATGAGTGCCAACGCGGGTTCCTCCTGAAGCAGCGATGAGCTGATGGATCGACTTCACGATGAAAATGTCGCCAAGGTTGAAGACCTTTCACTTTGTCGACGTTGGCGGCTTCCCTCCCAGAGATCCATGGCCGGCTTTGCCAACATGGAGCATTCCGCCGTTTACTTTAATCAGCCCAACGGGTAAACCGGCAGGGGTTCGTTGTCTTCACCTGGACCACCACGCTCGCTGCAAGCTCTTCGGAGATCCTGCGCGGCCTGAGGTCTGTCGGTCGCTGAAACCCGAAGAGGAAATGTGCGGTTCAAGCAGACGGCACGCTCTGCGTTGGCTCACCGAGTTGGAAACCTTGACCTCGGCCACCCGAGATGACTCGCTTTTTCGGCCGAACGCTCAAGGACAGTAAGGTCGTGCCCTTGCGCCGCCGTTGCGCTGACAATCGGGCGGCCCGTGCAGCCAGTTGCTCCAAGACCGGAATTTTTTACTGTCCTCGGGACATGGGGGTGCCTTCAAGAGGCAGCCCCCGTAGTGCGGATCGCACGCCCTATGCTGCCGCCGCAATCTCGAATGCGAAGGACCGATAGGAGCGCAGCGGGCGTCCCAGCAGCGTGGTGAGGCGCTCCACATCGCCGGCCTCGGGGACCATGCCTTCGGTGAGGAAGCGCTCGGCCATCAGGCGCATGTCGTAGGCCATCCAGCTAGGCATGAACTGCCGAAGGTTTTGCTCGAACCCCGCGGTGTCATTGCCCGGGAAGGCGATCGGACGTCCGAGGACTTCACTCCAGATGGCGGCGACGTCAGCACCGGTCAGTGTGTCGGGGCCGACCAGGTTGATTCGGTCGAGGGGAAGTGGCACGGCTGACTTCTCACGGCGCAGGAGCTCGATGGCCGCGATCTCGCCGACGTCGCGCGTATCGATCATGGCAAGACCCTTGCTGCCGATGGGCATTGGGTAGATGCCGTAGCTGGTCACCACGTCCTTGATCGTGAGGTCGTTATTGATGAAGTAGGCGGGGCGCAGGATGGTCGCGTTCAGGCCGAGTTGCTCGATCATCCGCTCGACGGCGAACTTGCCCGCAAAGTGCGGCACGTTCGAGTAGCGGTCGCTGTGGATCACCGACAGATAGACGATCCGCTCGATGCCTGCGTCGCGGGCGAGGTTGAGGGCGATCAGCGCTTGCGTGAATTCGTCGGCAACCACGGCATTGAGCAAGAACAGCGTCGACACGCCGGATAGGGCGGTGCGCAGCGAGTCGATATCGAGCAGGTCGCCTTGGACGACGCTGACGCCCGGCGGAAAGTTGGCTTTCGAGGGATCGCGGACGAGAGCGCGAACGTCGGCGCCGCGCTTGACGAGATGTTGAACAACCTGGCGGCCGACGGTGCCGGTCGCTCCGGTTACGAGAATGGTCATGACTTTTCTCCTTGTATGGATTGTTCAGTTGGTTGGATCTGAGGGGTATTCGGGCCGAGGGTATGTCCGCCGCTGCTTCTCGCAGACGCCGTGCGGACCTCGTTGAAACATCGATTCAGAGAAGGAAATCCACTACGGTCTTTCCGACCTGCGGCTGAGTCCGATTTCGCTCGATTGCCTCGGGCAGTTCGTCGAAGCGCACGACGGCGGCGACCTTGGACTGCAGTGCTCCGGCGGCCACGTCTTTTGCGATCGCGTCCAGTCGTGCTGCATCGGGCGTGTTCAAAAACCAGAGGCCTCGACGTCCCGCGGGGGTGCTCGCCGTAATCGCTGGCGATGCCGTGCTGACGATGACGCCATCGTCGGCGAGTACGGACCACGAGCGATTCAGCACTTCGCCGCCGACGTAGTCGAGCACGAGGTCGATGTCGTTTGCCGAGGCTTCAAACTGCTCGCTGTCGTACGCGATGACATGGTCCGCCCCGAGACCACGGAGGTAGTCCATCTGACTTCCGGTGGCGGCGGCGAAGACCACCGCGCCGGCCTGATGCGCATACTGAACGGCGAAGCCGCCGAGACCCCCAGCCGCGCCATGGATAAGGATGCGCTGGCCGGCCCGTACGGGCGCAGCAAAATTCAGGCTCTGCCACGCAGCCACTGAGGCCACCGGCAACGCGGCTGCGCTCACAAAGCTAAGCGATTCGGGCACGAGGCTGAGATGGGCCTCGTTTACCGCTACCAGGTCGGCGTACGCACCGAGGCCGCCCAGCGGACCCATCACGCGGTCACCTTGGCGCAGCCGGGTAACTCCCGAGCCCACCGCTTCGACCACACCGGCGAGCTCGATGCCAAGGACGGTCGGCAACTGCAGCGGAAAAGCGTCACGAACATAGCCTTCGCGAACCTTCCAATCCAGTCCGTTGACACCGGCGGCGTGGACGCGAACGAGCACTTGGCCTGCGCCTGCCGCCGGCCTCTCACGCGAGGAAATCTTGACGGCACCGGGACCGCCGTACTCGGTCAGCACCAATGTACGAATGTTCTCCATCTGAAACTCCTTAGAGGTTTGGCTGCGTACGACCCAAACAATAAGTAGTTTCATATTCAAAACAAAGACGCTAAATTCGAGACTGCTCGTATCGAAAATGAGACGATATGGATCTGAACGCCCTTGAGGACTTTCAACTGGTCGCTGCACATGGAGGCTTCGGAAGAGCCAGCCGCGCCAGCGGCCGGTCCAAGGCAACCCTGTCGCGTCGCGTCGCGGATCTCGAAGATGCACTGGGCAGTCGGCTCATCGAGCGCGGCACTCGTAGCTTGGAGTTGACCGAGGCGGGCCAACTGTTGCTGAGCAGAACGGAGGGGCCGATGCATGAGGTTACCGAAGCGATAACGGCAGCCAGGGACGGGCTTGCGACGCCTCGAGGCCGTTTGCGTATCGCGGCGCCGCTCGTGTTTTCGCAGTTGGCGCTTGGGCGGCTCGCGGCGCAGTTCTTGGCGATCTACCCGGAGGTGCGGATCGAAGCGGTGGCGGAGGATCGTGTCGTCAATCTGGTGGATGAACATTTCGATGTCGCCATCCGCATCAATCCACGCAAGGACAGCACCTTGGTCGGCAAGTGCTTTGCCAAAGACCGGCTCGTACTTGCTGCCGCACCGTCCGTTCAAATGCCGAAAGGCGGGCGCGACAAGCCTTTCCGGATTCCGGCAGTCGTCACGCCGACCTATCGTGATGGAGATGTCTGGTCTGTCCGCAGTGGTCAGTTCACCATCGAACCACAACCGGTTCTACGTCTGTCTTCGCTTCTGATGGTCCGCGATGCTATTGCCGCCGGCGCTGGAGCCGCCATGCTGCCGCAGTCGATCATCGGAAACTTGCTGGAAAGAGGCGAGCTCGTAGCGTGGGGAATTGCCGGTGACGAAGTTGAGCTTTGGGTCCTGCACACATCTCGCCGTTTGCAGAGTCCCAAAGTTCGGGCGTTCGTCGAGTTCATGAGCATCCAGTACCCAAATGGGTCGTTCGTCATTGATGTCGGATAGATTGGTTTGATCGCCATGCACGGCACACACGGCGTGAGTTGATGACGTCGCCTGATCCCACGACGGGGTGCAACTGCCAAAGCCGACGATTGTGAGACGCCGCGGATGACGCGCGCCGCCTGATTCATGCGCATGCACCGATGTCACGCAGCGAGGCGGCACATTCCTGGACGAAGGGCAATCCCGAATACTGGAAATTGCTACGCAGCCTTGAACGGATCGGCAGGCACTCTCATCCATCGCGCCCGTCGCACGCAGATTCGCGCAGTGCCGCCCGGTAGTGGTTCTTCACCGTCACATAGTGCCGCGCCGAGTAGTACAGCCGTTCGATCTCATCGTCCGACAGTCGCCGCACCATGCGCGCGGGGTTACCGATCCAGAGTTCGCCTTCGCCGACGAGCTTGCCCGGCGCCACCAATGCACCGGCGCCGATCATGCTGTGCCTGCTGACCCGCGCGCCGTCGAGCACGGTCGCGTGCATGCCGATCAGGCAGGCGTCCTCGATCGTGCACGCATGCAGGATCGCGCCGTGGCCGACCGTCACGTCGGCGCCGATCAGCAGCGGGAAGCCGCCGGGCGAGTAGGGACCGTCGTGTGTCACGTGCAAAACAGCGCCGTCCTGCACATTGCTGCGCGCGCCGATGCGGATGAAATGCACATCGCCGCGCGCGACCGCGCACGGCCACAGGGACGCGTCTTCGCCGATCTCGACATCGCCGATCACCTGCGCCGCGGGATCGATATAGGCACTGTCCGCGATGCGCGGCAGGCGCTGCAGGTAGGGTCGGATGTTCATGCGCACGCAGGTTGGATGACGGCTGCAAGCCTAGCATCCGGCGCGCGATCCTCCGCGCGTTCTTGATTTCGACGCCGCGGTGCTCCAAGTTGGCGGGCCACTCGGGACCTCGCCGCACTCATGAACGATGCCAATCCGCTGCTCGAATCCACCGCCTTGCCGCGCTTTTCGGCGATCAGGCCCGAACACGTCGAACCCGCGGTCGATGCGCTGCTCGCCGACTATCGCCGGCGCATCGATGCGCTGCTGGCGGACGCCGCGCCGCGTGACTTCGCCGGCGTCGTGCTGCTCGGCGAGGAACTCGAGGATCGCTTGAATCGCGCCTGGGCGCCGGTCTCGCACCTGCACGGTGTCGCCGATAGCGAGGCGCTGCGCAAGGCCTACGCGGCCGCGCAGGACAAGATCGTCGAGCATTCGAGCGAGCTCGGTCAGAACCGTGAACTCTACGCTGCGGTGAAGGCGGCCGGCGAGGCGGCCGGCAGCGATGCACTTCCGCGTGCCGCGCGCACGCTGATCGAGCACGAATTGCGCGATTTCCGCATGTCCGGCGTCGCTCTGGAAGAACCGGCGCGTTCGCGTTTTCGCGAAATGGCGAGCGAGCTCGCAACGCTGTCGACCGATTTCGAGAACGCCGTGCTCGACGCGACCGACGCGTGGAGTGAGACGCTCACCGACGATGCGCAGCTAGCGGGCATTCCGGAATCCGGTCGCGCGATATTGCGCGCCTACGCCGAAGAAAAAGGCATCGACGGCTGGCAGGTCACCTTAAAGCAGCCGAGCGTACAGACGGTGCTGACCTATGCCGACGATCGCGCCTTGCGCGAGCGCGTGTACCGCGCGTACCAGACGCGCGCGTCCGACCAGGGCCCGAACGCGGGCGAGTTCGACAATTCCGGACGCATCGAGAAGATTCTCGCGTTGCGCCACGAAGGCGCGCGCATGCTCGGCTTCGCCGACGCGGCCGAGGATTCGCTCGCGACCAAGATGGCGCCGTCCGCCGATGCGGTGTTCGAGTTTCTGCGCGACCTCGCCGCGCGCGCGAAGCCGGTCGCGCAGCGCGAACTTGCCGAGCTGCGGGCATTCGCCGCGACCGAACTCGGCATCGGCGATCTGCAGCCGTGGGATGTCGGTTACGCATCGGAAAAATTGCGCGAGCGCAAATACGCGTTGAACGAAGAGGAACTGAAACCCTACTTCCCGCTCGATGCCGTGCTCGGTGGATTCTTCGAGATCGTGCAGCGCGTTTTCGGCGTGTCCCTGCGTCAGCGCGACGATGTCGACGTGTGGCATGCCGACGTCCGCTATTACGACCTCGTCGATGCCGACGGACAGGTCTTCGCCGGCGCCTACATCGATCTGTTCGCGCGCAGCGGCAAACGCGGAGGCGCCTGGATGGATGTCTGCGTCAACCGCTTCCTGCGTGGAGACAGCACGCAGTTGCCGGTTGCGTTCCTCACCTGCAACTTCGCGCCGCCCACGGCAACGACGCCGTCGCTGTTGACCCACGACGATGTGCTGACCCTGTTCCACGAATTCGGCCACGGCCTGCATCACCTGCTGACCGAAGTGGACTATCCCGGCGTCGCCGGCATCAGTGGGGTGGAATGGGACGCGGTCGAACTGCCGAGTCAGCTGATGGAGAATTTCGGCTGGCAGCGCGAGGCGCTCGACCTGTTCGCGCGGCACTACCAGACCGGCGCGCGCCTGCCCGACGCACTCTACGAACGCATGCAGGCCGCGCGATATTTCCAGGCCGGATTGTTCCTGGTGCGCCAGCTCGAATTTGCATTGTTTGATTTTCGCATCCATCGCGAGTTCGATCCCGCACGCGGCGCACGTGCGCTGGAAATCCTGCGCGAGGTGCGCGACGAGGTCGCGGTATTGCATCCACCCGAATGGCAGCGCTTCCCGCACGCATTCACCCACGTGTTCGCCGGCGGCTACGGCGCCGGCTACTACAGCTATCTGTGGGCCGAAGTGCTGTCGGCCGACGCCTTCGAGCGTTTCGAGGAAGCCGGGGTATTCGACCGCGCGACCGGCGAGGCCTATCGCAAGGCGATCCTCGCTGTCGGCGGATCACGTCCGGCGCTGGAAAGCTTCGTCGAATTCCGCGGCCGCGCACCGAAGCCGGATGCATTGTTGCGCAGTTACGGGCTTGCGGGCTGAACACCGATCGCATGCTTTCGATCATCGTCAACTTCTACAACAATCGCCGCGAGGCGATGAATACGCTGCATTCGCTGAGTCGCACCTATCAGCGCGATGCTGTCGACATCGATTTCGAAGTGATTGCGATCGACCACGGCTCCAGCCTGCCGCTCGATCCGGCGACCGTGAGCGCGTTCGGGCCCGAGTTCCAGTACCGGTTCATCGAGACGACGTCGGTCTCGCCGGCCGCCGCGATCAACGCAGCCTGCCGCGAATCACGCGGCGATCGCCTGCTCGTGCTCATCGATGGCGCGCACATCCTGTCGCCCGGTATCTACTCGCTCGCCGAGCGCGCTTTCGCGCAATTTGCTTCGCCCTTCCTCGCCACGGTGTCATTCCATCTCGGTCCGAAGCGGCAGAATGAGTCGATGCTCGAGGGCTACGACCAGCACGCCGAAGACCGCCTGCTCGGCGCTTGCGGGTGGCGGCAGAACGGCTACCGCCTGTACGAAATCGCGGGCGCCTTTGCCGACCCGGGCCTGGGCTGGTTCGGTTGCGCGTATGAAGCCGGCTGCTTCGGCCTCGGCAAGCAGGATTTCCTCACTCTCGGCGGATTCGACGAACGCTTCGTATCGCGCGGCGGCGGTCTGGTCGCGCTGGATTTGTTTCAGCGTGCGGTCGCGCGGCGAGAAGCCGACTATGTGATGTTGCTCGGAGAAGGCAGCTTCCATCAGTTCCACGGCGGCGTCGCCAGCAATGTGCCGGCAGCGCAGCATCCTTGGGGCGAATTCAACGAGGAATACACGCGTATCCGCGGCATTCCATTCGCGCGCGTGCCGCGACGTCCTTTTTATTTCGGCAGCCTGCCGGACCAGGCCATTGGCGCCGCGCGTGTTTCCGCGCAATACGGCCTGCAGTTGTGGCAGGAAGCCGTTGCGGGCGGCGAGGTCTGGCCGCCGCTGGAAACGTGATCGAGGTCCCGCTCGCTCGGAGTCGATGCCGGCGCATCAGCGCGGCACACGCGGTCACTCGGTGAAGCGCCAATGAAATCGCATTCGCGCGCCGTCAACGACCTTAACCCCATCGCTACCGTTCAAGGCACCCGCGCGATCGCCTGAGCCGGTTCGAGCCGACAACACGGCGCGTGATGTTTCTCCTGAATCCCTCACCCATGGTGAACAGGGCAATGCGGCCCTGATCGCACGCGTCCAACGACGCGCCGAAAGGCGCGTGGGCGTGCTTCGACAACCTCGGGGATCAGGACATGCACATTTCGACTGGCGTCATTTCTCGTTTCGGTCCGATCCCGCACGATCGATGCAAGCGGATCATCGCGCTCGTTCTGGCCCTCGCCGTGCCGTGGCTGATGGCAGCGGCGTTTGCTGCGGATGGCGATAGCGGCACCGCCAGGAGCCGTCTCTCCAGCCATGTGCTGCCCGCGCTCGCAAATGCGTCGATGCAATCCTCCGGCGCGGATGTGAAATCCGCCGGGAGCGCGCCGGAAGGCGAGCCGTTCCTGCTCACCCTCGTGCTGAACCGCGACGACGAAGCCGGTTTCCAGGCTTACTTGCGCGACGTCTATGACGCGCAGTCGCCGCAGTTCCGGCAGTTCATCAGCGCGGACGAACTGCGCGACCGCTTCGGTCCGTCCGAGGCGAACTATCAGCTCGTGCTCGACTATCTTCAGTCGCAGGGTCTGCAGCTCACGCAAGGATCGAGCAACCGGATGACCCTGAGCGTTCGCGGGACGCGCGCGCAAGTCGAGCAGGCTTTCGACGTCAGCATCCGCGACTACAAGATCGGCGAGAAATCGTTCCGCGCGAATGACGCCGACCCCGCGCTGCCGGACGCGGTCGCCGCGCACGTGCAGGCGATCAGCGGGCTTTCCAATCTCGCCACGCCGCAGCCGTCGCTGCAGGCGATCCGGCGCGCGCTGTGCACGGCGGTCGCGGCAGTCAATGTGTATTTCGGCAATGTGAAACTGACCGGAACCACGCTCGCGCAGCAGCAGGCAGAATTTCGCGCCAAGGTGGAGGCGTGCATCCAGCACGTGGGCGACACGCATGCGCAGCAGACCTATTTCTTCACCGATCCGCCGCCGCCGGCATGGCAGGGCGCCGACGGCAGCGGCCAGACCGTCGGCCTGCTCGAATTCGATACCTTTCATCTGAGCGACATCGCCGCCTACATCAGCCTGATCGGCCTGCCGGCATCGAAGATCGCGGACGTGAGCCAGGTGCACGTGGACGGCGGCGCCGGCAGCACGCCGGGCGCGGGCGTCGACGAGGTGCTGCTCGACATCGACGCGATCCTGGCGATCGCGCCGGGTGCGAAGATCGCGGTCTACGACGGCGCATTCGCCGGCGCGAATTCCAGCTTCCAGGCGATGTTCAACGCGATGGTCGACGGCGGCGTCGACATCATCAGCAACAGCTGGGCGTATTGCGAAGACCAGACCTCGCTGGCGGATGTGCAGAGCATCGACTCGATCCTGCAGACGGCCGCGGCGACCGGCATCAGCGTGTTCAACGGCAGCGGCGACAGCGGCAGCACCTGCCTCGACGGTGCGGCGAACACGATCGCGGTTCCTTCCGATGCGCCGCACGCGACAGCAGTCGGCGGAACGACGCTGACGCTTTCACCGGGCGACATCTGGAAGAGCGAAACCTGGTGGGACGGCTCGGCCGATACGCCGCAGACCGGCCAGAGTGGTTTCGGTGTCAGCCGCTTCTTCACGCGGCCGGCTTATCAGAACGGCCACACCGCGGCGGCGATGCGTTCGGTACCGGACGTCGTGGCGAATGCCGATCCGGCCACCGGCGTGCAGATCTGCAATGCCGACGAAGGCGGTTGTCCGACCGGCACGCTCAACGGCGGCACTAGTTATGCGGCGCCGGAGTGGGCCGCGTTCACCGCGCTGTTGAACCAGACACAAGGCACGCCGCTCGGCCTGCTCAATCCGCAGATCTACGCGCTTGCAGGTCCCGGCGCGTTTCACGATCCGGCCGCGCTCGCCAGCGACTTCGCCCATGTCGGACTCGGCTCTCCCAAGCTTGCGCTGCTGCACCAGCAACTGACCCAGCAGACCACCGGGCCGGTCGATCCGAATCTTTCGCAGGTCCGCGTCTACGACGAGGAAAACTTCAGCTTCCCGCCGAGTTTCTCGCTGGCGATGCCGGCCTTCAGCGATGGCACGACGCCGAGCTACGTGGTCGTGCGCCTGGTCGATGCGAATGCGAACATCGAGATCGGCAAGACCGTCACGTTGACCGCCAACGCCGGCAGCCACGCAGTCATCATACCGGCCAGCGCGGTGACGACGAGCGACAACGGCGCCGCGGTCTTCCAGGTGACCGACGCGGTCATCGAACCGCTGACGTTCACCGCACGCGACACCACCGACGGCATCACGCTCGCCGAATCGGCACGCTTGAACGGCATCGCGCCGGTCGCGGCGAGCGGCAACGTGATCGCCTTCACCGACGCAGTCGCCGCCGACGGCCACAGCACCGACACCATCACGGTCACGTTGCAGGACGCGCTCGGGCGACCCACTCCCGGCAAGGTGGTCGCGCTGCGACAGACCGGCAACTCGGTGGTGACGCCGGTCGCTTCGGATGTGACCGACGCCAACGGCCAGATCGCCTTCACCGTGACCGACACCGTGCAGGAAATCATCACCTACACGGCCGTCGATGTCGGCGACGGCGACCTGCCGGTGCCGGGCGCGGCCGTCGTCACCTTCAATGCGAGCGGCGGCGACAATTGCGGCATCACCAATCTCGGCAATCCCGACGTCGGCGCGGGACCGGGCTACGCGATCACGCCGTTCGCGACAGGGTTCGTGCCGCTCGTTACGAGCTTCGGCGGCCTTCTGCCCGGATGCAATGGTGCCGCCGGACTCGCGTTCGACGCGCTCGGAAACTTGTACGTGTCGGATATGCACACCGGCAATCTGTACAAATTCGGCCCGGCCGGCGGCGTCGCTGATGCGTCGACCTTGATCAGCACGACGCCGCTCGGACCCCTGCTGCAGAGTCTGACCTTCGGTCACGACGGCAAGCTCTACGGCGCGCGTCTCGCAACCACCGGCAACTTCTTCACCGGCGCGGTCATCGAGATCAATCCGGCCAACGGAGCCTTGGTCCGCACGGTGGCGGAATCGATCACCTGCGCCGGTTTCCTCGCGACCGATCCGGCCAGCGGCGATGTGTTCGTCGACGACTCCTGCGGCGGCGGCGGTTCGGACAACGGTTCGATCTGGCGGATTTCCAATCCTGGCAGCGCGAACCCGCAGACATCGGTCTATGCCGCGACGCCGGGCACCAACGGCGGCATGTCGTTTGCGTCCGGCGGCACGCTGTATGTGATCGACTACGCCGAGAATGCGATTGCCCAGATCAGCGGCACCGCCAGCGCGACGCCCGGACAGAAGACGCTGCTGTCAGGCATTTCCGGCTCCGCACTCGGCATCGTCGCAACCGGCGATGGAGCCGGCGGCAATGCGAGCACGCTCACGCTCGCAGCGGCACCGGCGGCGGACGGCTTGCCGATCGGCATCCGCTCGTTCGATATCGAGGCGAATCCGGCGCTGGCGACTTCGCTGCTGATCACCAACGGTTACGCCGTCACGCAGGTGATCGGGCCGGATCAGTGCCAGTACGTCAGCATGTCCGTGGCCGTCTTCAAGATCACCAATGCCGACGGCACCTGTCCGCTGCGATCGGGACAGCCCTTGCTCGCGCTGAGCCCGGCTTCGGTGTCGCCGGCACCGACGCAGGGCGGCTCGCAGACCTTCAGCGCCAGCTTCCACAACATCGATGCGCCGGCCGGAACCACGGTGTTGTTCCAGGTCAGCGGCGCCAACGCGCAGGTGCAGCAGGCGGCGACGGATGCGAACGGCAACGCGAGCTTCGTCGAGGTCGGCGAGAACGCGGGTAGCGATACGATCACCGCATCGGCAACCGTCAACGGCACGCTGCTGACCTCGACGCCGGCGCACGTGATCTGGCAAAGCGGCCCGCACACTTCGTTCCTGACGCTCAACCGCTCGCCGACGAGTGCGATGGCGGCACGCCCGGTCCTGCTCAGCGCGAACCTGACCGATGTATCGATCGAGCCGGATGCGCCGCTCGCGAACGCGACGATCCAGTTCAGCGTGGACGGGCAGTCCTGCAGCGCGAGCACCGACTCCAGCGGCACTGCCAGTTGCGCGGTCAGCATTCCGGACGTCGGCGCGTTTACCTTGACCGCCACCTACGCCGGCTCGGCGGGTGCACTACCGGCGAGCGCCAGCACCTTGTTCTCGACGACGCCGTTCAGTGATCGCATCTTCACCGACGGTTTCGACGGCACTCCCTGAGCAGTGCGCGGACACGACGCTGGTTCCTCAGCGTCGTGTCCGTGTCGGATCGGCTGACGGCGCGGGTCCGTTGTTTACGGGTTCGCGTCGCCGAATGCACGAAACACCGCGATTGCATGCTCGATCGCGGCATCGTCGATATCCAGATGCGTCACCAGTCGCACCGTCGGCAGATAGCCGATACTCGCCTTGACGCCGGCCTCGCGCAGATGCGCCTCGAGTGCGCGCAGGCGATCGGCGGCGACGTCGATGAAAACCATATTGGTGTAGCGACCGACCACGCTGATGCCGGCGATGCCGCGCAGTCCTTCACCGAGGCGTTCGGCACGCGCATGATCGTCAGCCAGCCGCGCGACATGATGATCGAGCGCGTGCAGCGCCGCCGCGGCGATCACGCCCGCCTGGCGCATGCCGCCGCCGAGCATCTTGCGCCAGCGCTTGCCTTCCGTGATCAATGCCGCATCGCCGAGCAGCACCGAACCGATCGGCGCGCCGAGTCCTTTCGAAAGGCACACCGAAACGCTGTCGAACGGCGCCGCCAGGTCGCGCACCGGAACGCCACTCGCGACCGCTGCGTTGAACAGGCGTGCGCCGTCCAGGTGCACGGCGAGTCCGTGCGTGCGCGCCCACGCGGCAGCGGCGGTCACATAGTCCTGCGGCAATACGCGGCCATGCCAGGTGTTCTCGAGCGCGAGCATGCGCGTGCGCGCGAAGTGCGGATCATCCGGCTTGATCGCCCTGGCCAGCGCTTCGAGCGGCAAGGTGCCATCGGCTGCATTGACGATCGGCTGCGGCTGGATCGAACCGAGCACGGCAGCGCCGCCGCCCTCGTACTTGTAGGTATGCGCTTCCATGCCGACCAGATATTCGTCGCCGCGGCGGCAATGACACAGCATCGCGATCAGATTGCTCTGGGTGCCGCTCGGGACGAACAGGCCGGCCTCGAAGCCGAGGTCGTCGGCGAGCCGGCGCTGCAGCTGCGCGACGGTCGGGTCCTCGCCGTAGACGTCGTCGCCGACCACCGCCGCCGCCATCGCTGCACGCATCGCCGCGGTCGGCTGGGTCACGGTGTCGCTGCGCAGATCGATCGCTTGCATGAAAGGGCTCTCCATCGGGATGCGCGAGCGTACCGAGCACACCATGTCGTCCGCTACACTTGGCCGATGAAAATCGCCAGCTGGAACGTCAATTCGCTGAACGTGCGTCTGCCGCATGTCGAGCAATGGTGCGCGCAGGCGCAGCCGGATGTCCTGGCGCTGCAGGAAACCAAACTGGAGGACGCGAAGTTTCCGGTCGCGGCGCTGGCGGCCGCCGGTTATGCGTCCGTGTTCTCCGGACAGAAAACCTACAACGGCGTCGCGATCCTCGCGCGCACACCGATCAGCGACGTGCAGCATGGCGTCGCCGGATTCGACGATCCGCAGCGGCGCATCCTGTCGGCGACGGTCGGCGATGTGCGCGTGGTCAATCTCTATGTCGTCAACGGCCAGGCGGTCGGCAGCGAGAAATACGCCTACAAGCTCGACTGGCTGGCCAAGGTCAGCGCGTTCCTTGCCGAGGAAATCCGCCGGCATCCGCGCCTGGTCGTGCTCGGCGATTTCAATATCGCGCCGGATGACCGCGACGTACACGATCCGGCCGCGTGGCACGAGCAGGTGTTGTGTTCGACGCCGGAGCGCGATGCGCTGAAGCGCATGCAGGACATCGGGCTGGTCGACAGTTTCCGTCTGTTCGACCAGGACAGCGGCCATTACAGTTGGTGGGATTATCGTCAGGCCGCCTTCCGCCGCAATCTTGGTCTGCGCATCGATCTGGTTCTGGTGTCGGAGGCGTTGCGTGCGTCGTGCCGTGGCGCGGGGATCGACCGCGAACCGCGCACCTGGGAGCGCGCATCGGATCACACGCCGGTTTTTGTGGAAATTGAAAATGGCTGATTGGCAGATATCACCCAGCGACACCGAACTGGAAGAACTCGATCAGTTCCTGCGCGCCCACGGCACCGAGGAAGACCTGCTGCTCGACGGCGTGCATGGTTTCCTCACCGCGCTGGCGATCGGGCCGGCGCCGGCCAAGCCGGACGAGTGGCTGCCGGAAATCCTGCACGAGCCGTTCGGCGATTCGGATCAGGGCAAGCGCGTGCTGACCCTGCTCGCGCGCCTCAACGATGCGATCGCGCCGGAGCTGGAAACCGGAACCTACGAACCCATCCTCGGCGAACTCGACACCGAAGACGGCGAACTCGCCTTCACCTCGCGCGGCTGGTGCGAAGGATTCTCGCGCGGCATCGATCTGCGCGCGCCGTCCTGGGAAGGCCGCCTCGGCAACGACTCGGACCTGATGGAATTGCTCGGTCCGATCATCGCGCTGGCGATCGACGACGGTGTCTTCGAAAGCGATGCGGAGTTTGCGCCGCTGAGCGACGAAGACTACGACGAATGCCTGGCGCAGATTCCGAGCGCGGTCAGCGCGGTCGCCGAATACTGGCTCGAGCACCCCTTGAGTCCGACCGAACTGACTGCGCCGGCTTCCGAAGGCACGGGTTCGCCGCCGCGCCGTCGCAGCGGCCGCTGGGTGCATTGAGGGCTGCGAGTCGGATAGCGCAGAGCGGCTGTCGTACCGCCGCGCGCCGCATCAACCTTCCATCGTTGCGCCCGGCAGCTCACAGCGTTCACACGTCACGCGCTTGTCGCATGCGCGCGACGCCGCATCTTCCTCGCTGCCTTTCGATGCCGGAGATCGCCATGAACGCAACCGCCTCAACCAGCCGCCGCGTCGCCCGCACCCTGCGCGGCGAACCGACCTCGGACGGCGCCGGCGTGAAACTCACGCGCGTGATCGGCCAGCGCGAACTAGACATGCTCGATCCGTTCCTGATGCTCGACGAATTTCGTTCCGACAGCGCCTCGGATTACATCGGCGGCTTTCCGAACCATCCGCATCGCGGTTTCGAGACCGTTACCTACATGCTGGCCGGGCGCATGCGTCATCACGACAACCAGGGCAACTCCGGCCTGCTGACACCGGGCAGCGTGCAATGGATGACGGCTGGTCGCGGCATCGTGCATTCGGAAATGCCCGAGCAGGAGGACGGCCTGATGTGGGGTTTCCAGCTCTGGGTCAATCTGCCCGCAAGCGACAAGATGAGCGCGCCGCGTTACCAGGACATCGCACCCGAGCGCATTCCGCTGATCGACGCCGCACCCGGCGTGCGCGTACGTGTGCTGGCAGGGCGCTTCGGTGAAACGAGCGGACCGGTTTCCGGCATCGCGGTCGCACCGCTGTATCTGGATGTGGAACTCGCGGCAGGCGCAGAAGTCGTTGCAGACATTCCTGCCGGCCACAACGCCTTTGCTTATGTGTACGCCGGCGCTGCTGACCTCGGACCGGCAGACGCACGCCGGCGCGTCACGCGCGGCGATCTCGCCGTGCTCGAACGCGAAGGCGATACCTTGCAGATTGCAAACGGCGACGCGGCGACGCGGTTGATCCTGGTTGCGGGAAAGCCGCTCGACGAACCGGTCGCGAAGTACGGGCCGTTCGTGATGAACACGCAGGCGCAGATTGGCGAGGCGATCCGCGACTATCAGGCGGGCAGGTTCTGAGCGCGCGTGCCTCGATTCACGAGGCGCGCGCCAACGCGCGCCTCGTCACGAGCAAGTCCGCTCAGAACGCGATGATCACGATCGAACCGGCGAGGATCAGCGCGCCGCCGAGCGCGATCGGCCAGCTCAGGCTCTCGCCGACGAACAACACGCCGAGCAGGATCGCGAACACCACGCTGAGCTTGTCGACCGGCGCAACCTTGCCGACCGGGCCGAGCTGCAACGCACGGTAGTAGCACAGCCACGAGAGGCCGGTGGCGATGCCGGACAACACGAGGAACAACCAGGTATTCGACGAGATCGAGGTCGGCGGCCGCCATTCGTTGCGCAGCGACACGATGGCGGCGGTCACGCCGAGGATCACCACGGTGCGCACGAAGGTCGCGAGGTTCGAGTTGATGCCGGCCACGCCGAGCTTGCCGAAGAAGGCGGTCAGTCCGGCAAAGAAGGCGGAACCGAGGGCGAAGACGATCCAGCTGTCGCGAAGGTTCATGGCGATGTTCCGATCGAGGCGCCGGGTGATGATGCGCGCATTCGCCGGTTTTCCGCGACCGCCGCGCGCGGCAATGCGATCTATCCGCGAAAGTTGAGCTCGACGCCGATGCCGGCGGGATCGCGCAGGAAGATCTGCATTTCACCGCCGCCGGGCACGCCATCGATTTCATAATCGACGCGCGCCGCATCCAGCCGGCGGCGTGCCGCTTCGAAATCCGTGAGCGCGAAGGCGACATGATTGAACCAGCCGGTAGCAGCTGGTTCGGCTGCAGCGGACGACTCCGGCTCGATCGTCAGGTGCACGAGGTCGCGCTCGCCGCCGTACAACCAGTAGCCGCGCGAACGGAACGCGGGGCGCGGGCCGTCGTCGAGGCCGATCACGTCGCGATAGAACAGGCGCAGGCGTTCGATCATGTCCTGCGGCGCACTCAGGTTGATATGCGCGAGGCCGCCGATCACGCTCATCGCGCGTGCGCCACGTTCGGCTTCTGCGCGGACGCGCCTTCCGTGTTCTTCAACTGCTCGTCGAAGTAATCCGCGATCAAGGTGTAGACGTGTTTGCGCATCCCCGGCGCGGTCAGGCCATGCTTGCCGCCGGGATAGGTCATCAGGCGGAACTGCGTGCCGCGCTGCTGCAGCGCCGCCATCAGCTGGGTCGAGTTTGCGAACAACACATTGTCGTCGGCCATGCCGTGCACGAGCAGCAACGGCGACTTCAGGCCGTCGAGCCAGTGCAGCACGCTGGAGTCCTGATAGCCCTGCGGATTGTGCTGCGGCGTATCCAGAAAACGTTCGGTGTAGTGCGAGTCGTACAAGGTCCAGTCCGTCACCGGCGCGACGGCGACGCCGGCGGCGAACTGATCCGATGCCTTGGCCAGCAGCATCAAGGTCATGTAACCGCCGTAGCTCCAGCCGAACACGCCGATGCGTGCGCCATCGACCCAGGGTTGCTGCTTCAACCAATGCACGCCGACCAGCTGGTCGGCCACTTCGGCCTTGCCGAGCTGACGGAAGATCGCATCGGCGAATGCGCGGCCGCGCCTCGGCGTGCCGCGATTGTCGAGCGCGAACACGACGTAGCCGTGCTCCGCCATGTACTGCTCGAAATGATTGCCCCAGGCCCGATTGACGTACTGGCGTCCGGGACCACCGTAGTAGGTCATGAACACCGGATAGCGTTTTTTCGGATCGAACCCGAGCGGCTTGTAGACGCGGTAATACAGCGACTGACCGTCCTCGGCTTTCAAGCTACCGAACTCCGGCACGACCAGGCTGTCGCGATACGGCCAGTACGGATGGCCGGGCTTGAGTTCGTTCTGCTCGATCCAGGCGATACGCTCACCGTCGGCGTTGCGCAGCGAAACCTGGGGCGGCGTCGAGGGATCGGACCAGGTGTCGATCCACGCACTGGAACGCTCGCCGAACACGGCTTCGTGCCAGCCGTCACCCTGGCTGATGCGCAGCGGCGAATTCGCGTTGCTGCCGTCGAGTTGCACCGCGTGGATCTGCTGCTGCAGGGGATCATCGCGGCCTGCCGCGAAATACACTTTTCCCTTCTGCTCATCGAGCGCGAGCAGCTTGTCGACATCCCAGTCGCCCGCCGTCAGCGCACGCCGCTGGCGGCCGTCGAATCCATACACGCCAAGGTGTCGATGACCATCGCGCTCGGATGCCCACACGAACGCATCCTCATGTTCAAGAAAACGCAGATCGTCGTTGAGATGGATCCAGGTCGGACTGGTTTCGGTCAGCAATACCTGCTCGCGCAGCCGATCGACGTCGACCGCCACCAGATCGAGCCGACATTGGTCGCGACTCTCGCGCTGAAACGTCAGCCGCTTCGCATCCGGCAACCAGTCGACACGGGCGAGATAGATATCGCTCTGTTTGCCGAGATCGATCCAGCGCACTGCGCCGCCGTGCGGTTTGAGCAGGCCGAGTTTCACCGCGACATTGGGCCGGCCCGCCGCGGGATAGCGCTGGCTGATGGTCTCGCTGCGATCGGCATACACCTCGGTGCGCTTGACCGCGTCGACAGCGGACTCGTCGTAGCGTTCGAAGGCGAGCGCGGAATCATCCGGCGCCCACCAGTAGCCGGTCGCGCGCGCCATTTCCTCCTGCGCGACGAACTCGGCCTCGCCGTTGTGGATCGGACCCTTGCCGTCGTGGGTGAGCTGGTAGGGGCGGTCGTTCGCCAGATCGATCACATAGAGATTCTGCCGGCTGACGAAGGACACGTAGCCGCCGCGCGGCGATACCTTGGCGTCGATCACGTCGAAGCCCGGCGGCGTCAATGCACGCATCTGCGCGCCGGGCTTGGCGTCGAGATCGAACAGCCACAGACGCTCGCCGACGCCGAACAGCAGCTTGCGGCTGTCCGGCGCCCAGCGATAGGAGACGATGCCTTTCAATTGCGAAGTGCGCTCGCGTTCGCGCCGTGCCTTCTCGGCGTCGGACAATTCCTTCTGCGCTCCGACCGCGCTCGAATCGACCAGGCGCCGCGTCTGTCCGCTGGCGACCTCGTACTCCCACAGGTCGAGCTGGTTCTGATCGTCGTCGCGCCCGCGCAAAAAGGTGACGCGGCTGCCGTCGGGCGCAATCTTCAATGCGCGCGGGCTCGCGCCATTGAGATCGGGATCGCCGTAGATGCGCTCGATCGAAAGTTTTTCAGCCATGGCGGGAAGGCTTGCGAGCAAGGCAGCGGCGAATACCACGATACGCATCGGCGACTCCAGTGAAGCCACAATTATCGCCAGCCGGGGCGGCCGAGCGAAAGATGGCCGGCACGACGCTGCGACCGCCGAAAAAATGCACGTGTTGATTATTCACGTTTCAATCGCGTATACGGAGTTGCGCTCATTGTAGGGTTGCACCGCATCGCCATTGACAGGGGAGCGTTTCGATCATGCGCATTGCAATCACATTGCTGGCTCTGCTCATCACCGTCGGCGCGGCGCGGGCGAAAACCGACATCGGCGACATCCCGCCGGATGATCTCGGTACCGATCGCAATGGCGCCGCGGTGACGGTCAGTGCGAATCGCGGCAAGGTCGTGGTCTTGAGTTTCTGGGCTTCGTGGTGCACGTACTGCCGCAAGGAACTGCCGACCCTGGAAAAGCTTCAGCGTGCCGCGGGCAAGGCGCAGCTCGAAGTGGTCGGGGTCAACTTCAAGGAAGATATTTTTCTGTTTCGCAAGCTGATTGCCGGAATGAAGGACTCGCAGATGACCTTCACGCTCGACCGCAAGGGCGAGCTCGGCAAGCAGTACGGTCTGCATGGCCTGCCCTTCCTCGTGATGATCGGACGCGATGGTCGCATCGCGCATCTGCATACCGGCTACGACGAAAAAATGCTCGATCAGATCATCGACGAATTGAACGGCTTGCTCGCCGCACCTGCCGCGGTCGCGTCGTCTGCAGCACCTTGAAGCGGGTCGCGCTGCAACAGCCGATCGGCAAGTCCGCTCCAGCGTTGCGCGCGGCGCGCGATCGCATCGGCCAGCACCGGCGCGGTCGCCCACAACGTCAACCCATGCCGGGCGCGCGTCAGACCGGTGTAGAGCAGCTCGCGACTGATCACGCGCGCGCCACGCTCGGGCAGGGCCAGCAGCACGTCGTCGAATTCCGAGCCTTGCGATTTGTGCACGGTCAGCGCGAATGCACTCTCGTGACGCGGCAAGGCCGCCGGCAACCACGAGCGTGGGCCGCCCGCCGCATCGAACCAGACGCGCACGCCGACGTCGGCGTCGCGCCAGCACAGGCCGATATCGCCGTTGTACAAACCATGGCGATAGCTGTTCTCGCGGATCATCACGAGACGCCCGTGAAAGAATTCGCCTTCGCGTGCATCCGCTTTCGGCAGGGCGCGCTCGATGCGTTCGTTCAAGGCGCTGCTGCCCGCCTCGCCTTCGCGCACCGCGGTCAGTACGCGGAAGCGACGCGACAATGTGAGTGCCTGCGCCACATCGGGCGCCTCCGCGATCGCTCGATAATGCGGCAACGCATGTTCGAGTACGCAGGCCGTCAACGCCGTATCCGCGCCTTCGCGCCAGTGCAGGCCGCAATAGGCACCGGCGCGCAAACCTGCGAGGGCATCGTCGACAGCGCCGTCGCGAATCGCCAGGGCCAGCGGCGCGACGTCGAGCGCGTCGGACTGCCGATAGCTTCGCGCGAGTTCAATGCGCAGCAGCGGCGACGACGACGGTTGCGTGTCGAGTGCGATGCCCAGCGTTGCGTTCGCCGCAGCGGCGAGCGCGAACGGCAACGCAAGTCCGTCACCCGCCGCATCGCAAAGGGCCGCGAGCACATCGCCGGTCTCGACCGACGGTAGCTGATCGCGATCGCCGAGCAGGATCAGGCTGGCGTCCGGCGGAATCGCTTCGAGCAGTTTGCACATCAACGGCAGATCGACCATCGAGGCCTCGTCGACGACGACGAGGTCGACCGCGAGCGGATGCGCCGCATCGTGACGAAACGTGGTCGCGTTCGGTTGCCAGCCGAGCAGGCGATGCAGGGTCGTCGCATTGGCCGGCATCGCGGCCTGCGTCGCGTCATCGATACGTCCCTGATCGTGCAGCCGCGCGACATTCTCGCGCACCGATTCGGCGAGGCGTGCGGCAGCCTTGCCGGTCGGCGCGCTCAGCGCGATACGCAAGCGTGTGCGTTCGCGCATCGCCTGTTCGATGCGCAGGACGAGCAGACGCGCCACCGTCGTCGTCTTGCCGGTGCCGGGGCCGCCGGTCAGCAACAGCAGACGTTCGTGCTGGGCAACGAATGCCGCAAGCGCCTGGCGATCGGGTGTCGCGGACGGATCGAACAGGGTTTGCAGACGCAGCTGCAGCGCTGCGTCATCCGCTACCGGATGCAAGGGTCCGGCGAGACCGCGCAGCGCGCGCGCCAGGCGCACCTCGTAGTCCCAGTAACGACGCAGGGCGATACGATCGCGCTCCAGCACCAGCGGCTTGCCGCGTGCATCGCCATCACCGTTTCCGACGTACGGCGATGCTGCAAGATCGCGGCGCCAGTCATCCAGCAGAGGCATTGCCGGCAGCGCGCGTTCCACACCCGTTTCCGCGAGCAACAACGCGACCCCGCTCAGCGGCAAGCTGCTGTGACCGAATTCGAGCGCACGACTCGCCAGCGCGGCTGCGAGCGCAACCGCATCGGGCGCATCCGGGCGCAACCGCTGCAGGGTCGCACCCAGGGCGTGGTCGACCGCGCGCAACCAGCCTTCGTGCAGCCAGCGATCGAGGGCGCTCATGCGACGTTTCCTGGCGGCGCGGCGAACAATGCGTCGAGTTCGTCGATCAACGCTCGCGAAGGTCGCGCGGCGAACACGCCGTGCTGCGACTCGCTTGGCCGCGGCGTCGAATCGAGGCCACGACAGAACAGATAGCGCACGCCGCCGAAGTCGCGTTCGTAGTCGTAGCCGGCACTGCGAAAGCGCAGCCAGCGATGCAGGGCGAGCGTGTAGATCAGGTACTGCAGATCGTATTCATTCGTGCGCATCGCCTGCTGCAGCGTCGCCGGCGCATAGTCCGTCAGCAGGTTGCTCTTGTAGTCGAGCAGATAGACGCGGCCTGCATGCGTATAGACGAGATCGATGAAGCCGGTCATCAATCCCTGCAGGCGGTCGCGCGCACCGAAGCCGTTGCGCTCGATCAGCAGATCGTGCCGGTGCAGCAGATCGAGCAGGCCGGGCACCGACGCGGTGCCGAGCGCGAAGTGGAATTCAAGCTCGTTGCGACGCGAGGCCGCTGGGAGATCCGCAAGGCGCACACCCTCGGGCAGCGGCGCATTCAAGGTGTTGCGCACGAGCGTTGCGAGCACGCGTTCGCCTTGCGCGACTTCGTCGCCGACATAGCCATGCTGCAGCAATGCATGTCGCAGCAATTCGCCTTGTCCCGGCACGAGCTGATCTGCGCGGCTATCGCGCCAGAGGGCGAAGTCCACATGCTCGAGCGCCGTGTGCAATGCATTGCCGAAACGCGCGCCGGAAAACGGCGACGGCGCTCGCACCAGGGCCGGACCTTCGTCATCGGCACCGCGCTCATCCGCGAGCGGCGCCGCGAACAGACTGTCTTCGCGCGCGAGTTGCGAGAAACTGTGGACCCACCAGTCCTGGCGCAGGATTCGTCGCGCGATCTGCAGCGGTGGCGCTGCCGCTTCGGTTTCGATATCGAGCGAGATCCGCGTGGCGGCGAGCGACGGCCATGCCTCGAACACGATCGCATCGCGGTTCGCATCGGCCAGTTCCGACAATGCCGTGCGCACGGCCGCATCGCCGACCGCGCCGACATTGCCTTCCGCATCGCGATGCAACAACCAGGCAAGCGCGGTGCGCTCCACGTCGTTCACCGCACCGTGAGCGAGCCACAGCGCATGGCGGGCGCGCGTCAGACCGACATACAACAGACGCAGCTGCTCGGCGCGCGTTTCACGCTGCGCAGCGGCGCGCGCAAGTTCGTAACCGGCATCATCGAGTCCCCTGATGCGCGCGCGCTGCACCCGGCGCGAACCATCGTGGTAATGCACCAGCGCGAGCCCTTGCGCCGGCGGTGATGCCGGCGGCAACGCGGCGAACGGCAGGAAGACGAGCGCGAACTCCAGACCCTTGGCCTTGTGCAGGGTGAGGATCTGCACGCGTTCGGCGTCCGATTCCAGACGCAGCTGCTGCGTCTCGTCGCGGTCGTCGGCATCGGCGATGCGATGGGCGAGCCAGTCGAGCAGTCCGCTCGCGCCGAGGGTATCGGCGCGCGCTTCCTGCAATTGTTCGGCGAGCTGCAGGTAGTTGCCGAGGCGACGTTCGCCGTCGCCGAGCGCGAGCAGGCGCGGCGCTGCGGCGGCGATGCGATCACCGAGCATCGGCAGCGGTCCGAGGCGTTGCCAGCGCTGTTGCCACGACTGAAACGCGTCGAGCCAGGCGCGATGCATATCTTCATCGCGCGACAGCGCATCGATCGCGGCCGCATCCTGACCGAGCAGCTCGGTCGCGAGCGCGGCGCGCATGCGGCCTTCGTCGCCGCGCGCGTGAACGCCTTCGAGCACGCGCAAAATTTCCGCCGCTTCACGGCTCGCGTACAGACTGCTGCGACCCGCGGTCACGCTGGCGACGCCGAGCTGCGACAACGCGAGCTGCACGCTCTGCGCTTCGCGATGCGTATTGACGATCACCGCGATATCGGCCGGGCGAACGCGGCGCTCGCGTTCGCCGCTGCGCAAAGTGGCGCTGCGATCCGCGAGCAGGTCGCGGATGCGTGCGGCGCTTGCGGCAGCTGCGAGCGAGCGCGCTGCACCGAGCTTGATCTGCGCTTCGGGCTTGCCGGCGCTGGGACGCGTGGTTTCTCCGTCACGCAGCGGCAGTTGCCACAGATGCAGTCCGGGCACGATGCGGCCGGCGTGATCGAAGTCGCGATCGGCAACGAGGCCGCCGGCGTCGACCTGCACGAATAGCGTCGTCGCATCGGCGAAGGGAAATTCGCCACCGCGCGCGAACAGCGCAGCGACAGCGGCGAGCACACGCGGGCGTGAGCGGAAGTTCGCGGTCAACGCATGTCGCGATTGCACGTGTGCGCCAGCCGCGTGATAGGTCTGCACGTCGCCACCGCGAAACCGGTAGATCGCCTGCTTCGGATCGCCGATCAGAAACAGCGCCGTCGCTGCGGCGTCTTCGGGTACATCGACGTAGATGCGGCGGAAGATGTCCCATTGGCGTGGGTCGGTGTCCTGGAATTCATCCACCAGCGCGGCTGGATAACGCGTGCGCAGGATCGCTGCGAGCGCTGCGCCGGAACTGCCGCGCAAGGCATCGTGCAGCCCGCGGATGAGGTCGTCGAAGCCGATCAGATTGCGCGCGCGCTTGAGGTCGGCAATGCGCGTCGCCGCGTAGTCGCGGATCGCGTGCAACAGGTTCGCGCGTCGTTGCGCGCGCTGCTGCGTCGCGTGTTCCTGCGCGCGCAGGAAATGCTCGATCGCATCGAACAGCGGCGAGGTCGGTACCGAATTTTCGCGGCCCGTATTCGCGCGTGCACGCAGCTCGGCCGGCGTCAGATATGCAAGGCGCTCGTGCGCGGGCGCTTCGAGTCTCGTGTCGGCGCAGAAGTCCGCCAATGCAGACCACAACTTGTCGAGCGTGTCCGCGCGCAGCTTGTTGCCGTTGAAGATTTTGGCTGCGCGCGCACGCGTCACTGCCGCGCAAGCATCGACACCTTCCTCGGCCCAGGCGCTGCGCAATTGCGCGGCGGCGCGCGTGAATTCTTCTTCGGCCTGCAGGTCGAGCTGCGCCGGTGCCGGCAACAGCAGCTCGGCCGCGAGCAGCGCGTGCAGATCGCGAGCCAGTGCCGCGGGCGCGTTCCACAACTGCACGAGATCGCGCGCGTCGGTGTCCTCGCGTGTCCAGCGCCGCCAGACGTCGAATGCGACTTCCTCGTGCAGCGCACGTTCGCTCGCCAGCATCTCGCGCGGTGCCAGCGGTTCGCGACCGAGAATCGCATGATCGGCCAGCACGCGCTGGCAGAATCCGTGGATCGTGAAGATCGCTGCAAGATCGATTTCGCCGGCAGCGCGACGCAGGCGCTGCGCCAGCGATTCTGCCGGCTCGATCTCCAGACGCGCATCGATGGCGCGCGCGGTCAGGCGTTCGGCAGCATCGGCGCTGTCGCGTCTGCGCGTGCGCTCCGCGACGGGCAAGGCGGCGAGCTGCGCCGCACGATTGAGCTGCAGGCGCAGACGTTCACGCAGTTCCTGCGTCGCCGCGTTGGTGTAGGTGACGGCGAGAATCTGCCGCACCGAATACTCGCGTTCGATGACCAGCCGCGTGTGCAGCAGCGCGAGCGTGAAGGTCTTGCCGGTGCCGGCGCTGGCCTCGATGCGGCGCACGCCGTGCAGCGGCAGCTCGAGGGCAATTTCGCGGGCGACGTTCATCGCGACGGTTCCGCCGAGTCGGGCGTGTTCGCGCGAATGTCGGGCGCGACATTCGCATCGCGCAACGCGGCAACGACCGCTTCCGCCAGGCGTGCAAACTCGGCGTCGGCTTCGTCGACCACGCGCGCCGCGGCGTCGACGAACGGATCGGCTCCGCGCAAGGCAAGCGCAGTCCAGGCGTCGCTGCCTTCGCCGTAGCCATCGTGACCGAACCAGATTTTCTCCGCGGCCGCGCGCGCGGTGTCGGCATCGCCGCTTTGCTCGCGCGCCTCGACCCAGGCCCATGCGCTGCCCGGACGCAGCGGCAACGGCGTGTCGAGGCCGTGCTGCATCAGGTCGATCAGCCAGCGCAGTGCTGCACGTGCAGCCGGCGGCGCATGCCTCGGCAGGACGCGCGGCCCGAGATCGTGCGTGCCGAACTCGGCGTAGGCCGCAACGCTGCGCGGATCATCCAGCGCTGCGAGCACCAAGGCGTCGAGATGCCAGCGAAACCAGTCGCGCCCAGTCGGCTTGCCGGGTTTCAGGCGGATCGCCACGGCGGCGTCGACATCATCGAGCGAACCGGCCAGCGTGACATCACCGAGCGCGATCGAGAACGCCAGCGCCTTCGCATCGCCGCGACGTGCGGAGGCGATCGTGCGCGCGAGCGGCGTGAGTTCGCCGACCAGCGCGCGCAGCCATTGCGTGCCCGCTGCCGCGGGCGGCAGCAGGGCTTCGGCCTGCAGACGTCGGCATAGCTGTGCTTCGTCGAGTGCGTCATCGGCGAGCAGTGCGGCGAGCACGCGTCGACGCATCGCGTGGTTGCCGAGCGCGTCGCTGGCACCGAACGGTTCCTCGTCGGGCAGGCGCGTCGCAAGATCGGACAGGCGCAGGCCGAGGCGGTGGCGCAGGAAGGCGCGTTGTGGATCGAGCAGGAAGGCGCGCAGTTCGGTGTAGTCGATCTGCGTGCGCCGCTCACCTGGCATCAAGGCGCTGGAGAAGAATGCCGGCGCCGCGTGCGCGCCGCTCGGTGCCTTCAATGCGGCCTGCCACGCCGGGTCGAACGAGATCGCGCGTGCATCGGCGTGCGCGGCGCGACCGAACGGCTGCAAGGCATGTTGCATGACCAGATGTTCGCGCGCGGCCGCCGCGTCGTCGAAGCAGCGCGCTGCGACATCCAGCAGTTCCGACACCAACACCGACGGCTCACGCACGGTGCCATCGGCGGCATCGCGGCCGATGTAACTGAGGTAGAACACGCTGTCGGCGGCCGTCATCAGTTGCAGGAACAGGAAGCGATCATCCTCGCGCACCGAACGATCGCCGCGACGGCGCTGGCCCGGCACGTCGAGCGCGGCGACGAGACGGTTCAGCAGGGTCGGCGGTTCGCGCCGCGGATAATCGCCGTCGTTGAGACCGAGCAGACAGATCACGCGGAACGGAATCAGCCGCATCGGAACCATGCGGCAGAAACTGATGCCGCCGGCGAGGAACGGCTGACGCGTGTCGGTGTCGGCGAAGCGCTCGCGAAAATATGCGCGCACGACCTCGGCTGGAATCGGCCGCGCTTCGCCTGCTTCGGCCGCCTGGCGATGAAAGGTTTCGAGTTCGCCGAGCAGATATTCGAATGCGCGCTGTTCGACCGGTTCGGCCTGCGTGGACGGCAGCAGATCCTCCAGCAGACTTGCGAGTCGTCGTTGCCATTCCGCTGCCGCGTGCGCGCCGGCAAGATCGCGCACCGCGTGTTCGAGACGATCGAGCAGACGGATCAGCGCATCGAGTGCACCGAGCGCGCTGCCTTCCAGTTGCGGCCACGGTGCGATCGCATCGATCGCATCTGCCGTGCCGCTCGCGTGGCCGAGCAGCAGACGATCGAGTGCGAAGCGCCAGGTGTAGGCCTGCTCGTGCGGCGCGCCGAGCGCGGCGCGGTGGTCGGCGTCGAGTCCCCAGCGCGCACCGGCAGCGGCGATCCAGATGCGCAGCTGGTCGAGCTCGTCGTCGTCGAGATCGAAGCGTCGCTGCACACCGGGCAACGCCAGCAGGTCGAGCACTTCGTTGCTGGTCAGGCGCGCCTGCGGCAGATCGAGCAGACTCAGGAACAGATCGGCGAGCGGCGACATCGCGCTCGCACTGCCGTCGGCGACGGTGTAGGGAATGTAGCGTAGCGAACCCTGCGCGCCGCCGAAGACCGCAGCGATATACGGCGCATAGGCGTCGATGTCCGGTGCCATCACGGCGATGTCGCGCGGCTCCAGCGTCGGGCGTTCTTCGAGCAGACGACGAAGCTGATCGTGCAGCACCTGCACTTCGCGCAAGCGTGTATGGCAGGAATGAATCTGCAACGAGCGATCGGCATCGATCGATGCGACGGTGCGCAGCGCCGCCGTCGGCGCGCGACGTTCGAGGATGTCGCGTTGCAGCTGCTGCAGCAGACCGCTGGCCGGATCCGGCGGCGCGTAGGCTTCGATCTCGCGGGGTTCGACGATGTCGTACGAAAACAAGGTCGCGATGAAGTCGCGACCGGCACGACCCCACGCGGCGAGCAGCGGATTGTCGCCGCCGTCGAACGCTTCGAGCGCACCGGCGGCGAGCCGATCGCGCAGCACCGGCAGATCGCCCCAGTATTTGCGCGTCGGCGTCGGCAGGTAGAAGTGCACGGTCGTCGCACGCGCGGCGGTCGCGAGAACGTGCAGCACGTCGGGCGAAATATTGAGGCAGGCGAAGGCGAATACGCGTGACGGAAGTCCGACCGGCGGCGCCGCACGTGCATCGGCGTGGCGCGCGATGAAGGTGTCGATCGCCTGCGCACGATGGCGACGACCTCGCGTGATCGCGCGCCAGAGTACGGCCTGCCAATCGTCGGCATCGGCGCCGCGATCCCAGCGCAGCAGCCAGTCGCGGCGCCAGGCCTGGTATTTGGTGAACGCATCGGCGAGGCCGTTCGCCAGCGACCACGCATTGAGTTCCGCAGCGCTGCCGGAAAGATACTCGCGCAACGCACCGGCGAACGGAGCGCTGGCCAGCACGAGCGGATCGCGCAGCGCCGCGTAGAGCCGCCATTGCATGCGCCGGGGATCAATCGTGACGGCATCTTCGGCATCCGCGAGATTGGCGCCGAGTACTTCGCCGACGAATTCGCCGGGCGCGAGGAAACGCAGATTCGCCGCGATACCGTGGCGCTCGGCCAGCGTCTTCTGCAGCCAGCGCCGCATCGACGGCTGCGGGATCAGGATCGTGTCCGGGTCGAACAACCCCGCGCCGACCGGCGGCGTGCGCAGCTCTTCGGCGAGCAAGGCAGCCAGCACCTCGAGGGCGTTGCTCGAATACAGACGGAAGTCGGCCGGTGCGGACATGTCGCGCATGATGCCCGAGCGCGCGCTTCATTGGCGGCGCAGTGCGCGAGCCTGACCCTGCGACCTGCGCGAACTCGGGCGTCTGCGCGCGGCGACGGCCCTCGAATGGCGCGTCCTGAACTGCTTCGCCTCAGGGTTCCAGCTCGTGAAAGCGATCGAGATGCAGATAAAAATGTCTCGAATGCTCGCCATCGACGACGATATCGACGAACCGACGGTCGAAGTGCAGCTCTTCGTGCGCGTAATTGAAGCGCGCGGTGATGCCGGCAGCGAAGGTTTCGTCCACCCCCGTCAAGGTGACGGCCAAACGCATGTCTTCTTCCTTGAACGTGTCGGCGGTGACGCCGAGCAGCGGGCTGGACTCGTCGATCTTGTGCATGATGGTCCAGCTCAGCGCGAACAACGGCGAGCGGCTGCGTTCGAGTTTGAGATCGAAGAAGCGCCGCAGCGTGTGCCCCTCCGTGGTGTTCTGATCGCGTATCAGCACAACCGATGCATTTGCTTCGAGGATATAGCTGCGTCGCTGATTGGCCACGCGCAACATCAAGGTCGGCACGCCATCATGCGGCGTGACGACGGCGATCCGGCTGAACAGGATCCGCGCGGTCGGTTTCGAGAAACGCGCGAATACGAGGCTGGTGATGACCGCCATGCTCAGCATGCCGGTGATGATTTCGATCGTGGCGACCACGTGTCCGTAGAACGTGGCCGGACTCATGTTGCCGTAACCGACTGTGGCCAGGGTCTCCACGCTGAAGAAAAAGCAGTCCGAAAAATAGCCGGGTCGCGCCTGATTGATCGCGTGATCACCGAGGAAATAGGCGCCAGCGAATATCAGGTTGACGCAGAGATAGACGACGATCGCGCCGGCGAAGAATTCGGGCCAGGTGCGCGACATGATCCAGTGGTAGGCGTCGTGACGGTCGAATCGGCTGACGCCGATCTTGGTCACTTCGGTCTTGCCGAGTTGCACGGAAATGCCTTTCAGGCGGCGCGCGTTGCTCATGGACGATTCCTGCATTCGATCCGATCGTCAATCTACGCCATCGCGACGTGCATGCACGCCAGGAATTTCGCTCGCAGGCGTGGCTGCGCTAGAGGACCAGGTTGACGCCCAGCGTCCACCACGTATCGACATGCGCATACCGCCGATGACCGTAGATCAGATCGACACTGAGACGTTCGCTCTCGCTCCAGCGCACGCCCGCCTGCGATGTGCGGTCGCGTGCATCGACGCGAAGGACTTCGGCCAATGCATCCAGCTTGTCGCTGACTGCCCAGTCGATGCCCAGTCCCGTGACGGCAGCGTCGCCGCCGCTGTGATCGTGACGGTAGCCGATATTCGCGTGCACGAAGAATTTCGCGTCTGAATCCAAGGCCGCGCTGATCGGTACGTAAATGAAGGTGTTGTCGACGACACCATCGATGATGCTCGTCGTCGCGGCGAGGCCGATCGCCCAGCGATGCTTCGCCACATCGCCGGTCACCCATTTCAGCCCCGGGGCAAATGCGGTGGCGTTCTGCGCATCCCCCGCGACCCGCGTCGCCGTAAGGCTGTATTCGATCCCGTTGCGCGTGCAGGCCGGCGTCGTGGACAGCTCATCGGCGCCACCGGAGAAACCGCGTACCCAGGTCTCGACCTGACAGGCGCCTTCCGGCGTCGCCTCGGCATCGTCAACGAGATAGCTTCCGCCAGCGGCGAGGGCCGCAGGACATCCGAACAGAACAAACCAAGCGGCGAACCTGATGTTGACCATGCGCCCCCCGGAGGCATGTCGTTCGGTGCAGCAGGGGATAGTACTTCACTCGTGTGGGCGGTCGGTTTCCCGAACCTGTGGCGCGCGCCTGAGGCGCACTCGGGTGCTCGCTACTTGCCGATGCAGAACGAACTGAATATCGACCCGAGCAAATCGTCGCTGCTGAATTCGCCGGTGATTTCGCCAAGCGCGCGCTGGACCTGACGCAATTCTTCGGCGGCCAGTTCGCCGGCTCGGTGCGTGATGAGCGCATCCGCGGCCGCACCGAGGAAATCACGCGCGCGTTCCAGTGCGGCGACATGGCGCGCGCGCGCACTGAATGCGCCGTCGCCGGTTTCGCCGAAGCCGGCGTGACGCTTGAGCGCTTCGACGAGCAGATCGAGGCCGGCGCCGCTGCGTGCGGACAGCCAGATCTGTTCGACATCGGTACTGCTCGCGATGCGCGGCGCGCCGGCGGCGAGGTCGATCTTGTTGTGCACGATGATGCGCGCGACGCGTTCGGGCAGTTCGGCGAGGAGTTCGGAATCGCCGGTGATCTGCTCGGCGTCGGTCACGAGCAACGCGAGATCGGCGCGCTCGAGTTCGGCGCGCGCGCGGCGGATGCCTTCGCGCTCGACCACGTCGCTGCTGTCGCGCAGGCCCGCGGTGTCGACCAGGGTCAGAGCGATGCCGTCGAGGTCGATCGTTTCGCGCAACACGTCGCGCGTGGTGCCGGCGATCTCGGTGACAATGGCGCGCTCGCTCGCTGCGAGCGCGTTGAGGAGGCTCGACTTGCCGACGTTCGGACGTCCGACGATCACGACATGGAGGCCATCGGTCAGACGAACGCCGCGGCGTGCTGCGACGAGCAGCTCGGCGAGTTGCGTGCGCACGGCTTCGAGATCGATGCCGAGCTGTGGTGCGGCGAGGAAATCGATTTCCTCTTCCGGAAAATCGATCGCCGCCTCGATGTAGCTGCGCAGCCGGATCACTGCGGCGGTCAACGCGTTGACGCGTTCGGAAAACACGCCATCAAGGCTGCGCTGTGCGGCGCGTGCAGCGGCTTGCGAACCGCTGGCAACGAGATCGGCAACCGCTTCGGCCTGCACCAGATCGAGCTTGCCGTTGAGAAAGGCGCGTTCGGAAAATTCACCGGGCCGGGCGTGGCGTGCGCCGAGTTCGACCATGCGCGCGAGCAGCAGGCGTTGCACGACCGGGCTGCCGTGCGTCTGCAGTTCGAGCACGTCTTCGCCGGTATAGGAATGCGGCGCGGGAAAGAACAGCAGCAGACCGCGATCGACGATCGCGCCGGCGCCATCGCGAAAGGCCGCGTAGTGCGCATGACGAGGCGCCGGTGCGCGGCCGAGCAGGATCTGCGCAATGGCGCCGGCTTGCGCTCCCGATACACGCAACACACCGACTCCGGCCGCAGCGGGCGCGGTCGCGACGGCTGCGATGGTGTCGGCGTCTGCGTTCATCGCATCAGGCTTTGGCGACCTTGGCTTCGCCGGCGTCGATGCGCCTGGTGATGATCCATTGCTGCAGCAACGACAGACCGCCATTGACGGTGTAGTACAGAACCAGACCTGCGGGGAAGAAGGCGAACATCACCGAGAAGATCACCGGCATCACCTTCATCATCTTCGCCTGGGTCGGATCCATCCCGACGGTCGGGGTCAGAAACTGCGTCGCGATCATGACCAGACCATTGAGCACGGGCAGCACGTAATACGGGTCCGGCGCGGTCAGGTTCTGGATCCAGCCGATGAACGGCGCCTGGCGCAGTTCGACGCTTTCGAGCAGCACCCAGTACAAGGCCAGGAACACCGGAATCTGCACGAGCATCGGCAGACAGCCCGCGAGCGGATTCACTTTTTCCTTTTGGTACAACTCCATCTGGGCCTGGCCCATCTTCTGGCGATCGTCGCCATGGCGCTCCTTCAGCGCCGCGATGCGCGGTTGCAGCTTGCGCATCTTCGCAGCCGAGCGGAACTGCGTTTCGCTCAGCTTGAAGAACGCCGCCTTGATCAGCAGCACCAGCAGGATGATCGCAAAGCCCCAGTTGCCGGTGAGCTTGTGCAACTGGGCGAGAACCCAGTGCAGGGGCTCGGCGATGATCGTGAAGATGCCGTAGTCGACGGTCAGGGCGAGGCCGGGCGCGATCTGGTCGAGCGTGCTCTGCAGTTTCGGTCCGATGTACAGGCGCGCGCTGTCGACCTTGGTCTCGCCGGGCGCAACCGCGATCGACGGTGACAAGGTGCGGATCAGATAGCGATGCGTGTCGCCGATCGGAACGAGCTTGGTGACATACTGGTCGGTCTCGCTCGCCGGCGGAATCCAGGCGGCGAAGAAATAGTGCTGCAGCATCGCTGCCCAGCCGCCGTTGACGCTCTTGTCGAGCGGCTCTTTCTCGAAGTGATCGAATTTGAGTTTCTGGAACTTGTCGGTCGCGCTGTATATCGCGGCGCCGGCAAAACTGTAGCGCTCGGTATTGCTGTAACCCTTGATACCGGCGGTGTCGACGACCGGCGGTACGCGCTGCAGCTGACGATAGGCGTTGCCGGACCAGTTCGTCGAACTCTTGTTGGAGATTTCCTGGCGCTGCTCGATCACGTAGCTCGCGCGCTTGAACACGAACACCTTGCGCACGCTGATGCCGGAGGCATCGGTCCAGCTCAGCGGCACTTCGAGCGTATCGGTGCCGTCGGCGAGCGCGTAGTCGTTCTTCTCGGCGCTGTACATCGCCTGATGATCGGGTGCCGCACTGGCGCCGCTGACCAGTCCGCTCTGTGCTTCGAAGAACGTCGCGGCGCGATCGTCGAGCAGACGTACCGGATGCGCGAAATCCTTCGGCTGCTGCGGGTAGGCGAGCAGATCGGCGACGACGACATTGCCGCCGGCGGGATCGATTTCCACACGCAACAAGTCGGTCGTGACGACGACGTGCGCGGCGGCTGGCGCGCTCGTGGTCGCCGAGCTTGCGGCGACCGGCGGGGTCGCCGAAGCATTCGTGGCCGCTGTCGGCACATCCGCGCTGCTCGGTCGATCGCCGGCGATCGGCGCAGAGGTCGATGCGGGTGCGGTCGTCGAGGCGACGCCGGGCGCGGGTGGCTTGTTGTAATCGTCCTGCCACTGCGTCCACATCAGGTAACCGATGAACAGCAGGGCGATCAGAAGCAGGTTGCGGGAACTCGTCATGACAGAACCGGATAAACGCGATGAGGGGCGCCGGCGAGGCGCAGACGGTGTCGCACGCTGGGTGCGACCGCTGAATTGTTCGGAGGCGGAGTGGGGCGACGAGCGCGTGCGTTGCCGACGCGCCCGGATCAGTCGCGCATTGTGCCGGTGGGCAGTGTCGGGTTCAATGTCGCGATGCGCCGCCACAGGCGCTCGAGTTCATCGCGCAGGCTTGCGTTGTCTTCCGCGTCCGCGCTCGAACGCGCAATCAGCAGGATATCGACGGAGGGAAGGGTGTCGCGCACACGGCGGAAGCTGTCACGCGCAATACGCTTGATGCGGTTGCGACGAACCGCTTTCTTGGAAACACGCTTGGAGATGGCGAGCCCGAGTCGCGCACCGACACTGCCGTTGCCTGCGATCTGCGCGCTGAGATGCCGGGTACCGACACGGCTGCCGACGTTGCGCAGGTTCGCGAAGTCAGCTGCCTTCAGCAGGCGCGCCGCGCGCGGAAACGGCGCGGACGCCATGTGGTGTTCGCTGCCGCGATCAGACGGCGAGACGCTTGCGACCCTTGGCGCGACGAGCGTTGATGACCTTGCGGCCACCACGGGTCTTCATGCGCGCACGGAAACCGTGGTCGCGCGCACGCTTGAGGTTGCTTGGCTGGTAAGTGCGCTTGGTGGCCATGTGCGTAACGCCGGCGAATGCAAAAGGGCGCGGATAATAGGCGGCGAGGCGCGTTGCAGTCAAGCTGACGAGCGCGTACGGCGAACCATCCTGCCGTGAGCGTGCATGCGCTGGCGCCATGACGATGCGCTGCCGGCACTTTCGCGTACTGCTAGACTGCGCGGTCTTTTGTGATCGGCCCGATCCCTTGTGATCGGCGCGCCGTCGTCGGCCCGATCCCGAGCATCCTGGAACCGCACAACCCATGAGCGAGCTTTGGCGACGCTGTCTTTCCCGTCTCGAGGCGGAATTCAGCGCGGAGGACATGCACACCTATCTCGCCCCCTTGCAGGTCAGCGAGGAAGAGTCCGGATTCACGCTGTGGGCGCCGAACGAATACACCATGGAAACGGTGCGCGAGCGGTTTCTCGACGCGGTGCTGCGCGTTCTCGAACATCTGAGCGGCGGTCCCGTCGCGGTCAATGTGATGGTCGGCGGTCGCTCGACGGCGCGCGAAGCGCCAAAGACAGCACCGCGGGCGAAGTCCACCGAGCGCGTGATCGCCGACCCGAGTCTGGACCCGCACTACACCTTCGAGAATTTCGTCGAAGGCAAGTCGAACCAGCTCGGCAAGGCCGCGGCGACCCAGGTCGCGATGAACCCGGGCCGCGCCTACAACCCCTTGCTGCTGTACGGCGGCACCGGACTCGGCAAGACGCATCTGATGCATGCGGCCGGCAATCTGATGCGCGCGAACCGCCCCGACGTCAAAGTGCTCTACCTGCGTTCGGAGCAGTTCGTCAGCGGAATGGTGCGGGCGCTGCAACAGAAAGGCATGGACGATTTCAAGCGCCGCTTCCGCACGGTCGATGCCCTGCTCATCGACGATATCCAGTTCTTCGCCGGCAAAAACACCACGCAGGAAGAGTTCTTCCACACCTTCAATGCGCTGTTCGAGGGCAAGCAGCAGATCATCCTGACCTGCGATCGCTATCCGAAGGAAGTGGACAATCTCGAGCCGCGGCTCAAATCGCGCCTAGGCTGGGGCCTCAGCGTCGCGATCGAGCCGCCGGACTTCGAGACGCGCGCCGCCATCGTGCTGGCCAAGGCGCAGGCGAAAGGCGTGGAGTTGCCGGAGGAAGTCGCGATCCTCATGGCGAAGCGCATGCGTTCCAACGTCCGCGATCTCGAGGGCGCACTGAACACGCTGGTTGCGCGTTCAAACTTCGAAGGACGCTCGATCAGCCTTCCTTTCGCCCAGGAAACCCTGCGCGATCTGCTGACGGTGCACGCCCAGGCGATCACGATCCCCAACATCCAGAAGACCGTGGCAGACTACTATCAGCTGCGTTTGACGGATCTGTTGTCGGCGAAGCGCAGCCGTTCGATCGCACGCCCGCGCCAGATGGCGATGAGTCTGGCGAAAGAACTGACCGAGCACAGTCTGCCCGAGATCGGCGATGCCTTCGGCGGTCGTGATCACACCACGGTGTTGCATGCCTGCCGCACGATTCGCGACATGCGTGAGACCGACGGCAAACTGCGTCAGGATTGGGACAAGCTGATCCGGGTGTTGACCGAATAGAAAGGCGTTCGCCATAGCTGTAAACGCGGGGGCAAGCTGTGGAAAAGCTGTGGCGAGCGCAACGCAGGATTATTATCCACAGATCGTTCACAGGCGAGCAGGGCCGATTTCCCGCATCCGTTTCGAGTCCAAGTTGTTGATAAGCAAGGATTATTCAGCGCCATTTTGCTTACCCACAAGCGTAACAACAACAAACGTTCCACATAAATAAAACATCAGAACAGGACAGGCAGACCATGCGATTCAGCATTCAACGCGAAGCATTCCTGAAACGGCTGCAGCATGTCGTCGGTGTCGTGGAACGACGGCAGACTCTGCCGGTGCTCGCGAATCTGCTGGTCGTGGTCGACGCCACGGGCGTTGCGCTGACCGGAACCGACCTCGAAGTCGAGATGGTTGCGCGTACCGACGCCGACGATCTGGAAGCCGGCGAAATCACTCTGCCCGCGCGCAAGCTTTTCGATATCTGCCGTGCGCTGCCCGATGGATGCCGGATCAAGCTCGATCAGAATGGCGACCGCGTCACCGTGAGTGCCGGGCGCAGCCGGTTTACGCTCGCGACCTTGCCGGCGTCCGAGTTTCCGGTCATCGACACGATCGAGCTGGTCGAACGCGTTTCCCTGCCGGAGGCCACGCTGAAGGAATTGATGGACCGGACTGCCTTCGCGATGGCGCACCAGGACGTGCGCTATTACCTCAACGGCATGCTGCTGGATCTGCGCGAGCACGTTCTTCGCTGCGTGGCGACGGACGGACATCGACTCGCATTGGCGGAAACCAAGATCGACACCAAGGTAGCGACGTCGCGCCAGGTCATCGTGCCGCGCAAAGGCGTGGTCGAGCTGCAGGGGCTGTTCGAGTCCGGAGATGGCGTGGTGGAACTGGAGTTTGCGCGCAATCACTTGCGCGTCCGCCGCGGCGACGTGACGTTCACCTCGAAGCTCATCGATGGCCGCTTCCCGGATTACGAAGCGGTCATCCCGATTGGTGCCGACAAGGAAGTTCGCGTGCTGCGCGATGAACTCCGCGCGGCGCTGCAGCGTGCAGCCATTCTGTCGAATGAGAAATACCGCGGCGTCAAACTCGAAGTCGGGCCCAACCGCCTGCGCATCGTTGCGCACAATCCCGAGCAAGAGGAAGCCGTTGAGGAAGTGGAGGCGAAGACAGGCGTCGCCGAGCTCAGCGTGGGCTTCAATGTGAACTATCTGCTCGATGCCCTCGGCGCGACCAGCGGCGAAGAAGTGTTGCTGTGCCTGCGTGACGGGCAGTCGAGTTGCCTGGTGCGCAAGATCGACTCGGACGAAACGCGTCACGTGATCATGCCGCTGCGCCTTTGATTCAAACGTTTTCGGCGAGCGACGGTGCACCTTAGCTGTTCCGTCGCTGCGCGCGGTCGAATGCGCTGATGGAGCTGCAACAGCTTCGAATCGGCAACCTCAGGTTGATTGAGCAACTCGAGCTCGACCTGTCACCCGGCTGGAATCTTTTCCTTGGTGCCAACGGCGCCGGAAAAACCAGTGTGCTCGAGGCGGCCTTTCTGCTCTCGCATGGGCGCTCTTTTCGTACAGCCGTCAAGGAAGCCTTGATCCGTCGTGGGTCAGACGGATATTCCGTGTTCGGGGAAATTCGCAGGCAGGATGGGGCTGTCGAGCGGGTCGGGATTTCGAGGACGGGAAGTCGGCTCGACGCGCGTCTGAATGGCGATGCTGTCACGGCGGCGGAATTGATGAGGCATGCAGCGGTGGTGTGCTTCGAGCCGGGCTCACATGAGCTGATCGCCGGGCCGTCTGAGGAGCGGCGACGATTCCTCGATTGGGGCGTGTTCCACGTGGAACACGATTTCCTTCCCGTGTGGCGCCGGTACCAACGCGTACTGAAACAGCGCAACGCCTTGTTGCGCTCCGATCCCGGCGAGCACGCTCTTGATCTGTGGGATCAGGAACTGGCGGAAGCGGCGGCACCGTTGACTGCAATGCGCGCAGCGTATTTCCAGCGGTTTGCGCCCTTGGCGGTCGCCCTGATGTCGGATTTTCTGGGGGAGCTCGGCCCCGCAACGGTGTACTTTCAGCCGGGATCCAATCCGGACCATTCTCTGGCTGAATTGCTGGCCGCGCAGCGCGGCAGAGATATCGCACGAGGGCATACCGGCAGTGGTCCGCATCGCGCGGATTGGGCCCTGTCGTTCGCGAACGCGCCGCGCAAGGACCAGCTGTCGCGTGGTCAGGAAAAGCTCTGCGCTTTTGCCTGCGTCATGGCGCAGAGTCAGTTGTTCGCGCAGGTGAGCGGTGAATGGCCCGTGTTGTGTTTCGATGATCTCGCTTCCGAAGTCGACCGCGAGCATCAGGCACGGATTCTGAGCGCCATCGAAGCATATCGTCCGCAAGTGCTTGCGACGGCGACGCATGAGCCATCGTCGTTTGAACAGCTTGGGAACCGCATCACAAGGTTCCACGTGGAACAAGGTCGAGTCACAAGGCTGCTATAATTCCGAGGTTATTCCGTGCTAGAGCGCGCTTCGCGCGCCGCACGTTGCGCCGTCCGGAGCCTCATGAGCGACCAATACGATTCCAGTAAAATCAAGGTTTTAAAAGGCCTGGAAGCCGTGCGCAAGCGGCCAGGCATGTACATCGGCGATACCGACGATGGGACCGGCCTGCACCACATGGTCTTCGAGGTCGTCGACAACTCGATCGACGAGGCCTTGGCGGGCTATTGCGACCACGTCATCGTCACGATCCACAGCGACGGCTCGGCCAGCGTCATCGACAACGGCCGCGGCATTCCGGTCGGCATGCAGGCGGACGAGGGCCGCTCATCGGCTGAGGTCGTGATGACCGTGCTGCACGCGGGCGGCAAATTCGACGACAACAGCTACAAGGTTTCCGGCGGCCTGCACGGCGTCGGCGTTTCCGTGGTCAACGCGCTGTCGGACCATTTGTGGCTCACCATCTATCGCGACGGTTTCGAGCATATCCAGGAATACGCGCACGGCGAGCCGCTGTACCCGCTGAAGGTCGTCGGTCCCTCGACCAAACGCGGAACGACGGTCCGCTTTCATCCGAGCCTCGACACGTTCTCGGAAATCGAATTTCACTACGACATTCTCGCCAAGCGGCTGCGCGAGCTGTCGTTCCTGAATTCCGGCGTGAAGATCGAGCTGATCGATGAGCGCAACGACAAGCACGATGTGTTCGAGTACGAAGGCGGCATTCGCTCGTTCGTCGAGCATCTGGCGCTGTTGAAGACGCCGCTGCATCCGAAGGTCATCAATTTCAGCGCGCAGAACGAAGGCACCACCGTCGACGTTGCGATGCAGTGGACTGATGCATATCAGGAAACGGTTTTCTGCTTCACCAACAATATTCCGCAGAAGGACGGCGGTTCCCATCTCGCCGGCTTTCGCGGAGCGTTGACGCGCACCTTGTCGAACTACATCGAGAGTTCGGGTTTGCAACGCACGGCAAAGGTCGCGCTGTCGGGCGACGACATGCGCGAGGGCTTGATCGCGGTCCTGTCGGTCAAGGTGCCGGATCCGAAGTTCTCGTCGCAGACCAAGGACAAGCTGGTTTCCAGCGAGGTCAAGGGCGTCGTCGAGTCGATCGTCAATCAGAAACTCGAAGAGTTCCTGCTCGAAAACCCGTCCGAAGCGCGAGCGATAGGGGCCAAGGTCGTCGATGCGGCGCGTGCGCGAGAAGCTGCGCGCAAGGCGCGCGAGATGACGCGGCGCAAGGGTGCACTGGACATTGCCGGGCTTCCCGGAAAGCTCGCCGATTGCTCGGAAAAGGATCCTGCGCTGTCGGAGTTGTTCATCGTCGAGGGCGACTCTGCAGGCGGCTCGGCGAAACAGGGCCGCAATCGCAAGAATCAGGCGATTCTTCCGCTGAAGGGCAAGATCCTCAACGTGGAACGCGCACGCTTCGATCGCATGCTCGGCAGCGCCGAAGTCGGCACGCTGATCACGGCGCTCGGCACCGGCATCGGCAAGGAAGAATTCAACGTCGACAAGCTGCGCTACCACCGCATCATCATCATGACCGACGCCGACGTGGACGGGTCGCACATCCGCACGCTGTTGCTGACGTTCTTCTACCGGCAAATGCCCGAGCTGATCGAGCGCGGTCACGTCTATATCGGCTTGCCGCCGCTGTACAAGCTCAAGCAGGGCAAGCAGGAGCTCTACCTCAAGGACGATGTCGCGCTCGATACCTACCTGATTTCCAATGCCGTCGATGGGGCGGAGCTGATCTACAGCGCCGATGCGCCGGCGGTGAGCGGAACCGGACTCGAGAGCTTGATGGCGGCCTACCGCAGCGCGCTCGATCAGATCGATCGCTTGAGCTTTCGATTCGATGCCGCGTTTCTGCACGCGCTGCTGGAGGCTCCGCTCTCGGCGGATGGATGGCGGGATGCGGCAACGCTGGAAGCATGGGTCGCGCGTCTGCAGGCCACACTGGCAGCGTCGGGGCTCGGCCGGCCACGTTACGCATTGCGAGTCCAGCCCGCGACTGCCGAACACGGCGCGGCCCTGGTCATCGATCGGGACCAGCATGGTCTGCGCCATACGCAGATCCTGCCCGCAACGTTTCTCGGCGCTGCCGAATTCAGAGCCATCATCGAGGCCGCAGCGCAGGTCGCCGATCTGATCCAGCCGGGCGCCCAGGTGCGCCGCGGCGGCAAGACGCAGGCGGTGACGGATTTTGCGCAGACCTATACCTGGCTGATGGACGAAGCCAAGCGCGGTCGCACGATCCAGCGCTTCAAGGGTCTGGGCGAAATGAATCCGGAGCAGCTCTGGGAAACGACGGTCAACCCGGATACGCGCCGTTTGCTGCAAGTCAGCATCGAGGATGCGGTCGCGGCCGACCAGATCTTCTCCACCTTGATGGGTGACGTGGTCGAACCGCGCCGCGCATTCATCGAGCAAAACGCGCTTCGCGTAGCCAATCTGGACGTCTAGCCGTCTGGACATCTGAATCGACAGGCGAGCATCGCCTGTCGATTTGCGCGGCACCTGCTGCGTTGCAGCATGTATCGATGGCTTGCGTGCTTGTGCTGTTCATCGTCGCAGCGGTAACCTCTGCGCCCTTTTTCCGTCGCCTTGGGTAAACTGCGACGGCTTTCGTACGTATATCGAGGTGATCACATGAAGTTCTCGAAATGGATCCTCGCGGGACTGTGCGCCGCCGCGCTGGCGATGACCGCAGTCGCGTCGGCCAAGGACAGCAAGAAAGTCGAGAACCAGTATCCGAATGCGACGCGGCAGGAGCCCAAACTCGACATGGCGTCGGGCGATCAGCGCGACCTCAACAAGGCGGCCGAGCTGCTAAACGACAACAAGAAGGACGAGGCGCAGCCGCTGGTCGAGAAAGTCATCGCCAACGGCAAGGCGAGCAAGTACGCGCAAGCCTTCGCGCATCAGTTGATGGCGCAGATCTACTACGAAGCCGACAAGAACGATCAGGCGCTGGCCGAATACCGCAAGGCCATCGAGCTCGACGCGCTGCCGAATGCATCGCACTTCCAGGTCATCTACCAGACCGCACAGCTGCAGATCCAGGACGAGAAATATCAGGACGCGCTGGCCACGCTCGATCAGTGGCAGAAGCTCACGGGGAAGGAAACTGCGGACGAACTCGCGCTCCGGGCGAACGCCTACTACCGCCTCGATCAATATCAGCCGGCGGTCGACACGATGAAGAAGGCGATCGCGGCGTCGGACAAGCCGAATGACAGCTGGACTCAGATTCTCATGGCCAGCTACTTCGAACTGAACCAGTACGATCAGGCGGCGCAGCTCGTGCAGCAGCAGCTCGCCAAGGATCCGAACAACAAGAAGCTGATCAACCAGCTCGCGACCGTCTACATCCAGGCCGACAAGCAACCGCAGGCGATCGAGCTGCTGGCGAAAGCCAAGAGCCAGGGTCTGATCACCACCAGCGAGGACTATGTGCAGCTGGTGAAACTGTATGCCGTGGCGGAAAAACCGAAGGAGGCCGCGGCAACGCTAAAGGAAGGCTTCGACAAGGGCATCATCCAGGGCTCGTACGACAACTACAAATTGCAGGGCGACGTGTGTTCGCAGTCCGACGACCAGGCCTGCGCAATCGATGCCTACACCAAGGCCTCGCCGATGGCCAAGGACGGCTACGTCGACTATCAGCTCGGCTACCAGTTGTTCTACGCGGAGAAGAGCAAGGACGCCGTCGCAGCGCTCACGCGCGCGCTCTCGAAGGGCGGGCTGAAACAGGAAGGCGAGACGTATCTGCTGCGTGGCGACGCAGAGAACGAGCTTGACCAGAGCGCAGCCGCGCTCGCCGACTGGCAGAAGGCCGCCGGCTATCCGAGCACGAAGACGATGGCCGATCAGCGCATCAAGGCCGCCAAGGGCGGCGTGAAGATTCAACGCGCGAAGAAGAAGTAATGGGTATCCTCGGACGACGAGAAATCCGTTCTCGTCAGGCGTTCGTCGAACGACCAACAAGGATGCTGTCGATGCCGGATCAGAACCGGAATGCGGTGTGTTCGCCGGCGGCTGCGACTATTCGTCCTGCATCGGCGTCCATGAAACGAATTACATCTCGACAATCATTCGTCCGGTCGCTTTCGCGGCTTGTCGTCAGCCCCTTGGGTGTTGTACCGTCGCCAGCTCTCGCGCTCACGCCTCGGGGGACACTTGGGCGAAACGATAGCGTCGTCGAGCGGCCGTACAGACTCCATCTCGTTGGTCACCACTGATGTCAGATAATTCTCAATCCGGCGGCGATACATTCAGTTGGCGACGCGTCACGGCGTTCTCGTGCGCCTTCGCCTTGCACGTCTTCGCGTTCGCGATGATGTTGACGCCGGTCGCGCCGCCGCCGCCGAAAGACA
>Ga0247779_1000017_pt1 | contig 216484 bp, 210 predicted proteins | sample UWRJL221509R5_FD_179925 | JGI IMG/M metagenome (GOLD analysis project Ga0247779, IMG submission 179925) | Plant litter microbial communities from Arlington Agricultural Research Station in Wisconsin, United States - UWRJ-L221-509R-5 | ecosystem: Environmental > Terrestrial > Plant litter >...
GGACGTAGACTTCGATACCAATACCAATGTCATCGACGTATATATCAGCTATGTCCGGAACAAGATCGACAAAGACTTCGACCACAAGCTGATACAGACGCATGTCGGTATGGGTTATATTCTAAAAGCCAGCGGAAGCTGATGCCGGTAAAGATCAGGATAACGCTGCTGTTCACACTCCTTGTAGTGGGAATTCTCACGCTCGTCTGTGGCTCGGTTTATTATTTTTCCTATATCAACCGGCTTAAGGATATCCGGACCCGCCTGACCAATCGCGCCATCACCACGGGCCGGCTGCTTAGCCAGGGGGGGTATTTTTGACCAGGCGCTGATTCGCCGAATAGATGAATCCACTTCCCTTGCTATGACGGACAAGGTAGTCGAGGCTTATGACCCGTCAGATACCAAAGTATATTCCTACAGCGACTATCCTTCGGATTCGTTGTCGACCAATCGCGCGGTTATTGACCTCAAACCGTCTACCAGGATACCCGCCAGCTCAGTAAGCTGACGCAGACCTTACTGGAATTTGCACGGGCCTCCGGGACAGCAGCAGGTCTTGACATCGATCTCATCCGGATCGATGAAGTGCTCCTACTCTTGCCCGGAGAGATACCCAAAGCCGGTCCGCTGTTTTCTGTTTTCCTGAACTTCGATAGCCTGCCCGAGATGGAAGAAGATTTGCTCGTTTTCGGAAATGAAGAGCTGCTTTTCACTGCCATCCGGAATATAGTAACCAATGCCTGCAAATACTCCGAAGACCATCAGGCTATAGTCCGACTATCCGTTCATGATAAAGACATCCGGATCGCCATAGAAGACAAGGGACGGGGCATCCCGCCGGAAGAACAGCAAAATATCTTCCAGCCCTTTTACCGCACCGATGAAGGGCACTCGATTCCCGGGTTTGGGCTGGGGCTTTCCTTGTCACGACGGATTATTCAGCTGCATAAAGGATGGATCGACCTCGATTCCGTCGTCGGAAGGGGTTCGGTCTTCTACGTTGTCCTCCCAATGGCCTCGGCGGGAAAAATCTAATCACATTCTAATCCGATATTAAGGTCTTCTTAATCTTCCCACCCAAACTTGTCCTCCGAAACAAATCGAAGTATATATGCATATCAAAACCCTCGCATTGACCGGTCTTTTACCGATAATGCTTTTCTCCTGTGTCAGCAGCAAAAAATTCAAATCGTTACAATCGAAGTACGACTCGCTCAACAATTCTTACAGTGCCCTGCAAAAAGATCTTAAAAACTGCAACGACAAAACCGCCGGTCTCGCCCGCGACAAATCCAACTGCGACGCACAGGTGGATGCCCTAAAAAAACAGGTTGATTTTCTTAAAGCAAACAATACCCAGGCCCTACGGCAGCTGGAAGACATGTCCGTCATTTCCAGCTCGCAAGCTCAAAGCATTCGCAAGTCACTTGACAATCTTGGGGCAAAAGACGCCTATATCCAAAGCCTGCAGGCTGCCATGGCACACAAAGACTCGATCAACATGGCCCTGGTCAACAATCTCAAGGGGGCCGTGGGTGACCTGAATGACAAGGATATCAATATCAAAGTGGACAAAGGCGTGGTTTATATTGACATTTCCGACAAGTTGCTCTTTGCCAGCGGCAAATACGATGTTACTCCCGCAGCGCAGGAAGTGCTGGGCAAGGTCGCCAAAGTGCTGAAGAACCAGCCGGACATCGAATTTATGGTCGAAGGTCATACGGATAACAAACCCTATCGTCGTGGCGTGCTGCTCGACAACTGGGATCTCAGCGTAAAAAGATCCACTGCCGTCATCCGGATCTTACAAAACAAATACGGCCTCGAACCTTCTCATATGGCCGCTGCCGGACGGGGAGAATACCAGCCCATTGCCAGCAACGATACCAACGAGGGCCGTGCAACCAATCGCCGCACCCGCATCGTCATCCTTCCGCAACTGGACCAGTTCTTCAAACTGCTTGAGCACAAATAAAAAAGTTCATGCCTGCTTTTTTTTGATCCGTACGTTAAAAGCCCCCTGTTCGTAAGTCAGGGGGCTTTTCCTTGCTCAACCAGAGTCCGCTAATTGACCAAATACATCCTCGTTGCCGAATTGATATACTCCGTTGGATCGAAAGCCTGGTCAAAAGTGTCGTTCAGCGCATTTAACTTTACTTCCAGGGCCTGAACTTTCAAACCGATCTCCGGATCATTTCGGTATTTAAGAATAAGTTCGTTGTATTTAGATAGAATTCCACGAATATCAAAAGTCAGATCGCCGAACCGCAGTTTCAGCGACTGCACATCCATCAATTCATAATATATTGGCTGTTTCCAGGTCTTAATATCGGCTGACTTACGGCTTGTCACCAGCAATGAGGCCCCTTTGCGCAATTCCGTCAGGAATTGGTACCGTCTGTCCGCATCCGTTTCCCGGCTATACCGGTTTTTATACTCCGCCGGAGCTACCCGCAACAATGCCAGGTTTTGATTTAATATCGTATCATAGTGGATCTGCAATTTCTCCAGCTCTTTTGTTACGATCTCCCACTGTTGCTCAATAAGGTCCTTATCATAATCGAACTGGCTTAGCTTCGCCGTCAGCAGGAACATCTTTTGACTCATCTCCCGCTCGGCTTTCCGCTTGCTGCTCAATGATCCGATATAGGAATTGATCCCTATGAAAAACGCCTGGAATACCGGACCGGCGATCGGGGTCGCGCTGGTAATATTGCCGGTCACCGTCACCATGTCGTGCAGCACATCCAACGCCGGATCATGGTCCTTCTCCTTTTCGATATAGGCATAGAATCGTTTATACCAGTCCTGATACCCCGGATAATTCATCGGATTGGACGTCTCGTTCAGGGTGGAAAAAAAGCTCTTGGTGGCATTGAACAGCACCAATGGCTTGATCTCCTTATCCATGGATACGAGGTTAATGATAGCAGATTGATAATTAGCCTGATAAACATACAGCTCATTTTCTTCGATAGCCGCTTGTCTTTTTTCAAGCGCCTGCACGCGCTGCAAAAGTTTATCTGCTTTATCCCGGGCATCCCTCGACGCCGCAATCTCGATATCCAGGGAATCTACTTTATGATCCAGTCTGGTTAACGTAAGATCGATCACCTTTGATTTTTTGTCTAAGTTGTCTTGTATATCGCTTAGCACCTTATTCCGGATATTTTTATCAGTACTAAGCGAAGCTGAATCAGCAGTCTGGGAATAACAAGGGTGAAGCAGGACCATGCCAAACACGAAAAAAATGTACTTTTTCAAGAGGTTTGATTTTTGGGGAAAAATGTTGTTTACGACTGGGCGAAAGTTTTCCCGGTTAGCGGCATAAATATGGTGCCCCAACAATAAAAAGAGCTTAAAATAGCATTAGAATTACATTAGAAAATAGAAAAAGCAGTGGATTCTAAACCACGGCCGGCACCATCACCTCCTTTTTTTGGTTCTGGGTCAGATCATGTATATATTCTTCCCTTAAATGATCATAAAATGAATGTTTATCCACCAATAGGGCCGCCAGACTAGCTGCCATTCCGGCCAGCATCAGGTGAAAGATCACATTATGCCGATCCGTCATCTCCAGCACTAAAATAGCCGAAGTGAATGGCGTCCTGGTAACTCCTGTCAAAAATCCAACCATTCCCGATAGTATTAACAGATTTGTGTCCGTAGCAGACAGGTGAAACCAGCCGGCCAGCAAAGAACCGATGCTTGCGCCCGCTGCCAGTGCCGGTGCAAATACCCCACCCGCGGCGCCGGTGGTGAACGATAATACAGGCCCGATCACTCTTAACAAACAGACATACCAGGTCGAGTATTTCTCATTGGTGAACAAAGTCTTTGTGATCAACGCTTTCCCTGATCCAAACATGCTCTCCGTCACAAAAATAGCCAGGCAGGCAACAATCAATCCACAAACGACCAGATACACCACGTGTTGATGATTTTTTGTAAATGACTTTTTCCAACGTATTAGGATCAGCATCCATTTGGAAATGCCACTCCCGGCAAGCCCGCTTAACAATGCAACCAGGATAACAGGAAGAAAAATAAAGCCCGAAAGGTGGCTGACATCTGGATAACCCAAATACAAATACGGACCCAGAAAAGCCTGTGCCGTTAACCCGGCAATAATGATAGCAGTAAACAGGGCGGTCTTGAACTGATTAATGTGCGTTTTGGACAACTCTTCTACAGCAAATACGATCCCTCCCAATGGCGTATTAAAAGCGGCAGCCAGACCCGCTGCCGCACCCGTCATGATCATATTCTTTTTCGAGATCTTCGGCCACCATGCCGGTAACCCTTGATTGATCTTCCAGAACACTGAACCGGCGATCTGGATCGTCGGCCCTTCCCTGCCGATTATCCCCCCTCCTAACACCATCACAAGGCTCGAAACGATCTTTACAAAAATTATCCTGAGACTTAACAGACGCTTCACTTTATCGGTAGTTCGCGGCATACTCAATTCAATTGCCGCCATTACCTGCGGGATCCCGCTCCCCCTCGCATAAGGGGAATACTTCTTTACCAGCCACCAGGAAATGATAAAACAGGCGGGCGTGAGTACAATGAAGAAGTAGTTATAATGAGCAAAAACATAGGCTGTACCATGTTCAGCCCATGCGAATAATTTGGTATAAACAACTGCAATTAAACCAGTTATCACAGACCCGAGCAGAAAAGGGAAAGCCTGTAGTAAATTGAGCCTCAGTTTTTCACTCTTAATTCTTTCGAATAGGATCCTGCCCGTCGCCGCTGTCCTTCTGAATAGGTATTTCATAATGTAAGGCAAAATTATCGATAGTAGCCCGGAATCAGGTCCAAATCCATTCCCGAAGACATATTCTAATGAAATTCTAATCCAATCTTAAACCGTCACCACTATTTTGCCGTTGGCCTCATTATTCAAGACAAACAGACCCACGTATACGCACCGCACCGAATGAGTCAAGAAGAGTATTGTTGCCGACCGGGTCGTAGCAATAACACTCAGACCGGCTTGCCGCCCAGGAATACTACAGGCTTGTCCCAGTGTCGATGTCGCGCCTCTTATGAGAAGAAAGTCGCCGGGCGCCGTAGAAAGTCCCCAGTTAAGAAGCGCCCAGGCCGTCATGTATGTTTCCGGTATGTTTTCCTTTATCCGCTTTATCGACTTGGGAGAGATTCTGATCTCCATCTGTCTTTGCTACGATAAAAAGAAAACCTTAACAGGTTGCTTTCCTGCGCTGGACTGACTTTCGTCTTTTCCCCGTTTACCCGCAGCTTGAGCTTCTTCTCTATATAGTCCGTTACACTTTTCCTTACACGCTGAGCAGCCCTTTCGCTTTTGATGTACAGACTTATATCATCCGCGTAGCGCACGAAGCTGTGACCTCGCTCTGCCAGTTCCCGATCCAACTCGTCCAGCATAACATTACTCAGCAGCGGCGATAACGGGCTGCCTTGGGGAGTGCCTTCTGTCCGTGGACTTACTGCACTTCCTTCCATGATACCGCTGTTCAGGTAACTGCGGATCAGTTTGAGCGTCCGTTTGTCCTCGATCCGTTTGGCTAGCGTTCCCATCAGCTTATCGTGATTCACCCGATCGAAGAAACTATCCAGGTCCATTTCTACCACCCATACTTTCCCTTCTTCCAGGTATTGTCGGGCCTGTTCCACCGCCTGATGAGCGTTATGACCTTCTCTGAACCCGTAACTGTTGGCAGAGAACCCTGTCTCGTATTCCAGATCCAGCCATTGATCGATCGCCTGACTTAGCAGTCGGTCGATAACCGTTGGAATACCCAGCATCCGGGTTCCCCCTGATGGCTTTGGTATCGAGACTTTGCGCACAGGCGAGGGATGATAACTGCCTTCCAAAATACTTTGCTTTGGTTTTATCCAGTTGGCTTCCAGCCATTCCCGGAGTTCCGCCGTCTGCATACCGTCTACACCTCCGGCTCCCTTCTTGCTTGTTACCTGCTGCAAGGCTTTGGTGATATTGCGGTATTCCAGTGTTTCTTCCAGCATAACTACTCTAAAACAAAATTACACCGGCATTGTCCTCTCCAGTCGTATGGCTTAGCTCAACTCTTGACGCATGGCTCCTGCTTCCGGCATAGGCTCAATCCGGCAGTTCTCTTAAGTGGTTCGATTGTCATTGCTTCGCTATAAACTTATAGATTTTCTTTGCCCTTCTAACATTCAGCCCTTTAGCTTGTCTGTGAGACTTCCTCCTTTACCCATTGCCGGGAAGAGGCTCGTTTCCTGCTTACTATGGCCTCGGCTGACTTCTGATTTTGACGGAGACTCGTTCGCAGACCTCCCAGGGTGAGTGCATTTTCTTTCCGTTCATGTAGCCTCTGCATCTACGTGATTGAAGTCTGTACAGTATCGGGCTTTTGTCTCTATGGCGACATCCCCCCCAATCGCGCCTCCTATGCAGTTCCTGTTCGTAGGCTCGAACGTTTGCCGCCAGCTTCCTTCAGATTCCACCTCGCGATAGACACCCTTGCTCTTGGCTAAGGCTTCCTACTGTAAAGTGCCTTCGGGACATACTCCCTATAGAAAACACGCATGCCTGGCACACCATAAAAAAGGCGCAATTTGCATTGCGCCAAAGTGACCCTGTTCGGATTTTTCTCCAACCGGATGCACGAAGATTTTAAGACAATCCTCCAACTTAAATATTTGATAATCAAATGCTTTAAAACTTCCCGAACATTGTCTTGTATAAATTGACAAGTAAACAACACAAAATAGGTGACAAATGAATAAATTGCTTAACTTTGCTCCATGAGTAATAAGCTATGACTACCAGTAAAAAAATAGCCGCTGTGGTAAATGGCTTTTCGCCCGGTCAGCTTTTCCAGTACGATCAGCTCAATATCACTCCAGAAGAATACCCAGCCGCCGCGAAAGCCCTTGGCCGAATGGTCAGCACAGGCATCCTACGGCGTGCGACCACTGGACGATATTATAAGCCGGAGAAAACCGCCTTTGGCGAATTGAAGCCAGGAGAAGAGCAGCTGCTTAAACCATATTTGTTTGAAGGCGGCCGTCGTATAGCTTATGTTACCGGAACAGCATTATATAACCGGATGGGATTAACTACCCAGGTACCCAAAGCGATTAAAGTAGCCAGTCGGGATAAACGCATCATTACGACGGTCAACAGCCTGACAGTAAAGCCTGTTAAAAGCTATGTAGATGTTACCGATGAGAATTATCCCATATTGGAAATCATGGATGCATTAAAAGATATCCGAATCATCCCCGACATAAATAAAAAAGGGGCTTTGAAATTGTTAGCCCAAACGATACAGTCGCTGTCAACACCCAAGAAGGAAGAGTTGATTAGCATCAGCCTGAAATATCCGCCAAGGGCAAGAGCTTTGTTGGGCGCATTATTAACCCAATTAAAAGCAGATCCTGCCTTAACATTGCCACTAATAAGCAAGCTTAACCCTCTCAGCACCTACCAAATTGGTATCTCCGAAAAAGAACTTCCAGGTAGCACTCAATGGAATATCTACTAACATGACTCTCCACGAAAACAAAGAATTATTCAGGCAGGCCATTTTAGCGACGGCCCAACGGCTGGAAATGGCGGAAATTTATGTTGAAAAAGATTATTGGGTCACCGCGGCGCTGTATCAAATCTTCCATTCCAACGTTGCGCCTTTCACTGTTTTTAAAGGTGGAACAGCACTATCAAAAGCCCATCGGCTAATAGAACGGTTCTCCGAAGACCTTGACCTGGTAGTGATAGCCACCCCACATGATACCAGCAACCAGCTGAAAACTAAACTGAAAGCCATTACCTCTGCCGTCGCGGAATTATTACCCGAAGTTGAAATAGCTGGGACAACCAATAAAAAGGGAATGGTTCGAAAAACAGCGCATAAGTATGAAAAAATTGGGCTGTCCGGTATTTACGGACAGGTCAGGGAAACGATTATCCTTGAAGCCACCTGGCTAGGCAGCTCAAACCCTCATATTCCACTTCCCATTAGCAGTTACATTACTAATATGATGGTGGACACAGGCCAGAATATACTCATACAGCAATACTCTCTTGCTCCCTTCTCCGTGCAAGTATTGAGTAAAGAGCGGACGTTCTGCGAAAAGATCATGAGCCTGGTGCGCTTTTCTCTTACAGAAACCCCATATATTGATTTGGCAAACAAAATTCGTCATATTTATGACCTGCATATGATGTTGAAAAACCCTGAAATCAGGCAGTTTATGGTTAACCCCGATTTTGATCGTATGCTGGTGCAGGTTGGCATTGATGACATGGCCAGTTTTAAAAATAACAATGCATGGCTGGCAACCCATCCGCGAGCTACCATTATTTTTAACGACCCAGCAGTTACCTGGCAACAAATTCGGTCTCCCTATCCAACTACATTTAAAAGCCTCGTGACGGGAATCCTACCTCTCGAAGAGGAACTAGTACGCTCATTGCAACAAATAAGCAGCCGTTTACAAACAATAGCCTGGACGATACAACCCTGACCAGAAAATTTGTTATCCGCCCTTAAAAATAAAAAGGGAAGAAAAAATAACATCGCAGGAATCAATAAGTCATATTAAATAAATGAAAGATCAGATTGCCATATTTAAATCTCTTTTCAAAGGCAGAGCTGATGTGTTTGCTATCCGCTGGGAAAAAAATGGGAAATCTGGTTATTGGCCTGCCTATGATATAAATTGGACTGAGTATTCCTTGCATAAAATGCAAGGAGGTTCAGTAGAAGACTTTCCCGGTAAACAAAAGATCCCACTAACCGATGAAAGATTAATACAGCATTTGACGGGGAAGGAAATTATCGGTATCTATCCCTTGTTGCAAGATGACACGTCTTGGTTTATAGCAGCAGATTTCGATCAATCAGAATCAGGAAAGAAGACCTGGATAGAGGAATGTCAACTATTTATTGCCGAATGTGAAAAATATCAATTACCTGTCTACTTAGAGCGATCCAGATCGGGCATGGGTGGGCACATATGGCTGTTCTTTGATAATCCGTATTCCGCGGCCAAAAGCAGAAAGTTATTTCTTACTCTCCTAACCAGTTCCGGAATTATATCGCCTTTCGACAAAAGTTCGAACTTTGACAGACTATTTCCCAACCAGGATTCTCATTCCGGAAAAGGTTTCGGTAATTTGATTGCTTTACCCCTACAGAAAATGGCCCTTAAAAAAGGCAATACCTGCTTTATTGATCCAAAAACTCTTGAACCTTTTACAGATCAAGGGGCCTTCTTACGAACAATTCAAAAGGTATCGTCAGACAAGCTAGATAAATTATTTGACGAAATTGTCTCACCCAATAATGTAATCGGGAATGCTGCTGCCTTGCCCATATCTCCAGATGGAAAGATACACATCACCCTTACGAATCAGATAACAATACCACGGCATCAACTGACTCCCCAACTAATAAGTTACCTGCGGGAAAACCTAAATTTCCTAAATGTGGATTACCTGATCAAACAGAAATCAGGTAAGAGCACATATAATACAGAACCTTACTTCCGAACGCTGAACGAAAAAGATGGTTTTGTTTTTCTTCCCAGAGGCTTTATCGGAACATTGATCGAGCATTGCGAAAAACAGAAGATTCCTTACCATTTTGAAGACAAAAGGGAAAAGCTTGAAACTGTTCAGTTCAAATCAACCATTACGCTACACGAGTACCAACAGAACGCCGTAGAAGCAACCAATAAGAAAGCTTTTGGGGTAATTGTGGCTCCTCCCGGAGCAGGAAAAACCATTATGGGGCTCCAAATGATAGCCCAAAAACAACAGCCAGCTTTAATTGTCGTGCATCGGAAACAATTGTTCGATCAATGGATTGAAAGAATTCAATCATTTTTAGGGATACCAAAATTCAGAATAGGAAAAATAGAAGGCGGAAAATGCGAGATTGGCAACGAGATCACTGTTGCCATGATACAAAGCCTGCAATCCGACAGTTTACCGGTTAAAATATACCACTCCTTTGGCACAATTCTGGTTGATGAATGTCATCATATTCCTGCCAAAACATTCCGGGATGTAATAATAAATTTTCACTCTTATTATCTCTATGGATTTACTGCAACGCCAAATAGGAAAAACAAGGACGAAGGGCTTATTTTTATTCATATCGGCAAAATTATCCATAAGGTTATCTTTTCCCCAATAGAAGAAGGCAACAGTAAACAGCTATCGGTAATTATTAAGGAAACTAGATTATTTGCTCCCTTTAATGCTAAAGCTGACAATCTTGAAACGCTTCTGCATATACTCATTCATGATACTGCCAGAAATGAACTAGTCATTAAGGATATAAAAATGGAAGTAACAGCGGGCAGAAAGGTGCTGGTTTTAACAGAAAGAAAAGCACATGTATCCATCCTTCAGCAATATCTTTAAGGGTCACTGGAAACGATTGCCATAACCGGCGACGATCCGGCGCAGGCAAGGAAATCAAAATTGCGACAAATCAAGGATGGCCAGTTCCAGGTGTTGATTACAACCGGGCAATTCATGGGTGAGGGAGCGGATATTGACGGATTGGGGTCTCTGATATTGGCTTATCCCTTCTCCTTTGAAGGGAAACTTATCCAATATATAGGTAGGGTTCAGCGTAGTTCTGTCAAACCGACGATCTATGACTATAGGGATAGTAGGATTGAGTATTTAGAATCCTTGTTCAAGCAACGGAACAGGCACTATAGAAAGTTGGTCAAATCGGGTCAGATAAAGCAATTTGAGGAACTCATACTTATATTCGATAGCAGGAAGTTCCATATCCAATCAACTGAAAATTCTTTCCCGATCGATTGCCTCGACCTACCCACACCAATAGAACAGTTCCTGCCAGACATTTGCTGGAGGCTCCGGGTAATCAAGTACGATGATGAAACCGGCGAATTAATAGCTGAAATCATCGACTACCACTTTGATAGAAATAATATCATACCAAATCTTAGTCCCTCATTCTATTTTTCTGGTGTTGAAAAGATAAAATTCAAAACCATTGATACAGCAGGTTTTCTGAGATCTGTTATCCTCAAGAAACATCCAGCCACGCAGCATACTGCAATGGCAAAAATTAAGTCAATGGAAAATCAACCAATCGAAAATGTTGTGCTGAAGACCATGAAAGTACCGTTTTCGAGGATCAAATTCTTATATGGCAGCGTATCATTTCAACTATTCATAGAAGAGCTTGGCCGGGAATTGATCTTTGAAATAGAGAATGCAGATATAAGGCCGGAATTTGATGCCATCCGGGAATATTTCAGCAAAACGTTGAAGAAGAAATTGATCAATGCGGAAATTTCGGTTCGGTATACCAATAATGCTATTCTATCAGCCACAGCCAAGTCTGATGACATTAATTGCATTAATGATTCACTTATTGAAAGTGTTCGATTTGAATTTGTCAAAAGAGCATTTTTCAAACCGAAAGAAGGTTCATTCATTAATAAAACCAATACATTCGATAGCCTGCTAGGAGAATATCATTCATCTGCCAAAGATCTATTCGTTTCTGAGCAGGGCCTATTGAATGATATATTGAATGTAAAGAAATGTAAGCACTACCTGCACTTGAAATATTTGTCTTCCAAACATGAAACATCTATCTTGAAGCTACGCTTTGTGTTGCATCCTTTTTCATTTTTGTTTCTTTTATCCGGCGAAAAGAAATACCATATTATATGGGAAACACTCGATAGTGAAGAAGCTACCTATATCTGGCATACAGAAAGATCAAGAGATGCTTTGCGGATTGCCTTAGATCGAATAGAGGAAATCATTACCGGCATCAAAAAAAGTGGAAGACAAGATTATCTCAAACAAGATCATCCAAATTTTAGCCGGATTTGGCATGATTATTCAGATCCTAAAAAAGGGTTTACTACGTGGAAAGGTTCGCTGGACGAGAAGATGATGTAAGAAAAATGATAAGGAAGAAATGTCTGCCTCTTAATCGGAGTCCCCTGTTGAAACTCGAACCTTAAATACGTTGTTAATGAGCCACTTACAAAATATAGTTCTACAATATGATAAGCCTTCAAAATAAAAAACGCCTTCAAATTCAATGAATTGAAGGCGTTTAGAATCTGACGGTGACCCGGATTGGATTACTTTATGCTATTGATTTTCAATTACTTGCATCTTTTGTCGATCACTTTGTCGATCTGGATGCCCGGAACTAGCACTTTTTTACCTGTTTTTATCCGGATAAATTTGCTTTTATAAAGATAAGCAATCTCCCTGCTGTACCAATCCGCGATTCCTTTCCTAAATCCGGATTTAAAAATTAAATTTGTATAAATAGGCTAAAGCTGTAACGAATATGATACATACTATAGTAACTCCCCTCAAGCAAACCATTTCCTTTAACATTCCTGCGGAGTACGTTGGAAAGGAAATTGAAGTCATTGCTTTTGCAAAAGGAGAAGGAAAAAGCGGCGAACAGCCCGCTAAGAAAAACGTGACTTTTGACGCCTTATCTATTGATACTAGAGGATATAAATTTAATCGGGATGAAGCCAATGGCAGATAATGTGTTCCTGGATAGCAATATCCTTGTATATTCCTATTCCAATTCAGAATTACAAAAACAAGCAATAGCCCGCAAAATAATTTCAGATTCCAATTCCCTTATAAGCACCCAGGTTTTACAGGAATTGTGTAATATCATTACCCGCAAATTCAAGTTCAACTATGATCAGGCGGCGACAGCCATAAAAGAAAGCTGTCAAAACAATCGGCTCCATGTAAATACTGAAAGTACAATTTTACAGGCTTGTGAAATAGCGGGACGGTATGGATTCTCTTTCTTCGATAGCCTTATTGTCGCTGCAGCCCTGGATAGCAACTGTGCTTTTCTTTATTCAGAGGATATGCAAGTATAATGCTCCCCAAAAACAGGGCGGGTAATTAAGAATTAAAAAATAATCTTAAATTACTTGACATGGAGAAGAAAAGCAGACGCAAATTCACAGCGGAATTTAAAGCAAAAGTAGCCCTGGAGGCCATCCGGGAGCGCCATACGGTAGAGGAACTGGCCCGCAAGCATGAACTGCATCCCACACAGATAAACAGTTGGAAAAAGGAATTCTTGAATAAGGCGGCGGCCGTATTTGAGGCGCAGGACCCGGATAAGGACGCTCAAAAGGAGGCCGATACGGAGAAGTTATACGCCACAATTGGTCAGCTGAAGATGGAAAATGATTGGCTGAAAAAAAAATTACAGTAACCAAATCCCTGGTGGACCGCAGATCCATGATCGACAAGGAGCATCCCCATTTTAGTGTAGTTCGGCAATGCAAATTGTTGTGCCTTCATCGCAGCGGCTTGTTTTATAAGCCGGTATCTGAAAATGAAGAGAACCTGGCTATTTTGAGGATCCTGGATGAACAATACCTGCGTACCCCCTTCTTCGGAGTCCGGCGATTACGGGCTTGGTTGATGCGTGCAGGATACAAGATTAATAGAAAACGTATCCGGAGGCTCATGGAGGTCTGGGGTTGGCAAACGATCTACCGGCGGCCTCGCACGACGATCGCACAACCAGGCGTCTATAAATATCCCTACTTGCTGAAGGATCTTGTTATTACCCGAATAAATCAGGTGTGGGCGATGGATATAACTTACATTCCCATGCGAAGAGGATATATGTATCTATGCGCGATCATCGATCTTCATAGCCGCTTTGTGGTCAACTGGAGCAACAGTAATACCATGACGGCCGAATGGTGCCGTCAGGTTGTGGAAGATGCCATTGAACTGTATGGTGCGCCTGAGATCTTTAATACCGATCAGGGAAGCCAGTTTACCAGTGCTGATTTTACCAGCATGCTACAATTCCATGAAGTACAAATCAGCATGGATGGGAAAGGAAGGGCCATTGATAATATTTTCATCGAAAGGCTTTGGCGGAGTGTGAAATATGAACATGTCTACCTGTACATCTATGATGACGCCGTCCAACTTTACGAGGGACTGTCCGCGTACTTTAACTTTTATAACCATAGCAGGCCTCACCAAAGCCTGGCCTATGAAACACCACAAACCATTTATGCAGCAGCTTAAAAACAGCCCACTCCATCTGGCAACAATTGTTGGGACGGCAGTACAAATCCCAGCACCTTCAGAACAATTATTACCAGCCGGAGTGTTTATATTCTATCTTAGCAAACCCGATTATCTGTCCTAACAATGGGGAGCATCATACAAGACGGGCAAATAATTGAAGGAAACCTCACCATTAAAAATCCTTTTAAGATATAATTGTTTATTTGAATTTCAGCCACAATATTAAACCTTTCGAGAATTTCATAAAAAATGGCATGAGCACTTTCCCGAATAATCAGTATGATGCAATCGAAAACCTGATCTTCAAAGAATTTTTGCGTATCGAAGCGCTGGATTTCTATCCCGACCAAGACTTGATGTTTGCAAAACTTAACACCAATGAAGTTCTGACGCAGAATTTATCCTCCTATATTTCTTTAAAAACGCTGATAAAGCGCAATTGCAACAATAAGAACTAATAGGTAACGGGACGGGTGTTGATTGGCCATTCCTTGACTAGGATTTTAATTTAAATGGGGGTTTAAAAAATGAATTACGAAAGGTTTTAGTATTATTCATTGTTTTCCCGCCTTACTTCTAAAACTTAGGATCAGGGTATTCTGGCATATCAGGTCAATTTACCCAAAATCTTCATCGATGGCTCTTTCAATTAAGTCAGCATCATTCTTGCTCCATAACCCGACTAAATCATGGGCCGAAGGACGGGGATGATCTTTTGTCTTCGCAGCTTTCTTAAGCACACTTTCCAACTCAATAAGAACGGCCTCATTTTTAGTCTTGATTACCTCTTCGATTAGGCAAATTTTTCTTACATCGGAATACATAATTACCTCCTTTTCAGGGCATAAAATAAGCTTTTTTTACTAAAGAAGAGAATCAGACGGCATCTAAAATACGTTCTACCCGATTGCGAAAACGGTAATCTGATAATATGTTGTCAAAGGACTTTAATAATTTACGGCGATATCTTCTGCTAGCATTATCATTGCCTTTGATGGCACTAAAGCCGGCAATAATGAACTGGGTGGCATGATCATTATCGCGTATCTCGTCGTTCTTTGTCGGTCCTTTCTTCTTGCTGATAGCATTTGAGAATAGGTCAACACAATCAAATGGATCATCTTTACAAGACATGGTTAGGTATTTTGTCAAGCGTTCAGTTAGTTGGAAAGCATTTGAGTTTATATACGCCGCCAGGAAAGTTCTCACATCAGCAAATTTAATATTCTCAAGCTTAGAAAACTGGAAGTTTAGGTCTTTGGCAGTTTCATCAGGCTTGGCAACCTTCAGTAGAAAGAACAATATCTCTAAGCACTTTTTTGGTGAAGACTTGAACAAATAGAAATATTCCAATGCATCATGTATTGCCCAGTAATGGGTATTTTTATTGATGGACAGAAAATCTATAAAAAGCATCTTTGCTTTTGCCTTTCCCTTCAGATGGGAAATAAAAATGATAGTCAATATGCCGCTTCTGTCATCGTCACCTATATTTTTAATGTTGATGAGCTTTTCAAAGATGGGTTGCAAGCGGTCAAAATCGTAATTCGCTAGGTATTGTAGAGACCAGATGGATGACGCTAATACTTCTTCGTTATTCTCCTTTGAAAGGTACTTTAGAAATAGATTGAACGCCCTTTCCCCATCAACCCGCATTAAAAAAGCATACCGATAATAAATAACCGCACGTACATGCGTCGATTCTCTTTGAAGTAGCAGTTCGATCGTTTCAAAAACCTTGTTCTCATATTTTTTATCATTAATGTAAACCAGATATTCAGCTGCCTTCCCGGTGTTACTGTTAATTGCAGCAGCAATCAGCCCATTGACAGAGGTTTTATCATAGTGCTTTCTTTCTGCCAAAAGTTTAGGAGTTTCTCCATTCAGCGCTTTATTTACAGTGAAATTAACCAGATTATCATTATAACAATCATTACGAAAAAGGTAACCTATCGACGACAGGAAGAATAACTCATCTGACTGATATTGTTTTTTTTCAATAACAACCTCTATAAATGGCAATAAAATATTGGCATCTACATCGGCTTGGGTCAAGCCAAAAATCCCCCGAATTTTATAGGTCGGGTTGATGTCATCATCATTAATGATGGTTCCTAGCAGGTCAATATTTTCTTTTGATGGATGCTTGCTCAAATACTCTTTAAAGGCCCATGAATGCTCGTTAAGGCCACCTTTAAGGTAGTCCTCTTCAAAGTTGCGATCATCACAATAATATTTTTTAAATGAACTTACCCAATGGCTAGCACTCATTTTAATATATGCTTGCTGAGACAACGGCCCCCTTACTACGTGAGCTATGTTGGACTGCGACCCAAGTCGATCAACCTTATCCTTGAATTTCCTTTCAAGCTCTTGAAATTCTTTGTTTAGTTCTCTGTGCTTTTGAAGAGTTTCAGACGGTAAACGTTTGAGCATATAATATTTAGTCAGTCCCCAAATCAAATAATGATGCTTTACACCTACCCCATAGACGATAATTTCCTCTTTAACGACCAGGCGCTTTATCAACTCCATGGCCTTTTGTTTGTCGCCTTCACTAAAATATGGAAATGCTCTTTCTAAGAGCGCACGAAACTCAATATTCAACTTGCCTTCATAATGAAGCATATTATTTTCGAACAAGTGACGTAAAAGAGAGAAAATTCCTGAGGCATATAATTGGACATCCACGCCGTAAGCAAAGATTAGCAACCGTAGATAGCTATGGTTGGTGTTTTCTTTATACTCTGCAATAAATTTCTTAAAAATCTCATTGTTTTCGGCAGCCGCCTTTTTCAGGCAATTAGCTAAAAGATTGTAAAGCAATCCGGGATTATCAGTATCATCATCGTCTTTAAGGTAAAGGTCCTTATATTTGAAGTCTCCGTTAAAACCAAGGCCTTTAAATTTGACGTTGTTGATCTGCGAATTCAAGTTCCGTAACAATAGGCCGATCACATTGAATGGAATTTTGCTAGCCAGATCTTTTATCAGCTTCTTTTCAATATGGTAGTCCCGATTTCGTTCGCCGTCAAAATATTCCTCCCTAAAAAGCATATCACCTATCTGTTCAAATACAAAAAGGGCTCTATATTCGAGCATGTTTTCCAAGGTATGAAAATAACCAAAGGGCTCCGTGTCGTGGAAATTTTCACACTTATTAAACAGTTCTATTGATCTCGGATTATCCCATCTATTGAATGTAAAAGCCAGCCACCTCAGCAAGCTCTGGTCTCTTATCTTCAACACAAAATCGAAAACAGTATCATTTGAAACTAGCAACCGATTACGCAAGTATTGGGTACACACATGTCGAAAATATTCTTCGGACTTGTATTCCTGTTGCTTATCCGAGTAAAGATATTTCAGGCACAATTTCTGGATGAACGTGGCTTTCTTTGGTACAGGCTGATCGATCAGAAAATCCAGCATGCCATTTCCGAAAACGGTCTTTGTCCAGCCATGACCATAGGCATGTTCAAAAAATACCGTTTTCAGTTTTAGGGAGTTGCAAATATGTTTTTTAAATAATTCTGTTTCCTGTTCTGTGGGTTCTTCAATGATGGAAAGCATTGAAACAAGCAAATGCTTGATATGAAAAAAAATCTTTCTACTTTGTAGGAGGGTTCTGAGTTCACGAATGTATCTTGCATGGTCATATTCCCTCAAATAATTGACGATCATTTTCAAGGCAGACCTGATAAGGATTGATTGATATTGCCCGATGACGTATGAAGTCAGCGAACGGCCGCTTTCTACAAATTTCTTGGCAAAAACATAATCGTAAAATGACTGGTGAAAGAACTGTATTTGATTACCATCAACTTTGAGGATGCGCTCGCTTTCCAGGTAAATGATGTCTTTGTGATAATTCTCAAACTGATGCTTACTTACCGATATCCTTTGTTCGGCAAACATATTGTCCGTAATTCGGTAAAGCACCAATTTCAACTGTTCAAAATTGATTTCCGGATTTGATCTGTTAACGATTTTCTGCTGCCAAAGTTCCGAATATAACTCCTGAATAGTTGAAAATCCAGGTAACGGAGACGTTTTTTTTGCATACACAATGGAGAATATATTCAGGTGGTTAGGTGTCCTCAACAATAAGAGTAATTTCGGTGTCACTGCGTCTTTTGGAAATTTAATCTTTTCGAGTTGCGCGTGAACTTCTGCCTCGGATAACAGATTTATAACGATCTTTTTAATGTCCTTGTATATTTTTAAAGAAGGATCATATTCAAGATCAAATGTTCTGACCGAAATAATGATCCTAATGTTGCTGTCATAGGTAAAATTATCAATCAGTTGGCGGAAAACATGCAGATAATTCCGGTCCGAAGACATGGATTGAGACAAGGCATCGATCTGGTCTATAAGAATGACTGTCGTATCAAATTTCTGCTTACACTGCTCAATAAAATCCAAAACAGGTATAGACAAATTGAGCTTAGCCTGCAGGTCCTGCATATTTGTTGGGTAAAGCTTATCCGCTTTTAATGCAAGTACGGGGATGTTATGTTGGACAAGCTTATCATAGAGGTCTTTCAGGATAACTGTTTTTCCAATTCCGGCGTCCCCAGCAAGCAAACTAATATTCTTGTCTTTTCCCGATTTGTCTTTTTCAAGATCGTCAATGATCCAGTTAAGTAACTGGGTTGTTTCCGATCGATCAATGTGCGAATTTGGAATTTCTTCTATTTCGTTATTTTGAAATCTTAAGCTGCCGGAGCCCCTTAACAGTTCTGATTCAATTTCTTGTTTATTAAGTACCTTGTTGCTGAAACGCAGAAACTCATCCTTAAGGTCTTTAATCATACTGTTATCAGCTACACTTCGAACCTGGAAAAACAGTGGAATAATAGGCTTTACCGGCGGTTCATAAAGTAATATATCTAGGTCCGCGGGAAGAATCTTTTTTACTTTAATTTTGGACAAGATATCAGTTACCTGGGCAGTCGGGTCATTTATTTTTAACGGAGCCAGCGTCGGATAATTAAGGTTCTCCTTTATCCAGCTGGACAACTTGGGTTCAGCAGCAATTTTATGGTTAAATTCGTCAATAAAATTTGAACACTCGTTGGCAAAGCCACCGGATATTGCGATAAAATATTCAAAATGGTTACGGTCGTGAATTAGTCCAGGATGTAAGATGCTGTATAAAGCAAATTTGGTGATCTCTTTACCAAACAAATCTTTACTTAGGCTTTTTTCGTATTTTTTACATTGAATCAGCCCACAATTCTTACTGTTAGTCATCAATGCACAATCGCGTCCTTCATCCCTAACACCGTTCATCAGGCTGATTGAATCATATGGAGGAAATTCCGACAAGCTTATCTTGATCTTGTAAATACTGTAAATCAATTCCTCAAAACGGCGATGGTCAGAAAGCATATTATAGGGAAAGGGCTTACCCTCATAGGAAACAGGATCACTGCCAATGCTTTCCGGCTGCTCGTAACTGAAAATTGTCATCTCTTAAAATTAACTCGCTTCATTTACTCTCTCCTTGTTAAACGGCTATAACGCCTGAGTAATTTCTATCTTTTTCATATGTAATGTTCCATGTTTAAATTATGGGTTTTGGGATGATTTGTCTAGTTTTTAGCGGGATAATTATTTGGAGGGAGGTCTTAGTGACGTACTACAAAACTAAATTCGCTATGAAATCGATTTAATTCCGGAATTGACTAAATAAATTAGTTTGGGATCAACAACTTCAAAACCTTTCGTTCCACCACTTACAATGTTCCCCTCATCTCGAACTAGGCCATAATCTTTATATATTTTAATATAACTTATGGCTGATTGTTGACTATATTTAAATTCGGCAACTAAATCTGTCGTTCGAAAGTTAACTTTTCCTACCCTCAAGATGCGATTAACAATTGAAATTATGTCTTCCTTAGTCCCACGCTTAGAAGGAAACACTGAGTAAAAATCATAAGATTTACAAAAGACAACTTTCGCACTATCTATAGCAGCTTGTTCAATTATTTTCACATTTGAATCATGAATAGCCTGCTCATCAAATACTGTAGAAAAAAGCCGAATCATATCTCGAGGAGACTTATACGATAATTCCACAAGATCACTCAATGCATTAGTGTCACCGACAAGATTGTGAATATTATAAGTCGGTGACATCGAGAAGTAGTCAATTCGTTTCTGCAATATCTGATTAATCTCATTATCGGTCCAATTAACATCAATGGGCTTGAATTTATCAAATCTGACACCTTTGGCATTCAATTCGATTTTCACTTCAGTCCAAATACTGAAGACAATGGAAAGATTATTAAAATATAATAGGCCAGTGTCTTTTAAAATTTGTTCTGTGAAGTCGACAATTTTTTTTATTTTTCCTTCCAATAACTTAAACTCATCTATCTTATCTAAAAAGACTACAGTCGAAGAATATCCTGACTTTTGTATAATTTCAACTAATGATATCAAAATTTCCTTAAGTAGATTATAATTCCCCAACAAAGTGGCAAGTTTCTGCGGTTCTGGCACTTTCTCTAACTCAACTTCAGGAATGTAGCTTTTATAAAAATTATTGTTATGTGTTTTTGGCAGATTAAGAGATTTACTAATGAAGTCAGAAGTAATTTCTAATCCAATTGAAAGCGCCCAATTAAGTGGTTTATTAAAAATTTTATTAAAGCCGCGGGCAAACCAATTTCTAATTTTGTACTTGGTGACTTTATTGTAAGCTTCTTGAAACTCCCTTTTGCTAATAGGAGAAAAAAAATCCGAAATTATAAGGGATAGCCTTTCCTTATCTTGTTTATTTAAGTTACCTAAAAGGTGCCTATTCTTAAATATGGAAGCAACATATGTCTTAAGTAAGTTCTTGATTATTAAATGCAGGAGATTTCGATCATTATTATTGAGGGGAATTCCGTCATAATTATCGATAATAACACTAAAAACATTATCGTCTGCAAGGGTCTTAGACAATTCTAAAACCAGCGCTGATTTTCCACTTCCGCGTTCCCCTAAGATAAACCTACTGGCCCCAGACTTTAAATCAGTTAGTAACGTATTGAAATATCTTGGCTTTAAAAAGATTTCACCTAAGTACTCTGTTTCTTCTTCAGCTGAGAATTTAGAAAAAGGATGATTTCTAAAACCCAGGTTTTTATACAACTCTGTCATTTAGGCTAGGGGTATTGTTAAGGTTAATGATTAATAAAAATAGTCTTGATTATACTAATCAAAACCTTCTGCAAAGAAATCTTTAGGCGACAATCCTAGGCCATCGATGATCTTAAGGAGAGTTCGCATTCTAATATCATCAAAAGTACCGGCTTCATACTTTGACATACCTGCCCTAGAAATTTCAATATCGTAAGCAAATAGTTCATACGATCTAAATCCCTTTTCCTTTCTAATTTTCTTAATTCTCTTACTGAGCTGAGTCAAAAATGCATCATGGTTAAAATGACCCAGCGTAGCTTTTTTCCGTTCCGGTTTTCTTTTAGACTTTGCCATTATGCAATTAACATAATAGATATTTTATAATTAACCCTTTATAATAGGTATACAATAATATGCCTATTATAATATACTTATTTTGATTTTATTTCCTATCTTAGCATAAGTAATATATTTGCGATCCTTAATAATCAAAAGGATTTCGCTATAAGTCTCGTTCTGAAAACCGCGAAATTTTCGATGAGCCGAGATGATAGTGAAAAGCCCATTCTATACCTTATAGGGTGGGCCTCTATCAGCTTATCGGCTCACGGGCTCTTCGCGGTGCCCCAGAACGGTAAGACGGGGCCCGCCCTATATGTTTTTACTGTGGTAGAGCCCGTTCTTGCATCTGACTTACATTTTCTTAATCCTGCAAGAAAGAATGAGCCATGTCACTTTTTTTAAACCATCCGGAATTCTTCAACCGCCCAATCCTCTTGTCAGACGGAGAAAAGGCAGATCCCCGTCGCGTACTCGAAGGCTTTACGGAGGATTACAATTTGTGCGAGATAAGAGAGATCATTGAGAATATTATAGCCGTATGCCTGACTTCTGATAGTCCTCCTTTTGATAAGGGCACCGAAAGAGCTAATCTCAGGCTTTTCTGCAAAAATACCCTCCGGGTATTCGAAGCGGCCCTTTGGATGATCAAACCCGATCAGCCAAAAGCACCATCAACTTCATAGAACATCATTTCCCTCTACTCCCTGACCGAAATTCTCTTCTGCTTCGCTTCGCATCGACACTGCAAGGTCTCTTATGGCAAAGCAGATACACCCCGATGTTTCTACATTGGGTATTTAATCCGGCCCGCCAAGCAGTTCAAGTCCTTCATAAACAGACGTAATAGTTATGAGCAAATCGCGGAAAAAAGATAAGTTGGACGAGAGTTCCTGCGCATACGAACAAGCCCAAAGTTTGTTAAAAGACCTGGAAGAGGGCTATCTAACCTACGACCGGATTTTCACAAGTATCAAAACGGTTAAGAGTTCATTTCATAAAATAGTTGGCGGTGATATCCTCGAATGGGGTGGCCATATTTTCCTCTGGAAACGGCAGGCGGGCGATTCTCTTATTTTATATGCACAAAATCCTGTCCATGACGACTTAAAAAATCGGGGTCTCGTCGAACTCTGCCGGATAAGAGTGCCGGACCGTTGGGTAGGTACGGGTCGGTACAGGATAGACTGGCCAAAAGAAAGAAAGGAAAGCAGTAGCCCTCTATTGCTGGTCAGTCTTTATCTGTACTCAACAGACGCCAATGATCTTGATAAACTTATTTTATCAGACGGGCTAAGGGGAGCGTACATGGCGTCCCTTTTTTTCGACAAAGAAAATTCAAGTCTGTTCTTTGATTTGGCAGAGAAGCGATTTGCTTCATTGGATTAATATCCCCTTCGTATACCTACAACTATTGTGCAATTGCAATACATTTTAAACCTTCATTGTGATCAATTAAAAAAATCCTTTATGTCAGTAACCAACCTTTTAAACGAGCTTCGGGACCTGGAATTCCCGGTCGACCAGCTTCAAATTGAGATATTAAATTGTAAGCTAAGCGAATGCCCGCTGGAATTTACGCTTTCTGCCCGCGAATCATTCGACGAAAACACTTCCATAGCTGCAACGTTATACTATCAATGGAAACGGGCTCTTAATGAATATTGCTTTAGTCGCTATGTTGCCAGTTTAAGTGATCTGTCCAATCCAGAAAATAACAGAAAGCAGACCTTTTATTTAACGAAAGGCCACCCGCGGTTAACCCTGCGGGAAGCTAATAATCTGCTCCAAGGGCGATTCCTGAATAAAACCCTTATACCCGTAAACGGTAGCACACCTTACAACGCCTGGTTACACCTCGATTTTTACGACCTGGATAGTCGCGGGGACTACAAATTTATTTATTATGCCTCGCGTTTTCCCTATGATTTGGAGTATGCACTACGGTTTTATCCCATCAGAGGGCTGGATCATCCTCCTTACACCATGCAATTAATACAACGTCTAAAACGGGGAGATCAGGTTAGGGTGACATTTGTTAAGCCGTCAAGATTGCAAAGGGTATATATCGCGGCAAATCCCTGCACCAAGCTCATCAATTTAAATTTTAAACCGTCCAAAACCTCCCCAAAAGATGAAAACGAACAGCAGCAAGCACCCTCGTCCCAGGAAAGAGGATGATCACGTCAGTGACCGAATGATATACCAACAATTAATGGATAGCATAACAACGCTGGTGAAGAACAACAGCCAGGTTGTCGATAACAATAACAAAGTCGTTAACAGCTGTACCAGACTTGCAGCTACCAACGATTCCTTAACGTCAATTATCGAAAAGCTATCGGCTGATCAGGCCCAGCAGGAAACCGATGAAGAAATGGCTCAGCCTGTACCTGCCGGAGAAACCAACGCCCCAAATGCTCAAAGCCCTGGACCGGTAAGTCCAGGCCGCGAAGAATGGAAGTATCATTATTCGGTTCTCAACAAAGAGACACGGGAAGATCCTTTGAGTATTCTGATCGGATTTGCACGAGCAGACTCCCTTTTCCAACAACGACAGGATTTGTATACGCTGTTTTCGGGGGCCATCGAAAGTGATTTATTTCAGGATATGGATACTGAAAGTGTGTCAAATTGGGTTTGCTTCCATGGTACACTTCTTAGATTAATAGAGGCAACCCATCGGGTTATAGAAATGATTAAGAACAAAAGATTAGTATTTAACTACCTGGATGCGAAAGGTTCCGGCTGAGGTTACCTGTGGAAACAGTTAAGGCAACGATTAGATACCAATCCGGCTGAACAAGCCGGATTTTTCATAGTATTCATCAATGGCTTATTCCTCCCCGCGGTGGTGATTGACTGCCTTTTGCAGCGCTCTGCGCATTTTTAACCGTGCCGCAAGGTCGACTGTCGTATCGAGCCTTTCCCAGGCTTCCCTGTATACTTCAAAATAATACCGGCGCTGCTGTAGCTCGGTCCGGCTGGCGATGTACTGCCTGCCCACCGGGATTAGAAAAATTATCGTTAGGAATAATCCCGCCCAGGGGATCAGCCGGCCAAATATAAGCCGGTAATACCGGTCGGAATTGGTCTCCGGAAAAAGCAGCAGCCGCACCTGCCGGATGACATTTTTAGGCTGTCCCGCCACCACCTGCGTAATTTTCTGCAATCCGCTGTCCATGATCTTTTGGATGGGAACGGTATCTACAGGCGGGGCAATGACTTTTACCTGTTCCAGCTTCTGATCATAGGCCTCTACCTTTTTAATCAGTTCTTCCATTTTGCCGGTCTGCTCCTGGTGCAGTTCGTTGGTGAGTTTTTGTTCTTCCAGTACTTCTTTCAGCACGGTCTCCATAATTGTACTTTCCATGATTTTTTTAAATTTAAATGAGAATACTTATATGATTAAAGATGTAACCGTTTCTTCTTTTTCCTTCTCCGCCGCTCCTCTTCCTCCCAGGGATCGGGTCCTCCACCGGCTTGGGTGTACTCCGGTTTCATTAGGTCCTGTATTAGTTTCGCAAGACCGTGGGCAACAGCTGAACTCAGGTCCCGTCGGTCCGGTTGAGAAAAAGCTTGCAGGATCGACCGACGCATGGCCTTTGCGATGGATTGCCGGACCCGGACCTGCCTATCTTTTTCCTGCTGCCGGAATGCTGGCGACTGTCTGAGGTTAGCCCGTTGATTTTGGGCCAGGATACGTTCGATGGTAGCCAGGGAATAACCGACTTCGCTGCCCTTGACCCGGACCTTTTTGTCGTCTTCAAAGGCGATACCTCGACCCTTGTCCACCCGGTAGCCTTTTTCCTGAATCTTTTTTTCGAACTCAGAATAGGACCGGCAGCCCTGTAAGGCCTGCCGGATATTTTCTTTCAACCGCTCCTTCCGCTGGTCGTGCCGGGGGATCTGCCGTTCTTTTGGGGAAAGAAACCGGCGGGGGCTGAGAACTTGCCGGAGCTGATATTTCTTTTCCATTCGCCGGCAAAAGGCCGCCATCCGGGCGTAACTCTGGCTGTCACTGGCCACCTTTCCATCATACCCTACCCGGTTCCCGATTACGTGGATATGCGGCTGTTTCGTGTCCTTGTGCAGGACGCAGATACATTGGTGCTGGTCCAATCCGAACTCCCGGGCCGCCTCCCGGCCAATTTCCCGCCACTGTTCCGCTGTCAGCTGGTCGCCCGGAGCCGCCCGGATGGACAGGTGCAGCACTGGCTTTTCCACCCGTCTGCTCAGCTTTTGAACGTCCCGGAATTGTTCGGTCAGTTCCCATTTGTTGCCGTAACAAAGATTATATTGCAGGACTTCCGCCCGTCCTTTGTGTTGCAACCCCTCCTGGTCGGAAAGCCGCTGCTTTTCGGCTTCCGATAGCTTTCTTTTATCTTCCAGGCAGTAGGCAATACAATGGTAAAATGATTGCCCTGTTGTTACTTTTCCGATCATTGCAAATAGGTTTTAATGTCCTTCGCCAGCTGCCGGATCGCCGACGCTTCCTGCTGCAGCGTGGCCCGTTCGATGGCGTTCAATTCATCGCCCCGGTTCCGTTTATAGGCCACCTGGTTCATGTTCGCTGCCAGGTGGTTCAGAGTGCCGGTAAGCTGTAAAACTTCCTTCGGTAACGCCGCTTTGCTACTGTCAATTTTTCCGGCAAGGCCCATCTTCCGGAGGTATTCAGAGACGGAAAGATTCACGGCTTTGGCCTTCGCTTCGATGGCCCGGCGCTCGATCAGGTTGCATTTTACGCCCAGCAATTGATCTCGTTTCACGGCCTTTCGGGGCCGGCCTCCTTTCTTTCTTCCCCGATGAGTTTGCTGTTCCATGTGTTGTTGTTTCTACCGGTTTCCCGAATGCGCCAGCATGAGGAAAACCGTCCCCTGAATGCGGAGCATGAAGGGGGCCAGACGTTTCGGTATAACCGAAACATAGCTGGCTACCCGAAATTCAAAAGCCCATGACTATTCGCAACGTCGCGACGATTACAAATGCCTTTTCTGTCGTAATCGTTGTCGTGGCTCCGGGCTGTTGTCTTTCAGCCATTCATTCAAGTCTTTGTGATGGGGGTAAAAATCGCTTCGGTCAATGTATTTACCGCTCCATTCCAAGGCCTTTCGGGTGTGCATTTTTCCAGCGGCATCGTTATCCAGGACCAGGTGGATGTGGTCATACTTTTCCATCAGGGGACGGCTCTTTTCGAAAAAGGAAAGCGAGTTCAGCACAAGGCAATTTGTCAGTGGGGCATGAAGATCTTTATTGATCGCCTGAAACGTAAGGAAGCTAAAAAACCCCTCAAAGACGGCAATCTGTTCGGTACGATTGTCGATTAGAGAAATGTCTTTGGGAGCGCTGCTGCCTTTAAAATTGGGATTCCGCAGCTCGTATCCACCTGACCGGTTGGGAAATCCCAGGGCCGTTATTTTTTTATCGTACAGCTCAAAATCAACCTGTCTGCAGAACTTATCGGCCAATTCTACCGGTATCTTACGGCTGTTCAAATAATGGATGAGGGCAAGGGATTCGATAGCTTTTTCAGACAAGATTTTGATCCGGCGTTTTTCGTAAGCCGGATCTTTTTTCTCAGGGTTGGGGGAAAGTGCAGGAGATGGCTGTTGAAAGGAAGAAGGAGTATTTAATTTTTGCAATAATTCCCGGACGCTGCATTGATAGTACAACATCCCGAAGTCGATCAGGTTGCCGCCCTTTCCGATCCCATGATCATACCAGACATTAAATTGCTGATTGACTTTGAAGGAGGGCGTTTTTTCTTCCCGGAAGGGAGATAAATACCAATGATCAGCGCCGTGAATTTTTGTGGGCCGATGGCCCAGGGCCGCAAGGTATTCTACCAGATCCTTTTGCTTTGCTTCCCGGCACGAAAATATATGAGGATTCATGCTGTAATTTTTTGATGATTAGATGAAAGCAGCCGTTAGCCAGCTGATTTTCTTTCGGTTAGGGCTTCATCCGGTTTTCATCCGGAACGCATCGGGGTTCATCGGCCTGATTTTTTGATGACGGATTGATGACGGTTTTGATGACCACATTTTTTTCTTTTTCAATCGCTTATACCTTTTTCATCAAAATCATCAAGATTATTAAGGGTCAGGACCTCTTTTTTCGAGAGGGAATAGAACCGGCCTTTCTGATTAAACTCGTAGATCACCCCATCAGACCCGATCCGGTACTGGAGATAGGCATTGGAATTGGGGGAAGGCTGCAATTTCCAGCCGTCCTGCAGCAAGCGACGGATCGCAGCAGCATCTTGCCCCCTCCACCCTCTTTTCAACAGCCAATCCTGTACATCGCTGATACAAAAAGTGACCGTTGCCACATCATCCCGGTTGTCCAATAGAAAAAGGAGGATCTGGGCGACCTCGCCTTCGAGTTTGTTCCGGTTGTAGCGTTTTACCCGGTGCAGAGCGGCAGTGTCGATTTGTTCCGGACGAAACCACATCCGGGTAGCTGCCTGGGAGATGAAAGGACGCTCAACCAAATAGTGAATAAAGAAGGGAATCTCGGTCCGCAGTTCCGCCAGCAGGCTTTTGTTATCCTGCTGCAATGGCGGTAGCCGTCGTATCCAATAGCGAATCTCTCCGGGGTCGATCTGGATGAAATTATCCTCGTTGTTGCTGCAGAGAACGAACTTTCCAAAAAACTCAATCTCCTGTCGGTCCTGCCCTTTTGCTTCGATCTTGTAATATTTGGAGGTGCTGAGACTTTTGATCCGTTCGCTGTCTTCCTTCCGATCCAGGAAAGTTTCATCAACTCCGATTAATAGTTTATGCGCCCATTCCGCATTGAAATTGCTCCGGAAATCCTCATTACTGTTAATAGTCATATTATCCCCGAAAATGGCCTTCAGGAAGTTGAGGAAAGTTGTTTTGCCGGTATTGCGTTCAGTACTGACTAAGCACAGGATTGGCAGCATTTGGGTTGGATGCAGCAAAAGTATTTTTAGATAGTCCAAACCCAGGTCAAGCTGTTCTCCAAAGACATGATTCAAAAAGAGCAAAGTGAGCTTCGGATAACCGGGTTGGGGTCCATGAGGAAAAGGGTGATAGCTATTGTAAAACCGACCGATCTCCCGTTTGTAGTCCAGGTGGCCGGGAACAAAGCAAAAGCCGTCATATTTTGGAATAGAGGATAAAAAGGATTTCCCGTGGTCCTGCTTGATGCATTCCACCGACCAGGGAAGCAAGCTGATCACAAATTTTCCGCCGACGAGGGGCTTTTCAACCTTTTTGAAATACGTAGTGCCAATCCGGATATATTCCAGTTCCATTGAAGTTCCTTTTTTGTCAAATGATAATTACCAATGCAAAGAAGTCAGGAAACAATAGGCGGGCTGTTTGGGACGCAGGTTTTGAGAAGGGCCTCAATGTCAGCCATGAGAAAATAAACCCTTGCCCGGACCTTATATGGCTTAAGCTTGCCGTGTCGGGTCCATTCGTAAATAGTAGGCTTGGTGATCTGAAACAGGTTGCAGACCTCTTTGATGGACAAAAGGGGGCGTGAAGTCATTCCAGCGGGAGGAGCCGGGTAGCTGCCGTTTTTCAGTTTTTCGCTGAGGAGCCGATCCACTATCTCAGACAGCTTTTGCCAGTATTCATCCGGCGAAATGGGAAATAAAATAGGAGTTTCCATACTTGTATTCTTTTGAATGCAAGATCGGGTCTCCTGTAAGGATGAATAAGAATGATACATCTTTCGAAGCCAAAAGACATATCTTATCTTACTATTTCTTCCGGATAGCTGTCTTTTCTATAAAGGATTGTAAATCCTCCGCGGTATTGTATAAGGCATCATCACCTATTTCCGCATAATGCTGCAGCAGGATATCAAGGTATTTCTTATGAGTAGTTCGGGCATTGGGTGTGGAAAGTACTATAGCATCACGCTTTTTATAATATTTAGTCTTATCCAGAATGTTCTTGGGCTTACACCCGGTTATTTGCGCATAATAGAGTACGGCTTTATGTACGTCCCCGCTATGAATGTTAGGCCGACCAGCTTCCTTCTTAACCAGTTCATGTAAAAGAATCGTATTAATACTTCCCTTATTGGGGCCTTCCGCAATCTCGCCCTCCTTTCTCTGACATAATTCATCGACCACACCTGGGATATCTAATAATTCTGTCTCCGACTGCATTATTTCCGCAGTGATCAAAGGTACTTCCTTGATTTCCGTAGTCAAGACAGTTTCGGAAACCGATTTAGGGGGTTCAGGTTGTACATCACCGAAAGGTAATCTTTGCGCCTCTATGGGTATAGAAGATGGCTGTTTTGTAGCGACCTTTTCCAATAAATTATCGCCAGCAAAATAAAGGGTACGGCAAGCATCCAGATATTGAGCAAAAAAAGTTTGCCGATAAATAATTGCGAATGTGAAAATAAGGCCGGAAACAACCCAAACGTGAAGCGGGCTGGTTGAAATCATTGCTCCACGTAAAAGAAAAATAGCGGAGCAGGCAAATGCCAGTAGCGGTAGGTATAGCGAGATCCATTGAATTTCCAATTTTCGCCTGTCAATAGCGTATTGCAAAACGAACGTCCCTATATCCCCATCTCTCTTTTCAACAGCACTAAGTAATTGCTGTCGGCTGCGGTCAATCGTACAATATTCCGAAAGAGCAAGTTTGCGAAACACCGTACGTACAGTTCCTTCCCCTTCTATCCACGTGTTTGCATTTCTTTTCATAATAAGGCCATTTTACTCAATTTAATAAAAAAAGGCAAAATTCTACCCTTGCAAATCACATTTTATCAATTCCTTTGCTAATTTGATTACCTATTATTAGATTTACACTGTTATATTGCAGTTTTTCTTAACAACTCCCCATATGATTGCTCTCAAAAGCAGCATGATTGATACCAAAGCAATAACCTTTCTGGCCAAAAACTACAATACGCTTAATTATTCTCCAGAATTAATTGAACTCTTATCTATAGTTTATCCAAATCAAAATTTTGTTGACTGTTCAAAATATGAACTTCATCAAAAGCTAAATGAAGTTCTGGTAGAATATTATCATGGAGAGCAAACATTAAAATATTCTCTTTTTAAACGATATGTAAAAAAAAAGAGTTACGTCGGCGCCTTCGAAATTAAGGTCAACAATAGCCGAGCTGACTTCCTAACAATTAACGGCCACACCACTTGTTTTGAAATAAAATCAGATTTAGATAATTTTTCAAAATTCGATAAGCAGGCAGCGGATTATTCGCTTGCATTTGAGTATAATTATCTCGTTGTCTCAAAATATCACATGGAGAAGGCGCAACGAATTTTACCAAACCATTTTGGTCTTATGATTTTTCAAAAAGGAAAATATAGGGAGATAAAGAGAGCATGTCTAAACAATAAAATCGATGCTAAGACGCAGCTAACATTATTAAGCAAGAGAGAGATTATTCAAGCTTTTCGAGAGGTAGACGGAAATCACGATGAAATACTGAAACATTTTACTCCAAAAACAATTAATACGCGGTTTAAAAAAACACTAAAAAATAGGTATTTAACTCGTTGGAATTTTTTGACATTGCATCAAACAAAAATCTTGCCGATTGATATCCAATTTTTCTTTCAGACCAACATATTACCCGATCATGTATACCATCATTGAATCTAACGGCCTTAATTAAAAAAACCTTCCATAATTTTCTCTCTAAGACAATGTAAGTAATGTTCCATTCCGATCCTCTTGAACTTAGCCGCACTTTGACCAGGTTCTTGCCTATTATGTATCCTATCAAGTATTTTCCACCCCACATTTCGTAGGCCCAAATAATCCAATTTACTTTTTTTCATTCGCTGGGTGGGGGCAGAGTTTACGATATCAGGGATCATAATTGTTTCATATGTTTCCGGCCTCTGATAGATTCCCTTAAACCCATAGAACTCATTTCTAACGGCATCATAATAAATAAATCCGGGACTTACAGTACCGCCATCGTTAACTTCATCTTTTTTTATCCCTGCGTAATCAGAAAAGCAATCACCTCCAAAATCTTTATACTTCTCTAACAAACCATTATCAATACAATCTACTTTTTCATTATGCTCAAGCCCAACATTAGTTAATTCATTAGAAATAGAATTTCGATGAATTATTACCGTACATAATAGACGGCGCAGCTGCTCAACTATTTCAATTTGATCTTCGTCAGTAATATCTAATTCTGTTTCGCCCCAGTCCATTATTAAATAATCATCGATAGTTATTACTTTCTTAATTTGCTCTAAATCTCTTGATATGAAGCCATCAGGAAATGTCCTAAATGCCAAACTTTTAAAATGAGGTCTTAAATCCTTCTCCTGTAATAGAATAGACCCTCGCTCACTTGATCTTCCGAAGTAAGTAGAAATAACCGGTATAACTTTCGACGCAAGCGGTTCTAATTTTTTAATGTATTCAGTGCGTTTCAAGCGATCACCTACAACAGTTCTCAGAAAAGAAAAGGTGGGAAGCTTCATTTTACGAGACTCTTTTAGATGAATAGGCAGATCGACAAAAACTTTTTCCGACTTAATTTCCCTTATAAGTGGCAAGTAAACTTTTTCAAACGTCTTATCTTCACGTCTTTTAATTGAGCTTCCCATGCCCTTCTGCTTAGGAGGCATCCGATCCAATTCCTTAATTATCTCCAAGCAAGGGTAAATATTTTCACCGAAATCGAAGGATTTCAGTACGTAAAACTCCTGTTGCCTCCCTCTAAAAATTGGTACATACTTTAAATTTATGTTCATAATATGGCTTTAAATTTATATCAGGCACCTTTCACATTATTAATCACGTCATCCAAAACAACTTTTAATTTAAGATCATTACCGAACGAATATGGAATGATTTTCAAATACTGCAATCTCGCTACAATTATAGCTGGGTGAGTTTCGTGTTTTCGAGCTATTTGTCTTATTTCTTTTTCAGTAGGTCGCCCACTTATCTCTGTGGTAATATCGACAGGAAGAAGCGATCTATTTGCAAATTCATCTGCCTCTTTTTCTTTGTCAGGATCCAGTTTATGTTCATCCAAATCTTCAATAAATACTTCTTTCTTTCCATGTAAAAGAATATGCGCTGCTTCGTGATAAAAAGTAAACCAAAAATGGTCGTTTGATTTATATCTGTCTGTTAATTGAATAATAGGATTTCCTCCAATCCATCTTGCAGCTCCACTAATCGGAGCTTTAGAAATACACATAACATAAACTACAACTACTCCAGCCAATAAACACATTTCTTGCAAACGTGTGGCAAAATCTTCAGGATGATCCTTAACCAGCTTGCGTACGCCTATTAAACTTTGTTTAAACGTACCTTTATCGTAGGATTCCAAGTCGCCTATTTTTCGCATTTCTATTTCTCCTATCCTTAGCCATGCTGCCATACTGCCTAGAGTAGTCTGATGGGCATCACTTTTGCGAAATCCTGTTGTTACATATTGATCAACATATAACGACTCCCATTGGGAAGGGGTCGCTACTCCGTAAAACTGAAGACATTCATCCACCATAGCAGTTCCCACCTTATCGCTCTTAATATATCCTGCATTTTTTAATTCTTTGATAGGCTGAGCTTTTAACCAATCCATGCATTCCTCCAAAGCTTCTTCCTGTTCAAGCCTTGCCAATTTTTCACGGAAAATCATCTCTCTATTAAGCCAAAACTTCGCATCGATCCCTAACACTTTCTCCAGTTGTAAAGCTGTTGCTACAGTAATAGGTTCTTTCCCTGAGATTAAATCGTTCACTTTAGAAGGTGTCCTTCCCATTCTTTCGGCTAACTCAGCCTGACTCATTTTAATATACTCAATAGTTTCTAATATAGTATCTCCAGGCTTGGAGAGTAAGTCTCTTTCATCTTTTAATTTGTTACTCATGATCTTCTTTTAGTTGTAGCAGTTAGTGATAGTCTCCAGTTTCAATAATACGGATGTCTGTTACAAAAATCGAATTAATACCTCCATCCTCTGTTTTGGGAATTGGATCATTTGCAATGACGAAAATCAAACGGTGATTTGCAGATATATCTACAGCCCATTCTCCCACCCTATCACCAGTCAGCGGATGACAATTAGCAGCAGGGATTTGCATTAACACTGCCAAATTTGGCGAAGCTCTAATATCTTCCATTCTTGCTGACACCCTCTTAGCATTAACCCCAAATGCTTTTTTGATTTCCGAAGCATCACTCAACTGCTTCTTTAATTTATTATTCTTATAATCTATATTCATTGCAAAAATAGTTTTTATTACCGAAAAAGGGTAATAAATTTTACAAATTTATATATTTATTATCTAGGTTGGTTAAAACACCAAAAAACAATCAATCATTTTTTATATAACTACACAACTGATTGATATCTAACTATTAAGTTACTAATAAGGAGATGAAAGAGGAATTTTTGCATGGCAAAGGTTTAGTTAATAAGGAGTTATACGTAAAGTATATAAATAATCCTTAAAAAAGCAAATCAGGTTAAATCATTTCTCCTCGTTTTTTCCATATCTCTTGAATCTTCCTTCCCGCTTCCTCAGGTGTAATACGAATATATTTATAGAAATCTTTCAGACTTTTATGCCCGCTGATCTTCATAATCAGTTCAGGCGGTGTCCCAGCTAGAAACTCATTCGTACAGAAAGAGCGCCGACACGTATGGGTCGTAATCCAGGAATATTTTGGCTTAGTACTGACAACATCCTGATTCCCCTTCTTATGAGAAGCCTTAATGGGAGAAATGATGCCCGCCAACTGACCTACCTTCTTTATATACCGGTTAAGCTCAGCGTTAGTTGTCTTGGGAACGTTCTGTCCAAACCGATTGATCAATATATCATGCGCCTCCGGGCGGAGCGGGATCACAACCCAATGATCCGATTTACCCTGCTTTTTATATAACATTCCCTTACGAATATCCTCCGGCTTGATCCCGTTAAAATCGGAAAAACGCAGTCCAGTAAAACATCCCAGGACAAACAAATCCCGGAAACGGCACCATTCCGGATGCCCAGACAGGTCCACGTTATATAAGGTCCGAATTTCCTGAACCGTCAGGTAAATAGCGTCCGTTTCCTCGTCCAGGATCTTAAAGTCGGTAAGGTCTATCGCCGGAATGATCTTCCGTCTCATCCTGTCCCGGAGGAATATCCGCAGCTGCTTGATACTCGTCCCAACAGAGTTCTTTTTCAAGCCGCGCAGGACTGTCAGTCGACGTCTGTGGATATGCTCATAAGTAAGGTAATTAACGAAGGACTCATAAAAATTGTAGTCGAAGCTGGAAAAGGTAATTTTCTCTTTACGGTGCTTTTGAAAGGAAAGTAACCGCTGTTTCATCACATTATAGGTCCGGACCATCCCGGTGCTGACTTTCCGGGTTTTAGTCTTTATATAATCATCAAGCTGATAAAAGAAATCGAGATTGGCGGCTGTCTGCCTCTCCTCAACTAATGCCTCCTGCTTTGCCCTTTCGGATAGAGTAGCCGGGTCAAAATCCGGCTGGAACATTTTCTTTAAGAAATCAACCGGATCTTCCATTTTCTGCTGGATGGCAAAAGATACAATATCCTCCGCCGTCCGAACCATCTTCTGCAGCCGCAGGTTCAGTTCATCCGCCTTCCCATACTGTTCCGGCAGTTCCTGCGATATTCTCAGCAGCTTCTTGTTCCAATACTTTGGCGGCACAGCCAGGCCGGTATACAACAGGGTCCGTTTGTCGGACGAATAACAATATTGAATGGAAATAACACTGGTTCCGTTCCGGCGCGGCCGGCGGTCGATGATCGGTTTGATAGGTAGTAACATGATTTTGTCGATTTTTTTGTCGATCTAAATAATGTTTACCCAAATAAAGTTACGAAGTAAAACAGCCACCCCCTTGTTACAAAATACTGAAAATCAACCCTTCCAAAGTAAAACGGGGTAAAATAAAATAAGGATTACTTCGTGTAATCCTTACTGTTAGTGACCCGGATTGGATTCGACCTTGTTTTATAATATATTAACACTCATTTACTTAAGAGGACCAAAATATAAGTGGTACAACATATTTGGATTTTATCAATGAAAAACGGCCCCAAGTCTCTCCGATCGGGGCCGCTCTTTTCCACCGACCCGGGCGGCGACTACTAAATCTCGGCCCTACCAAAAAAGTAAGCCCCGGACCTATTCGGTTGGGGCTCATAAATAAGTTGCTACGAACCAGAGTGCTACTATAAGATCGTGATCCGGGGACCTACCCGGCGAAATCCCACAGGCGTCCATGTGATCCGCCTCCGGCAGCCAGAGCCCTACAACCTAAACCTTGAACCTGTAAGAAGACCAATATACGAATTATTTTCATTTGTTGGGGTATACCCCTACTTTATTGCCTTAATTTTCTAGGACATTGCCGGATGATCGGCAATAGGGATAAAAAGGTTTTACGGGCGTTTGGCAACAACTTGAAAAAGATTAGGTTATCTCGCAAATTGAGCATCCGAAAATTAGCACTGGAGGCCGACATTGACTTTAGCCACCTCAATGAGATTGAGAAAGGGAGGAGCAATCCAGCGCTTACGACTATCCTTGTTCTGGCTAAAGCTCTTCAGATTCCCCCCGCCGACCTCCTGCCCTCTTCATAGCCCAGTTATATTTCTTTTGGCCTTCAACCAAGCGACGCAAGGTAGATTCCTTTATGCCGGTAGCCTGATGGATATGGAAAACATGCCGGAAAGCAAAACGCTTCGGATCCTCTATCAGCCTTTCAATGACCCCTTTTCGGAAGCCGATAGCCTCTTTCCATTGAGATATAGGGGCATAGTCGAACAGCTGATTGATCCTGGTGATGGTCTTGTCTTTGATGGCCTGATGTATGGAGTTGAGTGGGATAGGCATGGGGCTAAGGTACAAAAAAGCCCGACATAGAAATGCCGAGCCAGATGATACAAATGGTCACCCGGTTATTTTTAAGAAATGATGTGAAGGGGGATTTCGATGAACTCGAAAAACTTGAATAGATCTTGGATTTCCTGAGCTCTGACTACGAGCATGTGCCGCCCCTGATTTTCTTCATCCTCTTCGTATTCAGAGGACAACTTCGGATAGTTGCTCAATACGGCACGTATGCCTTCCTCTTCGATAAGAGAGTAGCCCCTTATGACTACCTCGCTGTTCTGTACTATTAGTTTTGCTTTCATGAATCAAAGGAAAACAAAACCCCGGACAATATCTTACGGTAAACCGTAAAGAAGAAAAAAGGCCCGGATAAAAATCCAGGCCGTGGCCAAAACTTTCTGCTGATGAAAATGCGCTCTTTAGACGGCTGGCGTCTCTGCCACCGGCTGAGGATCGCCAAGCGTGACGACCAGGTCCGTGTCGGCTTCGCTGACCGGGGCGCTGATGGTTACATGCACAGTAACGGACTTGCTCTTTGTAACGACCTCGTTCGTGTTTGGGTCGGCATACGTTGCGTCCGCAGTGATCGTAATATCAGTTTCCCCTACAGCCACGCCCTGAATATCCAGGATGGCGGTATCCGGGCCGTCCGTGGGATCTACCACCACCACTGCGATATTAGGATCAGCGGATACAAAAGTCTCATTTGCGAATGTGGCTGTGATTGGCGAACCGTCGGCATGATTGACAAGGCTGATGACGCCCTGTACAAATTCCTTGATGTTTAACTTGCTGCTCATAATAATTCCCTCAAATTTTAAATGTTTATAAATAATGGATGATACGACAAGTCGGGTCTTTGCCTGCCGGGGGCGCCTGCGCCGGGAAAGAATTATCCCCGATGCAATGACGATAGCCGAGAGGCAAATGAGTGTTTTAATCATATATCCTGTTTTACGTTCTCTCCCGTTCTCCAGTCCCACAGCTGCCATCCTTTAGTGGGCTGGTCCTGCGGGATGCCCACGATCCGGCAGGGTTGACCCAGCTGAAGAAAGGGCAGCCAGCGGGCTATATCCGGCTTCCACGGTTTAGGGGGTGGGTGTCTGACCAATTTACGGGCCATGGTTAGAGGTTAAAATCTCAGGAGACTGACGATCGTTTGTCCAAGATTTTATTAGACTTAATTCGATTATCTATTCCCCAAAGAGGTTGTATGTTGCTATAAAGGAAGCATATAGCCTGCTGAGAAGCATCTGTCAAATCGAAGCTATCGCAAGGGACTATGTGATCTAAATGCCACTCCCCGTAGTTCTGAAAAGACATTCCCTCTGAGAACAAGGCCTGTAGATGATTCATAAAAAATGGAATATCGCACCCGAGCAATACCATTGTTTGAGCGCTCTTCTTTTCAAGATGAAGCCTAAGTAAGAATGAAAGCCTTTTTCTGAGATTGCACTGAATTCTAAAACCGGGGCTCTCGGCGCGCCTTTGCTTTCTCCGTTCATTGATCCTGTCTTTATTTATCTTGTGCCACTCCCTGGTTCCTTGGCGCCATTTTGCTAAAGATGCCGCCCTCTCTTCCTGAGATTTTTTATTATGCGGAGGCGAACCCTTTTTGAAGGATGTAATATTTGCCCCTTTCTTTTTATGCTCTGTTTTGGGTTGCCTTGCCTTCCAAGCTGCTTTTGTGGAATTATTTTTAACTCGAAATTCAATTACCCATGGATCGGCGGGCAGGCCGTTCGCGACCGCCTTATTTGAAAGCGCAATTCTATCTTTTATTTCTTGCTTAGTCATCGTCTTAAAACCTTAGATATCCGATGATTGGTTTACCTTGATGTCTCACCTTCCGTTCTACGGCGTACCCATTTCTTGAACCATCGGCGTTTGTATTACCTTCGATGGTGTGCAGGGTTCCGTCCTCGTCGATCTTTTCGATAATGCCGGTATGACCCAGACCGTGGCCGAGGTCCATAACGAACACATCCCCTACGGCTGGGAGCCTCACCTGGCTGCGCGGGCGGTTGCCCCACCCTGTCAATACACCGCCCGTTTTACACATTGGATTGACGAGCCCCAACGAATCCGCTGCTTTTTGATAGCACCAATACATGAAGGCCATGCACCAGGAGGCCGGAAAGTTGATGCTGACGCTGGCCAGGTATTCCGGTACAGGATCACCAGGTTTCCCCCAGTTGCTTCCGCGGGGATTCTCTTCCTTGCCTATTTGGGAGATAGCGATTTCCAGTGCTTTATTTGATAGTTCGCTCATATAAACAGTTGAATAATTAAGAATATAAGCCCCAGTATACACTCCGTTATCCACGCCCTGCCGCCAAATAGCCGACCTTCTAGCTGGTCAATGACCGATGTTGTCGTTGGACTGGAATACTTCCAGGATAGGCCCCGGAAGAGGTTCAGGGATATATTAAAGACGGCCAGCCGTGAACATGCCTGCGCGGTGACAAAGAGAACCAGCTGTAGGTCGGATAGATCAGGCCACACCCACCAGGTTGCGCCGGCAATCAGGGCACCGGCCAGCAATCCCCACCAACCGTGTTGTATAGGCCGGCCAGCTTTTATCAACCGGGAATGCCAGAAGGCGATACCGACGGTCAGCAAAATCAGGATCAGCTCAGGCAGCCAGATCATTTGTAAAGATTTTGATCCCAGAATACTTTGAGATTGCCGTCGGCCTTCATCAGGCTATCGTATGTCGCTTTCGGGATCTCAGCCTCTTTAGTAACCGCCCAGTCGATAGAAGAAGCCGCTACAGGTAACAAGAGGATAGCAAGGATAAACGCCCCAATGCCTATATAGCTCTTCCCGGCCCCTGACAGATAGATGATCCCGAATACGATCAGGGCAATTGACAATCCCAGAAAGACATAGCAGACCACCAGCTGGCCGTTCGATTTGGCAAGGGCGTATTTCTGGACCTTTGACGGAACGACTTTGTAAAGGCTGTCGAAGACCAGAACCCTCCGAATGATCTTATCAGAAGAGTCGCCTACCAGCTCCCAATGTCCCTGCTGTGAGATGTATCGCTGAGTTATCTTATCTCCATATTTTTGGCATGACGCCAGCAGGAGGAGAATGGGAATAAGAAAGAGAAGTTTTTTCATGATTTGTTATTTGAAGATGAAGATTTTAGCCCCAGCTGCCAGTAAAGCAATTGCGAGCCCCCTGGACAATGTCTTGTTGAACTTTAGGCGGAAATTGGCCTTGGTGTAATCGGAGTAAAGGCTTGCGTATTTCGCCCTTTGCAAGGCATAGGCCGTGTCCGCCTTATAGAATAGCCCCTGCCAATGGGTGATAAGGGTGTCTTTAATAAGCCCTTCCTGTACGCAGGCATTGACCATTTCCATGGTGATGCTGTCATTGGCTACGACAATAGGAAGGCCGGCCTTTACTTCAGCCCGCAGACTATCCCAGTTTACCAGGATAGCAGCCGTGTCTCTGCGAATAGCCGCCGCATCCCCGCTTGAAAGGGTCTTGCGGACGGCCTTACCTCGATCGGAGAGGTCTGCTCGGAGATTTTGAGACAACTCGCTAAGGCTGTCGAACCTGTTTTGCCATTGTTTTTCCTTGGTGGTCAGCTGGTCGATGGCGGCAAGCTTCGCCTCCCTTTCTGCAGAATAGGCGGTGGCAAGACTATCCATCATCTTTTTGTCGTCCTTATGGCCCGGGAGATTATTGCAACCCCGAAAGGCTATTACGAACAAAACGACGGCGCCGACTATTCCGGCAATCAAAAGAACTTTTTTCATGCTACAGTTTTTTGATGAGCTTGCCAGTTGCGTCGACGACCGCCTTTCCTTTGGAGATCAGAGAATTGACGGCGGAAATATTGGGGTTGTTCCGGCCTACAAAGAAGCCGAAGAGCCAAATACAAACAATTCCGAAAATGATTAAGAATGCCATATGCTTAGTTTTTGATGATGTTATTGAGGCTTGCCTGCTGGAGTCGGGGCATCCAGATTACCGGTCACCCTATCCGCCTGCGTGGTCTTATAATCGATGGCCGCATTGATCCGGCTATTGACTACGCTGAAGAAACGGGACGCCAGGTCGCTGCCCAAATACCCGAATGCCGCGAATATGATCAACGTCAGCAGCGTGTTATCGGCAAAAGATGGATACTTTTTAAGGAAAGGCCCCAGAAGGATCAGCGCCATCCCTACCATAACCAGCGTACCAGCTACTGATATCCATATATCGGCCTTGAAAAAAAGCTTCCAATCGAAAATGACATTTGCTAATTTTGCTTTGGTCATCTGACTTTTCAGGACCATCAATAGGGATAATATCAGTCCCAGCAGGCTGATAAAAAAGCAGTTGAAATAAAGAGCTAAAGACATATGCTATGTTTTTTTTATGAATAGATGATCGATGACTGTCTTCGCTATCGTTCCCAGCACAACTCCAAGAGTACCGATGAAAGCAAAGAGATATTTCTGATTGAGCCGGGCGACCCTTTCTATGTCATCGAGACGGCTTTTCAATTTCACATGCTCCTCAATTATTGCCCGCACCTGGGCTACCATACCCTCCCTGCCCAAATCATCACCCTTGAAGGCCGTCACAAGCTTACCCACTTCACTGGTGAGCTTGTTGAGTTCCTTTCGGATGATGTATATGTCGTCCTGCGACCCTCTGTAGCGCTCCTCCCGGTCATCTCTTTCTTGGCTTTCTTCCAGGCTCATTTTGTAGATTATTGCATGCACGGTGATTGAATGGTGGTTTGTCGAAATAATTTAATTCGTCGTTACTATGTCTCATCTGACGGATTTTACTTTTTCAGGTAGTTCAAAATGATTGCAACTATCACGGTGATGACTACGGCCCAAAACTCTTTCCTGCTTAGAAAGCTTACCATTTGGTCCTTAAACTGAGCCCTCCATTCATTTTGCGCCTCAAATTTTTGCGTATTAGTGTCCTTTACTTCTCTTACGGCCGCCATATTCGTAGCCTCTACTTTGTTGACCGCCTCCCGAACGGCCCGGATTTCTGCCGCCTGGTGCTCTTTAAGCCAGTTTATTTGATTGTCGACATATGCCTTGGTGGATATTTTCATATTATTTGGCTAACGGGATAATCGTCCCATCCGAATAAACTATCGATGAAATACCTGTTGTCAGATCGCTGATTATTTTGACTGCCGTTCGCTGGGCAGGGCATACAACTGGCGGAGGGCATGCAGGGCACGGATGGGCTGCCACATACGCTTTAATAATGCCTGCGCTATCTGCCACAGGGCAGGGATGTGAGGAGACGTAAGCCTTTATGATGCCGGCAGAGTCCACTTTTGGAACGACGACAACTGGCGGAGTAATGACAACCGGAGGAGGTATAGCATTTACCCGGTATTGCAATGCCCACTGGTATATGTTCATTCCGTTTTGGGTAAATGCCGGATCGTAAAACTGTCCCCAGCAACAATGCCCACCACTATAGGCTGTTGAAATTCCATAGCCAGCCTTTATGTTGTTAATATCCCAGGTGACTAACGAAAGCGTATTGGCTCCGTGCGTGTCGGTTGCGGATCCGAAGCCCCATATTCTGACACTATCCGAAACGATCTGTTTTGCATACGTCGGGCGGTAGGCTGCATTCATAACCGCAGACATAGGGATGAAGGCGGCTATTTTATGCGTCGCCGGCACCTTTACGCCATTGGCATCTATCTTGCCAACATACTCCAGAATGCCCTCGCCTCCCGCTGAAAGACCGGTAAGATAGATACGGGATGTATCGATGCGGTAATTTTGGATGAGCCATGTGAGGATGTATTCCAGTTTCGCGGCTGTGGTGGAAGTTCCGGCGGCCGCGCTCTGTGGGGAAACAATAATAAACTTATAGGGCTGTTTATCAACTGGGTTTACGAAAGACGATGGGAATTTGCCAGATGCGATAAAATACGCCGGTCCGCCGGCGGTCGTGCTACTATAAATAGCCGCGGGATTGGTACCGGCTTCGCCAATTCCGTGAAGAAAGACCATGATAGGATACCTGGTTGTTGTCTTACTGTAGTCATCAGGCAGGTGCAATATTGCCTGCTGGGTTGCGGCTGGTCCGATAGGAACTGAAATAATAGTCTGATCTCCCTGTCCGAAACAAAGAAGAGAAGCGAAAATGAGAATGATCGATAATAGTTTTTTCATAATTGTTTTTATTTAAATCTGAATGGTCTTGGTAAAATGAGGCAGTTGGAGCAACGAGTAGGGCCGACCGTGACCGCCGCAGTAGTCGAGTCGGAAAGCCAGCCGTTATCAACAACTTTCAATTGGAAGGTGTAGGTGCCCGGCGGCACGTTATAGATGGTGTCTTTGGGACTGGTGACAATCCCCATGCTGACAGTATTGCCGGTTAGTTTTGAATGCGTGTAATAGCTGATGTGTACATTATCGGTTGAGGTAGAGCCGTCCAGAATAACCGTGCTACCTGATGCCGTTGCAGTAAGGTGCGGTACTGGTTTGGTATTGGCTGGAGGAGAGTAGACGTTACAACCTGTCGCTCCGGGGTTGCTTATACACCAGGGAGAAGTAGAGTAGGCAGTAGTTCCGCCTGAAAAAGGAAAGATTTCCGTGAGGAAGGTCCTGTCCCAGGAATTGGCATAGTTTGATCCCAAAGCCCCATTGCTGGGGCTGCCTTCCGAAATACCGTCCGCCAATACAGATCCCTTGTTTCGGCCTACAGCATAAAGTCTACCGCCGGCGCGAATGAAGTGTTTGTAAAATACGTAGTCATACCCCTCCGACATATCGATAAAATCGGTGATTCCCGGCGCCATGTTGATCGGCTTATGCACCTGTAGCTGCGCAGTGCTGGCGTCCTGGTTCCATGCATATGGCCATGGCGTTGTTGTACCATAGGGGAAAGGGTCTCCATAGGCCGCCCAGTTGATTTCGTACCCGGCCCCTGCCTGTCCACATTCATTGGCCCCCCAGCTCCATAAGCTCCCATCGTTTAGAATGACATAGGTTGTGTAATAATTGGTGGACAGTTTGTTGATCGGAGAAGGCAAGTTAAGGGCTGTATCGAGGAGTATCGGCGCATTCAGCGGGTTATAGCCGCTTGTTGCCGCGCTGCCTACTCCCATATATCCCGGCCACAGTCCCCAACCATAAAGCTTGTTGTTCGTCAGGAGTGCATAGGAAAAGAAGCCCCCGCCGGCTATATCCTTAGCGGCGGTAGGAAGAGTGAGCTTAACCGGTGTCATGTAATTGGTCCGGGAAGTGCTTCCCAAGAGAGAGTTATTCGGCCCGTTTCCGCCCCATGTCCATACGGAACCAGTGTTGTCCAGTGCAATTACCACGTTTTGGATCATCACCTTGGTGATCACCGTTCCCCCGGGGAAAGGCACTTGTACAGGTCGCGTGTTCACTTGACCATAAGTCCCGTCACCACGATAGCCACCCTTCGTATTGCCCCAAACCCACAAAGTACCATCCGATTTTATTGCGTAAATAATGGCGCCATAGCCCGCGCCCCCGGTAAAGATTGATGAGCCCATGCGCAGTTGGGTGACGCCATTAAAAGGATTACCGAGAGAATCGACGTCTATTTTCCTGAAATAATTCGTTCCACCGGAAGTAGATCCATTGCCCCAAGTCCCATCTTCATTATTCCCGGTTATGTACACATAGCCGGCTGCATCAGCGCAGGAACCGGTATGAAGACCTCCAGCGACAAATGCGACGGAGGGGGAGGCTATTGTTGTCCCGGCCGAATTTTGGAACTGGGCGGCTGTAGCGTATCCAATATTTTGAGTTGCCGATCCAATCCCCAGCCCGGTCCCCAGCGCATAGAGAACATGCGAATTTTGATCGAGAATAAAATTCTCATACTCGCCATTGCCGATTTGGTATGGTGATTGCGCAAAGCTAAAGACCGGCAGAAAAAGTAGTATGAGGAGGAGTCTTTTCATTATTGCATAATTATATAGTCCCAAGAATAATTAGTGCTCGCCGCTATGGTATCGCTTCCTTGAAGAGTTATCGTCCATGTTGTGCCAGAAGTATGTTGAACATATACATGCGCTATCGTTGGAGATGTTGGCTGAAGGATAACTACGTATGTAGCACTTGTTGGCATTGTGAAGGTGGCGATTGTCGACCCGGTTCCGGTTCCGGTTCCGGACGTAAATTGAAATGAACCTTTTATGAGATTGCTTCCACTGCCCATTGAGCTTGGAGCACCGCCGCCGCCAGTTGGTACGGCCCCTCCTAAGCTAAAAGAAGGCGCCGATCCTGTCGTAGTGATCGTAGAAAAAGGCATCGAAGACCCTCCTGAAAGCGACGATTGCGATACCCACTTCAATTCTCCTGTACCTGTTACTCTGACAAGCACCGAATCGCCAGAAGAGCCTGTCGCAGGCGTTTGAAGCATGTAATGTTTTCCCAGTCTGTCGATTTTGAAAAGTGGAGTACTACCGGCTCCAAATTGGACATTGTTGCCTGTTGATACCTTAAAGGAAGAGTCCGATGGATCGAGTCCTGCATAGTAATCTCTACCCCAAACTGTGCTCCTAAAAGTGAGCAGAGGGGCACTATTGCCTGTAGTTCCGTTGGATTCAAAATATCCATTAGCATAGGCCCCTGATGCAGAAGAAGTGTTTTTAAGATAATATTGCAATCCGGATGAAGCCGATCCATTAGCAGCCATATGTTGGTATGTGCCAGACACTACAAAAGAAGAGGCGTTAACGCCTATCTCGCCAGCATACGGGATGATATCAATCCCATTGCCTGATGTTGTATTAGCTCTAACCGTTGAATTGAATTGAGCATTGAGGATAGTGTTACCGCTTCCAGAATAATTGAATTGAAGAAAAGTATTAGCGCTTACCTCATTGTCTAGTACAGCCCTGAATTGAAGCGAAGCGCTACCATAAGGTTTGTAGATATCAATTAATTTTTGATTTGTCGAACCAGTGGGATCGTAAAAAGAAATTAAGTTTCCGAATTGATTCCACCCAACTGTCATTCGGGCGTTTTTTTCTGAGGTTATGCCGCCGCCGACGTCTACAAGATTAGCGCTTAACTTATCTCCAATATAACTATGGTTCAAAACATTAAAGCCGCCAGTTTGCGGATAAGCTGTTTGATTCATTACCCCAATCGAATCCTCAGCAGTCATTATCCGGGCATCCGTATTATCATTTCGACGGACATGGAGCCCGTTACGCATGTAATAGACCATCCCCGGCGCAATTGGCGTATTAGTATAGCTGACAACAGCTAGACTATCTGCCTGGTAATGGTGATAATACCCCAGCGTGTCCGGGTGTATGCCATCAGTATAAAGATCTGTGGCGATATTGAAGTAGGTATTGACATGAGAGACCAGGATAGGGTATCCTGGCAGCGTCTGCGCTTTTAAAGAATCGATCCGGCCATTGAGTGTATCCTGCAATGCTTGTGTAGAATTAGCGGGAGCAGTGGCGTATCCCGTCGAGTTCATATGCGTCGCTTGAATCAGCATGATGCCATACGCCTTCTTTTTATCAACCAAATTGCCCACATAGTCCATTATGAAAAGCCCCGATCCCGTCTTAACGATCTTTAGAGTATGTGCCGCATTTGTAAGCCCGGTGATAAAAAAGGCCATCGGGATGCAATCGTTCGAATAGCTGGAGACATCTACTTTACCGTCGGACTGCTGAACAGTTGTACCGGAAAACTGAAGGACATTATCTATATAGACCGAAAAGGCACTCCCGGTATACCCGTTGAGCCCCGAATTACCCAATGGCACCAGGAAAACCGTGGAGTCGGTGAACTGGTAAACCAGGGAGTCGTTGGCTGTGCTGGTGTATGCGGCGTTGGTAAACTTACCTGTCTGCAGAGTAGCATCCCACGGAGTAGTCCAGCTCCCGTATCTCGTCACGCCAAGCCCAGTACTACCCGCCGGCACCTGCTTTTTCGCAAACTGATTCGCTATAGCAGCCTTCATGGCATTAAGGACTTTCTGAGAAGTAGGGCGGGGTAAGCCATTTTGCCGCACATCGTTAAACTCACCGCCAAAGTTCGTAAAGGTGGAGTGACCCGGATTTACTTGTTTGTTCATGTTGGCAATAGCTGTCGCTACCCCGGTTGAAGACACTGAATAGTTTTTCTCTTGTACATGCAGAACTTTCGAAGCCAGTTGATAAGACCAGCGGATTGTTGTATCCGTATAGGGGTAGCCGACACCGATGGAGTTATCGAACGTGCTCATTGTGGTTGGATAAAGTAGTCCCCCTAAATTCGTGTATTGAGACGAGTCTATATAATCGAGGTGGGTTCTGGAAGAATCGGAATTGAGCGTACCCGTTGTCTTGTTAACCTTCAGGTTTGTCACCGTTCCGAAGGCGCCAGAATTATTTATCTGAATCTGTCCGTCTGAAGCCGCCGGCGTGCCCGATGACGCCGATATAACTGCTCCCAAGCTATCTATTACCTTCCTGGTCCTGGCCAGCGTAGTATACCCAACGCCAGATGAGTCTCCTTTATGTAGAATGATCAGGTTAAGGCTATCCAGAGTCTTGTAGAGTCGCTTAAAGGTGGCATAAGAAGTTGAGTCTTTTATCTGGATGTACTTTCCCTGGTTGAAGCCATCAGTATGAAATCCCCCGCCCTGAGTCGCTGCAGAGTCAAAAGCGGCTGCTGCCGGATCAACGTAGACGGTTACTGTGCTATCCGGATTTAAATACACATGGGCTGCTCCGCTATCAATTATGCCTTTAAGAGCTATCACACTATCGTGACCCCGACCGAGCATGATACCTCTTCCTCCATCCTTCTGAAAATAGATATTCGCCTTTGTCCCCGTATCCACTTTCCCCAGCAGGAGGTTATTAAACACTGCCCGTAAACTGTCTGCGACCTTATTTGTATGAGCCACTGTTGTGTACCCTGAAGGAACAACGGAGTCCGCTTTGAGCTTATATAAAGTCAGGAGGGCATTGAAGTTTGCCGTCAGGCTGTCCGCCAACTTATTTTTGTTCGCTATCGTCGTATACCCGGAAAGACGGACCGAATCCGTTGACAATTTGTACAAACTGATCAACGCATTGAAATTGGCCGTAAGACTATCAGCAAGCTTGTTTTTGTTGGCGATGGTGGTGTATCCCGAGAGTCTTACTGAGTCCGTGCTCAGTTTGAAAAGAGAGTTGAAGATAGCTGTAAGGCTGTCGGCGAGTTTAAGGCGGTTCGCGTTTGTGCTATACCCAGATAATGATACAGAATCGGATTTATCCTTTTTGGCGTTGATCCGGTTCGAAAGGGAGGTGGTGTCGGTTGAGCCACCGGTGCCTGAGCCAATTTCAGTCCAAATGTGTCCCCCCGTCAGGACTGTGTCTCGCTTATACTGCTTTCCATTGCCGATAATTTGAATTATCAGGCCAAGTTCGTCTTTGCCGTTATGTAGCCCATGGGCCGTATCTACGACCGTCGGGATAGCTAGATTAAACATGACCTTTTGCCGATAATCTATTACTCTCACGGTTGAATCGCCGCGTGTCAGGCTTGGCTGCTGTCCATATGCCAATGTGCTCGAAAAGAGCAGGAATGCTGTAATTAACTTATAATACAAACGCATAAAAATGAAAATTTGATGTTGTTGCGTCAAAGTCCGGAATCAGGATTCTGAACCCACCTCCAGGCAGGTCCGTCCATTCTCCATTGGCTTTAATCAAGAACCTCGAATTCTCATTAAAGAACACTGCTATATTCTTACCCGCTAAAGTTGTAAGCGGGCAGTCTGTTGCATTGATAAAATTTGCGCTCGTCAATTCCACCACCGTAGACCCGTTGCCGCCTCCACCACCATATGAATCCGCCAGGTCGGTGATCATTAACAGAATTCTGTTCAACCCCATATCATGGAAGGCCTCGACCGCATAATTGCGAACGATCTTATTAATAAGGGTCTTTATGTTTTCTGCATTTGCACTCATATTATAATCCTGCTACCTGCGTTATTGAATAATCATCCCCGTTTGGAATGAAAGTAAATTGCAATATGTTTCCAAACGCTTGATCTTGTGTTTCTCCGAATAATTGCGTCGTGAGCGTTACGTCGTCCACCGTCATTTCAATGTGTGTCATACTTACATGAGGATCAGGCCCTACCGCTTCCATAAATGCCTTTACAGAACTTCCAACCGGAAGATTTAAAGTGCCTGTTTTATTTCCGGTTTCCGATACGGTTAATACCCCGTTTATGTAGATCCTGAAGAAAGTATGATAGGGTGCGTTGTAACTTGTATTGAAAGTGTAGTTCAAAATAGACTGCGACGGCTGTACGGATATAGTGAAATTTTTAACGAATCCCGTTCCTTCAATATTATTAGCGCAGATAGGAACCATTTCCACTGTATGACCACCTACCGACAAGCTTCCCATATACACCGGATTGGCGATCAGGGCTGGTTGCCATGGGCCGCCATCGATCCGATATTTCATTTGAGTAGCGGCGCCGGCATATACGGCTGTTGCAGTAGCCGGGCCACTCGTAATGGTTATATCGGATATAACTGTACCACATGTCAAAGACTGAGTAACTACGAAATCTTGAGCTAGTCCCGTCCCTTCATATCCGTTAACGCACACTGGTATCATCTCAATTGAGTGGCTTCCCAAAGACAACCCTGGCACACTTAAAACCAAATCCGCCAATGCAAAAACATAATCCCCGGTATCGTCGATTCGATATTTTATCTGATATGCCTCTCCGGTGTAGGTATATGATACATGCACTATGCCATCTTCTGCGGTCTGACCATCAACAACGATGGCGTCTATTACTGTAGGACAAGGGGTAAATCCGTCGAACATATCCATTTTGCCGTTACCCTGAAGTTGAAAATCATTCTTAACAAGGGTGCCCACCGAAAAACTAAAGGTGGATGTTTCAATCATTACATAGCCCTGGATAGTCTTCGCATTTCCCTCCTGGTCCTGAAAGCTGCACCGAGCAAGTACATGGTTAAAATTGAAGCTGTTATCCAGCATATCCCATCCGGTCCAGTTGTCGGTGTCGAAAACCAGCAACCCAGAAAGGGTGATGGAGAACTCCGAATCCTGGTAGGTATACTTTTTCCAATGCCCGTCTCCCCTGGTTCTGATCGGAAGTTTTGTATTACTTATTTCAATAGAAACATCTGTCCCACAAACAAAAGGAACCCAGTCGTTTTTAAACAGGCTTACTACGGCGTCATTTCCTTGTATGGTGTTATTTATTGAAATAAATAGGAGAATTTATATTGGTCAGGTAAAATGAATCCATCGGCATTCTGGTCGGCCAGGGTTTCGACAAAGACTCCCCGCCATTGGCCGGTTGCGTAGTCCTTTTCATAGCTCGTTAGCATATATCTTTTGGTAGGCTCATCGCCCTCTATGAAAGAATAGCTTCCGAGATAACCGTTCATCCGAATGACGTATAAGTTATCCTTTGGCAGATAGACAAGGCCCCTCCAGGTTCCCTCAAGTTTTTGGTTCATCCGGAATAGATGGTTGTACATGATCCGCTCCATCAGCTGGGCAAACCGGAAGCTTTCTGTTATTCCAGCCCTTTCCCAGGTGGGTCGGCATAGGTCGCCATTCGCTAGCAGGAGCGCGCCTTTAAAATACCGCTTCGGGCTGTCCGAGATCTCTACATCGTCGGACTCCGTCTGCTTGATGGCATTGTTCGATCCGGAGAAATTGTAATCACCTTTCAGCGCCTTATATGACCCCTGTAAATAAGGGACGATTGTTACTTGCAGGTTTTTATACCACTGTTCGTCATTCGCGGGACCGTTGGAAGTGGTCAGCAATATCTTCACGGTTCCGGATACCGGAGCTATAAGAGGGTAAACTGAACCCATCTGCATAGTAATCCAGTCCGTTGCCTTATCTGAAGAAGTACCCTCATATCCGTAACCGGGTGTGCCGTTGAATCCGCTGGCCGCGTTACGAAACTGGCTATTCGTGGCAAACCATTGGGCCCTGTTCGAAAATGGATCCGCTATTCCAGGCCCCTCGGCTCCGTTTACGGCCCAGAAAGTCCCGTCATCGCCGGTAAGGGTTACGATAATATTGCCGTAGGAAGGTCCTCCTGCGCGAGTATTTTTCCACCTTGCGGTAACGGATATTTGCAAGGCGTCGGATGTGTCAATATAAAAAGTAGAGGATTCTAAATAGGATAACACCGAGGTGGCTTCAATAACCGAGTATCTTTCTTTCTCATAATCCAGTTGATCCAATACCGACCTTATGTAAGCTCTTTTATCCGGAGTCGTGGCGGGATAAGGGTTTTTGAAAACATCCGCGTTCGTGCCGTTACTAAGCGCCCAGCAATAAACATCATATCCTTCTGTCTTCAGATCAACCGGCGGCTGTATAGATGGGTCTAAGATTGAGCTACTGATAACGGCATCGTACGTCGCGTTCCTATCTCCTTCGGCAAAATCCTGATTGCAAACTTTATTTTGAGACTGATCGTAATTGTAGGTGAGCTTTATCCATTTCGTCGCCAGCTTCAGATATATAATCTGATCTTCGTTGACCGGGTGAATGATTTCTTGACGGCCAATAGCTATGCTGTAGTCCTGAGACAGTCCTGATCCAACCGCCGTCACGGGAACAATCCCGCTTACTGGGCTTCCAAATTGGTATTCCCGATATGTAAAGCCGGCTGGGTTCAGGTATTCGTACAAGGAAACCAAATTCCAGACACCATCCTCCTGGAAGAGACGACATCGGAAACACCTTACTATCTTTTCCAGCGCCGTATAACAGTCGTCCGCCGATGTAGCGTTTACGTCAACCGACGGGTCATCCGGAGTGGAATTGAAGGCATCGCCCTGTGAGAACGTGATGGCGCTTAAATAGACCTGTTCCAGGGCGCCTATATTCTGATTGAAGGAAGATTCGAAGAAATTGAAATAGACCCGCAGATTGAGGGTTTGGCCGGTCTTGTGTAATATTTGAGCAATCCAGGAGAGTACGGATTGGATGCCGACAAATCGAAGGCTATCCGTGTCTTCCAGGTCGACGCCCTTGAGCAGGCCCAACCCATCCAGTGCGCGAATGGAAAGAACAAAAGGCTTGTCTAAAAACGGCTGGCTATTATCTTCAACAACTACGAAACCCTGAAAAACAGACTTTGTGTAATCCTCGTCCCGGTAGATGGTAACCCGGATTTGGTTATCCTGAGACGCAACTAGGTCGGCTATGGTAATATCCGTATCCTCTTCGACCACTATATTTATCAGGGCTTCGGTGCCTATAATCGATTCCAACTTATTCTCGTCGCCAGCTGTTGATCGAAGAGTCAATACGTCGTCCGTTCCTTTCAGGATGGTAGGGTCGCCAACAAAATCCAGATATTCCAGATAGATCTCGTAGAACTCATCGAGATCGTTATCAAATGGCAATATGTACCTGGTATTATACAAGCGAGTTGTTTTTATTGGACCGGGCCAATGCCAGACGAATATTGTTTCCTGAGATCATCCCCCGGACATTGATGTCCTGCGGTCCTCTACCCTGAGTAGATTGAACGAACCTGTTTAACTGGCTGAGTGGGAATATGACTTCCGGGCCAGCCTCACCCACGAGTCCCAGGGTAGGGCCGGTGACGATGCCGCCGGTAGCAAAAGCATGGGCGCCAGTTTTTGATACTGAGTTTTTAAGCACTTCGCCCAGAGCAATTGCGCCTATACCAATTGCGATACCTGCGATAGGATCTTTGAAAAGGCTGTCCAATGCGACTTTTATTCCTTTGATAATAGTGCTAGCCAATATCAACTCCTTGCCTACCGCTATCAGGCCGTTGCCGAGTATTTCACCAAACGCAGCAATGGACTTATCAAAACTAACGCCCGTTAACGCATCCCCGATCGCTATACCCACCTGATCGAATCCGGCCGCGGCGACACCTTGCACGATTGACGTTGCGGCCTTGTTCAAATCCCTCAATACGCCATCTGCTATTGTTTTTTCATCGACAATTGCTTGAATCTTAGGAGTCCATCTGATTGTCGGTAGATTTTTCTGTGCGTCATCTGTGATCTGCTTTAATAGGTATCCTTGATCTGTTTTATTCAGCCCCGAATCCTCTATAGCCAGCTTTATATCAGCCGGCACTTTTAATTGTATTTGCTTGCCAAACGTTTTTTCTATCTGACTTTCCAATTTCTCCGTTGACTTTACTGCATCCTCTGGATTCGCCAGCGTGAAATCGACACTGGAAAGCAGGTTGGGATTTTTGATCCGGGCAATCTGCCGGTTTACCAGTTCGATCAGCGTTTTTACCTCAGTGGCCGCTTCGGGTGTGCCGAGTTCGGCGCCCTTTTTTATGGCGTCTGCTATCTGTTTTTGTAATAGTGCAACGCCGTTGAGTTTATCATCAGCGATAGAATCCCGCAGCCGAGTAAACAAGGTTCTCGTATCAACTTTATCCAGGGACTTCTGCGCTGCCTCAATTTGTTTAAGCAGATCATCTGTGGGGCCTTTTTTACCAGCCGGCTCATCCTTCAGGGGCTTCTGCAATAATTGCAGGGCAATATTCTTATTTAGCTCCCCATTGTAGGTTGCTATGGCCGTCCGCAGATCCAACACTGCCGCCCTTTGCTTTTCGTAAGCAGTATTCGCCGCGTCAAGCGCTTCAAGATTTTTATTGGTTAGAATATCTGGACCGCCTCCCGCTACATTGCCGGCAGATGCGGCAATCGGCCCCTGTTTGGTGACGGCCGCCTGCGCTCTATCTCTGGCGTCCCTCAGTTTATCGAGTACGTGAGCCTGTTTTTCCAATTCACTGGAAACCTTGGCTATCTCATCCACCTGCCCTTTAACAATCGCTTCGGTGATAAGCGCCTGGCTATATTCATTGACGCGACCGGCAAGCGTTTTTAGCGAGTTGGCTTCCAGGGTCAAATCCCCGAAATAAGCTTTATTAGTTTCCCTTAATTCGATGAGTGCGTTCTGCCTCTCCTTGTACGACTTATTGGTATCCTGGATGGCTGCTGCCAAGGCTCGCACCCTGGCGATATTGCCTTGTTCGCCGCCGGTAGCCGAAAGGGTTATATCCCCGGCTTCTTTCAGGCCGTCAATAGCTTTTTGAAGCGCTATTACATCTTCTGATGCCTTTTTAGCCGTCCTGCCCGTTCCATCCAGCCCCTCGTCAAATATTCCTATGGACTTGGCCGCCTCAAGCAGGCCGGCCCCTATCGCTCCGAATATCCCCGCCACTCCGATGCCCGGAAGTACAAAAGCGAGTTTGCGAATGGAACTAAATGCACTGGTGGCAAACCCTGCAACATTACCCCCCGCGTTTTTCACTTTATTGCCGAACTCGTCGAATCCTTCAACGCCTATTTTCCCCAGTCGGGAAGACTCGGCGCTGAGATCTTTAATTGCACGGTTTAATACCTGCAACTCTGCCGGATCTCCTACTTCCTTCTGTGCGTCGCGCAATGACTTCAGCGCCTGGTTGATCGCCGTTATATTACCAACGCCTTCAACCGCCAGCTCTCCCGTTGCGTCGGTCAGGTCCGAAAGCTTCAAAATAGCCTCCCGAACATCTGCGCTAATTTTTATTTTCAGACCGACGTCACTCATTGCTTTTTCCCTTGTTTGTATTGGCTTAACGTATCTTTAATCTTCTGTTTGAGCCTTTTATATTCCGCATCTTCATCGGGCAGACTATCATCATCAGAGGGCAGCGGCCAAAACTTTTCAATCTTTGGAAATACCTTTTTTGGATCTCGGTTAACTGCGACGATGTGGTAACAAATGGCCCTGGTATGCTCGAATTCCTGCGACCTTCTTTTATTATACCCTCGGGCCATGAATACATATTGCCGCCACGTGGTCCTTGTATACTCTGCTGGTGTCATCCTCAACTCACCCAGCGCGAAGGCTTCTATTTCGTCGAAATCTGGTTTTCTGTCGTCGGCGTCTCCGCTTTTTTTTTGCCGAATGCCAGTTTTATGTACTTGCTGTCTTCGAACACCTGCATCGCAGCTATAACCTCCCGTTTGATCGTTTCTTCTTCGATATTTTCAACCAGGTTGTAAAAGGACTCATAGGGGATCGTCGCCAGAGTATCCTTCATGGCGCAGCCGTTCAGGTAGCCTGCATATAGGATATGAGACAGCCCCAGTTCGTTGTAGTCTTCCCCTGATAGCAGGTCATATTGAGCCATCTTTTCGAATATGCGGCGCAATGCAGGCAACCCGAACTTCAGGACGAGCGCTTGGCCATCCACAGTTATTTGAGCGAGTCCGTTCATTATGCAGGCACGTTTGTGGGAGTTCCCTGACCAGTTAATGTATAGGTGAACTTGAGGACCTCATTTACGGCACCCTGCAACTCCGTTGCTGTTACCGAGCATTCGCCGGTGAGGTATATGATGCCGCCCACTGACCCGGTTCCAGGAAACTGGACCCGGAACTCCAGAATGGTTTTTGCAAGCTGCCACGAAACGAGGTCATTATAGGTAACCTGATCGGAGGTAGGTTGTTGCTCGCAAACGGCGGAGCCGGCGGGGTTGAACTCGATAACGCCCAGGCCCACGGCTCGCCCGCAGAAGGTATCAACCGTGTTCACGGTAGTATTAAGGGGGATATTGTAGTCCGATGTACAGACCAGTGTTTTATACTCTTCTGTACCGGCTACCCGGAGCTCTATGGGAGCGTCCGACGATTGAATAGTTTGCATTTCGCTGATTTTGAGGATGAAAATTCAGCGCAATGGCGATCCTTACATATCTGTCTTAGTAGTGTGGGAAGTACATATTACGAGTGAGCGAGAAAATCTATTTCAAAAGTACGTATAAATTGTAATTATGCAAGGTTGCGTCAAAATCTTCTATCAAAATAGTAAAGCCGCCGGATAGCTGGTACTCCCAGTCCACCCCATGTTCAAGGAACTTCGGCACATCGTTCGAGAATACTTCAAACTGTTTGCCGGCCAAATCCGGGTTGTTGTAATGGGTTGCGTCGGCAAAGTCCGCGCTTTTGATCTGGATAATGCCTTTTAATCCGAACATGGGTGCAGAGTCTAAAGTTTGACGAACGTGTTGCCTGAATGTAATGCGTCGGCGAACCATGGTACTGGCCTGGGCCAAAGTCAAATCCAGGTTGCGGTCATCTGTTACGCGGACGCAGTTTACCTGTATGCCTGTCTGAGCAATCAGGCCCGCTATTCCCGGCGAAGGGAGAACCAAGGCGAGTATTTGCCCGGCGACATTATCGACGACCTGCTTATTAGCCCTGGCTGCCTTGTAGACGATATCCAGGACAACATCTTCATCGGTATCGAAGCTCTGCATGGTGCCGGAATCATTGCCCGACTGGTTGGTAATGAGTACATATAAGTTGGTTCCAGCGTCCTGCAATTTCTTCAGGTCGTCGCTGATCGGCACACCCACCCCATTATAGAGCAAGGAGCCGTTCAGCAGCTCATAATAAGACTTTCGCAAGGGGTATTTGACGTCTATCATTCTAATTCAAGTAGTTGATCATCAACAGGAGTAATATGGTTATATGATCCAGTTACTGGATTAAAGTACATAGCGGCTACCTCCCACTGGGATACAGATTTGCCCTGCATGGTCTCCACCCATTTCAGGGGTATCTTTTCTATCAAAAAAGTCAGACCGGATAAGCGGCATTTGTAAACACATCCAACAATAAGATCCTGTACTTTGTAAGTCTTCATGTCATTTGTTTAAAGCGGTTGCGACCACCTTTTGCACCCTATCATTGATGATCGGGGATATCCGGTTGAAGGCTGGGAAAAAGAAAGGCTGGGGCGTTATCCCATGTACCATGATCGACACATAAATCGGATACCATAGCTTTTCGTCGATCCCCTTCCGTTGGCACCAGGCAAAGATTGCCTCTTTGGCAGTCAGCCCGTTAGCTTCAGAATACAAACCGCTGGCAAAGTTCCCTTTGAACTGGGCCGCATATTCTTCTAGTCCATCCGGAATGCGGACCTTTTCCATAGTACCGAACTCGATATAAGGGCTATATTCTGCATTACTGGTGATCTCATATCTCAATGCCTCGACCTGGTGATAATCGATCTGTTGACGTAATGTACCCTGATCTCCGGGCGCTCGTTGTTTTGCTTCCGCCACAATTGCCTGAGAACCGTCCCGCAATTCTCTATCAACATCGCGAACAAGCTTATCCTGCGCTCTATACAGGCGTTGCCTCAGTTCATCGATTCCTACTATGGCGGGATTGTCAGCCATCGATTTTATTTAGGGAAAAGGTGAATAAATGACGTTTCTGATCTACTAATTCCCAATCCATTATCTGATACGGCTGGCCGTTGATCAGCGCCCTGGTATCCTGATTAATAACCAGGTCGGATTGATAGCGGCATTCCAGGTTGTATCCTTTGTCAAACTGAAGGCTACCGGCCTCTATGGACTTGCCTCCTTTGATCTTTGTCAGCTTGCCCCGAGTCGTTGCTGTGGTTACCCAATTGTCATCCTGTCCCCCGCTGGCATTATCAATCGGCTGGTTCTGTTGGAAGACTACCGCCTCCCGCATATCGCCAATGCTAAATGCGCTCAATGCCATACTATCCTCCTGTATTTATCGGCCAACACCTGAGAGGCAGCACAGACGCCCGGCTGGTCCGCGTTATACCTTTTCCCTTCATCTCCCCGCTTCTCATAACGGAAAGCGATCTCATTGAGGATTGCGAGTTTTAGATCTTTCGGAATGGCGTTCTGATAGCCAGAGGTGTACACGATCAGCAAAGCGCAAGCTGCATTCATCGTCATACTCTTGAATTGCGTGCCGGTCAGGCTGAAATCCTCGTTTTCTGTCAACGTCTGCAATCCGCCGCCGGAAGTCTTTTGAGTGACGCTAAGAAGCTCTTTTATCGGCCCGTACGGAAGTTCAAAGATATTTTCTTCATCCTCCGGGCTGCGGTAGTTATTCGAAAAGCGGGTGCTGATATTGTTCTCTATTCGAAGTGCGACAGTAACCGTCTTCTCGACCAGGGAGATGTGGCAGTAGTTTTCCAAAACAGCCCGACAGGCCGGAATGAGCATGTCCGTAAAATAGTCGTCATCCTCATTGTGGGTTACAATACATTGCGCCTTAGCTTCGGCCAGGGTAACCGGCTCGGTGATGGTGTAGGATTCTTCCTGTTGTATGTCGGTGAAGAAGTTTTGAAGCATCGGGCCTTATTTTGCGTTTTGGATGAAGAGTTCCAATTCCTGGTATCCCTTCAGCGGATCCAGTTCGCGGCTGCGATGCTTACATATTTCGCTTTGTCGAAGATACGTTTTTTTATTGTCCAGCCGCCTAATTTCCCGGACCCAGCCGTCAACGTCGTTCCGGTCCACGAATATTCCAGCCTCACCGGCGTTTTCCTTCAGGCCGAAAGTCGGCGAGCAAATCACTGGGATACCGTTACACATGGCCTCCGTGCAGGTCATACCCCAGCTCTCATACTCCGATGGCATAAGAAGGATACGCGTCTGCTGGTATATAGGAAGGATATAGGGGCTGTTTTCCAGGATCATGACATTGGGCAGGCGTTCAATTATCTGCTCGTCATAGCTTCCCCTAATGCCCATGAACATCTTATCAGGCATTCTCCGGGCGATCTCGTAGAAGATATGTCCGCCTTTATTGGCGTTGAGGTTGATAAGGGAAATAAACCGATTATTGATAGGCTCGAGGCAAACATCATATTTTCGATAATCCACAGGAGGGCGGAGGACCATTGATGGATGTGGATATTTCAGAAGATCGGCGGCGTATTGGCTGTTATAAATGATGTTCATCGGAATGCGGCCGTCATCCGCGCAGGCGTACCGGCGGGTATTGTGAACGATGAAGAAAACTGGCTTTTTGTAGATTTTGCAGATATGCGCCGTCCAGTTGGTATATTCCAGGTGGGTGAATACCCGGTCGGCCCAGTTGATATGATTCTCCAGCTGCCTTGCCGCCGGCCAAACCTCCACTCCTTCGAAGTTGTAGGTTTGGGTAATGCCGTACCGCTTCGCCTGATGCAGTAATACCCGGCATTGATGTCCTTTGGAGATCAAGTATTTGGCCATGTTATGGATAAACATCTCCCCGCCGCAGTTGTGCTTCGGCGGATACAGGTGAACGCTAAATAATACTCTCATATGATTATTGCATTTTCGGGGTACAAATCCTTTGTTTCAGGCGTCCAGGCCGGGCCGAACCATTGAGATGGGCAGACGATCTTTTTCTTCTTAGCGGGCGAAAGGATTGCGGCCATTAAAGAAAAAGAGCTGTTGCCGCAGATAAAGCCGCCGCATCTTTTCATCATTCGGAAGTCTTCGAAATAGCTTTGTTTTGGTGCGGCATGCAGTCCGCCCGAATGCGACGCATAGGTAGAAGTGGCTATAATCATTGCCGCTGCCAAAGGGTCATCCGAAAAAACTACAAATTTTGTTGCTGGCGGGAATTGCTCAATAGCACGGGCATAGTAACTTTGATCTAGCCTTGTGTGGTATTGATTATCGTAGTCGCCAAGGCGTACGTGGATGGCTACAAAGTCTTCGAAAGAGTCTTCTTCCTTCATCGCAAAATAATGCTGTATAACATCTTTGCAATGCTTGAAATACTTCTCGCTCTGCATATGCCCCGACAGGCTTACGCCATCGGGGATACGCATATCCGGATGATACCCCCATGAGATCGGGAAGTCAGGAAGGTTGATGTCGGAAGCTGGTAGGGGGTTGACAAAATACTTCTGGAGGTCAACGTCTTCGGTTGAACCAAACCGGTCCTTGTGATCATAATTGATCCACTTCGGGAAGGCGTAACTATAACCATGCTTTGTTGCAAGGCCAATGGTCCCGGCTATCTGGAATAGCTGGTTTGCGAAACGACCGTACCGGCCGAGCTGGGAAAATGTGATCATGCGGCTCGATCCGCCGTAGTGCTTTATGAGTTACATATTACAGCCAAGACCTGTCGAAATATTGGTCTGCGTTCACCACGCCATCGCCGTCAATCTCAGGGAATAGGTCGCGGTATTTATTCAGGATAAAAATACAATTGCCTTTATGAGCCAACAGGAAGTACCCTTTAGACAACCCCAGCATGACCATTCCCGAATAGGAGGCGCCCGACTTGCCTGGTATAACGATCTCAGGCGGCGCAATGGAGCTATTTACCTCGATTACCACTACGTCCGCGTTGCCCCTATAGGCATTCCAGATATGGAAGTCGTCGTTGTCTACGTCGATGGAAAGCAGGTTCAGCCGTTCGGGAATCAATTCATTGGCGTTATGGGCGGTCACCGACCCGAAATAAAGCTCAATCGGCTTGCCTATAGTATTGTCGATCAGGGCCTTCGCGCGGACAGGATCAGCTTCTATGAGTTTTCCCGTCCAGCCGTTTTCAAGGAGCAGTCTGGTGTTGCTACAAAAGATACCGTCAGCTGCTCCGAACTCGCAAAAAGTGCCTTTATCGATCTTCAGACGGCGAAAGACTTCGGAGAGAACTCCATCCTCCCCATTCTGGGAGTGGATATCAGCCCCGTATCTGGAATAGAAATTAACATGCTCAATAAGTGCTGATGTGCTCATTTAATTTGATTATAACATACCTGACATAAGTCAGAAACGGTTTTCTTTTCTTCCCCTACTTGCACCTCCAGCGTAAACCGCTGGCCCATTATAAAGGCCCCGCAATTTCTGCATGGCAGGCAGCGTGGCGATAAATTTACCCCTATTGTCATCCCCAGTACCTTTCGACGCTTCAAAAACATCTTTCTTATTTTTCCCATTCATGATTACGTTTACGGTGGTGCCAAAGTAACACAGGATATCTGTCATTTGCAAATCCGGCCCTTAGGTGTTCTGCGGTAATCGTTGGAAACCAATGTAATCGATATCCGTATTTAATTTGCAAACAGCATAGAATTGACTGATCCCAGCGGTGTTCTTGGAAAGATGCGACATTTAGGTTTTTGCTGGGTTCGTTGTCGATCATCCCGGGAAGCAGGGACCACGCGTACCACTCTTGAATAAACCGGCGCGTTTCAGTCGTTACCCTTACAAAGAAAGTCGATGCCTGTACCTGGGGTTTATCAATCCGGCAATCATTGTCAAGGTCTCTGTAATAATACTCCGGCAGGATGTTCTCGATACAATCCATCTTACACCAATCCGTATGAGGCCACCCATTAGAAAAGAAAAGGATATCTTGGTCCATCCCCTGTATTGCCTGCCGCATATCCGCTATCCATTCGTTACCGGCATCGCAATACACAAGGATATCTCCGTCGCTTAGTCGGCACATCTCCCGGTGGACAATATAGGGTTTCCAGCAATAAAAGCCGGCTCCGCGCTCGTGCTTCAGGACGTCGGCCATTGTCTCCTTGAACTCAGGGGACAGATCGCCTGGCGTCCAGATGCTATAAGCATCCGCCCCATGCTCCATCGCAGACTGAGCGCATTTGTTGGCGCTTATGGTCATGCGGTCATCGGTGAAGGTTATCAGTTTAATCACGCGGCTTAGGGTTTATAATAACGTATACGATTGCGCTTAGCCATCCTGCCAAAAAATCGCTTGCGCCAATGTGTTCCAAAATAACAGCCGCACCAAGTGACGCGACCAAGCCGAGTATTATATTTTTCATATGCTCATTATTTTATTCCCTTCGGCAAAAGCGCCAGTATAGTCCGTATCCGTTCCCCAGAGATCCGATTTCCCTGGACGCTGCCAGGCAACCATCGGATTGACGATATAGGCGTTACAGGCGGGCAGTATGACCTCTGAAAGCCACGCGTCGTACATAGCCTCTGGGTTGAAGAGCGACACGATTCGCGCAGCGCATTCCCGGGTGTAAGCTACTGCGTGAGTTGTCCACGCTCGGTATACCTGGTAGATCGTTGGCGTGATCTGCCGAGGGGGGAAATCTTTAATCCCGGTTACCATACCGGTAATGTTCGCTCCCAGATACAAAATATCCCAGCCCTTCGGCAAATCCTTCAGCGCGGTCGGCAAGTGCCCTAAATCATGAAAGACCACATCATCCTCCAAGGCGAGAAGTGTCTGCTTACCCGTAGCCAGAAAGCTTTTAAGCATAGCATACTGAGACAGGCAGAAGGATTTTATCGGCTGATCAGCCGGCAGACTGGCAAATCGTTCAACTCTTTCCATCTTCGCCCGTGATAATTCTTCCTTGGCCTGCTCCCAACGGTCCGGTCGGCTGTCCTGGTTGAGGCAATAAATCACTTCGAAGAAGTCCCATACGCTTTTGTTGTTGCTCATGCTTCAATATTTGTGCAATTCCCAGCAGCTCGTCGGTGCTGATTAGGTCCTTATGGCTAAGATATTGGGCTTTTATACAGTCTACGAACTCCTGCAGGCTTTTAGTTTCGAATATTGGCCCCGGTTCTCCGTCGCTCCATACCCAATATGCAATGAATTGATGCGGGATGAATACGACGGTTGACCGCTGGCATTTCAACCCGAAAGGCTGCTTTTTGACCACACAGCGTTCAATCTCTTCGATGGTCTTTTCGTCACTGCTGGCCGATGATAGATAGACTCGAATATTCATAATGAAAAAAGACCGGTCATCAATTCGAGGTTGATTTCCGGCCTTTTGGCTTATCAATAAGTCGTTGGCGCCCTCGAAACACTAACGACCTGAACTTTCAAAAAATAGTGAAGGAGTAGAAACCCCCTCACTCGTAATATGTAAGACTCGCACACTGCGACACGATGTTGATACCCTTTATGCGTAAATAAACGCATCAGGGCGAAGGATAGCCAGATCCACGCGGCACTCAGCGCGGGCGGTGATGATATTCTGACGAACGTTAGTCCCGTCCTGCTCAAAGAATTCCACCGATAATCCCTCGGCTTGGATCAAGGCTGCCCTCGTGAAGTCACCAATAAGGGTCATGTTGGCGGCGATGTTGTTTTGGGCGATCAATGGAATGCCCATAAACATAATCGTACCATCGGGCGCTATCTGAATACCGCCAGGAACAGAATAGTCGTTAGGCTTTGTTTTAAGGATTTTGGCCTTATTTCTTGCGGTGGTTACAATGGCGTTTGCGTAGTAATCATTGGCTTCCAGGTTGGCAATCCAATCGATGTAGTGCTCTGCCAGAACGGTGCCGCCGTCATTTGATGCGTCACCAACAGCAGCGGCTGCAAGCGCAGAAAAGAATTTCTGACTCTCAGACCTCTTATAGTCTTCGACCAGCTCATTGGCGACGTAAGACTGAAGGAAGGGTAGATCCTGCATCATCTGCTTTGCGATGAGCGCAAAGCCAGCCAGGTATTCCGCATTGACCGTTACTTCAGTCAGATCATAATCCAGCTGGTTTTTTGTTGTACCGTGGGAAGACTGTGTACCGAAAGAGCCCTCGCCTACAGGAGTGTTCTGGCGGTAGAACTTCCATGTGCCGGTAGAGCTGTTGATGACAGGGAGAAGATCGCGTATGTTAATCCTGCGCCTGCCACGTACAGCCGGTGTCAGGTCATATGTAGCCACAGTATTTCCAGTCAGATTGGCGGCAGCCGTCATCGTCCCAGCGGCTTTCATTTCCAGCTTTACGGAATTACCCTTTCGAGCGCCCTTAATTTGCTCGTGATGTTCAGCGAAGGCCTCGGCAATAAGGTCAACCGCTTTCTTTTCGAGGCCTGTTTCGCCTCCTTTAAATCGTCCCGTCTTGGCTTTGAAATCACGGATTTCCTTTTGAATTTCTTCGAGGGTAGCTCCTTTCTTGCTCATTTCCTCGTTGATCGCCTTGACTTCGTCCTGGATTTTCTGCTCCAGTTTGGTGTTCATTTCGGCAGCCACCTGCTCAACGGAGGCAAACTTGGTATCAAAGGCAGATTTCTGCTCATCGATCTTTTTGCCGACAGATTTTATCTCGTCGATTAATATGTCGCTCATGACATTGAAATTTTTAGATTAAGTAATTTGAGAGCAGCGAGTGTCTCGCTTTCGTTCGCATTACTCTTTCCGCTGGCGCCCGGCTCATTGATCTCATGAGTGATCGCGGTATCGTAGAGAGAAATGATATGTTGAGCCGCTTTTAATTCGGCATCAATTTGCTGTATGCATTCGTCGGATGCCTTCGCCTCCCGAACGAATTTTTCTGCAGTTGGCAGAAATGATTTTAGGTCAAGCATGGCCGACTCCATCGCTTTCGTACCCCACCGGAGGTTACTCCGCGCATCGCCTATCCAACTTGCCTGACCGGAAATAAAATACATGATCCAGTTATACAGGTCGCTGGTCGTATCTAATGAGTCGGCTAGGTTGATGGCGTCCCGCATAACGCTAATGCCTCGGGAAATAACACTGGATAGAAACGCCTGTTCATTGTCGGAGAGCGCCTTTAGTTCCAGCCCCTGCACATTCATTGCCTTCTGCAGGAACTTAACCGTACTGAGCGGATTAACGGGGGCCAGTTCGTTAGCTAGCGTACTTTCACCATGGAAAACCTCTTTCAGTTCGCGCACCTTTCTCCCTTTAATGGTCGTGGATGAAGACTTAATAGCCTTAAAGCCAAAAGAGGCCTCACTAACCATGCCCATATCGACCATTTCCATCATGTCGTTGCCTCTCGTGGTATTGGCAAACTTGCCAGCCGTAAAAGCCTGTTCGGCGGCCTTATCCTCCCAAACATCAGTCACGACACCCAACTTCTTACCAAAACTGTGATCCTCCAGAAAATAGATCCCGGCTTTGCTTTCAGACCAAGACTTATCAAACATACCCGGCCGAGAGATATCCCCCAATCGGTCAATGTTGTTATAAGTGGCATGAGCAAAGACGACAGTTCTTTTCTCTGTAGAGAAATCCTTTTTAGTGAGGGGGAGTGACTTATATTCTAATCCGGCAATTTCCATGAATTATTCGTTCATCGAAATTAGGTAGATAGATATTCTCTATTGAAACTATAATATGATTGATTTCACCTATGCCGCCTGCCGGGCCATTTCCAGACGGGATACAAAACTGAGGGGTGACGGCTGCTTAGGGATCATATTTCCGTTCAAATCTCGTTTAGCGAAATACCCCATCGTGCATCTGCAGTTGCAAACTTCCTTGGCTGACCCTTCCGGATCTCCGGGGAACATAAGGCCGTTGCTGAATGGCTGATTCAGGTCTATGCGTTCGCCATCTACGCCGGCATGGGAGTGAGATTTTCGGGTGCGGTTATCCTCGATGGCAATCCACTGCTTTTCCATCTCCACATCTTCCTCGTCAGCCGCTGCCATCTGGGTGAAGTTCGTCGCTCTGGCTGATTCTGTCCGCACTATTAACCGGGCCCGGGCCTTGGTGATATCTTCCTCTTCCAGTTCCTTGACCGTTTTATCGACGCCCCAACCTTCATTTAAGGCGTCCTGCAAGGTGGACTCAATCCGATCCACTGTCGTCTGGCTGATGGGTACGACTACTTTGTTGAGCAGGTATTTTTTGAAATAATCGATAACCGAATTGATAAACTCCTCGTTAAAACCAAAGGCTTTTTTATTGGGCTTGTATTTCTTTGCGGCCAAAGTAGCCGCAGTGCGGTAGAGATCGGCGATAACGTCGCCAATCTCCGTGTTGAGGATGGAACCATGTATATTACCCTGGGCAGCAGCTACTCCGTTTTTCTTAACCGCATCCGCAGCCGAGGCAATCTGCGACTGCAGGGCGGCATATACCCGACCGACATACATCTTTTCCATGCGCCGGCGGATGATCTCCTGGTTACGTGTGTATTGCTCCTTCGTCATACTTAGCTTTAATTTCGTCATCAGTCATCCCATCCGCCATATGCTGGAGGATGCGGCGCCGAAATGACTCGCGGGTCAGTTCCTTTATCCGAATCGTCATCGGGCAGTCTCGCTTAATCCCCTTTGCTGGGTCCGCCCTTCGGCGAATTGGATACCGCAGGTTTTGCAAATCCAGTATTTGTTGTTCCGTCATCGAATGAATCTAAAGTGTCAGTTAATGCGGCATCATCCATAGTGATCAAGGTATTTGGAATCCAGCGCTTGTCCATGTTCGGGTCTGGGTCTTCCTCTTCTCCCATGGCTTTCAGCTTCTGGTTTGGCGTCAACCACCAGGCGGCTACCAACTGGGTGACCAACTGCCCCATTTCTGTTTGAAGTTCTGGCAACTGGCTGATATCGATGTCGTGAGTAAATGTCTTATCGAGACCGAATGCGGGCAGTAGCACCCGGTTCATCTCATCTCGCAGGCTGGCGGCCGCTGGTGCGATCAAGTTGGTTACAAAAGCCTTCTCCGCCTGTTCTACATTGGCATACGTGGTATCGGTCAGGAACAGCATTGGGGGGACGTGAAATAGGTTACAGAGGCGAATAAATCCTTTCTCCCGGACGTTTACCGATTCCATTTCAACCCCCGTCTGACCCATAGGAAGGTAGCCCCATTCGCCCTCCAGCGCAGTCACCGCGCCTTTCAGCGATCGATTGTTGATCTTCCGGTTGATCATTCGATCCACAGCGCTCTTCTGTTCTGGCGACATGTTACCCAACTGCTTATTGAACAGGGCGCCTTTTGATCCGTCATTCTGCTGCATAGCCACTGAAGCGTCGGTAGCACTATCATCTTCGGTCAGCCACTTGTTGCCTGGTTGCAGCGGCGAAAGTCCACGCATGTGCGTCCGGGTCACCGCATCGAAGTTTGGATTCGGGCTTTTCCAGTGGACCATGTCGTCCTTTCGGATAAAATGTTCAATGCCACCAACAAGAAATTTATACCCCAAACAACCCCATACGTCCGTCGGGTCGGGTATTATTCGCACATACTGAGTTGGAAGTACGTACATTTCCAATGGCGGAATAGCGTTAGCCCCTTCATCATCGAGCCCTGTTATATCGCCCCTGTTGAGCCAAATAAAAGCTTCACCCGTAGCCATCTTGAATACCATTGCCAACTCATAAAAGGCATCCTGCCCCTGCTTCTCGTTCGGCCGGGCCAGCAGCTCGCTAAACCCGTTCTGGACCTCTTGCTCATCGTACGCCTTCTTTTGAAGGTTCTTTAGATCCTTCAGCTTAAATCCCCGCTGGCGCATCAGCGCTTTCTTTTGCTGATCGGCTTTTGAGTCTTTTATCTTGTATACGTACCGAGGGATGCTACCGAACTTAAGAGCGGCGCGAGATATGATCGTATAGACCGATCCATTCCCCGAAAAGGCGTCTTTAACCCACCGCTCAGCGTTCGGATCAGGATAGACAGCTGGCCCACCTATGAACGTGCCGAATAAACCAGGATTGCTTTGGTTAGTAGATGAACCCCTTCCAAACATGGAAGAAAGGAGATTGCCGAAGGCATTGGAGATATTTTGAAGCCTGGTGGGTTCTTTCGTTGCTGCCATTTTGAAGTGGGTTAATGGCGCAGTATTGGGCTTACATATTTACCAAAGATAGAAAAATTATTACATGGCACCCCATGAGAATTTGGGAGCCAGTTCAAAGTACTCGCGCATCATCAGGGTATCGGCGAAATCTGGAGATCTACCCAACAGCTCCTTCATCTCGTCTTTTGGGATAACCCCCCGCTTCATATCGCTGTCCATGTTTTTTTGCTTAATGACCTCCAATTCCTCGATGATCCTTTGCCGAATCTCGGAATCGTCGGATTCAATGTACACCCCATTCTCATTTATTCGTTTTGCCAGGCGGAAATAGCACTGGGATTTCAGGTTATCGAAGTTCTCCCTTATAGGGTTGCCTTTGTCGTCCAACTGTCCATCGGGCGATGGCAACGGAGAGCTGTTATTGACGAAGCCTTTGCATTTGTAAAAGTCCACAATCCCACCGCCGATCCCGTCCTCATCAACGATAATATCGCTTTTGCCGCACCGCAGGCGCAAACGCACTTCTTCGATCTTTTGTGCAGTGACATCAGTGGGCTGCTTTTCAAAAACAGATACTTTGCCCCGCCAGCCTATCCACTCGATAATAACAATCTTGTCACTGCCAAACCGGGCTATGTCCGCCGTTATTTTCCTGTCACCATGCTCTACGTGAGTATTGCTGAAGATGTCTATAATCTTGTCGTAATTCATCAGCACGGACGGATCATCATCGAATTCCCAGTTACCCTTGATTAGCCGCTCGATTTCATTCTTTGAAAGTGTGCGCAGCAGATTTTCGACATAGCCGGCCGGTAGCATTTTGTTGTCTTGGGGGAATGCCTGAATGAAAGCCTTCCACGATTCCAGCTTTCGGTCCTTATGCTTGCGGTAGTATTCCCGATACAGGTAGTTTTTAGCCGGGTTGCAAGTCTGCAAGATCTTTGGGGCCAAATTATATACATCATTCTTCCAGCGCCCTATTGAAGCGACCAGATTGTTTTTCGCAGCCTCCTCGAACTCCCCAGCTTCCTCAATCCACCCCCTGGTCATCGTCATTGATCCAAACCGCATATAGTAAGGATCGGATGGCTGTGGCGCAGCATCCAACAGGAAGACTTGGCTACCATTGTGCAGTTTATAGACATTATCCTGGCCGTTGTACTTGTAATACTGGTCCGTTACACCCCACTGCTGGAATATCTGTTGAATAGTGGGAACGGTGAATTTGCGAAGGTCGTTGAGCTTCTTTCGGGCGATGAAATACATCGTTTCCGGATAGATAAAAGCATCCCCAAAAATAAGGGATGCTCCGGTCCAGCTCTTCGCGCCCCCCTTTGCACCGCCGTAGACGATATCTGTAATGGATGGATCAATCCAAGCGCGGGCGCAAGCCTTTTGTTTTTCGTTCTCTCGGGTATCAAAGGTTAATTTCACCGCTCAGTGGGATTTTTGCTGTCTGTGGCCGGCGAGAAAATATGACTTTGTGGGAAAACCATTCGATTATTTTATCTCCATGCCTGTAATCTGTTCGATCTGAAGCGGGCCACCGTTTGGTCCGGACAACTCGGACTTATCAGAAAGGCCTAAATCCCGGGCGATAATATTCGCATTGAAGGCGCCAACTGATGCTCCGGTGAACTTCTGAGTGCGGATTATTTCCTCTATGCGCGTGATGATTGGCAAAAAATCTTCTATGTTGTCTCCTTTCCTGAACTCTTTCCACCATCCTTCAGAGGCATCGCAATATATGCAAAGACCTGACAACGTGTAAGGTATGGCGGTAGGGACTTTGATAAGCTTATCCGTCGGCTTCGCCTTAGGATTCTTATTGGCTTCTACCTTGTACCAAGGATGCGCATCGCACCAATTAAAATACTCCTGTGCCGCCTCCCAGAGCAGGTCCGGGCTTGCAAAAAGCTTTTCCCGGCCATGCGTAGACCGTAATTTCCAAAACTGATTTCCTTTTGGGGCACTCATAGATCAAAGTTATTACTTTTAAAATCAGATAGATAGCTGTTGTTCCACAAGAAACATGATTGATTTCACCTATATTATTCCAGCCTCCATCAAAATGCCGACCGCGCCTGTCATGTTCTTGCTCGTCAGCTTCCAGATAATGCTTCGTCTGTAGTTCTGTACCGTTTTGTGGCTTATGCTCAACTTATCGGCCGTGGCCTTAATACTCAGTCCTTCCTTTGCTGCTATGGCTACTTCGATTTCTCTGGGGGCAAGCTTCTTATAAACGCCCTGGTCAAATTGGATACTGTTCATAGCTGTGGGTGTTTTCATGGTTGGGGGTAGGATTCAATGGGTTATCTTGTTTTGCGCGGGCATCTTTTGACCTCCTTAAGATCCCAGTCACCGCAGATAGTCTTTATCATTGCAATATGCAGGTCGACCCATCTCGGTCGGGTGGCATACAGCCAAATCTTCTTATAGCGTTCAAGCCAGATCGTCCCGCTCGTTGTTTTTACGGGCCACCAGGCGTAGTGCAGGGTGATTTTATAGTCTCCTTCGGATGGCTGCTTTTCTGTTTTTTCTTTTTTGAGTAGCATCTGTCTTTGTAGTTTTCGGGTTTATGGGTAGGATTATTTTATTCTGCGGCTTTTATAAGTCAGGTGAACTCCTATCCACCGGGAGCACTCCTTGGCGTTATGGTCATCGAAAAGGATGAAGTAGGTTATCATCCGTCCAAATAGCCAAAGGAAGTGCCGCCACCAATCGTATTTTATTTTTATCCAGCGTTTCATTTGTTCTTTCTTTTGAGGGTGGTTTTACCCGGTTAATTGATTGGTTGCTTGGCGTTTAAAAGCTCTGGATGTTCGTAGATATTGCCGACGACTTCGATTTGTTCCCAGTTCCATAGCGATTCGCCTTCCCACCCGAAACTCTCTTTGTCGATCCAAAATCCATGTCCTCTATATTCGACAACGCCGGTCTTTCGGATCCAGCGCACTACATCCCCTTCGAATATCTCGTTTCCGTTCTTGTCCAGTAGTCCGGTGAATTGCATTACATAGCAGGGTCTGGCTACCCCGTCGTCGATATCCTGCCACGTCTCATAATGGCGAAACGGCATTTTCTCCCAGTCGGCCGTTTCTGGATGTTCCAAAATGAATTGAGGGGTTGGCTCGAAGCGATATGGTTCATTGACCATTCGATTATTATAGGGCTCCCAAGCCCGGAACTTTATTATCCTGCTCATTTTAAATCGTTTAAAGGTTCCTCAATCTTTCTTAATTCAATATGAAACCACTCGCCGGTCGTCTGCTCCTGGATGGTCCCTTCCACGAATCTGGGCGCTTCAAGGGTCACCATAGCGAAGTATAGAGTCCCGTAGGCATCCTTGATACACTTGCCGAGAAAGGCTTCCTTTTCCTGTTGCGAGCCGATCCTGACCTTTGCCATGTAGCGGATCATTCGGGTTTGGCGGCGCTCTTTCAGCCAGCGAGCTATTCTACTCATTTTATTTCCTCCTTTTTAACTGCGGCCGTTGCTGAATCCTCCGGTATCTCCGAATGCTCCTCAATCCACACCGTATCGATGCCCTCGTGCTCCAGAAGTGCCTTTCTTTCCAACTGGACGCTATATAAGGTTGATAGACATACGATAAGGGCGATTACTCCTATAAGGCCTGCAATGAACCATTTGAAGGCGCGGGAGTTTTTGTCGAGCTTTTGCTGTTGGTAGGGAGAGTTGCTCATGGTTGAGGGGTTTGGGAAATTAAAGACTGAAGTTCGACAACGCGGAAATCCATCTTCAGGTCAGGGGATGGCGGCCCATACATTCCGCTGATCCAATCCTGAATCTCACCAATTGTTGTCCTGTCGGTTACCTTAAGCGAATAGTTTGACATTGCCCAAGTTTCGGGGCCGGTCTGTTCGCATTTGTCTATCGTCACTTGATATTCTTTTTCCATTTCGGACATTTAGTTTGTTGAAGAATGGGGTTATATAGCCCGGTTAAAATGCTTCCTGATCCTCTTCGTCATCATTTGGCTCAGGCGCGGTTGCAAGCAAAAGCGTTTCCCTGTTCTTTTTAACAAGGGCTTGAATATCCCAGGAATCGATCGGTTTTACCTGAAGGTTTTGCGCATAAAACCGGCAAGTCTGCTCGTCTATCGGGTTTATCGCATAGATAGCTGATGAACCAAAAAATCGGGTAAATGCCGGCTGCTTGTCTGTTTCCGGCACATCAACCCGGAGCATGTTTGTCCCAGCGATGTTTTGCTCAGTGCAAAGGCCGGCGATCTTTTGGTGCCCAAATAATTCGACCAAACACCATAATTCAAATTTTTCTGTAGCCATGTTATTGCTGTTTAATTGTTTACGTTTAAAATCCGAATACCAACATGCAGGCATCCCGCGCATGGCTTGATGTGATCCCGGTAAATTGGGTGAGCTTTTTAAAAGCGTCGGCGCTCAGTTTGGTCGTCGATTTCTTTGGGCGTGTCGTCCGGTAATCTACCTTGAGATATTCCAGATAGGCCTGCCAAATCGAACAATCCCGTTTAACTGATCCTGCACCCTGAGCCTTGTGCATGTCGTCCTTCCGCCCGTAGGTGGCCTGGCGGGCATCCTCGACCACTACCAGGACTTGGCCGGGGTTAGTGGTATGCCAGTATTTTACAGCCTCCATTGCCTCATGAATCGGGACGGTCCGCAGGTGTCGGATCCTCTGGTCTTCTTTTGACCAGACGCAGAAGCCGGTTTTTACTCCAGGGTCTATGCCGATATAATATTTATAGCTCATTTCAGGCCCTCCGGTTTAAACCCTTCCACACTCACCCCCGTATTCCTCCACCTTCCTAACTCCTGGTAGATAGCTCTTTCTATAGCTGTGGATAAGGTAGCTCGTATGTTCTGCTCGTTCTCGGGGAGGAGGTCACTATTTACGGATACCTTCAGGAAAAAGTCTTTGGTAAAGCGCTGGTCGAGGGAGGTGCGGGCTTCGGGTATCTCCTGCTTCTCTCCTGTCTCTACTATAGGGGCCTGCTCTGTGGGAGTCGGCAAAGGATATTTAGAAAGAATATCCCTTGCTATTTGCACCTCATCACTCATCCAATTAGCTCTTTTGATGATATCAATAAATGCTTGACGGTAGGCTTGTATCTCTGATACTCTGGGATCTACTATAGGGGAGGGGGATGGATGGGGGGCTGGTATTTCGGTTAGTTTACGGTAAAAATCAGCCGACATAAAAGCGACAGGGCCTTTAATAGGCTTCACGAAACAATCTCCTGGGACCCATTCTTGTTCGTCATCATCAAAATCGCAAACAGCGCTCGGATATTCTCCACCAGGCTCATTCTTGGTAGGGACGAATATCTTATCGTAAACGATATTAACACCATCCGGTATTTCTCCTTTCTGCTCTCCTGTCTCTATGACAGGGGGCGGGGCTACGATCGGTTGCGCCACGCTCATTAGCCTGCGATACATCCACATTTGCCCCGATTCGTGAGCTTCGGTGATATCGCAGCTATCGTAACTCCTTTCGCCTCTCATCTTTTCTATTTTGGCACCATAGTCAAGAGCGGCTATATCTGACTGCGCAGATATCTGGTCACTCATTTGGGGAATTTCTCTTTCCGGCTTATCCCCTATGACAGGGGAGGCGGCTGGGGCTTCGATCTCTTCGAGCCATTCAATATTATCAATTTGCCATTGAGTGTATACCCCATTTGCAGTTGTCGTTCGCCACACTTCATCAGAAGCGGTATTTACACATATGCTCCCTTTTTCTGGCTTCCTTTCGCTTGCCTTAACCCATCGGAGTATCTTTTGCCTTTCGGCTGGCTGTTCCTCTTTTATATCCTCCTGCTCCAAAGGGCTTAAACAGTACCAACATTTATTTCTAAGTTTACCTTTAATTGCATCGTTCCATGTGCCGCAGTGCGGGCATTTTATGTGATTTTCTTGCTGTTGTTGCATGGTTATTTGTTTTGCGACTGTATGGAAGCCTAAGTATTTTAAAAAGTCTCTTCGGGCCATTGTTACGGTTTAGGAATAGGGCGCGGTTGCCGGGCCATTGTTCGAGGAAACTTAGTGACAGCCGCATCTATCATTTCTTCTGCGCTGGAAAAGCCTGTTCCTATGAGGTTGCTATTGCTGTTCCCTCGGCTATCGCCAGTATAATCCCACCAAGACACGATCATAAACGGCGGGATGGTGTTCACTTGATAAAGTCCCTGCTTATTGGTATCTCCGGGCGCAAACATTCCATCGAGGCAGTTATAAATCCTCCCGTGGCTTTCAGTACCAAAGTATCTTGCCGCATCACTTTCGCGGAGGCTGCTGCTGTCTTCTCTTTCAACGAGATAATGCCCTTTCTGTCGATTACCGCATCCAAAAAAAAGAAGTTTCTGTTCTTGCATTATTTTTATTTTATCTCTCCTGTGTAATGGGGGGGGGGATAAACAGAAGAGGGGGTTATAGATTGGTCACATCGTCATAGTAATACCGGGGAAGTTTTCCGATGGCAAGCAAGTACCCTCTGACCATCCCTTTGAGTATCCACGGTTGTAATTTTTCATTCCAGATTTCAACGGACTTATAAATCTTGTCCATGTCCTCTTTAGGGATATCGGGATGCCCATAAAGTTTTTGCGTTGGCAGCTGCAAAGTCTTATCTGCCTCTTTTTTTCTCTCAGGGATTGACATACCTCTGGAGGTATACCATTCGTCCGTACCGGGAAAGTCTTCTCTGCTAGTCATGTCTTATACTGTTTTAGGGAGTGATTGGAGATAGATAACGTAGAGTTGTTCCGTTGTGATATTCTCCTGCGGTCCCCTTGTCCATTGATCTTCGTCAGTCATGGAGTATTCGCAATCAGGACAAGCCGTCCAATTTGTGAAGGCTATAGCCTCTTTTCTCTTCTCCTGGTCGATGGCCTCTTTAAAGTCATTTACCGTCCATGAAAGGCCGTCGAATCCTAGACCGTCCTCTCCCAGTAGCTTGGCTATATCGCGTATGAAATCGTTTACTTTTTTTAGTTCTTGATCAGCGTAGGCTTTCGCAAACTTCAGGATAGCAAGGGCATTTTCCGTTCCACCCGTCTCAACTCCGGCTTCTAATGCCAGTTGGGTTATTGTCTTATCGCTCATAGCTTTATTTGTTGGGGGTGAGGAAATTCACGTTTACGCAGCGCCAGAGGGAACTCATTGATATTGCTTCCATGCCGGTCGCTCATGCCGAGCGATTTGGAAAGATATGTACCCATTTGCTTCACGAATACCGGGACGCCGCAGCTGCTGAAGGCTTCCGATATTTCTTTCATCCATTCAATTTCGCAGGGTCGGTAACGGTATTTTCCGGTATCGTTGCCGCTCTCGCCGCCGATGATCACCCAGTCAAAAGACATGATTGTACTCAAATCCTCGTTGTCAAAATCCAGCCTTTCCCACAGCGGCTCAAATGAGACAAACGTTTTGCATGTCGTCGTAAGATGGCTCAAATCCCATAGTCGATTTTTAGCCGTCTTGTGGCCTACGCTTGTCCCAAACCAGACGTTTTCCAACCCGTCGCCAAAATCAGGCGGCAAGTGGTCGGCAATGCGTTCAGGACGCTTTGTAAGTATTTGGAATATCAGGTGCGGGCATTTTCTGATAATATCCCACGCTTCTTTCCTGTAGCCATCTATTGACTCATGAAAAAAATCAGTTAAAGAATTGGTGAAGACCAACGGCCGGCCAGACCAGACGGCGGATTTTGTTTCCTTATACCGCAGCGGCATATCGAAGACGGTCTTAGTCCGGACAACCTGTAAGGGGTCGTACCTATGGCTATCAAAACTGTCCCGATACATGTAACAGTACTTACAGTCGGCATCCACTTTGGTGCATCCCCGGGCAATATTCCAGGTCGCATCGGTCCATTGTATTGCGCTTTTTTCGCTCATTTTATTGGTTTATAGCTCCTGTAGGAAGCTGGTTAGAGTTGACTGTTCAAAAATTCTATTTCTAATCTCAGTTCGCCGTCAAGTTGCATGAGCTCAATAAGACGGTCCCGATTGTGAATGACGGTCGTATGGTCCTTTGCGAATAACTGACCTATCGACACCATACTCATTTTGGTCCGGACGGCGAGCAAATACATGATCACCCGGCGGACGGCTACCACCTCTTTCTTCCTGGTCTTCCTGACTATATCCTCCCATTTGGCCCCGTAATATTCCAGAACCTTATTACTGATCCTTTCGAAGGTTAGCCGCCCTCTTTTCCTCTTTCTGCTGGTTGCCATTGTTTTAGGGTAGTATCTCTCTGTGATGTAATCTGTAAGTATTCCGGGCAAATCCTCATGCCTATGAAGACGCTGCATGCGCTTTATCTCGCTTAGTAATAATTCAGGGCTGGGCTTTAGCATGGTTAAAAGGGGTTATCGCGTTGATAATCGACGTCGGGCGCAATGCTGCTGACCGGTCGGAAATTGTTTTGCTTATTGAATCGGAAGGCCATTTTCGGCCCGTCGAACTCCAACGGGATATGAAGGTTGGGTTCCGCGTTTCTCCATTTCCGCACAATGAGGTCCGCCTGGTTTTCGGTGCTATTCCCATCCGCATCCTGGGTAATGCCCACTACCCAGTCCCGGTGAATGAACATGACCACGTCGGCATCCTGCTCGATAGCGCCGGATTCCCGCAGATCACTCAGCTGCGGATAACGGGCGTCTCCCTGCCGTTTGGTCGCCTCCCGGTTCAGCTGGCAGAGGATAGCGATGGGAATATTCAACTCCTTGGCCATGATCTTCACTGCCCTACTGATCTCGCTGATGATGTTTTCCCGAGTTTTGTTCTTTGGCTGGTCGGAGCTGATCAACTGCAGATAGTCAATGAAGAGGAAATCCAATCCTTTTTTTGCTTTCAGCTTATCAGCTTTTGCGCGGATGTCGATGGTGCTGACTTTTGTAGCGTCGGATACGGAAATAGGCAGGTAGGAGGTCGACCGGGCCAGCCGATCATAAAACCGGGCCTTTTCGTTTTCATCCTGAAACAGACCCCGGTATATCCGCTGGAAATCCATATCCGTATCCAGAGCGCTCAGGCGGCCCGCTATTTCGTTGTTCGACATCTCCAGGGATATAATCCCTACCTTCTTCCCTGCCCTCGCCATATTGACCGCTAATTGGCCCATAAAGGCACTCTTGCCGGCGCCGGGTCGCGCGCCGATGACGATAACATTACCAGGGAAGAAACCGCCGTTCTTTTCGTCCAGGTCACGGATGCCTGTTTTTATATAGGCTTCCGGATTGGCGGCCAGGTGCTCCTGGTGCTTCAGCAGCCCCATTGCCAGCTCCGACATATCATACCAGTCTTTTACAAATTCCCCGGAATTGATATCCCGGATGGCCGTCTGGAGCTGAATGAGCTTCATTGAGACGTCACCCTCCAGCGCTACGCCGCCGGTTGTAAGCTTGATAACCTCCCGTTCCATCCACATGCGTTTCAGTACCCAGGAATGAAATTCGATGTTCGCTGAGCTGACAACCGCGTTTGTGAGCTTCGTCAGATAATAGCCCACATTGTCCCCCGCCAAGTGCTCGAAAGCGAAGACCCGCCTGATTCGGTCTGTGACCGTGAGGATATCCACAGGAAGCCCGATGGAATAAAGTTCGTTGATAGCCCTGTAGGTAACCTGGTTAGCATTGGCGTAAAATATTTCTTCTTTCAAAACCCCATGCGTACGGCCAAAGGCGGTCTTTTCCAGCATGCTGGCTCCCAGGATGGCCGCTTCAAGGTCGGGTGAGTAGTGTATGTCCTTTTGGAATTCCATCAGTTACGAATAATTTTTTTAAGAGGCGCGGCGCCAGTCGTTTCTATTTTCACCACAGGAGTTTGTTCTATTTTCTGATCTTTAAGCCAATTGCGGAAATGTTTCACCAAGTCTGCGCGGGTCTGATAAAACTGTTCGCCGCTTAGGTTTAACCGGAAGGCCGTCCAGTAATCGGCGATTCGCTGATCAGTCAACATGATTTGCTTTAGCCGGAAAATGAATTCAATGGCCGTGGTCGTCTCTCCTGATTCCAGCAAAATTTCCAGATCAGCTTTTGGGTAATAGTCCCAATTTTCTTTTTTATCTTTTTCTTTAATTGGATACTGGTTACTGGTTACTGGTATAGCTTTCACTTGGGTTTCGGTTGGGTTAGGCGTTGGGTTTTCCGTCGTTAAGCCGTCGGTTTCCGAAATTAAACCCGTCGCTTTTCCGTCGCTTAGCGATGGCTTTTTAGGGCGACCCCCCTTTTTCCCATTCTTTGCGTTCGCTTCTATTTTTTTAATCGCCGCGTTCCTGACATCGATCATAAAGCCATTCTGTAATTCACCCTGGTTTTCGCCCGCCTTAAATTTCTTCGAAAGCAAAGGCCAATTCTTTTTATAACTGGTGATCAGCCTGGATAACTCCATCGGATCTTCTGGAATAAAACCCCTGTCGGCCTGCTCAATTAAAAGTTTCACATAAGCGCCCACCTCTTCATCCGACCAGCCTTTGGTGCTGGCGATAAACCGTTGAAAATAAAAGTCGAAATAATGTAGCTTGTGTTCTGGCATCTATGGGCTTTTATGGATTATCAGGTAGCGGATTGTTTCTGGGTTTCATTGAATAAGGTGAAAAGGTTGGCCTGCTGACCGGGTTGGCATTTCTTCAGCATCCGGAGTAAAGTCTTCGCCGCTTCTACCTGGTGCGTCAGGGTGTTCATGTTAGTTGCTCCGAAGGCCTGCGCCCCCGCATACCGCTTTTCTTTATCGGCCAACAACTCAGCTGCAAGGGCAACCAGATCGGTATATGTGACGGTATGAGGGGATTTGCGCGGCATGTTATTTCCAAATAATGCAGTGATCGAGATAGCCAGCAACCTGGTCCTTGAATATCTTCTTCCTGTCCGCGTCGATGATCTCGATAAGCTCCACGGATTCAAACCAGAACCGGACGGAAGCGTCCGTTGCATCAAGACAGATCTCCACCCGGAACTTCTTTGCCGGCTGACCCTTAAAGACAGGCATCTCCAAGGTGAACTCTGTGGGGATATTACTGCTGTCGATCGTCTTCTTAAACATTGCCTCCCTGTTGCCCCGGTCGTCAGATTCATTCTTAAGATTCGTCTGGCCGGTCAGGTTGAGCTTTTGGTATGCGCTCAGCATGATCATGTGCTGGCTGGGATCGGGGAAGAAGCGGCGGTTTAATTTCAGCAACTTTATCAGCTGCTCCCTGGTAAACTGCGTATCCTTGTTAATACTCCACACCAGTAAGTCGGGGTTGAATTCCAGCTTACCGATAACGACTGTCCCGAACGGGTGGTTAGGGTCTACATCAAGGGTAATGGTCCCGGCCAATTCGTCCATGGTGATGACGGCAAGGTCCCGGTCAATGTACTGAAGGCAGTCCGCCGGCTGCAGCGTTCCCCTGCGAGCAGTCAGATAGCTGTTTACGGATTCGATCTGCCCGATGATCTTCAGCGGTAAAGGGTGCTTGGGGTCCAGCGCCTTGCCTTCCAAAACACTGATGGTATCGCCTCTGGGCGAAATGAGATACTGATTTCCTGATTCCGATTTCATGCAAAAAATTTAGAATTTGTTGTAAAAAATATTTCTCGAAATTTGTAATTACTCCCCGTTGGCTACTTTCCCGCCGGGCGCAATGAACAGACGGGCCTGCTTCTCTTCCGGCTTCAGCCTCCGAGATGCCACGAACTCACCCATCTCGTCGTAGGTGTTCATGACCGATTGCTCATGGTCCGCGAAATGGAAAAGCATGCCATTGACTTCTTCCTTGCCTGTTTCAACCTGCTGGCAAAGCAGCCGGGTTTGGTCTTTCAAAGGATCGATCTGAGCCTTAAATGCGGCTACGGCATCCTTCTTTTCTTCTTCCAGGTGGAAAACCCTGATGCAGTTGGCCGTAAGCGTCTCCCGCTTGATGTCTTTTTCCTCGTTGGTGAGGTCTTTTAAATAGCTGGTCTTCTCGTGACCATCGCAGTTGTCCATCAGGACCTGCAGTCTTTGTGCCGGTGGCACGTCCGCAAACATTGTCTTTGCCATAATGGGGGTATTTTTATTGTTTGTTAAAAAGCGAGTAATTGTTTTTTTCCTTCCAGTGCGGCTTTTACATTCTTAACAGCCTGATCGAAATATGCTTTCTTCAGCTCGATGCCGACTCCTTTTCGCCCCATCTTTATCGCCTGGAAGATCTCTGATCCTATCCCCATGAAAGTGGTCAGGACGGTATCTCCTTCGTTAGTATATAGATGGATAAGCCTTTCTATGGTGGGGAGTTGGAGCGGGCAAATGTGTTTTTCGTCCTGTTCTTCCCTGGCTGTAGTTGCGTTAAGCGTGTCGCCATAGTCTATGTCCATCCATACAGGGGAGGCGTATCGCTGCCATGTATCGACCGATATAGGGCACTTTACCGGGTCGGCGCGGTCTCCGTCCTTCCGGAAGATCAGGATGTAATCAGGAATCCCCACCCGGCTCATTGTAGAATCTTTCTTTACCTGCTTATGAAGCAGTCCGAGGGCTTTAGTCCGCTGCATTTCGGTGACCGGATTCTTCCATATGGTCACCCGGGAGTGATAGATAAATCCAGCCTTTTCCATTTCCCGGAGGATAATCCCGGAGAAGTCCCGCAAACCGATGTAACCGTATTTGCCTTTTTGAACAGGAGTATCCATGCAGTGGATAGCAATATTGCGTCCCGGTTTCGTGACCCGGTATAGCTGCGGAGGAAGAAAACCGAAATGCTCCTCAAATTCCTCGTAGGTCTTACAGTTGCCCATGTCCCGTTTGTCATCCGAGTAACAGTACAGATCAGGAAACGGGGGGCTGAAGACTGTAAAGCCTATGCTTTCATCCGGGACACCTGGCAACTCTTCAATGCTATCGCCATGAATAAGCTTATTTCCTTGCAAATCAACGGTCATACTGCTATATTTTTGGTCATTAAGTATTTCATTTTTTCGAACTGAGCCTGCTTTTGCTTGATGGACTGCGAGACGTTCCGCATGGTGTCGGTCGTGATCAGGAAGGCGTTTACGGCATGCCGCTGGCCGAACCGATGGAACCGCCTGATCGCCTGGTAAAGACGCTCAAAGGAAAAGTCAAGGGAAGCAAAAACGGTATTGTGGCAGTTCTGGTAATTGAGGCCAAACGAGGCAATCTTTTGCTTGGTTATCAGCACCCGGAATTGATTCTCTGCGAAACCCTGAAGCATTTCCTCCTTATACTCGGAGCTGTCTGAACCCGTAACCTCATAAGACCCAGGGATAAGCCGGCGGAGCATTTCGCCTTCGGGGTTGTGATTTATCCAGACCACAAAATTTTCAGAAGAATTATTGACGATTTCTGCGGTGGAGTGCATGCGGGCGACCATCGTCCGGCGAAGCTCGGCGTTAAATTGGGTAGCCGAAACGGCCATATCATTGTAGAGGGAAAGACCGACGGATTCTGTTTTGATCTGGCGTTCGATGTAATTGAGGCCAGGGAGATTGTAACCCTCGTCGTCAAATCCGATATCTGACGGCCTGCTGAGCATGGTCGCCCAGCTGCGGACGTATTCATAGAATTTAAACTCTGCATGACCTTTAAGCCGCCATTTCGCCGTTTCACCGCCATCGTGGACAAAGTACATAGATAGCATCTCCTGCCGGCTCATGGCGCCAAGGAATTCGCTGTGGTTGCCTAACTCCATCGGGTCGTTCGGGGCGGGCGTAGCCGTCGCTGCCAGCTTGTAGGGGGTATTCCGGAAACCTTCAATGATCATATTCCGGTAGGCTCCTTCGTAATTTTTGAGGATGGAGCTTTCATCCAGGCCGACACCAGCGTACTTCGAAAAATCAACCTTATCGAGATTCTCGAAGTTGATGACCTCGATGGCATTGTCAGTGCCGAACTTTGAGATATTGGCACCGTACCCGAATTTCTGAGCCTCCCGGATTGTTTGAGCGCCGACGGCCAAAGGGCAGGTGATTAGAAAAGGGCGTCCGGTATGGTTTGCTACCTGGCTGGCAAATTCCAACTCCATGAGTGTTTTGCCTAGCCCACAATCCGCGAAGATCCCGAAACGTCCCTTTTCAAGCGCCTGGGTAACAACATGTTTTTGGAATGGGAAAAGAGAAGGATTTAATGCAGTCGGAGTAAATCCCCCGGCGTGAAACCTCTTTTCCTTTTTTTGAAGAAACTGTTCGTATGTACTCATTGGATGTTTAGCTTAAAGATTTTATCGACCATATCAATTCTCAGCCCTATTCTGCGCATGACGGGTATGGCCATTGAGTTGCCGATGCTTTCATATCGAGGCGAGTCTGCGGCACCAGGAATTCCAGTATAATGATCCGGAAATCCTTGGAGTCTTTCGCATTCAAGTGGAGACAGGCGCCGCACGCAATGCTCCTGCTGGATGATATCGCCGCCATTATTTGAAATTCCTTGATTGGCGGTTATGGGTTGAGTGACCTGAACTTCTCGAGCTTTGTAATCTTTGGAGCTATTCATCGGCATGATTGACCATATAAAAGTTTCAGATTCGAAATCGAGGCGGCCGGAGGCCGATTTGCTGCTGTTTACTGCCGTGGCTATACCTATAGGACCAGAAGTATTATTGCCGCCAAAAACTAAGGTTGAATGTCCATGCCCAGCGTCCTTTCCGCTGGCGCCCTGCAAGCGGCCATAGGATGCATCTATTGTTCCGGCGATAAGCAATCCGGCCCCGGCCTCTTCAGCGCCGATGCTACGGCCACCAGTGCGCTTTCCAATGGTTCCGGCAACCGTTTGCCTCTTTTTGCTGCTCTTCGGAGAATCCCGGCGCAGGCCTTCGGGCTCAAATAATACCGCTGCAGATGGTCTCCAGTCGTCTCCAAAATGTCCGACAACGAAGACTCTACGGCGTCTTTGGGGTACTCCGTAAAATTGAGCGTCCAGCACCCTCCAGGAGCAACTATACCCGCAGTCCCGAAACGAGGTGAGGATGGACGCGAAGTCTGAGGTTTCCCAATCTTCCGTTTCATGGCTGTAAGAGCTAAAAACACCGGGGACGTTTTCCCAAACAAACCAGCGTGGCCGTTTTGCAATAAGAATTCTGCAAAATTCAAGGGCCAGGTTTCCACGATCATCCGCAAGGCCTCCGCGGAGCCCAGCTGTGCTGAATGACTGGCAGGGGGTTCCTCCGACGAGAAGATCGATAGCTGATTGCTGGAAGTGCTCATTATGTCCGATTTTAAGCATGTCTCCCAGGTTGGGGACATTAGGGTAATAGTGCTGAAGGAGACGGCAGGGGAATCTCCCGATCTCGCTAAACCATGCCGGTTGCCACCCGAGGGGGTGCCAGGCCACAGTTGCAGCTTCAATTCCAGAACAGACAGATCCGTAAGTCATTCATCCTGCTTTTAATAGATAGAAAATTGTTTCGATTCAATTTCCAGCAGGGACAGATTAAAGCGCGTGTCTCCGAAGACTGAGGCGCTATGGGGACATTAAAAACTTATTGTATCAGAAGCTTTTCAACTTCGTCCCTTCTCTTTTTTACTTTCGGCACCTTGTCCAGATCAACCTCAGCTTGTGTGTGACAGTCCGGACAAAGGATCATGATGTTTTCAGGGGTATGTCGGAACTGCGGATATTTCGCTTTCGGGAGCAGATGATGGAAGAAAAGGGTAAGCGGCTCCTTGCCGAGTTTATTTGAGCATTCTCCGCACACATGTGGGCTGGCAAGCCATATCTCCAGGTAAAAGTCTTTGTCCGCTGCTAACACAGCCTTCTCTTCGGCCTGCTTTGCTTTTGTTTTCTCGCTCATTTGCTTTAGCGGCTGCGGCTTCTTCTTCTCCCTTGGAGTTCGGGCGGCGACAAGTCGGGCAAGTACATCAGCGTTTACCATTACGAGTTCGCATTTTGTTGGTTAGCATATCCTTCCAGTTTGGCCTCTTCCTTCAGCGCTGAGATGGCAGTTCTGAGGGCATCAACCGTGTGAACGATAGTCCGGCCCGTCCGCTCGCACATATCATAGTTGTACTGCTCTTCCGACACCTTGCTGGCGATATAATCCTTTGCCAAGGACGGCGCGAAATAGCTCTCATTGGCGATGCTACTGGCAACAAGGCTCTCGTAGGCTTTTCTCTTCACGTCGTTCAACCGCTGTTTGGCGACCGCCATCTGACCGTTTATAAAGGCCATGGACTTGACCAACATTCCCAGCTGATCTATCAGCCAATGGACTGAAGAAGTTGCTGTATAATCGTCTGCACAGCTTTCCAGCCATTCAGCACATCCGTGGACCCGGGCCATATCGAGAACTGGTTTCATTAAAAGGGGGTTTTGTTGAAATTCTCTATCACCATACCTTTATCCGCCGCCCATACTGTTTTGCCGGTCACCTGCTCTACCTCCCGCTTGAAACGCGCCTCGTCGCTGTGACTGTCCGATAGATGGATCAGCACCACATTGTTGACCTGGCTCAGATCATTTGCCCGTAGAAACGCCTTGCAGTTCTGCAGTGACATATGCGACTCGATGACTCGGTCCCGCAGCATCTCTATAGTCGACCCGGATTGCCGCTTTTGCTCAAGGATGTCCTCACAGTAATTGGCCTCTACGATGATGTTATTCAGGTTCTTAAAGGAATAAGGACTATATACTGTGTCGGTCAGGAAAAGGGTTGTCCCGCATTCTGCATGACGGATCATATACCCGCAAGGCTCCTTTGTGTCGTGGATGGTTTTAAAAGGCATTATCTGGAAGCCGCCAAGATTGAAAGACTGTTCGGTATGTTTCGGGTGAACCCGATGCGGGTTGGCCTTCCATTTATGAACAAGATCGTTGCACGTTCCGGCCGTTCCGTAGACATTGATCCCTGAATAAGTCAAGTCCTTCACACCGCAGCAATGGTCTCCGTGTTCGTGCGTGACAATGCACCCGACAACTTTAGACAGGCTAAAATTCAGCGCCTTTTTAATCATATCGAACCGAACACCGCACTCGATAAGCAACGCCTCCTGGTCATTTTCCACGATGTAGGCGTTACCCTTCGAGTTACTGTTGATTATTTTTAGGCGCATTAGAATCCCGGGCCTCCGATTTGCGTTTGACCATTGTTGTTTACTTCTGGCTTTGCCTCTTCCTTCTGCCCGGTAGTAACTTCGGCGGCTGTAATTGGCTCCTCAGAAAAACCAAGCTCCTTTTTATTGGCCCCGTTGCTGACCAAGTTTTTTACATTGGCCTCGGCAGCGTTCGGACGTTCTTCGATTTCTTTATAAAGGTCCGCGTCGTCTGTCCCGTTAATGATACCCTTGCATGCCCTGGCTGTCACTGTCTTTTCTGCCATTTCATCGGTGAATTTTTGGTGAGCCGGGGAATTGCCCTTGGTTGCTCCCATGGTCCACGCCATGCGGATTTGCTTAATGCTCATTATTTCCACATCGACCGTCCCGTCATTGTAGGTTATGACGCAATACGCCCCCTTCACCTTTTCGTGGTCGATATTTTCGATCTTCTGCTTATGGCTGATGATCCTGTTGCGACCGGTCAGGGTGTCCTTTTCGAACTCGAACTCGTCATCCTGGTAGATGGTGACCGGCTTAATATCCTTCACATTCCCTACTCTCTTTGCGGCGACCTCTTTACCGAAATATGACTCGTCGCAGGAAAGCTCGTTTCCGTAGGCTATAAAATAACACTGCTTTTTGACAGGGCTCAACCCCTTCAATACCATATCCAATAGAGAGTTGGCAATACTGGCCTGGGTGCAAACCTCAAGAACCGGCTTGTCGTTCCTATCGAAAGTATCCTGAAGGATAAGCCATGCGGATTTAAGCGCATTCTCGGGACTGTAGTTGGCCGGCAGTCTTATTTCTCCTGCGGACTTGAAATGATTTATCTTTTCAAGAACGCGCGTAATGGTTTCTTCCTGAAATCTTTTAGCGGGGGTCGAAGGTGTGGCCGCCGATGCGACCGGAGTTGTTGTTGACATAATGAATACGGTTAGGCGACGCGCAGTTGCTTGTCGGCCGGTGAAACAATTAGGTTAATTATCTGAGCATCCGTATCCGGAATGGAGCTTACCGATTCCCGATTATCCAGCCAGATAGGCGCGGATGCTTTGTAGAAGTCGGATAAGGCGTTGATGATATCGATACCGACCAGGATCTTACCGGCCGTATTCAGGTCGGAGAATGGAACACCCTTATAGGTTGTCTCGCAGCATTCGGCCTGGCCGCCGTTGATCTGATCTTCAAACAGTTTGAAGCGGGCATATTTAAACCGGCTATTTATCCTTTCGGTGATAGCTTCCATCTTTGCCCGGATGAATTGATTGATAATAAACTCCAAACCGTCTTGCTGAACCAGCTGATCGGCAAGGGTTGATTCTTCGGCATTCAGTTGGGCGATGCGCTGATGCGCTTTTTCGATCTGCTCCTTGGTGTTGTATTGCTTTTTAAGGGCATCCAGTTCTACCGTAAGCGCAGCCCGCCGCGTCTTGATCTCGCTGTTGTCCTCCTGGTCCTGCGAGGCTTCGATTTCGGCTTGCAGCGCAGCGATGCGTTCCTTCAATTCATTTATCTCCTGGCTCTGTGCGATCTGGGCGGCGATGATCTGATCTGATTCGCTATCAAGAGTAGCCGTTTCCGCTTCCAGGGCGGAGATGCTTTGACGGAGGGCTTCGGTTTCTTTGGTCAGGGTATTGATTGCAGCCAACGTATCGGTTATCTGCTTTTCAGTTGCCTCATGGCTTTTCTTGGCCTCCTGCCCGGCGGCGGTGATTTCTCCGAGGCGCTTGGCCTTATTATCGCTAAAGGTCTTATCGGCCTTTTCCTGAGCGGCTTTCCTTTCGGCAACGGTTCCGGCTGGCAGAGTCTGCTTGCATGAGGGACAGGTAAAATCGTCATCATGCTTATGGGGCTGTGTGGCGTTGACTTTCGCCCAGTCGGCGCGGAGGTCGGCCATTTCCTTTTCAAGTGTTCCTTTCTTGCGCTCACAAGACGAAAGGAAAGTCCTTTGAGTGGTCAGTTCTGAATCCTTCGCCCGGCCATCAGCGCGGAGCTTCTTAACGTTCGTATCCCGGTCGATCTTATCCTGGTTGAGTAAGGACCGGATTTCACTTTCAATGGTCTGTATCTGTCGCTGATGCGCGTATATCTCATTTTGCCGGGCAAGGTTGGCGTTATTCTTTTCCTTCTGAGCATTGGCGACGTTCTGTAGGGCGGCGTCCAGCTCTGCTATTTCGGCCTGTTTGGCTTCGATCTCCACTTGCAGGGAATCGAAATCCAGCGCTTCGGGAGTTGCGCGGGTAGCCTCATCGATGCGGGTAGGCAGCATTTCCAGCTGATCTTTTACCTTCTTTCTTTGGGCGGCTACCTTTCGGCGGTATTCTTCCAGAGCCTTTTCTGAGGTCAGGCCGGATACGATGCCGTGATTGATGTTGGCTAACAGGTCAGCCCATTCGCCCTTATTACTCGCGGTGATCAGCGGGTCTGTAATTTCCCCGACCGATATCTCTCCGGCAATTTCCATGAGGACATTGCGGCGGTCCTGCCATTTGATAGAGTTGAAATAGAGGGGGTTGGTGATCAGTTTGAAAACAGATTCATTGATCAGTCCGTTGACTTTCGCCTGATATTCGCTCAGGTTGACCGGGACACCATTCCAGAATAATTCCGTTTCGTGGCCGGTCATATCTTCCTTTTTACTACCACGCTTAACGGTCCACTTTTCCCGATAGATCCTGCGGGCTTCGACCTCCCGGCCATCAACTATAAGGATGCCGCTTACTTCGTGGTCAAGCTTTTCCTTTGCTTTCCCGTTGGAATCGAGGGTTTTGATCTCGAAATCCTTTCGGTCTGTGGAGTCTTTGCCGAAGAGCAGGAATAGAAAGGCGTCCATGAGCGTGGTCTTGCCGGCCTCGTTCGCGCCGTAAATAGACGTAACTGACTGGAAGTCTACTACAAGGCTCTTTATTCCCTTGAAGTTTACCAGGGTCAGCCGTTGAAGTGTTAGAATTTTCATAACTTTATTTCTGGTATTTGATTGATAATTATAGGGCCGGCCTCTACCCCGGCCCTTTTTGTTTACCTCATGTGTGACTCTACTTTAATTCGTCGGGCATATCTGAAACCGGGTTACCTTTTCCGGTGGGTTTAAAAGTCATCGGTCACGCCGCTATAGGCAAACGTTCCGTCAGTATTACATTGATCCCACCACTCTTGATAGGAATATTTCCTTTTCCGATTCGGTCTTTTCGAAAATTTTACCCCTGTTTTTTCCGTCACTATTTCCAGAAATTTTGGGAAGTTTTCGAAGTATGAAGAACAGCTTAGGATGAAATTTCTATCAACGCAGGGTTTGCCATTATATCTGTTGATATGTCGATCGCTGTATTCAGTGAGGCATTGTTTAACTATTTCAACGGAGATGCCTTTCTTTATAACCAAGAGGTTATATAAGCCCTGCTGAATGCCCTTCGCTGACTTGCAGTACCACGTATTTTGTTCTGATGCTTTCATGATTTGCTTTTTAAAAGTAGCAGGACCAGGGTTACTGATCCCGCTTGCCAAACCTCACTGCCTATGAAGACTAAAAAAGAAACTTTTGAAAAGCCGATCCTTAGAAAAGGACCGGCACCATTAAACCTAATCCTATGAAAAAATCAGTCGTGATAAAACCGCTCGTATTCATCCAGCTTAATCTTCCTGCGCCTCTTCCAAATCCTGCTCACTCCCAACCACACCTGCGCCGTGAAATCCTTCAGGCAATCAATTATTCCCGACATCCTGTAGCGGAACTCCTTTACCGACTCGCTTATAGCGGCTATATATATCAGTAAAAGGGGTATAAGGGCGACCATCCAGATAAAGAGTATTTGTGTCATCGTAGTGGGTTTTATGGGTTTTGGCGTTCTTGTTGGCTTCGAGCATGATCCGGCGGCACAATCCAAAGAGCCAGATAAAGAGGGTTACAGAGGCGAAGAAGATCCAATTCATAGAAGGTACTTTTTAGCGATCTGGCGGGCCTCTTCAATAAGCTTGATCTCTTCATCGGTAAAAAAAGTAACGCCGTGATACAATCCAGAAAGCGTGTCGGGAGAAAGCATTTCAGCTACAGTAGCTAACTTCCTTATGTCTGCCAACAGTGCAGGAGCAGAAGCCGCAAGTTTCGCATTATCTGACGCAGCTGCGGTATGCTCTTCATCAAGCAGATCGCCCTCGTCAGTATAAAAGGGTTCTGTTTGAAGATTCCAGTATCCAGCGTATTCGACTGCGAACCAAGGGCCGGGCGTATGTTTAGATTCTTCTGGCATACTTTACTTTTTTTTCTGGGTTAAGGCCAGCATCGCCCATTGAAGAGCAATTGCAGCCGGGCATTTTGTTTTCATATTGTAGGGATTACTTTTGCCGCCAAATCCCGCTCCGATTATGGTAGCGGGATGCGGACTGATGGCCGGACCAATTACTTTTCCTTCAGCGCGTTTATCTCTCTGCGCATTGATTCTATCGTGTTTTTGTTGCCGAGCAGCTTATTCATTTGATGCTGAGAGATATCCTGAACAATGTTTCTTGCAATAGTTGGATCTGCCTCGGCTGCACGGGTAACTGCGCCAACCAAATACACCTTACCTCTATCGTCCCTTTCAATGAAGGCCCCAAGTATAGCGGGTATTTTAAAGTATTGATTTTCGTCGCCCGTAAGATGTAAGTCAACTTCTTTGCCTGGAATGCAGGTCGTATCTATTGTAATGATAAGTTTTGCCATAAAAATATTTTTACCGCCTTGAGCCCGGTGTTACCCGAGCTGTCCGACGCGTTTATCTTTTAACAAAAAGTCAATTCAATTATCCAGGTAGCGATCGTGAGTAGTGTCAAAAGCGCTACTGCTGTGAGGTGTTTCATAGAGGGTGTTTGATAAATATTTCAGGGATCGAGTCCGCATCATACAGGTAGGTCGTTTTTACTTTCTTGAATACTAGAACTCCAGTTTTTCGCAACCGATACATGTCATCCTTATTCCACCCGGTCAACTTCATCACATCCGAAGCGTTTACCCATACCTGCTTTTTCCTCGGCACTACCTGCGCTTTTATCAGCTTCTCTATTCGGTCCAGTCGTTGTATGATAGTTGCTTCGTTCATTGAAATGTCTTATTGACTATTGCAAAATCGGTTTAGGAGAATTACTTTTGTCTGGCCACGCCCAAAATCCTCACGGAAAGCCTTTTTAACTCCACGCAATATTTTTCTCTGCAAAGACCTCCTTGGCCATATCGGTAGTAAGTCTGATATCCTTCCTGTCAACCCATCGCTTGATGGTCAGCGGATCCTTTTTGAACTTGTCAGCCAGTGCGCCGATCACCTCGAAGGGAAGGGTGACCGGTTGGGTCTGGTCCACTTTTTTGATCTGCTTTGCCATTGTTTTTGTATTTTGTTTCAATTCTGAATCAAAGATAAAGAACTTTCTGAATTACGCAAACATTTTCTTAATTATTCTGAATTTATTTCTGAGATGGCTGAATCGGCTAACATATTGGACAGAACGGAACTATTTATTAAAGCTTACAGAAGACTAGAAGCAGACTCTAAATTGCCTGAAAATAAGCACATTGCAAAGATGATAGGATACAATTCAGCAAGCAGTATTTCTAATATATTGGCCCGGAGGCAGAATATCACTGCTCAGGCATGGAAAACATTTAAGGACCTTTTTGGAATAAAAGAAGGAAAGAATAATTCAGAAGATTTAGAAATTGAGATTAATCCGCGGGAGCAAAATGACCCCTCGCCACTGCAAATAATGATGACATTGACGGAAGCCTTTCGGGCATTATCCGAATCCAGCAGGTCTCAAACAGAAATATTAAAAATCATTGAAAACAAAATGGCCCGGGAGGATACCCAGGCCGCGATGGAAACTAATTTGAATGAAGTTCGATCAATTGTCGATAAACTTTCAAAGGGTCAGAATAAGGGGCTGGAGATTCTTCGGCAGGAATTTGCCAAAATTCACGCTGAGATTGTTCATCCAACGGCAAAAGACAAGCGGAAGATAGGCGGCGGCGAAGGCGGATAAAGCAGTCGCATTCTTCCCTTAGACTACAGGCAAGACATTGGAAGTCCATACGATTGTGGTCATTTAGGAGAGTTAAAAAATGGGTTAAGCCGATGATGCTACTAATCAGGCACACCTATTTCTTAGTGAGAACTTTGTTTGGAGAGACTTCGGAGAAGTAAGAGGATAAAAGTTATATCCGATCGGGCGGCTAAAATAATCATTATTATCAAATGACCAAATTAAAATGAACTATTTTACACTTACATAGTTCACAGTTATACAAATTTTGTATGACAATCAATAAACCGATATATGAAACGATTATTTCTCCCCATGCTTTGCCTACTATCAGGGTGCAAAAACGACCAACAAAGGAACCTCGAACACGCAGACAGCCTCATAGCCGAATCGAAGAAACAATTGCAATATTATAAGATCTCCACCATGGCCGATAGTATTATGAAGGCGGACACAAAAACGATCATGTTCGATACCGTAGGCGTGGGGTCAGGCCCTGTCGTTGTAACGTCCAGCGCTTTTGTTGAGAAACAATATTCGAATTTCAAAGACATGCATCTTAAATACAAAAATGTCTCTGGCAAAAAGATAGACGCTATTCGTTTCCGATGGTACGGTGAAAATGCGTTCGGAGAGCCCGCTGATATGGGCACTTCCCCGGAAAGAGGATTCGGCGGAGGGTTTACCGATTCCCCACTTCTTCCGGGAAAAACCGGATCGGGTACATGGGGCATATTAAGCAGGGACGGGAAAAGGATTATCGCGGCGTGGGCGTATGAGGTTGTCTTTTCGGACGGTTCGAAGTGGAAATCGTCATCGCCGGGCCTTCGTCCTTGACAGCTAAACCTCCTTCATTGCCGCCGCTTGCTCAATAATATCAGCTCCGGTCAGGTGGTAGTACACATTTACCACCTTCTCGCTGATCCCCATTAATTCGGCTGCTGTTGACTTCGGGAGACGGAGCTGAGCGCAGAGGCAGCCGAACGTATGCCTTGCCGTATGGGTCGTTATGTTGCGGCTGCAGCCTATCCGGCCGGCCAGGATCTTTAAATAGGCTCGCATCTTATCCCCGGATAGTGGCGCCGGCGTATCCTTGACCACATCAATAATCTCTGCCAGGGTTTTGCCTATAGGAAGGACTACCCAGCTGCCTGTCTTTTTAGTTCGCAGCTTTAAAAATTCTCCTTCTATCCGGCGCTTATAGTCGAACTGCTCCCAGTCGGAATGCCGCAGGCCCGAGTAGCATCCGAAAAGGAACCAGGTCAAAGTATTATACATGGACCCGTCGCACTTCCTTTTACGCCAGTAGTCGAGCCATTGCTGTCGCTCTTCTTCAACCAGGTAGATTCGCTCAGGGTTTACGTACTTCGGCGTCTGGTAAATCGGCAGCTCACGGAGGATCCCCTCTTTTCGGGCCTTGTTCATGATAGCTTTCATCCAGCGGATAGTCGTGTTGAGGGTGTTTTGGGCCTGACCCCGGTTTCGCTCGTGGCGTTCGTAGTTGCGCATGAACTGTGTCGTAATATCCCGGAATTCCAATTTAGGTCCTGCGTATCTCTTCAGTCGGTTGGACTCACAGGTATACCGCCGCTGCGTGGCGCCATGCATGTTCTTCTTTACGTCCTCCACGAATTCAAAGACATTGACCAGCCGGGTAGCTTTTACGTTCCTGCTGGTCACCAGTTCGCCCGATAGCGACCTGGAAAGAATCTCCGACTCAATTTCGGCTATCTTGTCCCGGAGGGTCCGGTTATACAGCGCGGCATTCGGATGCCTGCCAACCTGGTTGTTTTCCCACTCTTCGGCGCGGATGCGTAGAGCGGTTTTGAAATATCGTACCTTACGGGCAATCGTAACCGCGATCATAATAGGGCCAGTGCCCTTTGAGTTGATCTTGTGTTGCCAAAATACTGGGCGGATGGTGTAATTGTTCATGGTAAAACAACCGGTTAAACGGAGGGTAAAACGAATATAGGTATTTCCGCGATTCCATACGATTGCTTTCGAGTCGAAACCCGCGCCAAATAAGAAAAGCCGCAACTAGTGCGGCTTCTTCGTGACCCGGATTGGATTCAAACCAATGACCCCAAACTTAGAAGGTTTGTGCTCTATTCAGCTGAGCTACCGGGCCTGACCTTTCAGTAGCAATCACCCACCAGGGGCCACCACTCCGAAACGGCGGCAAAAATAAAAAAAAATCCCCACCCTCCCAAACCGTTTTGTGATCCAAGCTTTTAATTATCTTCGGCCCTTGCCAACAACGCCATCTATGGACGTAAAAATCGAAGAAAGCTGGAAAAACGTGCTGAAACAGGAGTTTAACAAACCCTATTTCATGCAAATCACCACTTTTCTGAAATCTGAAAAAATAAGCAACAAAACCATCTATCCGCCCGGAGGCCTTATTTTCAATGCATTCAATACCACCCCATTCGATAAGGTCAAGATCGTGATCCTCGGACAGGACCCCTATCACGGGCCCGGCCAGGCCCACGGCCTCAGCTTTTCCGTCCAAAAAGGCATCCCCCCTCCCCCTTCCCTGGTCAATATCTTCAAAGAGTTAAAAAGTGACGTCGGCATGGCCATCCCCGACCACGGCAACCTGACCCACTGGGCCGAACAGGGCGTTCTGCTGCTCAACGCCTCCCTGACAGTCCGCGCCAACGAGCCGATGAGCCATGCAAAAATAGGCTGGGCCGAATTCACCGATGCCGTCATCGCAAAAGTATCCGCCGTTAAAGAGCATACAGTATTTATGCTTTGGGGTAAATTCGCACAGGAAAAACAGTCGCTGGTCGACGAGACCAAACACCTCGTGCTGAGAGCAGCTCACCCCTCCCCTTTCTCTGCGGACAAAGGCTTTTTCGGGTGCAAACATTTTTCCAAAGCCAATACCTGGCTGATGAGCAATGGCATCGACCCCGTAGACTGGTCGCTGCAATAATAATACATTTACAATGCCCTCATCCAACAAGACCAATAACAATATATTCTGGAACATCTTCGGCCGCATCTGGGCCGTCTGGGTCATCCTGATCTTCACAGCAACCATGCTGGTCTTTATGATCCCTTTCCTCCTGTTCTCCTACACCCAAAAAGACCCCAAAAAAGTCCGCCGCTTCATCTCCTTCTCGCGCATATGGATGGGCGTTTTCCTCCCCCTGGCCGGCTCTCCCCTAAGGATAAAAGGCAGGGAAAAATTCGCAAAAGGCCAGACCTACATCGTCGTCTGTAACCACAACGGACTCATCGACGTTCCCGTCTCTTCCCCCGCAATACCCGGTGGTAACAAAACCATCGCCAAGATCGAGTTTACAAAAGTCCCCGTCTTCGGCCTCTTATACCGCACCGGCAGCGTCATCGTCGATCGCAATGACGAAGCCAGCCGCCGCGAAAGTTTTACAAAAATGAAAGAGACCCTGGACATGGGCCTGCATATGTGTCTTTACCCCGAAGGCACCCGCAACAAAACTAACGAGCCCCTGAAGTCCTTCCACGACGGAGCCTTCCGCCTCGCACTGACCACCGGTAAAGCCATCATCCCCGCCATCATCTTCAACAGCCGCAAGATCATGCCCGCCGGCAAGCCCTTTTATTTCCGGCCCCACCCCCTGGCCATGCATTTCCTCGACCCCGTCACACCCCAACTGGGTGAAAGCGTCGAAAGCCTGAAACAACGTGTATTTAAGATAATGTGGGATTATTATGCAAGTAATGCACGCTAGCGCGTGTCCCCAACAACCGATGCCGTCGCAAACAACTACCTCCAAACCAGCGCCCCAGCGCAAAAGCCTTACTGATCATAAAAATACTTCGTCCTATTGATCTTCAAATCCTGCAATATCCCACTCTTCGGACTGATCGTAATATTAAAAAAGTGTGTATACCCAACCGGCGTCACATTTATCGACATCTGCCAGCAATGCAGATCCCTCGAGATCGATGCCGTCAGCGACTGGATCTTCTGAAACTTCACATCATAATACCCATTCAACCCGATCTTCCACTTCTCCGTCAGATTAAAATCCCCACTCCAGTTCACCGACGACGTCACCGTCGTCGCAAACCCCGTATAATCCGGCTTCTCCGCATTCACAAAATTCAGCGCAAAGGCCAGGTTCAATGACCACGGAATATTAAAATCCGCAAACTGCCCCGGATTATTCCGGATATAGTTGAGCTGCGCCTGCTGCTCCTCCATGGTCAGCGGGATCTGGTCCTGCTGATTCTGCGTCTTCTGCTGCGCCAGCTTTTCATCCTTGGGCTTGCTTTTAAAGCTCGTCGAGATCGCCAGGTTACCCTGGCTGATCCGCCCCAGCGAGAACTTCTTTGCCGACCAGGCATACTTGTCTATGTTGAAGCCAAAGGAGTCCGTCTGGTATGGATTCAACGTCGCTCCTCCCGTTATATTGATGTTCTGAAATAAGGTACTTCGGAAATAGAAGGTTATCGGGCTCAGCTTGAACGAATCCGCCAGATAGTTATAGCTGCCATTAAAGCCAAATCCATCGATGATGGTGATCTTCTTAACCCCCGCCGTCGAAGTATCCGACTTCGACCGGACCTTGATCTCGATGTGATTGTCCAGCCCGAACGAGATCCCGCCAAACCGCCCTTCGCCAAACGCCCCATAGGTAGTCCCGTCGAAATAAGAGACCCGCTGCGTCCGGATCGTATGCGAAGTATCCGCCGAATCATGCGGCGTTCGGAGAGAATAATAATAAGGCCCCGAGAGATCTGGCTTATAGCTTATACTGATGGTAGGCCGGATAACATGGCGTATACCCATCAGGGTGCTGTTACGGCCAAATCCCTGGAAAGTACCAAAGATAGCCGACGCAAGACTCAGGCTGAAAGACATGTCCTCGGCCTGCCACAACCCCTTCTTGATAGATACCGTGTCTACCCGGTTATGGATGAGATCGTACTGGCGGAATAATTTCTGGGAATAGGTCCTCGTCTGCAGGCTGATCCCCGGCGTGACCTGGATCGGCCCCTTCAAAGGCAGGGTCAGCGTGATCGGGATGCTGTGCTGTGAACCGTATTGGAAAGTATCTATGATCCGTTTGAAGCTGAACAGGCTGTCATAAAAGTTGGCGCTACCCGACACCGTACTGCTCAGCCCTATCCCGAATTTCTCATACCACTTGGGAGTTCCGGTGAATTCCTTGCTCTGAAAAGGATATATCGTCGGGGCCGTAAAGGCCAGGTTGGGAAGACTTACGCTTACGATACGCGACTGGTTGTTCTGGCTGTGATTGGCGCCAACGGTCAGGTTATATTTGCCATCCCAGGTCTTGGAATAGGTGATCGAAGAGCTCAGCTGGTTGGTATAGTTGGCCGTCGGATTATTCAGCAGGTACTGATTGTACTTGGTGGAGGCGATGTTCACGTTAGCCGAAAAGCTCTGTCCCGGATGCGCCTTCGTGTCGACCGTATGACTCCAGTTGAAGCTGAAGGTCTTGGAGGTCGTATAGGCATCCTTCCCGATATCACTAAGCAGCTTGGTATTCTGCCAGGCAAAGTTCAGCTGACCGCTGTACCGATAGCGGACCCGGTAGGTGGGAGTTACATAGATATTATACCCGCCATAAGAATAGAGATTGGTCCGGAAGGTCACATCAAAATACTCGTTCAATACCTTATAATATCCCAACCCCTCCAACCCAAGACCGGCCTGGTCATTGGCCGTGAACTGTGGTGGAAGCAACCCGGAATGACGCCCCTGTGTCAGCGGGAAAAAGCCAAATGGGATATAGATCGGGATAGGCACCCCTTCGAATTCCGGATGGATCGGACCGGTGATCGCCATCTTTTTATTGATGATCTTCATCCGGTTGGTCCTGAACGCAAAGTGGGGAGTATCCAGGTTACATGTAGTAAAAACACCCCGATAGCCATAAAATTCCTCAGGCGTGACCTTCTTCAGCTTCTGGGCATGGACATACATTTCCCCCGACTGGGTATTGGTCGTCTGGGTGATCCCCTTCTGGGTCTTTATATTATAGGTGATGGTGTCCGACGTCATCGTATTGTCCGTCTGTACCATCTTTGGCTGGCCAATGACATTCCCCGCGGAGTCGCGGGTCGGGGACGCAATGACGATGTTGTGGTCCTGGTCGTATTTGATCACATCGGCAGTAAGGTCCGCATCCTTGTATTTGGCATTGGCTTTGGAATAAAGGGTGATGTTCCGGGTCGGGATGACCATCACGATCGAGTCGGAGGCTTTATAGTCTATAGCCGACTCCAATGTATCCTTGGAGATCTTGAATTCCGTAGTATCGAGCGTGGGACCGATCTGTTCCTTGATAAGGGCGAAACGGGCAGTATCCGAACCGCTGTTCTTATAGCTCTTGTCGAGGCGGGGTAAATGAGCATAGCCCCCGGGGTGAGTAGTATCCGATGGAACTGTTAGTATTTTGGTAAAACGGCCAAAAGCTGAATAATTTGCAGGACTATTGAGCGTTACTGAGAAGAATAGCGCAGTAAAAATCAATGTCAGAAAATATTTTGAGCTAATTTTGCGTCCGTTATTGTTCATACATTTATAAAAAAACAAATAGATACGGGCTTATTTGGATCAGGGCAAAAAATTCACTAAAAAATTAATTTTTTGCCCTGACACCTTTAAAAGATTGTACACTCGGCCAACGCCTCGTGTACCAACCGGGCGCCGCCCGGTTGTGATGGTGGCAAAAATAGCCATTACTCCATTACGATTGTGTAAGATTATGTGAAGATTGAAGGTTTTGGCAAAATATAAGGACTATGATCAGAAAGACGACCACTTTGTTAACCTTCTGCGCAATGGCACTGGGTTCTTCGTCTTTCGACACTATCCTTTCACCTGATATACCGCAGGGCGCCCCATCGCAAAAGAACCAGCTCCGTACCATTATTATAGATCCCGGCCACGGAGGATTCGATCCGGGTACACATGGACTGATCTCAAAAGAAAAAAATGTAGCCCTCAGCATATCGCTCAAGCTGGGCAAAGCATTACAACAGGCCTTTCCGGAATTAAAAATAATCTATACCCGTACGACAGACATCATGCCGGGCAACAAACCGACACTCCCGGAAGGTATTCGCTACCGGGCCGAGCTGGCCAACAAGTCACATGGAGACCTGTTCCTCTGTATCCATTGTAATTCTGACGGCCGCGACCCCGGCAGATACGCAATCAGGCGTCTCGTACGTTATAAAACAACCGGGAGAGGCAAAAAGAAAGTACAGGTGCCGGTATACGCCACGACCTGGGTCAAAAATACAACCGTGGGGACCGCTACGTATATATGGAAGGCAGACCGAAACCTCCCAAAAGGGGACGCGATCAGTACGGCGAAGGGGGAGTTTGAGAACAGCAAAGGCTCGGCTTTCGACATGACATCCCCCGAAGCAAAGATGCGGGCGCAGTTGTACGAGAAAAAATATTTTGCCAACAGCGCTTTATTGGGGACATTGGTACAGAATGAGTTCATAAGATCAGGCCGCCGCAGCGAAGGAGTCGTGCAACGTCAGGTAGGAATCGGTGTCCTTCAGGCAACAGGGATGCCGAGCGTACTGATCGAAACCGGCTACCTGACCAATAAGGAAGAAGAACTTTACCTGAACAGCAAAAAAGGACAGAACGAAATAGTGCGCAATATTGTTAATGGCTTTACTGAGTACAAAGCCCGGCTCGAAGGACTCAAAAAGACAAAAAAGCAAAAATTCAATAAAAAAGATCTATAGGGACAAGAATGAAAATGATAAAGTATAAACTGGTAGCAGCGATGGGCGGTCTTTTCATCGCCCTTACGGCTTTTTCAGGCGGCCCCGGCGGCGGAAACATCCCCGCCGGCAGCAACATCCCCGGCCGCAGCAACGGCCGCAACAACAACCCCGGCAGCCACCCTGCCCAGAAAGGGGCTATCCGCACCGTTATTATAGACCCCGGTCATGGCGGCTTCGACACCGGCACCAAAGGACTCTACTCAAAAGAAAGCGCTATAGCCCTGGCCATTTCCCTCAAACTGGGCAAGGTCATGGCAGAAGAATTCCCGGATATAAAACAGGTTTTTACCCGCACCACGGATGTCATGCCCGGCGGCGGTTCGACCATCGCCTCCGGTCTGAACTACCGCGCCAGCCTCGCTAACAAATCCAAGGGCGACCTCTTTATTGCCGTTCACTGCAACAACGACGGACACCCCGCAGGCCCTTTCACGATCCACCGCCTCGTCGGTCATAAATATGTTGGCAAAGGTAAAAAAAGACACCGCGTGCCGGTCTACGAAAGCTATACCGGCCACCATACCCGCAAAGGCACCGAATCCTATATCTGGAAAGCCGATCGCGGCGGCTTCAAAGGCTCAGCGATCAGCCAGCGGGGGGAAAGCGAAGGCGATGGCACCGACAGCACCGGCGAAAATGATGCAGCCGACAGCACCGCCTTCGACATGAGCTCACCGGAAGCAATGATGCGTTCCGCTCTCTACGAAAAGAAATACTTTGCCAACAGCGCCCTCTTCGCCACATTGGTAGAGGAAGAATATACAAAGGCCGGCCGCAATAGCGAAGGGGTCAAACAACGTGACGAAGGTATCCGCGTCCTCCAGGCGACAGGCATGCCCAGCGTCCTCACCGAAGTCGGCTTCCTCTCCAGCGTGGAAGAAGAGGATTATCTCAACAGCGAAGAAGGACAGAACGAAGTGGTCCGCAATATCATGGACGCATTCCGAAGATATAAGGCAACGCTGGAAGGCAACAAATGATGCAACCGGCAGTAACAACCGTTAAATAGCCTTGCCATTGAATAAGTTAAAGCGCAGCCCCAGGCTCTGCTCTTTAACGGCAATTTCCCTACATTTGCGATACTCAATGGACTAACAAAATATCTAATGGCACGAGCGAAAGCGACTGCATCAGACCAATAACAAAACATTAACTCCTGATGACTATTTCTAATGAAACAAAGATTGGTGTCATGGCGGTGGTCGCCCTCGCCGCACTGATTATGGGTTTTAATTTCCTGAAGGGCAGCAGCCTTTTCCAACATACTAAAAAACTCTATGCCGTCTTTGACAATGTAGACGGCGTTGAACTTTCCAACAATGTACAAATCAATGGTTTAACTGTTGGAAGCGTGTCTTCGATAAACGAATCCGATAAGGACCTCACCCATGGTATTATCGTTACCATTACCCTCAAAAAAGACGTCCACATCCCTAAAAACTCGGTAGCCGAGATCAATTCCGGCTTTATTTCCTCCGCAACCATCACGGTTACAAAAGGAGATGACCCTCAATTTCTTGCCGATGGAGATACCCTGCTTACCAAAAAGAAGCCCAATATTCTTTCCCAGGTTCAGGAGAGCGTCAACCCCATCATCCTCAAACTGGGTGGCACCCTCACATCCCTGGATTCTCTGATCCAGACCGTCGGGACCCTGTTCGATCCCCGGCTAAAGAATAATTTCAGCTCCATCATCGCCAACCTGGCCGCATCTACAGCCCAGCTGCAGCTTATGCTCAACGCCCAGACCGGCGCCCTCGCCCAGTCATTGAAGAATGTCAATACGTTTACCTCCAACCTGGCCAGGAACAACGACCATATTACCCACACGCTGGAGAACGTCGAAAAGACAACCTCCAACCTGTCCAACGCAAAAATTCCGGAAACAGTGGAATCCCTTAAAGGCGCCGTTACGGAATTGCAGAGCCTCGTCGGCAAACTCAACAGCAACAATGGCACCGTGGGTATGCTCCTCAATGACCGACGTCTCTATCAGAACCTCGAAGGCACTACCCGCAGCCTCCAGATCCTGCTGGATGACCTCCGCCTCCACCCCAAACGCTATGTCAACGTATCAGTATTTGGCCGGAAAGACAAGAGTGGACCACTGATGGCCCCCCTTGACTCTGCGTCGAAACCTGTTAACAAATAAAAATGTCGGCAGAACCCGCCCATCGTACACGAACCGGCCTTCGTTCACTACTGGCCTGTGCAATAGGCCTGTTCCTGTTCACACTACAGGCCCGGTCACAGGTACAATTCCGGACCCCGGGCAACGATTCCATCAAGGTAGTACAGATCCTTAACTCGGAAACATACCGTTTCCAGAAGCTCAACGATTCCATCGAGCTCACCGTCCTTGTAGGCAACGTAAAGATCAAACAGGAAAAAACCCTTATCTACTGCGACAGCCTTATCATGAACCCGCATGATAACTATATCGAATGTTTTGGTCATGCCCATATCAACGACAACGATTCTGTCAACATCTACTCCGATTACCTCAAATACGAGGTCGATAAGAAGATGGTCCATTTCCAGAAGAACGTGACGCTAACCGATGGCAAAGGCACCCTCACCACCGAAGAGCTGCAATACGACATGGCCAATAAGATAGGTACCTATGACCACGGTGGGAAGATAGTCAACAAGGAAACCGTCCTCACCAGCGACCAGGCAGTCTATTTTGAGAATACAAAAGACGTTCACTTCAAACAGAACGTCGTCATGCGCGACCCGCAATATGACCTTACCGCAGACAGCCTGCTCTACAATACCCAGACACAGATCTCGACCTTTATCACCAAAACATTTATAAAATTCAAGGACAGCACGAAACGCACCGTCCTTACCAGCGAAGGTTTTTATGACCTCAGAACCAAAAAGGCCCAGTTTGGCAAACGCCCCATTATCACTGACGGGTCCAAACAGATCACGGGTGACGAAGTACACGTCGATGACAGCACCGGCATCAGCACAGCCATAGGCAACGCGATCTTCAAAGACACCACCGAAGGCGTCACCCTCTACGCCAACTACATGATCAGCAACAAAAAGAGAAGCACCTTTCTGGCTACCCAACGACCGCTGATGGCCCTCAAACAGGACAAGGATTCCATCTATGTCACAGCCGATACCCTCGCCTCAGGCCGGCTCATGGACTTCGAAACAGACCAGCGCCGCATCGCACACGAAGACAGCCTCCACCATATCTATATCGACAGCGTAGAAAAAGTACAGGCCGACAGTCTTCACCGGCTGACCATCGCCAGAAGATCCGCCGATTCCCTGCAAGCCATAAAAGATAGTCTCAATAATATCGGAGATCATAGCGATAGCCTCCGCGCCGGTGTCGCAGACAGCCTGGGGAAAATAGGCCTTGACAGCCTGCATCGGGAGAGAGATAGCCTGGGCCACGAATTTGACAGCCTCCACCACGAACAGGATAGCATCCGCCGCGCCCATGGAGACACCACCGGTATAAAACAAACAGACAGCCTCACCGCAAAAAGACTAAAGGCCGCAGCAGACAGCGCAGCCCGACCGCTTACCCGAAAAGAGCAAAAACAAAAGGAAAGACTCGCCAAAGAGAAAGAATTAGCAAAGATCAAAGCGATAAAAGACAGCATTGCAGATGTCAAATACGACCTGCAAATAAAGCAGCGGGCCTATAAGGATAGTGTCCGCAACGCCCAGGAAGATGAAAAGCTGCGACAGCGCGAAAAAGCAGATAGTATTCGAAGAGCCACGACCATAGAGAATTTCCGGGCCAGGAACCGGGCCGCCGACAGCGTCCGTCGGCTTGCCTATGCCGATAGTCTCAGAAAGACAGGCATGTCCGACAGCGCAGTCAATTATATTCTCGACAGTGCCAACCGACGGCGACGAGCGGACAGTGCGACCCTCGAACAGGCCCGACAGGCAAGGATAGCGGCTTTCAAAGACACCAGCCGAAAGCAGGCGCCGCCCCGACTGTCTCCGGAAGACTCGGCCGCACTGGTTCCTACCACGGATACCAGCCTGCGTTATATCACCGGTTATCATCATGTCCGTATCTTCTCAGATTCCCTGCAGGCCGTGGCGGATAGTATGTACTATTCCACAAAAGACAGCACCTTCCGGCTTTTCTATAACCCCGTAGCCTGGGGCAGCGGCAACTACCAGATCACCGGCGACACGATGTTCGTCTATACAAAGAATAAAAAAGCCCGAAGACTCTATGTGTTCGAGAACGCCCTTTCGATCAACAGAGAAGCCAGCAATTTCTACAACCAGCTAAAAGGAACGACCATAAATTGCTATTTCCTCGACGGAGAGATCGACTTTATCCGCGCAAAAGGCAACGCAGAAAGCATCTATTATATAAAGGATGATAAAAAAGCCTATACCGGTACCAACAAGGCACATGCAGACGTCATCGACATGGTCTTTGCCCCAAAGCTGGACTCCCTGGGGAAACCGGAACTCGACTCCGCCGGCAAATCCAAAGGAAAAGAGCTCAACCGTGTAGTGCTTCGCAACGATGCAGAAGGCAGCATGATCCCAATAAGAAGGGTCAACCCTGACGACATGCGTCTGCGTGGCTTCAAATGGCTGGAGGACAGACGGCCAAAATCCAAACAGGAGCTGTTCGACGAGATCAAAAAGAAAGGCAAGTATGAGGACGATGACCTGCCGGTGTACGATCCCACCGCCCTGCCACCAACACCCCGCGGCGGTATGCCAAAGGTCCTGGTGACACCTCAGACCATCCAAAAAACAACCACCCCGACCACCACCCCTGTAAAACCAAAACGGAAGCCTTAAACCATTCCGTTTTAAGAAAGTCCTAACATAGTCCCGCCAATACAACGGGCTGGTCTTTCGTTCACATAGTTCAAATCCAATTTTATGCGTGTTATCACCCTTTGCCTGGTGCTGCTGACCATCAGCGGCCTCTACAATCGTTTGTCTGCGCAGGATTACAAACTGGCAATGGGCTTACGCCTAAGTACAAGCGACCCTACCCTTAGCAATTCCGTCAGTATAAAATATTTCCTCGACGAGACTAATGCCGTGGAAGGCCTCATCGGCTGGGGCACCCGCTTCGGACTCGGCGGTCTGTATGAAAGACACCAGCTCATCGGCGGCAATGAAGGCCTCAACTGGTTCTATGGCGGTGGCGGCTACATAGGCTTCCAGGACGGAAAGACCTGGCTCGGCCCCACAGGCATCATCGGCATGGATTATAAATTCCCAAACGCCCCCATCAACCTCTCCCTCGACTGGAAACCCGAACTCGATATACTCCCCGATATCAATTTTGTCCCCGGCGCCTTCGCCGTCTCTATCCGCTATACTTTCGGACGCACCACCAGCAAAACCATGCCGCCCACACCCGCCCGGTAAGCTCCCTATCACAGTTTCCAGCGGGTTTACAAACCCGCAAAATCTTGCATACAAAATGCAATACATCCTCTTTATTGCTAAAAAATTATATTTTTATTAGCATGATCCCCAGCACAATTCCTTTCTTCCCCTCTCATTTCGGTATTATTTTTTGACAATTTGCGTTTTTCTGCTGCTTTTTGCACTAATTTAGGAATTCATTAACAAACTAACATGCAAAAGCTGCAGCAAACAAGATCTGCAAAAAACCGCAAAAAGGCGAACAAGGCGATAATTTCCGCCCTGCTGCTGCTCCTCCTTACCAGTTCCCAACAAGCTCAATCCCAACCCCTCCACATCGCCTTCCTCACCGACATCCACGTCTCCCCCGGAGCCGTCAGCGAACCCAATCTCGAAAAGATCGTCAGCGAAATAAATACCGGCCACTACGACTTTGCCGTCGTCACCGGCGACATCTCCAATTCCGGTCTCGACACCGAACTCATCACCGTCCACCGCATCCTGAGCAAACTGACCATCCCCTATCACATCATCCCGGGAAACCACGAAACCAACTGGTCCGAAAGCGCCTGCCAGACCTTCCTGCGCCTATGGGGCAACGACCGCTTTTCCTTTACCACCGGCCCCTTTCTCTTCGTTGGCTTCAACACCGGCCCCTTTCTTAAAATGGGCGACGGCCACGTCAAAGAAGAAGACGTCCACTGGCTGCAACAGACACTGAAAACACAAGCCGCCGGAAAAATCGTTATCTCACTTTCCCATTATCCCCTCGGAGATGGCCTCGACAACTGGTACGAAATAACAAATCTCCTCAAACAATACAATACCCGCCTCGTCCTCTGCGGACACGGCCACCATCTTTCCCGCCATAATTTCGACGGCCTGCCAGGCATCATGGGACGCGCAGCCCTCATAACCGGTTCTGACATCCCCGGTTATAATATCCTTACCCTCAGCAACGACAGCGCCTATGTATATGAAAAGCGGGTCGGCCAGCCCGAAAGCCCCGCTTTCGCCGCCTTCGCCCTCACTGATCCGTCACCCGTGCTGAAGGACAAACAATCCATGATCCGCCCCGACACATCCATCAACATCGCTAATCCCATCACGACCCTTTACCATGCACAGGATAGCGCTTCTATCTTTACCGGCGTCACCCCGATCACAAAAAACAACATCGTCTATGGCAACTCAAAAGGAGAGTTGATCTCCATCGACCCCATCACCAATAAAGTAAACTGGCGCAGCCAATACCCCGGCTCCATCTATTCGACACCGGTATACTCGGACAACATACTCGCCTTCGGCACAATAGATGGTCTCCTCCATGGCGTAGACGCCAGAACAGGCAGGGAAAAATGGCAGCTCGATACCAAAACTCCCGCCATCAGCGAAGGCCTGACAGCCGACGGATATGTCTATATCGGTTCCGGCAACGCTTTCTACAAGATCCGTCTCAAAGACGGCCGGCTGGCCTGGACGAACGATTCTGCGACCAACCAGTTACAGGCCAAACCAGCCCTTTCCCCAAACAAAGACGCCATCGTCTTCGGCGCCTGGGATACACATCTTTATTGCCTCGACACAAAAACAGGACAGCTGCGCTGGAAATGGGACAACGGCAAGTCGCAAAGACTCTACTCCCCCGGCAATACCGTCCCCGCCATCGCCGGCAACAAAGTGTTCATCGTTGCACCAGATCGTTATATGACAGCCATCGACCTCACCACCGGCAAGACCATCTGGCGTGACAACAGCCGCAGGGTAAGAGAGTCCATGGGTATTTCTACCGACGGAAGCACCGTCTTCGCCAAGACGATGAATGACACCCTCATCGCCGTCCCTACCGAAACTACTTCATTTAAGATCCGATGGGAGACCAACGCCGGATTCGGTTACGAACACAATCCCTGTCCCATCCTTGAAAACAACGGTATCGTATACACGGGCACCAAAAACGGCCTGTTCATCGCAGCGGACGCCAGTACAGGTAAGGTCCTGCGGGAACATAAGGCCGGAAATTCCTCGATCAATAAGATAACAGCGGACAAAGAAGGGAATATTTGGATCAGCCTCATCGAGGGAAGTCTCTTCCAATATAAACAACTGTAAGCGGGAAAAACTAAAATTAACACGTTATGAGAAATTTGAAAGCTTTAATGCTATCCGCATTGCTTTGCTGGCTCACCGGCACCGCATTCGGACAGCTCATCAAAGGTGAGGTCCACGACAGGACCTCCCACACTCCCCTCGCCGGGGCAAGTATCACGATCCCGGGTCAACGAAAAGGCATCTCGTCAAACCAATCGGGAGCCTTCTCCATCCAGGCCAACGGGGCAAAATCCTTCACCATTTCGGCTGTAGGATACCAACCCCAAACAATTCCCCTGACAGACGCAACTTTTTACCAGGTCGAGCTGGAGATCTCCGACAAAGCCATGGACCAGGTCGTCGTCGTAGGTTACGGCACACAGAAAAAGGCTGACCTCACCGGCGCCGTCGCCACCGTCGATGTCACAAAGACATTTGGCAGCAAACCGCTCAACGATCCCACGAAAGCCCTGCAGGGCGTCGTCCCCGGTCTTACCATTCAGTACGGCAGCGGCAGCCTCACCGCACCCGCCGACATCAAGATCCGCGGCATCGGTTCCATCAACGGCGCCAGCCGCCCGCTGATCATCGTCGACAACGTACAGACAGACGACCTGTCGGTCATCAACCCGAACGATATCGAAAGCGTATCGGTGCTAAAGGATGCGGCATCCGCCTCTATCTACGGCGCCCGCGCTGCCTTCGGCGTCGTCCTCATCAAAACGAAAACAGGCCGCAAAAATCAGAAACCCGTCATCACCTATAGCGACTATTTCTCCGGGAACACACCCACCGTCCTGGCTGATTTCGCCGACCCGGTTGACGAGCTGGCAGCCCTCAACCAGGCAGGCGTCCGCAGCGGGACCCCCAACCCGAATACCTTCGGCATGGACATGCTCACCCTTCGCCAGGGCATCATCAACTGGAAGAATACCTACGCAAAGACCAACACCGGCCACGAGATGATCAAAGGCCAGGACTGGGACCAGGTCGGCGGCACCGTCTACTTCTATAAGGTATGGGACCCCAAAAAGGAAATGCTGAATAACTACACCTTCTCCCAGCAGCATAACCTCAGCGTCTCCGGCGGAAGCGAAAAGATCAACTACTATATTTCCGGTGGTTACAGCTCCGACGGAGGCATCTTCAAACTGAACCCCGACGACGTAAAAAAATACAATATAACGGCTTCGGTCAATGCCAATGTGACTCCCTGGCTCGACCTGAATATCAAAACGATGTTCCGCAACTACCAGTACGACTACCCCTACCAATACCAGGACTACTGGTACTACTTCTGGCGCTGGGGCTCTTACTTCCCATACGGAACATACCAGGGCAAATACTTTCGCACCAACTCGGCTTATCTCTCGCAGGCGAGCAAATCCAACCTCTCCAGCAACTACTCCAGGGTCGATCTCGGAGCTACGGTCAAGATCCTGAAGAACCTCAGCTTCCGCGCCGACTACACCATCGGCCGCGACAACCTCCTCCGTCACGAAGGCGGCGGACCGATTCAGGCATGGGACTTCTGGACCCCAGGTCCCGTACAGCTGGCGAACATCGCATCTACAGCTTCTGACTTCGTCCAGTACACCTCGGGAAGAAACCTCGTCGATGCCTTCAACGGCTACTTCACCTATACCCCGAACCTCTTCGCGGATCACCACTTCAAATTCATCGCCGGCGTCAACGCAGAAAAAGACGAGAACGTCGAATTTTTCGCCAACAAGCTGAGCCTGCTCGACCCTACGCAGCCTGAGCTGGGCCTCGCTACCGGCACACAGACCGACGGCTCCACTTCCTCCGGTGTACCCACCGGCGGCAGCAACTTCGGTCACGGGAAAAGAGCCTTCGCCGGCTATTTCGGAAGGTTCAACTACGACTACAAGGATAAATACCTCCTCGAGCTCAACGGACGGTACGACGGCAGCAACCTCTTCCCGCAGGAAGATCGCTGGGCCTTCTTTGGTTCACTGTCCGCCGGCTACCGCATCAGCGAGGAAGACTTCATGCAGCGCTTCAAGCCCGTCCTCTCCGACCTGAAAGTCCGCGGCTCCTATGGCGAGCTGGGCAACCAGGACGTCAATACCAACGGCTCCAACATGTATCTGCCGATCATGAACGGCGTCCCCACCACCTGGATCAACAGCGCCGGCACACAGTCCCAGAGCATTCTGCAGCCCGGCTCCATCGCCAATTCACTGAAATGGGAGAGAATTTCCACTCTCGACTTCGGCATCGACGGACGTATCCTCGACAACCATATCGGCTTTAGTTTCGACTGGTACCAGCGCGATAACAAAGGCATGATCCAGCCCACCACCGTCCCCGCCACCTTCGGCGTAACCGGCCCCTATATCAATTCCGGCAACATGCGTACCCGCGGTTATGAGATCAGCATCGACGCTAACTACCGCATCGGGAAAGACCTCGAAGTCTATGGCTCCGTCGGCCTGGCTGACTACAAAGCCATATTCACCAAATGGAACAACCCAAACAATGCGATCGACTACAAGCAGAACTACCAGGGCAAGACCTACGGCGAGATCTGGGGCTTCGAAACCCAGGGCTATATTAAAGACGCAGCAGATTCAGCTTCCATTGACCAGTCCGCCCTCGTCAACGGAGGAAACTTCCATTACGGCCCTGGCGATATAAGGTACAAGGACCTGAATCACGACGGCAAGATCACAGGCGGCAAAGCCACCGTCAGCGATCACGGCGACCTGAAGAAGATCGGGAACAACCAGCCCCGCTATACGTATAACTTCCGCCTCGGCGCCAGCTGGAAAGGCATCGATATCGACGCCTTCTTCCAGGGCGTAGGCCTACGTAAATGGTGGGGCGCAGGCCAGACGGTTTATCCCCTGTGGCAGAGCATCGACGTCCTCTACAAGAACCAGCTGGACTACTGGACACCCGACCACACCAACGCCAGGTATCCCAAACTCTATCCGGGAAATACTGGTGGTACGATCGCAGGTCTCAACCCGGGAAATAACAACTTCTACCCGCAATCAAAATACCTGCTGAATATGGCCTACCTCCGCCTGAAAAACCTGACGGTTGGCTATTCGGTCAACAGCAGAAAGCTCCAGCAGGCCGGTATCACCAAGCTGCGCTTCTATTTCAGCGGCCAGAACATGTGGACCATCTCTAACGTTGGTGCGCCAATCGATCCCGAGTTGACAGACGCCTCTGCCTCCGGCGGCGCAACGGGCCGTGTGTACCCCTTCGACAAAAGCTATTCATTTGGGATGCAGATGTCCTTCTAACCACAATTTGCAAACAGGTTTAACTCTAAAGCAATGAAATCAATAACAAAATATCTTCCAGCCGCTCTGATCCTTCTCACCATGGGCACGGCATGCAAGAAATATATCGACGTTAACAACCCGGACACGCTCTCCGACCCTTCCTTCTGGAAGACCGAGAACAGCGTCCGTACCTACAACTGGGAATTCTACAACGAATTCCCCGGCTTCGGCAACGGCTCCGGCACCAATGGTGATTTTTATTTCACGACGCTCAATGACGACCAGACACCCTCGTCTTTCAACACGTTCCCCGCGAATGCACCGGCCAACTCCACCGACTGGACGTTCAACACTACCGTGCTTTCTTCGTCTAACGTGCCGACCTACACCCTCCTGTCCTTCGGGTATATCCGCAAGGCCAATATCATGCTCGACAGGATCGACCTCGCCAACATGGACGCTGCATCCAAAGCACACTGGAAAGGCGTTGCCCACTTCTTCCGCGCCTGGACCTACTTTAAGCTGGTACAGGAATACGGCGGCGTACCCTGGTACAGCCATGGCATCGACGTCAGCGACAGCGTCAACGTATACAAACCCCGCGACACACACCAGTTGGTCATGGACAGCGTCCTGGCCGACCTCAACTTCGCCGTTGCCAATCTCCGGACCGTCGACCAGCCCAATACAGTCAACCGCGACGTAGCCCTCGCCCTCAAGGCCCGCGTCTGCCTCTGGGAGGGTACCTATCGTAAGTACCACACCGAGCTGACCATGCCCAACGCAGACCAGTACCTGTCGGCAGCAAAGGATGCCGCAAATACTCTCATCACCTCGGGCACTTATTCCCTCGACCCGAGCTATCAGACAGCCTATAACAGCGAAGACCTTTCCAAGGACAAAGAAATACTCCTATACAAGCGCTACGACGCCGGCGTCCTCATGCACAGCACCATCGCCTATCTATACAGCACCACCGTCCTCAACGGCCCTTCGAAGGCTGCTATCGAATCCTACCTCTGCACAGATGGCAAACCGATCACCCTTTCATCCCTATACCAGGGTGACGCTACGCTGAGCGCCGTAAAAAGCAACCGCGATCTCCGGCTGGGCATAACCATCGATACCTCCCACTACGCTTACGCAGGCGCGGCCTACAATTCAATTTCATCCAGCACTGGCTATCGCCCCATCAAATGGCTGCCAGATACCATTAAGCTCAAAACCTACCCGACTCAGATCAACACGAACACATCCGACGCGCCGCTGTTCTGGCTGGCCGAAGTATACCTCAACTATGCCGAGGCCGCGGCAGAGCTTCAGGAACTGGGCAAGTACTCGCTGACCCAGGCTGACCTGGACGCTACGGTCAACAAGCTCCGCGCACGCGGTAAGGTAGCCGCGCTCACGCTCGCCTATCTGCAGGACCCCACCAACGCCGACCCCAAAAAGGACGCCGACGTATCAGCAACCATATGGGAGATCCGCCGCGAAAGACGCATCGAGTTGATGATGGACGGCTTCCGCTACCAGGACCTGATGCGCTGGAAGAAAGGATCTTACTTCACCAGCAGCACCAACCCCGATTCGTGGCTGGGCGCAAAAGTTCCGGGCAATCCGAAAGTACTTCTCAATGCAGCCGGCTATATAATGCCTTATGCAGCAAGTACCTCCCGTACCTTCATCGACCCGAAGAACTATCTGTCACCGCTGCCGACGAACCAGATCTCGCTTTATCCACCAACGATCCAGGCCACTATGCAGAACCCAGGCTGGTAAAAAATGCAAAAAAATTGCACCTTTTTATTATTTTGGACGCAATTGAACCATCAATATGTTAAAACAGGAAAGGCAGGCCTACATTCTACATCAGATAGATCTTCATAACCAGGTACTCTCGGCTAACTTAAGCCAGGATCTGAGTGTCTCTGAAGATACGGTAAGACGGGATCTGCAGGAACTGGCAGATGGTGGAAAGATCATCAAAGTCCATGGGGGCGCCCTGTCCCTGTCCTTTAATGATTTCCATTCCCCATCCAAACACATCTACGCCCATGCACAAAAAAAGCTCATCGCCAAAAAGGCTATCCAGCTTATTGGCAAGGACATGTTTGTCATGACGACCGGCGGCACCACGCTGATAGAACTGGCCAAGGCGCTGCCGCAATCTTTGAAAGCCACCTTTATCTCCGGCAGCATTCCAGTGGTAATGGAATACACCTATCATCCCAATATCGATGTGATCCTCATCGGTGACAAGGTGTCCAAAAATTCAAAGATCACCGTCGGCGGAGATGCCATCGCCAGGATCAGGCAAATAAAGGCAGACCTCTGTTTTCTCGGTGTCAATGCCATCGACGCCCAGCATGGCATCACCGACAACGACTGGGATGTTGTACAGATCAAAAAGGCAATGATCGAGTCATCTCAAAAAGTGATCTGCCTTTCCATCGCAGAAAAGATCAACACCCTCCAACCAATCATGGTAAGCCCGATAGAGGACATCGACGTCTTAATAACAGAACTGTCACCGGACGATCCGGTATTGGAACCCTACCGGAAAAAAGGGATCACCATTCTATGATCGCTGAATAAGATCACAAAAGCCCCCGCCACCAGCGGGGGTTTTTTATTGCCGCCCATGTAAAAAATGCCAGTTACTGCCCGCAAACCTGCACTTTCTTGCCATTTTTAATCTCAGCCTTGCGTTTTTTTGCTGGTTTAGCGCTAAATTGGCGGCCAGGGACCCGGCCAACCAACCCGGTCTAACCAAAACAACATGCTCAAACCGGAGAGACAAGCCTTTATTTTACACCGGGTCAATCTGCACAACCAGGTGCATTCGGCCAATCTCAGCCAGGAACTGGAGGTATCGGAAGATACTATCCGCAGAGACCTGCAGGAGCTGGCCGATAACAACCGCCTCATAAAAGTACACGGAGGCGCCTTATCCCTTTCCTTTAACGATTTCAATCACCCCTCAGCCCACGTATACGCGCATCCCCAGAAAAAGCTCATCGCCCGCAAAGCCGCAGCCCTGATCCAGAACAATATGTTCGTCCTCACGACAGGCGGCACCACCCTGATCGAACTGGCCCGTCACCTGCCCCCTACCCTGAAAGCAACCTTTATCTCCGGAAGCCTGCCCGTAGCGCTGGAATATACCCACCATCCACTCATCGACGTGATCCTTATCGGAGACAAAGTGTCCAAGAACTCAAAGATCACCGTGGGTGGCGAAGCCATCGCCAGGATCCAACAGATAAAGGCGGACATCTGCTTCCTCGGCATCAACGCCATCGACGCAGAGCACGGCATCACCGACAATGACTGGGAAGTCGTCCAGGTAAAAAAAGCCATGATCGGGTCGGCACAAAAAGTTATCTGCCTGACCATCTCAGAGAAGATCAATTCGGTTCAACCCTTCCACGTCTGCTCCGCGGAAGAGATAGACATTCTTATTACTGAGCTACCCCCCGAAGACCCACGCCTGGATCCCTATCATAAAAAAGGTATCCAGGTCTTGTAGCGACCGTTCTCATGAAATGAAACACTAACCATCCTATTCGTTGCGCCAATGGAACACCAGTAACTGTTAACTTGATTTTCTTAAAAAACCAAAAAGTAAAGTGATGAGAAAATGGAAGCTTCTTAATGTGATCATGTTTGTCATACTTGGCATGATCACAAACAACCTGATGGCTCAAACGGTCCCCATTACCGGAACTGTGCTTTCAGACGATAGTACACCCCTGGCAGGGGTAACGGTTAGAGTAAGTGGCACAAGCCGGGCGACTGCTACGGATAATAAGGGCCACTTCACCATTAATGCAAATGCAGGCGCCACGCTGGAATTTAGCTTTATCGGTTTTGCACATCAAAAGATAAAAGCCGCAGCCGGCATGGAAGTACACCTCGCAAAAGGAGAATCCGGCCAGATGACCGACGTCGTTGTTACGGCGATGGGTATCAAAAAGGAACGGAAGGCATTAGGTTACTCCGTCTCCGACCTCAGCGCACAGGAGCTGATGAAAAATAAAAACACCAATGTCGTAAATTCTCTGGCGGGTAAAGTTCCCGGTGTGAACATCACGCAATCCAGCGGTTCTGCAGGCGCCGGAGCTACCATAACCATCCGCGGTGGTAATTCCACCTCGGATAGCCGGCAAAACCAGCCCCTGTTTGTTATCGATGGCGTCATATACGATAACTCGACCTCTGTCACCGGCAATTCGGGTACCGACGGCCTGACCCGCAGCAATACGAGCTACTCCAACCGTATCATGGACGTAAACCCGGAAGATATCGAAACCCTGTCAGTCCTGAAAGGCGCCGCGGCAGCCGCGTTGTATGGATCACGGGCAGCGGACGGCGTCGTGATCATTACCACAAAAAAAGGGGCCGAAGGCACAGTAAAGGTCAATGTCAACAGTAAGGTCAGCACCTCCTGGGCCAACAAGCTGCCGCAGGTGCAGACAGAGTTTGGCAATGGTCTTTATTCCACCAACGGGGTCTTTAACAACACCACCCCTACTCCCGGTTCTACAGCTCCGGCATTCAATTCATGGGGACAAAAGATCACATCGTCGGATACGGTCTATGACAATATCCGCAATTTCTTTCAGCACGGTACGGTATATGACAACAACGTCAACGTATCCGGTGGTTCAAAGACCGGCTCTTTTTATTTATCGGCCTCCAATTTTGACCAGACAGGTATCGTACCCAATACGGATTTTGATAAGACGACCTTCCGCTTTAATGGCGAACAAAGATATGGACGCCTGACATTGAATGCCAATGTAGCCTATTCCATCGCCAATACCACAAGGACCCTGACCACTGGCGGTTTGTACGGCGGCGGCGGCAATGGCGTAATGGGAGCTGTCTACAGCTGGCCCCAGGTGTTCAACATGAAGAATTACATCAACGCGGATGGGACACAGAGCCGGAAATTCGCCGGTATTCTCCCCCTCGAAAACGATATCGACAATCCCTACTGGATCATACACAAGGATAATTTGACCTCACAGACGAAACGGTTCACCGGAGGCATCAACGGCAGCTTCAAAATTACAAACTGGTGGGATGTTATAGGACGTGTAGGGTACGACCAGTACAATACAAATGATTATACCTACATCGCCCCGGGTTCTGCCGTGATCCCATTGTATCAGAACGGACGTTTGAGCAAAGACTTCCTTGGCTATACTTACACCACGACAACCGTGATGACAAATTTCCACAAGACATTCGGAGATTTTGATACACACCTGATGCTGGGTACCACTTCTGAAAATACGGAAACACCAGCCCAGAATCTTTGGGGATACAATTTTATTAGCGGCGGTAATATCAGCTTCAGCAACATTGCAACGACAAATCAATTCTTTAGGGACGGCCTGACAAGAAAACGACTCGTGGGCGCTTATGGAGAGGTCGGCATTTCCTACAAAGATATTGCCTATATCACTGCAACAGGACGTAATGACTGGTCGTCGACATTGCCACTGGATAACCGGTCGTATTTTTATCCTTCCGTCAGCGGCTCATTCGTTTTTACAGAGCTGTTACCCCATAATACCATTCTTTCTTTTGGTAAGCTCCGGGGAAGCTGGGCGCAGGTTGGTAAAGACGCCAACCCCTATGCAACCCTTACTTATGTGAATCCCCCGATCAGCATCGGTTCGTTCACAGGGATCGGCAATCAGTATACGGCTGGTAACCCTATTTTAAAACCCGAAATTCAAAATTCCTGGGAAGTCGGCGGAGAGCTGAGATTCCTGAAGGGGCGTATCGGTGTGGACTATACGTACTACCACAGCCAGACAGAAAACCAGATCGCCCAGCCACGTCTGTCCAATACCAGCGGATACATTTTGAATTCCATCAACTCGGGATCTGTGATCAACAAAGGGATGGAATTAGCCATCACCGGTAAACTGATCTCGCAAAAGGATTTTGGATGGGACGCAACGCTGAATCTCTCCTATAACAGGGGCAGACTGGGTTCTTTCCTTCCGGGTGTAGCCTATTTCTACCCGACAGACGCGCAATTCGGAGCCGTACCCTTAAAAGCAGCATCCATACCCAATGGCGGGTATTTCCTTGGAATGACCGGCCCCCGGTTCCTCCGCCAGGCTGATGCAAAAGGAAACGAGATCCCGGGTGCCCGCTTCCAGGTCGATCCTACAACAGGATTATATAAGGTCAACCTCAACAACCCGATCCTGGGCAACCGCGAACCCAGCTATATCGGCGGCTTTAGTAATACGTTCCGGTACAGGAAATTCCTCTTATCCTTCCTTATCGACCTCCGCAAAGGCGGAGACGTATTTAACGGTACAGAGCAGGTTTTGGTTTCAAATGGTCTCAGCAAAAGGACTACGCTGAACGACCGTCAATCGGTCACCGTCAGCGGAGTCAACAGCCAGACAGGAGCGGATTTTACCCAAACCTACAATGCCAACCAAACCTATACCATCAATGGATCGAAGTTTGACGGCAAGTATATGATCCAGCAGTACTGGCAGAACTACGCATCCAATGACCCGAATTTTATCACTTCGGTCAATTGGCTGAAACTTCGCTCCTTGTCGTTGTCCTATGACTTCACCAGCATGCTGGGCAGCAATCAAAAGGTCATCAAGGGTCTTTCAGCAACTGCCGTAGGCACAAATTTATTTACATGGACCAACTATAAGGGAATGGATCCAGAGGTCAGCGCAGCCGGAGGAACAGGCGGCTCAGGCTCTACAGGTATTGACTACCTCGGTGTACCCGCAGTAGCAAGCTTCACTTTCGGGATAAACGTTACGTTTTAATCAAAGGAAAAAAACGAATTATGAGAAATATAAAATATATCATATTGGGTTACCTGCTCATCCTGGGTTCAACCTCTTGTAAAAAATGGCTGGATGTAAATACAGATCCAAGTAACCCGAGCAGTACAACCGCACAGATCCAAAACAGGCTGCCCTGGATCCAGCACTTTTACAGCTATACGGCAGGAGTTAGCAATTTTCGTACAGCATGCCAGGCCGGTGTCTATTATAGCAACAATGCCAACAACAATGCATTCACCACGACGTGGATAGCAAATACCGGCAATCTGACCTCTTATCAGACATGGTTTGTAGAAGTAGCGTCCAATCTGAATGACCTGTACAATACGGCACAGACACAAGGAGCCTGGTCCTATATGGCCGCTGCCGATGTATTCTCAGCAATGGGTTATATGGAAATGCTGGACCTGTATGGCGAAATGCCCTATACACAGGCCACAACGACGGGGATCCCAAGCCCGGCATATGACAACGGAAAAACCATCTACAACGGGTGTATGGCAAAACTGAATGAAGCCATCAGCCTGTTTGGCAAGACGCAGAACCCCGCATCCACCGCTTTTTCTGCCGGGGATATGTGGAACAACGGAGACGTAAGCAAGTGGATCAAGCTGTGCTATGGATTGAAAGCCCGCTACATGCTCAGGCTGTCAAAAAAATCGGACCTGTATAATGCAGACTCTATTCTGTATTGCCTGTCAAAAGGGCCCCAGTCCAACGCCGACAACGTAGTCCAGCCAGGCTTCAACAACAGCACCGTAACCGATTACCTGGAAAACGATCCGGTCGTGACCAATGGCAACTTTGACTATGCAGGTTATGGCAGCAATCAGCGGATCTCACAATACTATTACAATCTCCTGACGAATATGCGTGGCTCGGGAGTGACCGATCCCCGGATGACAAAAATTGTCCCGGCTTCCATGTCTGGTATTCAATTGGATGGCAATGGCAAAGTGGCATCTTATTCCTGGGCACGTTCGATAGGCACCGATTCCTATGGTCCGTCAACCCGCCTGGTCCAGGGTGGCGCCCTTTCCATCGCAACGGCAACTTATGCCACTGCGGATACAAAAATAAAATATCCCATAGCGGACGGAACGGCATTCGGAAATTTCACCGCTGCACAGAACCTGTCAGGACGGCCTTACACGATCAGCGGCGATACCGTGATCATAACATACAAGGCGGGCTCCATATTTATAAACAGCACCAACTACCTTTATGCCGGGGATACTTCTTATGTAAATCTGCGTAGCAGCTCTATTGCGACATCAGGCATACCCGCTCAGGGTCAGACGGACGTCAGCTGGTATCCTTCGGCAGCCGCGTTCAATGCCGGCGCCGTCGGGTCTACAGGCTCATTCCAGACCCGCCCCGTTTCCGACGAGGAGATCCTGACCTACCACGAGATGAACTTTATCAGGGCCGAAGTATATATGAGAAAAGGGGATGTCGCAAATGCCTATACAGCCTATCTGGCAGGTATCCAGGCACACCTGGATATGATGCAGGCAAAGCTGATCAGCTGGAAAGCTGCCGGGTATACAGCCACGAATCCTGATATGGCGCCGATGGATCAAAGTGCCATCAGCGCTTATATGTCGAGCCCCGCAGTCTGTCAGGGTGCAGGCGCCCTGACCATGTCGGATATCATGCTACAGAAGTATGTCGCCATGGGCTGCAGCATCGAAAATTTCAACGACATGCGTCGCTTTAACTTCAGCGCCGGAAATGTCGGCGGCTTCGGCGTGGTCTATCCCGGATACAATCGCGGTCCCTTATACGCAGGCTCATCGCTGTATACAGGTTCCTCCCCGACAGATCCCCGGTACTGGCCCCGCCGCTGGGCCCTGCCAACAACCCTTGAGATCAATTACAACCTGACAAATGCTCTCGCGATCAACCCTCACGTAACAGATCTCAATATCTGGAGCATGCCCGTTTGGTGGGATTGCGCAACAGACGCAGAATACAATGGATACCTCTCAAAATAACAATGGTTAAGGACTCTAAGCTGGCAACATGAGGAACAAGCCCCGCTTCGGCGGGGCATTTTTTTTATGCCACATGACCAAAAAAAAGATAACAAAGAAAGATCGAGCTGAGTAAGCTCACCAGGTCAGCCAGCAACATCGCCCCGATCGAATACCGCGTATTCCGGATCGCCACCGACCCATAATAAACCGCAACGACATAAAAAGTAGACTCCGACGAGCCCTGCAAAATTGCTGACAGCCGCGCCGCAAAAGAGTCCTTGCCAAATGTATCCATCGTGGATACCAGCATGCCCCTTGCACCAGCGCTGGTAAGCGGTTTTATAAGAGCAGTCGGTAACCCATCCACAAAACGCGTATCCGTCCCCAGGGAAGAAAAGAAATGTTTTATCACATCGATCACCGCATCAAAAGTCCCGCTGGTCCGCAGCATACTTATCGCCGCCAGCATCCCCACCAGGTAGGGTATGATCCGTACCGCCGTATCAAATCCCCCCTTCGCCCCTTCCGCAAAAGCTCCGAAAATATTGATCTTCTTATACAAAGCCCCCGCGACGATCAGCAAAAAGATCAAAAGGATCAATCCCCCGCTCAGCGCCCTCGAAAAAGATTGTACATGATCCGCATCAAGACTCTTTAAATAGACGACAAGGCCGCCGATAAGGATACTCAGACTCCCGATCCAGACCAGGATCTCGCGCTGAAAAATATTTATCTTTTGTTTGAACGCCACTATACACATCGATGCCAGCGTCGTCAGAAAAGTAGCGATCACGATCGGGATAAAGACGTCTGTCGGATCATGCGCCCCTTTCGAAGCCCTCAGCGCGATCATACTGATGGGTATCACCTGCAAACCCGAGGCATGCAGACAAAGGAACATGATCTGGCTGTTGGAAGCCGTCTCCTTATCCGGGTTGATCTCCTGGAGACTGTCCATCGCTTTTAAAGCAAACGGCGTCGCCGCATTATCCAACCCCAGCAGATTGGCCGAAAAATTCATGACCATATGTCCCATAGCCGGATGCCCCTTGGGCAGGTCCGGAAAAAGTCGCGAAAAAAAAGGGCCCGTGATCCTTGCCAGCAATCTCACCCCACCCGCCTGCTCGGCAATACCGATCAAACCCATAAACAGCGCCATGATACCAATAAGGCCCAAAGCCAGCGAAACGGCATTCTTACAGGTCTCGATAAGCCCATCCGCCTTCTGAACCCTATAACCCGGCGCCGCCACCCCACCCGGCGCTCCAACTCCACCCACCGCCGGCACCCCAACAACCACGGACACGGTCCTTAAAGTATCTCCCACCTTCCCCGTCACCATACTGCTCAATATCTCCTTATCCGCCGGAACAAAGGCATACCGCGCCCCCGCCACAACAATAGAGATCAATATAAATGCAGCCCAAATCCTGCTTAAAGCCATAATTGTCTGTCTTTTATGCTTAACAGCCTCAAATTACCATTAATTGCCTAATTTCGCGGCCGAAAATGTGCCGGAGATGTGCTTTTTTTAAAAGGTAGCACATCCCGGCAAACATTAATATCTGTCCTTCGGACAAGCCGCTGGAAGCGGCTTAAAATGATAAAAATTATGGCTTTACAAGCAGGGATAGTAGGATTGCCAAATGTTGGAAAATCAACACTTTTTAATGCGGTCAGCAACAGCGCCAAGGCGCAGGCGAGCAATTACCGTTTCTGCACCATCGAGCCCAATACCGGCCTGGTAGACGTGCCCGACGAACGCATCGACAAGCTCGCAGAACTGGTAAAACCCGACCGCACCGTGCCCACACAGGTTGGCATCGTAGACATCGCCGGCCTCGTAAAAGGCGCCAGCAAAGGCGAAGGCCTCGGTAATAAATTCCTGGCCAATATCCGCGAAGTAGACGCCATCGTCCACGTCATCCGCTGTTTCGAAGACGAAAACATCCTCCGCGACGAAGGAGCCATCAACCCCGTCGGTGACAAAGAGATCATCGATACCGAACTACAGCTGAAAGACCTCGAAAGCGTCGAAAAGAAGTTCAGCCGCACCGAAAAGTTGCTAAAGACCGCCGACCCCAAGGTAAAGGCCGAATACGAGGTGCTCAAACGTTGCAAAGACCACCTCGAACAAGGTAAAAGCATCCGCGAGCTGGGTCTGTCAAAAGAAGAAAAGGCGGCCGTCGCCGACCTCTTCCTCCTCACCGAAAAACCGGTCCTCTACGTCGCCAATGTCGACGAAGCCTCCATGCATACCGGCAATAAGTTCTCCGAAGCCCTGAAAGCCGCCGTCGCCGGCGAGAATGCCCAGGTGATCGTGATGAACAATTCCATCGAAGCACAGATCTCCGAAATGGAAGACCCCGCCGACCGCGCCCTCTTCATGGAAGAATACAAGATGACCGAACCCGCCCTGAACAAGATGATCCGCAGCGTCTACAAGCTCCTGAACCTCGCCACCTATTTTACGGCCGGTGTCCAGGAAGTACGGGCATGGACGATCCAGGACGGCTGGAAGGCGCCACAAGCTGCCAGCGTGATCCACACCGACTTTGAAAAAGGGTTTATCAAAGCCGAGGTCATCGCCTATAAAGATTATATCCAGTACGGATCGGAATCCGCCGCCAGGGACAACGGCAAGCTCCGCATCGAAGGAAAAGAATACGTGGTAAAGGACGGAGACGTCATGCACTTCCGCTTCAACGTCTAACAATAAAAGCCTCCAGATCGGAGGTTTTTTATTTCATCAATTAATAGAAATATTTCGATAAATAGATAAATATCCTTACCTTTGCGCCAGCACTCCAAAACATCGAAACATTCAAATATAACTATTTGTGAAAAAATCCATTTACATCATGGCCCTCGGGGCCTTCGGCATCATAACCACCGAGTTCGGTGTCATCGGCATCCTCCCCGATCTGGCAAAAGAATTTCATATCTCGATCGACACAGCCGGCTGGCTCCTCAGCGCCTTTGCCTTAACCGTGGCCCTGGCCGGACCATTTACCAATATGCTCACGGCAAAACTGAACCGCAAATTCGTGATGTGCCTGGTCCTCGGCATCTTCGTTCTGTCCAATCTGCTATCCGCAATCGCACCCAGCTTCACCGTCCTCATGATCGCCCGTATCCTGCCCGCATTCTTACATCCCGTGTTTTGGGCAGTAGCCATGACAGCAGCAGCCAAACAAGCCGGCCCGAAAGACGCTCCAAAAGCAATAGCCATAGTCATGGGAGGTTTAAGTGTTGCAACCGTATTAGGAGTGCCCCTGACAACCTATATGGCCGATCTGTTCAACTGGAGAATTTCATTCGTCGTGTCCGCCATCATCAATCTGCTGGCGTTTGGCGCTCTCTTCCTGTTTGCCCCATCCATGCCCGTTAGCGAAAGCCAGGCAAACCCGGCCAGCCAGGTAAAAATATTGCGTAACCCCCATTTGTGGGTCAAGCTCCTCGCATCAACCATCATACTCGCAGGTATGTTCGCAACCTATGGTTACCTGGCCGATTTTCTGGATAAGGTATCGCATATGAACGGAGCACAGATCAGCATAATGCTGCTGGTCTTCGGAGGTACGGGTATCATCGGCAACTGGCTTACAGGTATAGCGCTTAGTAAAAATATAACGCTCACGGTACGTCTGTCACTCATCCTGCTGGTAGTAATGCATATTCTGGCGTACAAGTTCGGAGGCTATTTTATACCCATGATCATCATTCTCTCGATATGGGGTTTTATTCATACCGGAGGTTTCCTGGTAGCCAATCTTCATCTTACACACGATATCAGAGAGCCGGAACTCGACTTTGTCAACAGCCTGCTCCCTTCATTTTTTAATGCAGGAATTACCATCGGTACACTGCTCGGCGGCTTTGTCATCGCGAAATACGGCATTCATGAGGTCATCTGGATGACTGTGCCGCTGCTCTTACTGGCTCTCGGGCTGACCTTTATTACCGCTCCTGACAAACGAACAGCCAGAGCGGAAGCCAGGATCGGGTTATCATAATTATCCCTATCTCCAGTACATCGGCCCATCCCCATTCTGCACATAAGTCGTACCCTTCGGCACCACCGGTACCACATTCCTGTCCGCCCCCGGGTCAACATTGTATTGCTTCCCGTCCGCCGGAATAATAGCCAGGCTCCACAACCAGCTCGCAGCCATCGATTCCCGGTAATTGGTCCCTACCAGCAGATACCTGCCATCCGGCGAAAAGACCGGATTGGCTTCTATCTCCGTAGAGCTGGTCACCTGCACCAGGTTACTCCCATCCGCATTCATCATCCAGATATGATTCCCTCCCGCAAGCGCGATCTTCATCCCGTCAGGACTCGCGGCGATATCCCCCCAGCTGGCAAAATTAAATTGCTTCACCAGGCTGGCCTGGGTAAAGGCGGCGTTGGTCCGGAAAAGCCCATCCGATGTCGTAAAAAGAATCGTCTTGTCAGGCATCCATACCACCGTCGAAGACAGCTTCTTTCCCTGGAAAGAAGTGATATTATGCGATACATTCCCCTTCAGGTCCATGATGACAAGCCCATCGTCATAGGTTGGCGCAACAGCTATCGTCGATCCGTCCGGGGAAAGAGTCGGGGAAGTATAGTCCCCATCAGCCGGGTAGTACTTGAATTGTGAGACAATCGTGCCATCGCTCAGGTTAGTCAGCGTATATAGGTTAGCGTCATAATCTGTCCCCGGCGCATCTGCAGACGTGAGCATACGTTGCCCATCCTGGCTGATATAATAGCTGTGCAAACTCGTATTCTCCGGCATCACCTTCGATTCCACCCCATTTTGCAGATTGATCTTCTGAATGCCATCCGTCGCCCACTGCACATAGATCGTTCCCGCCCCCAGGCTGCCTCCTCCCCCTCCACCGTTGCCGCCGCCATCATTCTTCTTGCCGCAGGAGACCAATACAACCAAACCGGCTACCATAATATAAAATTTCATATAAAAGGTTTATATGAAGGTCCCGAAAGCCGGCAGGCCAAACAATACTCCGATACCAGTAATTTTCATATCCCGGAATACCAGTAGAAAAAAAGCCTCCCCGAAGGGAGGCCTCTTACCTGGTCATAAGCTAAACCTAAAAAACATTATAAGCGTAGCTTATATAATACACCCCGCCGATCGCAGGGTTGCCATACTGGCTTATATAATAATGGTTAGTCAGATTGGTCGCCCCCAGCTTGATCATCGACCGGATATCCAGCAGCTTATAGCTGATCTGCGCATCCAGCGTCCCAAACGAGCTCACAGGGCCCTGGCGGAAATCGCTCTCCGTATAATAAGAGTTCTGCCAGCGATAGACTACGCCAAAACCCCAACGGCCCTGATGACCAAAACCAGAATTGGTCAGCCCCACATTAAACCGGAAATTGGGCGTATTCCAATAGGTCGTAAAGGTCGAATCAGGGTTGTGAATATGATCCGAAGACGCATTCACATCGATAGAGAAATTGCTTGGCAGGATGAATTGTACGCTGGCACCAAACCCATACGTACTCACTTTGTTCGCACTGTTCACAGAAACAGAGAAACCCCGGTAGGAATTGGGATCGTTGGGATTGATAGTAGCAGGATTACCCGACTTCGACTGGATCACGCTTACCCGTCCGATAAAATCATTGATGCGGGAATAGTATCCGTAGACATCCAGCAGGATCTTCTTATTGTATAGCCCTTTATACCCCAGCTCATAGGAATTGACCGTCTCCGGCTTGTAGGTACCGAACGTCTGCAGCTGGCCCGTATTCGCATTGATAACCGGGTTGGTATCGAAGTGATAATAATTCCTCAGCTGAGGCAGCCCCCCGATAAGAGTGCCGCTCCCGATATTGAGGTTGATCCACTGGTTCTGATTGGTGGGAAAACGATAGGCATTCTGATAAGAAGCCCGGATATAGTTGTCGGGCGCCACCGTGACCACGGCAGAGACGCGCGGCGTGAACTTGCCTTTGAAATTGCTGTTCTTGTCATATCGCCCCGAAGCGGTCAGCTTCAGCTTGTCCTCAAAGAATTTCTTCGACAGCTGCAGATAGGCACCATATTCATTCGTATGGATCCGGCCGGCACTGTCCGCAAAAAGAGTACCCTGCGAATTTAGCACGTACTGACGCCAGCTGGCGCCCACGATGACCTCCGCAAATTTCACATAGTCCGTCAGGTTATATTGGCCTTCCGTCTGGTACAGGTTCGTACGGTCAACAAAAAGCCCGCCCCTGGGTATCGGTATGCCACGCACCTGGTCCAGCAGGGCTTTGAATGCCGAGGTGCCGGGCGCAGGAGCCGCACTGCCATTGGCCTGTGTGGCATCCGCAAACTGCCGGGCCTGCACATTGGCCGCCGCAGGCGTAAGCCCCAGCAAACGCCCCTGTATATAAGCCCCCGAATACTGGGGATACCAGCTGGCAGCAGGATTGGCCGGATTATAGCTGGGTTTTATCGCTTCATTGAGCAATTGAGAGGTAACTGTCGCATTAAAGGCCTGCCCAGAATTCTCCTGCGTCGTATAGGCGCGGATAAACCAACGGTCCGACCGTAGCTCCAGCTTATACTGCCCGACCTTCAGGTCCTTCAATGAATACCGGTCGCTACCCGTATACACCGTATTCCCCGTACCATAATTGCCCACCAGCGATAATAGGAGATTGGGCTTTAGCTTAAAATAAAGCCCGGCGTTGAGCTTGAGGATCTCCGTGGTAGGATTGATAATATCCGTTTCCTTGAACCCGGTTCGTGAGACAGGAAAAGACTTTGATCCGTCAGCAGCCACGATCTGTCCGACAGGACCAGCCAAAGCAGGATTTGCCGCTATGATCGACTGAGCCGCACCGGCCAGGAAGGGAGTCGTCGACGTATTGCTGATATCCAGGGAGGTCTCGTCACCATATATATTCACCCCATTGTAATTGGGATCGGACAGACGGGTTCCCGCAATAGGATGATTCTTGCTGCCCGTGCCGGTACCAGTATAATTTGAGCTGTCCGTAGCAACCCAGTCTTTTGCATTGACATACTGGATGCCGATCTTAAAGGCAAACTTTTCGCTGACCTTCTGCCCCCAGCGGATGGCCGCATTGTAATAGGCGGATGCTCCAACAGGGTCCTTGGCCCTGGAAGCCAGATGCATTCCACCCACTTTTACCTCGGCACTGACACCCTGGTACTTAAAAGGATCCTTACTCGTGATCAGCAGCGTCCCGTTCATACCGCCTGAGCCATATAAGGCCGAGGACGCGCCGGGCAGCAGCTCCATATTGTCAACGTCCAGCTCGGAAAGACCCACGACCGAACCAACCGAGAAATTGAGACCGGGCGCCTGGTTGTCCATTCCATCCACAAACTGGTTGAACCGGGCATTACCACTGCCATTAAAGCCCCTCGTGGTAACAGACGTAAAGGTCATGCTCGAAGACGTTACGTCAACCCCCTTTATCGTCCGCATAATATCGTAATAGTCTGTAGCCGGTGTATTCCGGATAGCAGCAGCCCCCACCCTTTCAATGGACACGGGTGATTCGAGGATCCGCTCCGGCACACGGCTGGCGGCAACGACAACCTCCGTACCAAGAAATGAACTGGGCTTAAAAGAGATGTGCAGAGGTTGGGAAGCGCTGCTGACAGGAACTTCCTGCAATTCGAACCCGATGGAAGAAAAGACAAGAGTAAAAGGAAGGGCCTGGGTCGTCGTCAGCTTGAAATTTCCCTTATCATCGGTAAAAGTGCCCGCAGTCGCCCCTTTTATCGTGACAGAAACAGCAGGGACCCGCTCGTTGCTCCCGGCATTTGTCACATTACCTGTTATCGTCACGGAAGTCTGAGAGAAAGCCTGAAAAGAGAATAGGAGCATTAAGGCCATTACAGCCAGTTGAATTGGTTTTTTTCTCATTGGGCAAGTTTTCGTTGATAAGCTTTTTTTGCCGGGGCCCCTCCGGGGACCTCAGGTATTACTAAAATACACATTGTAATCTTGATCTGAAAATATAATTTTGCCGCATGAAGACTCTCCAGTTCCCAAATCAAACAAATTTCTACCGCGGTAAGGTCCGTGACGTTTATACCATCAACGATAAATGGCTGGTCATGATCGCCTCCGATCGTATCTCCGCCTTCGACGTCATCCTGCCGCGCCCGATACCCTTCAAAGGACAGGTTCTTAACCAGATAGCCGCCTATATGCTAAAGGCCACAAAAGACGTCTGCCCCAACTGGCTCTCCGATATTCCCGCACCCAACGTGGCCATCGGTCAGAAATGCATCCCCTTTCGGGTAGAGATGGTAGTAAGAGGCAATGTCACCGGACACGCCTGGCGCACCTATAGTTCGGGAAAAAGAGAGCTGTGCGGCGTATCCATGCCCGAAGGCCTGAAAGAGAACGATTACTTCCCCACGCCCATCATCACCCCCTCCACAAAGGCCGAAGTCGGCCATGACGAAGACATCTCCCGCGAAGAGATCATTCGCCGCGGCCTGGTAGGAGAAACCGATTATGCACAGCTGGAGAAATATACCCTCGCCCTCTTCCAGAGAGGCCGCGAACTGGCCGCCAAAAGAGGCCTGATCCTCGTCGATACAAAATATGAATTTGGAAAGATCGGCGATACCATCTACCTGATGGACGAGATCCATACCCCCGACTCCTCCCGTTATTTTTATGCCGAAGGCTTCGAAGAAAGACAGGCCAAAGGGGAAAAACAGCAGCAGCTGAGCAAGGAGTTCGTCCGCGAATGGCTCATCGCCAACAACTTTATGGGAAAAGAAGGACAGACCGTCCCTGAAATGAGCGATGACTGGGTCGATATCATCAGCAAACGATATATCGAACTATACGAGCGGGTTATCGGTGAACCCTTCAAGCCACAGCCATTGAGTGATGAGGAGACCTTTCAGCGGGTATTGTATTCTCTCGGGAATCTCCGCTAGCGGTACCCGGTCTCCGGAGTTGCCACCCGGTCGGCGCCGGCCCCTATTTGGCCACTCCCCCTTTTGGTAGTGTAAAAGCAAAAGTGCTCCCCTTGCCGGGCTCACTTTCTATGCGCATCCTGCCCCCATTGCGGGAGAGGAATTCCTTGCAAAGCATCAGCCCCAGACCGGTGCCGGCCTCGCCTTCCGTACCACGGGTCGTATAATAGTTCTCATCCATCAGCTTCTGCAGGCCTTCCTGGCTGATACCTGTACCCGTATCCTGGACCAGGACTTCGATGTGCGAAAGCATCTCCCGCGCGTCCACACAGATACAGCCTTCCTCCGGCGTGAACTTTATCGCATTCGACAACAGGTTACGCAAAACCAGGTTGATCATATCCTTGTCGGCATAGACATACACCGGCCTTTCTATCTTACTCCGGATATAGATATGCTTGGCTTCCGCCTGCAGACGCAACAGCTGTACTACTTCCTTTGTGATAGTGGCAATGTCCAGCAGCTGCGGTTTTACGGATTCAGCCTGCATCTGGCTCTTGGCCCATTGCAGCAGATTCTCCATCAGGCCCGTCGTATAGGTCAGTTCACTCACCACCTCCGGGATAAGCAGCTTGATCTCATCTCCGGGCAGATCATATAGCTGAACGTTCCGGAACAACGTCCTGAGCGCATACAAAGGCGCCTTGAGATCGTGCGCAATGACCGAAAAGAGCTTATTCTTCAGCGAGTTCAGCTCCGTCAGCTGATTGGTCTGCTCCTCCAGCAACGCCGCCTTCCCCGAAATATCCGCTTTCTGCCGTAAGATCTTGAGATTGCTGCGCCGCAGCTGCCAGTTCTTATCCCTCGTCTGCTCCTGGTAACGCGTGTTTTCATTCTTTATCAGCAACAGACCATAAAAGATAAAAAAGATGGCCAGCAGATGATTGAAGAGATAAAAGTAAAAATTGGTCTTCTCCAGGCTAAAGTCATAGTCCTTCCATATGGTACAGACCATAAAATAACAAGCCATGGAAAGAGAAAAGGAAAGAATAATATTGTAAATATTGTGCAGGAAAAAGACTGATAACACCCCGTACAACACAAAGAAGAATTCTATACCGGCATCTATCCGCAGGGCATAGATCGCAGCAGTACACACCGGGTACAACGTAAAGTAGATGATCCTGGCCAGTTCATATCGCTCGTAATAGTTGGCAATAAGGACGATACAGCTGATAAGGGCAGGAGAACAGGCGACGATCCAGGCGACGACAGGCAGTTGCGCCCTGTTGAACAGACCCGCGATAGGAAGGATGATCCCCGCCAGCAGCCCAAGGAAGTTCATCGTGTTAAAGATGCCCAGCTTCCTTTTTTCATAGCTGCCCAGAGAGGGCCTGTACCCGATGTTCCAGATATAACCACGGAAGCGGAAAAAACCTTTTACAGCTTTATGCATGGTCAGAGCCTAGTTTAGTTTTAAGGGTTCAACCGGGTACGGGTGAAAAACGATTTAGCGCTACTAAGTAAAAAGTTATAAACGTACGTTATACACTTTTTGTTGGATTCAAAAATATCTGATTTTATCTGAAATAAAAACCGTTACATATGTAGTTTTTATACTACACGTTTATCGGCAAAAGACATCCCCCCTTAAAACGGTGATGGTAAACCGCAGATATGACTCAAAACCACGTCTTTACAGGGCTTCAGCTGTCGTCCCAGAGCAGAGATAGGCCTGCCAGGAGTTCAAAAAAGATGCTTCGCCCCTCAGTCGTGCTTCAACGGCGGCCTGAGACGCGCCCTCGACTTGTTAAATATATGTGTCCCCTTGTCGATCCCCTTCCGAAGCTTCTCCTGCTCCTCCACCGGTAAATGTATCGTCTCCTGGCAAACCGGACTGCAACACCCCTCATAGGTAGCCGCACAGTCCGCACACTGGATGAACAAGAGATGACAACCCTCATTCCGGCAATTCGTATGAGTGTCCGCAGGCTTGCCACACTGATGACAACAGGCGATGATCTCGCCGCTGATCCTTTCCCCCAGTCGATCGTCAAAGACAAAGTTCTTGCCCCGGAACTTGTTCTCCAGCCCCTTCTCCTTCACAGCATTGGCGTAGTTGATGATCCCGCCTTCCAGGTGGAAGACATTGGTAAAACCCTGGTGCAGGAGATAGGCGCTGGCCTTCTCACAACGGATCCCACCCGTGCAATACATGATGATCTTGCTGTCCTTCCTGTCCTTTAACATGTCCGCAGACATCGGCAGCTGCTCCCGGAAAGTATCCGAAGGCACTTCCAGCGCATTCTCAAAATGACCAACCTCGTATTCGTAGTGGTTGCGCATATCCACGACAATCGTCCCGGGGTCCTCCGTCAGCTGATTAAAGGTCTCAGCATCCACATACTGCCCCTTCCGGCCCATGTCAAACGCCGGGTCCTCTATGCCGTCAGCCACTATCTTCTCCCTGACCTTTATCTTCAGCACCCAGAATGACTTTCCATCGTCCTCGACAGCAATATTAAGCCGCAGATCCTCCATGTGAGGCAGACTCCGCAGGTATGCCGCCAGGGCTTCAAAGGAGGAGGCCGGGACGCTGATCTGCGCATTGATGCCCTCCGCAGCCACATAGATCCGGCCAAAGACCCGCAAGGCTTCCAGCGCAGCATACAGCTGGTCCCGGAAAACCTTTGGATCCCCAACAGGAAAATAACGGTAAAACGAAAGGGTGGTCCGCGGCTCAGTCTCCTGGTAGAGACGCTCTTTCAGCTCCTTCTGGGAGACTCTATTGTGTAAGACGGGCATAACCCCGCAAAAATACAAAAAACTTCGCTTACAGTCGTCGCTGCAGCAGGCCGCCGCAACCTACCGCTGCCTCGCCCCCCCGCGGGGACCAGGACTAAGCAATCCGCCAAACCCTACCCTTATCCCACTCATATAATACCTCCCGTTCATCCACGACCCGACCCAATCCACCCGCAGCAGCTTGAAAATATTCTCTATCCCCCCAAAAACCTCCTCATAATGATTATTCCCATTCACATAGAACGCATTTGCCCCACCCACCAAAAACCAGTTCAGCTGCCGGAACAGCGGGATCTTATTTGTCAAAAACCCATTGAAATGATGCTCCACATGCCCCGTCACATAAAAAGAAGCCGTAGTGCTGTTGGCATAATAGGGCGCCAGCTGGAAGCTGTTCAAAAATTCACTGGCCACTATCGTCTGGTTGCCATTAAAGTGCTGGTAGTCCTGTACGTATACACTACGCGTATTCAAAAAACCACCCATACTAAACCGATATTTCAGCTCTCCCTGCAGTTTCAGATTCACATCGTCAAACACCGAGAACCGCCACTTGTCAAAGTTGACATCACTACCCAATATCCCGCTCCACCCCTTCTGGTATTCCAGCGACAAGGTCGGATACTTCGAACCGATAGATACCTTCCGCCTCGGGAATTCAATAAATTGCTGCCCCGGCTGAAATTCCATATTCACCGTCGAGATCACCGCCTGGTGCCTCACAAATTGCGCTCCCAACAGCTCGGTCGGGTAGTTCGGCGTGAATTTGGTCGTACTCGTCTTCGCCCAGGTATAATCCGTCGTATTGTTCAAAGGCATCCGGTCGGCATAAAGCCCCTTCACCGTCAGCCTCAGCCCGTTGTCAAACCGCGTATTCGAACCCACCTCCGCAAAATAGCTCTCATAGATCTTCATATAGTTCCTGCCCCGCAACAAGGTATAGATCGAATTCAGCCCCTCGCTGATCGGGTTCTCCCCATTGAACTGTGACACCCGCTTCCCGCCCGACAACGACCAGGTCTGTACCGAAGAGCTCACTTCATCCCCATCCCGCTCAAAAGACCGCTTCGACAGATTCAGCATCCCCCAGGCATTCAGATGCGTATTGTGAAACCCATATCGCAGATGCGGATAGAACCGCAGAAATGACCCGTTCTTCAACCCCTTACCCACCGATCCCGACACATTCAGATCGATCCCCTCCACCGTATTATAACCCACCCCCGTCACCAGCGGATCAAAAGAATATTGCAAAGGCCTCGGCATCCGGTAGTTGCTGCGCGTAAAACCCGACCAGACGACCTGCCCAACCTTCACAGGCCCCTGTTTCCGAAGCAGGGAATCCCTGTTCGCCTTCGTCCCCATCGAATCCCGGTTGTATTCATAGATGCTGTCCCGGATCGTATAATTCACCTTTTCATCAGGCTCCAGCGGCAAAGGCCGGATAGAGTCCCAGTAAGCCTTTGTCTTCTTGTTCACAGCCGTATCATACCGCACCAGGACATTGTTGAAGAACTGCTTCTTCCACCGTGGGTTTACATCATAGTCGTTGTAGACATTGACAAAATTGCCGACCGCCTCGATCCCAAAGATGTTAAACGTAAAATAGACCGTCTGATCCTTGACCTGCCATACCTTCGAACTCACCGGCGCATGAATCTGTCTTATCTGCAACGTATCCAATATTTCGAGCTGCGACGACTTCAGCAGCAACAGGTCCAGACTATGTATCCTCCACTCCCCATCCACAATGTCTATCGTACCCGAGAACAACGGCTCATATTTCCTCCGGGGAATAACCTGTATCTTATTCACCTCCTTCCCCTCCTCAAAAAAAGATCCTAAATATTTATACCGGTAGTAGTTCAGCGCTCCATCCGCAACAGGCGAGATAAATCCCCTCGGATTCAGCCTGTCCGACAAGACCACCACATTGTTCTTATAAAAGTTGATAAAGGTCGGAAAGCCAAGCCCATATCCATTCGAGCCGCTTTCTCTCCCGGACAGCACCTCCAGCTTTATCTTACCCGGTCGCTTAAATGCCACCTTCGTCAGGTTCTCCGACAGATAGATGATCCCCTTTCCCGCCGGGTCAACGCCCATTTCCTTCTTGTCCTTGTCCTCGATAGCCTGCCCCAACACCCTCTTTGGCAGCTTCCTCGTCTTTATCAGCGTCTTGATATAAGCCTCGCAGGTAAAAGAGTCCAGCGGCTCCTCATAGTCTTTTCTTTTTTTTATGGCATGCCGGATGATATCATAAGCAGGGTCTTCACCACCCGGACGAACCACCACCTCCGCCATCGACAGCTCCAAAGGCTTCAAACTAAAGTCAAGCACAACAACTTCCCCACCCACGGTGATCTTTTTCTCCTGTCGCGTATAACCCACATATTGACAGACTATCGTATAGGAACCGGGAGACAGTTCGAAGACGAAACGTCCTTCAGAGCCGGCTGTTACACCTCTTGTCGTGCCTTTCACCAGAATGGAAGAGTAAGGAAGAATGGTTCCTTTGTCATCTCTAACGGTGCCGGTAATACGCGTAGCATAGACGCCCGCAAAAGAGAACAGGACCAGGACGGTCAGGATAAGATGACGTAACATCAAAAGGATTTAACGGGCTGCTTTTAAAAATGACCCCGTGATCGCGGCGGCCCCGCCAACCAGGGCGCCTATAAAGGCCGTGACAAAAATCAGGGCGATCACCGACCCGCCCAGGGGAAGGATAGCTGCGATCTTTGCCGACAGGATGCTGTTGTTTAGCTGGTCGATCCCCAGCGCCATCCCTCCCCATAAAAGGAATATGGCAATAAAGCCCGCAAAAAAGGACTGCAAAGGCTTCAATGGGATCAGCGCGCTGACCAGGAAAGCCACCAGCGCTATCGTCCACCAGGGCAGAAATAACCCGCAGACAAAACTCAGCAGGGCGATCAGTAGAACGGAAACCAGGAATTTTATCATCAGAAACTATCTTTATTTGTTAAAATGCATAACCCATTTCACCCTTTTGTCCTTTGTTTCATCCTCCGCCATTACCCATAAAGGATAATACCGGCCCGCAGCCCAGCTGTCGATAAAGGTATCATAATAAGGACTGCCCGGATTCCCGCTCTGCCCTCCCGGATAGACACCATACGCCTCCGTCTTGCTGGTCAGCTGTACGATCATCCTCCAGCTGGGACCGTGGAATTGCTTGGCCGCATTGATACAATGGACGCCTCCGCCGATAGGCAGATGGGTACGGCTCAACTGCGGCAACCGCAGCAGATGCCGCGCCCAGGTGTCTTTATTTTTTGCCCAGGAGAGCTTATCGTTTTTCTCATCCTGCTGCAGCAAGGGCACTACCTTCAGAAAAGCATCCGTAACGACCTGGCCCAGCGTTTCCTTTTCCGGAGTATTGATATTGTCGATAAAAGACCAGGCCGTATCCTTCAGCAATGCCTCAAGCACCGTGCTTTCGTGCGGAGGATGCAAATCCAGCGTCGTCTTTGAGAATTCATCGTCAAGGATATTTTTCAGCAGCTGATTCCACCAGTATTTAAAGACGACTGGCCCCTGTTCCCCTGGATTATTAACAAGATTCCACTGCCGGAAAATATTGAGATAAACCGTCGCCCTGTCATCCAGTTTCGACCGGTCGATATTCTTCAACAGCAGCGGACGCGCCATTTCCGCAAAAACGTCAAAATTGTCCGTCTGCATTTTCATCATATCCGCAGGCGTTATGGAATTCATATTGTTCAATATGCGGTTGATGATCAGCCCCCTGTAGATAGGGAAGTCGCTTCCCAGGTAATAGGGATAGGTAGAGTCCACCGGTTCCTGGTTGGCGCTGCTGACAAAACCCCGATCCCCCGCCGTGTCGATGATCATATATGGGTTTTCATCCCTCGAGATCGTGTCCTGCCACATATAAGAGCTGTCTTCTCCCGGCATGACAAAAAGCCCCTGTCCCTTCCACTTGGCCGGAAAGATCCCCTCCTGGCGAATCGCCACTTCGCCTTCCTTGTCCGCAAAGACAAAGTTCTGCCCCGGACATTTAAAGGTCTGTAAAGCCTCCTTATAGTCGTTGTAATTCCGGATCGACTGGAATCTGCTAAAGGTGCTCAGCTCATTGGACGTATCCGCAGCCTTCCAGCGGACAGCATAACTCCGGTTCGAGGCGATGTCGGAATAGCCCGTATAGGTGGGGTCGAACATCACCGGACCCAGATCGGTAGTCGCAACCGTATCATAATAGGTGGCCGCGTCCTTTATCTTTATCGTATCGACACGCATCACTGCCGGCTTCCAGGCGCCATTGAACCAATACTCCCGGCGGCTTTCATCCTTGAATTTTATACTGTAGTAGTCCCGCACATCCCGCTCCGAATTGGTGATCCCCCAGGCACAGTGGTCATTAAAACCGATGATGATAAAGGGCGCCCCGGGAAAGCTTACCCCATACGCGTTGTAATCCGGCGTATGGATCTGCATCTGGTACCAGATAGAAGGCAGATTGGTGCTGAGATGCGGATCGTTGCAAAGAATGGGCGCCTTGCTAAGTGTTTTCTTCCCGCTGATAGCCCAGTTGTTGCTGCCATTGCTTTTCTCCGGTTTGAGCTCCCGGTCTGTCACCGTTATCGGGTTGTTGAAATACAGCGAATCCGCAGTAGCCGGCACCTTGGGCACAAAACCCGGCGGCAGGAACCGCTTCCCCTTCGGAATAATAGGATCAAGACTGTCCTGGATAGCCGGATAGAGCTTGGCAAAATCCTCCTTGCTAAAAAAGCTCTTGGCATTCGTCATCTCAAAGTCATTGTCACCACCAGCCAGATCATAAGCCATATACTTGACAAACAAGGCTATCTTAAGATTGGTCCAGGGCTCCGGCCTGTAGTTGAGCAGCTTGTACTCCAGCGGCAGATCGCTTTCCTTCAGCTGGCTGATCCAGGCATTGACACCCGCAGTATATGCATCACAGTCCTTTTTTGAGTTGCTGTCCGACTCCATCTCCGCCAGTGACGCCTTTGCCGCAGTCACCATTCCCAACCGTCGCATAGCCCGGTCATACGTCAGATAGCTATTATCCTTACCCGCACCAAGCACCTCGCTAAGCCTGCCCGCAGCAGCAAATGTCTGGAACTCCATCTGCCAGAGACGAAACTTCGCATGCAGATACCCCTGTATGTAACAGGCGTCCGCCTCGCTATTCGCATAAACATGGGGAATAAGGGATTCGTCGAAATAGACATCTCCTTTGCCGGCTAATCCCGGCAGCGTCACCGACCCGGAAAAGTCCGTACCAACGGGCTCGGCATTTTGCCAGAAACCATGCTGGGGGCTAAGGAAGCTGCCAAGGACAGGTGTCTTTTTCAGATCACCCCATTGGCGGTTAAGGCATACTATCAGTCCGGTCGTCAGAAAGAGAGAGATTAGAAACGGAACAATTCTCATACCGGTTGGTTTCGGCCAAATGTAGTTTATTTTTTCAAATTCCCGAAGCGTCCCCTAAACAGCAAAGTGGACTACAGGCCCACTGGCCGAAGGCCCAACATAAAATGATTTCGCGCCGAAGGTTATATTCAACGAAGAACCAAAGGCGCGAAATAATACCACAAAATGGTATTGTTACTCTGCATTTATCGAAGCATTTTTGCATAAGTAAAAACGTCATTCAACATAGTTCAGGTGGTTCAGGTAGATGATAGGCCGGTCCCGGAAACGGGCCGGCTTATATTTTTATCGCAACATCGCGACAAGCTTCTGCATCTCTTCTTCCGTATTATACGCATGCAGCACTATCCGCAGCCGTTCGCTTCCAGCCGCAACAGTAGGCGACAATATCGGACGCACATCGAGCCCTGCTTCCTGCAAACGAGCCGCCAGTTTCTTCACTTCTTCATTACCCGGCACGATCACCACCTGTATAGCCGTCGGACTATCCAGCCGCTGATAGCCAATATCCGCATTCCTAAAAAAAAGAATATTCTTCCCCAGTCGTTGCCTCTCCTCATTCAATAAAGGCAAAAGCCGGTAAGCCACCGCAATGGCCTCCACGCTGACGGGCGGCAACGCCGTCGTATATATAAAGGAACGCGAGAAATTGATAAGATAGTCCCTCAATAACGCACTGCCCAGCACAACGGCTCCATGACATCCCACCGCCTTCCCAAAAGTATGTACCCTTGCAAAACATTCGGCCTGTAATCCCAGCTCCTGCACCAACCCCTCCCCTCTTAAACCGATGATCCCCGTGGCATGCGCTTCATCTACAATAAGCTGCGCATTGTACCGACGGCATAAAGCCGCTATCTCCCGCAAAGGAGCCAGATCCCCATCCATCGAAAAGACCGATTCGGTTACCACAAAACAGGTCCCGTCCGTAACAAGCCGGAGTTTCTTCTCCAGCTCCGCGACATTATTATGCACAAAAGAAAAGGCACGCGCAAAAGACAGCCGCATCCCATCCCGTATAGAAGCATGACAAAGTGAATCATATAAGACCGTATCCCCTTTCTGCGGAATAGCGCTCAACACCCCCAGGTTGGCATCATATCCGGAGTTAAAGATCAACCCCGCCGGAGCCGCATGAAACTCCGCCAGCATCCTTTCCGTCTCCTCCACAAGCGCATAGTTCCCAGCCAGCAGACGCGACCCCATGCTCCCATGCCCCAACCCGCCCAAAGACGCCTTCCCGATCAACCCATTTGTCGCAATCCCCAGATAGTCATTCGAACAAAAATCCACCTTTCCCTCCGGCAGCTTTAGCTGCCGCAAAGCATTATCCCCCCTGCGCTCATCCAGCTTCTTATTCAAAAAATCCTCCGAAAGCATACTCGATTTTCCGGCAAACCTACATAAATCCACGGAATACCTATTTTTGCCGGATGGAAACCACTCCCGAACAAAAGAACATCCTCGGCCTCCAACTCCCAACCGATCCCCGCTGGGTCGACCTGGCCGCCATCGGCCTCGAAGCCATCCTCACCGACCACGCCTGGTGCGAACAAAAAGCAGCCACCAGCTGCATCTCCCTGATCCAGCGTTACAGCGCCAAAGACAAGCTCGTCCAGGACCTGTCCCCCATCGTCACCGAGGAATGGGGCCATTTCCGCCTCGTACTCGCAGAATTGCAAAAAAGAGGACTCCGCCTCGGCCGCCAGCGCAAAGACATCTACGTAAATCAATTGATGGAATTCCAGGAAAAAGGAGGGAATGAAGACCAGCGTTTCCTCGATAAGCTGCTCATCTTCGCCCTGATAGAAGCCCGCAGCTGCGAACGCTTCAAAAGACTCAGTGAAGGATTGGAAGACCCCTACCTCCGCCAGTTCTACCGCCGCTTCATGGAAAGCGAAGCCGGACATTATCATCTCTTCATCGAACTGGCCGAAACGTATATCGACAAGACCCTTGTCAGAAACAGATGGAAAGAATGGTTGGAATACGAAGCAAAGATAATGGAGTCAAGCGAAGTACGAGGCGACAGGATCCACTAAACTATGCCCCCTAATTTCTTAATATAATCCTCCACATACTCCCCTATCCGCTTCCTGCGATACTGCATGATAAACCTTGGATGCGCAAGCGGAACGATCTCTTTAAAAAACCCATGCTTTGTATTGATCCTGCTGAAATATTTAAAGTTCGTCCCCTCCCCTAAACAAAAACAGGTCGTATACGTCGGCATCGTCTCCAGCTGGACCCGTATACACTTCAGCATGAACGGCTCAAAGTCCTTTATCAGCTGCTTGTCATCATAATAATTCAAATTCTTCCCATGTTTCACAAAACCCAACGGTGACATCCCCGTGATAAAGAACTGGCCAAAAAAGGCCTCCACGCCCCCATACCCATGGATCACCCGATAGACAAAATCCGCAGATAACTCCCCCTTCTTTTTCATGTCATTGGGAATACCACATTCCGTCTCCAATCGTACCGGATCGGTAAAAGGCACTCCCGTTAATCCAGCCCCATGCCGCCCCGGGTTGATCCCGAAAATAAAAGCCCGCGGCCTCGCATCCGAATAGAACTTCTCATAGAACAAAGAAGCCAGCTTCAAAGTCGCCGGCTCCTTATAAGGATTCATGATCTCTATCCCCTCCCCCATAACAAAACGGGGACGAAGGTTCCTGTAAAAATGGAGAATGGCCGCAGCCTGCGTATCAAATGGTCCGGGCATAGTTGACAAATTGCCGCAAAGCTACCACTTAATCATTATCCTTCACAGCTGCGGCTTTAATCTTTATCCCCCGCAGCCGCAGCCTTGAAAAATGCAGCCCTCACCGGGGCAGGCACGGAAGAGTTCTCCCCCTTTGCATATTTCCAGATTATTTCATTCATTACCGCGTCAGGCACCCTATCTTCTTTTGAAAAATCGAGTTTGCCGGATAAGATCGACAGCCTGTTCTCTTTGACGTTCTTTTCAGTCAGGTCTACCTGTGCCGGCAGCGCCACGAATCCTGTGGATTGCGGCTCTTTTGCAAAGCAGCGCCACATTGGGGTCGCAGCTGCATCGTATTGGGTCATAGGCGGCATTCCCAGGATCAGCTCGATCGTACGAAGGACGGAGGAAGTGGAGTAACTGGTGTGATCGACGAAGCCGCGTTTCACAAAGCCTCCTGCAACGTAGACGGGTGACCGATGAGCGTCTACGTGATCCGGTCCGGCCTGTGCATCGTCTTCCAGCACGAAGACTACACTTTCATTCCAGATGGAGGACTTACTCAGGTGCTCTACGAATAAGCCGACAGCAAGATCATTATCCGCCACATGTGCAAAGGGTGTAGGCCTTCCGACCGCTGTGCCTTCGGTATGGTCGTTGGGAAACTTCACCGTACACAGCCGGGGCACTGCATTTGCCGCCAGCAACGAATCAAATTCCCTTTGCCACAGATAGCAACGGCTGGTATCCCTGATATTGCCATTAAAGCTCGGGTAGTAAGGACATACATGCCCCGCTAAAGAGGTCACCTGGGGTTCAAATTTGTTATTGGAAAATTCGCCGTAGGTCCTATAGGGGATGCCGGACCGTTTGCAATCATCCCAGATATAACCGTCTTTATTATTAGCCACTTCCCGCATGCCCGAAGATGCTTCTGTACCTCCTTTCCTGCCGTAATAAGAGGGCCAGGTTTTTTCGAGGAAGTCTGTGGCATAGGCACCCATGCTCCAGTTGTGGCCATCGGAACTCACTTCGCCGTCCACATAGAAATTATCCAGCAGAACGAATTGCTTAGCCAGGGCGTGTTGGTTAGGCGTGACTTTTTCACCAAACAATACCAGATCCTTATCGCCGTTTCCTTCCGGCATATCTCCCAGCACCTGGTCATAGGTCCTGTTCTCTTTGATAATATAGAACACATATTTAATGGGTGAGCTGCCTCCGATCTTCTGCGGAACGGGATTGCCGGCCTCACCTTCCGCCAACTGCTCTTCTTCCTTCCGATAGGGCGTGTTCTTATACACCTCCTGGGAGTAAACGGCCATTTCCTTATCGTCGGGAACATCGACGATCTCCAGGTCGCCCTTGAACATCCCGGCAATATATTGTACTTCAGCGGGTTTATTGGGAATGCCTTCATGCAGTACGACGGGTTGACTCTTAGCCATTGGGTTCGGTCCATGTGGATTTGCAAAGCCCGAAAGCCCCTTGCCATTGGTGACGAACAGTTTGTTGCCCGCAACCCGGACACAGGTGGTATACCAGCCGGCGGGAATAAATCCCTTGGAGACGCTGTTTCCAGGCTTGCTGACGTCGAACACTGCCAGGCAATTGTTGTCTGCGTTGGCAATATAGAGGGTCTTCTCGTCGCGGCTGAGTGATACGCCATTGGTTGTCGAACCACTCAGTTTAGTCGTATACAGTGCGGCATTGAGTTTCTCCAGCACTTTTCTCTTTTTGATGTCGATGACCGAGACGCTGTTGTCATTGGAATTGGCGACATAGAGATAAGCCCCTTTTGCGGTGAGGCACATATCATTGGGGTTGTCTCCAACGGTTACGCTGTCGATCATCTTGTTCTCACGGGTATCGTAGATCAGAATTTTATCGGCGGCCCAGGCGCTGATATATAGTTCTTTTTTGTCAGGCGACAGCAGGCAGGTATAAGCTTCACCATCCAGCGGCAGCTGTTGTACGATCGCTTTTGTCTTCATATCCACGACGTAGAGGCTATTGTCTTCCTTGGTCACGGTATAGAGCAGCTGGCGGCGGTCGTCAACCGCGATACCGTCGGGGGAGATCTTTTTAGGCCAGGGGGCACCCAGTTTGAAGGTATCGACGGTATTGAGTTTTCCTTCTTCAATGGCGTATTTCAGGATCCAGTTGTCATTGCCGCCCGAGGCATACAGGTATTTTTCGTTGTTGCTAAAAACTATCCCGCCCCAGCTTTTAGCAATGATCTTATTATCCAGGATCTTTTCAGCTTTTGTGTCCACCAGTTGTATGGACTGCGTACTCTGGCCGTTATTGGTGACGGCCAGAAGCCGCTGCGAGCGACTGACCGCGATATTCAATGGAAGATCCCCAATTGTCAGGTGACGACCGGCCGGTGTGATGCTCCATCCATTCGGCAGCCGGACCCGCCGGCTTTCCAGGTCGGACAAGGATTGTGCATGCAAAGAAAAAAAGGGCACCAGTAAGAATACTGTCGCCCGAATTAAAAACGAACTGCTATTTTTGTGCATAACCAGGAACTAACTTTTTTTAATAATAAAGACCGCCGGCACCGGCCGCTCCCCTTCCTTATCAGAAGGCTTTATCGTCTCCTTCCCATTCACCAGCATACAGCTGCTCCCTCCGCCATCCAGGTTCAACGCCTCATAACAACCCAGGTCCAGCAAAACCTTTGCCTCCTCCGCCAGCGTCACCCCCGATGCCACACCGGGTGTCCGCCCTTGCACAGCCAGCACGATGATCCGGCCATCCCGCGTATATCCCATCGCACTACGGGGATGTATATCCTTCTCCCCCTTTATAAACAGCCCTTCCTCTTCATTCGTCACCCTGATCTTCCCGTCATGGACCAGTACAGGCCCGCCACCGACAGCCGTCTCCATTTCCCAACGCCGCCAATGCTTGTTATGCATTGCCTCCAGCTTAGGCACCGAGTCAGCCCCGCGCGCCACAACCGGCCCGTCTTCAAACGCATAAGGCACCTCCTGAGTAGAATCCGTAAAGATCCACGCCACATCGGCATGACGACGACGATCGATCCCCAACGCACTCCGCGTAGTATAGATATAAGAAACAACCGAATCCTTATGCCTCCGCGAAGGCTGATTCCAGGCCAGTATCTTCCCATCCTTAACCACCAGGTTCAGGTTCCCATTCGTCTTAAATGAAAAGAACGAAGTGTTGATCACCAGCAACGGCTGCTGCTCCTGCTGATAATACTCCGAAGGCTTCAGCCTCTTCCCATACCCCACCTGTGAAGTGAACAACACCGACTTATCCTTCAGCGGAACGGAAACATAATAGGCGATCTCCGGCCGCCCCTTCAGCGAGTCTGAACTCCGGTACACATGCATCGAAGCCGGCAAAGGCCCAAAGTCCGCATCCACCGCCACCCACTTCCATGGCACGCCACCCAAACTACTATCCGCAGCCTTTTCAACCTTTACAAAATTATCCGGGTCCTGCTGCCCCTTCACCTGCGCGGTAGCAACACCCCCTACAACCAGCGCCGCAATAAACAAACTAAGTTTTACCATCCTGGATTCTGTTTTAAATTCGGATTAAGAACAATTTCACTACTTGGAATAGGATCATAATACATCTTATCATCCCAGACCCTCGGTATATTGGCCAGCCAGATAATGTTGCCGGAACTACCCTGGGTCAGATTCACCGTCTTGTTATCGATCAGATAGTAATATACCCCTTTGATCGTACCCGATGTCGGCGTTGCCGTAACAAACGATACATTCAATACCCCATCCCCATTCATCGCATAAGGCGTATTGAGCTGCGGAACATAAACGCCATTATAGGGTTTGTTCATAAGCGGCCCCATCTTCCAGCGCCTTATATCATCAAAACGAAAGCCTTCCAGCATCAGCTCTACACCCCTCTCCCTCCTGATCTCCAGCAACACCGGGTCGGAGATGGTGTTGAAAAAGTAAGACACCATATAAGGATCGGCAACAGTGGGCATAGCCGTATTGGTTATACCGGCACGGCCCCTCAGCAGACCGATCGTATTGTCCCAATCCGTAGCAGTCAATGTGCCCAACTCTTCTTTTGCCTCCGCCAGATCAAGCAACACTTCCGCATACCGGAAGATAGGAATAGAATTGTTGTTCTGTGAGTTGATGTTGATCGCCGGATTATCCACATTGAATTTCAACGGCTGATATCCCGTGAAGGTAAAAGAATAATCAGGAGGAGCGGATACCCCGGTAGAATATTTATAGCCATTGCAACGCACCGTCTGCTGAAGACGCAGGTCCCGGTTCGCCATTTCATTCACAAAATTAATGGTATCAAAATTGGGCTGATCCGTGAACCGTGATCCGTCCTTATTCAGATAGGTGTCGATAAAGAACTTGACAGGACTGGTACGATTCCCCAGCGTAGGACTGGTAAAATATGCATTGGCATTATGCCAGAGCTTTAGCCCGTCATTGTATACAAAAGCCAGTATGACCTCATCGGATAAGGGCGTAGTCGTCGTAAATACAGCCCTGTAATCCGATGCCGGACTGCCCGTCGTATGCAGTTTGTAATTGCCGGAATTTATCAGCTGCATGGCAGCGCTCACCGAATTATTGAACCAGGTGGCGGCAGAGCCCGTAAGTCCCAGCTCCGTATGATATTTCCGGAAGCTGCCTTCAAAAAGACCAACCCTCGCCTTCAACGCTAAGGCCGTCCATTTGGTGATCGTCGAACAGCCATTGTCCTTGGCCGCCGGGGCATGCGCTATCGCATAGTCCAGGTCCGCTTCTATAGAGTCCATGACCAGCGTCCTCGGGTCCTGTGTCTTGTAAAGAGAAGAATCGACCGTGCTCAGCGCGGTGCCTACCCAGGGAACATTCCCGAATTCCTTGACCATATTGTAATACCACCAGGCCCGGAAGAATCTTGCGATCCCTGAATAGCTGCTCCGGATGGAATCGGAAATAGCGGGGTTAGTATTGTTCTGAAGAAAATAGTTGATATTCCTCAGCTCAGGCCAGGACCCCGTCGCCGCCGTGGCCCTGGACCAGGCATTGGCGCTGGGGGGATTATTGGCATTGACCTGCGCGGTCATCAACAACGGCGGGTTATTGCCCGAGATATAATCGGAGGTATTATCGCCGGTAAAAATAGAATTGGCATTCGGCATCTGGTAGACATAAAAAGAGTTGGTATACAACTGCAGGTCTCCGACAGTTTTAAAGGCCGACCCCGGGTTCAGACTGGTAAAAGGTTCTTTGTCCAGGTATTTGGAGCAGCCCTGCAAGGCTCCTGCAACGATGAGCAATAAAATGATGGATTTACTTAAGTTCATACGTATTTGGGTATTACCTGTTTATTTAAAATGTTAAGTTGATCCCTGCCGTAAAGGTCTTCAGCATAGGATAGGAATAGCCATTCCCACTACCCGAGTTGACTTCGGGATCGGACCCATTGATAACCTCGGGATCAAAGTTCGCGGCATACCTGTGCAGCGGAGTAAAAGTGAACAGGTTCTGTCCGCTGAAATAGATCTTGGCGCTTGCTATCTTTGCCTTATTACACAGATCCGTCGGCAGGCTGTAAGAGACATTGAGGTTTTTCAACCGGACATAAGCCGCATTTTGCAGATACCGGCTCTGTACTACAGCCAGCTCACGTGTTCCGCTCAGCGCCACATACCCCCTGTACCTCGGATAGTAAGCATTGGGGTTGGTCGCCGACCAGACATCCTTCATCATATATGCAGGCATGGCTTCATAGGGCCGGTTGTATTGTCCCCAGAAATTACCAGCCTCGATACCAGGCCACCAGTTCTGATGACCGACTCCCTGGAAGAAACCTGAGATAGCTATTCTCTTCCACCTGGCGCCCAACGTAAGACCAAATAGATACCGGGGCGTCGCATTCCCAAGGATCTTCAGATCACCATGATCAGCAAGCGTATTCTTACCATTGTTGATCACCCCTTTATTATTGATATCCTTAAATTTAATATCCCCAGGCATGATCACATTGGAGTTCGACACCGTGAAATACGATTGATTGGCATGATTGGTAATATCCTGCTGTGACTGGAACAGCCCTTCGGTCTGGAATCCCCAGATCTCACCCGGATGCATACCCTTGTAATAGGTGCTCGGTGTCAGGGAGTAAGGGACATTATAAGGAATGATCCCCGTTGGATTGTAGAACTTCGTAATGACCGCTGTATTATCCGAGACCACAACCCCTACTGTAAAGCTGAGGTCCTTTGATATATTGCTGCTCCAGGAAGGAGAGAATTCCCATCCCGTAGTCTTCAGGTTGGCATTGTTGCCATTCGGTACCGCCGCACCAAATACCGCAGGCAAAGGCTGGCCGCTGGTAAAATTGCCGGTGGAATACCGGATATAATAGTCAAAGCTGAAATGCAAATGATTCTTAAGAAAGCTGGCATCTATCCCCTCATCCACCGTAGTGGATTTCTCCCAGGTAAGGCCGGTAGGAATGACATTGGGATTGGAAGTATAGGTCGGGAAACCGCCATTGATGGAGATCCCGCTTGACTGACGCACCGTCATGATAGGATTAAAGAGATAAGGATTGATCTGGCCATTGCCCAGACTGCCCACCGAAGCCCTGACCTTCAGATTATCCAGCCAGCCGGCCGTCCCATCCATAAAATTCTCCTTGGAGATGACCCAGCCCGCAGAGATAGACGGGAAGAAACCAAACCTTGAATAGGATGGGAATTTCGAAGACCCGTCATACCGGCCGTTGATTTCGACGAGGTATTTATCCTTATAAGCATAGTTAGCCCTGAAGAACAGCCCAAAGATCGACCATTCATTACCACCCCCTGTAAGTACATAGTTCGTTCCATTCAGAAGACTGATATTCGGCTGGTTGGGATCGATGATACCATCCCTTTGTATATAGGTGCTGTCAAAACGCTGATCTTCTATGTTTAACCCCGCCAGCAGCTGAACCGAATGATCCCCGAAATTTTTATGCGCGGACGCATACAGGTTGGCCGCATAGTAGGTGGTGACAGCAGTCGCCTGGTTCAAAAAATTGTTGGTATTCGCAGCATTCATTCCGGGGCCCTGGCTATAGGTCACAGGACGATAGATCCCGGCCACCGTATTGTTCGTATTGGCATAGGTGAAGTCGCCTTTGAGGTTCAGCAGGTTTTTGATGATGTCCGCACTGAACGACGCCGTATTCCGAAAAAATATTTGCTTGGTAGTAGTGTTGTTATTCCCGGTATAGAAGTCTCCTACCGAAGAATAGGACTGCGGAGTCAGCGTTCCATCCGGGTTGAACATAATAGCCAGAGGATCCGTGGCTGCCGCTAAATTGGCCCATACCGGCGTCTTGTTATTGTCGACCGGGTAGAAATAGTTGTAGGTATTGAAGTCGACATTGTCGCTGATCGTAAACCCGGGCCGGACAGTAATATCTCCCTTTGCCCTCAGGTTGATCCTTTTGAAATGATCCGGGCTGTAGCGAAATACACCTCCCTGGTCATAATATCTCCCGGAGATATAAAAGTCGGAGTTCTGGTTACTACCGGAGATGCTCAGCGAGTTATCGGTAGCCGGAGTATTATCCCGGTATAGTTCATGGATCCAGTCCGTGCTGCCATAATACAGGTATTTACCGGTGGCCGGGTCGACGGTGGCCTTCGGCAGGGACGGATTGTTCTTTCTTGCCAGCAGACTGTCAAAGCCCGCATCCGTATTGGGAAAATACCCGTTGATCGTGCTGGGTGGCGTCTTATAATCATACCAGGCATTATACGAATCGGCATAGTCCTTACCCCAGACATATCCATCATTTACCAGTTTCGGGGTCACCGTCTTCTGGTTGATAGAATAGCTGCTGTTAAAGCTCATCAACACCTTCCCTTTCTTAGGCGTCTTCGTGGTGATCAGCACCACGCCAAAGGCGCCCCTGGCTCCATAAATGGCAGAAGAGGCAGCATCCTTCAAAACAGTGACGCTTTCTATATCTTCCGGGTTCAGCAGGCTCGGATCCCCCGAGACCCCGTCGATCAGTACCAGCGCAGAGGCCTGTCCCCCGGCTCCGATCGAAGTCAGCCCCCTGACATTGTAAGACGGACTTCTCGTAGGCTTGCCATCTGAAAAAGAGATATTAAGATTGGGTACGACACCTTGCAGCCCCCTTGAAATATTGGGAGAAGGTCTGTCCTGCAGCACATCTCCGCCAACCTGCGTGACCGCACCCGTCAGGTCACCCCTTTTCTGACTGCCATATCCTACCACGACGAACTGGTCGAGGTCATTGGAGCCTTCTGCCAGCCGGACGAGCAAAGAATTGTTCTCATTCGGCTTCACCAGGAAAGCCTTGATCACCCTTGTCTCATAACCAATATGCGTGATCGTGAAGTTATAGGTCTTCCCCGCTATCAGCATCCTGAATTCAAAGACACCGTGCTCATTCGACACAATAGTGTAGGCATCTTTCGAATGGATGTCATTCGCCTTGATACTGGCGCCCGGCAGCGGCTCGCCTTTTTCCGTTGCGACAGTGCCGGTGACACGCCCGGTCAGCTCCTGGGCACCTGCCCCATGGCCCAGGCTCAGCAACAAAAGAAATTGTAGTAGTCTGATCGTAAAAAGCTTCATTGTTGTTGGTTTTTAGACAATACTTTCCCAATACGCTTTCGCGCTTATTTTTTTAATGAAAAGGATAGGCTGCTTAATTAATTTCCGTGGCGGCTAACAGTATATCCATCCGATCGTGCCCCGATCTCCAGATTATTCATTCCTCCCAGCAATCGTAAGAACACATCCAAAGAATCCGTGCGGGATACAACTCCCGTAAAGTTGAGACCTCTAAGATCTTTTGCACGGAAATTGAATTTTGTATGATATTGGATAGATAATTGCTGAAACACTTCTTTCAACGGACTGTTATTAAATACTAAGTCCTGCGCCGTTACCCCTGCTGTTTCACTGCCAGACTCCTTCCCGTCAAACCGGCTTATAGTAGCCAGCAACCGGCTATCGTCATACAGTACCTGCTGTCCCGGCGCCAGGTAGACATCCTTCCCCCACCCTTTCAACGATCTCACCGACCGCACCACTACCCTGCCCGAATACAGCTTCACCGTCTCACCCGAATGGGTCTTTACCCCAAACTCAGTCCCCAGCGCCGTGGTAGCCAACGTTGATGACAAGACCGTAAAAGGATGAGCCTTGTCTTTTTTGACACTGAACACCGCCTCACCTTCCAGCCAGCTGTCCCGCCGGACCAGCCCGAACGAATCGGTGTAACGCAATGTCGAATGTCCAAACAGCCTTACCTTCGACCCGTCCGGCAGAACGATATTCTCAACGGTTGCCGTACTATTGGTCCGGTAAGTCCAGTTCGTCTTCACAGCCCCCTTCATCACAGGACCACTCGCCGTGACCACAGCATTATTCTTTGTTCGGGATTTACTGACAATGATCCAGCCACCCACCGCCAGCAGCAAAGACGCCGCAACAGCCGGCCAATACATCCGTCTCACACGTTCGGGGAAAAATCGCTCCTTCAATTGCGACAACACTTCCTCCTGGTCCGCCACCCCAGCCACTGCCGCCGGATCGCCAGCTTCCCATTCTTCCAACCCCATTTCTTTCGCCAACAGCCCCGGATGAAGCTCGAAATACTTCATCACCGCCTCGAATTCCTCCTCGTTGCATTGATTGGAAAAAAACTTCCTGATCAGACTATTGGTTATTTCCATGCTGTAGAATGTACTGTACTAATGTATACGTTTCTGGGAAAGGCTTACCTCTGCTGGTAATATTAAGTTAACATAGACCGGATCTGGCGGAGCGCCTTCACCATATGGTCTTCAACCGTCTTAAGCGAGATAGACAATTGCGCCGCGATCTCTTTATAAGAGTGGCCATGTATACGGCTAAGAATAAATATCTTCTTTCGCGCCGGAGAAAGACTCCGCGTCAGCGAAACTAAATAATCCGAATTTTCAAAAGACCGGTCATGCGCTGCTTCATCTTCCAATAACTCCGAAGCCTCGCGTACCTTCTTCCGCTGCGTATTCTCTCTCCGCAAATGATCAATAAGAGCCCCCGAAGCAATTTGAAATAATTGCGTATCCAATGACACCGTATCCGACAACGTATGCCGGAATTCCCAAAACTTAATAAAAGTGAGTTGCGCAGCCTCGCGCGCCGTAGAAGATGAGCGCGTCTTCTTCAGAAAATGATGATATACTTTTGGATAATACAGGTTAAAGACTTCCGTAAAAGAAGCTTCATTACCAGAACGTATCGCTGCTATACTAATCACGAGACCCTATTGAATAATTGGTCGCAAAACTAGCTATTGCGACCAGAAATCGGCCCTAACCCGTATTATCAGAATATTAATCATCATCCCTGTCCGTCCCCGGAGTCGATTTGATAAAAGCAGCCCGCGTAGGCGCAGGCACTATCGCATTCTCCCCCTTCACCGCCTTCCACAACATTGCATTCATGATCGCATCCGGCTGCGCATCCTCATGCGTAAAGTCAAGCCCACGGGCCATAGCAGCCAGTCTGCCCCTGCGGGGATTCACGTCGAGCAGGTTGATGCTCTCCGGCAATGCCCTGAAAGGATTTGCATCGGCGGTTGGCGTAAAGCTCCGCCACATCGCCGTAGCAGCCGCATCATATTGCGTCATCGGCTCCATGCCCAGTATCAGCTCCATCGTATGCAGCACCGAAGAGGTCGTATACATCGTATGATCCACAAAATGACGTTTGACATACCCGCCACAGACATAGGCCGGCGAACGATGCGCATCCACATGATCCGGACCATTCTGAGCATCGTCTTCCAGGATAAACACTACACTTTCCTTCCAGATAGGACTCTTCGAAAGATGTTCGACAAACATCCCCACCGCCAGGTCATTATCCGCTACATGCGCAAATGGCGTCGGACGTCCCGCAGCCGTCCCTTCAGTATGGTCATTCCCAAACCGCACCGTCTGAAAAGCCGGCACCGCATTCACCGCCACCAGCGAGTCAAATTCCTGCTCCCACTTGTAGACCCGGGCCGTATCAAATATATGCTGATCCATATTCAGAAAATAAGGACAGAAATGCCCCGCCAGCGAAGGAATAGCCGGCTTGTCCCCCTTATTGATAAATTCCCCGTACGTTCTGTAGCTGACGCCGGCCCTGGCCGCCTGGTCCCAGATATAGGCCTTGTTCAGCACCGTAGGCGTGTTGTAATTGCCACCCCGGTGACCATAGGCCGACGGCCAGATCTTTTCCATATAGTCCGTAGCATAAGCCCCCATGCTCCACTGGTGACCATCCGCACTGACCTCCCCATCCACATAAAAATTGTCCAGCAACACAAATTCACGCGCCAGGGCATGCTGATTCGGTGTGATCCTTTCCCCAAACAATACAAGACTGGTATCTCCATTGCCCTGCGACATATCCCCTAAGACCTGGTCATAGGTCCGGTTCTCTTTTATGATATAAAAGATATGTTTGATAGGTGAAGGTTTGCCTACCCTGCCCGGAATAGGATTGCCTGCCTCCCCGCCTTCGTCCACCGTCAGTTCGGTTTCTTTCTTATAAGGAGTATTGCCAAACACCGCCTGCGTATAGACACGCAGGTCATCCCCTTTTGGAACAGGGATCATGCTCAACGAGCCCATCAGCAGCCCTCCGCCGATATACTGTTCCCTTACCTTTTTATTTCGCACAGAATCCCCTTCATGCAGCAGCACCCTCTGATGCACATCGATCGGATTCGGTCCATGTGGATTGGGAAAAGAAGAAAAACCCTTCCCGTTCGCGACATAGAGCTGGCTGCCGGTCACCCGTACACAGGTAGGATACCAGCCCGTAGGTATAAAACCCAGCGAAACACTCGCACCTGGCTGATGCACATCAAAGACAGCCAGGCAGTTGTTGTCCGCGTCCGCGACAAACAAAGTCTTTTCGTCGGCGCTGAGGGCCACTCCATTCGTCGTCGACCCAACCCGCGATTCGGGATACAAGGCCGCATTCAACGTTTCCAGTACCTTACGTTTCCGCAGATCGATCACCGACACGCTGTTGTCATTTGCATTGGCGACAAAGAGATATTGCCCGTTCCCCGAGATACAAAGATCGTTGGGGTGATTCCCCACCATGACGCTGTCGCTAAAACTACTGGTCTCCGTATTAAAGACCAGGATCTTTTTATCCCCCCAGCTGCTGACATATAGTTCTTTTTTGTCCGGTGACAACAGACAGGTATACCCCTCGCTGCCCAACGGCAGCTGATGGATAATGGCCTTGTTCCGCAGATCGATCACATAAAGACTGTTGTTTTCCTTCGTTACGACATACAAAAGCTGCTTTTTATCGTCGATCGCTATACCGGTCGGCGAGACCTTTGAGATCTTATCCCCCAAACGGATAGTATCATCGTTGACCAGCTTGCTATTCTTTATGGCATACCGGATGATCCAGTTATCATTGCCACCCGAAGCATACAGGAATTTTTCATCGGCGGTAAAAGCGAGCCCGCCCCAGGCCGTACCGATCTCGACACTGTCCAGCTCGCGGCCGGCCTTTGTGTCTATCAGCTGTATAGACTGAATACTCTGTCCGTTATTGGTGATGGCGGCATACTTCCCCGAACGGCTGACGGCAATATTTAGCGGGAGGTCTCCAAGCGGCAGGCTCGCACCCACCGGCGTCAGCGACCAGCCATTGGGAAGCCTTACCCGGCGGGCCTCCAGCGTCGGCAGATCGATGCTGCCCGCAGGCACCAGACGTTTGGGTTGAGCCTGTCCAATAAAAGCTAATCCGCAAAATAATATTGCTATCAGGGTGTATCGCATAAAAAGTGGTTGAATGCCACAAATCTAGCGACACGATGACCAAATTCTGGCCGTTCTATGTTAAGCCTCTATTAAGACAATCTGGAGAAATAATCAAGTTCCTCTTTCAGATCAAGAAAGGGATATTCGCGGCTGAGCTCCGCAGTTTTCCGGCTATAATCTGCTAAAAATTTCTGATGTGCATTGGTAGTCGGCTGAAAAGGTTTATGACGCCTGGCAATCACGATTTTCTTAACCTCCTCCAATAACCGCCGCGAAGATTCATCGATATAATGCTGTGTGAACTTCTCCAGCACGAACTGCGTAGCCGGATAGTTCGGGTGAACCATGTCGATGTCATAGAAACGATAGTCCCTCAACACATCGATCACCAGCTCATATGCAGGAAAATAATAAAGCCGGTCGAACTTGTTGACAAGGTGGTGAACAGCCTCGATAAGCCTGGCCTTACTGCGATTGTTCTCCACCACCCCATCCCGGATATGCCGTACCGGGCTGACGGTAAAGATCACCTGTAAACCCGGGTTGAAATAGAACAGCTGGTACAGACAGCTGTCCAGCGCGACCGAGGTCTCCTCTATCGTCATCAAATGCTTGGTAAAGGTCTGCGCCGGCGCCCGGTGACAGTTCGCCACTCCATCTCCCCCTTCCTTCAACCGATACGAGAACGAGCTGCCCAATGTAATGATCAGCCATTTCGCTTCCTTCAAAAACGAATGCGCCCTGGCCTGCGATTCATTAATGCCCCTCAGACAGGCTTCCATGTCAACATTGGAGAATTGACTGTGATGCTGCCAGCTCTGCCACAGCTCATTAAAATAAACAAGATCATCCCCCGTATAAACCTTTGGCTGAATATAAGAGATCAGGCTGGATGCCACACTCGCCGCATCAAATAAGATCCCATTCGGATTCTGCAATACATCGAACTTCCAGTCCCGCAAATTGTTGCCGATATGCTCCGTAAAACAACTGCCGGTAAGCAGGATCTTCTCACCATAACGGATCGGACGGGGCAAAGAAGGTATCGATATCGGGAGTTGAAATTCCATGTCTACACAAATATTTGGGTGGCAAGTTGCAAACTTTCTTTCAAAGCCTTCTCATTCAGCCCACCGGCAATATCGCCGCCCGGCAGGTTTCCGACAGTCAGATGCTTCTGCTCAAAATGCCGGATCATCCACTCACTATCCATATTCCCCACCAGCTCATCACCCGCCATCGGACAACCGCCAATGCCTTTCAACGCTCCGTCAAAACGCAGACAACCCGCCTGCAAGGCCGCATCGATCTTAGCCTTTCGCCCATGTGGCGTCGAATGCAAATGAACACCGATCGAACACTGCGGCAGCTGTTTGATCAAATAATCCGTCACCGAGAATACCTGTTCCGGCGTTGCAAGCCCAACCGTATCGGCTATCGAAAGGGTCTTCACTCCCAGCCTGGCCAACGCACTCGCCCACTCATAAACGATCTCCTCCGACCAGTGATCCCCATACGGATTCCCAAACCCCATCGAAAGATAAACGACCAGCTCCTTCTGACGCTTGACACAAAGGTCCTGCATCTCTTCTACCGTGGCAAAAGAGCCTTCTATCGTCTTATTCGTATTCCGCAGCTGAAAGGTCTCCGAAACGGAGAAAGGAAACCCCAGGTAATCTATCGGCTCATAAGAAGCAGCAGTCTCAGCACCCCGAAAATTAGCCACGATAGCCAACAGTCGGGTATCAGTCCCCTCAAGCTCCAGCCCCCCCAATACCTCCGCCGTATCCGCCATCTGTGGGATGGCATGCGGCGATACAAAACTGCCAAAATCCAGCGTGTCAAATCCAACCTTTAACAACGCATTCAGATATTCTATCTTCCGCGCCGTAGGAATGATATGCGGCCAGCCCTGCATCGCATCACGGGGACATTCGACCAGACTTATTTTTTTCATGGCATCCGATGTTTCATGGCTTCATAAACAATAATACCCGCAGCGACAGATACATTGAACGAATCAAAATCTCCCGCCATCGGGATGGTAAAATGCTCATCCGCCGCCTTGTGAATATACGGCTGAACCCCTTTGTCCTCACTGCCCATTACTATACAACAAGGTTCGGCCAGCGGAAGTTCGGCAACTTTTTTCGTGGCTTTCATTTCGCTGGTGAACACCTTGATCCCATTGAGATGCAGCGTGTCGACGGCCTTCAGCAGACTGGGCACCCGGCATACCTGGATGCGTTCCAGCGCTCCGGCGGAAGACTTCATAGCCTCCTCATTCAGCGCGCCCACACCCTTATCCGGGATGATCAGCGCCTGCCCGCCACAGATCAGGGCCGACCGGGCAATAGCCCCGATATTCCGTACATCAGTGACGCCATCCAGCATCACAAACAAAGGGATCGCCCCCGAGCTCACCACATGGTCTATCACCTCCTGCAGATCCATATAGGCCACAAGGGCAGCAAACGCAATGACCCCCTGGTGATTGGCCCTCGTCAAAGAATTCAGCTTCTCCGCAGGAACCTGCTGAATAGGTATCTTAAATTCTGTAGCCAGCCCCCGGATCTCTCCGATCGACTCCCCGCTGACATTCCGGGCAAATAATATTTTATCGATGGCGCGACCCGACCGTATATTTTCGATCAATGGCTGACGGCCAATAATAAGATGGTCCTTTTTCATAACTTTCCCTCCAATAATAGTAATTTGACTTTTAGAATTCCCGCAACCGCCATGGAATCCGTGATCTCCCCCCTTTCCACCATTTGATAGGCTTCGTCAAAATGAACGCGGCGAACGACCAGCTGTTCCGTTTCTTCCGGCATGGCCTCCCTTTGCTCCAACCCGCGGGCAAGAAAAACATAAGACCGTTCATCACTCACCGAATTCGACAGATGCATATCCAATATATGCGTCCATTCACTCGCCACCAGACCCGTCTCTTCCAGTAATTCCCTTTGTGCCGACTCTACCGGAGCCACCGCAGGATCACCCCCGCCTTCAGGGATCTCCCAGCTATATTCCTCCAGCGGAAAACGATATTGCCCTACAAGGTAAGTATACCCTTCTTCATCAAGCACCACGACTCCGATAGCCAGGTTCTTGAAATGTATCTTTCCGTATATGCCCTTCCCGCCATTTGGATTCAGCACGTCATATTCCGTGACGCCGATCCACTTGTTGTCGTAAATCTTTTTCTCTCCGAGTATAGTCCAGGGATTATCCATTCTATAAAATTAAAAAAACCTCCTGTTAGAGGAGGTTTTTTATTTGGTCTTACCCAATCTATTTAATGCCAAAAGCCTTTTTCACCTTGGAAACATAATCCAGTTTCTCCCAGGTGAACAGCTCGACTTTTTTCCGGACCTCTTTTCCACCCTGACCGATGAAAACCTTTTCAACGATCTGTGGCTGACGACCCATATGTCCATAAGCAGCTGTTTCGCTATAGATAGGATTGCGCAGCTTCAGACGGGTTTCGATAAAGTAAGGACGCATGTCAAACAGACCCGTGACGATCTTCGCGATCTGTCCGTCGGTCATTTTAACCTTTGCAGTACCATACGTGTTGACATTGATGCTGGTAGGCTGAGCGACGCCGATAGCATAAGACACCTGTACCAGGATCTCGTCGGCTACACCGGCAGCAACCAGGTTCTTGGCGATATGACGGGTTGCATAAGCCGCGGAACGGTCAACCTTGGAAGGATCTTTACCGCTGAATGCACCACCACCATGCGCGCCCTTTCCACCATAGGTATCAACGATGATCTTACGACCCGTAAGACCAGTGTCACCATGCGGACCGCCGATAACGAACTTGCCCGTAGGATTGATATGATACTTGATCTTATCGTTGAACAGCTTGGCATATTTCTTATACTTTGACTTTACACGGGGGATCAGGATCTCGATGATATCGCTCTTGATCCTGGCCTGCATCTTTGCTTCTGTGTCAAAGTCATCATGCTGTGTAGATACGACGATCGCGTCGATCCGAACAGGCTTATTATTGTCGTCGTATTCCAGCGTGACCTGGCTCTTTGCATCAGGACGCAGATACTTGATCTGTTTGTTCTCACGGCGCAACGCAGCCAGCTCAAGCAATATCTTATGAGCCAGGTCGAGTGCCAGAGGCATATAGTCGTCTGTTTCGTTGCTTGCATAACCAAACATCATACCCTGGTCGCCTGCACCCTGCTCTTCTTTCTTCTTCTTGTCCACACCCTGGTTGATATCCGAAGATTGCTCATGGATAGCAGAGAAAATGCCACAGGAGTTCGCTTCGAACATGTACTCACTCTTGGTATAACCGATCTTGCGGATAACTTCACGGGCAATATCCTGAACGTCGAGATATGCCTTTGATTTTACCTCTCCTGCCAAAACAACCTGTCCGGTAGTCACCAGCGTTTCACAGGCCACTTTGGATTGAGGATCAAAAGCAAGGAAATGGTCGATCAACGCATCAGAGATCTGGTCAGCCACCTTATCAGGATGTCCTTCAGAAACGCTCTCACTAGTGAATAAATAAGGCATTTTGTTTTAAAGATTTAATGATAATTAATGGGTTATCAACTTAACGCCGGCAAAGATATAAGATTGTTGTAAATTATTTACTCAGGTCAGTGTACAACTGCAAATAATCTGTTAAATCCGATTCGGCATTGAAGGAGAGGACCTTCTTACCCCGGATCTTCCCAAATTCATCAATTAGCTTCTTATCGACCTTTTCAGCACCAAAAGTAATGGCGTCGGCATAAGTGGCCCCGCCCCGGAACAGCGCCGTATTATTGGCCTCCTTATAGGGTTCAAGGTCCTTTTCTTTTATGTTGGCGTGGATATTCGCTGTCTTCAGGAAATCAGGACCCAGCTTTTCCTTGAACGTATTCTGCCCAATGGTATAGACACACTTGCTGTGCGCAAAAACAGGCTCCTTCTTATAGACAGTTTTCAGATACAATGGAATAAGACCAGTCATCCAGCCGCTGCAATGAATGACGTCCGGCGGCCAGCCAAACTTCTTGACGGTCTCCAGGGCTCCCTTGCAATAAAAAACGGTCCTTAACCCATTGTCGTCAAACCATTTATCTGCCTCATCATGAAAGATGAACTTGCGCTTGAAGAGATCCTCATTATCCAGGAAATATACCTGGAGCCGGGCATTGGGAAGAGATGCTACTTTGATCTGAAGAGGATAATCGTCGTTTTCGACCGATACGTTGATACCGGAAAGCCTGACCACCTCATGAAGACGATGCCTTCTCTCATTTACAACACCAAACCGCGGCATGATACAACGCACTTCAAAACCATTATCATTTGATTTAATTGCCAGCTTATTAACGATCTCTGCAAATTCTGTCAGCTCTAAATAAGGCGACATTTCGTTGGCAATAAATAAAATTCGCTTTTTTTGTAGCATTATTTTTTCAATAATTATAAATCCGGACCTTAACAAAATAGTTTGCAAAGGTACAATTTTTATTGTAAAATCGGCACTGTAGCCGCTTTGGGGGGCTTAAAACACTAAAAAAATGATTTTATTCAAAAAAACAGACGACCTGAACCGGTACCTCGGCAACCAACGTAATTCAGGGGCCACCATCGGTTTCGTCCCTACAATGGGGGCTCTTCACGAAGGACATATATCACTTATCGCTATATCAAAAAAAACAACAACCCTTACCGTTTGTAGCATTTTTGTCAACCCAACACAGTTCAATGACCCAAAAGATTTCCAGAAATATCCCATTACGATCGAGAAAGACATCATATTACTGGAAAATATAGGGGCTGACGTCCTGTTTTTACCCGAAGTGGACGAAATGTATCCCGGCGGGACAAAAAACCTCGAAACCTACGACCTGGGGCCACTGGAGACCATCCTGGAAGGCAAATACCGCCCCGGTCACTTCCAGGGCGTCTGCCAGGTCATGCGACGCCTGCTGCAGCTGGTAAAACCCGACGAATTATTCATGGGACAAAAGGATTATCAGCAATGTATGGTCGTCAAACAACTCATCCGTCTCATGGGCTGGAACATCGGCTTCCATGCCGGCCCCATCATCCGGGAAGCCGACGGCCTCGCCATGAGCAGCCGCAACGTCCGCCTCAACCCCGACGAACGCCAGCGCGCCACCGCCATCTACAAGGCCCTCCACGACCTTCCCCATGCCCGTCAGATCCTGGAAGAGGCGCAATTCAGGATCGACTACGTCGCCATCGCCGACGCCGAAACCCTTCAGCCCATCGAACCCGGAACAAAAGGAGCCGTGGCCCTCATCGCCGCCTTCCAGGGAGAGGTCCGTCTCATTGATAACATGATTTTATAAATCTATAAATTGGTAACTTTGCGGCCACTTTTAAAAAAACAAGATCATGGACATAGAAATACTAAAATCCAAAGTACACCGCGCTAGCATCACAGAAGCCAACCTCAATTATGTAGGTAGCCTCACCCTGGACGAAGACCTGATGGATGCAGCCAATATGATCGAAAACGAAAAGGTGCAGATCGTCAACGTGAACAACGGAACCCGTATCGAAACCTATTTGATAAAAGGCAAAAGAGGCTCCGGAACCTGCTGTCTCAATGGCCCCGCTGCAAGACAAGGTGCAGTGGGAGACATCGTCATCGTAATTTCATATGCACGTATGGATTTCGAAAAAGCAAAGACCTTCAAACCATGGATCGTTTTTCCAAAAGAAGGAAATAAGCTGTAAATTGTACGGGTTATGAAGAAAAAATTCCTGGTCCTGCTACAATACGTCTTCTTCGCTGCGCTTGCAGCGTTTTTTGTGTGGCTCGGCGTAAAGAACATGACCAGGCAGGATTGGGTAAAACTGGAAGATTCCCTGCACCGCGCCAATTACTGGCTCCTCGTGCCCGTGCTAGGGCTTCTGCTCGCCAGTCACTCGCTTCGCGCCCTCCGCTGGCGACAGCTGATCGTGTCCATGGGTTACAAGACATCCTTCCTCAACTGTTTTCTGGCCGTGCTGATCGGTTACTTCGCCAACATCGGCCCACGTCTCGGAGAGGTCCTGAAATGCACTATCATTGCCCGTTATGACAAAGTACCCGCCGACAAGCTGGTCGGCACCATCGTAGCCGAACGTGCCTTCGACCTCATCTGTCTGATGACCGTCTTTGTACTGGCTCTGATCTTTCAGTATGACGTTATTCATGCCCTCACCGCAGATAAGATCGAGGCTCTTTTCCACAACGCACAGGGCCAGATCTCCTGGTTAAAGATCGCCCTGCTTCTGATCGCCGTCGCCATCATCTTCTTTGTCTGCAGATGGGTCCTGAAAAGTTTTGGCCACATCACCATCGTACAAAAAGTAAAGAACATTTTTGTCAATATATGGCACGGTCTCACCAGCGTCCGCGGCGTAAAGAATAAACCCCTCTTCTTCGTTTATACGGTAGGGATCTGGTGCCTCTATCTCCTGAGTACCTGGTTTGGTTTTTTCGCCATCAGCGCAACCAGCCATCTTACTATCGTTGACGCGCTTAGCGTCCTGGCAATGGGCAGCGTCGGCATGATCATATCCCCCGGTGGCATCGGTGCCTATTCGCTCCTTGTAGCACAGACCGTTGCCTTTTACGGCATCCCCGCAATCCCTGATGGTCAGGCCCTTGGCTGGCTGCTCTGGTTCGGGCAATTCCTTAGCTTTATCCTGTTCGGGACAGTAAGTTTTATTCTTTTGCCAAGGATCAATAAAAACAGATTGGTCATCGAACCTACCCAAAAAATTCAGTATGAAAATACCACAGATCGTTCCGCAAAAAATATATGACCTCTCCGGCCTCCTCCACCAGGTCCAGCGCTGGCGCGTGCTAAGCAAGACCATCGCCTTTACCAACGGCTGTTTCGACATCCTCCACCAGGGACACATCGCCTCCTTATCCGACGCTGCCCGTGAAGCCGACTTCCTCATCGTCGGCCTCAACTCGGACGCCTCCACCCGCCGCCTCAAAGGCGAACAACGCCCCGTCAATAACCAACAGGCCCGGGCCACCGTCATCGCCTCCCTGCTCATGGTAGACGCTGTGATCCTCTTCGAAGAAGATACCCCCCTCAACCTGATAACCGCTATAGCCCCCGATGTCCTGGTAAAAGGCGGCGACTATACGCTTGACCAGATCGTCGGCGCCAAAGAAGTGATGGCCTCCGGCGGAAAAGTCGTGATCAACCCGATCGTGCCAGGCTTCTCAACGACAGGCATCATCGAAAAGATCTGTAAATTATAAAATGAGCTCTCATATCTTAGTCATAGAAGACGAGCCAGCCGTAGCATCGGTGATTCGTAAGGCCCTGACAGAAGAGTCCTACGAAGTCTCGGTGGCCATGGATGGCGAATCTGCCTGGGATCATATCAACCGCTTTGAATACGGTCTTTTTATCATGGACCTCATGATCCCGGGTGGCAATGGCATCGACCTTACCCGGAAAATACGCAAACACGGGATCCATACTCCTTTATTGATGCTCACAGCCCTTGGTTCGGTTGACAACGTCGTAACCGGACTCGACGCCGGCGCAGACGACTACCTGACCAAACCTTTTAAAATAGCAGAGCTGCTCGCCCGGGTCCGCTCCCTGTTGAGAAGACAGACTATCTCCCCCACCCTTCCGACAAATGTCCTCGTATTCTCCGATATAACCCTTAACCTGGACGAAAAAGTAGCCATTCGCAACGAGAGACCCATCGACCTCACCGCAACAGAATTCCGCCTCCTCGAATACCTGATGCGCAATCCCCGCAAAGTCCTCTCCCGGATGGATATCCTCGAAAAAGTATGGGGTTATGACTTCAACCTCAACACCAAAACCGTAGATGTCTATATCAATTACCTGCGCAAAAAGCTGGAAGACACCGAGACCAGCCGGGTCATCCAGACCGTCGTAGGGATGGGTTATATCTTAAAAGAAGCCTGACCCATGAAAATACAGCTCAAGATCACCCTCCTGTTCACGCTCCTTTGTCTCTCGGTCATTATTATGCTCAGCACGGCGATCTATTATTTCGCCAATGAAAAAGCATTCGAGGACTTTTATATACGACTCGAGCTTCGCGCCGTAATTTCATCCAGGATCAACTTCGACGTCAGCGACAGAAACCAGCAGGTCTTTGAAGATTTGCGCAAACAGCACCTCCAGCGCCTTCCGGAAGAAGAGGAGTTCATCATCCGGATAGACACCCTCGACCGGATACGGACAGGCAAATTATACAAAACCGCCGGCCCTCAATTCTTTCAGACCCTCCGCCAGACGGGGAAAGCAGTTACCCGTCAAAAATTTCAGTTCTTTGCCGGCATCGTTCACAAAGCCCCGCAGGGAGAATACTTTATCATCGTCACAGCAGTACATAGCTTTGCCCAGAATTTTCTTACCGGCCTGCGTACAAGTCTCATTATAGTCTGCATCATCTCCGCCATCGTCCTGTTCAGTATCGGCCTCCTCTTCTCCCGCCAGGTACTTTCGCCGATACGGAACATTGCCAAAAGAATGACCCGCATCAGCGCCACATCTCTCCACGAACGGCTCGAGGTCCCCGGCAAAGACGAAGTCTCCGCACTGGCAACTACTTTCAACGATATGCTTTCCCGTCTGGAGACTGCCTTCGAGACACAGAATAATTTCGTCAGCAACGCCTCGCATGAGCTCAATACGCCATTGACAGCCATAATTGGCGAGGCAGACCTGGCCCTGCTCCGCCAGCGTACACCGGAAGAATACAACAGCTCCCTCAAAGTGATCCTGAACGAGGCAGAGAAATTGCAATCCATCACCCGCGGACTCCTCGAGCTGGCTCAATCCGGCTTTTCGGGTAACCTTGTCTACCAGGAAGTAGACGTAGAAGAGCTGGTCTATAATAGCCTGCGCGTAGCACACAACGTCTATCCCCAGTCCGTCATCAACCTCGACCAGAGCCTTCAGCCCGGTAACAGACTAACCCTTCACGGCAACGCACAGCTCTTCGAACTGGCCATCTCCAATATCCTGCTCAACGCCTGCAAATACTCCGGCCAGAAACCCGTCACCTTCGCCATAGCCGCCACCGGCAAAAATGTGATCTTTATCATCTCCGATCACGGCATCGGTATCCCACAGGACGAGATCCGGCATATCTTCGATCCCTTCTTCCGCGCCTCCAACGCAAAAAGAACGCTCGGTTACGGCATAGGCCTGCCCCTGGCCCTCAATATCGTCAGACTGTATAAGGGCACTATCGATATCAGCTCAAAAGAGAATATCGGCACAGAAGTCATCATCAAGCTCCCTCTATAATTCCCGTTCTTTCCATTTTCTTACCACCTTTTTACTTCCTTCCAACTCTCTTCTTACTACTTTCTTACCTCACGGCTGCATCTTGCTATAAAATTTATAGCCATGCAAAACATCTTATTACCAACCGATCTCTCCCTCACATCCCTTTATCCCGTCCATGAAATATGCAAAAAAGCAGCAGACCATCCCTGTAACATCCACATCATCCACACGCTGAACATGCCTACCGGTATCGGTGACCTGCTCTTTCTTCAACAACGAAAACCATATACCCAGATCCCGGCCCAATTCATAGAAGCCCTGGATCTGCTAAGAAAAAAATACCCCACCACCATCAATATCCTTTCCTTTGATTTTCTGTGGAGCAACTCCCGCCTTTACCTGCAACATTATATGGAAGCCAGATCCATCCGGCTGATCTATATGCTCAATGACTATTCTTACAAACAGACCCTCCCCCAGTCGGTCAGCTGCATCGGGGCCCTGCAAAAGACGAATATACCGGTCATCCCTATCGACAGGGTCTATCCCGGGGAATTTGGCACCCTCACAACATTATTGTATAAAGAGAAAATACACGCATAACATGCTACTAAAAAAGAATATCCCCATCAGATACATCATCGGGAAAATAAAAACCGAACTGGCCCTCGTAAGCCTGTATACCATCGGCGTTGTCGTACTTTATAAGGTCTTTCATTTCACAGACCTGGCAATCCCCCTGTCCATCCCGATGATCATGGGCACCGTCATATCCCTCTTGCTGGCCTTCCGCTCCAACCAGGCATACGACCGATGGTGGGAGGCCCGGACGATCTGGGGCGCAATAGTCAATGACAGCAGAAGTCTTGCACGACAGATCAACTCCTTTATTCATGTCCCGGAACAAGACGAACAAACCCATTTTTTCCGGTCCAGGTTCATCAAAAGACAAATAGCCTGGTGTTATAGTCTTAGCCGCACGCTTCGCGGCCAGGACAGCACCAATGGCATCGAGAAATTCCTCAGCCGCAGCGATATGCAGCACCTCAGGGATTTTAACAATTCGCCCATGGCCATTCTCGATATACATGGACAGGAAATACATAAAGCGCTCCGCTCCGGCTTTATCAACGAATATCAGCAGGTAGCCATCGATACTACCCTGTCGAGGCTCAGCGACGCCATGGGGAAATGCGAACGCATAAAGAACACCATCTTCCCGGCCACCTACAGCCTCTATATCCATTTCTCCCTGCTCTTCTTCTTCCTCCTGCTGCCCTTCGCAGTCGTAGACTTTTTCGGCTTCATGTCCATACCCGTCGTCATCGCCATATCCGCCGTATTTTTCCTCATCGAAAAAATGGCCATCCATCTGCAGGACCCCTTCGAGAACAAACCCACCGACACACCTATGACAGCGATCTGCTTTACCATCGAACGCGATCTGAAACAATTGATCGGCGACACGCCGCATCACGCCGAGTCAGTTAAATCCAATAAAAACAAGTATTACGTTTTATAAGGTCCCTTGCCCGGCAATTTGATAATTGACAAAAGTCACATTTTGAAGTGACAATATTCAACGCCGCAAATTGCTGTTTCCGATACCTTTGGACAATGATGAAGCCTGTCGAACCCCAAAACAGAGCTATGACAGCGGAAACAACTTCGTCCTGCACTTTGGACCAATGGTTTAGCTCAGATGAACAATTACATCACGTATACCCCAAAGCCATCCAATTGCTGGCAGCAAGACATTGGACGCCATTAAAAATTACGCGGATGGTGGTAGAATACCTTGCACCCTATAAGGATGTTAAGATCCTGGATATTGGAAGTGGAGCAGGGAAATTCTGCTTAGGCGGAGGCTATTATAAACCATATGCTTCTTTTTTCGGAATAGAACAACGCAAAGACCTCGTAACACACGCTGAGATCGCCAGGGATATACTTGGACTTGACAATGTGCATTTTCTTCATGGAAATCTCACCGAACTGGATTTCAAGCAGTTTGATACTTTTTATTTCTACAATTCATTTTATGAGAATTTGATGGATACAGATAAAATAGATAATAAAATAAAATGTACCCCGGCCCTATACAATTATTACAACCGCAAATTGTACGAAAAACTGGCGGCACTCGAAACAGGTACCAGACTGGCAACATTTCATAGCCTCGAAGATCATATACCCGCTAACTACCAGCTGGTAGAAGCATGGGCTGGAAACTTATTAAAGTTTTGGGTAAAACTATAGACGTAGCCTAATATTGGTTTGCTACTTTCAGCAGCTTATGGATATCTGTGACCAAAATCACTCTGCCTCTCGTTTCAATAATACCTTCCTCCTTGAACTCTTTTAATATCCGGACGACATTCTCCCTCGCAGTACCAACCATACTCGCCAGGTCCTCTCTTGATAAGTTAATCTCTACCGACATACCAGGCTGGAAATTCTCTTTATATTTTTCCCGCATAACTACCAGCTGCGTAGCTAACCTCTCCCTGACATTTCGCTGTGCATACAGCGTAACAGTGTTGGTAAATACTGTGAACTCATGGGAAAGAAGCTTAAGCAGTCGCTGCGACAGGATCTTTGATCTGCCCAACACCTCCAGGAAATCTTCTTTTGGAATAAAGGCAATAAGACTTTCTTCCAAAGCAGACGCGGAATCGGGGTAACGCTCTTCAGACAATAAAGCATGATAGCCAAATAATTCGCCGGTGTTGGCAACATAAATAATTTGCTCTCCTCCTTCATTGTCCAGCTTGTATTTCTTCACCTTCCCTGAACGAACAAAAAATATACCCGACGGAAACGTTCCCTCACGAAATATAATATCCCCCTTATTAAAGTACTGCTCACTCATATGCGCACTGATAGTCTCCGCATCTTCAGGCGGCAATTCGGTAAGAATGGAATGACTTTGAAAGTTCCATTTATCGATTGGAAAAAGACCATTGATACTCATATCGTTGTAAAAATAACAAATTTAAAGGTGATAAAAGTTACTTTTTGGTGTGATAATATTCAACGCTATGGATTGAGACTTTGGATAGCTTTACAATATAAGCAGAATGCAACAAAACTATCTTTATATAAGAGATTAAAGTATGGACAAGGTTGAAGAGACTCACAGACCGGGCTATGTTTTGAGCTTAATTAGGCATAAATGCGCCCGTTGCAGAACCGGTGATATGTTTCAAACAAAAAGGCTGTATGATTTGAAGCAATTTATGAAAATGCATACCAGGTGTCCGGCTTGTGATCAGTACCTGGAATTGGAGCCTGGGTTCTATTATGGCACAAGCTACGTGAGTTACTCACTGACAGTTGCATTGTCTGTGGGCACATTCCTGGCATGGTGGGCAATAGTCGGACTTTCCCTGAATGATAACAGATTGTTTTGGTGGCTTGGGGTCAATACAGTCGTCCTGATATTGAGCCAACCTTATTTAATGCGTTTGTCACGATCGATCTGGTTGTCCTTTTTTGTAAAATACAACTCCAATTGGAAACTGGAGAAACCCGAAGATCCTGAACGCATGTAAGCCGTCAAATAAACAAGCAAATAATACCCTTTATTAAATGGATTCGTTAGCAGCTAAACCCCGGCTTTTAGATGATTGGTTCAGCAGCGATATTCAATTTCACCTGCTGTTCCCGGCCTTCATACAGGAATTGTCACAGCTGCACTGGACACCGTTGAACGTAGCACGACGGGCTGCCGAATTCCTTGCCACAGAAGAGAACACCAGGATCTTAGATATAGGGAGCGGTGTAGGAACATTCTGCATGGCTGCCTCTTATTATAAGCCTGATGCATTTTTCGATGGAGTCGAGCAAAGAAGCGGTCTGGTTGAATATGCAGAGAGGGCCCGAAATGTTCTTGGCTTGTTCAATGCATCTTTTATTCATGGGAATTTCACACAAATAAATTTTACAAAGTACAACCATTTTTATTTTTATAATTCATTCTTTGAAAACCTCGAAGAAACTGATAAGATAGATAATAGCATAGCGTACTCCCCGGCATTGTACACCTATTACAGCGGGTATTTATATCAGGAATTGGATCGGATGCCCTCAGGTACAAAAATCGTGACCTATTGCAGCTGGGGGGATGAGATACCACCCTCCTATGGATTGGCAGAATGCGAACTGGCCGGGTTGTTGAAATTTTATAAAAAAATTTGATTGACAAATGTCTATATCCCTCAATGACTATCGTTGCAAACTCGTTAACAAAATTCTGTTTTCAACTTCCCGGGAAGAGGTAAAAAGGTATATAACCGTGGCTATGAAAGATTTGCTGCAACATCGTGTAAATGGCCATCTGATAGCAAGGTTCGTTGAAAGTATCTCAAATGATCTCAAACTTTTTAATCCAATGGACTATGATTCCCAACAATGGGCCAATATTAAAATGGCAAGGATGCAGCTTAATCAAATAAAACAATCTTCTGATTCAGCCAATCAACAAAAGTCATGTTAAAACATACCGGGATCCGGCGTACCCATATTCATAATGTGCGATTGGCTGCCTTATTAAGCCTGACCGCAGGACTGGTCAATGCAGAAGGGTTTCTCGGGTTTTCTGTACTCACAACCAACGTCACCGGACATGCAGCCCTATTTGCTGAAAAAATTTCCCTGAAAGACTGGACTACATCAGCAGTAATAGCATTTTGGATGCTTCTGTTTTTAGGCGGTGCATTTATTTCAAGCCTGATCATCAATATTATCGGAAAGGACCAAAGGTATTCTTATTTGATCCCTGTCGCCCTGGAACTCGGAATATTCATAACGATAGCACTCATAGGAGGTCATTACAGCAATCGGCTGGAAGGTCGGCAGATCTTTGCCGGCAGTCTTCTGTTCGCTATGGGCATGCAAAACGCCCTGGTAACGGTAATATCCATGTCCGTCGTACGCACCACCCATTTGACCGGCACTTTCACCGACCTTGGGATTGAATTGGCACATTTGGTTAAGACCCCTGCCGAACAAAGACCCGCATTAAAATCCCGTATTGTTCTCAGGTTGACCATCATCCTGTCTTTTATTACCGGAGCCGTGGCAGGGGCCTGCGCTTTTAGGGCCCTTGAGTTCTATTCTTTTTATATAACCGCTTTTACTTTGGTCTTTGCTTTACTATATGACGTATTCCGGGTTAATTTTAAGCGGTATTTCCGGAAAATAGGGAGATCGATCAAACAACGGAAAATAACCAGGGCTTAAACAATTCTCTCTCATGGAGAAAAAGGAAAATTTCGAATCCACCACCAGGTTGACTGTACAAAGCCTGGAAGATTTGAAGCATAGAGGATTTCGCTATGTCCTCGTCAGAGGCTTTACGATGGACCGACGCCTGGACTATACAGAACTACGTTATTTTATGCAACCTTACTCACCCATGATACATCCTCTCCACCTCCTGGACTATCACCTCGATAGCCTGGTCATCCCCCTTCGGATCATAAGGCTGCTTAAGATTACTACTAAAGAAAAAGGCCACAGTCTGATAAAACCGCGCCGTAAAACCACCCTTATAGTCCTTGATAATATTATAACAGTTATTCCCCGTCTGGCGATTGATCAGCTTCATTAAGATCTTCCCCTGGTAGATCGACATCTGTTCCAGCGGAGCGGTAAATTCCTTCTTCAATTCCTTCTCCCTCGAAGAGATATAAGCCTTTCTTTCCCCTTCAGTATTCAACAGGGCCAGCTTCGAATTGATGTCATTCATGATGATCCCCGCACGACGCGCATAGGGATAGGTAACATACACCGCATTACGCAAACGCGTCCATTCCTCCATCCGCCGCCGCATAGCGGGCGACATCGGAGCCCGAACCCAGGTATATTCAATGGTATTTGCAGGTATCAGCTCCCCGCCATAGACTTTCGCCGGCACAGGTATTGTATCATTCGGACCCAGTATCGGCTGAGGAATATCTGTCGTATCCTGCGCCACCTGCGCGGATGCACCCGTCACAGCTACCAAAGGTACGATGAGAGAAAGCAACAGATATTTCCTGAAAAAAGGGCGCATACTAAATTGTAAGTTACAAAAAACCTCCTTATTTAATACGCCCAACAAGCCCAAGGTAACCCATCCACGCGATTCATTGGCAACCAGTCTCTTATATCAAACCTTAGCCAGCCTGCTCTGCCTCCTGCGCCAAACAATGCTCATCACAAACCCGATGATCATAATGATCGTCCCTATCCACAAAATATTGATCTGGGGAAACTCCAGCACCTTCAAGGCAATAAAAGGTACCATATTCGCCGACTCCTTCAACCCCAGCTCGATCTTACGACCATCCGCCACCCGGTTGAACCGGATAGCCAGATCCTGCGTAAACACCGTATCATTGATATACCGGGGCGCATTGTCCTTCAGATAAAAGACCGGGTACGCGATCGATCGGGTGCTGTCCTGACCCACAACAGTAACCCGGGCCATCAGCGCCGTATCATTCGGACTAAAATGATATTTCTCATTATTCGGATTGATAACAACAGAATCCAGGATCACAAAACCCCTGGAATAATATACCGTATCCTTCATCGCCAGCACCGACGACCGGAAAGTCACCGTATCATCCACATGATCCCGGCTATATGCATTGATATAAGTAAAAATGTCCTTGTTCCAGTAATGCCGGTTGGCTGGATTGGGAGCCGCACCTTCAGCACCCTTCGTATTCTTGATAAAGTACGGATAGAGATCGAACTGCTCCGAACCATCCTTCTTGTCAAAATGGACCTGGAAATAGTTGATCTGGTGCTCATCGACAGAGTCATTCCGGATATAAGTAGCCCAGTACTTACCCATGTCGGTCTTCGTACCCTTGATAAGCGTCAGATTCTCCATCGGGTCCTGCTTCGACGCAGGATCAAAAGGGAGAGCGATCCCCGTCGTATTGATCGACAACACCTGCTTCTTGGCAGAGGATAACAAAATCCCCACCAGCATCAGCCCAAACCCAACATGCGCCACCGCAGAGCCTGCCGCCTTCATCTTCCCGTTGAGCCCGATACGGATATAGGCGAGATTGGCCACCACCGCATATATCGCGGCAAACAAACCCAAATGTATCGCCGCCAGGAACCCGGCCCCATATTTATCATAGTGGATCCCGCCAAAGACACTCACCAGCACAGAGATCGTCAGCGCGACAACAGTCGGCAGCCAGATCTTCTTCAGCAAAGCATCCCTTGTCGTACCCTTATATTTCAGATACTGCGCGATGGCAGTGAACAGTCCAAGCAGAATAGCGATAAATATTTCTATCCGGTTATAGGAAAAAGCCGGATCATCACTGGTATTGACCTTCTTGTCTTTTGCCAGCAAAAGATTGATCACCGGCAGGGATGTGGAAATAATAACAAACATCGCCGAAAGGAACAGCACCAGCGACCCGATAAACATCCAGAACTCACGGCTATCCGTAGCCTCTTCCCGGACAATATGCGGGATTTTTTTATATCGCGCGATAAACAGCCCATAGGCAGGGATCAGGAATACCGCTACGAACAGGAACAGCTGCACATTCATCCCCGACTCTACAAAGGCATGAACCGACAAGTCCCCGAGAATACCACTGCGCGTCAGGAATGTCTCATAAAGGACCAGCAGGAATTGCGTGATCAGAAAGAAATAGGTAGCCCGCAGGGAATGCCCGGTCGCATTATAGACGACCTGCGTATGCAGCCCCGCCACCAGCACCAGCCAGGGCACCATCGAAGCATTCTCCACCGGGTCCCAGTTCCAGAAACCGCCAAAACTCAGGGCCTCATAAGCCCAGGCCGCGCCCATCATCACACCCAATCCCAACATACAGCCGGAGAACAAGGTCCAGGGCAGCGCCACACGCGTCCAGTCCCCAAATTGTTTTTTCCAAAGACCGGCGATGGCATACGCGAAGGGGACTACCGTAGACGAAAAACCCAGGAATAGTATCGGCGGATGTATCACCATCCAGTAGTTCTGCAACAGGGCATTCAACCCCTGCCCATCCTGCATCTGCGGGATGCTCAGATAATCCGGCCGTTGAAAGATAGGCGCCCGCGAAGCAAACTCCGTCTGACGAACGAGTATAAAAGGATTAAAACCCACCTTCTGCCCAAAGAAATACAACCCGATGATCATCGTCGCCAGACAAAGCTGCGTGAAGGCGATCACCGTCATCACCGGGTTTTCCCATTTACCCGCCTTACGTATCAGGATCAGACCCAATACGCCAATCCAGAAGTTCCAAAGTAAAAAACTGCCTTCCTGGGCTTCCCAGATACAGGCCAGCAGATATTGCGCCGTCAGCGACCGGCTTGAATGTTCCCAGGCGATATTATATTCAAAAAGACGGGCCCGGATAATAAAGATGATAGTGATGAATACGCCCAGAACCGAGACGGCATCCAGCAAAAAGGCGATACGCGCCATCCGCCGCCAGCTGCTTTCTTCTTCAGGTGACCTGGCATTTGTCGCCTTGAAATACGAGACCAGGGCGACAAAGGAGGCGGCAAAAGAAAGAATGACAAGGAAATGCCCTATATGTCCGGGCAAAAGATGTTCGCCAATGTATTCCATACCTGGTATATTAATTTTGGCTCAGAGCCTTTTGTGCAGTGTTGGGATCGTCCTTATACTTGGAAGGACATTTCAGGAGGATGCCGTCTTTCCGGGTGATCTCGAATACATCGCCATTCATTTTTCCTTTGAGCGTGATGCGTTCCGCCTTCTCCAGGTCGTAGGGCTTTTCGAAGTGATATACAACCTTTGCAATATTGCCCAGGGTATCGCTGATATGAAAGCTCAGATAGTTGGGATTCTTCGCCGGGTTATACTCGATCGGCTGACTGTTGTCGATATGCGCAATAATGGTCACGGTCTTACCGGCTTTCTGACGGGCGGAGGCGATGGTCTCATACGTAGTCAGGTCACTCATAAAGCTGATGAGGACGGCTATGGATATTGCAATGAGAACCAATACGACAATGTGGAGTTTCTTCATAACAGGGGGCAAAGTTAGGCCAAAAAGCCTAACACCCCCCATCCCCTCACCTATACTTTTTTAAATACCACGATCCCATTGTGCCCCCCAAAGCCAAACGTGTTGCTCATAGCCACCTTCACCGGGGATTTCTTCGCCTCTCCCAGCAATATATTCAGCCCCGCCGGGATAGCCGGGTCCAGGTTTTTGGTATTTATCGTCGGCGGAATGATCCCATCCCGGATACTCAGCAGACAGGCAATAGCCTCGATGGCGCCCGCAGCCCCCAATAAATGCCCCGTCATCGACTTGGTCGCGCTGATCGTCAGCTTTTCAGGCGCTGCGCCAAAAAGGCGGGTTACAGCATTCACCTCGCTCAGGTCACCAACCGGGGTCGAAGTAGCATGTACATTCAGATAATCCACCTCCTCCTTGTTGACCCCCGCATCTTTCAGCGCATCCTGCATCGCCCTCAGCGCCCCCAGCCCTTCCGGATGCGTAGAGGTCATATGATAGGCGTCAGCCGTCATCGCAGCACCAGCCAGCTCGGCATAGATCTTTGCACCACGGGCCCTGGCATGTTCGTACTCCTCCAGGATCAGCGCTCCTGCCCCCTCTCCCATGACAAATCCATCCCGATCCACGTCAAAAGGACGCGAAGCATGCTGAGGATCGTCATTTCGCGTAGACATAGCCTTCATCGAGGTAAATCCACCAACAGAAGCCGCCGTGATAGGCGCTTCCGACCCACCCGCCACGATCACCTTGGCCTTCCCCAGCCGGACATATGTCAAGGCGTCCATAAAGGCCGTATTGGAAGTCGAACAGGCCGACACCGTCGTATAGTTGATGCCCATCAGGCCATATTTAATGGAGATCATCCCCGAAGCCATATTGGCGATCAGCTTCGGCACAAAGAAAGGGCTAAAACGTGGCGTCTGGTCACCCAGCGCCCACTCCTTTACCTGCTCTTCAAAGGTCTCCATCCCACCCTGACCCGAACCCCAGATAACCCCCGTATCAAAAGGGTCCATGCCCGAAAAGTCAAGCCCCGAATCCTTTATAGCCTGGTCAGCCGCCACAAGGGCATATTGAGTGAACAGGTCGGTACGCTTCAGCTCGCTGCGATCAAGAATACCCGAAGCATCGAAGTTCTTCACTTCGCAGGCAAAACGCGTCTTGAAAGCACTGGCGTCAAAATGCGTGATCGGCCCCGCGCCACTCTCACCCGCTATTAATCGCGACCAATAGGTGGCAGGGTCATTTCCCAACGGCGTGATCGCACCAATACCTGTAACAACTACTCTTTTCATATTATATTTCTTTCCGGTTTGTTAATGTAAAAAGCCCATATCCAGCAATAACTGATCCATAACCTCGACTCAGCCACACAACTCCAGCGTCACCCTCGACTCAGCTACCCACTCCCCCCAGCGCAAGCTCCCTTCATTTTTTCCTAAACGGCCCAAAGGTATCGTAATCCGGTCTAACTGAGCCCATCAGAGAAATAACTTGTTTATTCGCCGGCGCAAGTTACTTACTTACGAGTAAGTAACAAAATTCTAAGTTATAACATCCTTTTTTATCCCCTTTTTTTGTCATGTGTGCATACTACACTAACTTGCGCTGCGTTCCAAAAGAGGATACTCACGACCATGACAGATTTATCGCAATTCGACTCCAACGGACCCAGTAATCCCAAAAATAATATCTTCGGTTTACCCTTTACAGAAGATGAAGCCCGACTTGTGATCTTACCCATACCCTGGGAAGTCACAGTAAGTTACGGAGCCGGAACCTCCAGGAGCTGTGATCACGTTTTTCAAGCCAGTATGCAGGTAGACCTTCACGACGCCGAAACAGGCGACGCCTGGAAAAAAGGCCTCTACATGCGCCAGCCGGACAAGAAGATCCTGATGAAAAGCGACTACCTCCGCAAAGAAGCCGAACTCTATATCAACTTCACATCCAAAGGCGAGATTCTCGAGAAGAACAGCTTCATGTGTAAGTCCCTGAAAGAGATCAATGAAGGCAGCGCCAGGCTTAATCAGTGGGTTTACGAACAGACCAAATCCCTCCTCGACAACGGCAAGCTGGTTGCAGTACTCGGCGGAGACCATAGCACGCCTTTAGGTTACTATAAGGCAATCGCCGAAAAACACGGCGACTTCGGCATCCTCCAGATCGACGCCCATTGCGATCTCCGCAAATCCTACGAAAGCTTCGTCTATAGCCATGCCAGCGTGATGTACAACGCCCTCCAGGAAATCCCGCAGCTGAAACGCCTCGTACAGGTCGGCGTCCGCGACTACTCCTCCGGCGAATGGGAATATATCCAGAACAGCAACTACCAGGTCATCACCTACTTTGATAAGGATATAAAGGAACGAGCGTACGAAGGCCAAAGCTGGAAGCAGATTGCCGAAGAGATCGTCAGCCATCTCCCCGAAAAAGTCTATATCAGCTTTGACATCGACGGGCTCGACCCCAAACTCTGCCCCAATACCGGTACCCCGGTGCCCGGCGGCTTCGAGACCGAACAGATCTTCTACCTCATCCGCCGGATCATCCAGAGCGGCCGCCAGTTCATCGGCTTCGACCTCGTCGAGATCGGCGTCGGTGAGTCCGACTGGGATTCCAACGTCGGAGCACGCGTCTTATGGAAATTGAGTAACTTGCTCGTAGCAAGCAATTCCTGATACCATTCATGCGCTACCAATACCTGGTCATTCTCAAAAAGGAAAGCGAACGGGCAACCGATCTGCTCAGCTTCCTGCTTTGCCTTTTCTCGGCTTTATGCTTTTCATACGTCCAGGTGCGAAGCGGCAGGATTGATTATTTGCCTTTACTGGCGACAGCGATCATCATAGGAGGCCTGATCTTCAACCTGGTCCGGCGCCGCCACCAACAGGTCCGCTACCGGTCCCTCCTGCTGCTCTCAGCCGTAGGCTGGATCGGAATAACCACAATACCCTGGATAGCCGCTATTTTCTTTATCCTCTTTTTCCTCGAGCATCAGACGAAACGCCCCCTCGAAATAGGCTTCAACCCCAACCATATAGTCATCAACTCCCTCATCAGGAGAACCTATGCCTGGACCGATCTCAGCAACGTAGTCCTCAAAGATGGCCTCCTTACCCTCGACTTCAAAAACAACAAGCTCCTTCAAAAAGAGGTCGCAGACGATGAGGACGACGACGATGCAGATGAAGAAGAATTTAATATGTACTGCCGCCAATGCCTGTCCGCCGCAGCCGCTACAACATTAAGTTAAAATGTATGGAGCAGGTTTATGGAAAAAAACAGTTTTTGTATCTTAGAAAAAACTGCTTCTTATGGATTCCATATCCCTCCCTGTCGTGGCACCCGCATTCGAACGACTCAAACGTAGCGGCACCTGGCTCCATCTTACCGCCGGAGTCCTCATCCTAACGCACGCCATCAGCCATTTTCGCGGCGAAGAATCTCACACCCTTTATTTCTGGTGCCAGCTGATCATATCCCTTGACATCTTCCTTTTAGTCCTTGCCGGTAAAGATATCCTTCGCCAGCAGCCAAAGATCAACCTCTTCTTTCGCCTCGTGGAAGTCATCTTCTTCGGCTGTATCGGCACCCTCATGCTCCTGCAGGGACACTCGGTCATCGCCATCATCCACCTGAGCCTGGGCATAGGCTATACCTATCTGTTCTATTGCGAAAAAAGGCTCCGCTCCGAAGAGCTGCTTTCCTTCCACCATACCGGCATCACCATCCCCGGCCTCCCCGAAAGCCGTTTCCTGCTCTGGTCCCACGTCAACGAGGTCGAGACCTTTTATGACTCCATCCATATCTCCACCTCCCAAAAGGAAAACCTCATCTTCGACCTCCGGACCAACCTCGAATTCGGCCAGCTGGAACACATCCACCAGTTCTGCCGGTTCTACCTGGGCAAATAGACCATCCCGGCAACCACAGCCCCGAAACGCCAAAAGTCGCCAAAACGGCGCCCCCACGGCGCGTTAACCGCGCAAAATCCGTAAATTTGCGGATGCTAAAGGAGTCACCATTCATCCTCTACTCCGACGGGAAGGGGAACATTTTCGAAGACACTTCCCTCTACGTCACCGGCCGCAGCGGCTGGGACGCCATCCCCGTCCCCACAGAAGACTGGATCCAACTGCCCGACGGCGGCTCCCTCTACGAACTGCCCGGCAGACATGGCATCGGCATCGACGTCCTCACCGGCGAAATGAGACTCTGCGATAAAGGCTGGGCCGTAGCCGCCTTTATACCCCCTGCACATACCGGCCTCTATCTGGCTGCCTATGAAACAGGCCCCGGCGCACCTACCCTCCCCCTTTTCTGTTATACAGCCGCGGGCTGGTCAGATGGAAAATTCTTCGTACCCGCCGTCAGGATCGAACAGGATATCCGCCAGGACTGCGAAGGTTATGACTGGGATATCATCAACAAGGGAGTAGACCATATCCTGATGGCCTATCCCCAAAACCGGCTAATCAAGCATCTTGCAGAGAACTGCTGCCTGACCTATCACTGCCCCGCCGCCCGCAATTATTTTATGGGCCGCTGGGAATGCCCTATCCCTACCTCACCAGCCTGTAATGCCAACTGCATCGGCTGTATCTCCTTCCAGCCACAGGAAGAGACGATCCCCTCGACACAGGACCGCCTCAGCTTCAAGCCGATGGCCGAAGAGATCGTTGAGTTCACCGTCCCCCACCTCCAGACAGCCCCCTTTCCCATCGTCAGCTTTGGCCAGGGTTGTGAAGGCGAACCCCTCTTAATGTGGGAGACCATCCGCGAGTCCATCATCCAGATGCGCAAACACACCGGCCGCGGCAGCATCAATATCAACACCAACGGCAGCAAGCCCGCCGCAGTAAAGGCCCTCTGCGAAGCAGGACTGGACAGCATCCGCGTAAGCCTCAACTCCGCCCGCTCCTCAGTATACACAGCCTACTACCGCCCCAACAATTATACCTTCGAAGACATCGTGGAAAGCCTGAAAGTCGTCCGTAGCTACGGCGGTTGGGCCAGCATCAATTACTTTGTTTTCCCCGGAATGACCGACAGCGTGGAAGAATACGAAGCCCTGCGCAAACTCATCCGCGAGACAGACCTCACCATGATCCAGTGGCGGAATTTCAACATCGACCCCGACTGGTATATGGGTAAGATCGGCGTTGCCGAAACAGGAGAGTTCCTGGGCATCAAACAATTGATGGAACTGATCCACGAAGAGTTCCCCAACGTCAAATTCGGATATTTCAATCCGCCCATGGAACGTATCCGGGGCCATTACGAAGCCGATTTCGCACATTAACGAACAGTTCTATTCCAAAACCGGTCAGTAAGAGGGACAAACAAGTTACTAAAAGTTTAACTATCAGCTACTTACAAAATTGGCATATTCTTCGAACAGGATCGGGTCAATAAAGCCCGACTATGTTCAAAAGCTACTTCACCGTCGCCTGGAGAAATCTTTGGAATCACAAGCTGTTTTCCGCCATCAACATAGGCGGCCTGGCCCTGGGCATAACCAGCGCCGTATTATTGCTTAGCTACGTGTCCCTACAATACAGCTATGATGACTTTCACGCTAACAAAAAAGACCTCTATCGCGTCAACCTGACGCCTTACGAAAACAATAAGCCCCTTTATCAAAGCGCAGAGAATTATTCCGCCATAGGCCCGGCATTAAAAAAAGATTTTCCGGAAGTCGCAGATTTTGCAAGGCTTTACAACATGGGCTATAAGAACAACTGCATCTTTACCTATAACGATACTCATTTCAGGGAAACCAGATTCCTCTACGCCGATGCCTCTTTCTTCTCTCTTTTCTCTTTTCTGTTCGAACAGGGTGATGCCCATACCGCACTTTCCCAGCCCAATACCGCCGTTATCTCAGCATCTACAGCCAGAAAGCTCTTCGGGGACCAGCCTGCAATAGGCAAATCCATCCAAATGACGGATGACGATCGCAACTCGGAGCTTTGCAGGATTACCGGAGTATTTAGGGACATTCCGGAAAACTCACATATAAAATTCAATATCCTGATCTCTTATGCAACCTTGAGCGATCGGGGCAGCGACGCCGCAATAAGGAGGTTCGAAAATGGTTGGGAACGTAAAGACTTTTATACCTATGTCCAACTCCGCCCGGGCACAGATCCAAAAACACTGGAAGCAAAATTACCTTCCTTCATCAGCAGACATATCCCCGGTGAAAAAGCCGCACACAAAGAAAGCAGAATAAGCCTACAACCCATTCAAAAGATCCATCTGACATCCGGCCTCATCGATGAACCTGAACCTACCGGAAATGAAAAAGCTGTTTTCTTCCTGATCATAATAGCCATCTTTATTATAACCATCGCATGGCTTAATTATATAAATCTGGCCACAGCCGGGTCCCTTAACCGTGCAAAAGAGATTGGCATCCGAAAAGTGCTTGGGTCACAACGCTCACAATTGATAAAACAATTCTTAACCGAATCCTTAGGCATAAATAGTACGGGCCTTGCCATAGCCCTGATCCTGGTCTATCTCTCCCAGCCCCTCGTGGACCGCTTCTTTCAGGTACATCTTTCCCTCTCAAACCTCGTAGCCAATAGATATGGCCTGGCCTTTATAGGATTTCTTATCGCAGGAGCCTTTTTCTCGGGCCTGTATCCCGCATTTGTCCTATCTTCTTTTAAACCCGCCTCCGTCTTAAAAGGGAAATTAAAAAACTCCAAAAATGGAATAGCACTGCGTAAATCCCTGGTCGTCTTTCAATTTTCGCTTTCTATATTTCTTATCATCGGTACATTCATCGTCTACAAACAGGTCCACTATATGCTCCACCAGGACCTGGGCCTGAACGTAAACCAGGTCGTGGTGCTGGACAGACCGGGTCGATGGGATACCGCACGGCACTCTCACAATTTATATGTAGCAAGATTTAAAGAAGCCTTGCAGAAAGATCCGGCGATCGAAACAGTCGGCATGTCCGATGAGCTTCCCGGAAAAGAAATACGGTTTCCGTCCAATTACACCATAAAGAATTCAAGTAATGAGAATCCCGTTCCGATCAACACGATCGGGATCGATCCCGACTATTTACAGGCTCTCGGGATCAAAACACTGGCAGGGCGTAATTTTTCGCAGAACTACAAGACGGATCAGACCGGATTGATCATTACAGAATCAGCCGTCAGCCTCTTAGGCTTTAAAGAACCTGCCAACGCAATCGGAAAGACCGTCTTTAGTGACAACACCGCCTACACCGTCATAGGCGTGGTCAATGATTTTCATCAATTGTCCCTGCAAAAAAAGATCACCCCCACCGTTTTTCAATATGTCTCCGACCCAAGGGAATTTGAGTACTACCTTGTAAAAATAAAAACAGCCGACCTGCATCGGACCATCGACCATATCCAAAACGCATGGAATTCCTCCTTTAAAGAGAACCCCTTTGGTTTTTCTTTTTTGGATGAATATTTCAATCGCCAGTATAAGAACGAGTTGCAATTTGGGGTCCTGTTTGGCGCTTTTTCAATTGTAGCCATCACCATCGCCTGCATAGGCCTCTTCGCATTAGTGGCTTTTATGATAGGCCAGCGTACAAAGGAGATCGGGGTCAGAAAGGTGCTTGGAGCAAGTATTCAGGACCTTATGATACTTCTCACCAAAGACTTTATAAGACTGGTCCTCCTTGCAAATTGCATCGCATGGCCCTTAGGCTGGTGGTTGATGAATAGCTGGCTAAAAGACTTTGCCTATCACATTCATATCAGCTGGTATATCTTCGTCTCCGCCGGATTGACGGCCGTTCTCATTGCCCTGGTGACGGTCAGTGTCCAGGCCATAAAAGCCGCCTTCTCAAATCCGATCAAAAGCCTTCGAACAGAATGATTCAGTTTACGTAGCTTAGCCCCGTATGCAAAAGATCATCATCGTCGGAGCGACTTCCGGCATCGGTCGGGAACTGGCAAGACTATACGCCGCCAACGGCGACCTCGTCGGCGTGACCGGACGCCGCAACGAATTGCTCTATACCCTCCAACTCGAATATCCCAACCACATCGTCACCGAATGCTTTGACGTCACGGCCCCCGGAGCAACCAGACACCTCGATTCCCTGGTAGCCAAACTGGGAGGCCTCGACCTCCTCGTCTACAACGCCGGCTGGGGCGAGCCGGCCGAATCCCTCGACTACCAGGTGGACAAAGCCACCGTCGACATCAACGTAAACGGGTTCCTCGAAGTCATCCATTACGGCTGGTCTTTTTTCACTAACCAGGGGCATGGCCACCTGGCCACAACCTCCTCCATAGCCTCTATCCGGGGCAACCGTTACTCCGCTTCTTACAGCGCAAGCAAAGCCTTTCAAAGCACCTACTTCGAAGGCCTGCACATCAAAACGTTAAAAATGGGGATTCCGCTCTACGTTACCGATATCCAGCCCGGTTTTGTCGACACCAACATGGCCAAGGGCCCCCGCTTCTGGGTCTCCTCCCCCCAAAAAGCCGCCCGCCAGATAAAACAGGCCATTTCCCGCCGCCGGTGGCGCGTCTACATTACCAAAAGATGGTGGCTCATCGCAAAGGTCTTCAAATGGATCCCGGGGTGGATTTATCACCGGATCGGGTGACAACGATCATTTTTTGGCACTTGTCTTGCAATGTGTTATAAAAAGAAGGATTCGGTTATGAAAAAGTCACAACTCATCGCACTCTCGGCCCTCACGACTGCTGCAGCAGCCGTAGTAACCATTTACATGCTCAGAAAGAAAAAACACGAAAAAAGACTCATCGCCGTGTCCAATGCAGGCTATGAAATGGCCTATGACGTCCATTACCCCCTCAAATACAAGTCGGCAAAATAAATGTTAAAGCTGCGGACATCCCATCGTCCCTTGCAATTCACTTGAATTTCCTGCGTTTATCCTGCTATAAATCGGTAAATTCGCCACTAGAATCGTATGTCTATGGCAGATCATTTCGAGTCTCAAAAGAATTGGAAAGCTTCAGGATACACAGCGATCATTTGCGCCGCGCTCATCGTCCTGTTCTTTATCATCAGCTGGACACAACCTGTCGAGCTGCCCCCCGTTGTAGAAGAAGGTATTGAGGTCAACCTGGGCAACAGCGACAAAGGCCTTGGCAAGGATCAACCCTATCTGCCCGGCCAGCCCTCAGCCGAGGAAAAAGAAAAATATACACCCCCCAAACAGGCCGTGGTTGAAAAAGAACCCGTAAAAGACGTCGAAACAGACGACAACAACAAAGAGGACGCACCCGTCATAAAAAAAGCCCCGGCTCCAAAACCAAAGGCTACAAAAATACCCGATAAGGAAATCACAAAGGTTCCCGCCAAACCGGTAAAACAACCGGAGACCACACCCACTCCGCCCAAACCCCGCCCCAAGGCCGTGTTCCATGGCGTGAACGGCACGGGTACCGGTGGCAACGGCGCCGATGACTACAAACCCGGCGGCAACCAGGGGATCGCAGGCGGACGCGGCGACCAGGGCGCACCCGGCGGCGACCCCAATTCCACCAATTATACCGGCGGCGGACACGGCAATTCCGGCGTAGCCATTTCGCGCGGCCTGTCGGGCAGACATATCACCGGCACGCCATCCTTTACCGACGACTTCAACGAGAACGCAAAAGTCGCCGTCGACGTCCATGTCGATGCCAACGGCAATGTCACCGATGCCGACTACCAGCCCCGCGGCTCCACCACTTCAGCAGGCAACATGAAAGCCATCGCCATCCGCAAAGCCAAACAAGTCAAATTCAATTCCGGCAGCGACGAAAGCGTGGGCACACTGATCTTCAATTTCAAGGTGCATAACTAACAGACCGGCGCAAAACCACAAGCCCGATTTTATGGATTACCCCCAGACACTCGAATACCTCTTCAATAAGCTCCCGATGTACAGCCGTATCGGAGCCGCAGCCTATCGCGCGGACCTTACCAATACCATCCAACTCAGCGACGCACTCGGCAACCCCGAACGCCGTCTCCGAACCGTCCACGTCGCCGGCACCAACGGAAAAGGTTCCACCAGCCATATGCTGGCAGCCATCTTCCAGGAAGCAGGTTATAAAACAGGCCTCTATACCTCCCCTCATCTGAAAGATTTCCGCGAACGCATCCGCGTCAACGGAGAAATGATCCGCAAAGACTTTGTGACCGACTTCGTTCAAAGGATCCAGCCCATCTCCGAAAAGATGGACCCCTCTTTCTTCGAGATCACCGTCGTAATGGCCTTTGATTATTTCGTACAGGAAAAAGTAGACATCGCCATCATAGAGGTCGGTCTCGGTGGACGCCTCGACAGCACCAACATCATCACTCCCGATCTCTCCGTCATCACCAATATCGGTTATGACCACATGCAGTTCCTCGGAGACACCTTACCCGCCATCGCATTCGAAAAAGCAGGTATCATAAAAAAAGGCATCCCCGTGGTAGTGGGCCAGCATCATCCCGAAACAGCCCCTATCTTCCGTCAACGAGCAGCCGAAGAAGAGACCCGGCTCATTTTTGCCGATCACGAGCGCTGGGTATCCGACTGGAAATACCAGCGACATACCTTGGTCGTCGAAACCACCACCTCCCCCGTAGCAGATGACAAGGAATATTATACCCTCGACCTGACAGGCATCTACCAGGTAAAGAACCTTATAACAGTACTGGAGTCCGTACATATCCTGCGCAGCCTCGGCTGGAAGCTACCCCAACAAGCCATAGAAAAAGCCCTAAAACACGTAAAACGACTAACAGGATTACACGGCCGCTGGGAGATCATCCACGAATACCCCGATATCGTCCTCGACGTAGCGCACAACGAAGACGGCATCAGTCAGCTGGTCCGGCAGATCGAGGTCACAGACCACGAAGAGCTGCATATCGTAATTGGTATGGTAAAAGACAAAGCCATCGACAAGGTCCTGGAGCTCCTGCCCCGACAGGCTACTTATTATTTTACAAAAGCCCGGATCCCCCGCGCCCTGCCCGAAGACGAACTCGCCCAGCAGGCAGTCGCGACAGGCTTAAAAGGCCATGCCTATCCCAGCGTAACCGAAGCCCTCAACGCCGCCAAAACCCATGCCCGCGACCGTGACCTCATCATAGTCTGTGGAAGCGTTTTCGTCGTGGCGGAAGTATAAAAATTATTCCGACCTTAAATTCCCCACCGGATTCGCCCTCGCAGCCCGCGTCGCCTGCAACCCTATCGTCACAAACGCAATAAACAAAGCCACCCCCGCCGTCAGCACAAACACCATCCACCCGATATCGATGCGATAAGCAAAATCCCTTAACCAGCGATTCATGATCAGCCACGCCATCGGCGAAGCAATAAGAGAAGACAACAACACCAGCCGCAAAAACCCACCCGTCAGCAATCGCACGATCTCCACCGTCGAAGCACCCAATATCTTCCGGATACCAATCTCCTTTACCCTGTTGGCAGCCGCCAGAGCAGCCAGACCAAAAAGCCCAAGACAGGCCAGAAAGATCGAAATGCCGCCGGCACAGGCGACAATGCTACCCCAACGCGCCTCCGACTTATAAAAACGATCCAGGTTCTCGTCAAGAAAACTATACCGGAGCGGAAACTCCGGAGCGATCTTCTTCCAGGCAGCGCTGATATCCGCGATGGCCTGCGTTGGGTCTCCTCCCGACAGGTGTACAAAATAGCTGGTGGGTGCATAACGCGCATCGATCATAAAGGCCTGGGGCCGCACTTCCCGGTTCAACGGTTCGAAATTGAAATCCCTTGTCACCCCAATGATGGTTTTATATTCATCTTTACCGGCCTTGCCGCGTAAACCAATTGCTTCCGGTGGCGTCAAACCAAGCGTATTCTTCACAAGGGCCTCATTGACTATAATGGAGCTCGCCGTGTCATCCGTTATGGCCAGGTCGAAGTTACGTCCCGCCAGAAGCTGTACCCCCATCACCGGGATAAAATTTGCATCCACGGGATATTGAATAACCCCGGTCTTCTTCCCGTCAAAATCAAACATAGAACCCATCTCACCCTGCCCTTCACCGAGTCCGACGGCAGAAGCCGTTATCCCTTTTATCAGCCGGTCGGACTGCAGCAGCTGTTTGAACAGTAAATAGCTTTTCTCCTTGTTGGCATCACTGGCATCGACAACAATGGTATTATCTTTTATCAACCCCAGATCTTTATGCCGCATAAAACTAACCTGCCTCAGTATGACTATCGTCCCGATGATCAGCCCGATCGACAGCACGAATTGCAGGGTCACAAGACTGCGGGTAAAGAAATTGGAGCCACCCAGCTTGACCTTTGTTTTGAGTACGTCGACAGGATTAAAACCTGACAACACCAATGCGGGATAAGAACCGGCAAGCAGCCCTACCAGCAGTGTCAATCCGCATAACATCCAGATCAGCTCCGGAAAACGACTAAAAGAAAAGTCCAGCTCCCGTCCCGCCAGCTGACTAAACCACGGCAGCAGCATATACGCTAGCAGACAGCCCAGAACAGTCGACAGTACACTTAACAAAACGGATTCCGTCAGGAACTGGACGACCAGCTGCCGCTTCAAACCGCCCACAACCCTACGCACCCCCACTTCCTTAGCCCGTCTCGCACTACGGGCAATGGCCAGGGTTGTAAAATTGATAGAAGCAATGAGGACTATGCCGCCGGCGATGGCCAGCAGGATCCAGATATTTTTGGGATCGGTGGTCCCGCGATCATCCATGTTTGTCAGGGTATGCAGATCGCGCAATGGGTGCAGAACAAAGGCTGCCGTTAATTTTTTCTTTGCCCGATAGTTCGCGGCTTCGTCAGGATAATGCCGCAGTCGGAATTTCAGCAGCCGGTCCGGTTCATTCATCAGCCGGCTGTCGGGCCTTAACAACACATAGGTGGCGTCCCCATTGGTCCGATGCCAGTTGTCCGCAGACTCCCCGCGATCGGAATTTGTCATCAGATATTCATAGCTGCCCAAAATATTAAAGGAGATGGTGGTATTCGTTGGAATATCTTCGGCAACAGCTGCGACAGTAAAGAGCTTCCAGCTCGTATCCATCTTCACGGAGATGGTCTTGCCGACGACATCCCAGCTCCCAAACAGCTGAACGGCCCGCGACCGGGTCAGCACGACATTACCGGCGTCCTTCAATGCATCCTCCTTACCCGCCAGCAGCGGAAAAGAAAACACCGAAAGAACATTGGGATCGGCAAAACTCATCGGCACCCGGAAGACCTTACCGTCGACCTTTACGATATGCTGCCCAGAAGGACTACGCCGCACTGCTTCTATCACATCAGGGAATTCTTTCTTCATGGCAGGCCCAAGCGGTGTATACAGACCTGACTCTCCATCCTGTGACCCGTCATCCCGGGTATAAACTTCATCGACACGGAATATATGCTCCGCATTGGCCCTGAAACGGTCATAGCTAAATTCATTCACCGCAAAAAGAAGGATAAGACTAAAACAGGCCAGACCAATAGATAGCCCGGAAATATTGATGATCGTCAGTACCTTTTGCCGGCTCAAATTGCGGACGGCGATGCGGATATAATGTTTCAGCATGTGGCTGTTTTTGGGAAGACACGCCAATGAAAATGCCGGTTTGATATCCAACTGACAATCAGGGACTACCGCCTATGCCCCCAACTGCAATTGTTCGCTTATGATACACCATGTGTACGAAATCATTCGTAAAATTCTAATAGCTCATATGCCCCAACCTGTTCAACGCATAGAACAGGGCCGTCACATGCATACTCTGAACGATCCCATTATCACGCAACAGCTGCTTCAGCTCCTCGTATGTATATAGGTAAACTTCTATCTCTTCATTAAAATCCAGGTCCTGCTTCCCCGTCAGCTTCCCACCCGTAGCCAGATAAAAATGCGCCCAGTTATTGTTCGTCGACGGATTCGCCGAGGTCTTACCCAAATATTCAATAGTAGCGAACGTATATCCCGTCTCTTCCAGCAGCTCCCGCCGGACAGCTACTTCCAGCGAAGCATCTGTTTCGTCGACACAGCCGCCGGGCAGCTCATAGTTCGTCACCCCCAACGCATGCCGGTACTGCCTTTCGAGAATAAACCGCCCGTCTTCCGTCAGAGCGACGGCTATAACCCAGGTAGGGAATTCATAGACGTAATACGGCTTGATGATCTTTCCTTCATGTGTCTCACAGGTATCGGCCCGCAGCGTAAACCAGGTGTCCTTAAACAAATATTCAGAAGACAATATCTTCCAGCTAAGATCTTTCATTCTTAATCCCATTTATTCCGTTCACGTAACGAGGTAATATGCGCGACATGATGCCGCCCATGCCAGGAATAATTCCCCAATAGATACCACAGCGTCATATCTTTTTTTGCCTCAGGATGAAACACCGTTCTTTCCCAATGCTTCAAGTCTAAATCGCTGAGCACCGAGTACCAGCGGGTATGCAGCGCATACAGCAAGGTGATAGATATATTGATAGGTATATTCTGTACATCACTGAGATTTGCCCAGTTTGCTTCCTCATAGGGACGGATAGTCGGATGCTCTTCCGTAAGCCCCAGCTTGAACCTGCAATAGGCATTGATATGACTGTCCGCCACATGATGCACTACCTGCTGTACCGTCCACCCTCCATCGCGATAAGGCGTTTGCAGCTGAGCCTCATCCAGGTTCAAAATGGCATTCTCCAGCAGCTGCGGAAGGAATTTGATATCGTTGAGCCACAGTTCCTTCTGATGCCCGGAATAAGCAAGCGGCTGATAATGTCCGATAGGATAACGCAGATCAGTTGTGATGGTGCTCATAATGAAAGTATTATGTTGTTGGTAAAAAGATCAATGTTCCGGCCTTAACGTGTGTCCTGTCATATGAATAAACACGTCTTCCAGGTTCGCCTTCTTCACTTCCTTTGGCCGTTCAAATCCGGAGGCAACAAGATTATCGATCAGCCGGTCCGGCGACTCCATCGCAATGATCTTCCCGGAGTCGATGATAGCCACCCGGTCACAAAGAACTTCGGCTTCGTCCATATAGTGCGTGGTGATAATAACGGTAGTCCCCTTCTGTCGGATATCCTTGATCAGCTCCCAGAGATTACGCCGGGCCTGCGGATCAAGACCGGTGGTGGGTTCGTCAAGAAAGATGATCCTCGGCTGGTTGATCAGCGTAGTAGCAATGGAAAACCGCTGCTTCTGACCACCGCTGAGCTCTTTATACCTGGCTTTAGCCTTGTCACGCAGGTTCACCATATCGAGCAGTTCAAGAGGATGTATCCTGCGGTTGTAAAGCCCGCCAAAAAGCTCGATCAGTTCGGTCAGATTGAGCCCCGGATAATAACCCGAGGTCTGCAGCTGGACCCCGATGATCTTCTTGATCTCCCCGGGGCTCCTGTCAAGATCAAAGCCATCCACCATGATCTTGCCGCTCGTCTTATCCCGAAGGGTCTCAATGATCTCAAGCGTAGTCGATTTGCCGGCCCCATTAGGCCCCAGCAGACCAAATATCTCGCCTTCCATTACGTCAAAGCTGACCCCCTTCACTGCTTCAAAATCGCCGTATTTCTTGGTAAGATCCCTGACCGAGATGATAGTTTGCATGTATCAAAAATAAGCCTGTTTCATCACTTTGTAAAGATCTGCGTAAAATAGATCATCCCCCTCTTTCCATACGCAAGCCCTATCCCCGTAAGCCTGAAATCTCCCTCTATATTCCGCCGGTGCCCCGGACTATGCAGCCACCCGTCTACCACCTCCCTCGCGCCCATCGGCCCCGAAGCAACATTCTCCGCAGCCACATGTATAGGCCCCAACCTCTTTTTTATCCGGTCGATCCGGTCCCTGAACCCCTCATGCCCAAAAGGGGTCTTCCCCGACAACATATTTCGGCTATGATCCAGCGCCACAGAAGAAATAAAGGAATTAGCCTGTAAAGGCTTCAGTCCCTTCGAATGACGATATTCATTCACATACTTAAGTATCTCGGAAGACATTCCCGGAGGCCCTGCAAAAACCACCCCCACACAAAAACTAAGAACCAAACCCAATATGATCCCGCGCACACGCATAAAAAATGAAATTTATCTAACTTAGACAAATATGGAGCCAATGTTAGACAATCCCGCCTGGTGGGCATTGAACACCCTGCATAAAGACTTCGCCCGGGGCACCGACCACGCCAAACGCTACCGCAAAGGTTTTCTACCCTTCATAGGCTTCAGCGAGCTCAGCGCCATCTGCACCGACCCGGCCTATACCGGCCGCGGCTATGCGCAACAACTCATCGCACACATCTGCCATAAACAAATAGCATCCAATATAACCCTCATCCTCCACGTAGCCCTCACTAACCAACGCGCAATAAAACTCTACGAACACATGGGCTTCCACCACCGCCGCGAGATCTCCTTCTGGCGCTGCAAAAAGCACTAAACCACCCAATCAAACACGCCCGGCTCAGCGCCGCAACCATGAGCTCCACAACAAAGAACTCTGAGCTTTTCAACAAACCACCCCCTCCCACGTCTTCGTACCTTTGATCCAACAAAAAATACACAACTATGGCAAAGATCTGGTTCATAACCGGCAGCTCAAGAGGCCTTGGACGCAGCCTCACAGAAGCCGTACTCGCCGCCGGCGATAAAGTAGCGGCCACAGCCCGTAACACCGAACAACTCAACGATCTGGTAAAAAAATACGGCGACAACATCTACCCCGTAAAACTCGATGTCAACAACCACGACGAAGTCTATAAAAGCGTAGCCGACACAGTCAAACATTTCGGCCGCATCGACGTCCTGGTCAACAACGCCGGCTTCGGCATCATCGGCGCAGCAGAAGCATTCACCGAAGAACAATTCCGCAGCCAGCTCGACACCAACCTCTACGCCCCGATCGAAGTCACCCGCGCCGTGCTGCCCCATATGCGCAAACAACGCTCCGGCTTTATCATGCAGATCAGCTCCGTCGGCGGCCGCGTAGGCAACTCCGGTCTGACCATGTACCAGGCTGCAAAATTCGGACTGGGCGGCTTTAGCGAAGCGCTCGCAAAAGAAGTGGCTCCCCTCGGTATCAAAGTGACCTGCGTCGAACCCGGCGGCTTCCGCACCGACTGGGCCGGAGCATCCATGAGCTATGCCCCCGAAATAGAAGGCTATGAAGAATCTGTTGGAAAAAGAGTGGACTATATAAAAAGCGGGCAGTTCATCCCGGTAGGCGATCCCGGCAAAGCCGCAAAAGTAATGGTACAGCTGGCAGATGAACCCATACCACCCGTACACCTGGTCCTGGGCAGCGAAGCCATCGCCATCCTCGAAGCAGCCAACACATCGAGGGATGCAGAACTGCAAAAATGGAAACCGGTAAGCCTCTCCACCGACGCGGACGGAGCAAATGCCAAAACCTTTCTACAAACGACATTCGGACAATCCTATAAAAATTAACCAGCACGGCCTGGCCGCCGGAGCCCTACTTCAAATAGCTCTCCAGCTCCTCCATCATCGTCTTGCTCCCCGCGAACAGCGGCGAACGCTGATGCAGCCCGGTCGGCACAATATCGAGTATCCGCTGCTTCCCGTCCGTAGCCTTTCCACCGGCTACCTCCATGATAAAAGCAAAAGGATTACACTCGTACATCAGCCTTAGCTTACCGCCGGGCTTGGAGAACGTACTCGGATACATAAAAATACCGCCCTTGATAAGATTGCGGTGAAGATCAGAGACCATGCTGCCTATATATCTTTGAGTATATGGACCACCATTGTCTTTGGTCTTTTTTTGACAGGTATCGATATAGGCCTTGACCTTATCCTCGTATTGAAAGAAATTACCGTGATTGACAGAATAGATCTTCCCCACCTCGGGGCAGAGGATGTTCGGATGACTCAGCGTGAACTCCCCTATCGAAGGGTCCAGCGTAAATCCATTCACACCCCGGCGTGTAGCATATACCATCATCGTCGAAGAACCATATACGATATACCCGGCCGCTACCTGCTTCCGCCCTGCCTGCAAAAAATCCTCCGCAGTACAGGGATGGCCCCTTTCACTGACCCTGCGATACACGCCAAAGATCGTCCCGATCGATACGTTCACATCGATATTCCCGCTCCCATCCAGCGGATCGAACATAACGACGTATTTGGAATTGTTGCTGATCTCATCGTTAAAAACAACATAGTCATCCAGCTCCTCGCTGCCAATACCGGCACAGCTGATCCCATGTCTTAATACACCCATGAACTGATCATTCGCATAGATGTCCAGCTTCTTGACATCCTCGCCCTGCACATTTACCGTGCCCGCATCCCCCAGGATGTCGACCAGGCCGGCCTTATTCACTTCCACATTGATGCGTTTGGCAGCAAGACCGATATCGCGGAGCAGATTGCTGAGCTCACCGGTGGCATTGGGAATATTGCGCAGCTGCTGAAGCGTAAACTCGTCGAGGGTTAGAACTTTTCTATTCACGTTCATGTAACAAATGTAAGGGGGAATCCCCGAAATTTAGCATCCCTTTAGCAATTTTGGATCAACCTTGGTCGTTTCCTCTTACCCTTTATCTTTGCGCAATGAAATACGCCCCGTATTCATGAACACTATTAAAAAAGACAAATAACACTGTGAATAAAATTTTCAAATTCGGCGGAGCAAGTGTCAACAGCGTGGACCGTATCCAACATCTCGTCTCGATCCTAAAAACATACCAGGGTCAGCCACTCCTGGTCGTCGTCTCCGCCATGGGCAAAACAACCAATGCCCTCGAAAAAGTAGCAGAAGCCTTTTTCAACGGCCATAAAGACGAAGCCCTCGAGCTCTTCCGCCAGATCAAAGAATCCCACCTGACCACAGCCAAATACCTGCTGGTGCAAAACTACCTCGCAGCAGAAGCCCAGCTAAAAGACTTCTTTACCGAAGTAGAATGGCTGCTCCACGACAAACCCGTCCGCGATTTTGATTATTATTATGACCAGATCGTCTGCATAGGCGAGCTGCTCTCGACCTCCATCGTCAGCGCCTATCTCGCCGAATCGGGCCTCGACAACCAATGGATCGACGTTCGGGACATCTTCCGCACCGACTCCAACTTCCGCGATGCCGCCATTGACTGGGACTATTCTCAAAAAAAGGTAACCGACGAGATAAAACCACTCTTTTCAGAGACAAATATAGTGGTCACCCAGGGCTTCATCGGCGCTACCTCCGACAACGAAAGCACCACCCTCGGCCGCGAAGGAAGCGATTATACCGCCGCCGTCTTCGCCAATATGCTCAACGCAGAAAGCCAGACCATCTGGAAAGATGTCGAAGGCGTAATGAACGCCGATCCGAAACTTTTCCCCGAAGCCACCATCCTCAGCGAACTCAACTATGACGAGGTCATCGAAATGGCCTATTACGGCGCCCAGGTCATCCACCCCAAGACCATCAAACCGCTCCAGAACAAAGGCATCCCTCTTTATGTCAAATGTTTCCTCGACGCCTCCCTGCCCGGCACCGTCATCCACAACAGAGCCGTAAAAGGACTCCCCCCCATCATCGTGCTGAAACAACAACAGGTCCTCGTCCACCTTCATTCTAAAGATTTTTCCTTTGTCGGAGAATCAGGCATCGAACAATTGTACCACCTCTTTGCCGGCCTTCGTATAAAACCCAATTTGCTCCAAAGCGGAGCCGTCAGCCTCCAGGTCTGCCTCGACGACCGCGGCGACAAGATCGAAAAGCTGGCCCTCGCCGCCGCCGATCTCTTCGATGTACAAGTGGAAAAAGGATTGACCTTGCTGACAATACGCCATTACAATGAGGAAGTGCTCGCCAAACATACATCAGGCCGTCAGGAAGTGCTGAAACAACAAACACCGGAAACTGTGCAGATACTAATGCGCTAACAGCCAGGACAGCCGTCGCAAAAACTAATTCGCGCCTATCATGACCGTCTGCTTAAGCCGAATGGCAACATTCGCTCCGGTCCTGTTTGCGGGACTCCACTTGGGCATCCCCATAAAAGCATCTTCGATCTTTTCATTCATGACCTCATTCCCACCCCTGCTAACCTTGGCATAAACAGCATTACCCAGGGAGTCTATAACATATTCAACCATGACAAAGGCCTTGGTCTGCCCATCATCAAGATCCTTTATACTTTCTTTGCTCAACCGGTTCAGAAACTCCTGAAAAGCCTCATTCCCGCCAGGATACACCGGCAGCTTGTCCACCACCTTAGCCAGATCATCCTCTTTCACCGGGTTCACCCGCTCCGGCCGGCTATGCACCACCTTCTTCTTCGCTCCAGCCATCACCACCGGCTCAACATTCGCAACCTTTACAGCCGCTTCCGTCGGCGCAACCTCTTCCGTGACATACTCCCCCCTCCCATTCACCATGACAAAAGGAACATCCCGGTACTTCTCAAAGTAATAGAACGCACTCCGCATACTCTTCGCAAAAGGCGTATATTCCGAAAAGGTCTGTAAGTATTTGTTGAGATAATCGACACTACGCGCGTTATTGAAATTCACAGGGAAGATATGTACAGGGATAAAATCCTCCCCCATATCCTTCGCATGAGCAGCAAGGATATAAAGCTCCTCGATCTGCGCATCGGTGATCGGGATACAACCCGTCGTCACACAGCTCCCATGAATATAGATATCCCCCCCCGGCTGAGTCGAGTCACTTAATATCCGATCCGATGCATTGGGATAGTTCAACCCCAGCGAAAGATGATATTCACTACGGGGATTGAATTCGTTGATATAATAAAACCCCTCCGGCACCTGGTAATCACCGGCCATTCTCTTGGGACCCAATGTTCCCGCCAACGCACAAACCTTATATGTCTTAAAAAGCTTATACTTCTCTTCCTTTGTATTCTTTACCCAGACTTCCAGCTGGCTGTCATATTTAAACGACCGGATATAGATATACCGGGCAGGATAGGTTAAGCCCTTCTCCCGGAACTGTTTCATCAACGTATCTTCCTTTCGATGCAACATATCCCCCACCTTTGGAATGGAGCGCTGATAATCAATAAAATGAATGGTAGAAATAGACGTTTGAGCGGAAACTTTACCTACAAAGAGTATCCCGGCTACAGCCAGACTGCACAAAGCGATCAGGTAATTTTTAACAGGCATGCTATAGGGTAAAAAATTGCGGTCCACGAACTCCCAAAATAACAAAAAACCTGCCATATTAGCAATATGTACAGGTTTTTATAACATATATTAAAGGTTTCCCCTTGCACTAAAGATTTCCCCTTGCCGACTGCTCCCGCTCTATCGCCTCGAACAGCGCCTTGAAATTTCCCTTCCCAAAACTTTGTGCCCCCTTACGCTGGATGATCTCAAAGAAAACCGTCGGCCGGTCCTCCATAGGTTTTGTAAAGATCTGCAAAAGATAGCCCTCTTCATCCCGGTCCACCAGGATCCCCAGCTCTCTCAGCGGAGCAAGATCCTCATCGATGGCCCCCACCCTGCTGAGCAGATCGTCATAGTAAGAAGAAGGTACCAGCAGGAATTCGACACCCCTGTCCCGCAGCTGCGTCACCGTATCCACAATGTTAGCCGTAGCCAGCGCCACATGCTGCACCCCCTCTCCCTTGTAAAACTCGAGGTATTCTTCAACCTGCGATTTCTTCTTCCCTTCCGCAGGTTCATTGATCGGGAACTTGACAAATCCATTCCCATTGCTCATGACCTTGCTCATCAGGGCTGAATATTCGGTAGAGATATCCTTGTCATCAAAGCTCAGGATATTCCGGAAACCCATCACCTTCTCATAAAAGCTTACCCAGGGATTCATCTGGTTCCACCCTACATTACCCACACAGTGATCCACATATAATAACCCCGTAGAAGACGGGTTATACGTCGACTTCCATTCCCGGAACCCCGGCATAAAGGCCCCCTGGTAATTCCTGCGCTCTACAAAAAGATGTACCGTATCTCCATACGTATGGATGCCACTCAGGATGACCTCACCCCATTTATCCGCCAGCGTCGTCGGCTCCATATAATTCTTCCCGCCACGGGACGTCGTCTCCCGCCAGGCACTGGTCGCATCCTCAACACGAAGTGCCAGCACCTTTACCCCATCTCCATGCAAATGCGTATGCTCCGCTATCGGGTGATTGGGTCTGAGAGCCGTCGTAAAGACAAAGGTTAGCTTGTTCTGACGGACGACATAACTGACCTTATCCTTGACGCCGGTCTCAGGGCCGCTGTACGCGACAGACTGAAAACCAAAGGCCGTCTTATAAAAATGTGCAGCCTGTTTGGCATTACCTACATAGAATTCAACATAGTCTGTTCCCTGTAGAGGAAGAAAATCGGTATCGGCAGCTGAGGGCTTGCGGGGCTCAGTGGCAGGAGCAATAGACATATTACAGTTTTTTTAATAAAATGAACAATCAGGACGAGGCTTAGGCTTCTGTCCGGTCAGGCTTGTGGGGTTATTGATAAGGCCTTTAAAGTCTGGTCACTGCTTCACGAACCAGCGCTTTTCTGAGAAAGAAATGATACAAACGCTTGTCGTCGAAAATTTTATGAGAGTAGTCGGGACGCATAATTCCGGAATTAAAGGTAAACTTATTTTTGAGAATTGTCAATGGGTGCCGGACGAAGTCCCTAAAGACCCTGACTAAGCCCCCAAAATCGTATTTTTCCCACCGAAAAGGGGTTTTTGTCTATCTTCGGCCAAATAATCATCATGCTAAAAGTAGGTATATTAGGAGGGGGGCAATTAGGTAGAATGCTATTACAGGCTGCAGCCAACTACCCGGTTGAGACGTTCGTTCTCGAAAATGACGAGAACTGCCCCGCCGCTCACTTATGCCACCACTTTGTAAAAGGTGATATTCGCAATTTTGATGATGTATATAATTTCGGCAAAGGACTCAACGCACTGACCATCGAGATCGAATCCGTCAATGAGGAGGCATTGGATAAGCTGGAATCAGAAGGCGTAAAAGTCTATCCCAGAACTTCGGCTTTGCGTATCATCAAGAATAAGATCAACCAAAAGAAATATTATACCGAACATAGCATCCCGACAGCTGAGTACCATATAACAGAGGACCTGGCCGGCGTTCGCAGCAGGGTCGACTTCCTGCCCGCCGTTCACAAGATCGGCGCAGGCGGGTACGATGGTAAAGGGGTTAGGATCATACGCCATAGGGATGATGTCGACCAGGCTTTTGACGCACCCGGTGTGCTGGAGAAGCTGATCACCGTCGAAAAGGAGATCGCCCAGATCATTGCGGTTGGCGCTAAGGGTGAGACAGCCATTTATCCGCCGGTAGACATGGTCTTTGATGCCCGCCTCAACCTGCTCGACTATCAGATAAGCCCCGCCGACCTGCCCCAGAACCTGCTCTGGAAAGTGGAAGCGATTTCCCTCAGAGTGGTAAAAGAATTAAAAAGCCCCGGTATCTTTGCCGTAGAGCTCTTTGTTACAAAACAGGGGGAAGTATTTGTAAATGAGACCGCGCCGCGGGTACACAACAGCGGGCACCATACGATAGAAGCCAATTACAGCTCGCAGTTCGATATGCTATGGCGCGTGATCCTCGGTTATCCCCTCGGGAATACCGATGCGATCCTTCCCGGGGCAATAGTCAATCTCGTCGGTGCAGAAGGCTGTAGCGGCGAAGCTCATTACGAAGGACTCGAAGAGGTCCTGCAGATGGACAATGTCTTCGTACATATCTACGGCAAAAAGGATACGAAACCCGGTCGGAAAATGGGGCATGTCACCATCATCAGCAGGGAAAAACAGGACCTGGTTTACAAAGCGCATAAGATAAAGAACACGCTGACCGTGATCAGCAAAGACAAGGCCGCCGAGACAGCAGCCACAAAAAAAGCAGAAAGCCAGGTATAATAAAAATAATATGAGCAGTCCAATGGTAGGAATTATTATGGGCAGCGACAGCGACCTCGCCGTAATGAAGGCCGCTGCCGACATACTGGAAGAATTTGGTATCCCTTACGAGCTGACCGTCGTGTCAGCACACCGTACTCCCCTGAGAATGGTAGAGTATGCCACAAAAGCCGCCGCCCGCGGCCTCAAAGTCATCATCGCCGGAGCCGGCGGAGCCGCACATCTCCCCGGCATGGTCGCCTCACTCACCACCCTTCCCGTTATCGGAGTTCCCGTAAAATCCTCCAACTCCATCGACGGCTGGGACTCCATTCTTTCCATCCTCCAAATGCCGGGTGGCATACCCGTAGCCACAGTAGCCCTCAACGGTTCAAAAAATGCCGGCATCCTCGCAAGCTCCATCATCGGAGCATTCGACCCTTCTGTCAGCAAGCTCGTAGCCAGCTATAAGGCAAAACTCGAAGAAGAGGTCCTGACAAAAGTCGACCGCCTCAAGACCGAAGGATGGGATAATAGCTTCGACAGATAGCCGTTGGTAACAATTACTCCCTAATTCTCCTGTACGATCAGCGCATTGATATAAGAGAAAGCCCCGTAAGTACCTATAAGAGACGGCGAATACACCCCAATATTGATCTTCCCGTCCGCACCCGGCTGTACATTGTTTACCACCGTCTTGACGCTGGTATTCCCCGATGCATTCTGCAACAGCTCCGAACCATTATTGATATGCCAGCTCGAATAACGGGGAGGAGCAGCACTGCTATTGCGCGAACCCACCAGCGATAAAGTATACGTTTTGGCCGGATTCAATCCACTCACAATAAGATTATTGGTCCCGGAACTGAACTGGATATTCGAATTGAACCAGTAATTATTCAATGCGATATCCGGAACTACTCCACTATTGCTGCCCGTCATCTGTCCCGCATTATCCACACTGTTGTTGCCTCCAAAAGGAGTCCAGTATGCCGTCGTGCTTCCACCATTGTCGATCGTCCAGCCGGTCGCCGCATCCGTCATGGTAATATGGTTAGCCGTGACCGTTCCATATACATTAAACCAGCCGGGTATAACGGAGGCCTGCGCATTGGAGAAATAAGCTCTCAATGTCTTTAGCCCGTTATTATTGGGATATACAGACACCGTTACCGTCTTTGTAAAAGAGGTGCCGGTCGATGACGTGGCATTGAGGGTATAACTATATACCCCATTGGTCAGGCTGCGAATGATGGTCGAAGAGCTTGTCGGGCTTACGATAGTCGAGGTAGAAGGCCCCGAGACCTGGGTCCATTGCCAGGAAGAAATGGTAGCACCGCCCGCATTGGAAGCCGTCAGCTGGGCGGAGTCCTTTGGCAGCGTTATGGAAGTATCCCCGCTGACCGAAATGCTGGCATTGAGGTTCCGGATCGTATCGCTGGCCCTGATGTCGATAAAACTTATATGCCCAAAAGAGCTGCCCGATGCCACCCGGAGATTTATCACAAGAGAGTCCACACCAGTGATCCCTGTGTAATTGATAGCATTGTTCGGATCCGGTGTGCTTCCCGGCGCATATCGCGTATCGACAGTCTTCGAATTGGTCCAGCTGTCGGCTGCCAGCTTTGTTTCCAGTATGCGGGGAGTTGTCGTCGCATCGATCCTTGCGCCCCATAGCTTGACAGAATAGGTATTCGTTCGGTCCAGACCACGGATCGTAAGGCTCACCCCACCCGTACCGATAGAATTATTCAGGAACATATTGTCATACATCGACTGCCAGGGATAGCCGCCGGCGCCAACAGAAAACCCATTGAAATTTATGCCCTTGGCAGCAGAACCACCCGCAAAGGTACCGTAGGGATTTCCCGTAAGATACAGGGACAGGGAAGTAGCCAGGTTCTTTACAGTGACGAGACCGGCAATGGACGATCCGTCTATGAACCCCTGGTTGCCGCCTTTTCCGCTCCAGTTGTTCCAGTATTTTCCAAGACTATCCGGTGAAGGAGAAGGTTTTCCGTCCACTACCCCATTCCCGTTTAAGGTAACTACACCGTCCCCGCCAAGGTCTATCAATACCCGGTTACTGGTTGTAGTAGTATCAGGAGGCGTACTAACAGTGATCGCATTCAGACGCCCGATATTCGAATAGGCTGAGACCGTCCCATTGGTATATTGCGCCTTTACCCGGTAAAAATGCGCCTGGTTGTCCGGCCGGTTATATGTTTTTTTCACAATGGAAGCATCGCTTATGTTATCCAGCTGAGACCAGGTCTGACCATCCGAAGATGTCTCCACGATATACCCGGATACACCCGTAACAGCCACGAAATAACTCTGCCAGCGACTAAAAAGACTGTTGGCAATGAATTGGTTACCGGGTCCGGTCAGATGGATACCATCCCCATTATCATATTGCGTCAGGATCACGGCCGGATTGGAGGACGTGCTGTCCACGACATTTTTAAATCCTTCCACAAATCGTGTTGGCCACGCAGCACGAACGCTGTCCGCCAATTGCTTTAGCTGCGCCTGCTGTGTTACAGTATAGGCGGTTCGCGGCTGTGACGTCTCCCAGAAAGTGATAATACCCCTGTTCAATGCCATCGTATCGAGCATACGATAGTTGCTCATGGTCTGTGCAACAGAGATACCCGCCGCCGGATCATTCGAAGGCAATGAAACAAAAATAAAATCGGGATTTGCATTCAACGCACTGTCTATATTATGACCGGCAGTCCCGCCCAATGCCGTCGGTAGCACATTAGCACTGCTGTACCCGGCCACCGAGAGGTTGATCCAGGTGTAACCTGTCGTATTCGAATTAAGCCAGCTGTCGATCTTATCACCCAGCCGGTTCGGAAAAGCCAGATTATAGCCGGCCAGCGTGGACGATCCCAGACCGATCACACGGGGGGACGCGGTGAGTGTCGTATTATTGGTTGTCCACCGCAGCGTAAAAGTATTATTGCCATTGTCAAAAACACCGCTGTTCAACCCGGTCAGATTGGTAGTGAATACCGGGGCAGCAGACAGCTTGAATACAAAATTGACATTGCTCAACGCCTCGACATAGACCCGTTCGTTGACTCTCAGCGCAGGATGAAAAATAACTCTTCCGGTCACGCTGTCCGCTATGATGCCATCCGTCAGATCCCGGTATTGCAGCAACCCGTTACGCCAGACCTTTATCGTCCTGTTGATAAGACCGGAGTCGATATAGAGCGTATCCCCAACCGCCGGATAGCTGGTGTCACCGGCCCTGAATTGAACGTTCTTCCCGCCGGCGGGCATCCGGAACTGGGTAACGCCGTTACCCATATTGTAGAGATATCCTTGTATCGATTTACTGGAATTGCCGATGACCAGTTCCGCATTGACCACCCGAATGGTGTCCTGCGTTACCTGCAGCTTTGACTGCCCAAAAAGATACGGACCTGCGGCCAGAAATAATAAGGAAAAGACAATAGCCCGGGGAATAGCTGTTATAGCCACGATAGGTTTGATCACGGTAAGTTAGGGGTTTACAAAACAATGTTAAAACAGATTATTTATTTTTCCAAACGACATCAGCCCCGGGATCAACGGGATTTTTGCAAACAAGTATAGACGTGTCGATCCGGTAAGTTTTCGTGTCATTTTCAGGTGATATCGTGCAGATATTTTTAAAACTTTTTTTCCTTCCCACTAATATTTGGATTAGTTAAAACCAGTGTTCTATCTTTATTTAAGAGTTATCGCTTACACACTATCACACTAAAACCCGCTATATTATGATAGCAGCAAGATCCTATGCCGCACAGTCGGCCACAACCCCTCTGGGGCCACACTCCTTCGAACGCCGCGAACCAGGTGAACACGACGTTGTCATCGATATCCTTTATTGCGGCGTCTGCCACTCCGATATCCACCAGGTCCGCGATGAATGGGGCGGCTCGATCTTCCCAATGGTACCCGGTCATGAGATCGTAGGCCGGATCAGCCGCATCGGCAGCAAGGTAAAAGACTTTAAAGTAGGGGACCTCGCCGGCATCGGCTGTTTCGTCGACTCCTGCCGCGTCTGCGACAGCTGCAAGGAAGGACTCGAACAATATTGCGAAACCCATCTCAGCCAGACCTACAACGGCTACGAACAGGATCGGAAGACCCCTACCTATGGCGGTTATTCCAGCCAGATCGTAACGGACGAAAAATATACTCTGCACGTGTCCCCCAATCTACCCCTTGAAGGTGTGGCCCCGCTCCTGTGCGCCGGCATCACCACCTGGTCGCCCCTTCGCGAATGGAAGGTCGGAAAAGGTCATAAGCTCGGTGTCCTCGGTCTCGGCGGTCTCGGACATATGGCCGTAAAACTGGGCGTAGCCCTTGGCGCTGAAGTCACCATGCTCAGCTCCTCCCCCTCAAAAGAAAAAGATGCGAAAAGACTGGGAGCCCATAAATTCGCCCTCACAAAAGACCCCGAGGTCCTGAAAAGCTATGCCGGATACTTCGACTTTATCATCGATACCGTCTCGGCCCAGCACGACTTCAATACTTATCTGAACCTGCTGAAAAGAGACGGAACGCTCATCCTCGTAGGCGCCCCTCCAAAACCTATCGACTTCCCCGCATTTGGCATCATCCCCAAACGCCGGCGCATCGCAGGTTCGATGATCGGTGGCATCAAAGAGACACAGGAGATGCTGGACTTCTGCGCAGAGCACAACATCGTATCCGACGTAGAGGTCATCCCCATGAAGGAGATCAACAATGCCTACGAACGAGTCTTAAAAGGCGATGTCCGCTACCGCTTCGTCATCGATATGGCCACTTTATAAAAAAATATCATCCGTCAATGACGGGTCTTAAATATGGGCGATCCGGTAATACCGGGTCGCTTGTTGTTTTTGGTAAAAATGCACTAAATTGTTCTCTCATTTAATTCCATGATTATGATGCAATTTGCTTGTCCTGTACTCAAACGGACCTTCTTTTTGTCAGCCCTAAGCCTCCTGGCCGGAACTACCCTGGTCCACGCCCAGGCCGACTCCCTTGATGATCATAAGCTAACCGAGATCTATACCCCCGTGCCGCCGGTCGTCACCCCGGCCGCCAAATTCGGAGAGGCGCCTTCCGATGCCGTCATCCTCTTCAATGGCAAGAACCTCGACGAATGGGTCAAGGTATCCGATGGCAGCCCCGCCGACTGGATCGTCGCAAAAGATATCCTGACCGTAAACAAAACATCCGGTAATATCCAGACGAAACGCAGTTTTACGAACTATCAGCTACACCTCGAATACCGCATACCCTCCAACATCACCGGCTCCGATCAGGCACGCGGCAACAGCGGTGTGTTCCTGGCCTCTACGGGCAAGGGCGATGCCGGCTACGAGCTGCAGATCCTCGATAATTACAACAATGCGACCTATACCAATGGCCAGGTAGGCAGCATCTACAAACAAAGTGTTCCCCTCGCCAACCCCTGCCGCAAACCAGGTGAATGGCAGACCTATGACATCGCCTGGGTGGCTCCGGTATTCAATACGGATGGCAGCCTCGCCTCACCGGCAAAGGTCACCGTATTCCTCAACGGCGTTCTGGTCCAGGACAACTATGAACTAAAAGGAGAGACCCGCTATCGCGGAAAACCATATTATAAAGCGCACGGCCCCTCGCCCATCAAGCTTCAGGCGCACGGCGACAAAAGCGAACCCATCAGCTTCCGGAACATCTGGGTCCGCCCTTCTTAAAAACACTAAGCCCCCAACCCGGGGGCTTTTTATTTCCCATTCTTTTTCATTCCCCCGAATATCGCATCAACCCCACCCGCCAGGTATACCAGCGGCGCATTCCAGTTAATAGCGATCTCATTCGAAGCATACCCCTGATCATTATCGATATACGCCAGCTCCGCATCAAAAAAAGGATAGACCTGGTGATCCTGCCTTCCCGGATTCGGCCCCCCAACCAGCAATCCCGGCACCGGCGCCACAACCCCATCCGAGATCGAAGGCCGGTGATGCGGATGCAACGGCGAAAACCCACCCAATCCCGTTACAAAACAATATCCCGTCGCATTCCTCCCCAGGATATAATCAAGATTATCCAGAGCAGCATTTAAATACTTCTTATCCCGCTTCAACAGCCAGCTTTTTAACAACAACATCCCCTGGTTCGCAGCCACCGCATTACTCCCCCAGACAAAGTCACTCTTTCGACCACCCATCACCGTGTGAAAAGCCGACTGCCTCTTTACCAGGCTATCCGCAAAATGCAACAACCGCTGCTGCAACATATCTCCCCCCTCCCGCTGCCGCAACAGCGTATAGGCCCCCATCATCCACACATTGCTCCAGGACGGCACAGAAAGACGCAGCCCCATCCCCTGTCTGACAACCAACTGATACTTTTCCTCCCTCGTCGCCACCCACAGCTCTGCCGCAGCCCAGAATCGCTCGTCCTCCAACACCTTATCGCCATACGCCCCCGTAGTTATCGCCGGCTGATACAGCTTATTCATCGAGTCCTGGTCATATACCACCGCCGGATGCGCTACCGCCCAACTCCAGGCGCCGCGGGCGGCCCTGAGACAGCTATCGGCAAGCCCCGGCAATACGGCGGTATATTTCCCGAAGATGCGCGAGGCCTGCGCCATAACAGCCGCAAAGTCCAGCGTCGCAGCCGTACTCTTTTGCACCACATAACGCGGAGCCTTCGTAACACCCGGTTTGACCATGCCGTCGAACGCCGCGTTTGTGCATTTATGATAGACGCCACTATCCCCCGGGTCCTGCATCGTCAGCATCCAGCGGAGATTATACAAGGCTTCATTCAAAATATCAGGGAGCCCCCCGATCGGGGGAATAGAAGAACGTAACGTATCAAAATAATTCGGGAAATCCTCAAAGGCCCCCAGCAGGGTCCCCATCGTAATCCCCGAATTGACTACGTATTTATTATAGTCCCCCGCATCATACCATCCCCCAGGGGACGAGATCACCGTACCCGCCGGACGCTCCGTCGTAGCAGCAGAAGAATGTATAAAGACAACCCTGTCCGGATGCCCCGCACCACGCGCCCAGGCTCCCGCATAAACAGATTCCAGCGGCATCGAAGCCCGCTGATAATAATATCCCTTCAACGCGGCCGCAGCGACCGGTCCCTCCACCCCTCGCCCGATCACAAAAGGCAAAGAATGCGGAAGACCAGGCGCCAGGATATTATAAGCCCCCTCCTTATTCAAACCGCTGAAGTCGGCAGACCGCACTAAAAGACTGGAGTTCGCAGACGCAACAGCCACACCCAGCTTACCGGAAAAAGCCGTGTCCCCCGCCGGACGGGAGATAACAAAAAAACTATCCGACGCCACCGGCAATATCACCACAGCCAGTTTTGGCCCTTCAGGATAAAAACCGATCTGGTTAAGGACTATCGACGGCGAAGGATTGCCCACAGCCGCCGGAGCCCCTCCCACCTGCGCATCCAAACAAAAAGATAGCAAAACAAGCCAAACGAGCAGCAAAAGCCTCATGTAAGTGTATTTTACCCACTAAATCTACCTATTTATTGGCTTCAAAACAGGTATAAAATATTGCCAAAACATCTAAAAAAAGTGTAAATTGAGTAAAGCGATTCCTCACCAAAATAAACAGGCTGTATGAAAAAAGTAAGCGACATTCTTTCGCACAAAGGCGCGCGCATCACTTCAGTGACACCGCAAACAACTGTTCTGGACGCACTGCGGATCATGGCTGACCAGAATATCGGTTCTGTCCTGGTGCTGGAGGGGAATGAATATCAGGGGATCATGACGGAAAGGGACTACTCCCGTAAAGTTATCCTGAAAGGAAAATCATCTACCGATACACCCGTATCAGAGATCATGTCAAAAGACTTTCCAACAGTCACCCCGTCTGATACAGTGGAATTTTGCATGCAGCTCATGTCCGACAAGAACATCCGTTATCTGCCGGTCTTCGACAACGGAGCCCTCAGCGGGATCGTCTCGATCAACGACGTAGTTCGGGAAACCATCCTCACACACGAAGAGACCATCACCCACCTGAAGGACTACCTGCATTCCGGAAGATAAGAGCATTGCAGCAGCTAAGCCCGAACCCGCCACGTCGCCAGCACAGCCTTGCCCCTTAATTACTAAAATATTTCTCCAGCAATGCCTGCAGGCGATGCTGACTCAAAGGCTTATTCTCAAATCCCGCCACCTCGGGGATCGTCCTGGTCTTTGCCTCGTCATCGGGATTCAGCGACGTCGTCAGCATGATCAGCACGATATCTGCCTTTTGCTCGGAAGGTAGCTTCTTGTATCTTTCAAGGAACTCCCAGCCATCCATGGCGGGCATGTTGATATCCAGGAAGATCAGATCAGGCCGGGGAGATCTCCCCACTCCTTCCGGGTGGCCGTTGCCGGCACCGCATCCCCGGAGATAGTCCAGCGCCTCCTGGCCGCTCTGGGCTACACTGATATGACGGGCACAGCCGGTCTGCTCCAGCGTCATTTTGTTAAGAAAATTCGTTGGCTCGTCATCATCGATGAGAAGAATACAGTTGAGTTGTGGGTTCATGTTCTTACCGGTATTTTGTTGTATCTCGGCAAAAAAATTTTCAAATAGTCCTCTTCGATCCAGGGAAATCGCACACTAATAAGCCTAACCGGGAAGATTGTTTTACAAGGTTTTTGGGACTACGACAAATGTATAAATAGTCTTCCAGAGATGCAAGATTCACCAATGATTAACCGGATTTGGGGAGGAAAATATGTAAATTTGATCGCACAAAGGTCTAAAGAGTATGGCTGAAACGCTTCAACGGGACGAGATTGTAGTTAGGGAGATCCTTGACACGGCAAGGGCACTTTTCCGGCAATCCGGGTTTAAAAAAACAACCATGGGCGACATAGCCAGAAGTCTCGGCAAAGCCAAAAGCTCCCTTTACTATTATTACCCCAGCAAAGAAGACATCTTCGAAGCCGTTCTATACAAGGAAATGGACGAACTGCTCGACCAGATCCAACAGGCGATCCGCCAGGCCGGCTCCTCCAAAGAAAAACTCATCATCTACTGCCGCAGCCGCCTCAACAAACTGAACGAACTATGCAACCTCAGTGACGCCCTCAAAAGCGAGATCGCTGAATTACATTGCATTATGGTCGACCTGAAAAACAAGTTCGACACCTCCCACGTCGAGCTGGTAAAAGGCATCCTCGCCGAAGGCGTATACAACGGAGAATTCAAACAGATCAGTGAAGATAATATAGAACTGATTGCCTATCTCATGGTTAGCAGCTTTCGGGGTCTGGCCATCCCCCTCATGGTCGGGCAACATCGTAGCCCCCGCCTCGACCTCCAGATCGACTCCATCGTGGATATCATGGTTGAAGGGATCGGCCGCTAAAACCTACTCACTAATACCCCTTATCCAAATCTTAACCCTCCTGTTCACCCAGCCCACATTCAAATACAGATAGTTAAACAAATTCACTCCCACCAGCCCACACGTAATCCCCGCCAACACATCCAGCACATAATGATGACTGCTATACACCGCCGCAAACCAGATCCCCACCATAACCAACCCAAAAAATAAATTCAACCACTTCAACCGGTATTTCACTCCATAATACAACACCGTCAACGGATAAGCCGCATGCAGCGAAGGCATAGCCGCAAACACATTCGAGCTCTTTGCATACAACCCCGCAAAAACCGAAACATGAAAATACTGATCAAACCTCCCCAATCCCGCAGTATTCCCCGGCGTATGCGCATTAAAAACAAAACCATAATGCTCCACATACCACGGCGGCGCCGCAGGATAACAGTAATACACCACAAACCCGAGTAAATTCACCACCAGGAAACTCAGGGCAAAACGAAAGAAGGCCTCCTTGTTCTTATAGAACAAATACCCCGCAAATCCCAGCGGCAACGGGATCCAGCAGAGATAAAAACAACCCGCCATGATATCCAGGAAAGTATGCTGGTGCACCCGCCAGTATTCATTCGGCGTCAATACCCCATCGGAACTATGTATCCCAAAAAGACCCTTCTCCGCACTGTAAAGACTCCCGATATGAACAGTATTGTACCGGTAATTCGGAAAAGCCTTCATAAGATCGAAGATCACCCAGAATACGATAAAGACAGTAAAACCCAGTATAAAACGGCGCGACGGACCCGATAAATAGAACAGCACATTAAACAGTCCCACCAGGAACAGCTGGTCTTTCTTAAACCCGATCAGCAGCGCGGAAAGAATAAGATACAAAACCGAAAAACCTGTGGCAATAAGTATGTTGCGTAGCGTAAGCGGAGTCCCCGTCCTTTTCATTTAAACTTTTATTCTTTGTACAAGCTCCTTCCCGTTCTGCGTATCCACTCCCTTCAATTCAAGATATTTTACATTAGGAGCCCAGAAAGTCCCACCCGGGTCGATCCGGAGATACACACGGTTCAAAATAGCCTGCCTGCCGGAGATAGTGACAAATACATGGAACCGGTTGTCCACCGAAGACTTCCTCAGATAAAGCGGCACCTTTTTATAAGAGACAAAATGTAATTCCCAGCTCCCATCTCCAAGATCACGCTGCTTGAGCCCATAGGCAAAATGACGCTGGATAAAATTCAGCTCCTGCCGCTGCTTCTGCTCTGTATACCGGATCCACAATACATGCACCGGCTCATCCTTGTCCAACACCCCATTCGTTTCATTCAGCTCGCAGATAACCGTATTGGAATTCGGAGTACGCTGGAGATAAAACAATGACATCGCATTTACCGGCGGAATAGGGAAGGTCTCAACCGTATCCTTGACCGGATCATTGCCCCCTGGCGATGCCGGAGCGTGCGCAGCCGATGAATGCCCCGCCGATGTCCCCGAAGACTGAGCCGAACCGGGAACAGCAGAAAACCCGGCCAGCAAAACAACAATGATAGCCACCGGCAAAGAAGACTTCTTCTCCGACTCCGGTTTCGCCTCTGATTTCGCCGCAGCCCGCGCATCCAGCGTCCGCTTCGCATCCCTAAGCCGTCCGATGGCCGTCCAGTTCGCCAAAAAAGCCATGATGGTCAACGGTATAGTAAAAATAGAGATCGTCTCAAAGATCGGGAATGTCGTATCCGGCCAGGAGATCTTATAGTCTCCCCCCATCCAGCGCGAAGCCACTCCACAAGCCAGGGCGGAGACGCCAATAATGATCACCCTCTCCGGCCTCTGCATAAGCCCATCCTTACACTCGATGCCCAACCCTTCGGCCCTCGCCCTCGTATAGCTCACCATCATACTTCCAATAAGACCGATAAAGGCAAACAACGAACTCAGGAAGTAATGATGCGAGACCAGGTAATAACAAATGCCAAGAAAAAGGATCAGCTCACTGTATCGGTCCAGCACAGAATCATACAAAGCCCCAAACTGCGAGCTCATATTTCCCAATCGCGCAACCTGCCCGTCAAGCATGTCAAACAGACCCGCAAAAAGGATCAGCGCCCCGGCCCATCCCACATAGGACAAGTCGCCACGGCGCCCTTCTTCAGCACCGGAAATAAAAATGATAGCCACACCGATATTGAGCAGAAGCCCTATCGTAGTAACCATATTCGGGGTCAGTCCTGCCCGGATCAGTAACTTTACTACCGGGTTAATGACCTTATAAATTCCAAGTTGCAAATTTTTTCGCGTGCTCATGGGTCAGTTGCTCTCCTCTTTTGACAATCTGTAAAGATACTATCTTCAGACTGAATTATACGCCTTAAAAGTCAAATTTGGTACGGACCCGGATACCCCATTTAGGAATTTCCGGGTGGTCTAAATAGGTGAACCGTTCGATGAAATCCACCCGTACCAGCTTGAAGATATTGGCTATACCAAAACCAGCCTCGATATAGGGCGTCGAGTTGAGCCTGTAAGTTTGGAGCTGGCCATTGGTCAGCGGGAACTTTACCTGGTCGGGATTCTTCGCCGGATCATTCTCCGCCCGCAGGCCGCCATACAATATCTTCGCCTCGATGACCTCTCTCCACTTCAGTTTCTTCAGCAATGGTATCTTGTTGAAAAAGAAGCCATTGAAATAGTGGTCGATATAGGCTGTAGCATAGTGATCACTGACAAATTCCAGGAAGTTCATCAGGTTATACGACTGCATCTGGTAGGCATAGGTCTGGTTGGCATGATGAACATCCGCCAGCGGAAAAGGCACTTTTCCTATAATGTATCCGAAGTCCAGCGTGATATCGGTATACCCCAGCCAGGATTCATAGAACCGTTTGTAAAAATTCAGGTCCAGGTTCTGATAGTTGTATTGCCCCCGGAACAAACCCTTTACACCGGTAGTCCAGCGAAAATCGATGATCGGGTATTTGTTGATAATGGGAACACGATAGAGCTTCCCGATATAGAATTGCTCGTGCGGAGCCCAGCGGATCTCCCCGGAGAGCTCAGTAGTGGTCATCTGCTGGATCGAATCCCCCGTATTGCCTTTTACATAGGCAATGGTACCGGCAGGCGTCTGCTCCCACCAGCGGAAACCGAAGTTATAGGAGAGGTGATTGGCAAACTCCTTTACATACTGAACGCGGAAGTTGTTATTGTAGATCCATTTGTCATTGTTGCCTCGCTTAAAGGACAACAGGAAGTTGTCCTCCTGTACGAACTGGAGACTCTGTCCCGGAATTTCCGTTTCCTTCTGGTAAGAGACCCGGACATAGTTCTGCGGAAAGCCATACACGGACTTATTGTTAATCGAATATGTACCGCTGAGGAAGTACTTCCATTTCTGGTCTTTAAACCCATAGGCGGCATATGCCTCGGAATAGAACCGCGTGCTGAAATGAGTAGTCGTCCTGCCGCCAAACCGTAAGCGGAAACCTTCCACCGGGTTGAAGCTGTAGAAAGTGCTGGCAGGGCCTATCTCAGCCCATCCGGCCTGTTTGTAGCCGGCCAGTAACAGCGTACTCCAGTCTACCAGCCGTTTGAAGGATTTCATGTTCTTAAGGCTGTCCACATTGGCATAGGTCTTTGATTCCGCACCCGTCAAAGTATCGCCTCGATAGGCGACCCAGAAACTGTCCTTCTTGGTTTCCGCACTATCTAACTGGACAGTAGGAGCGCCTTTGAATAAGCTGTCGGCAAGAGGCTCATTTGTCTTGAAATTGATGAAATTGACCACCCGTTCACCAAAAAGCCCCGTCCCCTTTTTATTGATCCCAAAGTCACCGAGCACATCACTCCTCGTCAGCAAATACCTTCCATCGGGCTGCTGTGTAAAATCCTGGTCGATATGCATCTCCCGGACAAAGTTGAAGTTGATGCCGCTGCTGACGAGCAGACGCAGTTTCTGAATGGAGTAATTACCATCCAGGGTGATCCACATTGTACCCCTGAACAGGAGGTCATTAGGATTGCGCGGACGGAAGGAAAGACGAACCAGCGGATGACCGTTGACCATTGTCGTGTCCTCGATAAAATACATGTAAAAGGTTGGCGCAATGTCTGCAATGGGACTGAGGAAGAGGTTGGTAAAGACCGAAATATTATTGTCATAGACATTAAAGTCCTGGTAAAGACGATTCAGATACATGCTGATCCCCTGCATGTCGATGAGCTCTCCATAGTCCACCTTCTTTTTCCCCGTGATGACCGATTTTGTTTTTTCGGGCCGCTGCCGGTAGAAGTTGTCGGAGTAGGTTTCCTCCAGATATACCGGTGAAAGCCGCCGTCCTTCCAGCTTGGAAGTGTCACTGTTCTCAACGAGGAAATGATAGGGCTTCAGCAGTTTGTTATTGGAGATCTTGGCGTCGTTCAGCTTGTCGACATAAACCACCAGCTTCTCGTATTTATTATACGATGCGAACTTATAGGCTTCCATCCTGTTCTGGTTCTTATGGTCGATGACCTGGCGGATAAGCTCCACCGCCGGATTGCCTTTATTACGATACTTTTGTTTCTTGTTCTTTACGATCGCACCGGTCAGCTCTTTGAATTTCCGGCTCAGCGAAAAGACGATCTCCTGTGAAGGAATAGAGTCCAAATGGAGCGAAAGCGTATTATAGCCAACACTGGAAACCACCACATCGATAGCGCGCTGGCTGGTGCTGATCCGAAAATGGCCATCGGTATTGGAGCGCGCTCCCCCCCTCAGACCTTTGATAGTTATGCTGGCATTGTTCAGCGGAGTCTGTGCCGCAGAATCTCTTACAGATCCGCGCAATACAACATCCTGCGCCTGGCTGTGCCAACAGACAGCCATGATCATGATGAATAAGGTCCAGGCTTTAGTTCTAATTCCGATCTTTATCATTTCCGGTTAATGTTTAAAAACAAATCTTTTCTGTAACTGGTAGTTGTAAAAGACAGCTACCAATACGGCTGTTATAATCTTAGCAATCCAAACGTTGATTCTCATGTAATCGTGTAGTAACCATAGGCCGGAAACATTGAGCACCAGGTTGCCGATCCAGACCAGGACATAGCGATTCAACTGCCCGGCCCACTTTTTCTCCTGCGCATTAAAAACCCAGGTACGGCTGATCATAAAATGGGTAACACCTCCGCACAGCGTCCCTGTCGCACCACCCGCCACAGCAGGCGCTCCAAATTTCTGCACCAGCACCCAGGTCACGCCAAAATCTACCAGGCTGGCCAAAATGGAGATCAGTTGTGCTTTTGTAAAAGTAATCATAATCTTACCAAGGCTTAATCAATACGACGATCTGTAGCAAAAGGTTGGCATACACCCCCGCAAGCATATCGTCCATCATTACGCCCCATCCACCGCTAAGCCGTTCCATCTTGCGGATATACAACGGTTTAGCGATATCAAAAAAACGAAATAATACCAACCCCACCGCCACATATTGCCAACGCACAGGGACAAATAAAAGAGTCAGACCCATCCCGGCCACCTCATCGATCACCACCCGGTAACTGTCCTTCCCCCAAAATTCCTCCATCTTCCCCGAACTATAGACACCGATGACAAAGATTACCCCTACTGTCAATACCTGTGCCCAAAAATGATCATTTCCACCCGCCCAGGCAAAATACCAGGCTATACAGCAGACGACAGCGGCAACAGTACCTCCGCCCTTTGGAGTATAGCCGATCCCCAGGCAAGTGGAAATGAGTCTATGGATCAGCACCATCAGGCCGTTATTTCTTCCTCCGCAAAGGTGAGACCTTCCGGATTCACCAGCTCTTCACCCATCAGTCTTCTCAGCGTGTTCTGCAGAACCGTCAATTGCTTGAAGATATCATGCTCTGGCCGATGTCCTTCCGGAGTCTGAGGGGATTTGAAATAGAAAGACAACCAATCCTGGATCCCACTGAGACCCGCCCTCTTGGCAAAGTCGCCAAACAAAGCCAGATCCAGTACCAACGGAGCAGCCAGAATGGAGTCCCTGCAAAGGAAATTGATCTTTATCTGCATGGAATAACCCAGCCATCCAAAAATGTCGATATTGTCCCAGCTTTCCTTATTGTCCCCGTGCGGAGGATAATAGTTGATCCGGATCTTATGATACAGCTCGCTGTACAGATCAGGACTGAGATCAGGACGCAGGATGTCTTCCAGTACACTCAGCTTCGATACTTCCTTGGTACGGAAATTATCGGGATCATCCAGCACATAACCGTCCCTGTTACCTAATATATTCGTAGAGAACCAGCCCTTTATGCCAAGCGCACGAGCCTGCAGACCCGGAGCAAGGATGGTTTTCATCAATGTCTGACCAGTCTTGAAGTCTTTACCGCCGATAGGAGTTCTGGTCTTTTTAGCCAGTTCCAGTATGGCGGGGATGTCTACCGTCAGGTTCGGAGCGCCATTCAGGAACGGAACCCCCATCTTCGCAGCAGCATAAGCATAGATCATACTCGGAGCGATCCGCGGATCATTCTCCTTAAGCCCCTTCTCAAATGCAGCAAGACTCTCATGCACTTCGGACGGCTCTATATACTTTTCAGTAGAACCGCACCATACGATCACCAGCCGGTCGCAACCGCGGGTATCCTGGAAGGTAGCGATATCTTCCATCAGCATTTCTGCCAGAACATACTTGTTGGCCCCTTCCTTTACATGGGTGCCATCGAGATTTTTGATATAGCTTTTATCAAAAACAGCCTTCATGGGTTTCAAAGCTTCCAGCTCAGGACGCAATGCATCCAGCGTATGCTGCTCCAGAACCTTTGCCCGGCTGGCAGCTACGTATACATTGTCTTCGTAAACGTCCCAGCCGCCAAAAACGATGTCTTCCAGCTTAGCCAACGGTACGAATTCATTGATCTTGGGATAATTGTTTCCTGTCTTACGATTCAAATGAATGTTCCCCATTTGCGTGATAGAGCCGATGGGTTGAGCAATTCCTTTCTTTACGGCCTCCACGCCTGCGATCAGCGTAGTAGCCACTGCGCCTAATCCCGGGAGTAGTACACCGAGCCTGCCAGTCGCTTCTTTTACTTCCATGTTCAAAATGGTTTTAATGATGGTATTTAAATGCAGAGTTGATTGACAAAATTATCGAAATAATCAATTTTCGAACAAAATTGTTTTTTGGTCGAAAAACTATATGTCCCCATGCCCCAACCACACATTTCTGACAGTGAATGGATTGCAATTTAGCAAGTCGTTAGCAGGGAAAATAGTTAAAGTCGGTCAGCCACCCGATTTTCCGGATGAAGTGACAATTTAGCGGGGTGAAGTGCTGCATCCAGCCCCTTAGACCGTTAAGAACCGGTCCCGGGCAGTGTTTTTAAAAAATCCCGTAACAACGTGGTCTTCAATCGTAAAAGCACGTTCGTACTGCGCCACCGTCGGACAGACATGGATCGGGACACCGTAAAAGATATCCCCAATCTTATAGCCATGATCCGCCCCCGCTTCCACGACCAGGTGCTCCTCGCTCTGGCCCACCGGAACCAGCTGAGGCCCATTAAGAAAAAATACCCTGTTTCTCAGCTCATTCTCCGGAGCAATCGACTTATGCCCCAGGTCGAGACAAAGCCGCGTGTCTCCCCTCAAAGAGATCACCCGCGTTACCACCAGCGCCGCCCAGGAAAAAGGCTGCTCTTCAAACGAGTCGCTATATCCCCTGTCCCAATAGACAAAGGTGCCCGGACTACATTGAATACCCGCCCTGCGACTGTGAATGGGAAAAGTTGGCGAGCCCCCCGCAATGATGAGCAACGAAGCCCCATCCCCCAGCGCCGCAATACTATCCCTCAGCGCCACCACCTTCGCAAATCCCGCATCACATTTCTTCGTCCGCTCCGCCAGATCACTATCCCGTATATGCCCGTCATAAGCATGCAGTCCCACCGGCACGATCCCCTTCAGCTTCAGCGCCTCCTTATATAATTGCAGCGCCTCCGGCCCCGGCACGATCCCCGTCCGGTCCATCCCCACATTCAGATCGATCCACACCGGCACCGTCAATCCCGCATCAGCATATACCGCAGCCATAGCCGCCGCAGCCGCCGGATTATCGATCAGACAGGCAAAGGCCGTCCCCGGATACTTCCGGATCAGCGCCGCAAACCGCACTGCCTTCGGACCGATCGGCTGATAAGCCAGCAGCACATCCGGCGCCCCCGCCAATGCCAGCATCTCCGCCTCCGCAATGGTCGCACACTTAAAGCTGCGGATCCCCACCTCCAGCATCAGCCGCGTAGTCTCCGGCGACTTATGCGTCTTCACATGCGGCCGCAACCGCGCTGCGTCCCCAACCATCTCCACCGCCAGCCTGATATTTTCCTTTACCCGGTCAGGATAGACCACCAGCGCCGGTGTATCCAGTTGCTCAACATTAGAGATACTATACCAATCCATATAAAAATTTCTTTAATACAATTCAAACAAAGCCTCTATTTCCACCGGGATATTATCAGGCAGCGATCCCATCCCAACCGCACTCCTCACCCCTACCCCATTCTCCTCTCCCCAAACCTTCGCAAACAATTCGCTACAGCCATTGATGACATAAGGCTGTTTGTCAAATTCCGGCGTGCCGTTGACCATCCCCAAAACCTTGATGACCCGCTTTACCTTATCCAGGCTACCAACATGATTCTTTATAGTAGCGAGGATCGAAAGCCCGGTCTGACGAGCCGCCAGCTTACCGGCTTCGATATCCATATCCTTGCCGACACGGCCGATAATTAGCGTTTTGTCTTCAAGAAAAGGTCCATGACCGGACACATATAAATATTTCCCATCAATAAGACAGGGCTTGTAGACTCCCATCGGTGTAGGAGCAGGCGGAAGGCTCAATCCAAGAGCCGAAAAATTCTGTTCAGGTGTGTTGTTGCTCATGCGCGCGAAATTACTACTCCGACTTGAGACTGTCAACAGGATTAACCCTCGCCGCCTTCAATGCCTGCCAGCTCACCGTCACCAGCGCGATCGCTGCCAACACCACCGCCGCAACCACCAAAAACCACCCGCTCATGTCTATGCGATAAGCAAAATCCTCCAGCCATTTTTGCAACAGCCACCACGAGACCGGCGAAGCGATCAACACCGCCCACCCGATCAGCTTCAAAAAATCCCTGGTTAATAACCCAAACACCGACGGAATCCCCGCCCCCAATACCTTCCGGATACCGATCTCCCTCGTCCGCTGCTCTGCTGCATAGGCGGCTAATCCAAATAACCCAAGACACGCGATCATCATCGCCAGCACCGCAAACAACACCGACAATTTCCCTATCCGCTGCTCCGACCGGTACATCTTTTCAAAATCCGCATCCATAAAAGAATATTCAAAAGGCTGATGTGGCGACAGCTCCGCCCATTTATCCTTTAACCGCCGCATCGTCCCCGGCAGGTTGCCCCCACTTAGCTTTACACAAAGCACATTATTGTTATCATCGTCGATCACCATAGCCAGCGGCGTAATATTATCCCTCAGCGAAGCAAAATTAAAATCCTTTATCACTCCGATGATGTGAAAGCTTTTACTCCCCCCATAATAAGGAAAACTGATTATTTTATTCAACGGATCACCCGCTATCCCATATATCCTCGCAGCAGATTCATTGATGATCATCGCCGTGGAATCCGTACCCATGACAGGCGAGAAACTACGCCCCTGTAAAAGACGCATATCCATCGTAGTTACATAATCGGGATCTACCTTCCATAGCTGTGTCTGCAAAGAGTTGACACTCCCCTGCAAAGTCCCGAAATTATGCCAGCGCTGATTATTCGTAGGCAAAAAAGCCGATAAGGTAGCAGCTTCCACCCCCGGCAATTGCAATACTTCCTTTTTCAACGTACCCGGATTCGACAACGAACCCACATTTTTTATGATCGCAACATGACTCCTGTCAAACCCAAGGTCCTTACTCCGGATATAATGCAACTGGTTGTATACGACGATCGTCCCGACAATAAGAAACAACGATATCCCAAACTGAAAAACAACCAGCACACTGCGCAATCCCCCACCTTTAAAGCCCTTCGAGAGCCGGCCTTTTAACACCTCAATAGGCTTAAACCCCGAAAGAAAAAAGGCCGGCCAGGCCCCCGCCAGCAAACCCACTACCACAATGATCCCCACCAGACACAAACCCAACCACCCCATCATATAACCCGTAATAACGATTTCCTTATCCGCCAGCTGATTAAACCAATACAGAGAGCCCAGCGTAACCAGCACCGCCAACACAGCGGCCACCATCGTTACCAGCAAGGACTCGGACAGGAACTGTGCGATCAGCTGCCCGCGCAACGATCCCAGCACCTTCCTCACCCCCACTTCTTTTGCACGCCCGGCCGAACGCGCCGTCGAAAGATTCATAAAATTGATCGCAGCGATCAGCAGCACAAAGACTCCCACCACCAAAAAAATATATACATACCGGATATCACTGTTTGCCCCCAGCTCATCGCTACGATTGGACCGCAGATGAATATCGGTCAGCGCCGTCAGGTTAAGACGCAGAAAGAAAGTATTGGTATCAACAGAACTATACCCCTTATCCCAGGTATTCATAAAGATCGCCAGCTTCCGCTGCAACACACCCGCATCAGCCCCCGGCTTTAACAGGACATACGTGCTTATAGGAAACAGCGCATAGTAATTTTCATTCCTGTCCAGGTCCGAACCACGTATCGTCAAAAAGATATCTGCTTTAAAATGAGATTGCGCCGGCATATCGCGGATCACACCCGTGATCGTCACTGCCGAGCTATCCTCCGCACGCACCAGTGTCTTCCCAATAACATGTGTAGTATTAAAATATCGCTTAGCCGTACGTTCAGTCACCACCGCCGTATGCGGAGCAGCCAAAGCGGTGACCGGATCACCTTCCATCATCGGCAGCGTAAAGACGCTAAAGATGTCCGGGTCACAGACAAACGTATGCTCTTCCGTTATTTCTTCATTCCCTTTCCTAAACCGGTTCGCCTCCGCCCGATAGATACGCACCGCCTTCTCCACCTCGGGATAATGCGCCACCAAAGTCGCCCCTACCGGCGGCGTCGCCGATGCAAAATAAGAGACCTTCCCATTCACCTTCAGATCCGTATTGACCCTATAGATCCTCGCCGCATTCACATTATACCGGTCATAGCTCAATTCGTCCACCACGTACAACACGATCAGCAGACAGGTCGCCAGACCCAACGTCAGGCCAAAAACATTCAAAAAGGTAAATCCTTTATTTCGCAGCAGATTGCGAAGAGCGGTCTTGAAGTAATTGCTAAACATACCCGTAATTTACAAAAAAAAGGCTGCCCGCAATGGACAGCCCTTTGACATAGGACGGGATCAAAGACACACATGAGAAAAACTCGTTATTTACCATTTCTTTCGGAAGCCCACTGCCCGTCGATAAGGGTATTTAATTCCCTTAAATGCAATCTCGTCATCTTATCCAGCCCCGGGTTCGCCAGTGCCTTCCTGAACAACACCTGCTCCTGCCTCAGCGCATCCTTCATAAGCCCCGGTATATCCGTCTGATAAATATGAAAGGTCATATACGGCAGCAAAGCATCTACATCCGGTTTATCGAAGGCCTGCCGGATCATCCTCGCCACATACGCCTTCTGCAAATTCCGGCGATAAGCATCCACATTCTTCCCTTCATACAATTCCGTAAAGATCCCCTTATTCAGATCGTCAAAAAATTCCCCCAGCGTATAAACCTTCGCACCCGAAGTATTCCCATACTCCGCCCACAACAACCGGCTCATCCGGTTCCGGACGATCAGCAGATCGATAGCCTCCCGCTGGATATTGTTCAGCTCGATCCCGAAACTGATCATCGGCAGTTTATTCAGAACATCCTCATTATTCAGCCACAAAGGCGTCTTAAATAACTGGTCGACCAGGAATTTAACCGCCGCCTTGTGTACCGCATAAGGCGCCATGACCTCTTCCGCCCCGCTTTCAGGAACGATCTTCTCCGTATGATATATCGTACCGATATTTTTCAGCACATGCCCCACATAGGTCATATACTGGTTATATATCGCCGAGGTATAGTCCTTCAGCCCGTCGTCATAACTATCCCCCTGTCTCATCGTCCATTCGATCAGATGCGGAAAGACCCGCTGTAGATTCTTTATACCATAAGTACCCGCAACAACCGCATTGTCCCCAAGGTCCTCATTCTGAGACCGTGCATCAAAGGGCTCCGCTTCGCTGCCAAACCACAACCGGTGATTGTTCTTCAGACTGTCCGTCACCACCTTCACCAGCACTTTATGTTCTTCCTCCGGTGTCTTCATCCCCGGATGCCAGCTATACCCCCACTGGATCGCCCATTTGTCATAGTCTCCGATCCGGGGAAAAAGCCCCGCCTCGCCGATATGATCTTCCGGCTGCGCCACATAATTGAAACGGGCATAGTCCATGATAGACGGTGTATGACCATGCGCTTCCACCCAGGCCTTATCCCGCAGCTTTTCTACGGGCACTGTCGAACTGGAGCCAAAATTGTGCAGCAGCCCCAGCGCATGTCCTACTTCATGAGACGAGACAAACCGGATCAGCGTTCCCATTAGCGAGTCATCCAGCTCAGGAGTACGCGCCCTCGGATCGGTCGCGCCACACTGCACGAGATACCATTTGTGCAGCAAAGACATCACATTGTGATACCAGAAGATATGACTCTCGATGATCTCCCCGCTGCGCGGATCGGCCACACTTGGCCCCATCGCATTGGCGATGGCCGATGGCCGGTAGATAATGGCCGAGTGACTCGCATCATCGATGCTCCAGGTGCTGTCTTCTTCGCGGGTCGGCGCAGTCCGCCCAACGATCGCATTTTTAAAACCAGCCTGCTCAAAAGCTTTCTGCCAGTCGTTGATCCCCTTGATCAGGTAAGGCACCCATTTCTTTGGCGTCACCGGATCGATATAGAACACGATCGGCTTTGCAGGTTCTACCAGCTCGCCCCGCTCATACCGCTCCCTGTCCTCTGGCTTCGGCTCCAGCTTCCAGCGCTTGATATAGACCGTGTTTTTGACACCCTGCGGATCGGCATCGAAGTCCCGGTACCGGCTGGTAAAATAGCCTACCCGCGCATCATGCAATCTCGGCGTCATCGGTTTCTCCGGCAACAATATCAGCGAGGCGTTCAGCTCCACCGTGTAATTTGACCCCGCAGGATTAAGACCGGCGTTATAGGTCTTCACCGCACGCACCTCGATATTCGTAGGATAAGTATGGATATAGTCGATATAGCTGCGGTCATTGATCTGCCCGGCCATACCCGCTCTGTCCTTGAATACCTTCCTCTCAAAATACAGGATCTCATTGTCGCTGTTGAGGAACTCGGTAGCATCCACAACCACGCCCGAAGAGTCCGGTCTGAACGCAGCTATCGGCCAGGCCATGGCAATTGCCTGCACGTTGTTCTTCTGTACCGCGGCAAACAGGCTGCGCGTGCTGTCATTCGCATATTCCGAAAAAGAAATGCGCCGCAAAAACAACTTATGAGAAGGCCCCAGCTCAAAATGATACACTGACTCACCGATCTGGTCGCCCGCATAGCCCGCAGCGCCATTCCGCATGTCGGCAGACGCCTTCGCAATACGATTGACAAAAAGGATGTCCCGCCCCAGCAGGGAGTTGGGTATCTCAAAATAATACTTGTCGTCTTTCTGATGCACCGTAAAAAAGCCATTATAGGTCTTCATACCCGCAGTGATCACATCCTTATAAGGACGGATAGGCTGCGGCGCCCGCCGGGCTGAATCAGATCGTCTTTGTGTAGTATCTCCTGAACCCGCAGGAGGCCGCGAGCCGCCGGACTCCGGACGCCTGCGCTGTGCTTGGGCTCCGCAGGTCAAAGACAGGGCAATAAAAAGGCTGCATGGATAGATCCATGTTCGTTTTGTAAACATACTGGTTGATTAAATTAGTAAGTAAACCCGGGCGTCACAGCCCGAGATTCTGTTAGAACCGTGCGTAACAGTCTCCCGTTACACGGCTCCGGTTATCAAATCGTTGGTCTCGATCCTAAGAGTGCCCAGTGGGCAAAGAG